>OGXP01000009.1_pt1 | contig 227008 bp, 184 predicted proteins | sample 1576351 | NCBI WGS metagenome assembly OGXP01 (sample SAMEA3541517, study PRJEB24748) | human gut metagenome | biome: human gut; feature: human-associated habitat; material: faeces | place: China | collected 2012
AGGGTACCGCCTCGCGGTGACATCGTTTTTATGTCAACCTTGGTCTAACAGAGCCTTTCTTTTAGGCGGACGCCGCATGGATTCGAACCTCGGTCGAGGCACGAACAACTTAATTATCACTCCGTAAAATTTTTTCTAATTGTCGCTTGACCCATCGGGGGCTCGCGTGCATAATAATCCGTGCGTTGCGGCGTTACCTCAGCTGGATAGAGGGTCTGACTACGAATCAGAACGTCATAGGTTCGAATCCTATACGCCGCACCAACTGAACTTTAAAGCCTCCGGTAACGGAGGCTTTTCTTATATGTCGACATACTTGAGGAGTTGCTTTCGCCGTGTTTGAAAGTATCGAGTCGATCGACTGCATCAAATGAGTAAAAATCAAATTCGATAACTTTTTTTGAAAAAATGCTTGACCATTATTCAGTCCCTGTGCATAATAATCAACAAGTCGCGGCGTTACCTCAGCTGGATAGAGGGTCTGACTACGAATCAGAACGTCATAGGTTCGAATCCTATACGCCGCACCATTTGAGATTAAAGCTCCCGGCAACGGGGGCTTTTCTTTTACGTAAACACCGCATTGATTCGAACCTCGGTCGAGGCGCGGGCGTAAAGAAAACGCGGAGCGTTTTTAGCCCGCGGGCGAGCACGCCGGCAGGCGGGCGAAGCCGGTGCGGATCCGCGCAGCGGATGCGCGGAATCCTATACGCCGCACCATTTGAGATTAAAGCTCCCGGCAACGGGGGCTTTTCTTTTGCGTCAGCTTGAGTGCTTTCGTCCAAAGGGACGATTTCCTGTCGACTCGTGTAAGATTCCGAGTAGATGTCGCGACTTATTCGCGACCACTCCTTCTTCAAGCGACCGATCAGGGTGATATTTCGTGGCAGAGCGTCCGACATACAAGCTCAGGTTTCTCGATCCCAAGAAGCGCTTTCCGGCGATGCCCGAGCAGCCTGCGGGACGCTCATATGGCGTGGTCTGGAAACTCTTTGGCGAGGATCAGCATGAATCTTGTTATGTCGTCGAATTTGTTGGCAAAAGTCATGTGTCGCTTTTGGGCTACGTAAGCGTTTCGGGTGAGGTGTACAAGGTGGACCGCCCCGTCAGCGAGGCTCCGCTGCCCAACGATCCCGACATGGAACTGGTCCTTGACGAGTCGGACTCCGGTATTGGTGAGATTGTGGTTCGGGGAGCCAACGGCACAATGCGCGCGTGCGCGCGAACCGTCGGCTCTCCCGAAGGCCCCATGCGCGAGCAGTCCGACCACGAGACATGGAATTCGACCCGCTCCCTTCCTTACGGCGAGTTCATGGCATCGATGTTCCTGCGCTACGTGATATTCGCTGACTCCGAAAATGCCATTGCGAGCACGGCGGACGCCGGCGGACTCGACGAGGGTATGCAAAATGTTATCGACAAGATCAAGCTCGTAAAGTTGCCCGAGCCGGTCAAGGTGTTTTTGGGCTTTAACACGGCACCGCTCCCTGATGCTATCGAGACGCTGCTTTACCGCGTTGACCATGCCGAGAATCCGAGCGGTATCGAGCGCTATGCCGCCGCCCTTATGAGTGAAATTGACTTGCCCCGCTTGCGCACCATCGCCGCTAAGTCCGAGATGAGCCTGGCTCGCATCGATCGCTCAAAGCTTTTCTATCTCAATTTTGATCGCAGCCTGCTGGACCAGGACGAGATTGACATGCTGCTTGCCATCGAGTGCCGTCTTAACCGTCTCTCCGCCATCCTTGAGCACATCGGGGCCGGATTGGTCCCTGCGGCATCCTCGCCGAGCCTTGAGGGCTGCGCGCTCTTTGATGCGTGGCATATCGCCAAGACGACCAACGATGTTCCCCGACTGCTCGATACGGCCTCGAGCGATAACCCGTGGGGCAAACCGGGTACGGTGGCTTGCCAGCCGGGCGGTGAGTGGGATGTGCGTACCCGCTTCGCGCGTATTGTCGAGGCACTTAACGTGGTCACGCGGCTCGACTATACCTATCGGGCAAACGTTGCCGAGGGGATCATGCTCGTTCGGTTTGGGCAGTCTGTCGTTGATGCTATGCCACAACGTGAATACGACGCTCAAGATGACGCCTGGCGCGAGTTGGACGAGGACACGCGCGCGATCTGGGCCGCGGAGCACGATGCGCGCGTGGCGCTCACGCTTGCGGCAGCGTGTTTTGCCGCGGGCACCTGCATCACGCGCTGCTATGTGCAGATTGCTGCTCCCGACAGTGAGCAGGGCGAGTGCGTTGTCGCAACGTATTTCTTTGGGCGCGCGGCCTATCTGGCCGATTGCGTGCCTGTCGCCAAGGATCTTGAGAGCATGGACATGGACGATATGCCGTGCAAGCGTGTGCTTGAGGCATATGAGTCAACCGCTCCGGAGACGATTGAACCTGCGGAGGTTCATGCTCGTCCGCGTGATGACCATCGCATGCTGCCGCCGGCGCTGCGCGATCTGCTGCTTGCCGATACGGCTGACGAGCTGGAGGTCATGGAAGAGGACGACGACCCATACGTGGCCCGTGTTGTTGAATTGCGCGAGCAGGCAAAAGTCGACCGTACAGGTGCTTTTGAAGGCTTTTCCCGTCTTGTTGAGGAGTTGGAGGCTAAGTGCGCCGTCGCCGAGCTTTTGGCGACAGGTCCGGTTCAAACGCAGTTTTGCGATAACCAGCTGGTGCGCATGGTGCTACCGGTGTTGGAAGAAGACCGCTCTGTGCGAATCCTTCGTGCGCCCGATGCGCTGTACTTTGCCCAGCACGAGATCTGCAGCTTTTACGCCGAGCAAGAGGACTTTGAACGAGCACTGCCCGAGGTGCGCCATCTTTACGATCTGGCGCGCTCGTCCATGCAGTCGCACTTTGCGCTCATCAACGTGCTTGCGCGTCTGGAGCGCTTTGACGAGATTATCGAGGTGGCGCGCCACGGCCTACGTATTGCCAGCGATCGTTCTGCAATCGGCTACCTGTTCTATCGCTTGGCGTTTGCCTATTGGAATTGCGATCAGCTCGATCTGGCGCTGGCTTGTTACCGTCTGGTGCCGCGCGGCGAGGAGTCGGGCAGCAGCGCACTGGAAGAAATGCAGGGCCTTATGAACGAGATGGGCGTCAGCGAGCCTCCGACGTTCGAGGAAGCGGTCGAGACCATCCGCAAGGCTGGACTCGAGCTGCCGCCGGTGTCCGCCGTGACGAATCAGCTTGCCGATGCCGCTGTGCAACTGGTCGACAACGGCTTCTTTTTCCTGGCACGCGGTTGCATCTTCCAAATGTGGCGCACCATGGGCAACGACGAGCTCGGCTCTCTCAACCGCTCGCTGGGGTAGGCGAAGCTTTCAAGGAGGAAAGGCTGCTAGGCAATTAGAAAATTTCCTCTTGCTCATCCTTGGCTGTTTGGTTACTATAGAACGGCTGTTACGGAGAGCTGACCGAGAGGCCGAAGGTGCTCGCCTGCTAAGCGAGTATGCCCCAAAAGGGCATCTGGGGTTCGAATCCCCAGCTCTCCGCCAGTACGAATTTGAAGAAGGGTCCCATTTGGGGCCCTTTTTATTATCAAGAATGGCGGCTGGGGATTCGAACCCGAGAGGGCACGGGCGTTAAGCAAACGCGAAAGCGTTTGTAGCCCGTGGGCGAAAAGCCGCCAGGCTTTGAAGCCGGAGGGCATGCGCAGCATGCCCGGACATCCCCAGCTCTCCGCCAGTATGAATTGAAAGAAGGGTCCCATCTGGGGCCCTTTTTTGGTGCGGAGAAAGGAGGCTGGGGATTCGAACCTCAAAAAAGGAGGCATCCTTTCGGACGCCTCCCTTCAGTGGGCTTATTATTCTTGCGCACTACACCTCGGGCGCCTTGGCGACGGTCTCGCTTTCTGCCGTGAGCGGGCGGTTGTCGATGCGGCGGCCCAAGCGATCGAGCTTCACGAGTAGCCACTCAATGGGATTCGGCCCTGCGCCTTCCTCGTCGGCAACCAGGTCCATGACGGCGATCTTGGTGCCATCCTGCTTGAGCGTAACGCTGCCCACCTTGTCGCCCACATGCACCGTGCCCGAAAGATCGTCGTAGCTAACCTTTTCGGTCACCTCGCCGGCAAGGGAAAACACGGTCGCTTGCGCCGTAGGATCGGCGAGCGTGGCGTCGATCGTCTTATCCGTCCAGTCGGCTTGGCCAATGCGCGCCATAAGCGGGTTGCCGTTGGCGGTCTTTTCCTGCGTGTTGGCGATTGCGACCGTCACCTTGTGACCGTAGTACCAATTGGCAAGGGTTGCGGTATCGGTAAAGCGCTGGTCGGTGGTGGTGGAGTTCAAAACGACGGTGTAGATCTCGTCGCCATCGCGGTTGTAGGCACCCGTAAAGCAATAGCCTGCATCATCGGTGGTGCCGGTCTTGCCACCGATGTTGCCATCTTGGCCTAGCAAATAGTTATGCGTGTCCATGGAATGCGAATGGTCGGTGCCGTCGGCGCCCGTGACCTCGATCCAGGAATCTTCGCTCGCTACGACCTCGCGGATCGTGTCGTTTTTCATGGCCTCCTGCATCATCAGCGCTACGTCGTGTGCGGTTGAGTGCATATCGCCAGCCCACTCATCAAAGTCCAGACCATGCGGGTTTTCAAAAAGCGTGCCGGTGCAACCGAGCTTCTTAGCGCGCTCGTTCATGGCTTTCACAAATGTTGCCTCGGCGTCTTTGGTCTTAGGGTCGATCTTCTTGCCCACATATTCGGCGAGCACGATGGCGGCGTCGTTGCCCGAGGGAATCATCAGGCCGCGCAGTGCCTGCTTCACGGTGAGCTCGTCGCCTTCGAGTAGGCCGGCTGTTGAATTGCCCACGGTGGCTGCGGCGTTGCTCACCGTGACCTTCTCGTCCATCTTGCAATTCTCGACGGTTAGGATTGCGGTCATGACCTTGGTGATCGAGGCAATCTTGACCTGCTCATCGGCACCGCGGGCATAGTAGACGGTGCCGTCTTTGCCCATGACGAGGGCATTGGTCGCATCGATATCGGGCAGGTTTTCGGCCGTGATGCCGCGCACATCGGCGGTTTTGCCGCAAACATTGTCGGTCGTGAGTACTTGGGCGCCGGCGACGGTGGGCACGCCAGCGGCAAGGGCGATAGCGCAGACAAAGCCGGCGGCAAGCTGGGCTGAGCGCTTTGCAAAAGAGGTGAGGGACTTCACGGATTTCGCTTTCGACGGGATGGTCTCTTCTGGAACTAGAGTATATCGTTTGCCGGCGTCGGCGATCATCGCGTGCGTGCGTGGCCCACATCCGCGCCCGAACGGGCACAAGGGTGCTTAAGGCCGACTTAATCACCCACGCTTGTTGTGTGTGGCGTGCGTCGCCTCGGGCATAATGGAGCGCGAGAGGAGCACGCATGAACGAGCGCATTTTGGTAGTTGATGACGAGAAAGCCATCGCCGACCTGGTTGGTATCTACCTTACAAAAGAGGGCTTTGATGTCCAGATTGCCTACAGCGGGGCCGATGCGGCCAAGGCGATTCTGGAGCAGGAGTTCGATCTGGCACTGTTGGATGTCATGCTGCCCGATATCGATGGCTTTGAGCTACTGCGTACGATCCGTTTCAGCCATACCTATCCTGTGATCATGCTGACGGCGCGCGATGCCCAGCAAGACAAGATCGAGGGCCTTTCGCTTGGCGCGGACGATTACGTGGTTAAGCCGTTCCGTCCGCTGGAGCTCATCGCGCGCGTGCACGCTCAGCTTCGCCGCTACACCAGCTACGGTAGCCGCTCGCAGGCGGCCGAGTCGCCGACCATCCAGCTCGACGGCCTGGAGATCAACCGCGATGCTCGTTCCGTAACGGTGGACGGTGCACCGGTGCGCCTCACGCCCATCGAGTATTCCATCTTGCTGTATCTGGTTGAGCATCGCGGCAGCGTGGTAGCCGTGGAGGATCTGTTCCGCGCGGTGTGGAACGAGGATTTTATGCCCGGCTCCAACAATACGGTGATGGTGCACATTCGCCACCTGCGCGAAAAGATTGGCGACGACGCTCAAAAGCCGCGCTTTATCAAAAACGTCTGGGGCGTCGGCTACATAATCGAATAGCGCCTTTGATGGTGGGGAAGTGGATATGACAAAAGACGATAGGCAGGCATTCGAGGTGCCCGATCGACTCTTTGAATACGTACGGGCAGTCGTCGACAACCGCGCGCTTGCGACGGTGCTGCTCTTTTTGCTGAGCCTGCTGCTGATTGGCATCGACAACATCGCCGGAGTCTTAGCGGTGCTGCTTGTCGGCTTTTTGCTGATCGATCGATTCGAAATCGTGCGCCGTTGCGTGGTGATTGGCGGTGCCGCGTGGGCCATGACGTTGGCGATTGGCGCCATGGCGCTCGGCGGCATCGAAGGGCCAGTGCTGTTCGATGCCGGCTTTGTATTCAACATGCTTGGCTTTGTGCTGGCGCTTGCCGTGTGCGTGCTGTTCTTTTGCGGCCGCGCCCTGTACTACCATGGCTACGAGCAGGGCGAGCAGCATGCCGATTGTGTGCTGGCCGCTCGTATTCAAGATCGCCTGATCGATCACCCCGACACCTGGGATAACATCGACGGCGACTTCTTGGAGGTCGAGGGCGCCCTTAACCGCGTGCGTGACCGTGAGCGCAAGGTGCAGCAAGCTCTGCGTGACGAGTCGCATCGCAAGGACGATTTGGTCACGTACTTGGCACATGACCTACGCACCCCGCTTGCCAGTGTGGTGGGCTATCTTTCGCTGCTGCAAGAGGCTCCTGAGCTGCCGGTTGAGCAACGTGCGCGCTTTACGGGCGTGGCACTCGACAAGGCGCACCGGCTCGATGCGCTCATCGAGGAGTTCTTCGATATCACGCGCTTTGACTTCCACGATATCGTGCTCACGCGCGGCTATGTTGATCTGGGGTTGCTGCTGGCTCAGGTGGCTGACGAGTTCTATCCCATCCTCAACGAGCAGCATAAGGAAGCCCAAGTTGATATTCGCGAGGACCTGACGGTGCTCGTGAATGGCGACAAGATGGCCCGCGTGTTCAACAACATCATGAAAAACGCCGTCGCCTATAGCTACGAGGGCTCGACCATCACGATTGAGGCCAGGCGCCAAGACGATGGTGGCGTGCGCGTGCGCTTTATCAATCAGGGCGATCCTATCCCTGCGGCTAAGCTCAAGGTAATCTTTGAGAAGTTCTATCGCCTGGATGCGGCGCGTGCGACCAATCGCGGTGGTGCCGGTTTGGGCCTTGCTATTGCCAAGGAGATCATCGCGGCACACGGCGGTACCGTTGCATGTGAATCGACGCCCGAACACACGATATTCACCATCGAGCTGCCCGCCGCATAGCTAGCGTGCCCTTACAAACACTTGACAATGTGCTCACGTGCGTATGAGCCGCGATTCCTACTATCGATACTGCTGAATTGATATCGATATGGAGGTGTGCGGTATGACGGCTGCTGCGGCTGTGGAGCCCACGGAGCTTGAAGAACTCATGGAAGCGCAGGCCGAGGCCGCGCATGAGCGCGAGGTTGGGGATGCGACTCGCCCCACGGCAGAGGGTCTTGCCGCCTCGCCGACGCGCATCGACGTCGAGGGCATCGACCTGTTCTATGGCGACCACCATGCGCTCAAGGACGTGAATATCAAGATCCGCGACAAGCAGATCACCTCGTTCATCGGGCCTTCGGGCTGCGGAAAGTCCACGTTGCTGCGCTGCTTTAACCGCATGAACGACGGCATCAAGGATTGCCGCATCGAGGGCAAGATTGCGCTCGATGGTCAAGATATCCTGGGCGATTGCGACATCTGCCGTTTGCGCCAGCGCGTGGGCATGGTGTTCCAACGCCCCAACCCATTTCCCATGAGCATCTACGACAACGTCGCCTACGGTCCTCGCGGTATGGGTGTGCGCGACCGCGCCGTGCTCGATGAGCTGGTCGAGGACTCCCTGCGTCGCGCTGCCCTGTGGGACGAGGTCAAGGACAAGCTCAAAGAGTCGGGCCTGGGTCTTTCGGGTGGACAGCAGCAGCGCCTGTGCATCGCCCGCGCACTTGCCGTGCAGCCCGACATTCTGCTGATGGACGAGCCGACCTCGGCACTCGACCCTGTGTCGACGTTGGTGGTGGAGCAGCTGGCCTGCGAGCTCAAGGAGACCTGCACGCTGGTGGTCGTGACGCACAACATGCAGCAGGCCGCGCGTATTTCCGATTCGGTTGCGTTCTTTTTGCTGGGTGAGCTGGTGGAGCACGCGCCCACCGCGCAACTCTTCAAGAATCCGTCCGATCCGCGCACCGCGGATTATTTGACGGGGCGTTTTGGCTGACGCTGTCTTTTACAGGTGCCTTTAGGGTTAAGATGCGGTCATATCGGCCGCAAAGGGGTTCAACATGATCTATTACGTCGAGGACGATGACAACATCAGGGATTTGACAGTCTACGCGCTGCGCAAGCAGGGAATCGAGGCCGAGGGCTTTTCGTGTGATGGCGAGTTTAAAGCTGCCGTGGCACGACGGGTGCCCGATGCTGTGCTGCTCGATATCATGCTGCCCGACACCGATGGCTTGGCGATTATGCGTCGCCTGCGTGCCGATCGCCTGACGGCGACGGTGCCCATCATGATGCTTACCGCCAAGGACACCGAACTCGACAAGGTGATGGCGCTCGATGGCGGTGCCGACGATTACCTGACTAAGCCGTTTTCGCTCATGGAGCTTGCGAGCCGCTGCCGCGCACTGCTGCGTCGCGGCGGCATGGTCAAGCAGGCGAGCGATGTGCTCAGCGTGGGCGACATCGTGCTCTCGCCCAGCCATCGCGAGGTGACCGTTGCCGGCGAGCCGCTTAAGCTCACCCTGCGCGAGTTCGACCTGCTCGAGTACCTCATGCGCAAGCCCGGCGTGGTCTTTACCCGCGAGTCGTTGCTGCAGAGCGTGTGGGGCTGGGACTTCGACGGCGGTTCGCGCACCGTTGACGTGCACGTGCAGACGCTTCGCCAAAAACTGGGCGAGCATGCCAGCGCCATCGAGACCGTGCGCGGCGTGGGTTATCGCCTGGCCGAGCCTTCTGCCGGTGATGGTGCCGAAGGCGACGACACCGCGGCCACCGCATCGGAGGAGTAACCCGTGGTCTTCGCCCCCCAGGGAAAACATACGCTGTCGCACCGCGTTTTTGTGACGATCTTTGTCTGCGCCATGGCGGTTATCGTGGCGTTTACGGTGCTGGGTGCGTTCTTTGTGCAAAACACTTTGGCGGATGCCACGAGTGCCAATCTGGCGCAGGAAACTGAGCTCATTGCTGCCGCCCTCGACGAGCAGCAGGAGCCCATTCCGTTCTTGCGAAGCCTCGATCGCGAGGATCTTCGTATCACGCTGATCAATAAGGACGGATCTGTTGCCTACGACAACGAGGCGTCGCCTTCCACACTGCCCAACCATGGCGATCGCCCCGAGGTCATCGAGGCCTTTGAGAGTGGTTTGGGTTCCGCGGAGCGCGCAAGCTCTACACTCGACGAGATTATGCTGTATCGCGCCGTCACCCTTGATAACGGCCAGGTCGTTCGCTTGGCGCAGGCCCAGCCTGGCGTTGCGGCGATTTTGCTGTCGATGCTGGCGCCGATGCTGCTTATCGCAGCAGCGGGTGCAGTACTCTCGTTTTTTATGGCGCGCCGTGAGTCCCGTGCCATCATCGCGCCGTTACAAGAGGTGGATTTGGATCACCCACGCCGTAGCTATGAGCACGCCTATGCCGAGATGGTTCCCATGCTTGAGCGCATCGAGTCGCAGCGCCAGGAACTCAAGCGCCAAATGGCGGTGCTAGCGGACAACGACCGTATGCGCCGCGAGTTCACGGCGAATATCACCCATGAGCTCAAGACGCCGCTTACGGCGATTTCGGGCTATGCCGAGCTCATCGCAAATGGCATGGTCGAGGGCGAGGACGACCTGCGCAACTTTGGCGGTCGCATCTATCGTGAGGCGGGCCGCTTGGCAGCGCTTGTCAACGACATCCTTACGCTGTCTAACTTGGACGAGGCCGAACGTGCGACTGAAGGCGAGACAGTGCCCATTGGTTCCACGGAGCCTATTGAGCTCTCGCGTGCGATCTACGCGGTTGAGCAGCGTCTTGAACAGGTCGCCCGTCAAGCGAATGTGACGATAAGTCATGAGACCAAGCCTGTGGTCATCGAAGGCGTGTCGCGCTTGATCGACGAGCTCATCTATAATCTGGCAAGCAACGCCATCCGCTACAATCGACCCGGCGGTACGGTTACGTTGCAGTGCGGCACCAACGACGAAGACCATCCGTTCCTCGCTGTCGCCGACACGGGAATCGGTATCGCGCCTGAAGAACAGGGCAAGGTATTTGAGCGGTTCTATCGCGTGGACAAGAGTAGGTCCAAGGCACGCGGCGGAACCGGCCTGGGGCTTGCCATTGTCAAGCATGCGGCCCTGTATCATCACGCCACGCTCGATCTGTCGAGTGAGTTGGGCGTGGGAACCACCATTACGGTGACGTTTCCCATACAGCAGGACGAGCCATTCGCATAGCGATACAACATAGATATTGATGTAGACGCCGCATTTGACTTTCGGGTGCGGCGTTGTTGCGCAATTTTACGATTGCTTCCGACATTTTTACAGGAGAGCCTGTTTCTTATGTATAGAGTTTGGTCTCGGTAAAAAGATGCGATAACATACGGACAGTTTTGTCAATCCGAACTGGGGAAATGAAAGGCAAGCTGCATGACCCTTCTCGAACTGTTCCAGCTGCTGAAGAAGCACCTCAAGCTGGTCATCACCCTTCCGGTGGTCTGCGCGATCGCCATGGGCATCGTGTCCTTCGTTGCGATGGACAACACCTATACCGCGACGACGAGCATGTACATTCTCGCCAAGACCGACGATAGCGGTCAGATGAGCTACAACGATCTCTCGGCGAGCCAGATGCTTTCCAACGATATCGCCACGCTGCTGGATAGCGATAGCGTTAAGAGCGGCGCCGCCAAAGAACTGGGCCTTACCGATCTGGATGACTACAAGGTGTCTGTTTCCTCCGAGACCACCACGCGTGTCATTACGCTTTCGGTTACCGGCACCGATGCCAAGGAGACGGCTGAGGTCGCAAAGGCCATTGCCAGCTCGGTGAGTACGGTCGCTCAGAACGTCGGCGCTGCCCAGAGCATCAACGTTATCGACGAGGCTAAGACCCCCGAAGCCCCCAGCGGCCCCAAGCGCACGCTGTATATTGCCGTCGCGTTCCTCGCCGGTATCTTTATCGCAGTTGCCTATGTCGTTTTGGCAGACATGCTCAATACCCGCATCCGCGGTGCCGAAGAGGCAGAAGAGCTCCTGGGTATTCCCGTTGTTGGCCGAATTCCGGCTATGAAAGGTGGTAAATAGGCATGGCTAAGGCAAAGAACACCGATAAGCTCGTTGTGCAGAATGCCGCCAAGACCCTTCTGGCCAACATCCGCTTTGCGAGCGTGGATGACCCCATTCGCACCATCACCGTTACCTCCTCGATTCCCAACGAGGGCAAGTCTGCGGTTTCCATTAACCTTGCTCAGGCAATCGCCACGAGCGGCAAGAGTGTCCTGCTGGTCGAGGCTGATATGCGTCGCAGGTCCCTTGCCGATATGCTCGGCGTCCGCTCCCGCGGCGGACTCTATGCAGTCCTGTCCGAGCAGGTTTCTATCGACCAGGCGATTGTCGAGACGGGTCAGAAGAACTTCTACTTCCTCGATGCCGAGCCGCACATTCCCAATCCTGCCGACATCATCGTCTCCCATCGCTTTGCCAAGCTGGTAAAGGCACTGTCCGCCAAGTTCCAGTACGTCATCTTCGATGCTCCCCCGGTCGGCACCTTCATCGATGCTGCCGAGATTGCCAGCCTGACCGACGGCGCGCTGTTCGTGGTGCGCGAGAACTTTACCAAGCGCGAGGAGGCGCTCAACGCCATCGGTCAGCTTAAGAAGTCCGAGAAGGTCAAGCTCATCGGTACCGTCATGAATTACTGTGAGACCGAGACCAGCGAGTACTACTATTCTTACTACACCAAGGACGGTAAGAAGGTTAAGAAGGGCTCCGACGATCAGGGCACTTCCAAAAAGGGCATCTTCACCAACCGAGCAAACGTTTAGTTGATTAAGGCTGACCTATGCGTGACATTCATTGCCATATCTTGCCGGGTGTAGACGACGGCGCCGCCGATCTCGAAGAGAGCTTGGCGATGCTCGAGGCTGCCAAGCGGGCCGGTGTAACCAGAATCGTTTGCACTCCTCACTGCCGTGATCCCTATTTTGATTACGACAAGATGTGGGATGCCTTTGAGCTGCTGCGCGATAACGCTGACGGTTTTCCGCTCCAGATGGGCTTCGAGGTCAACCATCGAAAGCTCGTTGAGCTTGGTATCGATGCCGCGGATCACTTGCATTTCGATGGGACCAACGAGTTTCTGCTCGAGCTTTCGACGCATGCCGATGCGTATGCGTTTAGAGAGTACGAGAACACGATTTACGATTTGCAGTGCCGTGGCTACCAGGTGATCATCGCTCATCCTGAGCGCTATCGTGCGGTTCAAAAGGATGTAAGCGTGGCGGAGCGCCTGGTCGATATGGGCTGCAAGCTGCAGGCTTCGGCGGACTTTATTGCCGGCGGTCGCTTTGGTCGCGAGAAAAAGCCGGCACAGCGCCTGTTCGATCAGAACCTGTACAGCTTCATCGCGAGCGATGCCCATAACGTGGGTCATTACGATTGCCTGGCGAAGGCTCGCGCGAAGTTTAGCGTGCGCGGAGCTCATTTTCGCTAAAATCTGTCCCTAACGTTCGCATTGAATGAAAGGGCAGCCATGGATATCCAACTTAAGACGGGATGCTTTGATGACGCGGCGTTGGTGCGCCGCGTCGTTTTTATGGACGAGCAGGGCTACGAGAACGAGTTTGACGCTATCGACGAGGATCCGAATTGCATTCATGTGACGCTCTATGTAGACGGCGAGCTTGCCGGTTGCTCGCGCGTGTTTCCCGAAGAGCTTGAGCGCGCGGCTGACGCAGAGGCTCCGGTGTCGCCGGCGTGCGACTTGGACGAAGGCGTCGCAGCGGGGGAGACCTACATTATGGGGCGCGTCGCCGTGCTGCCGGCTATGCGTCGTCGTGGTTTGGCGAGCAAGATTGTCGAGGCCAGTGATACTGCCGCGCGTGATGCCGGCGCCAAGCTCATTAAGCTGCATGCGCAGGAATACGTGCTGCCGCTCTATGCCAAGGCGGGTTACACGCAGATTGCCCCGGTGGACTACGAAGACGAGGGCCAGCCCCATGTTTGGATGGCCAAGCGCGTAGATGGCAGATAGGGACGTTCCTTTCCTGCCGGCAGTCGGGGACACTCCTTGGCAATTGGCGCATCAGAGCGTTTGGACATACAGTTTTTCGATTCCGTATGTATATATGCGCGCTAATGGGTTATAAAATCTAAGTCTGAACATAGCAGGTCTGCAATGCGGCTCGGGCAACCGGGCCGTTTTTGCGGACGGGGGTAGCGCGAAAGGACTGCACATGCGTCAATTTAAGACCGAGAGCAAAAAACTGCTCGACCTCATGATCAACTCCATCTACACCAATAAGGAAATCTTCCTGCGCGAGCTTATCTCCAACGCGAGCGATGCCGTCGACAAGCTCAACTTTAAGAGCCTGCAGGACCCGAGCGTCAAGCTCGACCAGGGCGACCTGGCTATTCGTGTTTCCTTTGATAAAGATGCCCGTACCATCACCATTTCGGATAACGGTATCGGCATGACCGCCGAGGAGCTCGAGCGCAATCTGGGCACCATCGCCCATTCCGGCTCCGAGGAGTTTAAGACTGAGAACGCCGAGCAGCAGGGTTCCGATGTCGACATCATCGGTCAGTTTGGCGTGGGTTTCTACTCCGCCTTTATGGTCGCCAGCCACGTGAAGGTCGTCAGCCGCGCTTATGGCGAGGATATCGCCCACGTTTGGGAGTCCGACGGTCTTGAGGGCTACACCATCGAGGATGGCGAGCGTGCTGAGCACGGTACCGATGTCATCCTGACGCTGCGCGAGAACGAGAAGCTCGACGCCGACGGCGAGGCCGAGACCTACGATCGCTTCCTGACCGAGTGGGGCCTCAAGAGCCTGATTCAGCAGTACAGCAACTATGTGCGCTACCCGATTCAGATGATGGTGAGCAAGAGCCGCCAGAAACCCAAGCCCGAGGACGCCGGCGACGACTACAAGCCCGAGTACGAGGACTACCAGGAGCTCGAGACCATCAACTCCATGACGCCGATTTGGAAAAAGCGCAGCTCCGACGTTGAGCAGAAGGATTACAACGAGTTCTACAAGTCCACGTTCCACGACTTTGACGATCCCGCGCGCACTATCAGCTTCCATGCCGAGGGTACGCTTGAGTACGATGCGCTGCTGTTTGTGCCGGGCCGCGCCCCGTTCGATCTGTACAGCAAGGACTACGAGAAGGGCCTGGCGCTCTACAGCTCCAACGTGCTGATTATGGAGAAGTGCGACGACCTGCTGCCCGACTACTACAACTTTGTCCGCGGCGTCGTGGATTCTGCCGACGTGTCGCTCAACATCTCGCGTGAGACGCTGCAGCAGAACCGTCAGCTCAAGGCCATCGCCAAGCGCGTGGAGAAGAAGATTACCGCCGATCTTGAGGATATGCGCGACAACGACCGCGAGGCCTACGAGAAGTTCTTTGAGAACTTTGGCCGCGGTCTTAAGTACGGCATCTACTCGAGCTATGGCATGAAGGCCGATGAGCTCGCCGACCTGCTACTGTTCTGGTCTGCCAAGGAGCAGAAGATGATTGCCCTGGCCGAGTATGCCAAGGGCATGCCCGGGGATCAGAAGGCCATCTACTACGCCGCCGGCGACTCGCGTGAGCGCTTGGCCAAGATGCCCGTGGTAAAGGGTGTGCTCGACCGCGGCTATGACGTGCTGTTGCTGACGCAGGATGTGGATGAGTTCACGTTCCAGGCTATGCGTGAGTACGTTGCCGCCGATATGCCTAAGATCTACGAGGACGACGCCGCCCGCGAGGCTGCCGAGAAGGCCGTTGCCGACGGTGCCGAGCCCGAGGTCGAGGATCGTCACCTGGAGCTCAAGAACGTCGCGACTGGCGATCTTGATCTGGCGACCGAGGACGAGAAGAAGGAGGCCGAGGACGCCACCAAGGAAAACGAGGACCTCTTTAGCGCTATGAAGGAGGCGCTCGGTGACAAGGTCGAGAAAGTTGCCGTCTCCGCGCGCCTGACCGATGCCCCCGCTTGCATCACCACCGAGGGTCCGCTTTCGCTCGAGATGGAGAAGGTGCTCCAGAAGGGACCCGAGGGCGCGCCCGACGGCATGCCCAAGAGCCAGCGCGTGCTCGAGCTCAACGCCAAGCACCCGGTCTTTGACAAGCTTGTCGCTGCCCAGAAGGCAGGTGACGCCGACAAGATCAAGCAGTACTCCGGCCTGCTCTACGATCAGGCCCTGCTGGTCGAGGGTATCCTCCCCGAGGACCCCGTTGCCTTCGCGGCGGCTGTCTGCGAGCTGATGTAACTAGGGGGTTACGCGGTTCTACGAACCGCGTAACTACTCGACGCTGCAAGCCCGCCAGAGCGGCAATCTGCCTTTCAACTTCGGCGGCATGACCAGAAGGTCAATGCCGCCTTGTTTCAAGGCACCTTGCTCGCTCTGGCGGGCTTTCGCTGTCCGCGCCAAAACATCGGCGTTGTTATGGGTAGTCGTTGGGGACGTTCTTAAATGACTAGTCGTTGGGGAATGTGGCACTTGGGGACGTTCTTGTTTGACTGGTCGTTTAAGAACGCCCCCGATGACTATTCGGATTGTTAATTTGTGCGGGTTGTGGTTTTGCGACCTGCTGAAATTTGAGATACTGTACAACTGTACGTTAACTAATCTTCGTAGTATATTGCTACCCGCAAAACTCAATACCATTGTGCTTCGAGACGCTAAAGCGCCTACGTACAATGGTTGTTGATAGTACGATTTGATTCAACGACAGGATGGATGGTCCAAGCGTGAGTCTCGGCAGCAAACTATCCGATGCAAAGGTCTCCTTTGCGATATTCAAGCGCGACATTAAGCGACTGCTTGTGAACCCCGTCGCCTTGGTGGTCACCCTTGGCGTGTGCGTTATCCCCTCGCTGTACGCTTGGTACAACATCGTGGCTAACTGGGATCCATATGGAAACACCCAGGGCATTAAAATCGCTATCGCCAACAACGATCAGGGTACCCAAAACGACCTAGTGGGCGAGCTCAATGCGGGCGATAAGGTGGTCGACCAGCTCAAGGAAAACGATCAGCTGGGCTGGACCTTCGTCGACTCGGCTGCCGATGCCAAAGAGGGCGTCGAGAGCGGGGAATACTACGCGGCGATCGTAATCCCCAAGAACTTCTCCGACAATCTTGTCTCGATGCTCGATGGCAATTACCATCAGCCGAAGCTCACCTATTACGTCAATGAGAAGAAGAGCGCCATTGCGCCCAAGGTCACCGATACCGGTGCCAACACCATCGAGGAGCAGATCAACTCGGAGTTTGTCTCCACGGTGGGCGAGACCGTAGCGGGCATCGCCAAGGATGCCGGCATCGATTTAAAGGACAAGGCAACCCAGACTCAGGACTCGCTGACAAGTTCGGTGTCCGAGGCATCCGACACCTTGGGTGAGGTGCGCGATTCGATTGGCGATATGAATGCCGCCATCGATAAGACGAGTGGCGCTATCGCCTCGGCTGATGCGGCGCTTGCCGGCTTGCAAGGTCAGGCACCGTCGCTGACGCAGGCAATCTCCCAGGGCAACGACCTGCTGGGCGAGGCTCGCGCCACGGCGGGCAACTCTATCACCTCGCTCTCCAAGGCACTCTCGGAAGGTAGCCTTGCACTCACCAAGACGTCAGCCTCCGCGAACGCTGCGATTGGCAAGCTAACGGGTACGGTCACATCTACGACCACCCGCATCGACAACTCGCTCGAGTCTTTCCAGGCGACGATCGATCACAATAAGGCCGTTATCGGGCACTTGGAGATTCTCGTTAATGACACGTCGACAGGTTCCGAGGAAATTGACGCGCGCATTGTATCGACTATCGATTCGCTTCGCGAGCAAAACCAGAAGCTGCAGAGCATCAAGGATGGCCTTTCTGCACAGTCGAGCGCCATGGCAAACGACGCTACGGCAATCTCGAACGCGAGCAACGCACTCAACGCGGCAATTCAGACCGGTACGGCTAGCCTCGGTCAGGCTCAGACCGATCTGGGTCAGAACGCACTTCCGAAGGCTTCGAGCGCGCTTGACTCCTTTGCCGCCGTTTCGGGCGATTTGACCGGCATTGTGTCGGGTATGACCCCCACGATAGCGAGCGCGCGCGGCACGCTGGCGCAGCTCGACGCCACGCTCAAGCAGGCAAAGACCACGCTGTCCCAAACCGACGCCTCCCTTGCCAAGGTTCAGGACAAGCTCGCGACCGCCGCCAATGACATTGCGGCGCTGCAGACCTCTGAGTCTATGGGCGAGTTAGCCGACCTCATGGACGTCGACGTCAATGACGTGGCAGATTTCATGGCATCTCCGGTTGAGCTGACGTCCAAGTCAATCTATCCGGTCAAGAGCTTTGGCTCGGGCATCGCGCCCTTCTACACCAATCTGGCGCTGTGGGTAGGCGGCTATGTGCTCATCGCTATCTATAAACTCGAGGTCGACCGCGAGGGCATCGGTAGCTTTACGGCGCGTCAGGGCTACTTTGGCCGCTGGCTGCTGCTGGTGATCCTGGGCGCGTTCCAGGCCATTATCGTTACGGTGGGCGACCTGGTCATTGGCGTTCAGTGCGTCAATCCGCTGCTCTTTGTACTGGGCGGCATCGCTATTTCGTTCACCTACGTCAACATCATCTATGCGCTGTCCACCACGTTTAAGCATATCGGTAAAGCCATTGGCGTCATCCTCGTCATTGTGCAGATCCCCGGCTCGTCGGGCATGTATCCCATCGAGATGATGCCCGGCTTCTTCCAATGGCTGCATCCGCTGCTGCCCTTCACCTATGGCATCAACCTGCTGCGCGAGACCGTCGGTGGCATGTATTCGTTCAACTACCTGTTCAACCTGTGCATCCTGGGCGTGTTCCTTGCCATCGCACTCTTTATTGGCTTGCAGCTGCGTCCGCTGCTGCTCAACCTCAACCTGCTCTTTGACAAGCAGCTTTCCACGACGGGCCTCATGATCTGCGAGTCCAACGACCTGCCGCGCCAGCGCTATTCGCTGCGCACGGCCATGCGCGTCATGCTCGATTCGGATTCGTACCGTCGCGAGCTGCTCGATCATGCCGTGGCGTTTGAGCATCGCTACCCGTACTACATCAAGGGCGGTTTTGCCGCCGTGGTAGGCGTGCAGGTTCTGCTCTTTGTGCTTTCGACGGTGCTCGATATCGACAATAACGGCAAGATCATCCTGCTCGTTATCTGGATCATTTCGGTTATCGCCATCTGCGGCTGGCTCATCAACATCGAATACATCCGTGCGAGCCTCAATACCCAGATGCGTATCTCGGCGCTTTCGGACGAGGACCTTCGCCGCGAGATGCGCGAGCACACGGCTGCCATCCCTGCCGCCCGTCGCATGTTTGGTCTCAACGCCAGCGAGCGTGGCGCCAAGGGAGGCGAACAGCCTACGAGCCGTCTGTCGCATATCGGTGCGCATCGTAAGGCTCAAGATGCCGACGGCGCTGACAACGTAAACGGAAACGACGGGGACACCACCTCGCTTGGCAAGCACTCTAAAGGAGGTGAGGCATAAATGAAAAACATCCTGCACCTGTTTAAGCGCGATGTCCAAAACGTGTCTCGCTCCGTGATCGGCATGGTCGTCGTGATGGGCCTGATCATCGTGCCATGTCTCTATGCATGGTTTAACATCGCCGGAAGCTGGGATCCGTACGGCAACACCGGCAACCTTAAGATCGCCGTGGTCAACACTGATGAGGGTTACGAGAGCGATCTGATTCCCGTCGAGGTCAACGTGGGCGAAAACGTAACCGCCACCCTGCGCGGCAACGAGAACTTCGACTGGGTTGTGCTCAACGATCGCGATAAGGCCATCGATGGCGTCAAGTCGGGCGCGTACTACGCTGCCGTCGTTATCCCTAAAACGTTTAGCGCCGACATGATGACGCTTTTCTCGACCGAGGTGAAGCACGCCGATATCGAGTTCTACGAGAACCAGAAGGCTAACGCCATCGCACAGATCGTGACTGAAAAGGGCTCGAGCGCCGTCCAGAGTCAGGTCAACGAGACCTTTACCAAGACCATCACGACCATCGGCCTTAAGACCGTGTCCAGCCTGCTCGACTATATGAGTACCGACCAGGTGAGCAACTTTATCGCCAATCTGTCCTCGACGCTGGGCGATTCGGTCGAGGACCTGCAGGACGTTCAGGCGAGTGCGACGTCGCTCGCGGGCATTTTGAGCTCCACGTCCGATTCACTGACATCGGCGGGCGGCATGCTCAAGCAGACGGGCACCGTTGATGAGTCGACGAAGCAGCTGATGGAGCACGCCAAGAGCGGCATCAATGATTCCAAGGAAGCGCTCAAGGCCGCCAACGATGCCGTTGACGCGGCGATTGACGGAAGCGCGGGCTCGTTCGACAACGTGTCCGCCGAGCTTGCGAAGGCATTCGATGCCGCGAATCAGCATGTTTACCTTACGGTGTCTCAGCTCAACGAAGCCGCAGCGGCGCTCAATACGCGTGCTGACGATATCGATGCGATGGCCGATCAGCTCCGCAACCTTGCCGACCAGGTGAGTGATGACAAGCTCAAAGACGGTCTCGAGTCCGCTGCGACGTCGCTGGGCAGAATTGCCGTGGAGTACCGCAACAATGCGAAGGACCTGACGGCGACCGCAAAGTCCCTTTCGGACGGCATGGCGGAGGTCAACAACTCGCGTGCCGAGGTCGACCAGGCCATCGCCGATGCCAAGGCGGGTATCTCGGGAGCCAAGTCCGACTACGATTCCACGTTCTCGATTAAGGCCAAGGAGCTCAAGAAGACCATTTCGGGCGTTCTGGATTCCCTGAACGGTATCTCGGGTGACTTGGATAGCGCTGTGAGCGGTCTGACCGACGCATCCGGTTCGCTGGCAAAGGGTCTCTCCAAGGCCGCAAAGCTGGTCAACAAGGCTTCCGATCAGCTGGGCGAGGCGTCGGACAAGATCAGCGCGTTCAAGGACGAGCTCGACGGCGCCCTGATGTCGGGTGACCTGGCGACGATCAAGACGATGATCGGCAACGACCCCGAGGGCCTGGCCGTGTCGCTTTCCGGCCCCGTTGCGCTCGACCGCAAGCCGGTCTATCCGATCCGCAACTACGGTTCGGCCATGGCGCCGTTCTATACGATTCTGTCGCTCTGGGTCGGCTCGATCGTACTGGCGGCCATGATGAAGGTCTCGGTCGACGACGAGCTCATCAACGAGCTCATCCCCGTACGCCTGCACGAGATCTATCTGGGCCGTTACCTGTTCTTTGGCGGTTTGGCCCTGCTGCAGGCAACGCTCGTGTGCGCGGGCGACATTCTGTTCTTTGGCATTCAGTGCGACAACCCGCTGCAGTTTGTGCTGGCGGGCTGGGTCGCGAGTCTCGTGTTCTCCAATATCGTCTACACGCTTACGGTTTCGTTTGGCGATATCGGCAAGGCGCTCGCTGTCGTGCTGTTGGTCATGCAGGTCGGCGGTTCGGGCGGCACGTTCCCCATCGAGATGACCGGCCCCGTGTTCCAGGCGATCTATCCGTTCCTGCCGTTTACTCACGGCATCAACGCCATGCATGCCGCCATGGCTGGCGCCTACCATATGGAGTACTGGATTGAGCTAGGCATTCTAGCGAGCTATCTGATTCCATCGCTGGCACTGGGCGTCGTCTTCCGCCGCCCGGTCATCAAAGCCAACGACTGGATCATCGAAAAGCTGGAATCAACAAAGCTAATTTAGTTACGCGGTTTTACCAAACCGCGTAACGGCTCGACGCTGCAAACGTCCCTAAGCGGCAATCTGACGTTCAATTTCAAGGGCGCGACCAGAAGGTCAGCGCCCTTTCATTTCACGTCACCTTGCTCGCTTAGGGGCGTTTTCGCTGACGTTGCCGGAACATCGAGGTTTTCTGTACCGACGCTTTAGCGTAGTGAATTGCGTGGGTTGCTTGGTTGTTGCTACAGTAGCGGGGCGTACCGGGGGTCCGGTGCGCCCCGTTTTATTTGACCATGAGGCGGCACGCGGCCATGCACGTGCGGACACCACGCCCAGACTGAGCGCGAGGATGCCCTATGGCTCAGAATGCCGTTGATGAAATCGAAAACATGCCCGATAGCCCTGTAGCGCGCGAAGACCTGGGTGCCGGCGGCACCTCCCGCGGCGCCGGCGCGCGTTCTCCGTTCTTCTGGAAGGTCTTGCTGCTTTCGGTGGCGGTCATCTGGGGCTATTCCTTTACCACCATGAAAGATGCGCTCGATACCATTCCGGTGTTCGAGCTGGTCTACGTTCGCTTTCTCCCGGCATCACTGGTTATGTTTGCTATTTTCCATAAGCGCATCATCGCTCATTTCAATGCCCGCAACCTGATCGTCGGGCTGGGCATGGGTGCGCTCATGTGGGGAGCATACGGACTGCAAACGATTGGCCTGGCGCAGACCACGGCAGGCAAGAGTGCATTTTTGACGGGCACGTACTGTATCCTTGTGCCGTTTGCCAGCTATGTCCTGAGCGGCGAAAGGCTCACCCGCTATAACCTGGGTGCGGCACTGCTGTGCCTGGCGGGCATTGGCCTGGTGGCACTCGATAGCGTCGAGTTCAATGCTGGAGATGTCATCACGCTGGGCGGCGCGGTCTTCTTTGCTATCCAGATGGCAGTGACCGCCAAGTATGGCCGCAAGATGGACATCAACGTCATCACGTTTTGGATGTTTGTGGGCAATGGCGTTTTGAGCTTAATCACGTCGCTGCTATTCGAGACTCAGGCGCCTCTGTCCGTGTGGACGCCGAGCTTTGTCGGCGTGGCGGCCTTTCTCTCGGTGGGCTGTACGTGCGTGGCACTGCTCGTCCAAAACGTTGGATTGGCGCACGTCCCGGCCTCGACGGGCTCGCTGCTCCTTTCGATGGAGTCCCCCTCGGGCGTGCTGTTCTCGGTGCTGCTGATGGGGGAGGCGCTCACCTCGCGCCTGCTTGCCGGCTTTGCGCTCATCTTTTTGTCGATTATCTTGAGCGAGACGCATTTCGATTTCTTGCGCCGAAAATCTCGCCCGCAATTGTAAACAACTTGTTGCGCCGCCCTCCTGGGGCGGCGTTTTTTATGCCTCGCCTTTAAAGTTGTACCTTGCACTTTACGCTATCAAAGTGCTTACTGCAAAAACGTTACTGGAGGGCATTTATGGCACCAGCTCAGTCCGATCTTCAACCGCAATCAGCGCCCAAGGCCACCGCAGCGGCGCAGGCCGCTATCGGTGACGGTCTGGTCAAAGAAGCCCAGGCATTTGCCGGTGAGCTTGCCGCATGGCGCCACGATCTCCATCAGACGCCCGAGCTCGGTAACAATCTTCCGCAGACGTCTGCCTATATCCAGGCACGTCTGGACGAGATGGACATCCCCCATACCACGCTTGTCGACGGCTCCTGTGTTGTTGGCCTGATCGGTGCCGGTGCGGCCGCGGCTGCTCAGGGCAATGGTACGTGCGCGGACGAGCAAGCCGGTACGGTTATCATGCTTCGTGGCGACATGGATGCCCTGCCCGTTGTCGAGGAATCGGGCGAGCCTTTCGCTTCCACCAACGGCTGCATGCACGCTTGTGGCCACGATATGCATGCGACGGCGCTGCTCGGCGCGGCCCGTTTGCTCAAGGCCCGCGAGGCCGAGCTTGTCGACGCCAATGCCACCGTCAAACTGCTATTCCAGCCGGGTGAGGAGACCTTTGAGGGAGCCCGCGCTGCCATCGCCGATGGCCTGCTGCAGAACCCGCGCCCCCAGGCTGCCTTTGCCATGCACGTCAACAGCCAATCGCCGCTCGGCCTGGTGCTCTATGGGAGCCCGGCGCTTTCGGGCGTGTACGGTTTCCGCATCACGCTGCAGGGCAAGGGCGGCCATGGCTCGAGCCCCGAGATCTGCATCGACCCCATCACGGCCGGCGTCCATGTGCACCTGGCGCTCCAGGAGCTTATCTCCCGCGAGGTGCCAGCGGCCAAGGAAGTCGCACTTACCGTTGGTAAGTTCGCTGGCGGCTTGGCGGCCAACGTCATCCCCGACACCTGTGTGCTCGAGGGAACGCTGCGCGGCTTCGATGTCGAGCTCATGACTCATCTCAAGGAGCGTATCGCGGAGGTCGTCAACGGCGTTGCCGCAACATATCGTACGCCGGCAACCATCGAGACGCTCTCGGACGTTCCGCCGCTCGTGCTCGACAGCGATATGACCCAGGCCTCGCTTGGTTACGTGGGCGCGGTGCTGCCCAAGGCTGCCTTCCTGCCGCTATTCCACGCCATGGCGAGCGAGGACTTCGCGCTTATCTCGAGCGAGATTCCGAGTGCGTACTTTACCGTGGGCGCGGCCGTGACCGATACGGACGAGCATTTTGCCCAGCATCATCCCAAGGCGCGCTTTAACGATGCCGAGCTTCCTCTCGGCGCCGCGGCTTATGCCGCCGTCGCTCTCGGATACATTGCGGACCACAAGGAGTAATCCATGTCCCAGCAAAGTAAATTTTTCCCCGGCTGGCTCGTGGTGGCCTCCGGCTTTGTCATCATGGCCACGTGCTACACCATTTTCGTTAACTGCATGACTATTCCTTCCGCACCAAGCCTTCCGAGATTGGCCTGAAGCCGCTCGGCGAGAACCCGGGCGATCCGTCCGTCTCGACGGCTGGCGACAAGGACGAGCGCACGGCGCCCGAGGTTAACGTTGGCTGGTCTCGCATCAAGAAGAGCCCGGCGTTTTGGCTGCTTGTCGTCGCCTTCCTCTTTATGGGGCTTGTCAATGGCGCCATCCTGCCCAACCAAGTTACGAACATGACGAGCGTTACCGTCAACGGCGCCAAGATCGTCACGGGCGGCCACGACCCCATGTGGGCGGGCACCGTGCTTTCGGCCTATATGGTTACGGTCGTTATCGCCAAGATTTCGCTCGGCGCCATCTACGATCGTTTTGGTTTGCGCTTTGGCAACGTGCTGGGTTCCGTTGCGTGTATTGTCGCCTGTGTGGCGCTGTGCTTCCCGACGACGGACCTTAGTCCTATTGTGGCCGCTGCGAGCTTTGGTATCGGAACGTGCATGGGCACCATCACGCCTACCATCGCCGCGTCCAAGCAGTTTGGCATGGCCGACCTCGGCAAGGTCACGGGCACCATTACCTCGCTCGAGATGGTCGGCGGCACCGTGGGCGCCATTGTCTCGGGCGTGCTGTTCGATGCCACGGGCTCCTTTGCGAGCACCTGGATTGTGTGCCTGGCGTGCTCCGTGGTCATGCTCGTGTTCCTGCTGGCATCCGAGCCCATCGCCGCCAAGCTGCGCGCAAGCGTGGCGGGGGAGTAGCGGGTCGCCGCCTATTCCTGTTTGCCTGTTCTGCCCGTGGCTGCCCTGGAAGCCGAATGGATGCTCGTACCGTCATTCGGTTTCCAGGGCCAACAACGAGTATCTACCCGTAATCACCACGGGCCTACGAAATGATCTCTTTTCCTCCGTCCCCAAGGGATCACGTAATCCGAAGGGGACGGAGGAAAAGGGATCACAAACCGCGGCGGCGTGTCTGGCCGAACGAGTCCCCATACCCTCGTTCGGTCAGACACGCCGCCGCGTTGCTGCTTTGTGCCGTATAATGTCCACTACCTATGACGCGATACAAAAGAAAGGTGTTTGCCCATGCAGGCACAGAAGGCGGAGGGAACCCGCGACCTTATCGGCGCTGAGATGCGCGCCTGGCAAAAGATGCAGCAGATTGCTGCCGGCGTGTTCGAGCCGTTTGGCTTTAAGCCCATCGAGACGCCCGCCATCGAGCAGGTGGACGTGTTTGTCCACGGCATCGGCCAGTCGACCGACGTCGTGCGCAAGGAGATGTTCCGCGTGTTTAGCGGCGCCAACCTGGAGCGCGTCTTTACCGAGGGCACCGATACCAAGCTCAAGCCCAAGCAGCGCCTGGCGCTTCGTCCCGAGGGCACGGCTGGCGTGGTGCGCGCCGTCGTGGAGAACAACTTGGTGCCCCAGGGCTCCACGCCGTTTAAGGCTTACTACGCCGAGGCCATGTTCCGTGGCGAGCGTCCCCAGAAGGGCCGCTTGCGCCAGTTCCATCAGGTGGGCATCGAGTGGCTCGGCGCTCCCGATCCGGCGGCAGACGCCGAGTGCATCATTATGCTCATGGAGTTTTACAAGCGCCTGGGCTTCGATCTGTCCAAGCTCCGTCTGCTCATTAACTCGATGGGCGATGCCCAATGCCGTCCGGCCTATCGCGAGCAGGTTAAGCAGTTCATTCTCGACCACGCCGATGAGATGTGCGACGAGTGCCGCGAGCGCGCCGAGCTTAACCCGCTGCGCGCCTTCGACTGCAAGAACGACCACTGCCGCGAGATCATGGCCGACGCCCCGCTGATGGGCGACAACCTGTGCGATGAGTGCCGCGAGCACTACGAGCAGGTCAAGCGCTATCTGGACGTCGCCGGTATCGAGTACGTCGAGGATCCCACCCTGGTGCGCGGCCTGGACTACTACACCCGTACCGTCTTTGAGGTCGAGGCCCCTGGCGCCGGCGTCGGCTCCATCGGTGGCGGCGGCCGCTACGATGGCCTGGTCGAGCTCGAGGGCGGCAAGCCCACGGCCGGCGTCGGCTTCGCCGTCGGTTTTGAGCGCGCCCTGCTGGCCCTGCAGGCCTTTGGCAGCGACCTGGGCGCCGAGGAGACCCCGTGTGTCTACGTCGCCAATGCCGGCAAGGAGTTGCGCCAGAACGTCTTTGCCATTACGCAGGAGCTTCGCGCCGCAGGTATCGTGACCGAGGCAGACTATCAGGGTCGTTCGCTTAAGGCTCAGTTTAAGCAGGCCGACAAGGTGGGCGCTAAGCTCATTTTGGTCTTGGGCGGCGACGAGCTTGCCGCCGGCAAGGTCAAGGTGCGCGACATGGAGAGCCATGACGAGGCCCTCGTCGATCTGGCCAACGTGGTCGAGGCGGTTCGTGAGCGCCTGTAGCGCATGATTTTTGAGCTGTGGACTCACTAAAGCGCTCAGCTCATTGAGAGCGATTGTTACGGGGGTGTTTCGCATTTATGCGGAATGCCCCCGTTTGTGTATGCCGTCCACCGAGAAATACGACCATTTAGAGCAAAAACCCTTGCAATGCAGAAAATACTTTTGTGTGGTAAAGCGCAATCAGTGTCGAAAGTATTTCGCAAGCGCCTATAATGAATACCGCATGTTACGTGCATAGAAGGAGGAATGGGAGGAAACGTGGCTGAGAACCTAAGCAACCAGTCTGTACCCGAAGCCGCGGCGCGCGTCGCTGCCGTGGTCAACCGCCTCGTTAACCGAATCGGCTCGAATGCCGAATCCAAGGAGCGTCTCGCTGAGATCGAGATCCCCGAGGAGCTGCGCGACAATCTGGCGCTGTTCTTGCGCCTGGAGCGCCGTGTGCTTAGCGAGTATGATCCCGAGATCGCGGACCTGTTCGACAAGATTTTGACAGCCGAGATTGTCGCCAACGCCGGAAACCCCGGCACCCGTGCTGCCGACGAGTCCGTCGACGAGCAGGGCGTGCCCACTGCCGACGAGCCCACCGCCGTGGCGTTTCGCGAGGTCGTTGATCTGATCGACAGTCTGCCGCTCGATAAGCAGCAGGTTATCGTCCGCGCCTTTACGAGCTTCTTCCATCTGGCAAACCTGTCGGAGGAGAACTACCGCGTGGCGCAGCTGCGCGAGCGCGAGGCCGGCGCATCGACCGATACCGAGGTCGATCCCGCCAACGAGCTCACCGTCGCCTATCACCAGTTGGTAAACGAGATGGGTGTCGAGGGCGCCAACGAGCTGCTCGACAAGCTGGAGTTCCACCCTGTCTTTACCGCACATCCCACCGAGGCCCGTCGTAAGGCCGTCGAGGGCAAGATTCGCCGTATTTCCAACCTGCTGGAGGAGCGTCCGCGCCTGGGCGGCTCCGACCTAGTGGAGAACGAGCGCCATATGCTGCAGGAAATCGACGCCCTGGTGCGTACGAGCCCCATCGCGCTCAAGAAGCCCACGCCGGTCGAGGAAGCCGATACCATCATCGACATCTTCGATAACACGCTGTTCGACGTCATCCCCGTTATCTATCGTCGTTTTGACGACTGGGTGCTGGGCGACAAGGCGGGTACCGTGCCGCCGCTGTGCCCGGCGTTCTTCCATCCCGGCAGCTGGATCGGTTCCGACCGCGACGGTAACCCCAACGTCACCGCCAAGGTGAGCCGTGAGGTCGCCGCCAAGTACTTCACCCACATGGTGCTCAAGCTCGAGGACAAGTGCCGCCGCATCGGCCGCAACCTCACGCTCGAGGCCACCTACAGCAAGCCGTCTGCCGAGCTCATCAACCTGTGGAACCATCAGGTCGAGATGAGCACCCAGTACACCGCACGCGCCGAGCTGATCTCCGAGCACGAGCCGCATCGCGCCGTCATGCTCGTCATGGCCGACCGTCTGAACGCCACCGTGCGTCGCATCACCGACACCATGTACCACAGCGCAGACGAGTTCTTGGATGACCTGCGCGTCGTTCAGCGCTCCCTGGCCGCCTGCGGTGCCGTCCGTGCTGCCTACGGCCCGGTCCAGACCATCATCTGGCAGGTCGAGTCCTTCGGCTTCCATATGGTCGAGATGGAGTTCCGTCAGCACTCCGTGGTGCACGCCCGCGCCCTCAAGGATATTCACGAGAACGGTATCCATGGTGATTTGCAGCCCATGACGCGCGAGGTCATCGACACCTTCCGCGCTATCGGCTCCATCCAAAAGCGCTACGGCAAGAAGATGGCGCACCGCTACATCATCTCGTTCACCAAGAGCGCTCAGCATGTGGCCGACGTCTTTGAGCTTGCCCACCTGTCCTTTGCGCACGAGGAGGACGTGCCCGAGCTCGACGTGATCCCGCTGTTCGAGCAGCTCGAGGACCTCGAGGGCTGCGTCGACGTGCTCGACCAGATGCTTACGCTGCCCGTGGTGCAAAAGCGCCTTGCCCAGACCAACCGCCGCATGGAGGTCATGCTGGGCTATTCCGACTCCTCCAAGGATGCCGGTCCCACCACGGCCATGCTCGCGCTGCACTCCGCGCAGGAGCGCATTGCCAAGTGGGCCGAGAAAAACGATATCGATCTGGTGCTCATGCACGGTCGCGGCGGTGCCGTGGGCCGTGGCGGCGGTCCGGCCAACAAGGCCGTGCTGGCGCAGCCCAAGGGTTCGGTCAACTGCTTCTTTAAGCTCACCGAGCAGGGCGAGGTCATCTTTGCCCGCTACGGCAACCGCACGCTGGCTCAGCGCCATGTTGAGTCCGTTGCCGCCGCAACGCTTTTGCAGTCGGCTCCGAGCGTCGAGAAGACCAACACCGAGACCACGCAGAAGTTCTGGGATATGGCCGAGAAGCTCAACGCAGTAAGCCATGAGCGCTATCTGGACCTGCTGAACACTGAGGACTTTACACCGTGGTTCTCGACCGTGACGCCGCTGACCGAGGTCGGTCTGCTGCCGATTGGCTCGCGCCCGGCCAAGCGCGGTCTGGGTGCCAAGTCGCTCGACGACCTGCGTACCATTCCGTGGATCTTCAGCTGGAGCCAGGCGCGCATTAACCTGGCCGCTTGGTACGGCCTGGGCACCGCCTGCGAGCAGTTTGGCGACCTTGACCAGCTCAAGGCTGCCTACCAGGAGTGGCCGTTCTTCCGCACCTTTATCGACAACATCGAGATGTCGATCGCCAAGACCGACCAGCGCATCGCCAAGATGTATCTGCACCTGGGCGATCGCCAGGATCTGTCCGAGAAGGTCTTTACCGAGATGCAGCTCACCCGTAAGTGGGTCCTTGCCATCGTCGGTGATGAATGGCCGCTGCAGCGTCGTCGCGTGCTCGGCTGCGCCGTCCGCGTGCGTAACCCCTATGTTGACGCCCTATCCATCGCCCAGGTTCGCGCCCTTCGCGAGGTGCGTATGAACCAGGACGAGATGGCCGAGGAGAAGAAGGCCGAGTACATGAGCCTGATTCTGTCGACTGTGACTGGTGTCTCGGCAGGATTGCAGAACACGGGGTAATCGATAGCCCTGTAGTCGTCCGGGCCCGCCATTAGTTTACTTTTAGGCACGTCCTCGGACATGCAAGAAGCCCTCGCTGCGCACTTCGTGCGGCGAGGGCTTCTTGCGTCCTGCGGAGTGTGCCTAAAAGTAAACTAATGGCGGGCCCTACGATGTCCGGTCTTCGGCGGATTACTGCTGGGGAAAGATAGCGCGCTTCGCGCACTTTGATGGGGCTTCGTGCTGCGGAATGCATTCAGAGGGAAACCCGTCGGGTCCCTTCGTCCTCGGTCTTCTGGGATTAAAGCTGAAGGGAATAAGGCGCGCTTCGCGCCTCGCGTCTTATCGATCGGGATTGAGATGCATGTGGCGCTTCTTGACTTACGACTGTAGCGGCCGCGGTCCCGTTTGGGATCGCGGTTGTTTTGTTGTGGGTCAAATATGAACGTTGTGTTAATGAGTCGGTAGACGGTGGTGTTTTTCGGTGAGCGGCGTATCCTTCCAACGGTTTATCTAGTGTGTCAGTTGAAAGGAAGAGGGCGCTCGTCATTGTTTGAATGTGAACTGCCGTTTGACCACAAGACGTTGCATCTGGAACTCGAGGATAAGAACTTCGCGGGTGTGATGGAAGGTCATCAAAACGAGTTTAAGACCACGAAATCGCAGGAAGAGCTGGTGGAGGAGTCGCTTGCCAACCCTTACGACTCGCCTTCGCTCGAGGAGCTTTGTGCTGGCAAGAAGGATATTGTCATCATTAGCTCAGATCATACGCGTCCCGTTCCCTCGCGTGTGACGATGCCTATTCTGCTGCATCACATCCACGCTGCCGCTCCCGAGGCGCGTGTGCGCATCCTGGTCGCGACCGGCATGCACCGTCCGTCGACGCACGAGGAACTCGTCAATAAGTATGGCGAGGAGATCGTTGCTAACGAGGAAATCGTTATGCACGTCGCGACTGACGACAGCATGATGAAAAAGATCGGTACCCTGCCTTCTGGTGGCGAGTGCATCATCAACAAGATCGCTGCCGATTGCGATCTGCTGCTTGCCGAGGGCTTTATTGAGCCGCACTTCTTTGCCGGTTTCTCTGGTAGCCGCAAGTCCGTCCTGCCTGGCATCGCCAGCTACAAGACCATCATGTACAACCACAACGGTCAGTTTGTGAACGATTCCCACTCGCGTGCCGGCAACCTGTCCCACAACCACGTGAGCGAGGACATGTTTGCCGCCGCCGAGATGGCTCACCTTGCCTTTGTGCTCAACGTGGTGCTCAACGGCAAGCACGAGGTCATTGGCTCCTTTGCCGGCGACATCCACAAGGCGCACGAGGCTGGCTGCGAGTTCGTGAAGAGCCTTGCCGGCGTTGAGCCCGTCGAGTGCGAGATCGCCATTACCACTAACGGCGGCTACCCTCTCGATCAGAACATCTATCAGGCTGTGAAGGGCATGTGCGCTGCCGAGGCCACGCTTCCCGAGGGCGGCGTGATCATCGACGTCGCCGGTTGTGCCGACGGTCACGGCGGCGAGGGCTTCTATCACAACATCGCCGACAACGATCCAGCAGAGTTTGAGCGCGCCTGCATCGATCGTCCTAAGGACGAGACCCTGCCCGATCAGTGGACGAGCCAGATCTTTGCCCGCATCCTGGCGCATCACCCTGTGATCATGGTCACCGACCTGTGCGATCACCAGATGCTCAAGGATATGCACATGACGCCGGTCAACACTATCGAGGAAGCGCTCAAGCTCGCCTTTGAGATGAAGGGTGCCGATGCCAAGGTCGCCGTCATCCCCGATGGCCTGGGTGTTGTTGTCGCACAGCACTAGTGCGCGGCTTAAACGAATCGTTTATAACCGACAAGAAAGATAAGGTTTTATGCTTACCAAACTCCTCTGCGAATTCGGCGCAACGGCCCTCATGATCGTCTTTGGCGTGGGTGTTCACTGCGATACCGTGCTCAAGGGCACCAAGTATCAGGGCTCCGGCCATATGTTTGCCATCACCACCTGGTCCTTTGGCATCTCGGTCTGCCTGTTTGTCTTTGGTGGCGCTGTGTGCATGAACCCCGCCATGGTGCTTGCCCAGTGCATCGTCGGCCTGGTGCCGTGGGGCAACTGCATCCCCTTCATGCTTGCCGATATGCTCGGCGGCTTTGTGGGTGCCGTGATCGCTTGGTTTATGTATGCCGATGAGTTCAAGGCTTCCGAGGACGTCGTCGACCCCATTGCCCAGCGCAACATCTTCTCGACCAACCCCACCACCGAGGGCACGAACTATGCTCGTAACTTCTTTTGCGAGGCTATCTGCACCTTCGTGTTCATCAGCGCCATCCTTGCTGCCGCTAGCCGCGCCGGCGAGAACGTTCTGATGCTCGCAATCTGCGTCGGCCTGATCGTTTGGGCTGTCGGCATGGGCATGGGCGGCATCACCGGCTTCGCCATGAACCAGGCTCGTGACCTTGGTCCTCGCATGGCCTATCAGGTGCTGCCGATTAAGAACAAGGCCGATAACAACTGGAAGTACGGCCTGCTCGTTCCTGGCATCGCGCCGTTTGTCGGTGCTATTGTGGCCGCGCTGTTTGTGCATGGTTTCTTGGGCATGTTCTAGTCCAAGGCTACATAGTTGTCCGCTGGCCGCATGGGGTAACTTCCCAGCGCGTCCTCGGACATGAAAGAACCCCCGCTGCGCACTTCGTGCGGCGGGGGTTCTTTCGTCCTGCGGAATGCGCTGGGAAGTTACCCCATGCGGCCAGCTGCGGGATCTTAGTCGCGTTGGAACAAGCAACCCAACATATATATCTGAATATGGATGGGAGGGGCGCTTTGTTTTTGGGTGCCCTTACAAGAAAACGTGACTTGGGGAAGGGATGGGCGCTTTGTTGGGATGGCGCTTTGGGATGGGAGCCTTACTTAGCTGAAGAGGGGCTGTATGGCTGATAGGTAGTCTTTGGCTACTTCGGCCTTATCTGCTTGGAAGTTGTGCCAGGCCCACCATTGGACCATTCCTACGAAGCTTGAGGCTATGTGGTGTAGTAGGAAGCTTCGGTCCATGGTGGCGGCGGGGCCGTTTGGGTCGGTAGGGACGGTTTCGGCTGCTCGTGACATGATGGTCTTGCGTAAGCAGTCGGCGAAGACGCGTGAGCCGGCGCCGGCTACGAGGGCTCGTACACCCTGGCGGCGCTCCCAGAGGTTGTTGAGGATATGCTCGACCTGCACGAGTGGGTCGTCGAGCGGTGTGCCATTGTCGTCGAGGGCGTGGGTGCAGATGTCGCTCACGAGTTCGGACAGTAGGTCATCTTTGCTTTTGAAGAGGCCGTAGAACGTGGCCCGACCCACATGGGCGCGAGCGATAATGTCGCCGACGGTGATCTTGCCGTAGTCCTCTTCGCGCAGCAGCTCGGAGAACGCCGCAACGATGGCAGCGCGGCTTTTTGCCTTGCGGGCATCCATGGCTATGCGTCCGCGTGAACGAGCAGGCAGCGAAGCGTACCGGAGCAACCCTCGTAGGGGCGCTTACCAGCGCCGTAGCCGACGGCCTCGATGCGGTAGCGGGCCGGCAGGTGCTCGGACGTGCGCAGTGCGGCGACGATGGCGGCGCCCGTGGGCGTCACAAGCTCGCCGGCGACTGGTGCGGGCGTGAGGACGATATTGCCCGCCTGGCACAGGTTGACGACAGCGGGGACGGGAATGGGCATGAGACCGTGGGCACAACGGATGGTACCGTGACCCTCGGAGAGCGACTCGACCACGATGTCCTCAATACCCAGGTCATCGAGGCAGATGGCGACAGAGCAGACGTCGACGATGGAATCGACGGCGCCCACCTCGTGGAACATGACGGTTTCGGGCGTTTTGCCGTGAGCCTTGGCCTCGGCAGCGGCGAGCGCGGTAAAGATGGCGAGGGCGCGACGCTTGGCGCCATCGCTTAACTGCGAGCCATCGATGATGGCGGTGACGTCAGCCAAAGAACGGTGGTGATGGTGGTGGGCGTGATGGTGGCCCTCGTGGCCATGGCTCTCATGGTCGTGCTCGTGGCAGTGGCCGTGCTCGACATGGTCGTGATGATGGTGCTCATGCTCATGTGTGTGCTCGGCAGCTGCTTCGTTGCCGTAGAGCCAGGCCATATCGTGATCGTGGTTCTCGAGCTCCTCTGCAAGCTGGACGTCGAAATCGCAGGCGTCGATGCCATGCTTGTTTACGCGTGTAACGGCGATCGTAAAGCCGCCGACCGGCAGCGTGGCGAGCTGCTCGCGCAGATGCTCCTCGCTGGCGCCCAGGTCGAGCAGGGCCGCGACGGTCATGTCGCCGCTGATGCCCGAGGTGCCGTCGATGATAAGCGTGTGCTGATGGTTGGACATGAAATGCTCCTTAGCGGGCGCAGGACGTGCCGGCGCTCAGATGATTGATAAGACTTGCCTGATAGGCGGCGCCAAAGCCGTTGTCGATATTGACGACCGAAACGCCGCTGGCGCAGGAGTTGAGCATGGCGAGCAGTGCGGCCATGCCGCCAAAGTTCGCGCCATAGCCCACGCTGGTGGGGACGGCGATGACCGGACAGCTCACAAGGCCTCCGATGACGCTCGCCAGGGCGCCCTCCATGCCGGCGATGGCGATGACTACCTGCGCCTGGGCAAGTTCCTCAGCATGAGCGAGCAGGCGGTGCAGGCCGGCGACACCCACGTCGTAGAGGCGATCGACCTCGTTGCCGTAGAACTCGGCCGTCAACGCGGCTTCCTCGGCAACGGGCAGGTCGCTCGTGCCGGCGCAGGCGACGACGATGCGTCCGTTGCCGTTGGGGGAGGGCTTGCCACCCACCAGGGCGAGCTGGGCGTCCGGGACATATCCCAGGTCGATGCCGTTGCCGAGGAGCTCCGAGGTGCGGGCTGCCTTTTCGTCGTCCAGGCGCGTGACCAGGATGCGCTCCTGGCCGGCATCGAGTAATGCTTTGATAATGGCGGCAATTTGCTCGGCGGTTTTACCGGCGCCGTAGACAACTTCGCCGGCTCCCTGGCGCACCCCGCGCGAAAGGTCGAGCTGCGCAAAGCCCAAATCGGCGGTCGGAGCCGTCTGGATGCGCGTGAGGGCGTCGGCAGGGGTGACTGCTCCGCCGGCAACATCGCTCAGCAGCTGCTCTAGATCTCGCTTATCCATATATGCTCCCTTCGACGGCGCAAAGTTTAGCACTCAAAGGGTATGTTTCCGAACACTAAGACAGAATTGTTCGGAAACTATAGGACAGACTGATTCAATTGCTAGACGGATTGGCTAGTCGCGCAGGATGATGTCCATAGCGAGCATCAGATTGCGCTCGTCGATGGCAAACGGGGCGGCCTCGCGCGTCTTGGGCTTGGCACAAAACGCGATGCCCGTGCCCGCGGCCTGAATCATGGGGATGTCGTTGGCACCGTCGCCGATCGCGACGGTGTGGGCCATATCGACGCCGCACTCAACTGCCCAGTCCAGCAGCTGGATGAGCTTGGACTCCTTGGTCACAATGTCGGCAGCCAACTTACCGGTGAGCTTGCCGTCCACGACCTCCAGACGATTGGCCAGGCAAAAGTCGATGGCCGCGGCGGCCACGATCTTATCGGCGACTTCGTGAAAGCCGCCACTCACGACGCCGACCTTCCAACCCTTGCTGTGTGCCGAGCGCACAAGCTCCAACGCGCCGGGGGTAAATGTCACGCGCTCAAAGGTGCGCTCGAACACGCTCTCGTCCAGGCCGGCGAGCAGCCCCACGCGCTCCTCGAGCGCCTGCTTAAAGTCAAGCTCGCCGCGCATGGCGCGTTCGGTGATCTGTGCCACCTGCTCGCCCACGCCGGCCTCTTCGCCCAACAGGTCGATGACCTCCTGGTTGATGAGCGTGGAGTCGATATCCATAACGATGAGGCGTGCAGTCATGGCGGGCCTTTCCGAGTGCTGTTTTATTGGGGCATATTGTCGCACGTGACGAGCGCGGGCGGGTGTCACGGCGCGTCAATTGTTTCGTCTCCGTCAAGTCTTTGGGCAGGAGCCACTTTTTCGCGGCACATCGACGCGAGTGCGATAAGATAGAACGCCATGTCTGGCTGCGCGGTTTACGCAGGCTGGGCAAATCTGTACGACGCCGCCCGGAACGACACGGGGCGGCACAGATCCATAAAGGAGGATCACTGGTATGAGCCAGACCCGTCCCATCGATGAGCATTCCATGCACACCCGTACCTGCGGCGAGCTTCGCTTCGAGAACGTGGGCGAAGAGGTCACCCTCACCGGTTGGGTGAGCCGTCGCCGCGACCACGGCGGCCTTATCTTCTGCGACCTTCGCGACCGTGAGGGCATCACGCAGCTTACCTTCGACCCCGAGCACTCCGACGGCGACGCCTTTAAGATCGCCGAGACCATGCGTCCCGAGTGGCCCATCAAGATTCACGGCGTCGTGCGCGCCCGTGGCGAGGAGACCACCAACACCAAGCTCGCCACCGGCGAGATCGAGGTCCTGACCGACCACGCCGAGGTGCTCAATACGTCCGTCACCCCGCCGTTCCAGATCGAGGACGGCATCGAGACCAGCGAGGACACCCGTCTGCGCTATCGCTATCTGGACCTCCGTCGTCCCGAGATGATGGCCAACCTCAAGCTGCGCTCCGACTTTACCTTTGCCATTCGCGAGGCGCTGCACAACCGTGAGTTCATGGAGGTCGAGACGCCCTCCCTGTTCAAGTCCACGCCCGAGGGCGCCCGCGACTTCATCGTCCCCAGCCGCATCCAGCCGGGCAACTTCTACGCCCTGCCGCAGTCCCCGCAGCTCCTGAAGCAGCTGCTTATGGTCGGTGGCGTCGAGCGCTACTATCAGGTTGCCAAGTGCTTCCGCGACGAGGACTTGCGTGCCGACCGTCAGCCCGAGTTCACCCAGGTCGATATCGAGATGTCCTTCGTGGACCAGAACGACGTTATGAGCGCGCTCGAAGAGGTTCTTGCCGATGCCTTCGGCCGCATGGGTGTCGAGATGCCCACGCCGCTGCGTCGCATGAACTACTGGGAGGCCATGGACACCTATGGCTCCGACAAGCCCGATACCCGCTATGGCATGCACTTGGTCGACCTGACCGACATCTTCGCCAACTCCAAGTTCAAGGTCTTTGCGACTGCCGCGAACGAGGAGGGCTCTGTCGTCAAGGCCATCAACGCCAAGGGCGCCGGTGCCTGGGCTCGCGCCAAGATCGATAAGCTTGCCGGCGTGGCTTCCACGTTTGGCGCCAAGGGCCTGGCCTGGATCGCATTCCGCGAGGACGGCTCCATCAACAGCCCCATCGTCAAGTTCTTCTCGGACGAGGAGATGGCCGCCCTGCGCGAGCGCATGGACGTCGAGCCCGGCGACCTTGTGATGTTCGCCGCCGGCCCGCGCCTGCTCTCCGACGAGATCCTGGGCGGCATGCGTTCCCACATGGCTAACGCGCTCGAGATCAAGCGCGAGGGCCACGACTTCCTGTGGGTCGTCAACTTCCCGCTGTTCCACTGGGACGAGGACCGCAAGGCTTACGCTGCCGAGCACCAGCCCTTCACCCTGCCGACCGAGACCGACATCGCCAAGATCGAGGCCAATCCGTTGGCAGCCGGTTCTTGCACCTACGACTTTGTCATGGACGGCTTTGAGGCCGGTGGCGGCGGTATGCGTATCCACAACGCCGAGATGCAGATGTCCATGCTCAAGCTCCTGGGCTTTACCGAGGAGCGCGCCGAGTCTCAGTTTGGCTTCCTCATGGAGGCGCTCAAGTTTGGTGCGCCCCCGATGGGCGGTTTCGCTCTGGGCCTGGACCGCGTGTGCATGCTGCTCACCGGTTCCGACTCCATCCGCGACGTCATGGCGTTCCCCAAGACGGCCAGCGGCTCCGACCTCATGTCGGGCGCCCCGAGTGCCGTTAGCGGCGCCCAGCTCAAGGACGTCAGCCTGCGCCTGATGTAGGCAAGCGGCTACATATTACCTGTAACGAGGGAGGGACGCGTGCCTTCCCTCGTTTTTTGTGGGACGGGGGTGCGCCGGTAACGTACAATAACTACCACGTGGCTGGGTTTGCCGGCCGAATGTGCGATGTCGCGGGAGGGGACATGGTCGAGTTTACAAAGACGATTAAAGATCCGTTGGGATTGCATGCCCGCCCGGTCGCGCTGCTCTACGACATCATTGCCAAGCATCGTAGCGACGTGTCGGTCAGCATCGGCGACCGCCATACCGACGGCCGTGACGTGATGGGCCTCATGGCACTCTACGGCGAATGTGGCGAGGACATCGTCTTTCGCGTTTCGGGCGTAGACGAGGCCTCGTGCGTCACATCGATCAGAAACCTATCGCTCTAAGCGCAACAATGTGACAAAGGGACAGTCCCTTTGTCACATCTGTTTCATATGGGAAACTTTTTCGAAAACTGAATAGGAACCCTTTCCAAAAAGTTAACCACGTGCTAGTTTACTATAGCGAACATAGACGTGGTTAACTTTTGCTGCGTCGATGTTGAGGACGAACCGACGTTAGGAGCTCACTCATGTCTTGCGGACCGCAGATGCCGGCTATGCCGCTTTCGATGGTAAAAGCGGGCGAAACCGTGCGCGTGTCTCGCGTAAAGGGTAATGAGGACATGAAGCACCATCTTAAGGACCTCGGCTTTGTCGAGGGCAACGAGATCCACGTGGTGAGCTCGAGTGGCGCCAATATCATCGTCACCGTGCTGGGCGCACGCTTTGGCATCGATTCCAAGGTCGCCATGCACATCATGACCGTCGGTTAGTTCGCAACATTCCGCAAAAACTGAAAGGGGGACAAGTACATGAAGACGTTGGGTGACGTTAAGGTGGGCGAGAGCTCCACCATCGTCAAGCTTCACGGTGAGGGCGCGCTGCGCCGCCACCTTATGGACCTGGGGCTCATCAAGGGCACTTCGTTCAAGGTCGTAAAGGTTGCGCCGCTCGGAGATCCGGTCGAGATCAACGTGCGCGGCTACGAGCTTTCTATCCGCAAGGAGGAGGCGGCCGTCGTCGAGGTCCAGTAAGGGCTTGCGGCGTATATTTCTGCAGGTAAAGTTAGGTTTTTCTAACTTAATGCAGCAACTTTAAAGCACATTATCCAGCCTACGCGGAGAAAGCAGCGCAGGCACACAAGGAAGAAGGATTGAATGGCGGATTCTCAGATCCATGTCGCGCTGGCGGGTAACCCCAACTGCGGCAAGACCACGCTTTTCAACCTGATCACCGGCGCCAACGGCTACGTTGGCAACTGGCCCGGCGTCACGGTTGAGAAAAAGGAAGCCAAGCTCCTGAGTGACAAGAACGTCACGATTACGGACCTCCCCGGCATCTACTCGCTTTCCCCCTACAGCCCCGAGGAGCAGTGCTCGCGCGACTACCTCATGAGCGGCGAGCCCGATGTCGTCGTCCAGGTGGTCGATGCCACCAACCTCGAGCGCAACCTGTACCTGGCGCTTCAGGTTATCGAGACCGGCCTGCCCGTGGTCGTCGCCCTCAACATGGCCGACTTGGTCGAGAAGAACGGCGATAAGATCGACACGGACAAGCTCTCCAAGAAGCTCGGCTGCCCGGTCATGATGATCTCGGCTCTTAAGAACAAGGGCATCACGGAGCTGTTCGAGCAGGTCAAGAAGTCCGCTGCTTCCAAGGGCCAGGTGCCGGAGCACAAGTTCGATTCCTCCATCGAGGACGTTCTGGACCACATCGAGAACAATCTGCCGGCGAGCGTTCCCGCCAACAAGCGTCGCTACTACGCCGTCAAGCTGTTCGAGCGCGACGCGGACGCCTGCAAGCTCATCAACCTCACTAAGGAGAAGGCCGCTCGCGTCGAGCAGCTGGTCGCCCAGTGCGAGCAGGATTGCGACGACGACGCCGAGTCCATCATCACCGGCGAGCGCTACGGCGTGATCGCCCACATCATCGACGAGTGCCTCACCAAGGCTCCGGCCAAGATGAGCACCTCCGAGAAGATCGACCGTGTGGTTACCAACCGTATCTTGGGCCTGCCGATCTTTGTGGTCATCATGTTCTGCGTGTACTACATTGCCGTCTCTACCTTGGGCGGCACGGTGACCGACTTCACCAACGACCAGCTCTTTGGCACCGACGGTTGGTATGTGCTCGGCCAGGGCCGCGACGCCTACGACGCAGCTGTCGAGGCTGCGGGTGACGCCGCCGACTCGGTCGACCCGGCACAGTACGGCCCCTATGTTCCGGGTATTACCACCGTGGTGCACGATGCCCTTGTGGCGGGCGGCACCGAGGACGGTGGCCTGGTCGATTCGCTGGTCTGTGACGGTATCGTCGGCGGTCTGGGCGCCATCTTCGGCTTCGTGCCGCAGATGTTCCTGCTGTTCGTGATGCTGTCTTTCTTGGAGGACTGCGGCTACATGGCCCGCGTCGCCTTCATCATGGACCGCGTGTTCCGCCGCTTTGGCCTGTCCGGTAAGTCCTTCATCCCCATGCTCGTGTCCTCGGGCTGCGGCGTCCCCGGCGTCATGGCCACCAAGACCATCGAGAACGAGAAGGACCGCCGCATGACGGTCATGACCACCACGTTCATTCCCTGTGGCGCCAAGCTGCCGATCATCGCTCTGCTCATGGGTTCCATCATCGGCGATTCTTCCACCACCGCCGCATGGATCAGCCCGCTGTTCTACTTCTTGGGCGTCTTTGCCGTCATCGCCTCGGGCCTCATGCTCAAGAAGACCAAGCTCTTCGCCGGTCGCCCGACGCCGTTCGTTATGGAGCTTCCCGCCTATCACTTCCCGGCAATCCGCTCTTGGGCGCTGCATGTATGGGAGCGCTGCTGGGCCTTTATCAAGAAGGCCGGCACGGTCATCTTCGCGTCCACCGTCGTGGTTTGGTTCCTCTCCAACTTTGGTAGCTACAACGGTTCCTTCGGCTTCCTGCCTGCGATGGACGGCATCCCTGAGGAGTTTATGGACTACTCCGTGCTCGCCATGCTGGGCAACCTGGTCGCTTGGATCTTCGCCCCGCTCGGCTTTAGCACCTGGCAGGCCACCGCGCTGACTGTCTCTGGACTTGTCGCCAAGGAGAACGTCGTCGCCACCGCCGGCTCGCTGCTGTCCGTTGCCGACGCCGCCGAGACCGACCCGAGCCTGTGGACCGCGTTTGCGGGCATGTTCCCCACCATGGGCGCTTGCGTTGCCTTTGGCGCCTTTAACCTGCTGTGCGCCCCGTGCTTTGCCGCCATGGGCACTATCCGCAACCAGATGGACTCCGGCAAGTGGACCGCGATTGCCATCGGCTACGAGTGCGCCTTTGCCTGGGTGATCGGCCTGTTCATCAACCAGTTCTACAACCTGCTTGTCCTTGGCCAGTTTGGTATTTGGACGGTTGTAGCCATCGTTCTGCTGGTTGCGATGCTCTTCCAGATCTTCCGTCCCATGCCCAAGCACGCTTGGACCGACGAGGACGAGACCAACACCGCTTCCGCTGCAGTTTCCGCTTAAGTCCGAATAAGGATCAGCCCCTTTCCACGAGCCCGGGTGTCCCAGCGACACTCGGGCTTTTTGGTGAGGGAGATGTGGCGTTTCCGCAGATAAAACCGACCAAAATATACCTGTCCCTTATTGGCAGGTGGAGAATGGGGTAAAGTAAGTGATGGTTAACTAGAGGAGGCTTGCTATGGCACCTATCGATATTGTTGTACTGGCTATTATCGGTATTGCGTTTGTCGCCGTGTGCGTGCGCATTTATCGCAAGGGCACCTGCGCCGACTGCGCTCAAGGTGGCGTTTGCACAGGACATTGTTCCAACAAAAAGACCTGCGCCGCACTTAAGGGCGTGGACAAAATTGCCGAAGACTTGGGCCGCGGTATCAAGTAAGGTCCGTCATCCAAGCGCCCCGCGAGCATCCGTTCGCGGGGCGCTTTGCACATTTGGGGGCGAGCGTGGCGAGTTGAAGGGTGATTTTGGGGTATCGTTACCTGTACTGTTAATTGGCAACTTATCTATAACGGAGTAACCCCATGAGCGCTCGCGTAACCATGAAGGACATAGCCGCCGAGCTTGGCGTTTCCATCAATACCGTGCATAAGGCCCTGACGGGCAAGGCCGGCGTGAGCGAATCCGTGCGTGCCAAGGTGAATGCCAAGGCCGAGGCCATGGGTTACCACCGCAACACAAGTGCCTCGAGCCTGCGCCGCAAGGATATCAACTTGGTGTTTTGCCTGCCCCGCGCATCGCGCGAGGGGGCGTACTTTTTCCGTTACCTTTGGGAAGGCTGCAACCGCTTTGAGCAGGAGGTCATCGATCAGGGCATTACGGTTGAGCGCGTTGAATTTGGCGTGGGTGGCTACGCCGATGCGCTCGAGCAGATTGATGAGCGTCTGCAGGTGGGCGAGAAGATTGATGGCCTGCTTGCCTATGTTCCGGGCGATGACCGCGCAACCGAGCTCTTGAGGCAGATTGCCGAGGCGGGCGTGACAATCGAGCTCGTAGACGGCGACCGCCCGCACCTCGATCGCCTGGGTGCCAGTCTGGCGGACTATTCCGCGGCGGGCAGTCTTATGGCGGAGCAGGCGGCAAATCTGGTCCTCGCTTCTGGGGTTGACGCCCGCGTGCTCCTGTTGGCGGGCGACCCCTATACCGATTCACACTACCTGACCGCCCGCGCCTTTCATAATTACCTGCGCGAACACGATATTCCATGGCAGGTTGAGGACCTTGCCGGCGCCCATGCGCAAGTCAAACAGCTCGAGCGCGAGCTTGAGCAGCGCTTGAGTGCGCCGGATGCTCCCGAGCTCATCTGTAGCGTTTTTGCCGTTGGTTCCGAGGTGGTCGCCGACGCGCTTGTTTCAAGCGGCAAGGCCGGCAAGGTCATGGTAATCGGCAACGACCTGTTCCCCGAGAGCGCCTTGGCCTTGCGCCGTGGCATCTTTACCAATATTGTCTATAAGGACCCGGTGAGCCTGGCCTACCGTGGCGCCAAGACCTTGGGCGAGTATCTGCTGTGGGGTAAAACTCCGGCGGAGCCCGTGCAGAAGGGTGCTGTGGAGATGGTGTTTGCCAGCAACGTCGACCGCTACTGCGAGCTTGCGGGAATTTAGCCGTTTAGTCAGGTACCCCCTCTTGCGACGTGCATTTTTTGGAGTATTCAGCAATGGCGTGTCCCGAAAGAGGTTAGGACGACTGTTTTAAGTGCCCCCGATGGCGTAAATCGCCATCGGCGGCACTTTTTTATGCCGATTGGGCGCAATATGCATATCGAGTAGGGCATTGAGGACGGTGCGCGGTGCGCTCCGATGCTGAATACTCCCAAAAATGCACGGCGGAACATGACCCACCTGGCCAAAGCGCTCAAGTTCGGTATTCGGGGACGCCTGCCAATTCGCAATACATACAAGTCACGGCTCCAGTAACCGTTGAACGGGCAAAATCGACCGTTCACCCCATGGTGGTTAGGTGAACGTTCACCTTTTAAGTCGCAATGAATTAGTATAGTGAACGTTCACCTAGAGGATAACGAGCGCATCGTGCGCCCGCTCCGCCAACAAAGGGGTTGTTTGATGAAAAACTTCATGGACGATCAGGATTTCCTGCTGAGCACCAAAACCGGTGAGGAGCTGTTCCACAACTTTGCCGAGGGCATGCCCATCGTTGACTACCACTGCCACATTTCTCCCAAGGAGATCTGGGACGACAAGCGTTTTGAGAACATCACCGAGGTTTGGCTGGGCGGTGACCACTACAAGTGGCGCCTGATGCGTGCCAACGGCGTCGACGAGCGCTTCATTACCGGCGATGCCCCTGCTCGCGAGAAGTTCCAGAAGTGGGCCGAGACCCTGGGCCGTTGCGTGGGCAACCCCGTCTTTGAGTGGAGCCACCTGGAGCTTAAGCGTTACTTTGGCTACGAGGGCGTCCTGAACGGCAAAACCGCTCAGGAGGTCTGGGACCTTGCCAACGCCAAGCTCGCTGAGGCCAGCTTTACCTGCCGCAACCTCATCAAGCAGTCCAACGTCCGCATGATCTGCACTACCGACGACCCCGCCGACAGCTTTGAGTGGCACAAGAAGATTGCCGCCGACGACAGTTTTGACGTTCAGGTCGTTCCCGCCATGCGCCCCGATGCCGCCCTGCGCATCGAGCGTGGCCAGGAGTTCGCCGACTACTGCAAGCATCTCTCCGAGGTTGCTGGCGTTGAGATCAGCGACTTCGAGGGCATGAAGGCTGCCATCTCCAAGCGCTACGACGTTGCCCACGAGCTGGGCTGCCGCGCTTCAGACCACGCGCTCGACTACGTTATGTACGTTCCGGTTACCGCCGACGAGATCGAGACTATCTTTGCCAAGGGCCTTGCCGCCGAGCCGCTTGCCGAGGACGAGGTCCTCAAGTACAAGACGGCCTTTATGCAGTTCGTCGCCGGCGAGTATGTCCGCCTTGGCTGGGCCATGCAGCTGCACTTTGGCTGCAAGCGTGACAACAACCGCGCTATGTTCGCCAAGCTCGGTCCCGACACCGGCTACGACTGCATCTCCAACTACACGCCGTCCGACCAGCTGGCCGATTTCCTCAACTCCATCCAGGAGTCCACGGGTCTGCCCAAGACCATCCTGTACAGCCTGAACCCCATCGACAACACCATGATCGATACCGTGATGGGCTGCTTCCAGGAGGCTCCGACCGCCGGCAAGATCCAGAACGGCTCTGCCTGGTGGTTCAACGACAACGAGGTTGGTATGCGCGAGCAGCTCACGGCTCTGGCTAACGAGGGCGTGCTGGGCAACTTTGTGGGCATGCTTACCGATTCCCGCTCCTTCCTGTCCTACCCGCGTCACGAGTACTTCCGTCGCGTGCTGTGCGGCGTGATCGGCGAGTGGGTCGAGCAGGGCAAGTATCCGGCCGACATGGAGCTGCTGGGAGCCATCGTGCGCGACATCAGCTACAACAACGCGGTCCGCTACTTTGGCTTTGACCTGGATACCGTCGAGGCCTAAACCCGCATCGAACCACACCGAACTCGGGAGCGCCGTTGCCACACGCGGCGCCCCCGTTTTGCCTGCACGCTAACAGCAATCTAAGGAGAGACATCGATGGAGAACATCAGCTACGAGACGCTCGAGAAGATTGGCTACAAGGGCTACCTGCTGCCCAAGGACGCGCCCGAGAAGGTTCTGCAGTTTGGCGAGGGCAATTTCCTGCGCGCCTTCGTCGACCGCTTCTTTGACATGGGAAACGAGGCAACCGGCTGGAACGGCAAGGTTGTCATGGTGCAGCCCATCAGCGGCGCCTTTGGCTTTGCCGACGGCATCAATGCCCAGGACGACCTGTACACCGTGCTGGTGCGCGGCAAGGAGAACGGCAACACGGTCGACGAGTCCCGCGTGATCAGCGCCTGCAGCCGCTGTCTCAATCCGTATCGCGAGGACGACTACCACGCCATGATGGAGGTCGCCGTCTCCGACGATTTGGAGATTATCGTCTCCAACACCACCGAGGCCGGTATTGCCTACGATCCGTCCTGCAAGGCCGACGACATGCCGCCCGCGAGCTTCCCCGCCAAGCTTGTCCAGGTCCTTCACACTCGCTGGGCTGCCGGTAAGCCGGGCGTCATCGTGCTCGCCTGCGAGCTCATCGACCATAATGGCGAGGAGCTGCTGCGCATCATGAACCAGTACGTGAGCGACTGGGGCTGGGAGGACGAGTTCTCGCAGTGGATGGCCAACGACTGCACCGTCTGCACCACGCTCGTCGACACTATCGTCCCCGGCCGCATCCGCGACCCCAAGGAGGCCGCTGCCGTGGCCGAGCGCCTGGGCTACGAGGATCCTTTCCTAGCCGTGCGCGAGCCCTTCCAGATGTGGGGCATCCAGGGCGATGAGTCGCTCAAGGAGCGTCTGCCCTTCGTGAAGGCCGGCCTGCCGGGCGTCTTTGTGACCCCCGATGTCACCCCGTACAAGAAGCGCAAGGTCCGCATCCTCAACGGCGCCCACACTGCCTTTGTTCCGGGCTCCTGGGCTGCCGGCTTTGACATCGTGCGCGATTGCATGCATGACGAGACCGTTCGCGGCTTCATGAACACCATGCTCTACGACGAGGTCATCCCGACGCTTGCCGCCGATCTTGATGTCGAGGACTGCAAGGCCTTTGCCGCCGCCGTCGAGAACCGCTTCGACAACCCGTTTATCGACCACGCGCTGCTCTCCATTTGCCTCAACTCAACCGCCAAATGGCGTGCTCGCGACCTGCCCACGCTCAAGGACTATGTTGCCGAGACCGGCAACCTGCCCAAGTGCCTGGCGACGAGCCTCGCTACGCTCATTGCCTTCTATACGCAGGAGCTCGTTGCTCGCGAGGGCGATGGCCTGCACCTGCGCCGCGCCGACGGCACCGAGTACACCGCTCAGGACGATGCCTTCGTGCTCGATTTCTACGCCGCCCACGCCGGTGCAGACGATGCCGAGCTGGTGCACGACGTGCTCAGCAACGAGCAGATGTGGGGCGAGGACCTTACGCAGATCGCCGGCCTTGAGGAGTTTGTCGTCAACGCGCTTGCCGTTGTGCGCGCCGAGGGCGCCAAGCAGGCATTTGCCAACGCCCAGGCCTAAATCCTTCTGTGCGCCCGCCGGGCAACTGGTGGGCGCCCGCTGACTTCTGCTCAACCTGTAGGGTTAGGACTCTTTGTAATGAATACTATCCAGATCAATCCGGCCGACAACGTGATCGTCGCGCTGTCGCCGCTTGCCAAGGGCACCGCCGTCGCGGTTCCCGGGGTGGGCGAGGTCGTTGCCGCGGAGGATATTCCGCAGGGCCACAAGATGGCCGTGCGTGCCATTGCGGCGGGGGAGGACGTCGTCAAGTACGGTCTTCCTATCGGTCACGTGACGGGCGACATCCAGCCCGGTCAGTGGCTTCATACGCATAACGTCAAGACCAACCTTTCGGGCGAGGTCGAGTACGCTTACAACCCGACGCATCCGGTCGTTGAGCCGGTTGAGCCCGAGACCTTTATGGGTTTCCGCCGCGCTGACGGCCGCGCCGCCACGCGCAACGAGCTGTGGATCATCCCCACGGTCGGCTGCGTCAACGAGGTCGCACGTGCCATGTGCGAGCAGGCTCAGGATCTGGTCGAGGGCTCGCTGGAGGGCGTTTACTACTTCCCGCATCCCTTTGGCTGCTCGCAGACCGGTGCCGACCATGCCCAGACGCGCCGTCTGCTGGTGGCGCTCTCGCGTCACGCAAACGCTGCGGGTGTGCTGTTCCTGTCCCTCGGTTGCGAAAACTGCACGCACCAGCAGGTACTCGACGAGCTCGGTGACTTCGATCGCGAGCGCGTTCGATTCCTCGCCTGCCAGGATGTAGCCGACGAGCAGGTCGAGGGTCACAAGATCCTGTCCGAGCTTGCCGACCTGGCCAAGCAGGCCAAGCGTGAGCCCATTCCTGCCTCCGAGCTGGTCATTGGCCTTAAGTGCGGCGGCTCTGACGGTCTTTCGGGCATTACCGCCAACCCCACGATCGGTCGCGTGAGCGATATGGTCGTCGCCCGCGGCGGCACGTCGGTGCTCACCGAGGTTCCCGAGATGTTTGGCGCGGAGAGCATTCTGCTCGATCGCTGTGAGAGCCAGGACGTCTTTAACGCAGCTGCCGACATGCTCAACGGCTTTAAGGACTACTTTATCAGCCACGGGGAGGTCGTCTATGAGAACCCGAGCCCCGGCAACAAGGACGGCGGCATTACCACGCTCGAGGACAAGAGCTGCGGCTGCGTGCAAAAGGGCGGATCTGCCCCCATCGTCGACGTGCTGCCGTATGCCGGTCAGGCTACCAAGCATGGCCTGAACATGCTGTGCGGTCCGGGCAACGACATGGTATCCACCACGGCCCTGACGGCTGCCGGCTGCCACGTAATCCTGTTCTCGACCGGCCGCGGCACGCCGTTTGGCGCACCGGCGCCTACACTCAAGGTGTTCACCAACCAGCGTCTGTGCGACCACAAGGCCAACTGGATGGACTTTAACGCCGGCGTGGTCGCCACGGGCGAGCGTACGCTCGACGAGGCTGCCCACGACCTGTACCAGCTGGTGCTAGAAACGGCGAGCGGCAAGCTTACGAGTGCCGAGCGTCGCGGCTGCCACGAGATCAGCATTTGGAAGGATGGCGTCTGCCTGTAGCGGTAAATGGGTTCGCATAGGGCGCTATTGACCATGGCCCCGTCGGGAGTGTTTCCGGCGGGGCCATGTTTGTTCTGTCTGTTCGGGCGTGTCTTCCTGAGGGTACGGGAGCGGCGAAAACAATAAACGTTCACCTAATCGACCTCAAATTTAAACCCACTCAATACCCATGTAATCGTGATTTTTTTCAAGTCAGATGTCCGTTTAACGACAAAAAACGACCGTTCAAGGATAATATACAAGTGAACGTTCACCTATCATATGCAATCGAGCATAATCTAGCTAAACGTTCACCCTACGAGTGGGCGATATGCAGACAGACATCGGTATGGACTCCAATGTCTTGTTACAAGACAATCGAGAAAAGAGAGGGAGCTCGATGACTAACAAGATCGGTAAAAAGCGCAAGATCACATTCTGGACGCGCTTGGGCTTTGGTATGGGCGGCATGCTCAACTCCGGTGCCCTGAGCTTTACGCACAGCTACATGGTGCTGTTCCTGTCCACGGAGTGCGGTCTGTCCGCAGGCGAGGCTGCGCTGATCAGCTCGTTCGCCATCTATCTCAACGCCATTCTGTGCCCGCTCATGGGCTTTGTGGCCGATAACTTCTACGCTACCAAGATCGGCCGCATCTTTGGCCGCCGCCGTTTCTGGATCTTGCTGGCTATCCCGATGATGGTCGCCGAGCCGCTCATCTTTGTGGCTACGCCGTTTGGTTTCCCGTACTACTTTGTGTTGTACCTGATCTACAACGTCGCGTACACGTTCTGCACCGCCAACCTGTCGCCGCTTACCATCGAGATGACCGATGACTTCAAGGAGCGTACGTACCTCACCGGCTACAAGCACCTCTTTGGTAACGCCGCCGGCTTCCTGATGGCAGCACTCGTCGGCTTTGGCTTTGGCACCTTCGGCGAGACCAACCCGTTCAGCTACTTCATCATCGCTACGATTAACGCTTCGGTCATGGCAATCTCGCTGCTGTGCGTGTACCTGTCCACGTGGGAGCACACCCCCGAGGAGGTCGCTCAGGAGAAGATCGAGAGCGTCGGCGAGGGTATCAAGAAGTTTTTCATCGACGTTATCTCTACCTTCCGCAACAAGTCCTTCCGCAAGGTCCTGTATGCGCAGGTCTCCACGAAGCTCGCCGCTGCCTGCTGGTCTGCGTGCCTGTCCTTCTTCATCGTCTACTGTCTGCAGATTCCTAAGTCCTACGAGTCCGTGATGGAGATGCCCGGCAAGGTCGTCGCTATCGTCTGCACCGCCATCTGGGTCGCCCTCATGGCCAAGAAGGGCTTCCACAAGTCTTGGTACCTGGCAAACGTCGGTTGCGCCGCGTGCATCATCGCCTACAACTACTTCGCCTTTGGTCAGATCAACGGCACCTCCACGGTCGCCATCGCCATGATCGCCTACCCCATCATCTTCGCCATCTGGAAGTTCTTCTACGTTGGCTTCCAGTATCTGCCCGATGTTCTGCTCAACTACATCCCCGATGTCGATGAGCTCATCACCCTGCGTCGTCGCGAGGGCATCTACAGCTCCGCACAGCAGCTCTGCCAGCAGATTGCCCAGGCTGTTGCCGTCAACGTATGGGCTATCGTCCTTGCTGCCTCCGGCTTCATTCAGACCGCCGGCAACAGCGACGCCGTGACCCAGCCCGCCACCGTGCCTCTGTACATCTGCGGCTACATGCTCATCGGCTGCGCCGGCTTCTTCCTGCTCGCGGCTGTCCTTGCCCGCGGCATCAAGATCGACAAGGAGCAGTGCGACATCCTTTGCGACGAGATCCACCGTGTCAAGGAGGGTGGCAAGATGGCCGACGTCAAGCCCGAGGTCAAGGCGCTTTGCGAGGAGCTCTCCGGCTTTAAGTACGAGGACTGCTTCGCCCACAACAATGTTGGCTTCCAGGACGGCAGCGTAATTCCCGCCGAGTAGGGCAGGCGCATCGTCCAAACCACAGGGCCGTGCCACCGGAGATCCACCGGCGGGTACGGCCCTTTTTTAAAAACGAGTAGTATGAACTTCTGATTACATTTGAGGGAGAGACCCATGGAGACGAACGTTATCTGGCGCAATGCCCGCGCGGCCGTTATCGAGCTCGACGATGGCGGCTACTTTACCTGTGCCGATACGTGGGAGATCTTTGTCAACGATGAGCCCGCCGGTACCACGAACACGGTCGAGACCTATGTTGACGGCCTGGTTCCCGGTAAGCGCAACCTGATCCGCTTTGTCTGCGGCGAGCGCGAGCTGAGTGTGGGCGTCACCACGCCGGCCGAGCCCTTTACCATCAACGTTCGCGACTGCGGAGCCAAGGGCGATGCCGAGCACGACGACACCACTAATATCCAGGCTGCCATCATGGCCTGCCCCAAGGGCGGTCGCGTGCTGATCCCCGCCGGCAACTACCGCATCAAGTCCCTCTTCCTTAAGAGCAATATCAACATCGAGCTCGCCGAGGGCGCGGTGCTGCTGGCCCGCCACGACCGCGCCGCGCTTGCCTACATTCCGGGCACGGTCACGGGTGACGAGGGGGCTGGGTACGCCGGCACCGATATGCTGCCCCTGGGCCGTTGGGAGGGCGAGAGCTTCTCGACCTACTGTTCGACCTTTACGGGCCTGAGCGTGCACGACGTGTGCATCTATGGCCGCGGCGCCATCGACGGCCAGACCGATTTTGCCGAGGACAACTGGTGGAACAAGGACTTTAAGAACATCTTCCGTCCCGAGGAGGGCCGCGAGATCGCCCGCCCGCGCATGATCTTCCTGTCCGAGTGCGAAAACGTGAGTCTTGCCGGCTTTACCGTGCGCAACAGCCCGGCGTGGAATATCCATCCCATTCTGTGCGAGCACGTCGATGCCCTGTGCCTGTCCATCGAGGGTCCCAAGAACTCCCACAACACCGACGGTTTCGATCCCGAGAGCTGCGGTTTTGTTCGCATCCTTGGCTGTCAGTTCTCGGTGGGCGACGACTGCATCGCCATCAAGAGCGGCAAACTGGGCATTGAACCCGAGCTCCGTCCCGCCACGCACGACGTGCTGATCTCGCACTGCTACATGCACGACGGCCACGGCGCCGTGGTGCTGGGATCCGAGGCCGCCGGCGGCATCAAGGACCTCACCGTGAGCAAGTGCCTCTTTGAGCGCACCGACCGCGGCCTGCGCGTCAAGACACGCCGCGGGCGCGGCAAGGACGCCGTCAACGAGGGCATCACCTTCGAGCACATTCGCATGGATAAGGTGCTTACGCCCTTCGTGGTCAACTCGTTCTACTTCTGCGACAAGGACGGCAAGACCGACTACGTGCAGTCTCGCGAGGCGCTGCCCGTCGACGACCGTACGCCCGGCTTTGGCGCCACGACGTTTTGCGATATCGAGGCCACCAACTGCCATGCGGCCGCGGCCTATATCACGGGCCTTCCCGAGAGCAAGGTGACGCGCCTGACGTTCCAGGATGTCCATGTGACCTTTGCCGCCGATGCCGAGCCCTTTGTGCCGGCCATGGCCTGCGGCGTGGAGCCCATGGTGCGCCAGGGCATCATCGCACAGAACGTGAAAGTCCTCGACCTGCAGAACGTGCGCATCGAGGGTCAGGATGGCGACGAGCTGCAGCTGCAAAACGTCGACAAGGTTATCCGCGCGTAGGGTAGTGCTCCTGCACAAGTGAATACGGCATGTTGAGGCGTGCGACGGTCGGGTCTGCCCGGCTGTCGCACGCAATCTATAGGTGCCGGTATTGCATGGTGGGTGTTCTGTGACAGAAAGCGTAATGACAGATGAGTGGTAAAGAACAGCTCTTTGAGGTATCGCTCGAACGCGAAGGCGCGTATCGCAGCATTTCGGCGGCGCTCGAGGCGGCGGAGCGGTGTGTGCCCGATGCGACCGTGCCGGTGCGCGTGCTGGTGGCGCCGGGTGAGTACCGCGAACGGGTCGAAATTCGTCGTCCGCATGTGACGCTCGAGGGCGAGACGGCCGACAGCGTGCGTATCGTGGGCGGCCTGGGCGCCAAGATGCCTTCGGAGGACGGCAGCGGCCAGGATGGAAGACTCGGCACCTTCCGTACGTACACGGTGCTGGTCGATGCCGACGACGTGACGCTTGCGGGTCTAACAATCGAAAACAACGCCGGTGATGGGCGCGAGGTCGGTCAGGCGATTGCCCTGTATGCCGATGGTGACCGCCTGGTTGTCGATGCCTGCTGCATTAAGGGACACCAGGACACGCTCTTTTTGGGGCCGCTGCCGCTGCGCGAGGCCAAGCCGGGCGGCTTTATAGGCCCCAAGCAGTTCGCCCCGCGCCGCGTGGGGCGGCAGTATTTTCGACGTTGCCGGATCGAGGGCGATGTCGACTTTATCTTTGGCGGCGCGCGTGCCTACTTTGAGGGGTGTGAGATTCGCTCGCTCAACCGCGATATGGATGTCAACGGGTATGTAACGGCAGCCTCCACGCCTCAGGGCGAGCCGTACGGATTTGTGTTTCATGGCTGTTCGTTTACAGCCGATGAGGGCATTGCCCCCGGATCGGTCTATCTGGGTCGTCCATGGCGCGAGTGGGCCCAGACCGTTTTGCTCGAATGCTGGCTGGGCCCCCATATTTCACTCGAGGGCTGGTGGGATTGGAATAAGCCAGCGGCACATGACGGCACCCTGTATGCCGGCGGTGCCCTGTTTGGCCCGGCGGGTGATACTGCCGCTTGGGTGCCGTGGGCGCATTGCCTGACCGGTCAGGATTCCGAACGCTATGCGCGTGACCGAGTGCTTGCCGGCACGGATGGTTGGGATCCCGAGGGCGGCGACGGTGATGCGGTAGAGACGGCCGGGCTATCTGCCAATGGCCGCACCGTGCACATCGAGACGTACTACGAGGACGAACCTGCGCTGCGCGCCCGACTGAAGCGCGAGGGGCACTCGGCCGCATTTACGGGCAAGACTCCCACAGACTTTGAGGCATGGAAGGCTGCGACCAGGACTCGTCTGTACGATATTTTGGGTCTTTCGCTTATGGACCGCGCCCCGATTGAGATTCGTGAGCTCAATCGCGTGCGGGTTGCCGGCAGCATCGTGCGTACTCATGCGGTGCTGCAGGTTGAGCACGATGTGTGGATGCCGTTTTACCTGTTGGAGCCGTCCCGCCCCAAGCTTGACGAGCGGGGACTCAAGCGCTGCTATATCTGCCCGCATGGTCACCAGGGGGCGGGTGCTGCAAGCATAGCCGGCGTTGCGGGCGTGCCGGCGGTCGACGATGCCGTGCGTAAGTTCAATTACGACTACGGTCTGCGTTTGGCGCGCATGGGTTATGTGACCGTCTGCCCCGATGCGCGTGGTTGGGGATACCGTCGTGACTGGAAGGGTCAGGGCGACGACGAGAACAGCTACCTGCGCGGTACGTGTCTGAATCAAGCACGTATGGCCGAGCCGCTGGGTCTTACGGTCGCGGGCCTCAACGCCTGGGACAACATGCGCTTGATTGATTACTTGGAGACACGCGGTGACATTGCCATGGACGACCTGGGCTGCTTTGGTTTTTCGGGCGGCGGTTACATGACGTTGTACCTGTCCGCGCTCGACCCGCGCGTGCGCAAGGCGTTTGTCTCGGGCTATCTGTACGGCGTTGATGATTCGCTACTGCACCTCAACGGCAATTGCAGCTGCAATTACACGCCTGGACTCTGGCGTCTGCTCGACATGGGCGACATTGCATCGCTTGTCGCGCCACGGCCGCTCTTGGTTCAGAGCTGCGAGAAAGACCATCTCAACGGCGCCCGCGGGCTTGCGAACGTAGACGAGCAGCTCGATATCGTTCGCGACGCCTACGCGCTGCTGGGCAAGGACGAAAACCTTCTGCACGAGGTCTGCCCGGGTGGACACCACCTGGGCGTGGCGCATCTTGCCGAGGATATCGAATGGCTCGATTCGCAAGTTGCGGAATACGCCCACGCATAGCCCCTCGGATGTTGTGAATGAACGGTATGTACCTGTATGACCGCCGGTGTGCGGGTGAGGAGAAGAATATGGAAACGAAAAACTTGAGCGAATCGACCGTCTGCTGCTTTGGCGATTCGACCACCTGGGGCGATAACGGATGCGGCGGGGGAGGCAACGACATCTCTTGGACCTCGCACCTGGGTGCGCTGCTGGGCGGCGCTACGATCGAGAACTTTGGTATTAAGGGTTCGCGTATTGCCGTCAAGGCCGACCGTAGCGATTCGTTTGTTGAGCGCTTGGACGGCATCGATCACACGGCAGATATCTGCATCGTCTTTGGCGGCGTTAACGACTTTAGCCGTAACGTGCCGCTGGGAGAGCTGGGCAGCACGGACGTGCACGAGTTCTACGGTGCGCTCGACTACCTGATCCGCACCATCACGGCGCGCTCGCCTCAGGCAAAGCTGATGTTTATGACGCCGTGCAAGACGAGCGGCAAACACGAGAAGGATATTCCGGCAAGCAACGAGGCCAACCATCTGGGCCTGACGCAAGACGCCTATGTGCGCGCGATGCTGGAGGTCTGCGATCGCTACTCGGTGCCGGTGATCGACCTGTATGCGCAAAGCGGCATCAGCCCGTTTTTGCCGGAGCACCGCGAGCTCTACATGCCGGACGGTCTGCATTACAGCCCTGCCGGCTATGAGCGCCTGGCGCATCGCATCGCTGCGGGCCTCACCGCCGTTTGCCGTTAAAAGTTTGCCGTTCACGGGGATTATAGGGTTAACGTTCACCCTATAATCCCCGTTCGCGTTACACTAGGGGAAACGTTCACCCATCAATAACGTCAGAGGGGACAGCAATGGGTTGCAATCAGATTCTGGACCGTTATATCGAGCAGTTGATCGAGACCTCTACGCCTCAGGCGCCGGCCTGGAATATCGAAAAGCTTCGCGCCGGCAAGGAGAACACCTGGAATTACATTGACGGCTGCATGATCAAGGCGCTCATCGAGCTGTACGAGATCACCGGCGAGCAGCGTTACCTGACCTTCGCCGACGACTATATCGACTTCTTTGTCCAGGATGACGGCACCATCAAGCATTACGATCCCCAGGAGTACAACCTCGACAACGTCAACGCGGGCAAAACCCTCTACAAACTCTATGACCTGGTGGGCAAGCCCAAGTACCGTGCCGCCATGGATACCATCTACCGTCAGCTCGAGACCCAGCCGCGTACCAAAGAGGGTGTGTTTTGGCACAAAGCCGTCTACCCCAACCAGATCTGGCTCGACGGCATGTACATGGCGCAGCCGTTCTACATGCAGTACGAGCTGAGCTTCCACAACCGCCGTGCCTGCTCGGATAGCTTCCATATGTTCCAGGTGGTGCACGACCTGATGCGCAACCCCCTCAACGGCCTGTACTATCACGCCTACGACGCGAGCCGCAAGCAGTTCTGGTGCGATCCCGTCACCGGCCTTTCGGCCAACTTCTGGCTGCGCGCCGAGGGCTGGTTCGCCATGGCGCTCATCGATACCTGGGAGCTCATGCCGCCCTCGATGTCGGCCGAGAAGGACGAGATCCGCAAGATGTTCCACGACCTGATCGACGCCATGCTGCCGTATCAGGACGAGAAGACCGGCATGTGGCACCAGGTCATCAACCTGCCCAATATCGCCCCCAACTATCTGGAGGAGTCGGGCAGCGCCATCTTTGCCAACGCCATCATGAAGGGCGTGCGCCTGGGCGTGCTGGGCGAGCGCTACTACCAGTACGGCCGCCGTGCGTTTGACGGCATCTGCGACACGTGCCTGTCCGAGCGCGACGGACAGCTGGCGCTCGACAACATCTGCCTGGTGGCGGGTCTTGGCAACACCGCGCACCGCGAGGGCACGTTTGGCTACTACATGAGCGAGCCCGTCGTCAAAAACGACGCGAAGGGCGTGGCGCCGCTGGTGCTCGCCTATATCGAGACTATGCATCATGACAAGTTGGCCGGTAAGCGCGATCCGCTCGCCCCCTCGGGCGTCTGCTCTATCGACGACCCGTTTGGCGGCTACACGCCGGGCATCAATGCGTGCAAGGAGGTCTAGACATGGCGCAGTCGAAAGGCGCGCTGAGCGTCGGTGTGCGCCTGCACGACCTGCCCGAGGGTACGGTCGAGGAGCGCATTCGCATGGCAGGCAAACTGGGTTTCTCGTGCGTTCAGCTGCCGAGCAAAGTACTCTACAAGTCCTTTGGCATTAACCGTTCCGGCCTTACGCACGAACTCGCCGACCATCTGCGCGAGGTGCTCGACACCAACGGCGTGCAGGTGGCGGTGCTCGGCTGCTATAAAAACCTGGCAACGCCCGATCAGAATCAACTGGTCGATACCTATGCCGAGTATGAGGCGTGCCTGAGGTTCGCGCGCTGGCTTGGGGGCTGTCCGGTGGGGACCGAGACGGGGCGCCCCAACGCGCAGAACAAGATGGCCGACGACCGTTTTTCGGCCGCTGCGCTCGATGCGTTTTGCAAAGGGCTCGCACGCGTGTGCTCGATGGCCGAAAAGGAGGGCGGCGAGCTTCTGGTCGAGCCCGGCTGGAACGAGATCGTCAATACGCCCGAGCGCTGCCGCGAGGTTCTGGAGCGCGTTTCGAGCACCGCACTCGGCGTGATCTACGACCCGGTGTCGCTGCTGCATCCCACGATCGTCGGTGAGGCTTCCGAGCAGGTGTCGCGCATGCTGCATTTGTGCGGCAGCAAGATTCGCGTGCTGCATGCCAAGGACTACGAGATCGTAGACAACGAGGACCAGGATGGTTGGTGCGATGGCTCGGGCTCTCGTTTGGTATGCCACGGCGCCTGCACGTGCGGAAACTTTGATTTTGAGGCCATTGCCGCCTGGGCAGCCGCCGCGCGACCGGGCATTATGACCGTTATCGAGAACAGCACGCCGTCCACGGTCGAGCGCTCGCGCGACGAGCTGCTGCGCATGGGGCGCAGCGTGATGTGCGAGCACGTGATTCTGTAACAAAGCAGGCTGGGCGAAAGAGATTGTCGTAGAGGTTCAAGAGGGGTACCGATGGCTATTCATATTGTTGAGGAAGCGAACCGCTGCCTTGGGTGCAAAAAGGCGTTCTGTCAGCTTAAAGGCTGTCCGGTGCAGACGCCTATCCCGCAGATCATCGACCTGTTTAAGCAGCGCCGTCTGGAAGAGGCAGGTGAGCTGCTGTTCCAGAACAACCCCATGAGCGCGGTCTGCTCCATGATCTGCAACCATTCGGGCCAGTGCGAGGGCGCGTGCATTCAGGGCCGCAAGGGCGCACCGGTGCATTTTTCGAGTATCGAGAACTATATCTCGACGGCATATTTGGACCGTAAGGAGTGGAAGCCCGCGCCGTCGTGTGGCAAGCAGGTTGCCGTGGTCGGTTCCGGTCCTGCCGGCATTACCGTGGCCATTAAGATGGCCCAGCTGGGCTGTGCCGTCACGGTGTTTGAACAGCGCCCCGAGATCGGCGGCGTGCTGGAGTACGGCATCCCCGAGTTTCGCCTGCCCCGCGCGCTCGTGCAAAAGTACCGTCACGTGATGTGCTCGCTTGGCGTACGCGTCCGTCCCTCGACCACCATTGGCGGCGCGCTGCATATCGACGACCTGCTGCGCGACGGCTACGATGCGGTCTTTGTCGGTACCGGTACCTGGCGCGCCCGCAAGCTGGGTATTCCCGGCGAGTCGCGTGGCAACGTACTGTTTGGTATCGATTACCTGGTCGATCCCACGAGCGTGGCGATCGGTCAGAACGTGGCGGTTATCGGCGCTGGCAACGTGGCCATGGATGTTGCCCGTACGGCCCTGCGCTCGGGCGCTCGCAAGGTTACCGTGTATGCCCGATCGCGCCATATCTCGGCCATCGATGACGAGGTGGAGCTGACCGAGCTTGACGGTGCCGAGATCGTGCGCGGCAAGGCGATCTGCGCCATCGACGATAACGGTCCGGTGTTCGAGACGGCTATCTTTGACGAGGACGACAACGTGGTGGGCTACGAGGAAGAACTTGACCATGTGCCCGCCGACACGGTTGTGATTGCGGCCTCGCAGGTGCCCAAGGACAAACTGGTGCTTACGACGGGCGGTCTGGAGACCGACCATCGCGGTCTGCTTTCGGTCGATGAACGCGGCATGACCACCGTGCCGGGCGTCTTTGCCGCCGGCGACGTGGTCAACGGCCCGCTCACCGTGGTCCATGCCGTGGCCGGTGCCAAGCTCGCCGTCGAAGGCATGACCAGCTACCTGGGCCTCTAACTCCATCCCACCCATCAGTTGCGGTGAAATACGGACTGTTTTGGCTGTCAAAGGCCTCATCTACTCCGTATTCCACCGCAACTTTTTTGTGGGCTGAGTAAAAGCCGGGGGAACGTGCACGGTCGGGTACAGCGCAGTTGCTGATACGATAAGTACGTTAGCAACTGCCGCCGAGCGGCTCAAACGAAAGGAACCCTGTATGGAGTCCTCCGCCTATCCAATGCTCTTTAGTCCGATCAAGGTCGGTACGACCGAGGTCAAGAACCGCGTCTTTATGCCGCCGGTATCTACCAACCTGGCCGATCACGGCTATGTGACCGACGACTTGGTCGATCATTACCGTGCCCGCGCCAAGGGCGGCGTGGGCCTCATCATCACCGAGGTCGTGACGGTCGAGCCTACCTATACCTATCTGCCGGGTGACATGTGCTGCTACGACGACACGTTTATCCCTGGCTGGGAAAAGCTCGCCGCCGCCGTCCACGAGTACGGCTGCAAGATCATGCCGCAGCTCTTCCACCCCGCCTACATGGCCTTTAACATTCCGGGCACGCCGCGCCTGATCGCTCCGTCCTTTGTGGGCCCGTCCTATGCCCGCGAGGCGCCGCGCCCCATCACGGTCGATGAGATTCACGAGCTCACGCATCAGTTTGGCGACGCTGCCGTGCGCATGCAGAAGGCTGGCGTCGATGGCGTCGAGGTCCATGCGGCGCACGCCCACGGTATGCTCGGCGGCTTTTTGACTCCGCTCTATAACAAGCGAACCGACGAGTACGGCGGCTCGCTCGACGCCCGCATGCGCTTTTTGCTCGAGGTCATCGCCGAGATTCGCGAGCGCTGCGGCAAGGACTTTATCATCGACGTCCGTATCTCGGGCGACGAGTACACCGATGGCGGTCTGACCCTCAACGACATGATCTACGTCTCGCGTCGCCTGGAGAAGGCCGGCGTCGACATGATTCACGTGTCGGGCGGCACCACCATCAAGCGCGGCTCCGCCATTCCCGCCGCCGGTACGCAGCAGGCCTCGCATGCCGCCTGCTCGCGTGAGATCAAGAAGCATGTGAACATTCCCGTTGCCACGGTCGGCCGCATCAATGAGGCATGGATTGCCGAGGAGCTGATCGAGGACGGCGCTGCCGACATCTGCATGATGGGCCGCGCCAATCTGTGCGATGCCGAGTTCTGCAACAAGGCCGCTGCCGGCAACGCCGACGACATCCGCCCCTGCATCGGTTGCCTGCGCTGCCTGAACGGCATCATGTTTGGCAAGCGCATCTCCTGCACCGTCAACCCGGACGTGGAGCGCGATGAGGCCGGCTACGAGCCTGCCGCCGAGGCCAAGAACGTGCTCGTTGTGGGCGCTGGTCCCGCGGGCATGGAGGCAGCCTACATTGCCGCCAAGCGCGGTCATAACGTGGTGCTTGTGGACAAGCAGGACGAGCCGGGCGGCGAGATGCGCATCGCAGCCGTTCCGCCGGCAAAGCAGGAACTCACCCGCGTGATCAAGTATCAGTACCGTCGCCTGGCCGAGGCGGGCGTCACGTGCGTCTTTGGCACCGAGCTTACTGCCGAGGACATTCAGCGCGACTACGCGGGTTACGAGGTTGTCCTGGCTTATGGCGCCGAGCCCATCGCTCCGGCCTTCATGCAGGGCTTTAAGCAGGTTATGACGGCCGATGACCTGCTGGGTGGCAAGGCTTTCCCGGGTAAGAAGATCGTCATCGTGGGCGGCGGCACCGTCGGCTGCGAGACGGCCGATTACCTGGCCCCGTTGGTCAACGACCTGTCGCCGGCCAACCGCGATGTCACCGTCATCGAGATGACCAAGACGCTCGCCGCTAACGAGGGCGGCGCCGGTCGCGCGGTGCTCATCACGCGCATGCTCTCCAAGGGCGTCCACGTGCTGACCGAGGCCAAGGTGACCGAGATTACCGAGGACACCATCAGTTACGAAAAGGACGGCGAAGTCCACACCATCGCCGACGCCGATACGCTGGTGCTTGCCATGGGCTACCGTCCTAACACCAAGCTGGCCGATGACCTTGCCGCTGCCGGCGTTGCCATCCACGTGCTGGGCGATGCCCAGAAGTGCGGCAACATCCGCGACGCCATCGGCGATGGCTACAAGGTCGCCTGCGAGCTGTAGGCTCTTGGCAAATAGGGGAGCGGCCACCTTGCAGTGGCTCAAGCGATAGCCAACCAAAAAAGGCGCCGCGACACATGGATTGTCGCGGCGCCTTTTGCTTGGCGGTTTGTTGGGGGGTTGGTGCGCCCCGTGGGCCTTATTACAGACCCAAGAGCTCCTTGACCTTGGCGATGATGGCCTCGTCGGTAGCGTTGGCAAAGAAGTACTCCTGGAAGTGCTCGCCGGCAAGTGCGCCCTTCACCAGGTCCTGATCGATCTCGCCCAGGACGTCGACGAGCGGACGCATGGTCACAGCGCGCACGCCGTCGAGGATCTTCTTGTTGCGCTGCTCGGGCTCAACGCGCTCGGCGGGGTAGCCGTTGCCCGAGCCAAAGCCAAAGAGCTTCTCGAAGGTGTACTCGAGGTTGAGCTCCTGGCCCCAGCCGTTCTTGAGCGCGAAGGGCATGGCGACGGCGTTGCCATCGTTGACCTGGGCAAAGGTGTAGGCATCCAGCGGATCGGCAACGTGGCCGCACAGCACGCCGGGGAAGGAGTTGCAGGCGAGCATGGCGCCCTCGCCGGTGCCGCAGCCGGTCACGACGTAGTCGGCAGCGCCGGAGTTGAGCAGCACGGCGGCAAGGATGCCGTTCTGCACGTAGGTGAGGGGCTTGGAGTCGGCGTCGGCATACATGCCATAGTTAAAGACGGTGTGCCCCATGGGCTCGACAACCTTCTTAAGGGCAGCCTCGATCATAGGGTTCTTGGAGTTCTGAGAGTTCTCGTTGATCAGAGCGATCTTCATTTGAGTTAACCTTTCAACCAAATGTTTCTTTTTTTGTTTCTGTATGCGGGCGGCGGCTAATCCGACCCGCGATGAGCTGTGCGGGCGGTCGGCAGTTAAGTCTGTCGCGAGTTCCGCACGCAAAGGAAAGCACTTAATGTGCTTTCCGTCTTGCGCAGGACTGTCCGAGCAGCAGACTTAACTACCGACCGCCTCGCCCAGTTTCCTTATTGCGGCTGTTTGCCGATGTACGCCAGAATGCCGCCGTCCACGTACAGAATGTGCCCGTTGACGAAGTTCGATGCGTCGGAAGCCAGGAACACGGCGGGGCCCTTCAGGTCCTCGGGCGTGCCCCAACGGGCGGCCGGCGTCTTGGCAATGATGAACTGGTCAAACGGGTGGCGGCTGCCGTCGGGCTGCGTCTCGCGCAGCGGTGCGGTCTGCGGCGTGGCGATGTAGCCGGGCCCAATGCCGTTGCACTGGATATTGGCCTCGCCAAACTCGGAGCAGATGTTCTTGGTGAGCATCTTGAGTCCGCCCTTGGCGGCGGCATAGCCGGCGATGGTCTCGCGGCCCAGTTCGCTCATCATGGAGCAGATATTGATGATCTTGCCGTGACCCTTGGCGATCATGCCCGGCAGGCAGGCCTTGGACACGATGAACGGGGCATTGAGGTCGATGTCGACGACGCGACGGAAGTCCTCGGCGCTCATGTCGAGCATCGGGGTGCGCTGGATGACGCCGGCGTTGTTGACCAGAATGTCGGGCGTGGTGCCAAAATCGGCCTCGATCTTGGCGATGAGCTCGGCGACGGCGGCCTCATCGGTGACGTCGGCAACATAGCCGTGAGCATCAAAGCCCAGCTCGCGGTAGTGCTTCTCGGCCTCGGCGACCTTGTCGGCGTGACGGGCGTTAAAGGCGATCCTGGCGCCGGCTTCGCCGAGTGCCTCGGCCATGGCCATGCCGATGCCATAGGTGGCGCCGGTCACGAGCGCGACCTTGCCGTCCAGGCGGAAGCTGTCCATAAGATCAGACATAGCAATCCTTCCAAAAGAAACGTTCATCTATATAAGTCTTGCTTTTCGTACAAGCTCAGTATATGTGAAGTAGGGTAATAAACCCTCCCATTCTCCGAAAAATAGGTGAACGTTCACTTTTAAAAGGTAAACGGTGAACTCGCCCTGCTGTGCGGACGGCACGATTGTCCTGATCGAGGAGGGCAAGCTCGAGAGACAAGTGGGCACGGGCTGCCCGTTGGCCCCGCGCGTAGTGCTACTTTTCAAACGCGGCGCGCGCAAAGTGCCGGGTGAACAACTTACTGGCGATGCCGGCGACGTTGCCTAAGATCAGCGCCGAGATAGCGGTGGTCACGTCTGGTCACGTCAAAGCCATCTAAGTTGTGCATGGGTGCCAGCGGCCCTTATTTCACCGCAACTGAGGGTATGGGGGATGCGATAGTATTACGTGGTGAAATTCGACAAACCGTGAGCTTCATCCGAGGGCTTTATGGAACAACATCAGCTTTATCAGAGCCTGCAAGATCAGGCATACAACGCATTGCGCTCCAAGATCATCTATGCCGAGCTCAAACCCGGCACACGTCTTTCGGCGATTGGTCTGGAAAAGGAGACGGGAATCGGGCGCACGCCCATTCGCGAGTCCTTTGTGCGCCTGCGCGAGCAAGAGCTGGTGGAGACGCGTCCCAAAAGCGGCACCTATGTCTCAAAAATCAGTATGGAACGCGCCGAGAACGCCTGTTTCTTGCGCGAGAAACTCGAGAGAAGTGTGCTCATTAAATGCTGCTCTGCCGCCACGCCCGAGCAAAAGCATCGGCTCGAGCAGATTCTTGCCGAGTCCGAGTCGCTCGACCACAGCGAAACGCGTCGCTTTTTTGACCTGGACAACCTGTTTCATGAGACATGTTTTGAGATTGCCGGCCGCCACATGTTGTGGGATTGGATGAAGAGCGTCAACACGCATTTTGAGCGATACAACTGGTTGCGTATGGTGTCGCAGGATCTGGATTGGGAGCCGATTCGTCGGCAGCATCGCCGGATTCTCGAGGCCATTAAAAAGGGCGATACCGACACGGCGAGCTACCTGGCAGAGACGCACCTGCATCTGATGCCCGAGGAGCAGGGCCCGGTTATCGCCTTGCATCCCGACTATTTCGAGCTGTCCAAAGACTCGGCCATCTAACTCGTTCCCTACATTAGTTGCGGTGAAATAGGGACTGTTTTGCGGCTTTGACGACGTAGGCAGTCCGTATTTCACCGCAAGTGCGGGGGTGCAATCGGGGCATGAAAAGGCTGCGGCGCCGCTTGGAGGAAAAGACCGGAAGCAAGGGTCCATTCCTCCAGACGGCGCCGCAGCTGTTTTGGTGGACTGGATTATGTTGAGTCGGTTGATTGACCGGGAAAGCAAAGCGGCTTGGGGGCGTGTCGCTTCCGTCACGTTCTATCAGCATACAAGACGGTTTCGGTTCTTGTTCGTGACGGAAACGGCGCGCTTCCGAGCCGCTTTAAAAGAAAGGGGGCGAGGTCTAGGACACGCCCCCTTTCACGATAGAGAGCTAAACCTAGCCGCGGACCTTCTTGACGACGTCCATGGCCTCGCGGGCGATCTGCTCGACCTTGGAAAAGTCGCCGTCGGCGAACAGGGCCGGCTTGACCATCCAGGTGCCACCACAGGCGATGATGGCGCTGGAGCTCAGGTACTCCTCGACGTTGGCAGTGTTCACGCCGCCGGTGGGCATAAAGCGATGGCCGACAAACGGAGCAGCGAGGGCCTTGATGGTGTTGAGGCCCCCATACTGAGCCGCGGGGAAGAATTTGGTGACCTTGAGGCCCAGATTCTCGGCAGCAGTGACCTCGGAGGGGGTCACGGTGCCGGGAAGGACGGGCAGGTCGATGTCGATGCAGTGCTTCACGACGTCCTCGTTGTAACCCGGCGAGACGATGAACTTGGCACCGGCGGTGCGGGCCTGCTCAACCTGCTCGACGGTCAGGACAGTGCCGGCGCCGACGCACATCTCGGGCTCGGCCTCGGCCATAGCGGCGATGCACTCGGCGGCGCAGGCAGTGCGGAAGGTGACCTCGGCGGACTTCATGCCGGCTGCCATAAGGGCATGGGCGAGCGGTGCGGCGTCTTCGACCTTGTCGAGCACGACGACCGGCACGATGCCCAGGGATTCAAGCGTGGTGTAGAACTGATCGAACATAGTGTTCCTTTCGATGTGAGGCGCGCACGGGCGCGTGATTGCCAAAGAAGATTGGCCATGAGCCAGTTCCGGATTGGTTATCGGAGGCACTGCTTGGGTCACAAGCAATTTCGGAACCGGCTACGAGGCCAGTCGTGAAGGAATGCCAGACAAAACCGGAATGGGACTAAGTGGTTCTACCTGGCCGGAGGAATCGGGGAGCGGGCTGCAGAGGTATGGGTATGGAAAGCTGCGGCCCGCGGAATGGGGACGGCTTAGCGCGCGACGCGGGTGCCACCGTCGGCGGCGGATGCCACGGCTGCGATCTCGTCTGCGGTCACCAGGTTGGAATCGCCCTTGATGGTGAGCTTGAGGATCGAGGCGGCGATGGCGTAGTTGACGGCGTCCTGCGGGGCAAAGTCGTTGATGAGGGCATGGACGAGGCCGGCGTTGAAAGCGTCGCCGGCGGCAACGCCCTCGAGCACGTGCACGTCGTGAGCAGGGGAGAACCAGTGCTCGCCGCTCTCGGCGTCAAAGAGCATGCCCATCCAAATGGAGCGCTCGACGCAGGAGATGTTGCGGACGACCGAGGCGACCTTCTTGCAACCGTACTCGGCGCAGATCTGACGGGCCATCTCGACGTAGGTGTCGCGCTCCTCGATGCCGTGGGCAAGGGAGCCGGAGACGCAGGTCATACCGAGGCCGGCAGGAGCGTCCTCGTCGTTGGCAATGCAGATGTCAACGAGCGGCAGGAGTTCCTTCATGGTGGCCTGCGACTTCTCGGGCGACCACATCTTGCCGCGATAGTTCACGTCGCAAACGGTGGTGATGCCCTTGGCGCGGCAGGCGGTGAGGGCATCCTTGCAGGCGGCGGCCATCTCGTCGGAGACGGCGGGCGTCACGCCGGAGAAGTAGAAGACATCGACACCCTTGAGGATCTCGTCCCAGTCAAAGACGTCGCGCTTGGCCATGTTGATGGCAGAGTACTTGCGGTCGTAGACGCAGCCGTTGCCGCGCTGCGAGGCGCCGACCTCAAACACATAGGAACCAAGACGGTCGCCCTGGCGCACGACGCGCGAGGTATCGACGTCGTAGACCTTCAGCGAACGCAGGGCGCACTCGCCCAGACGGTTGGCCGGGACAACGGAGACGTAAGCTGCCTTGTCACCCTGGTAGGCCAGGGAAAGCGCGGTGTTGGCTTCGGCGCCGCCGTAGCGGACATCAAACTCGGTCGCCTGCTCAATGCGCAGATGGTCTTTGGGCGAGAGCCTCATCATGATCTCGCCGAAGGTAAGAACCGTTTTACCCATGGTCGCGCAGCTCCTTCTTACTCGTGCGTACACCTTTGATATGGCGTTGGCACGGAGGTGCCAAGACGGTAGGGTACATCTTTGCACCTCCGTGCCAACGCTTGCCGAAATCGGTTTACGAAATCGGTTTCGTTTCGAGTTGTAGTATACTCACCTACAGCGTTTTGCAAGCGAGATTTTTAAAAAAATGCCTAAAATGGCTCAGACTGCCGACAATTGGGAAACGGGGTGCGCTATGGCGCAGATGAGAATCAAGGACATTGCCGCCGAGGCGGGCGTGAGCCCGGCCACGGTCTCGCGCTATCTCAACAACCGTCCCGGGCAGATGACCGAGGAAACCCGCGCTCGCATCGCGGCGGTTATCGAGCGCACCGGCTATCGTCCACGTGCCGCCGCGCGCAATCTGCGCAGCTCGCGTACCAACCTCATCGGCGTGATTTTGGCCGACATCGCCAACCCGTTCTCGAGCGCCATGCTCGAAGGGCTTTCCGCCAGTGCCGCCGCGCGCGGCTGCTCGCTCATGACGGCCATTAGTGGCAACGATCCCGCCAAGGAGGCAGAGTCGCTCACCAGACTTATCGATGCCGGCGTGGACGGCCTGGTCGTCAATACCTGCGGAGGCAACGACAAGGCGATCGCCGAGGCTGCGGGACGCCTGCCCGTCGTGCTGCTCGACCGCGATGTTGCCGACGGCGGTGTCGATCTGGTGACCTCCAACAACCGTGAGCTGGTCGCCGGCCTGGTAGACGCCTTGGCCTCTGCTGGCAGCGAGCGCCTGTGCCTGCTCACCGAGGCAAGCGATGACAGCCCCGTGCGTCGCGAGCGCGCTGAGGCCTTTGCCGGCGAGCTTTCGCGCCGCGGTCTTGCGGGCGAGGTCGTCACCCTGGCCGACGGTGGCGCCACGGGTGTCAGTCGCCTGGACGAGACCATCCGCGGCTATGCGGGTAAAAAGCTCGGCCTCATTGCCGTCAACGGTCTGGTCTTCCTGCGCCTGACCGAGGCGCTGGCACAGTTGGGACCTTCGTTGCCGGCGGGTCTCAAGATCGCAACGTTTGACGACTATCCCTGGAACCACGTGCTCTTTGGCGGTGTGACCACGGCCGCGCAGAACACCCTTACCATTGCCGAGCGCGTAGTCGAGCGCCTGTCCGAGCGCATCGACATCGTTACCACTACGGTGGGCGATGCCGCAAAGCTCGCTCCCAAGCGCATCGAGGTCCCCGGCCACATCGAACACCGCGCTTCGACCTCGCGCTAGCCGCTCGTTCGCAACGGCCTGCTCAAGCACGTTTTTTGAGCGCTTGATACGCTTTAACCCTGCGGAAACATTTTTCTGCGATAGTATCTGCGATATAGACCAGTCGAAACCCGCCCGAAAGAAAGGGGAGCGACATGAACCAGCAGAACATCGATTACGTACTCCGCTCCGTAGAGCAGCGTGACATCCGCTTTGTGCGTCTGTGGTTTGTCGACATTCTCGGCCGCCTCAAGAACTTTGCCATTAGCCCCGAGGACCTCGAGGTCGCTTTTGAGGAGGGTATTGGCTTTGACGGCTCCGCCATCGAAGGCTTTGCCACGCCCGAGGAAGCCGACATGCTCGCATTCCCTGATGCTTCGACCTTCCAAATCCTGCCGTGGCGCCCGAGCCACAACGGCGTCGCCCGCGTGTTCTGCGACGTGTGCACTCCCGATCGCAAGCCGTTTGCCGGCGACCCACGCGATGCCCTGCGCCGCATGTTCCGCAAGGCCGAGAAGGCTGGCTATCTGCTCAACGTGGGTGCCGAGCTGGAGTATTACTACTTCCCCGACGAGCACACCCCCGAGCCGCTCGACAACGTGGGCTACTTCGATCTTTCGGTGAGCGATGCTGCCCGCGACCTGCGTCGCAACACGGTCCTCACGCTCGAGAAGATGTCCGTGCCCGTGGAGTACACCTTCCACGCCGCCGGTCGCTCGCAGCATGGCATGAGCCTGCGTCACGCCGAGGCCCTGAGCATGTCCGACGCTATCACCACGGCCAAACTCATCATTAAGCAGCAGGCCTACGAGAGCGGTTGCCACGCCTCCTTTATGCCCAAGCCGTTGGCGGGCGAGGACGGCAGCGCCATGTTTTTGCATCAGTCGCTGTTCGACCACGACGGCAACAACGTCTTTTGGGGCGAGGACGACGAGAAGTACCACCTCTCCGAAATCGCCAAGCACTACATGGCCGGCATCTTGGCGCACGCGCGCGAGATCAGCGCCATCACCAACCCCACGGTCAACTCGTACAAGCGCATCACCACGGGTGGCGACTCCGTGCCGCAGTACGCCACGTGGGGCCTGCGCAACCGCGCGAGTATGGTCCGCATCCCGGTCTACAAGCCCGGCAAGCCGCTGTCCACGCGCATCGAGCTGCGCAGTCCCGACCCCATGGCCAACCCGTATCTGGTCAACGCCGTCACGCTGGCGGCTGGTCTGGACGGCATCGAGCGCAAGCTGGAACTCCCGCCCGAGGCCACGGCCGAGACGCTCAAGCTTACCGACCGTCAGATGGTCGAGGCCGGCTACGCGCCGCTGCCTCGCTCGCTCAAAGAGGCGCTCGACGTGTTTGAGGACTCGCAGTTTATGAAGGATGCTCTCGGCGAGCACATCCACAGCTTCTTCCTCAAAAAGAAGCGCGACGAGTGGCATAAGTTTGAGTCTACGATCACCGAGTGGGAGATCAAGCACTACCTGGCGAACTCCTAATCGCGCTGGCTTGTTCCAGTACGATTGAGCTCATTTCTTTGGAGGCCGATATGTCCGAAAAGAGTGCCCTGTTCATGGCGCGCACGACGCGCTTCCACGAGTTTGCCCGCAGCCTGACGACCACCCTGGGTGTCGAGGTGAGCCTGGCCACTCCCGATTCGCCGACTGCGGCGCATGACTTTGACCTGCTGATCCTCGATTCCGATGGCATCCGCAGCGACCGCATCGATCAGATTGCCAAGTGGCTTGACGATCGCGGCGGTGTCCCCATGCTGGTGATCGTCGACGACGAGGCGCTCGGCACCCTGCGCCTGCCGAATCACGCGCATGCCGACTTTGTATGCCCCACGGCGACGCCCAATGAGCTCAAGGCTCGCGCGCAGCGCCTGATGGGCGAGGAGGAGACCGTCACCGCCGACGATGTGCTCAATATCGATAACCTCGAGATCAACCTGGCTACCTACCAGGTGACGCTCGATAACGAGCCCATCGACCTGACGCTGATGGAGTACTCGCTGCTGAGCTTTTTGGCGACGCATCCCAACCGTGCCTACAGCCGCGAGGTGCTGCTGCACCGCGTATGGGGCTTTGAGTACTGCGGCGGCACGCGCACCGTCGACGTGCACATCCGACGCATCCGCTCCAAGGTGGGCCCGCAGATCGCGGCGCACATCACCACCGTCCGCGGCGTGGGCTATCTGTTTAAGGACTAGATTTCCACCACAAAGGGGACAGGCACCTTTGTGGTGGTTTTGACGCAGGTGCGGATCTCTCTCGAATCTGCAACAGAACTTAAGCCTTCCTAAAAGATTGCGTTCTCGTACACGTGCGCCCGCATATTGGGGTACAACTCAACGTGAACAATGATGGCCCGCCACATGTTTGGCGGGCCTTTGGTTATCTGACGAAAGGATCGCAGCCATGAGCGAGAACGATTCCCAGCGTCCCCAGGACGCGGGCAACGCCGGCGAGACTCAGCAGCAGCCGCGCGTGCAGGTGGAGTCGACGCCTGCCGACAGCAACATTCCCTACGTGCAAGCCTACGACACGCAGACCGGAAAGCCGCTGGGCGGTGCGCAGGTCGTGAACAAGCACACGGTGGTCAAGACCAAGACCAAAAAGCTGCCGATCTTTATTACGGCGCTTGCCGGCTGCGCCTGCGGTGCCCTGCTGGTCATCGCACTCATCATGAGCGGCACGCTCAATATCGGTGGCGGCAAGAATGCCGTGACGGCGGGTGCTTCGGGTTCATCGACGCAAAAGATTACCATCGACTCTGAGGACACCACGCTGGCCGAGGCGGTCTCTGCCAAGGCGCTGCCCTCTGTCGTTTCCATCACTGCGACTTCGAGCGGTAGCCAGAATGGCTCGCTTTCGCAGTCTGCTGACGAGTCGGACAACTCGGGTAGCGTCGGTTCGGGCGTCGTGCTCGATACCGAGGGCCACATCCTCACCAATAACCACGTGGTCGATGGCTATGACCAGTACGTGGTGACCATGGATGACGGCACTACCTACGAGGCCGAGTTCGTGGGCAACGATGCCTCGAGCGACCTGGCCGTCATCAAGCTCAAGGACGCTGATGCCTCCAAGCTCACGCCGATTGAGATCGGTGATTCCTCCAAGCTCAACGTGGGCGAGTGGGTCATGGCGATCGGCTCGCCGTTCGGCAACGAGCAGTCTGTCTCCACGGGTATCGTCTCGGCGCTCTATCGCTCCACGGCCATGAGCTCTACCAGCGGCAACACCATCTATGCCAACATGATCCAGACCGATGCTGCCATCAATCCGGGCAACTCCGGTGGCGCGCTCGTCAACGACAATGGTGAGCTCGTGGGCATCAACTCGCTCATCGAGAGCTATTCGGGCTCCAGCTCGGGCGTGGGCTTTGCCATTCCCGTTAACTACGCCAAGAACATTGCCGACCAGATCATCGGCGGTAAGACGCCGGTGCACCCGTACCTGGGAGCAACGCTTTCGAGCGTCAACGCGCTCAACGCCCGCACCAACAAGCTGAGCACCGATAGCGGCGCGTACGTGGCGAGCGTCGTCGAGGACGGTCCTGCCGCCAAGGCCGGCATTCAGGAGGGCGACGTCATCACCAAGCTGGGCGACGATGAGATTTCGAGCGCCGATGGCCTGATCATCGCACTGCGCAGCCACGAGGTGGGTGAGAAGGTCGAGATCACGCTCATGCGCGGCAAGGAAGAGAAGAAGGTCACTGTCGAGCTGGGCTCCGACGAGGAGCTGCAGAACCAGCAGCAGAACGACAGCGCGACCGATACCGGCAACGGCGGTATTACCGACGAGCAGCTGCGCCAGTATCTGGAGGAGCTGCTTGGCCAGCAGGGTCAGGGTCAGGGCAACGGTCAGGGTTTCTAACGAACCGTATTGCACATATCGAGGCCAGAGGGGCTGTTCCGCCAGCGCGGGACAGCCCCTCTTTTCGTAGTGATCCATTGGGGATGGAGGAAAACGGATCATTTAGAAACGGCAAGGGCATGGTTTGAACGCGCGATCCACTCCAGTTTGACGGCTGCCGATTCGGTGCGGTTTGAGACCGCTATTCGGCCCCATCGTGACCGGTGGTACTCTTGTATCCGTTTGAAATCGAGCGAAGGAGTGCCGCTATGGAGCAATCGAGCCTGTTTGGTGACGGCGTGGACATCGATACCGAAACGCCCGCGAGCGCGGATGCCGCCTCACCGACCGACGCCCGTGCCCAGGCGGCGGCGCGCGCGGCCGAGCTGCGCCATGAGCTCGACTACCACGCCTATCGCTACTACATGCTCGACGCGCCCGAGATCACGGACGCCGCCTTTGATAAAATGCTCGTTGAGCTGCAGGAAATCGAGGCCACCTACCCCGACCTGGTGACGCCCGACAGCTATACCCAGCGCGTGGGCGGCTACGTGAGCGAGCAGTTTACGCCGGTCACGCACATGGCACGCATGTATTCCATGGACGATGCCATGGACCTGGACGAGCTCGACGCTTGGCTCCAGCGCACCGAGGATGCGCTCGGTGCCGGCAGCGTCACCTATACCTGCGAGCTTAAGATTGACGGTTTGGGTGTCGCGCTTACCTACCAAAACGGCACCTTTGTGCGCGCCGCCACGCGCGGTGACGGCACAACGGGCGAGGACGTGTCGCTCAACGTGCGTACCATCAAGGATGTGCCCATGCACCTGTCCGAGCCGGCGCTTGCTCATATGGGCGCCGACCGCGAGCGTACCATCGAAGTACGCGGCGAGGTCTATATGCCCAAAGGCAGCTTTGTTCGTCTGAATGAAGAGGCCGATGCCGAGGGCCGCGACCCCTTCGCCAACCCGCGCAACGCCGCCGCCGGATCGTTGCGCCAGAAGGATCCCAAGGTCACGGCGCGCCGCGACCTGGCCACCTTTATCTACGCCATTGCCGATACCGATCCGCTGCACGTCCACAGCCAGCGTGAGTTCCTCGACTGGCTGCGCAGCGCCGGTTTTAGCGTCAACCCCAACGTGGCCCGCTGCGCCACGCCGGCCGAGGTCCACGAGTTCTGTGCCCAGGCCCTCGAGCATCGCGGCGACTTGGACTACGACATCGACGGCGTGGTCGTAAAGGTCGACAGCTTCCAGCAGCAGATCGACCTGGGCTTTACTGCTCGCGCACCGCGCTGGGCCATTGCCTTTAAGTTCCCGCCCGAGGAAAAGCAGACCGTCCTACGCGAAATTCGCATCCAGGTGGGCCGCACCGGTGTGCTCACGCCGGTCGCCGAGTTCGACCCGGTGACGGTTGCCGGCTCCACCATCGCGCGCGCCACGCTGCACAACATCGACGAGATCCGTCGTAAAAACGTGCGCGAGGGCGACACCATCATCGTGCACAAGGCGGGCGACGTGATTCCCGAGGTCGTGGGTCCGGTGCTCGACAAGCGCCCGGCCGACAGCGTTGACTGGCACATGCCCGAGGTCTGCCCCGTGTGCGGCAGCCCCGTGGTTCACGAGGACGGCGAGGTTGCCTACCGCTGCGTCTCCATCGATTGCCCCGCGCAGCTCAAGGAGCGCCTACTTCACTGGGTGAGCCGCGGCTGCATGGACGTTGACGGCCTGGGCGACGAGATCGTCGACAAGATGATCGCCGCCGGCCTGATCCACGATGTCGCGGACTTCTACCAGCTCACGGTCGACGACATCGCCGGTCTGGACACGGGGCGCACCTATGCCAGCTCCAACAGCAAAAAGGGCGTCAAGAAGGGCGATCCCATTCCGGTGGGCCTCAAGACGGCCGAGAAAATCATCGCCGAGCTCAACAAGTCCAAGAGCCAGCCGCTCGGTCGCGTGCTGTTTGCCCTGGGCATCCGCCACGTGGGCAAGAGCGTGGGCAAGGTCATCGCCGAGCGATTCCTGTCGATTGACAAGCTCATCTTGGCGAGCGAAGAGGACATCGCCGAGTGCGAGGGCATCGGTCCCAAGATTGCGGCGAGCGTCAAGCAGTTCCTGGCCGTGCCCGAAAACCTTGCCGTGCTGGAGCGCCTGCGCCAGGCGGGCCTGTCGCTCGAGGTCGACTTGGGCGCCGCGCATGCACAAGCCGCAGCCGACGCGGGCGTGGCGGGCGAGCTCGCCGACGCACAGCCGCTTGCGGGTCTGACCTTTGTGCTCACGGGCACGCTCGTCAACCGCACGCGCGACGAGGCGGGCGCGGCGCTCAAGGTGCTCGGCGCCAAGGTCTCGGGCAGTGTTTCAAAGAAGACGAGCTATCTGGTCGCCGGCCCCAAAGCGGGCTCCAAGCTCACCAAGGCCGAGCAGCTGGGCGTACCCGTGCTGGACGAGGACGCACTCGAGCGGATCCTGGCGACTGGTCAGGTGCCCCAGGCTTAAGGCGCCGATAATCAAATGGAAAGCCTATCGGAAAGTGTGATGCTTTCCGATAGGCTTTTATACACGTTAACATTAACATTAACGTGTATACTTGGCAGTGGAGATATATGTTGAGAGGAGCCGTTATGGTTACTGTCGCATTTTCGGAGCTGCGCCAAAACCTTACGCAGGTGGCCGAAAAGGTTGCCAATGAGGGCGAGGAGGTTGTGGTCTTCAAGCGGAGCAAGCCGTTGTTCAAGATTGTGCCGCTCGACTATCAAGCTCCGGTTGCAGTGGAATATGACGCTGCCCAGGAGCGTGGGGGCGCAAAGCCGGCGTTCGGCACGGACGAGCCCAAGCGCGACGTGGGTACGATGTGGCATCCCAAGATTACCTGGAAGGAGATTCGCGAAATGCTCGCGGAGGATGAGGACTACCAGGAGTATCTCGATATCGTAGCCAAAATGCCAAAAGGAACGCCGCTCGATACGATGACGGTTGAAGATGAAAAGCGCGTCGCGAGGGAGCGCTACCTATGAGGGCATTTCTCGATACCAATTTTCTGCTCGATTGCGTGCTTCCGGGCCGGCCGGAGCACGCAGCGGCGCAAACGATCAAGGGGCTCGTCGACGTGGGGCTTATCGAGGGCGTTGTTTCGGCCTGTTCTCTCAAGGACGCGTACTACATTCTCACCAAACAGGCCGGCGAGGCGCGCGCCCGCGAGGTAGTGCGCGACTGCCTTAAGAGCTACTCGCTAGAGCCTCTCGACCAAGAAGCTTGTTTTACCTCCGCCTATTCCGATGAGCCGGACTTCGAGGACGGCTGTATCCGTGCGATGGCAGAGCGTGCCGGTGTGGACTTTATCATCACACGCGACCGCGCCGCTTTTGTGCGCTCGACCATCAAGACCTTCTCGCCCGCAGAGTTCATCCGGGCGTTTCCGATCCCGGAGGAGTAAAGCTGCCATATCGGGGATTGTCCCCGGCGTGGTAGTTCTCCTATAGCCGACGCTCGTTAGTTGAGCTACACTTCATAATTATGTACATAATTATGATTGGAGTTGAACATGCCCGTTTGCGTTCCAATTAAAGATATGCGGGACACCGCGAAATTCTCGGAGCTCGTTGAAACTACTGCTGGTCCAGTGACTGTTACAAAAAATGGCTATAGCAAATTTGTCGTACTTCGATCCGAGGACTACGATCTCATGGTTCAGGAACAGGCTAAGGCTCGTCTGATGGCTCGTATAGCTGTGGCCGAACGGGAGCGTGCTGCTGGCACGGCACGTGATGCCTTTGAGGCTCTCGATGACCTTGAGGAAAAATATGGCCTATAACGTCAAGATCCTGCCTACAGCTGAACATGAAGTTGACGATATCGTTGATTATCTATTGGGGCATGGTGTTTTTACCGCCCGGCACTTTCTTGATAAATACCGTAGTCAGCTCCAGCTTCTTCAAAGTGGTGTAGTTGACTACGGCTTATCGAAGTTACCCGAGCTTGCAGTGCTTGGTTACCATGCTTGCCTCGTTAATTCTTATGTAATGCTTTATTACTACGATAACGAGGACGTTGTGATTGCCCATGTTTTTCACCAAAGCCAAGATTATGCCGCACTGGTGATATCTAGAAATCGATTCGAGTTGCTGGATAATGATTAGTAAGAACCGCCCGGAAGCACGATGCCTTCCGGGCGGTTTTTACTTTGCTGGGGTAACCGGCACCGTGATTTGCGTCACGTAGGTTGCCGGATTATCGCTGATGATGTCATCGATCAGGGCGATCTCGCGCGAGGGACCGGTGGGCGTCAGGTTGTGTTCGTGCATGTAGCTCAGCAGTTGCTCGTAGCGTGGGGCTGCTTGCCCGTGCGTGCCGCGGAAGCTTATGGTCAGGCAGCGCGCGGCAGGTCGCGTCTCAACGTCGCCCAGGTAATCATCGGTGTCATCGAGCAGCAGAAAGACCTCGTCGTAGCCATCAAAGTCACCGGCGGCGAGGCGTTCGGGCGCGATGCCCACACCCAGATTGCCAAGATAGGCAAAGGTTTCGTGCTGTCCCTGCTGAAGCTGGCGGATATGCCATCCCAGCGAATAGGCGTCGGTGGGATTGACGCGCTCGTGCAGCGCGGCGCAGCGAAGTTCGGGTTCCTCGATTTCGCTAATGGTGTCGAGATCAGCATTCAAAGCGCCATGAAGCAAGGCAAGCCGCTGGTCAATCTTGCGCGACATGCGCTCCAACTCACGTCGCCTGTGCTCAATTAACTCCTGTTGCTTGGTCAGTTGCCGCTGCATCAAATCCATATCGCGCGTAGTGACAAACTCGCGAATCTGCGCCAACGGCAAGTCGAGAACGCGCAGGTTGCCGATGGTGTTGAGGGTGGAGAGCTGTCGCGATCCGTAGTAGCGGTACCCACTCGCCGGATCGACATATGCCGGCTCTAACAGCCCCATCTGCTCGTAATGACGCAGTGCGCCCACGCTCAAATTGAGCAGGCGCGCCACCTCGCCAATGCGGAGCAGGCCCTCAGTATGTTCACTTGGCATGTCGGTCACAGGACCGCTCCTTTCAATAGGGTCGGGGAGGGGCGCCAGGCTCGCGTTGCCCCGCTACGCCACCAACCTGTCAAAAGCCCCGCGCCGGTTGAGTACGGTAAATGCCACTACACAGATGACCGCCGACAGAATCGAGCCGCACGGCGAGGCGATGCCCATGGGGAACAGCGTGTCAGAATAGGCATTCGACAGCAGCCAGGCGCCGGGCACGCGAATGAGCGCCACGGCCAGCACGTTGTGCGCAAAGCCGATGTAGCTCTTGCCGTATGCAGCGAAAAAGCCGCTAAAGCAAATGTGGATGCCGGCAAAAATCGCGTCGAAAATATAACTGTGCATATAGCCAGTACCGGCGGCGACCACCGCGGGGTCCTTGGCAAAAAAGCCGATAAACGCCGGTGCCACCAGCCACATCAGCACCGTGATCAGGCAGCCGTACACCACCGAGATCGTCATGGCGTCCTTGAGTACCTGACGCGCGCGGTCGCCCTTGCCCGCGCCGGCGTTTTGCGCCGTGAGTGCGCTGACGGTAGCGCCCATGGAACTCGGCACAATGAACAAAAAGCTGATCATCTTTTCGACCAGGCCCACGGCGGCGGCGTCGACTAGACCGCGGTGGTTGGCGATGACGGTGATGAACATAAACGCCACCTGGATGCAGCCGTCCTGCACGGCCACGGGCACGCCGATCTTAAGAATGCTACCGAGCACTTCGGGCTGGGGGCGCAGGTCGCTGCGCTTAACGTGGATGTTCGTGCGACGGCTTTTGAGCCACACGAGCGCGAGGGCAACGCTGGCCGTCTGGGCGATTACCGTGCCGAGCGCCGCGCCCACGGGGCCGAGTCCCATGTGGCCGATAAACAGAAAGTCGAGCGCGATGTTAATGATGCATGCCACGCCGATCACGTACATAGGCGAGCGCGAATCGCCCAGCCCGCGAAAGATGGCCGAGAGGATGTTGTATGCGGCGATAAACGGAATGCCGACAAAGCAGATACGCAGGTAGGCGGCGGTTCCTTCGACCGCTTCGGCCGGCGTGCCAATGAGCGCCACGATCTGCGGACACAGTGCGAGCAGGACAGCGGCCAGCACCACCGAGACACCCATAAAGAGCGTGATGGTGTTGCCGATGGCGGTCTCGGCGCGGTCAAACCGACGCGAACCCACGGCGTGGCCGACGATGACCGTTGTTCCCATGGCCAGGCCCACGAGCGTCACGGTAATGATATAGAGCGTCTGCGCGCCGTTGCCCACGGCGGTGATGCCGGCGGCGCCGCTAAACTGCCCCATCATGTACAGGTCGGCCATGCCGTAGAGCATCTGCAAAAAGTACGAGAGCATATAAGGCAGGGCAAAGACCGCGATGGTCTTGGGGACATTGCCGCGTGTGAGGTCGTGTTCCATGGGCGGGGCACTTTCTGGCTTGGTCTGTTTACGTACCAGTGTAGTGAAAACCCTACAACGATTGTAGAGTCAAGGTTTGTGTTGGCGGCGGGGCGAAAAAGTCACGCACGCGTTCATTTCCAATTGAATACGGACATGCGCCCTGTGAGCATGGCGCCTGCACTAGCCTTGCAGAAATCGATTTCGGAGCACTTGACACCGCCGCACGGCGCGCCATAATACGTGGGTTTGCGAACAACGTTTGATGGGGGATGAACCTGCGTGCGCAATCTCAAGATTTTGTTTTCCTATCTGGGGGCATACCGCCGCGATGCCATGCTCGGCGTGCTCTTTGTGACGGCCGAGACGGCGCTCGAGCTGTTTATCCCGGTCATCATGGCAAATATCATCGATGTGGGCGTGCCCGCGGGCGACATCAACTACATGCTGTTGCAGGGCACGTATATGTTGGTATGCGCCGCATGTTCGCTGGTACTTGGCTTGGGCTATGCACGCACGTCTGCTCGCGTCGCCTCGGGGCTGGGCGCTAACTTGCGCGAGGCGGAGTACCGCAAGATCCAGACGCTCGCTTTTGGCAATCTGGATAACTACGACGCCAGCTCGCTCGTCACCCGCATGACTACCGATATCACCGTCATCCAAAATGCCATCGGCAATGGCTTTCGCCCCATGGTGCGCGGTCCCGTGACGCTCATCGTCGGCTTGGTCTATGCGCTGGTGCTGTCGCGTCCGCTCGCCACCGTTTTCGCGATCATCCTGCCGGTGCTGGCGATCGTGCTGGGCGTTATCACCTATCGCGTCAGTCCGCTCTACCGCCAGCTGCAGACCTCGATGGACCATCTCAACGGTGTGGTGCAGGAGGACCTCACCGCCGTGCGCGCCGTCAAGGCGTACGTGCGTGCCGGGCACGAGGAGGCCAAGTTCGATGCCGTCAATACCGAGCTTGCGCGCACCGCGACGAAGACCTTTGGCAACGCCGTGCTCAACCTGCCGGTGTTTCAGCTGTCGATGTACGTGGCGGCGCTTTCCATTCTGTGGATCGGCGGGCGCATGATTCTTGCCGGCGAGCTCGGCGTGGGCTCGCTCACGGGCTTTATGAGCTATGTGCTGCTGATCATGAACTCGCTCATGATGATTTCCAACGTGTTTTTGCTGCTCACGCGCGCACTTGCCAGCGTGGAACGCATCTCGCGGGTGCTCGACGAGCGTTCGCTTATCCAGGCGCCCGACGCTGCCGCTGCCGTGCACGAGGTGGCCGACGGAAGCATCGAGTTTCGCGACGTTTCCTTTAAATACCGCGCGGATGCAGCCGAGGATGTGCTCGAGCATATTGACCTTTGCATTGAAGCAGGCTCCACGGTGGGCGTGCTCGGCGGCACGGGCTCGGGCAAGAGTTCGCTTGTGCAGCTGATTGCGCGCTTGTACGACGCCACCGAGGGCACCGTGCTTGTGGGCGGACACGACGTGCGCGACTACGACTTGGCTACCTTGCGCGACGCCGTGGGTATCGTGCTGCAAAAGAACGTGCTGTTTACGGGTACCGTGCGCGAGAACCTGCAGTGGGGCAATCCGCAGGCGTCGGACGATGAGCTCCTCGCGGCCTGCCGGGCGGCATGCGTGGACGAGTTCCTGGATCGCATCGGCGGGCTGGACGGCGAGTTGGGCCAAGGCGGCGCCGGTGTTTCGGGCGGCCAGAAGCAACGCCTGTGCATTGCGCGCACGCTGCTCAAGCATCCGCGCGTGCTCATTTTTGATGACTCAACCAGCGCGGTCGATATGGCGACCGACGCTAAGATTCGCGAGCACATCGCTCGGATTCCCAATACGACCGTGCTCATCATCGCCCAGCGCATCGCGAGCGTCATGGATGCCGATCGCATTGTGGTGTTGGACGACGGTCGTGTCCATGGCGTGGGCACGCACGAGGAACTGCTGGCGGGCGACAACATCTACCAGGAGATTTACGCCTCGCAGATGGAGTTTGCGGGGGATGCGGACGTCGCAGACGGCGCAAATGCCCCGTCTTCGTCTGGCCCCAGCGGATCACTTCAAGCCACGGAAGGGGGTGAGCGCCATGCCTAAGACGTCCGCTCAGGCCCGTCCCGCCAATCTGGCGCAGACGCTCCGCCGCCTGCTCTCCTACATGGGTCATGCCAAGTTCTCGCTGCTCGCAGTGGGTGTGCTTGCCTCTGTTGCGGCCATCGCAAGCCTTGCCGGTACCTACATGGTGCGCCCCATCGTCAACGGTTTGGCCACGGGCGGGGAGGAACTGCTCGCCAAGCAGGTCATCCTGACGGCGATCATCTACGCCGCGGGCGTGCTCTCGGCTCTGGGCTACTCGCAGATTATGGTGCGCGCGGCCCAGCGCGTGGTCTCCGATATTCGTCGCGACCTGTTCGCGCACATCCAGACGCTGCCGCTCAGTTATTTTGACAGCACGCGCTCGGGCGACATCATGAGCTTCTTTACCAACGACGTCGACACCGTCTCCGAGGTGCTCAACAACAGCTTTGCCAACGTGATTCAGGCCGCCATTCAGGTTGTGGGCACCACGGCCATGCTCATCATCCTTAACTGGCAACTCACGATTATTACGCTCGTGTGCGACGCGGCCATTGTGCTGTATGCGCGCTACTCGGGCATGCGTTCCAAGCGCTTTTTTGCCGCCCAGCAGGCATCGCTTGGCGACCTGGACGGATATATCGAAGAGATGGTTTCGGGCCAAAAGGTCATCAAGGTCTTTAACCACGAGGCAGCGAATGTCGTCGGCTTCGCCTGCCGCAACGATGAGCTTCGCCGCACCGGCACCGCCGCCGTGAGCTATGCCAACTCGATGGTGCCCATGACCGTGGTGATCGGCTATGCCAACTACGCCATCGTCGCCGTGGCGGGCGGCATGCTCTGCATCAAGGGGCTCGCCGACGTGGGCGCGCTTGCAAGTTACCTGGTCTTTGTGCGTCAGGCCGCCATGCCCATCAACCAGTTCACGCAGCTGGGCAACTTTTTGCTCAACGCGCTGGCCGGTGCCGAGCGCCTATTTGCCGCCATGGACCTTAAGCCCGAGGTGGACGAGGGCTGCGTGGAGCTGGTGCAGACGGGCGACGCCGCGTGGGCATGGAAGATTCCCGAGGGCCAGGGCGTGGGCGCGTACGGGCACCTGCATGATGTGGCTGCCGTTGATGAGTCGGGCCGTGCGGTGGCTGCCGACGGCACCGAGCTCACGTGCGGCTTGGTCCCGCTCGCCGGCGACGTGCGCTTCCATGCCGTGGACTTTTCCTACGTGCCGGGCACCCGTGTGCTCACGGACCTCAACCTGTTTGCCAAGCTGGGGCAAAAGATCGCGTTTGTGGGCTCGACGGGCGCCGGTAAGACGACCATCACTAACCTCATCAACCGCTTCTACGAGGTCGATGACGGCGAGATCACGTACGACGGGATCGACGTCAAGCACATTGCCAAGGCCAGCCTGCGCGGGTCGCTCGGCATTGTGCTGCAAGACACGCACCTGTTTAGCGGCACCATTGCGCAGAACATCCGCTTTGGCAAGCTCGACGCGACCGACGAGGAAGTGCGCGCCGCCGCCGAGGCTGCCTGCGCGGATTCGTTTATCCGCCGCCTGCCTAGAGGGTACGACACGTCGGTCACGGCCGACGGCGCCAACCTGTCGCAGGGCCAGCGCCAGCTGCTCGCCATCGCGCGCGTGGCCGTCGCCGATCCGCCGGTGCTCATCTTGGACGAGGCCACGAGTTCCATCGACACGCGCACCGAAAAGCTCATCGAGCGCGGCATGGACCGCATCATGCGCGGACGCACCACGTTTATGATCGCGCACCGCCTGTCCACCGTCCGCGACGCCGACGCCATCATGGTCCTCGAACACGGTCGCATCATCGAGCGCGGCACGCACGAAGAGCTGCTCGCTCAGCACGGCGAGTACTGGCAGCTGGCGCATGGCTTAAAAGAGTTGGATTAACCCGTTCGAGCACGATGCTTTGACCCCTCCGTGCCCCTCACCTCGCCTCAAACCATCACAACATTCGACGTTTTTTGCCAAAAACGGGAAAAGCATCGAATGTTGTGATGGTTTTTCTGCCACTCGATCGGGTGGAATCGCTTTCTTGTGCACGAAGGTGTGCGGACCCGTGGGCAGGGGAATAAGGTTGGTTATCCGACTCCATTGGAGGGCTCATGGACCTGCCGATTGTCCTGTCCCATAAGACTGCTTGGCTGTACCACAACGTGGCGCGCCCGTTCGAGCCGCTCTCGCGAGCAAGCAGCCTATACGATGAGGACTCGCTTGCTAACGAGGCGGAGCCGACCGCGAGCCTGCCCAAATTGGGACTCGATGCCAAGGGGCTGAGGGCTTCAACGGCAGTTGGGATCGTTACCGACTATCTGGTTTCGCTTGGTATTCCACGAGAAGAGCTTGATCATATCGACACGCTCGTCAACTTCGATTTTGAGCGCTCGACGCCGGCTGGATTTAGGTGCCACGTGTTTGGAGCGCCGGTACCCCCAGGCCATCTTATCGAGGTGGCAGAGGGCCTTCTGGTGGTTGATGAGGCCATGTGCTTTGTCCAGGCGGGTTCGTGGATGAGTGAGCCCGAGCAGCTGGAATATGGCTACGAAATCTGTGCCCGATACCATTTGAATCATCTGTCGACAGGCGATTATATCGAGATGGGGCAGAGGTATACCGTTGCCGACTTGATTGCCTATTGCAATGAGAACCGATCTCGTCAGGGGGCCATACGCGCGGCCGCCGTGCTCAGGCGCGTGCACGATGGCGCGCGGTCGCCCATGGAGACGGCCACCGCAATCATGGTCGTAGCAAAACGTTCCCAGGGAGGGCTGGGATACGCCAAGATCGAGCTCAACCATAGGGTCGATGTTCCCAACGAGTTCAAGTATCTCGCAAAGGCCGGGTATTTCGAGATCGACGTATATGCGCCTGCGAGCGGTACGGGGATTGAATACAACGGCTCGGACCATCTTGATAAACAGCGCAGCGCGTCGGATGCGGAGCGCATGACCGTGCTGAGCGCGCTGGGCTTTAGGATGATCGTCCTCACCGGGACTCAGTTTGCCCATCAGCTGCAATTGCACCGGGCGATGAACGCCATCGCTCTCGCGATGGGTCTCAAGTGCGACCGAAGCGAAGTGTTCCAAAAGCGGCAGAACGACCTGCGAGAATTCGTGATTCGGCACTGGGACGGCGGCCTTTAGGGGCGTTCCGGCCTTTCTACGGGGTGCCGTGGGCAGGCAGACCATCACAACATTCGACGTTTTTCGCCAAAATCGGAAAAAGCATCGAATGTTGTGATGGTTTGCATGCTGAGGACGGGCTTGGAAAGTCCGTTTTGCTCGAAGCGACCTGTCCTGTCGTACGGGTGTCGGCATGATTCTCCCGTGGGGTATTATGTTTTCCGAAGAATAAAACGCCGCGTGAGGGGAGGCTGCGTGGACGGGCACGTGCAACATGACGGCTTTGGTCGCGATATCAACTACCTGCGCATTGCCGTTACCGACAAGTGCAATTTCCGCTGTATTTACTGCATGCCGGCCGATGGCGTGGCGCCCCGCGCGCACGACGAGCTGCTCAGCGCCGAGGAAATCGCCCGCTTTGTGCGCCTGGTGGCGGGGGAGGGAATTCGCCGCGTACGCCTGACGGGTGGCGAGCCGCTGGTCAGCCGCCGTATTATCCCGCTCATTCGCGACATCCGCGCGATTCCGCAGATCGAGGACATCTCGCTTACCACCAACGGCGCCCTGCTGCCCAAGCTGGCGCCGCAGCTCAAAGATGCCGGGCTTAACCGCGTCAACATTTCGCTCGATACGCTCGACCCTACGCTGTTTGGAAAGATCACGCGCCTGGGTCGGCTCGAGCAGACCATGGCGGGCATCGACGCGGCGCTGGCCTGGGGCTTTGAGCCCGTTAAGGTCAACTGCGTTGTGGTGCGCCGGCTCAACCAAGATGTGGCAGCCCTTGCACGACTGACCGTCGACCGCCCCATCCACCTGCGCTTTATCGAGTACATGCCCATCGGCGACGAGCATACGAGCTCGCATTGCACTGTGGACCCGCATGCGCCCGCGCTCAATCCCGAGCTGTGGGACGCGAGCGATACCGTGCCGAGCGACGAGCTGCGGGCGCGCATCAATGCCGGGGCCGCCGCGGCGGGACTGGGCGAGCTCGAGCCGCTCGACATCAACGACGCTCCTGCCGGCGCGGGCCCTGCGCGCTATTGGCACTTTCCGGGCGCGGCGGGAACGGTCGGCTTTATTAGCGCCATGTCCACTCATTTTTGTGCGAATTGCAACCGTCTGCGCCTGACGGCCGATGGCAACGTGCGTCCGTGCCTGTTCAGCGATGCCGAGTATTCGGTGCGCGACGCCCTGCGCCGTGGTGATGATATGCAGGTACTTTCGATTTGGCGCGATGCCGTGGCCCACAAGCCGCAGGAACACGCGATAATTGAGGGCACACAACGATTTATGTCCCAAATCGGAGGATGATCATATGGCCAAGAGCAGGTACGCCGATGCCGCCAAGGCCGCTCGCAGGGCCGCGATGTCTGCCCACAAAGTCACGGCTGCGGCGAATGCTGGCAACGCCGACGCGTCCGCGCAGCCGACTGCCAGTGCTGCCACCGAGCCCGCCCGCGACGCCCGTCGCGACGAGCTGACGCACGTGGACGCCAAGGGCGAGGTACGCATGGTCGACGTGTCCGACAAGGCCGAGACCCATCGCATCGCCATCGCCGAGGGCACCATCCTCATGCACCCCGAGACGCAGGCCATGGTGCAGCAGGATCGCGCCAAAAAGGGCGACGTGCTCGCCTGCGCGCGCGTCGCGGGCATCATGGCCATCAAGCGCACGAGCGACATCATCCCCATGTGCCATCCGCTGCTCATTACCAAGAGCAAGTGCGACATTGCGCCCATCGCTGCGGCGGGGACGCCGGCCGAGGACGTGCCCGAGGGCTGGGCGCCGGCGCGCGCGGACGGGCAGGTCGGCTTTCACGTACTGGTTACGGCGGGCGTGACGGGCAAGACGGGTATCGAGATGGAGGCCCTGACCGGCGCGAGTGCCGCGTGCCTTACGATCTATGACATGTGCAAGGCCGTCGATCGCGGCATGGAGATCGTTGACGTGCGCCTGCTGCACAAGGAGGGCGGCCGCTCGGGTGTGTGGGATCGCGCAGAGCGTCAGGCCGCTGCCGTTGAGGCCGTGGCCGCTGACGGTGCCGCACCCGCAAGCGCGCCTGTCGCCGTCGCGTCCGCAGCTCCGGCCCCGGCCGTCCCCGCGATCGCGTTTATCGGCTACCAAAATTCGGGCAAGACCACGCTCGTCGAGAAGGTCATAGCCGAGCTCACTCGCCGCGGCCTGCGCGTGGGTTCGCTCAAGCATCACGGGCATCACGGCTTTGATATCGACGTGCCCGCTAAGGACACCTGGCGCCATCACCAGGCCGGCTCCAAGCACGTGGGCCTCATCTGCGCCACGCGCTGGGCGGAGTACGCCGACACGCGCGAGGAGGACGAGATGCCCGCGCGCGAGCTGCTGTCGCGCTACAACGATGTCGACGTGGTGATCATCGAGGGTTACAAGACCGAGGGCTTCGACAACATCGTGGTCGCGCGCTCCGGTGTCGACCGTCTGCGCGGCAAGAGCTCGCTCGACCTGGTCGACGGCCACACGCTGGCCCTTGCCTGCAACGAGGCCCTGGCGCGTCAGGCCTTCGACGTCGGCTTTGCGACCCGAGCCATCAACATCAACGACGCCCGAGCCATCTGCGACCTTATCCAAGATCACCTTTAGGGGCCGGCTCGCTGCGCTGCCATAACATGCCAAAAAGGGACAGGTTTATTTTGGCAGGTTTTATCTGGGCAAACGCCATTTCCACCACAAAGGGGCCAGGCACCTTTGTGGTGGATTTTGCTTTGGTAGATGTGTGGGACATGCCTTACAATCTACCAAGTAGTTCATGACGGGCGAAAAACGGAGAAAAGGGGCTTGATGCGTCCTTAATGTTTCATGCGGATAGATTGATTTGACAGACGGTGGCGAATGCCCGCCGTCCACATTCGTATGAAACAAGGAGTCTCCATGCTCGTCTCTCTTTTCTCAAAGCCTCAATCATCGCTTTCCGTGCAGGCCAAGCGCCTGGTGGCGATGCGCTTTCTCATCTACACCGGTTTTCAGACCAGCTACTTTATCGGCGTTATCGGAACACTCACCTATGCGGACGGCGCTTCGGTCATCGCGACATCGCTGGCTGTCCTGTTTATGAATGTATTTGTGATCCTGGGATCCTTTGCGGGTGGCGCTGCGCTCGACGCATGGGGTCCGCGCCGCCATTTCTTGCTGAGCATCATCGGCGCTCTCGCAACTGGCACGGCAATCATCGCTTTTGGTAGCGCGACCGGCGTCGTCCTGCTCGGCGCGGTGTTCCTAGGCTTTACGATGGGATTCGCTCAGCCCATTGCCACGTCCTATCCGGCCTATCTCACCAATGACCCCGTCGAGCTCAAAGACATCAACTCCGCCATCGCCATGTTTTCAAACGTGAGTATCATCGTTGGCCCCACGCTGGGTGGCTTTGTCGCGGCTGCTGCGTCGTCGCGCGCGGTGTTTGTTCTCATGATGCTCTTTACCGTGCTGGCGCTCATCGCCGGTTGGGGCTTTAGGCCGCAGACCAGCCATGTCGCCGGGGATGCGGATGCCGATTCGGCGGAGGAAGGGGAGCGTGCGGGACAAAGCTCCAACCCCAGCACATCCACCCGCGCCACCTTCGCAGCCAGCATCAAGACAGTCTTCACCAACAGTGTCCTCGCGCTACTTTTCTGCATCATTTTTCTTTCGAACTTTGGCTACGGAGCCTTCGATCCGCTCGAGTCGTTTTTCTATCGCGATGTCCTACGCGTCGGCGTTGAGTGGATGGGCTGGCTCTCGTCGGCCTCGGGCGTGGGCGCGGTACTGGGTGCCGTGCTCGCGCTCCGCTTGCCGCCGCACTTGGTCAACCTAAAAACGCTGCTCGTGGCACTTATGTCCGTGGGCCTGGGAAGCCTGCTCTATGTGGGGACGCCGTACGTGGGTGTGGCCCTTGTCGGTCAGGTCGCCCTGGGCATAGCTTGGGGTGTCGTCAACCCGCTCCACAACACCATCGTGCAGACGACGGCGCCGCTCGAGCAGCTTGGTCGCGTCAATTCGGTCATGGGCTTTGGCAATATGTTCGCTGGCGTGGCCCCGCTGGCGATTGCTCCGTGGCTGGCGGCGACGTTTGGCGTGCAGCAGACGCTCATCGGAGCAGGCATGGTCGTGACGGCAGTCCCCGCGGCGTTGCTGCTGTTTGGGCGCCGGCATTTTGATCGTGCCGCAAGGCAGTAAAGACCATCACAACATTCGATGAAAATCGCGATTTTGCCGAAAAACATCGAATGTTGTGATGGTTTGGCCCACAAACGCCACTTCCCCCACAAAGGGGGCCAGGCACCTTTGTGGTGGTTTTTGCTTTGACGGGCCGCGCCTGTGCCTTGGTATACCATGTACGCCGTTTGCGAATACACCCCACACCGCCGCACAACTCAGAAAGGCCCCCATGGACGCCACCTTCAGCCACATCAAAGCCGTGTTCTGCGATATCGACGGTACGCTGCTCACGAGCCGGCACACGGTGTCCCCGCGCACCGTGGCGGCGATCCGCGCCCTGCGCGAGTGCGGCGTGCTCTTTGGCCTGTGCACCGGGCGCGACGCCCACGCGACCGAGGCCATGTACGAGCTCTGGGGCATCGAAGGCTTGGTGGACGTGCTCGTGGGCTGCGGTGGTGCCGAGGTCATCGACCGCGCGCACGACATCAACGAGCTGAGCTATCCGCTGTCGGGCGAGACCATCGCGCGCATCTGCAAGCACATGGCGGACCTTCCGGCAACGCCCGTCTGCCCCCGAGACGGCGTGTTCTACGTGCCCGAGAGCAACGCGTGCGTCGAGCACCTGTCGCGCGTCGACGGCGTGCCCTACCGGGTGGTCGATTTTGCCGAGTTCTTGCGCGAGCCGCAGCCCAAGGTGATGTTTACCATGGCGCCTGAGGTAATGCCGCGGGTGATTGAGCGGGCGTCGACGTTTGCCGATGACACTGTTAAGGCAGCGGCTCTGCAAACCACGCAGCGGCTCTACGAGTTCATGGATCCGCGCGTGTCCAAGACGCGCGGCCTTGTGCGCGTTGCAGAGCTCAACGACATGGAGCTCCAGGACATCTGCGTGTTTGGCGATGCCGATAACGACACCTGCATGGTGGCTGACGCCGGCGTGGGCGTGGCCATGGCAAACGGCAGCGACGCCACCCGTGCCGCCGCCGACTTTGTAACCGCCAGCAACGACAAAGACGGCATCGCGATCTTTATTGAGGAACATCTGCTGTAGCGGGGGGGGGAGAACTACCACAAAGGGGGCAGGCGCCTTTGCGGTGGCCTCAGGCGATTTGGGCGAATTGATACCTAAAATCTGCGCGCAAATTCAAATATGGTCGTCAGAACATCATGCTTCTAACCACCGATGGGTTAAAGATATTCTCATCAATTTGGTAGGGTATTCCTTCCGGTTAATGAGTCACCGCTCACGGTCGATTTTCGACCGTTCACAGGATGTTCGCTCTTGAGCAAAATGTTGTGCAAATAAAACTAATGCCATTAAATAATAATAGGCAACTAAATTACCAGCAGAAACAAAAAATAGATAGCGAATAAACGAAGGCAAATCCGAGCAATTGTCAAGAGAATTGAGAACTCACTACAAAACTATCGGTTTTATTTGCTCAGATGTTTAAACAATCGTTATAATTGCATTACTAAACGAGCGCAATTACAGATTGCGCAGATACGTTTGATGGTGAAAGAGCAAGATCGCGGTCTCTTGGGGAGGAGACATCGATGAAAGCGAATTCGGACAAATCTAAGCAGAGTAATAAAGCGACGCGCCGTGTACTGGCAGGCGTTTTGTGCGGAGCCTCCGTGTTGAGCCTAGTACTGTCGCTCGTCATGCCCCCGATCTCGCAGGCCATCGCCAATGATGCCCAGACGGTTTCTACCGAGGAAACTGTGATGGGGGGGGGGTTCCTCAAGTGAGTCTACTGATGTAGGCAACACCAACAACGGGGATACCGAAAACCAGGATAGTGACGAGACCAATGGCGGCGAGGCTGGCTCTTCAAATAGTGCTGAGCAGGCTCAGAGTGCGAATGCGGCTTCAGCGAGAGCGACGGCCACCGTGGAGAAGGGAATTTATGTTCCCACGTCTATCGGTATCGGTACGAATATCGATGTCTCCACCCCCGATCCCGGCGTGGCCACCTACGTCGGCCGCGACATGTACATCGGTGGTAAGCCGAGCGACACTAGTAATCTTGATGCGAAGAACGCCCCCACCGGCTCATATGCCGCTGAGGCGGAGGGCCTTACCTTGGTCCGTGGCAAGCTTGCCATGAATCCAGTCAAAGAGAGCTGGCCCTATCAATCAATTGGTGCTGGTTTCCGCTTTGGCACCGTTGGTTTTGGTTCCCAGTTCCGTCCTGTCGCCGGCAGCACCGTGCTTGCGGTGGCCGGAATTAAAAGTGCGATCACCAAGATGAGCGTTGGTTATAGCGGCGACTCGCCGGAGACGACTACCGTTGGCGCTTGGAAGAAAGGCGCTTGGGTCGGACGGCAGAAATCTTCTGAGGGCGCGACTCCTTCCGGCTTTGCCTACACTGCGCAGATCGCAGGCCCCATCACATACTGGCGCGATAACAATGAACGCCAATCCGTGGTGACAACGCAGGGTAATTGGTACGAGGGCATGAACTCTCAGGAAAGCAACCTGTTCAATCAAACTGTTGATTTGACTAATGTCAACAATAACGATTATTCGAGCTACAACGGTGAAGATGGGTACCTCTCGAAGCTATCGAAACAGCTCAACTCGTTTGCAAATACCGGCACGCTCGAGGTTGGCTTCGCGAGCAATCACAACAACTACGTAATCAACAAGTACGACAAGACGGATTGTAATTATGGCCTGGTGTTTGATGAGTCGTATAAGACCATATATTCGGACTGCGCCGATACGTCGCTCAATGGTAAGAAATTCAAGAATAGCGAGCGTCTTATCACGTTTAAGGGCGACAACACCTCTATGCAGCAGGTGTTCACCATCGATGCTTCTCAGCTGAGCAATACATACAACAACGAGTATTATCGTGGCGTTGATTTCGCATTCGAGGGCATTCCCAAGGGCGCCTCGGTTGTTGTGAACGTTACCGGATCTTCGAATATTGAGTTTCACAATGGCTGGCGCTTTTGGTGGAACGGTACCGAGATTTCGCGTGGTTACGAAACTCAATATTCCGGCAAGGAGCTGGGCGAGGCATACGCGACGGCTTCCCAGTCCATCATGTGGAACTTTGTCGATACGCAAAGCCTTACCATTCGAGGCGGCATCGCGGGAGAAAACCGCGCGGACTGGGGATACGGCGGCACAGCCACCGGTGCCAAGTGGACTGACGACGATCCTGCGGCGGCTATGATCGGATCGATTCTCGTTCCCAACGGAAGTTTCGACGACCATGTGACTACCAACGGCCGCGTTTATGTGGGCGTCGATTTCTCAATGAACAGCCCGAAGGTTGCCGCAGCATTTGGTGAGGGTAACTCGGCTTCCGTCATCGATATGGATCAGGAGCGTCACAACTTCCCGTGGTCTGGGTCGTATACGCCCGACGGCTCCGCCGTTGCGTGGAGCAAGGTCGATGCGGCGAACGGCAACACGTCGCTTCCTGGTTCCTCGTGGGCTATCTATGGTTCTGTCGAGAATGCTGTCGCGGGCAAGGACGCTATCGTGACGGTGACTGACGGTGGCGCAAATGATTACGCTTCGGGTGATGGCAAGCTTCAGTTCAACTATCTGAACCAGAAGGCAAACATCGGCAATTCCAACGATACCAACTACTTCACGTATTACATCAAAGAGGAGACGGCGCCGGCTGGCTACCAGAAGTCAGACACCATCTACTATGCCACTATGAACAATACTGGCGAGAAGCCGAACTACGTTCAGGGTTACGTGGATGAGAACGGCAAAAATGTTCCGTTCGAGAATAACCCCACGGGTGCCATTCCCAACGCCAGGATCACCGGTACGGTGTCTTGGACCAAGGTGGCGGAGGACGACACAAAACACACTCCTTTGCCTGGTTCTGAGTGGAAGCTCACCAAGAAAAAGGACGCCGATGGTACGGCCGACCAGTCCTGGACCGTGATCGACCGGGAGAGCGACCAGTCGACTTCGAGCGATACCACGTGGGCAGACACCGACACCGCGCCTGGCAAGTTCACGCTCGAGGGTCTGCTGCCGGGTACGTACACGCTTGTTGAGACCCAGGCTCCGTTTGGCTACAACTTGAACACCACGGTTTATGAGTTCACGGTGTCCAACGAGGACGGTTCCGTCACGTGGACCGAGGGAAAGAGCCCGACGATTGACGGGAACAACGTCTACATTTCCGACGCCCTTACCACTACGTCCGTGAAGATCCCGGTGACCAAATCTGTTCGCAATACGGACTGGCCGAAGGGCGATAAAGACAAATATGTGCCGTTCGAGTTCAGCATCGAGGCTACGGGGGCAAATAAGGATAGCGCACCTAAGCTTGATCCGACGACTATTTCCGTCGCTCCCGCAGCGGGCTCCACCAAGGTCAACGACATCGTGGCATCCTTTGGCGGTATCTCGTTCTCCAAAAAGTACCTCGCCAAGATCGACGATTCGAACCCGACTGGCGCCAAGACCTACACCTACACGGTGAAGGAGGTCGCGCCTACCACCGGTGCCATCGACAAGCTTCGCTACTCCAAGGCCGAGTACCAGGTGGCCGTCACGGTGAAGGCCGTCATGGATGAGACCACTGGCAAGTACTCCGGCCTCACCACCTCCACCACGGTCACGCAGGTGAAGGACGACATGGGCAACACCGTGAGTAACGCCATCGGCAAGGACGCCGCGCCCAACGCCATTCCCGCCTCCACCTTCACCAACACCTACTCCACCACTCTGCCCCTTTCTGGTATGTCGGGCGTTACTCTGACGTACCTTGCCGGCGCGGCGGTGCTTTGCGCTGCTGCAGCCTGGATGCACATTCGTCGCAAGGCAAATGCGAAGGGAGGTGAGCGTCGTGAATAAGAAAGTTTGCTCCTTCCCGATCTTGTTTGCGCTGCTTGCCCTCCTGATCGGCACCTGCGCGGTTGTGTTCCCCGCATCCGCGCAGGCCGCGCCGACCTCGACCGGTTCTATCACGGTGAGCGGCACCGTGGCGCGCAGCTACGACGCCTACCAGATCTTTAGCGCCAACGTCGTCGACGGCGACAGCGACGCCAAGATCGCCACCGACCTCGCTTGGGCAAGCGACGCCGTGCGCGGCGCTGTCCTGCCTGTGCTGCACAGCGCCGGCATGCCCAATTCCCAGACCACCGCGCAGGAAGCTGCCGAGTGGCTCAACACCGATTCCCACCTTACGAGCGCGCTGAGCGCACAGCTCGCTCGTTCCCTCCAGAGCTTTGCCGCCGAGTCCGTGGCCCTTAACGCGGGCACGGCGGCCGAGCTGCCCTGTGGCTACTGGCTCATCGTCGCCGACGACGACGCCATCGTCCAGGGCGAGGCCGGCACCGCGCCGATCATGGCCCTGGTCGGCGGCAGCGCCGTCATCGTCAAGCCCAAGGCCGCCACTCCCAAGGTGGCCAAGCACGTGCTGGAGGACAGCACCGCCGCCTGGCAGAAGGCCGCCGACGCCACGGTCGCCGACGACCTGTACTGGCGCCTCTCGGCCACGGTCCCGGCGGGTCTTACCGCCTACGACGCCTATACGGTGCAGTTCGTCGACACCATGAGCGCGGGGCTCGACCCCTCCAAGGTGGCCGCGAGCATGCGCGTGTACGCGGCGGTGGGCGCGAACGGCGGCTTCGACGCCGTTTCGGCCGGCAAGGGCGGCCGCGCCGGCACTAAGGCCGCGAAGGGCTGGACCGACATCACGGCCCAGTGCGCCACCAAGGTGGCCGCGGACGGGATCTTCACCGTGCGCACCGGCGACCTGATTGCCGCGCTCGGCGGGGCCGACGCCTTTACCGCGGGCGCCCGCGTGGTCGCCGTGTACAATGCACCGCTCGTCGGCGGCTGCAGCCACGGCATCGCCAAGGGCAACCCCAACGAGGTCTACCTGCGCTACCCGCGCTCTCCTCTTGCCGACCAGTCCGGTGACGCCGGGTTCACCCGCACGCCGAGCGACGACGCGACCGCCTACACCTGGGATCTTGGCCTTATTAAACGCTCGAGTGCGGATGACAAGCCACTTGAGGGCGCTAAGCTGCGCATTGTCGATGATCGTGGTCGCGTGCTGTCTGCCGATGGCTCGTGGTCGACGGATGCCAATGCGTGCGTTGTAACCGATAAGGACGGTCGTGTGAAGCTGGGCGGCGTGGATGCAGGCGTCTATACCGTCGAGGAGGTCGCCGCACCCAAGGGCTACGCCGCCTTTGAGGGTAAGCGAACGGTGACGGTAGCGGCCGAGGGCCTGGACGTCGACCAGGTGGCGGCTGCGAAGCCGAAGGTGACCGTATCGGCCGAAAGCCCCCTGCGGGTTGATGCCGCCGATGCCGGGAAGGGTTTGGTTGAGCTGTCGTTGCTCAACGCCCCAACTAAGGAAATAAGTCGAGGCTTTATGCCTTCGACGGGAGATAGAACGTTGGCGCTGGTGGCGGCTTTAGCTGCCATTGGAGTAGCGGCTGTTGTCACCGCGTTCGTCATCAAGCGGGGAGGAGGTCGCCATGATAAATAATTGCCCCCCCCTGCTCAATGGCGTACTGCCTCCGTAGCGAGTGGCGCGCAGGGAAATACGCCTGCTGGCTTTTGATGATGACAAGAATTAAAGCAACCTCCAAGAAAGAGGTCCCAACATGAAAGCAACCAAGAACATCGCACGCCTGGCAGTAACCGCCGGCCTCACAGCAGCGTTGAGCTTCGGTGGAGTTATGGCACCGGTGACCATGGCGTTTGCTGCTGAGGGCGGCTCAACTGTGACGTTCAGTGATTCCGATTACGCCAAGTCGTCTACCTACAAGGGCATTCAGATCTTCAAGGCTAAGGTGACTACGACTAACGGAACCACGACGGTGAGCGGCATCGAGTGGGCCGGCGCCGATACGACTGAGCAGCAAGCGATCCAGCAGGCTGTTGTTAATGCAATTCAAACTGAAAAAAGCGATTACAACAGCACGAACGCTCAGGATGCAGCCGACTATCTGAGTGCAAATGCCCACGTCTCGGGGACGTCCGAGCAAGTCAAAAACGATAATGTACTGAGTCTGATTGCTGCCAATCTTGAAAAGAGCACTACGCTTACTTGGAAGGAAACGTCGGCAAACAGTGCCCAGCTTACTGATCTCTCTGCTGGTTACTGGCTGTTCCTTACTAAGACGCCTGGTAAGCCTGACGGAAAGTCTACCGACGCGTTTACGGCTCCTGTGTATGCTGTGATTGACGGCACCAACGCAACAACCATTCAGCCCAAGAAGAGCGTCCCCACGGTCGAGAAGAAGATCCTCGATGATGCTGACGCTGCGAAGGCGACGGATATCAAGAGCTCAAAAGCATGGAAAGACGTTGCTGACTCCCAGATCGGCCAGGAGGTGAACTGCAAGCTCACCGGCAAGATTGCCAGCAACTACGCCACCTTTGACGCGTATGCTTACAAATTCACCGATAATCTTTCGACGGGTCTGGATTATGTCGGTAACTCAGTCGAGGTGTACGCCCTGAACAACAACACCTACACTAAGATTAGCTCGACTTCCTATACGGTTAGCTTCCAGAATCAGAAACTTACCGTTGACTTTCCTGTTGACAACAACGGTAATAAGGGTTTGAAGTCTGCCATTGCTGACGGTACTGGCACCCTCAGCATTGATGAGAACACCGAGATCGTTGTCTTCTACAAAGCCAAGCTTAACAAGAACGCTGTTATCGGCAACAACACCGCAGCGAACACCGTGGGTGGCAACCCCAACACCGTTACGCTCACGTACTCCAACAACCCGTATGGTGAGGACAAGGGCGAGACGATCGGGGACACCGTCGCCGACTTCGCCTTCAAGCTCAACCTCAAGAAGGTCGACCAGGGCACTGAGAAGGGTCTCGGAGGTGCCGTCTTCACAATCCAGTCCGCTGATACAAACACGAAGGATCAGTACGTTGCCTCGAAGGACGATGAGGCTAAAAAAGTTGTTGCTGGTCAACTCGTGACCGTCAAGGGTGCCGACCTTCCCGACTACGTGATGTTCACGTCCAAGGATGACGGCCAGATTGCCGTTTCTGGCCTTGATGAGGGCTCCTACAAGGTGACTGAGGTCCAGACCCCCGACGGCCCCTACACCAAGGCCAACCCCTTCACCTTCACCATTACCCCGACGTATGACGATGCGACCATGAAGGTGAAGGATCTTAAGGCGGAGGTTTCCGAGGCCGACAAGGTCCGCACCGACATCGCCTTTGGCACGCTTGACGACAAGGCCGGCGACAATGTTCTTCATGGTCAAGATGGCACCGGCACCAACGCCGCTGCCGGCGAGGTCACCATCAACGTCGGTAACACCAAGTCCGTGGGCCTCCCGCTGACCGGTCTCAACGGCGTGACCTTCACTTGGATCGCTGGTGGCGCGGTGCTGTGCATCGGCGTGGCGCACCTCATCCGCAGCCGTAAGCAGGCTGAGGAGTCCGAGCAGGAGTAACGCTCGCTCACCCATCCCTTTGGCAGGTGGGATGTGATGGCCATGAGACTTGCGGACACTTTTCTCGTCTATCTACGTTCTTGCTTTGCCATTCTCTTTTCGGGGCAGACTCCGCACTGGAGTCTGCCCCGTTTTTTGGGATAACGCAGCCAGGCTCCATTGCCCGATGGATCAAGCATATGAATATCGAACAGATGTTTGCAATTATTGCGTTTACCAGCTGTGGGTGCATACGCTCGCAGTAAAATGGCTTTGCGACGCATCCCGTGCGCGGGCGGCCGACGACTCGATCGGAGGTCCCCAATTGCTGAAATTCCTTAACGTGCTCGCCGCCCTCGCTGCGGTGGGCTCGTTCGTCATCGCGTTTCTTGACTCGTATGAGGTTCGGTTTAAGGTCCGTAGGCGCACGCGCGGTGCGGACGGTAGAAGGCATTTGCGCCGCAACAAGCGCAAATAAGAATGCCCGGGGTTAGAGGCCCGGGCATTTAACAACACCGGAAACTGGTCGCCCGCGCTTTCGATCACTTACGCGGGGTGCGTCGTTTCCTGTAGCTATTGTATCCCGAATCGCCCCGCCGATCCGGGACATTTTGAAAACGCAAACACGTCGGGCAAACCCGAACAATGTGGCCAGGCTCCGCTGGGCGAGGAATCGTGCTTGTAACTATCGAACAAATGTTTGTCAAAATCGCGTTGACCAGCTGTGGGCGCATACACTCGCAGTAAAATACCCTTGCGACGCATCCCGTGCGCGGGCGGCCGACGACTCGATCGGAGGTCCCCAAATGCTGAAATTCCTTAACGCGCTCGCCGCCCTCGCGGCGGTGGGCACGTTCGTCATCGTGTTTCTTGACTCGTATGAGGTTCGGTTTAAGGTCCGTAGGCGTACGCGCGGTGCGGACGATGGACGGCATTTGCGCCGCAACAAGCGCAAATAAGAATGCCCGGGGTTCGGAGCCCGGGCATTTAACAAAACCAGAAAACTAGGCCGCCCGCGCTCTCGTACATTTACGCGGGTTGCGTCGTTTTCTATTGACATTGTATCCCGAATCGCCCCGCCGATTCGGGACATTTTGAAAACCCAAATGTAGGCTTAGGCACGAACGGTATCTCCTTAATTCCGAAAATTATGTATAATTCCAATACAAACTGGAATCGAACGAAAACAATGGAAATGAACGAAGCACTAATCTACTTACAAGAAGCACTAGGCCTTTCCGCCAAGGCCAGAACTTGGCCTGGATCCGCACGCTTGCCGCTGCATCTTCGGGCGATCGAGGTCCGCGCTGTTGACACAAACGGTTTTTCGTTTTTGCTTGCAAGTTTGCCTACTGGCGTCGGGCTTCCCGAGGCTAAGAGGGTCTATAGTCAGCTAGCCTTGCGCGCGGAGACTCCTGTTGTCGTTTCGTTTCCTGATGCCGATGCACGTCAGCGCAAAGCATTGGTTGCACAAGGGATTCCGTTTGTTTGCCCCGGTAGACAGGCTTTTCTTCCATTTATGGGCACAGCTTGCACGGAGAGGGGCGGTGCCCGGTTTCGCAATCACGCGACCAAGATGTCACCCAACGCACAGGCTGCCGCAATCTGGGGAGCAGCCCAGGAGCCATATCGTCCCTATGACCTTTGTCGTGCGCTTGGGATTTCGGCAAGCCGCGCGAGTGAGGCCATAACCGAGCTTGTTGACAGGGGACTCGCGAGGCGCGAGCGTCGCGAGCGACGTGTCGTCGTGTTCCCTGTTGCCGTTGATCCTCTGCTCAGTGAGCACATGGCAGAGCTCTCCTCGCCTGTCTCGAAGGTCTTATTTGCAAGGAAGACGCCGCAGATCGAGTATCTTGTTGACGCCGGGGAGACGGCGCTCGCTGCGCGTTCGATGCTCGCTGCGCCGGGTATGGAACAAAAGGCCGTCTTAAGAAGTGCATGGCGTCAACTGAGCGACCTCGAAGTCGCAGACGGGGAGTTGCCGGATAACGAAACGGCGATGATTCAAGTGTGGCGCTATGCACCCGTGTTTGCCGGCTCCTCCCGTGTCGACGACATTTCGCTTGCGCTATCTTTGGCGGCAATCGACGATGAGCGAATTCAGCTCGAAGTCGATCGCATGTTTGGAAAGGAATATCCATGGCAAGAAGCGCTGTAGAGGGTCTCCAAGAATTTCAGCAGCATATGCAAGAAGCTGCAGGATCGTATGCTCTTATCGGCGGCACGGCATGCGACATTTTGCTCGCGGAGGCGGGACTTCCGTTTAGGGCGACTCACGATTTTGATGTGGTAATTGTCGCCGATGACCAGTTGCCTCAGACGGCAGAAGCTATATGGACTTTGGTGCGTGATGGCGGTTACCGCTGCGGCTGGGGCGAAGGCAAAGGCTCATGTTTTTATCGGTTTACAGAGCCTAAGAGGCCGGGTTACCCCCATATGATCGAACTCTTCGCGAAGTGCCCCGACTTTCTAAAGGGTCGTGAGGGGATTGATGTGGCGCCAATTCACGTTGATGAAAACATAAGCAGTCTTTCGGCAATTTTGTTGGACGATGCTTACTACAGCTTGTTCCTTCAGGGAATTCGGACCGTAGACGGCGTTTCGGTCCTGGGTACGGAATGCATTGTTCCGTTCAAAGCGAAGGCGTATCTCGACCTAAAAGCTAGAAGGGAAGCGGGGGAGAACGTTGATTCGAGGAAGGTAAAAAAGCATAAACGCGATGCGCTGAGGCTTGCTCAGCTGCTTGGCGAGTCGGAAGGTGTCGACCTGAGCGAAGAACTGAAGGACGATATGCTTGCGTTTGTTAAAGATTGCGAGGTGGGCGACGTCAATCTGAAACAGATCGGGGTTGCGGGCGTAACGATGGCGCAGTTGCTCGAGACGATGAAAGCAACATATGGCTTGATTGGTTGAGTGGAGTTACGTGGTCCGGACAGTGCAGTCTAGCTGCGTTGTCCGGCGCGGAAGCTCGCTAATCGGCTATTATTTGTTTAGACAACTTGAGTTGTAGAGGAGTGACCGGCGATGGTGCAGGGCGCCAAACATATGAAGAGCAATAACGCCGCGGCCAACGGTGGCTCAAGCCCTCAGCCCAAACCTCAACCAAAGCCCAAGTCCAAGCGCCGCCGCAAGCGACTGCCGCGCTGGGCCGACAGGCTCATCACCATCGTCATCATCCTTATCGGCGTGGGCCTTATGACCTGGCCGTGGATCTTGGACCGGCTCGAGGCCTCGGGCGTGTTCAACCAGATCAGCACCGTGTCCAGCACCGTGGACGCGCTGTCTACCGAGGAGCGCGAGCGCATCCTGCTCCAGGCCCGCTCCTTTAACGAGCAGCTTGCGGGCGAGGCCACCGAGCTTCCCGCCGATCAGATCGAGCCCTACGCTCAGCAGCTCATCTTTGACCGCGACCCCATGATGAGCTGGGTCGAGATCCCCTCCATCGACGTGAGCATGCCCATCTACCACGGCACGAGCGAGGAAGTCCTTATGGCGGGCGTCGGCCACCTGGAGGGCACGAGCCTGCCGGTGGGCGGCACCTCGACGCATTGCGTGCTCACCGCGCACTCGGGCATGCGCAACCTGAGCATGTTCGACGACATCCACTCGCTGGAGCCCGGCGACCTGGTGCTGCTGCACACCATGAACAAGACGCTCGCCTACAAGATGGTGGACTCCGAGGTGGTGCTGCCCGAGGAGATGGAGTCGCTGACCATCGAGCCTGGCGCCGACAAGGTGACGCTCGTCACCTGCACGCCCTACGGCGTGAACGACCATCGTCTGCTGGTGCATTGCGTGCGCACCAAGTACAGCAAGAAGGACGTCGACAAGCAAAAGTCGCTGGCCGGGCGCCACTGGGGCAAGCGCGAGTTTGCCGTGCTCATCGTGGTCGTAGCCATTGTGCTGTTGCTGCTGGATATCGTGATCCACGCGGTCCGCAAGCGCCGCAAGACCAAGGCCTCGGCATAAGGCATTCTTCAGAACCACCACAAAGGGGACAGGCACTTTTGTGGTGCTCGTGGCTTTCAAACCATCACAACATTCGATGAAAATCTCGATTTTGGCGAAAAGCGTCGAATGTTGTGATGGTTTTCGTTGTGGACGAGATGGTTTTCGCTATGGACGGTGCGGTTTCGCTGCAGAACCGCCAGCCCGCCGCCTGCCAACCCGCCGTCCTCGTTACGTTTTCGCTGCATTTGGGTAAAGCACCTGCTCCAAGTGGCGTTGCCTTGTATACTAGAGCGGTTTATCTGTTATGCGGAAGGGAGCGCCTATGGCACTCAGCGAGAAAGACGTGCGCGGCATTGCCGAGTACGCAAAAATCGCACTGACCGATGACGAGCTCACCCAGATGACGTCCTACATGAACGACGCCGTCCAGATGCTCGAGCCCGTCTTGCAATATGACTTGCCCGACGTGGAGCCCACGTTCCATCCCATCGGAAGCCTGTCCAACGTGATGGGTGATGACCTGCGCGAGCCCGAGCGCGACCTGCCGCTCGACGTCGCGCTCGAAAACGCCGGCAGCGCGCGCGACCGCTACTTCCGCGTGCCGTCCATTTTGGGAGAGGGGGAGAGCGAGTAATGGCGCAGAGTTTCGATTCCCTTACCGCCGCCCAGATCGCCGCGGGCGTTGCCGCCGGCGACTTTACCGCTACCGAGGTGGCCCAGGCCTCCCTTGCCGCCATCGAGGCGCGCGAGGGCGGGGTCCAGGCATTCCTGCAGGTGGCGCCCGAGCTCGCGCTCGAGGCCGCTGCGCGCGTGGATGCCGACCGTGCCGCAGGCAAGCCGCTACCCCCGCTCGCGGGCGTGCCGCTGGCCATCAAGGACAACATGAACCTCGTGGGCACGCGCACCACCTGTGCTTCCCGCATGCTCGAGGACTACCAGAGCGTCTACACCGCCACCTGCGTTCAGCGCATGCTCGATGCCGGCTGCCTGCCCATGGGCAAGGCCAACATGGACGAGTTTGCCTTTGGTAGCTCTACCGAGAGCTCGGCGTTCCACCGTACCAACAACCCCTGGGATACCGAGCGCGTGCCCGGCGGCTCTTCGGGCGGCTCTGCTGCTGCCGTCGCCGCGGGCGAGGTCGCACTCTCGCTGGGCTCGGACACCGGTGGCTCCATTCGCCAGCCGGCGTCGCTGTGCGGCGTGGTGGGCTTTAAGCCCACGTATGGCGCCGTGAGCCGTTACGGCGTGGTTGCCTTTGGCTCGTCGCTCGACCAGGTGGGCCCCTTTGGCCGCACGGTCGAGGATGTCGCGCTGGCCATGAACGCGCTTACCGGCACGGGCCACGATCCGTGCGACTGCACCAGCCAGGATTGTGCCGTCGACTTTACCGAGCATCTCAACGACAGCATCGAGGGCAAGCGTGTGGGCATTATTCCCGCGTTTATGGAGGCCGAGGGTCTGACGCCCGAGGTCAAGGCCGCTGTTCAGCGCGCCGCCCAGGAGCTGCAGAACCAGGGCGCCGAGCTGGTCGAGGTCGACCTGCCGCACCTGGACGCCGCCATCGCTGCCTACTACGTCATCGGCCCGGCCGAGGCGTTCTCCAACCTGGCACGTTTCGACGGCATTCGCTACGGCTATCAGGAGGAAGGCTGCGCCAACCTGTCCGACCAGAGCTCGCTGTCGCGCGCCCACGGCTTTGGTGCCGAGGCCAAGCGCCGTCAGATGCTCGGCGCCTACCTGCTGAGCTCGGGCGTGTACGACAAGTACTACTACGCCGCCCAAAAGGCCCGCACGCTCATCACGCAGGACTACGACGCCGCGTATGCCAAGGTGGACACCATCCTCATGCCTGCCTCGCCGCGCACGGCCTTTAAGTTTGGCGAGATCAGCGACCCCACGCAGATGTACCTCTCCGACCTGTACACCATTTCGCTCAACATTTGCGGCAACGGCGGTATCTCGGTGCCGCTGGGCCTGGGCGAGGATACTCAGCTGCCCGTTTCTGCCCAGCTGGTGGGTCCGGCCTTTAAGGACCGTCAACTGCTCACGTTTGCCCGCGCCCTGGAGCGCGGCTTTGCCGATGCCGCCACGGGTGCGCCCGCGCTTTCCGTCGCGCCCGATTTTGCCGGGAAGGGAGGCGAGCTGTAATGAAGGAGCTTTCCGAGGTTCTGCAGGATTGGGAGGCCGTGATCGGCCTGGAGATCCATACCGAGCTCACCGCGCTCGATACCAAGATGTTCTGCAACTGCAGGCTTAGCCACGATGACGAGCCCAACGCCAACGTGTGCCCGGTGTGCCTGGGCCTGCCCGGTGCGCTGCCGGTGCCCAACAAGCGCGCCATCGAGAGCATCGTCAAGGCTGGTCTTGCCACCAACTGCGAGATCCAGCGCCACTCGATGTTCTACCGCAAGCACTACTTCTATCCCGATATGGCCAAGAACTTCCAGACCACGCAGGGTCCGGTCGCCTTTGCCATGTACGGTCACCTGGACCTGGACGTGACCGGTCGCGGTGCCGCCGAGCGCCCCGACTGCGCGTTTGGCGAGGCCGAGGCCCAGAGCCTGGCGAGCGCCTCGGCCAATGCCGAGGGCCTGTCCACGTCCATGACGTCGACCATGCGCGAGGGTAACCAGCGCGCCGGTCACCTGGCTAGCTACGATGCGTCCAACCTGCAGATGCCCGAGCGCCGCGAGGACGGTTCCTACACGGTGCCCATCCGCATCCTGCGCATCCACATAGAGGAGGACGCCGCCAAGATGGTGCACGTGGGCGGCGCCGAGGGCCGCATTACCGCCGCTGCCGAGTCGCTCGTCGACTACAACCGCTGCGGGACGCCTTTGATTGAGCTCGTGACTGAGCCCGATCTGCGCACGCCCGAGGAAGCGCGCCTGTTTATGGAAAAGCTCCGTCGCATCTTTGTGACGTTGGGCATTTCGGACTGCTCCATGGAAAAGGGTTCCATGCGCTGCGACGGCAACGTGTCGCTGCGTCGCCGCGGCGAGACCAAGCTGGGCACCAAGACCGAGCTCAAGAACCTCAACTCGTTTAAGAGCCTGCATGACGGCCTTGCTTACGAGATCTGCCGCCAGGCTGAGGTGCTCGAGGAGGGCGGCATTATCTATCAGGAGACCCGCCACTGGGAGCCCAGTCGCAAGCGCACCGTGGTCATGCGTGTGAAGGAAACGGCAGACGACTATCGTCTGTTCCCCGATCCCGACCTGGCGCCGTTCGATCTGGACGACGAGTTCATCGACCGCTGTCGTGGTGAGATTCCCGAGCTGCCCGATGCCAAGCGCGCCCGTTTTGAGGTCGATTTTGGCATTAAGGCGGCAGACGCCGAGCAGATTGCCGGCGACCCAGAGTTTGCCGACTTCTTTGAGGCCGCCGCTGCCGGTATGGCTGGCAAGGAGGCCCAGACGGTCGCAAACCTGCTGGTGAACGAGATGATCGCCTACCTTAAGGGTGCGGGTGTGTCGCTGGCCGAGTCCGGTATCGCGCCGGCTCAGGTGGCAGCTCTTGCCAAGCTGCTGGCGACCGATGCCATCAGCTCCAACCAGGCGCACGAGGTCTTTGAGGCCATGGCCCAGACCGGCGACGATCCCAACAAGATCGTCGACGAGCGCGGTATGCGTCAGGTGAGCGATGCCGGCGCGCTGCAGCCGATCGTGGACGAGGTGCTGGCAAACTGTGCCGATCAGGCGCAGCAGTATCGTGACGGCAACCAGAAGGTCATCGGCTTTTTGGTGGGCCAGTGCATGAAGGCGAGCCGCGGCAAGGGCAACCCCAAGCTCTTCAACGAGTTGCTGAGAACGTCGCTCTCGTAGCTGCGAGGCCGGGGAAGCCCCGAGCCGCCGGGGTATTTCCTCCAAATATCAAACAGTCCTATGCAAGACGAAGGCCACGTTTAGTGGCCTTCTTTGCATGCGGAACTCATTTGGAGCAAACACCCCGGCGACTCGGGGCTTCCCCGGCCAGACGACTCGGCCGTTCGGGTCAGGCGGGGCTGAATGGAATAGAGTGAATGGGCGTGCCGTCGGCACGCCCATTGTTTTGAAGGGAACTCATTGAGAGGCAAGGCCCTGCGCCCGGCCCCTCGGTTCCGTAACGACTCGGCCGTTCGGGTCAGGTGGGCTGGATTGAATTTGGTGAATGAGGGCGCCGTTGGCGCCTTCATTCTTTATATATGTTGGGAGCGCCAGGTGGTGGGGGTGGTGCCGGTGTATTGTTTGAAGGCTTGGGCGAAGGCGGCCTGCTGAGGGTAGCCTAGACGCTCTGCCACCTGCGCTATCGTGAGCGCGCTATCGGCCAAAAGGTCCTGTGCTCGTTCCATACGGCGTCTGCGAATGTAGGCGCCCAGGGACTCGCCAGTTTGGGCCTTAAAGGTGGCGCATAGCTTGGAGCGGCTTGAGAAGAGCGCCTCGGCCACCTCGTTGATGCTCACATGTCTGCCCTTGTCGAGCGAGCGCTCCACAAGGCTCGCCGCTTCTTGGGCAATGGTAACGCTGGCGCGCGTGTCTGTCGCTTGCTGCGCTTGCCTGTGGGCCGCGCGCGAACAGGCGAGCTCCGCGACCATGGTCTCTACGATGCCTTGCATATAGACGTGTCCGCCTACGGTACGGGCGCGTTCCTCGTTAATCCTGCGCAGCGTGTGGTAGATGGCAGACGCTGCCTCCTCGTGCCATGACTCGGCAAACGCCTCAAAGACCCCCGCGAACTCGGTGGGATAGTGGTGCTCCAGTTCGTCAAAATATCCAGGCAAAAAGAGGACCGAGCGCGAGTGGTAGAGCTGCCCTGCAAACAGCGGGCTTAGCTCCTCACCGCAGCTATCTTGGACAAAGCTGCAGATCGCGCTGTTCGGCCACGGTCCATGCAGCGGCTTGAGGTTCGCAGGCGTTATGCCGGCTTCGGGCATACACATGAGCGTGGGCGCGCTGACCTCGCTCACGCACGCGTACGGTTCGGGCGTGTATTCGGCTAGCTGCATGTTGTGCGTCGGGGTAATGAAATGCTCCATGACGATGCAGGTGGGGGAAAGGGGCATGATCCATGCGCGTCCGTGTGCCCGATCGTTTGCCACCTCGCCGGTAAAGACGGCGCCCTTGCCGGAAAGCTGCAGACCAAACTGCTCAAACTGCGGTGCGTAGAGCTCGGTTATATCGGTTGCTGCCCGCCGCATTTTCAAAAGCGTCCCCTTCATTTGCGAAAACGTCCACGCCTGGCCCAATTGTGTGCCCTGGCTAACACGCCCATGATAAGTTTCTTACGGTTAACTCTCAAGCCGTTAGAAAGGAATCTCATGGCAAAGGGATCAAAAAAGGAAGGCGGCGGCATCGGCGAGCTACTTGCATATGCCGGTGACCGTAAATTCCTAACGTATTTGGGCATGGCCCTCTCGGCGTTCTCGCAGCTGTTGAGCTTTGGCCCGTACGTGTGCATCTGGCTTGTTGCGCGAGACCTGATTGCCGTGGCGCCCAACTGGAGCGAGGCCGCCGACATCGCGATGTATGGTTGGTGGGCTGTTGGTTTTGCCCTGGCAAGCATCGTGGTCTATTTCGTGGGGCTCATGTGCACGCACCTGTCCGCGTTTCGCTGCGCATCCAATATCCGCAAGGCTACGAGCGAGCATCTGCTTAAGCTGCCGCTCGGCTACTTTGATGCGCACGCCACCGGTGAGCTGCGCCGTATCGTAGACGGCTGTGCCGCCTCCACCGAGACGCTGCTCGCGCACATGCTGCCCGATATCGCCGGTGCCACCGCCATGGTCGTGGGCCTGCTTGTGCTGCTATTTGCCCTCGATTGGCGTTTGGGCGCGGCATGCTTAATCTCGGTCGTCGTTTCGTTTTGCGCCATGGCCGCCATGATGAGCGGCAAGGGCGCCGAGTTTATGAAGGCTTACATGGGCGCGCTGGTCAAGATGAACAAGACCGGCACCGAATACGTACGCGGCATCCCCGTGGTCAAGGTATTCCAGCAGACGGTCTACTCCTTTAAGGCGTTCCACGATGCGATCGCCGAATACGCCGATATGGCGCAAAACTATGCGGGTACGTTTTGCCGGGGTCCGCAGGTGCTCAACCTTACTGCGCTCAACGGCCTTGTGGCATTTCTTTTGCCTGTGGCGCTGCTGCTGGCGCCGGGCGAGACGGACTTTGCACGCTTTATGACCAACTTCACGTTTTACGCGATTTTTTCGGCCGTGGTGCCGACGGCCATGACCAAGCTCATGTTTGTGGGCGAGGCCTCTCAGATGAGTGCCGATTCGCTGGCTCGTATTCGAAGCGTCATGGGTTCCAAACAGCTCTCCGTGCCTGCCCAGCCCAAGCACTCCGCCGGTAGCGATGTGCGCTTTGAGGACGTGAGCTTTACGTACGAAGGTGCCGAAGCACCTGCCGTTAGCCATGTGAGTTTCAGCGTTCCCGCTGGTAGCACCCTCGCCCTGGTGGGTCCCTCGGGCGGCGGTAAGTCAACCTGCGCCAGCCTGATCCCGCGTTTTTGGGATGTTTCCGCAGGCCGTGTGCTCGTAGGCGGTGTGGACGTTCGCGACATGGACCCGCACGAGCTTATGGACCAGGTTGCCTTCGTGTTCCAGACCAACCAGCTGTTCCGGCAAACACTTGCCGATAACGTGCGTGCCTCCAAGCCCACGGCCACTGACGACGAAGTGCGTGCGGCCCTCTCCGCAGCTCAGTGCGACGACATTGTGGCCAAGCTCCCGCGGGGTATTAACACCATGCTCGGTGCCGGCGGAGCATATCTTTCGGGCGGCGAGGTCCAGCGCGTGGCACTCGCCCGCGCGATCCTTAAAGACGCGCCTATCGTGGTGCTCGACGAGGCCACAGCGTTTGCCGACCCCGAGAACGAGGCGCTCATCCAGCGTGCCTTTAGCAAACTGGCGGCGGGTCGCACAGTCATTATGATCGCGCACCGGCTTTCGACCGTGGTGGGGGCCGACAAGATCGTGGTGCTCAACCAAGGTAGCGTGCAGGAGACTGGCACCCATGCCGAGCTACTGTCCCAAAACGGTCTATACGCCAAGATGTGGGCCGAATACGAACAGGCCGCGAGCTGGAAGATCACTGCTGCCGCGGATGCCGCCGTCACGAAGGGAGGCGAGGCCTAAATGTTCGCCTCATTCCAAAAGAAGTACTTCCTATCCGATAAAGGCGTCGCCGGCGTACAACGCGGCATTTTCTGGACCGCGCTCACCAATCTCATTACCATGGCCGGCATGGGCTTATTGTTCCTGGTCATGGCCGGTTTTGTCGAGCGTCTCGCCAGCGGGGCTGACCTGCCGGATGCCCTGCCGATCGTGGGCGGCCTCCTGGTCTTTTTTGTGTTGCTCTTTGCTTCTAACTGGCAGCAGTATTACTACACCTACTGCATCTTTTACGAGGAGTGCGGCAAGCAGCGTATGGAGATCGCCGAGCGCTTGCGCAAGCTGCCGTTGTCGTTTTTCGGCCGTCGTGATCTGGCCGATCTAACCGAAACCATCATGGGCGACGTTCAGACTATGGAGCACGCCTACAGCCACGTGCTGGGAGAGCTTTGGGGTGCCATCATCGCAAGCGCCATTGTGTTCGTGGCGTCGCTGTTCTTTTGCTGGCAGCTGGCGATCGCGGCGTTTTGGAGCGTGCCCGTGGCCTTTGCCGTGCTGTATCTAACGCGCGGCCCCATGACCCCGGTGTTCGACCATGTGCGTGCCGAGAAGGTCAAGGTTACCGAGGCGATCCAGGAGACGCTCGACTGCGTGCGCGAGATCCGCGCCACCAACCAGGAGGCTCATTATCTTGAGGGGCTCAACGCCGTGATCGATGCCGAGGAGCGCGAGACCACCAAGGGCGAGCTCGCCAATGGGCTTTTGGTCAACTCCGCCTTTGCCATCCTGCGCTTGGGGATTGCCACCACGTTGGTCACGGGCGCTGCGATGGTCGCCTCCGGCCAGGTCGACTTTTTGATGATGTTTGCCTTCCTGCTTATGGTGAGCCGCATCTATGCGCCCTTTGATCAGGCGCTGATGCTGATGTCCGAGCTGTTTGCCGCCGAGTCGTCGGCCAAGCGCATGCGTTCCATCATGGAAGAGCCCGTGGCGCGGGGCAGCGAGCAGTTTGAGCCCGTAGGCCACGATGTGGTGTTCGATCACGTGGCATTTGGCTATGGTGCGGGCGAGGACGGCCGCGCCGGCGAGAAAGTTCTTACCGATGTGAGCTTTACCGCCAAGGAAGGCGAGGTCACGGCACTGGTCGGTCCTTCGGGCTCCGGTAAGTCCACGGTGAGCCGCCTTGCCGCGCGCTTTTGGGATGCCACCGCGGGCAAGGTTACCGTGGGCGGTGTGGATGTTGCGAGCGTCGATCCCGAGGTGCTGCTGCGCGACTACGCCATTGTGTTCCAAGACGTGCTGCTCTTTGACGACACGGTGATGGGAAACATCCGTCTTGGTCGTCGCGATGCCACCGATGAGGAAGTGCTTGCTGCCGCGCGTGCCGCCAACTGCGACGAGTTTGTGAGCCGCATGCCGCAGGGCTATGACACCATGATCGGTGAGAACGGCTCCAAGCTGTCCGGCGGTGAGCGCCAGCGCATCTCTATCTCCCGTGCGCTGCTCAAAGACGCGCCTATCGTGCTGTTGGACGAGGCGACGGCGAGCTTGGATGTGGAGAACGAGACCGTGGTTCAGCAGGCGCTCTCCCGTCTGCTCGCAGGTAAGACGGTTATCGTTATTGCCCACCGTATGCGTACGGTGGAAAATGCCGACAAAATCGTTGTACTCAAGGATGGTGTGGTTGCCGAGCAGGGCACTCCGGCGCAGCTCAAGGCGGCAGGTGGAGAATTCGCCCGCATGGTGGCGCTGCAAAAGGAAGCAGCTACCTGGCAGTTGTAAGAAGGGGCAAAGGGACAGTCCCTTTCTCACATTGACAATCGGTTACTCCGCATCGTTAATTTTCAAAAGGTTAGCCATGGCTGACCTAGATAGTTAGATAAAATTGAGATATTTCAAAAGCGTGCTCGAGCAAACTTGTTTACTCGGGTGCTGAGGCACCATGCCGCGTCCAATGCGGCAAAAGGGAGAAGCAACATGAAGAAGTCGACGTTCAATACCCTGCTTGTCGGTGGCGGTTTTCTGCTTGGCACGGCCGGCATCAAGCTGCTTACCAGCGCTCCGGTCAAGAATGCCTGCGTGCAGGGTATTGCGTGCGGTATGCGCATCAAGAACGGCTACCAGGACATGGTCGAGCAGGCCAAGGCTAATGTCGACGACATGGTTGCCGAGGCGGCTTACATCACCCAGAGCGAGGCCGCTGCTGACGAGGCAGCCGAGTAACGCTCCCAGGCACAAACTATGAGATTCTCGATTATTAGCGAGATCCCCGGCAGGACCCGTCTTCAATTGGCGGGTCCTGTGCCAGAGAGCGATCTCGATGCACTTCTTAAGCTTGGCGGCGACATCGACGGCGTGCACAAGGTGCGCGTCTACGGCCGCATCGGCCAGATGGCACTCGAATACGACGAGCCACGTCGCGCGAGCGTGCTCGACGCCTTGGGCGCACTCGATGCTCAAGCTATCGCCGATGCCAAGTCGGGCTATGTGATGCAGCTTGAGCCGCGCAAGCACAAACTCGTTATGGACCTGGCGACACTCGTCGGCGCCCACTACGCACGTCGCTGGTTCTTGCCGACGCCTCTGCGTGCGGTGTTTGTCGTGGCCGGTTACATGGCATTTTTGCGCGCTGCCCTTCATGAGCTCGCGCAGCCGCGCCTGACCGTTCCCGTGCTCGACGCTTCGGCCATCGGCATTTCGTTCGTCAAGCGTGATGTCGACACCGCGGGCCAGACGATGTTCCTGCTCAACGTGGGCGAGCTGCTCGAGGACTACACCCGCGCCATGAGCGAAAACGAGCTCATCAACTCGCTGCTCGATGTGCCCGACAAGGCGCAAAAGGTCGTCGGCGACACCGAGGTAAGCGTTGCCGCCACCGAGCTCGAGCCCGGCGACTTGGTCGCCGTGCGCACCGGCATGTCCATCTGCATCGACGGTGTTGTCGAGCAGGGGAGCGCTATGGTCAACCAGGCGACCCTGACCGGCGAGCCGCTGGCCGTCGAGCGCAGCGTGGGCGACGACGTGTTCGCCGGTACCGTCGTGGAAGACGGCGGCATCTTGGTGCGCGTGCGCGCCAATACGGCGCAAACCAAACTGCGCTCAATCGTCTCGCTCGTGCAGACGGCCGACTCGCTCAAGTCCGAGGGCCAGTCGCATATGGAGGACCTTGCCAACAAGATCGTCCCGTGGAACTTCCTGCTCGCGGGCCTGGTTGCGCTCACCACGCGCAGCCTTATCAAGACCTCGGCGGCGCTGATGGTCGACTACTCGTGCGCACTCAAGCTCACGGGTTCCGTCGCCGTCATGACCGCCATGAGCGATGCCGCCAAGATGGGCGTCATGGTCAAGGGCGCGAAGTACTTTGAGTCGTTTGCCAAGGCTGACACCATCGTGTTTGATAAGACCGGCACGCTGACCGAGGCGCAGCCGCGCCTGGCTTGTGTGCTGACGACCGACGGCTGGAGCGAGGACGAGGTCCTGCGCCTTTCTGCCTGCCTGGAGGAGCATTTCCCGCATCCGGTGGCGCGTGCCGTGGTCAACGCCGCCCGCGAGCGCGGGCTCGAGCACCGCGAGCGCCATGCTGCGGTCGAGTACATCGTGGCACATGGTATTGCTTCGTCCATCGAAGGGCGTCGCGCGATTATCGGCTCGGCACACTTTGTGTTTGAGGACGAGAGCGCGCAGCTCGATTCCGACATTAAGGAGCGCATTGAGTCCCAGATGCAGGGCCTGTCGCCGCTGTATCTGGCGGTCGATGGGAAGGTCGTCGGCGTGCTCGGCATCGAGGATCCGCTCAAGGCCGGGGTCCGTGAGGCCATCGCCGACCTGCACGCGTTGGGCGTTAAGCATGTCGTTATGCTCACGGGCGACTCGGAGCGCACGGCCGAGCGCATTGCTCGCGAGGCAGGGGTCGACGAGTTTAAGGCCGAGCTGCTGCCCGAGGACAAGTACGCGTATGTAGAGCGCATTAAGGGCGAGGGGCGCCACGTTGCCATGGTGGGCGACGGCGTCAACGATTCGCCGGCGCTCGGTTTGGCCGACGTGGGCCTGGCGATGGGTGGCGGAAGCGACATCGCCAAGGAGGTCGCCGACATCATCCTGACCGATACGGATCTGGCCGCAATCGTGCGCCTGCGCCGCATGAGCCAGGGCCTCATCGACCGTCTGACGAGCTCCTATTCTAAGGTGATGCTCACCAACTCAGCACTCTTGGCATTGGGTATTACCGGTGCGATTACCCCGCAGGCGTCGTCGCTGCTGCATAACGGCTCGACGATTGCCTACAGCCTGGGCAACGCGAAGGCGTACCTGCGTTAGCAGACGTGTTCGCCCACGTTATCTGGCCTGCGCCCAGACGGCATCGGTGTCGTCTGGGCGCAGGCCTTTTGCGTTTGACCATGTGCTAGCTTCTCTATATAGTGTTGCTAGCAGGGCTAGCAATTGAAGGGAGCGGGATCAACGTGGGTGCTGTTAGTGGCATGGCACAGGTGAACGTTCGTGTGGATCGCCAGGTCAAGAACCGTGCCGAGGAGGTACTGCGGCTTTCGGGCGGGTCACTGCCCGAGCTCATCAAAAAGGTGGTGGCCAAGGTCGCGCAGGGCGGTGGTTCGTGCGAGGAAGTGCTTGCGGCAGTCGACGACCGGCGGCAGACCGTCGCGCCCGATACTCCGTTCGCCGCATCATGGGCGGCGGCGGATCAGCTTTACGCGGACCTGGACATCGCTACGTCGCCCGTATCCGACGATCGCGATTGGGACACAATCTATTCCGAAGCCATGGACGAGCGCTATCGCCAAAAGGGGATGATCCTGTGAGCGGGGCTCCCCTCAAAATAATGGTGGATGCCAACGTATGGGTCGATTCGTTTTGCGTCGACCATGCCGAGTCGCTTGCCGCGCGTGCGTTTATTGGGCGGGCGACGGAGACGGGGGCGTTGCTGTTCTTTCCGGTGCATATCGCTAAGGACGTGCTGTACGTTGTCCAACACGAGCTCAAGCGTAGCGTTCTTGCCAGCGGGGGAGCGCTCGACGAGGCGTCTGCCCGTGCAATTGGCGATGCGGCGTTGGCGTTTGTTCGGAACATGACCGAAAACGCCACGGCCGTGGGTGCAGATGCGTCGGACCTTTGGTTGGCCGACAAATACGTAGCGCTCCATCGCGATTACGAGGACAACTTGGTGCTCGCCGCGTGCAAGCGCGCGCAGGTCGATTACTTGGTGACCAACGATCGCAAGCTGCTCGAACATGCCGATCTTGCAGCAAAGACCCCGCGCCAAATGATGCCGATTCTGGCTTTGTCCGAACGCGGCAGCGCGGCTATCGGTTGATGCGAACTGTTTGCGGGCCTCTTGGACGACGATGCGCCAAGGGGCCCGCGTCTGCTATTTACAAAAGCTCGGCCTTGATGGCGGGACTTTCTGCGAGCTGCTCGGCTGCCTTTTCGTCGGAGCTGTCGAGTGCGGCCAGACTGCGGTAGACCCACTCGTTGACCTGGGTGTTCTTGACGCCTGCGGTCTGCATAAGGGCGCCTACCTCGCGGATTGCTGCGAACAGATCGGCCTTGGGACCCGTGAGCTCGACCTCGATGCCGTGGTAGGCGGCCACGCCGCGGTTCTCGCTCACGTGGTCGATAAAGCCCTCGACGGTCTCAAGCTGCTGGGCGAGAGCTGCATCATCGTCAGCGTCCAGCGCGACGAGTGCGTTCGATACCGTGAGGGCGGGATGTCCGCAGGGGACAAAGCCCTCGATGACATCCATAGCTTCGGTAATGGTTGAGCCCAGGCCTGCGAGGGTATTGACGAGTTGCTGCTTGGTATCCATAACGGTCCTTTCGACGGGTCAATTTTGCTTGGCGAAAATATACGTGACGCGATCGGTAACAAAAGTGCGAAGTATGGTGCACATTAGGGTCTTCACAGCTCGTGCATAGAACAGCTGTCCGCTTTCAGAACGTGGTAAGATAACACTCCACAAGCGGGGCTTGCCCTGCATGTTCCTTGAAAAGTCGACGGGTGTTGGGTACTCGTGCCCAATGCCATCCAGACTTTCCCAACATTCGGGGGCGACTGGTTTCGACACGATAGCTCTGAGAGAGGAAGCAAGCCGAGGTCTCCTCGCCTCGTTAAACAGGGGTACCGTCAAATTGAATTGACAACAACTCTTCTTTTGAGCCTATGGCTCTCGCTGCTTAATTTATAGCGGCGCGTCAACCCGGTGATTTCCCCGACACCGGCGCGACGTCATGTTAGGGGAATGCTCCTGCGCACGTAATCGGTATGGCGCGGGCTAAGACCGAACCGGTTAGGACGCCGCGAGCGTGTCGCTGCGCGCAAAGCGTCCGAGACAAAACCAGCGACTGAGCTTGGAGATGCCAATCAGGGGGCTTTCGTGGACCGGAGTTCGATTCTCCGCGCCTCCACCATAAGTAACAGGCAGGTAGATATTCGTATCTACCTGCCTTTTTATTTCTAGTCCGTACCGCGGAGAATCGAACTCTGTGCAGGGCGCGAGCGTTAAGCAAACGCGAAGCGTTTGTAGCGAGCGGGCGAGGACGCCGGCAGGCGGCCGAAGCCGGTGCGGATTTGCGAAGCAAATACGCGGATTATCCGCGCAACGCCCCGGCCCAATATCGATGCGATGTTTATCGAATCTCAGCCTGCCATGCGCCGCATCAACGGAACCCCAAACCCGCGGAGAATCGAACTCTATGCAGGGCGCGGGCGCTAGGAAAACGCTACAGCAACGCAGAGTGGGACGCGCTTTCCTAACGGCGGCCCAGGCGGAAAATCCATCCCGGAATTCCGGCTCAGACTGGGGTGCAGTTTCCGGATGACGCCTCAAGCGGAAACTGCATCCCGGAATCTCCATTCGGAATGGGATGCAATTTCCAAATGAATGGCTAGCGGAAAGTATATCCCGGAATCCGCGCTCAGAACGGGACGCGCTGTCCCAATGGCGGTCCAAGCGGAAAGCGCATCCCGGAATCTCGCCTCAAACTGGGATACACTTTCCGCTTCACCTGCCGCCTCAAAAACCCATGCGCTCGCCATCTCAAAACTGGGTAGAAGAAGGCCAAAACGAAACAGCAGGAGGTCAACATGACTGCAGAAGATAAGGCAAAGAACGCTGGCAAAGTCGCGCTCGTTTTGGAGGGCGGTAGTTTTCGCGGGCAGTTTACCGCGGGCGTGCTTGACGTCCTCATGGAGGCTGGCGTCGAGATTCCGGCTGTCTACGGCGTATCGGCCGGCGCCCTCAACGGCGTGAACTACAAGTCGCACCAGATCGGCCGTGCCAACCGCATCAACCTGGCTTTCTGCAACGACAACCGCTTCATGGGTGCCGCATCGTTTGCGTCCACGGGCTCCATTGTGGGTTACGACTTTATCTTCAACGATGTCCAGGACCGCCTGGATCCCTTTGACAACGAGGCGTTCGACGCGAGCCCCATCGAGATGTACGCCGTCGCGACGGACATGCTGTTTGGAACCGCTGCCTACCTGCCGGTCAAAAGCGCCGTGCTCGACCTCGATGCTGTGCGCGCCTCCACCTCGCTGCCGCTGGTGACGCCGCCGGTCGAGATCGACGGGCACAAATACGTCGACGGCGGCGTGGCCGATTCGGTTCCTATCGAGCATGTGCTCGAGGAGGCGGGCTTCGACCGTGCGGTCGTCATCGTCACCCAGGACCGCTCGTACGAGAAAAAGCCCTACGAGTTTATGCCTGCCGCGCGCGCCCGCTATGCCGACTACCCCTACCTGCTCGAGGCTATCGAGACGCGCCACGACCGCTATAACCTCCAGCGCATGCACCTGTGGAAGTATGAGCGCGAGGGCCGCGCGCTGGTCATCTCTCCGCAAAAGCCGGTCGAGGTCGGCCATGTCGAGCATGATCCGGCAAAGCTTTTGGACCTGTATATTCAGGGTCGCCAGGAGGCAAAGCGTTTGCTCGCGGAGATCCAGGAGTTTGTTGAGCGCTAGCGCTGCAACGTCACGGCTCGTGGATGACATGTGCAGAAACTCTGGTCGGAGCCAAAATACCTGTTGACTCGTACGGCGAGCGGGGTAATATGGACGGGTTACTTGCAGAGCCCCGTGAATCTCTGTAACAACACGTACTGTACATGGAGGAGTCTAAGTGATTTCGAAATCGACTCACTACGCCAAGCAGGGCGAGGTCCAGCGCAACTGGGTTCTCGTCGACGCCGATGGTGCTGTCCTGGGCCGTCTTGCCACCCAGATCGCAATGATCCTGCGCGGTAAGAACAAGCCCCAGTTCACGCCCAACAGCGACTGCGGCGACTTCGTTGTCGTCATCAACGCCGATAAGGTCCAGCTTACCGGTAACAAGGCCGACACGAAGACCTATTATCGCCACAGCGGCTACAACGGCGGCCTCAAGGCTGAGAGCTTCCGCCAGGCTATGGAGAAGCACCCGGAGAAGGTCATCGAGCGCGCCGTTCGCGGTATGCTGCCCAAGACCACCCTCGGCCGTGCCCAGATGACCAAGCTTAAGGTCTACGCTGGTGCCGAGCATCCGCATGCTGCCCAGAACCCCACGAAGATTGAGCTGGAGGCTTAAAGATGGCTGAGAACACCGTTGTCTACCAGGGTACCGGCCGTCGTAAGAACGCCGTCGCCCGCGTCCGTCTCGTCCCCGGCACCGGCAAGGTGACCATCAACAAGCGTGATGCCGAGCAGTATTTCGGCCGTCATCAGCTCGTTGAGAACGCCCTTGCTCCCTTCAAGGTGACCGACACCGCCGGTCAGTTCGACGTTATCGCTCTGTGCGATGGCGGCGGCATCTCCGGTCAGTCCGGCGCTCTGCGCCTGGGCATCGCTCGCGCTCTTCTGAACGCTGGCGATTACCGTGCTGACCTCAAGAAGGCCGGTTTCCTTACGCGCGATGCTCGCGTGGTCGAGCGCAAGAAGTACGGCCTCAAGAAGGCCCGCCGCGCTCCCCAGTTCTCCAAGCGCTAAGGTTTTATCTCCTTTCGAGATACAATGTACAAGCGGGGCCTACCGACTGCTCGGTGGGTCCCGCTTTTCTTTTCGACTAGGGTGGGCGGCTTTGTTTTGCCCACTTGGGAAGGAGCGATCCTATGCCCCAGAACATCTTCGGTACCGATGGCGTCCGTGGCGTCGCCAACGCCGACCTCTCATGCGACCTCGCGTTTCGCCTGGGCCGCGCGGCGACCAAGTTCCTTGGCCCGGACATCTGCATCGGCCGCGACACGCGCCTTTCGGGCACCATGCTCGAGAGTGCTCTGACCGCTGGCATTATGGCAGAGGGCGGCCGTCCGCATTGCTGCGGCGTTATCCCTACGCCGGCCGTGGCGCTGCTCACCGTCCAAAACGAGCTCGACGGCGGCATCGTCATCTCCGCTTCGCATAATCCGCCGGAGTTCAACGGCATCAAGTTCTTTAGCCGCAAGGGCATGAAGCTTCCCGATGCTGTCGAGGAAGAGATCAGCGCCTGGGTCATGTCCGAGGAGGCCATGGCTGCCGACACGCTGCCGACCGGCGCCTGTGTGGGTCACATCATCAAGATGAAAGACGCCCGCAAGGCCTATGTCGATCATGCCATCAGCACGCTCGACGGCCTTAAGCTCGATGGCCTGGTTGTTGCCGTCGACTGCGGTCACGGTGCTTCCTGCCAGACCACGCCCGCTGCGCTGCAGCGCCTGGGCGCCACGGTCCATGCCATCAACACCGATTACTGCGGCACCGACATTAACGTTGAGTGCGGCTCCACTCACCTTGAGCCCCTGCGCGAGCTCGTGCTGCGCACCCACGCCGATATCGGCCTGGCCCACGACGGCGACGCCGACCGCGTACTGTTCGTGGACAGCGAGGGCAATGAGATCGACGGTGACTACATCCTGGCTATCTGCGGTTCTGACCTCGCCGCCCGCGGCAAGCTCGCCAACTCCGAGATCGTCTCGACCGTCATGTGCAACCTGGGCTTCTCCATCGCTATGAAGGAGCAGGGCTTCGAGATGGTCCAGACCGCCGTGGGCGATCGCTACGTTCTGGAGCGTATGCTCGCGGATGGCGCCGTCATCGGCGGCGAGCAGTCCGGCCACATCATCTTCCTGGAGCACAACACCACCGGTGACGGTCTGGTGACGGCTCTGCAGCTGCTGGCCGTGCTCAAGCGCACCGGTCGTACCCTCACCGATCTTGCCGGCATCATGAAGAAGTACCCGCAGGTACTCGTCAACGTGCATTCCGACAACAAGGCTGGTCTGGATGATTGCCAGCCCATCTGGGATGCCGTCGCTGGTGCCGAGAAGGAACTTGACGGCCGCGGTCGCATTCTGGTGCGTCCGAGCGGTACCGAGCCGCTGGTCCGCGTTATGGCCGAGGCCGAGACGCACGAGCTGACCCAGCGCGTTGTCGACGACATCGTCGAGGTTGTCAAGCGCGAACTTCCCTAATGGTCAAAAACGAGTGCCAAGTGGTAAACTGTTAAGGCTATTTTGGTCAATTGGTATGTCCGAGGGGGAGCATGTTCACTAAAGTCCTAAGGTCTTTTGGTATGCGTGGTCGAGTCCTTACGCTGGATGCTCCCATCTCGGGCGACGTCATTCCGCTTTCCGAGGTAAACGACCAGACATTTGCCACCGGCCTTTTGGGCCAGGGCGTGGCGATTCAGCCTACCGGCACGCGCGTGATTGCGCCGGCAGACGCCAAGGTCGAGGCCATTTTTCCTACGGGACACGCTGTTGCGCTTAACACGGTCGATGGCTTGGACGTGCTCATCCACGTTGGTTTGGACACTGTTCAGCTCGAGGGCAAACACTTTACCGTACATGCGCAAGTGGGTGACATCGTCCATAAGGGCGATGTGCTCATTGAGTTCGATCGCGAGGCAATTGCTGCCGAGGGCTACGATGTGACGGTTCCCATCTTGGTGTGCAACTCTGTTGAGTTCTCGAGCATCAAGGGCTCCGTTGGCGTGCATGTCGAAGAGATGGACCAGCTCATCGTTGCTCGCGAGCGCTAGCAAGTGCACGTGGCCATTAGCCTACAATTCAAACACGTTTACGGAGGGCGCCCTTGAAAGAGGACGCCCTCCGTGGCAAGATGGGATTTGTCCGAAGCTAAAAGGCTTCGGGTCACCGTGGACGGGCAGGGGCCTCGACGCGGCTAGACACGAGACACATACATTACGCGACCTCGCCCTGGTGGCCGCACACGTTGGTTGCGGCCGACGCGGGCCGCGGGCAAGTGCTTGTAAGGGGAGCCTTGCCTCTCTTGTACGAGAAAGGACGCGTAATGAAGATCATTAAAGCTAAAGACTACGAGGATATGAGCCGCAAGGCCGCCAATATCATCTCGGCGCAGGTTATCCTCAAGCCCGACTGTGTGCTGGGCCTTGCCACCGGCTCCACCCCGATCGGTGCCTACAAGCAGCTCGCTGCTTGGTACGAGAAGGGCGACGTCGACTTTGCCGAGGTCAGCACATACAACCTGGACGAGTATCGCGGCCTTTCGCACGACGATCCCCAGAGCTATCACTACTTTATGCGTGAGAACTTCTTCGATCACATCAACATCGACCTGAACAACACGCATGTGCCCGACGGTTCCAACCCCGACGCCGCCGCTGCCTGCTCTGAGTACGACAAGATCGTCGCCGCCGCCGGTTACCCGGATCTGCAGCTGCTCGGCATTGGCAACAACGGCCACATCGGCTTCAACGAGCCCGATGACCACTTCTCCAAGGGCACGCACTGCGTCGACCTCACCGAGAGCACCATTCAGGCCAACAGCCGCCTGTTCGACAGCATCGACGACGTTCCCCGTCAGGCCTACACCATGGGCACCCAGACCATCATGTATGCCCGCATGATCCTGGTCGTCGCTAACGGCGAGGCCAAGGCTCAGGCCGTGCATGACATGTGCTATGGTCCGGTTACGCCCGCGTGCCCGGCTTCGATCCTGCAGCTGCACACCAACTGCGTTGTCGTTGCCGACGAGGCCGCCCTTTCGCTCTGCGAGTAGCGCGAATCCTGCACCTCGACATAGCCTTGCCTAAGGCCTCCGCTTTGCGGGGGCCTTTTTGCTATCCCTTTCCACCCGCTTGACCAAAATCTTGCCGCAAGCTTGGCGAATGCCGGATGTCAAACAGCTTGATTCATTCCATACCAGATTCTATGCAAAAATGCCACTAAAGGGTCGTAGACGGTAGCGGGTGCTAGGCGAGTTGAATGACATGGCTGAACCTTGTTCATTTGCGTTACACTGCCGCTTAGATGGGACAAGCTGACAAGCCATTTACCTGCTTAAAGACCGATTAGTCGGGGGATTAATAACAATCGGCCCTCGCTGTACAAAAACTTGCCGCTTGCGTACCAAAAGACAACCTAAAACACAAGGTCGCTCTATTCATAGCGCGGCTTGTATGGTCTTGCGGTTACAGTGTCCATACGGTCGAGTTGAGGAGCGGGCATGGTAAACGATTTGGGCAGTATAGACGACCTCGAGCTGATGCCGCTGGGCGGAGGCTATATGGTGCGACGCGAACGCTTGATGAATGAGCTTATCGCCAAGGGCCGAAAGGCCGGCATTGTGGTTCTTTATGCGCCCGACGGGTTTGGGAAGACCTCGGTACTGCTGCAGTACACCCATGAGGTTAAATGCGACCCGACGCGAGGCCCCGTGCGGATTATCGAGGCCGATCGCGCCACTGGGCGCGAGGTGTTTATGCAGCTCGAGGTGGTTACCGAAGAACTCAAAGACAAACCGCACTCCCTTATCGCGATTGATAATGTGCCAAACCTCGATCAGCACGATATCGAAGACCTCATCGACAGGATTCGCGGCCTGCGCGCTATGGGGGTAGGGGTCTTTATCTCCTGCCGTCCTTCAAATCGTCAACTGATTCATGGGCTGGGCGATTCGGTTAAGATCAATGCGCAGATGCTCAAGGTGCATGCCTATGAGTATTCGGCGTGGGCATCGGCGTTTTCGATCAGCACATCGCTCGACTTTTATCAGCTCACGCAGGGCGTGCCCGAGCTCGTTTCGGCATTGCAGACGGGTCTGTATGGCCAAGGCGACGTAGCCGGTCTGCTCGAAAACGAGATTGTCAACGTATATGGCGCGGCACTTGTCGACCTGGCTTCGCTCGACAATAATGCACTGTTTTGCGTGGCATGTCTCATGATTTTGATGGGCGAGGGCAATATCGCAGAACTCGAGGCTTGCGGGGTGAGGCTATCGATGGTCGACCAGTCCTACTTCGTACGCGACTACCCGATCTTTGGCTTGGACCCCGCCGAGCGGAGTTTTACGTGTCTGGGCACGGAGGATAACGGACGCTTGCGCTTGCGTAAGTTGGTGGCCGAGGTTCGCCCCGAACTTGTTCCGAGGGCGGCCCGGATTTTGCTTAAGGCGGGCCGATGCGATGCGGCGATGGGCCTGGCGGACGCCTTTTTGGACCGTGATGCGGTCCTTGAACTTGCTGGGCAGTATGGGGTCGATCTGGCTCTGACGGGGCACGGGGCCGATATCTGCCGAGCAGCGCTGGGCACGATCGATGCCGAGGATCCGGCTCCAGAGCCAACGCCTGCCGAGGCGCTTGGCGTATATCTGGCAGCGGTCAGCGTGTCCAATACAAAGCTCGCTCGCTATATGGCATCGGTCATCGAGCGCGGGGGCGAACGGGCGGCCTGCGAAATAGACCCTGTTTCATGGAGGGTGGCCCAGACACTGACGGCTGTTTGCTATGGGGACAACGGGCTTGGGCTTCCTACGAATCTGACCGTGCCAGAAATCGAGACATCCCATACCGCACTCGATATGTTGTCCGCGCATATCGAGGTCAAGCGCTGCCTGACCGAGCGGGGAGATGACGGCGGCGTTCTACAGCAGCTCAAAACGAGCAAGGCCTACGACTGTGAGCTCGACATCGCGGGGATTGTTATACGGGCCGATAGCATGCTGGTGGAGCTCTTTGACGGGTCGTTTACGGGAACCGACGAGCGCGACGACGAGATGACGGTGGTGCGGGAGGCGCTCGACGTGCGTGGGCTTAAGGCGATGGCTATCTGGGTGCGCATGGTGCTGGCGGCACGGCGGCTCCTTTCCGGCCTGCCGGTAACCGACGACGCGGCGTTCAACGAGCTCGATCGTTTTGCCGTGCGCATGCGCGATAACCAGATTCAGCTGTTTGGCCTGTTGCTAGAAGGCTGGCAGTCGCTGGCAGAGGGACGGCCGGTTAATGCAAAGTTCCGTGCGGTCCAAGTGCTCAAACTTGCCGAGGAGTCGATTGCGTACATGCGCGATAACGCATTGCTGCTGGAGCGCGCGGCGTATCTGCGTAACACCTCGATGGTTTCGGTACGTGAGGAAGCGGAGTTGCTCGATATAAGCCAGACGCAGGTTGGTGGAGCGGAGGCCTGGATGGTGGCGCTGCATTTGGCCTGTGCGGGCCGAGACAGCGATCTTGCGGCCTGGATGTCCATGAATCGTGCGGGGATTCTGGAACCATCGTATCGGCTCTTTGCGCGCCTTGCCATGCATTGTCTGGGCGAGCCGGCGACCAGGATTCGCAAGAAGCTTCCCGTGCGCGAGCTGTCGCGGTACTCGCTGCGCGACGATTTGGAAGGGGAGGGCGAGCGCCTGTTCCAGGCCGGCGAGGTTGAAGCCGTTGATACCATTGACCATATCGAGATTCGCATGTTTGGTGCGTTTCGCGCCGAGCGCGACGGGTTTCCCATCACGGACAAAATGTGGCGCCGCAAGAAGGCGGCGACACTTGCCGAGCGGCTTGCGCTGGGCATGGATGCGCTCGTCGATCGTGAGACGCTGGCCATGGAGTTGTGGCCCCATGCCGAGTTCAATAGCGCCCGCAACAACCTGTACTCGACGATATCGCGCTTGCGGTCGGCTTTGGGACCGACGCCGGATGGCAAGTCGTGTGTGCTCATCCAAAATGAATGCATCGGACTCAACGGCGACTACGTCAAGACCGATGTACGGCTGTTTGACCAGATAAGCCGCGAGGTTTTGGGAAATCGCACGGGTGCGCGCGGGCCCCATTTAGTTGAGCTGTGCCTTAAGATTGAGCAGCTTTATGCCGGGCCGCTGTATGTTCCCAATGGCTGTAACCCCACCTACTTTTTGCGTATGCGACGCATTATGCAGTCAAAGTACATCGATTGCATGATTAAGGGAGCAAATGCCGCCCTAGAAGAAAACGACCTGCAGTCGGCGATTTGGCTGGCGGAGTCGGGGCTTCGGCAGGAAACGGCGCGTGAGGATATGGTGCGCTGCGCCATGCGCGTCTACAGCGCGGCGGGGCGGCGGCGCGATATCGTCGAGCTGTACAGCGGGCATATGCACCATCTAAGGGAGCAGGTCAATGGCGTGCCCGAGCCCGAGACGCGGCGTCTATACGAGCGCTTAGTGGAGGGGCGGCTCAATCGCGTGCTGGTCGAGCGATAAAAAACGGGCGCCCGAAGTACTTGGGCACCCGTAAGCTTGCTATGTGTTGGCTCGCCGGATCATTGGCTCTTAGACGAGCTTGATCTTCTCGATGTCCTTGCGCGAGGACTCGCGATACAGCGAGAACTTGCGGCCGATGACCTGGACGACCTCGGCGTGGCAACGCTCGGAGAGCTCTTCGGCGGCCTCGCGGGCGGAAAGACTGGAGCCATCGAGCACGGAGCACTTAACGAGTTCGTGCTTCTCCAGGTAGGCGGCCGTCTGCTCGACGGTGCCCTCGTTGACATCGGACTTACCGATGATGATGGCGGGGTTGAGGTGATGGGCCATGCTGCGAAGCTGCTTGACCTGGGCTCCTGTCAGTGCCATGGGTTCTCGCTTTCTATGTATGGGGCGCCCCGCGACGGGGCCTTAATCTACGTGAGCTGTCCCACGATAGCGCAGGAACGGCGCGGTGTGGAGCGCGTTTGCCCAGTTCAAAAAGAATGCGGATGCCGAGTGAGTGGGCGGCGTGGGCTGCGAACAGGCTATGAGCTGGGCGCAGAGACTGGATCCCATGCAATAAATGCCCAACGGACCTTGCGGACGTGGTCGAGCATGTAGCGTCCCTGCGGCACACCCTTGGAGCCCGGCTCACCGGCATGGGGATTCTCGATCATGTGTTGGGCGATGTAGTCGCGCAGACGGTCGACCTTATCCTCGTTGCCATGCTCAAGCATGCGGGAAAAGTCCGCCACGCCCGCTTCAAGACTGTCGAAGGTATCGCGACGCGGCGATTCAAAGTACGTGACCTGCGGCAGGGCACCCATCTGAATGAGGATGTTGAAGGCGTACACAAAGCCATTACTGCAGGTAACCGAGGCGCCGATAGCGTTCATCAAGTGCAGATCATAGCGCGGGCTGGAGTTGGCGACCATCGTGACAGCACAACGCCGACGAGCCGTGCGGTCGAGCTTGGCAAGCGCATCTTTTAGATTGGTCGTCGTAACCGACCGACTGGCAAAGGCAACATCCACCGCTTTCGCGACCGGTCCAACCAAATCCCAATCATCATCCCAAGCGAGCTCAAGCGGCGTAATGCGATCCTCGAGTCCATAGTACTCAATGCCAGCATCAAGCGTGCCCAACATGGCAGGGGAAAAGTCAGCAGCAATCACAGGATGTCCAGCCTGAGCAAGCGGAATAGCAATCGACCCAGCTCCACACCCCATATCAAGCACGGATTCACCAGGCTTTAACGCCAACAGCTTGATAAAGTCCCGGGCATACGGAGCAGTCTCAAGCGGCCGAAAATGCCGAGCCCGCTTATCCCACTCAAAAGAGTCATCAGCCCGCCGCCGACCAGCCTGCAAGCGCATCCATTCGCCATTCCAATCAGCAGAAAGCAGCTCAGAACGATTCTCCCCATCAGCCACGGGCCAACCTCCTAGCAACAAAAAAGCGACTCCTCCCAAAAGAAGAGCCGCAACCAGCATATATCAGAAAGAACCGATCCAACGCCAAACCGCCATACCAGCAAAGTAGGGCAGAAGCGAAGCGACTGCCAAAGGGATAGAACCCAACCGAGGGCCCGTTGTGCGGGAGCCCCGGGGAGGGCAAATATATAAGGTCGATCGCGAGTTCCGCACGAGCCGGAGAGCACTTAATGTGCTCTCCGTGCGAGCCAGGACTGTCCGAGCAGGCGACCTTATATATTTGCCCTCCCCGGGGCTCCTCGCCAGTCCCCCTCAGCTAGTTCTTCAGCGAGTTCAGCGGCGCCGGGAAACGTCCACCGCGATGGGCAAGCACGGTGCCGGCGTTGGGGTTCACCGGCATGATGGGCGCACGGCCGAACAGGCCGCCGTACTCGACGCAGTCGCCCACGCCCTTGCCGATGGCGGGAATCACGCGGACGGCCGTGGTCTTGTTGTTGATGACGCCGATGGCCATCTCGTCGGCGATGATGCCGGCGATGGTCTCGACCGGGGTGTCGCCGGGGATGGCGATCATGTCCAGGCCAACGGAGCACACGCAAGTCATGGCCTCGAGCTTCTCGAGCGAAAGCGCGCCGGCTTCGACGGCGGCGATCATGCCGGCGTCCTCGGACACGGGGATGAAAGCGCCGGAGAGACCGCCCACGCTGGAGCTGGCCATAACGCCGCCCTTCTTGACGGCATCGTTGAGCATGGCGAGTGCGCAGGTCGTGCCCGGGCCACCGCAGGTGCCAACACCGATGATCTCGAGGATGCGGGCAACGGAATCGCCGATGGCAGGCGTAGGCGCCAGCGACAGGTCGACGATGCCCTTCTCGACACCCAGGCGACGGGCGGCCTCGCGGCTCATGAGCTCACCGGCACGGGTGATCTTAAAGGCGGTCTGCTTAATCTTCTCGGCGACCTCCATCATCGATGCGGAATCGGGCAGCGTCTCCAGGGCTGCGGCCATAACGCCGGGGCCCGAGACGCCTACGTTGATGACGGCGTCGGCCTCGCCACCGCCGTGGACGGCGCCCGCCATAAACGGGGAGTCCTCGACCATGTTGGCAAAGCAGACAAACTTGGAAGCGCCGACGGAATCCTGGTCGGCCGTGAGTTTAGCGGCATCGATGATGGTCTGGGCGGCCATGAGCACGGCATCCATGTTGATACCGGCGCGCAGGCTGGCGACGTTGACGCTGGAGCAGACGCGGCTCGTGGTGGCGAGCGCCTGGGGGATGGACTGGATGACGCGGCGGTCGGCGTCGCCGATGCCCTTCTGGACGAGCGCGGAGAAGCCGCCCAGGTAATCGATGCCGAGCGTCTCGGCCGCGCGGTCGAGGGCGTGCGCGATGGGGGTGAGGTCCTCATCCTTGCAGCACGCGGCGATCTGGGCCACCGGGGTGACGGAAACGCGCTTGTTGACGATGGGGATACCGTACTCGCGCTCGAGGTTCTCGGCGGTCTCGACCAGATGCTCAGCCGTGTGCGTCACGTGGTCGTAGATCTTCGTGCACATGCGGTCGAGGTTCTCGTCACCGCAACCCATGAGCGAAACACCCATGGTGATGGTCCTGATGTCGAGGTTCTGCTCCTCAACCATGCCGCGGGTTTCCGCGATTTCTGCGGGCGTGATCGCCATCCTTGCGCTCCTATCTGCCAAAACGAGCATAGTCTTATCTATTCTAACGTGCCGCACGTGCCAAGTGGCGCATGCGGCACGTTTTGGTGCTCGGTTGTTTCCGTTGTGTTACTGCCCAAAGACCTCTTCGGCGATGCGCGCGCTTTCGGCGGCATCCTTGGCGTAGTAGTCCGCGCCGATCTGCTTGGCGTATTCGGGGGTGAGCACGGCGCCGCCCACGATGATCTTGACGCCCGGAATCTCGGCATGGAGCAGCTTGATGGTCTCCTCCATGGCGACGACGGTGGTGGTCATAAGCGCCGAGAGGCCGACGAGTTTGATATCGCGCTCCTTGACGGTCTTGAGTACCTCCTGCGGATCGACGTCGCGGCCCAGGTCAAAGACGGTGTAGCCGTAGTTGTCGAGCAGCATTTTGACGATATTCTTGCCGATATCGTGGATGTCGCCCTTGACGGTGGCCACGCAGATCTTGCCCTTGTCGGCAATCTCGCCGGCGGGCATCAGGCGCTTGATGGTGTCGAAGCCCACACGCGCGGCCTCGGCCGAGGCCATGAGCTGCGGCAAGAAGAACTTGCCCTGGTCAAAGAGGACGCCCACCTCGTCGAGGGCGGGGATAAAGTGATTGTTGATGAGGTCCATAGCGTCGTGGTCTGCCAGCAGACGCTCGGTCTCGGCAGCGATCTCTCCCTTGCGGCCCGAGACGACCATGCGACGAATCGGGTCGTCATTGCCGTCGGTGCCGGCGGTGCCGGCAGCGGGCGCGGTGTCGGTCGATGCGGCCTGAGCTGCTGCCGGGTTGGCGGCGATCTTGTACGGATCGGTCCAGCCGGCATAGCGCTCGATGTATCCGGTCGAGCCCTCGTCCTCAACGCTCAGGACGCGATAGCTGTAGACGGTATCCATAAAGCGCTTGGAGCCCGGGTTCATGATGGGGGCGTCCAGGCCCGCGCCAAACGCGGCGGCCAAAAAGACTGAGCCCAGCAACGGGCGGGCAGGCAGGCCAAAGCTGATATTCGACACGCCAAGCGCGCATTTGACGCCCAGACGCTCCTTGCACAGGGACATGGCGCGTAGGATCTGCTCGGCCTGGCGTTGATTGGTCGAGGCGGTCATGACCAGGCAGTCGATGAGGATACGGTCCGGGCCGATGCCGTAGCGGGCGGCCTCGGCCACGATGCGTTCGGCGATGGCAAAGCGGGCCTCGGCGGTATCGGGGATGCCGCCTTCGTCGAGCGTAAGGCCGACGACGTTGGTTCCATAGTGGGCGACCAGCGGAAAGATCTCATCCATGATCTGCTGCTTGCCATTGACCGAGTTGATGATGGGCTTGCCGGCGTAGCGACGTACGGCGGCCTCGACGGCGGCGGGGTCGGTGGAGTCGATCTGCAGCGGCAGCAGCGTGGAGCCTTGGAGCTGCTCGGTCGCTTGCTGGATGACCTTGACCTCGTCGATCTCGGGCAGGCCCACGTTGACGTCCAGGATGTCGGCGCCCTGTTCTTGCTGGCTGATGCCCTGGCTCACGACGTAGTCCAGGTCGCCGTCGCGCAGGGCCTGCTGCAGGCGCTTTTTGCCGGTGGGATTGATGCGCTCGCCGATGACGGCAATCTTGTGGCCGTCGCAGGGAAGGTCCACCACAGTCTGGGCACTTGTGACCGACATGCTGGGCTTGCGGTGGCGCGGACTGGGCGTGTGGTTATCGATAAGCGTGCGCAAGGCGGCCATGTGCGCCGGCGTGGTGCCGCAGCAGCCGCCCACGACGCTCACGCCGTCCTCAATCATGCCGGCGACGGCTTTGGCGTATTCGGGGGCCTGGATGTCAAAGACGGTATTACCGTCGTCGTCCACGTGGGGCAGTCCCGCATTGGCCTGCACCATAACGGGTTTGTCCGTAACGGTGAGCATACGTGCGGCGAGCCCTCGGAGCTCGGCCGGTCCCTGGCTGCAGTTGATGCCCAAAACGTCGGCGCCGATGGCGTCGAGCGTGATGGCGGCCACCTCGGGACTCGTGCCCAGGAACGTGCGACCGTCTTCCTCAAAGGTCATGGTGGCAAAGACGGGCAGGTCGGAGTTCTCGCGGCAGGCGAGGACGGCCGCCTTGATCTCGGCAAGGTCGGTCATGGTCTCGATAATAAAGAGGTCCACGCCCGCATCGACGCCGGCGCGCACTTCCTCGGCAAAGAGGTCGTAGGCCTCGTCGAAGCTGAGGGTGCCCAGGGGGCGAAGCAGCGCACCGATGGGGCCGATGTCGCCGGCGACGTAATGGGCACCGGCCGCGCGGGCGCAAGAGACCGCGGCGGCAAAGACATCTGCCACGGTGGCGGCGCCATCGAGCTTGTGCGCGTTGGCGCCAAAGGTGTTGGCGGTGATCACGTCGCAGCCTGCCTCGACATATTGACGTTGGATATCGGTGATAACCTGGGGCTCCTCAAAGTTGAGCAGCTCGGGCAGGGCTCCGGCCTTCATGCCGGCCGCCTGCAGCATGGTGCCCATGCCGCCGTCGAACAGCAGATGCCCCGTGCCCTCGATGGCCGCACGCAGGCGATCGTCCTTAATGCGCAGATCGTCGATCGTGCGCGTCTTGTACGTGGCACCGTTGCGACGTGCGGCATCAACGGGTGCCGCCAATGCAGTGCCGTCAGAATCATGAGTGATAAGCGGAGTAAACATCGAGGGCTCCTAATGGCTGGAATAGCAGGTGGTGTGGGCGGCGCGGAAGCGACAGTGCTCGCGCATGCGGCAGATATTGCAGGTGGGGCGGCTCTGGGCGTCGTGGACCTCGCCGTCGAACAGACCGATCACCGCGGTCACGCTCTTGGTGGGCATGAGCAGGCTGGTGGGCGTGACGGTAAGCCCGATGAGCCGCGTGGCGTTGAGCGCGTCCACGATTGAGCGCTGTGCCGTAAGCGGGCAGTCGCCGTAGCCGGGACTGAAGCGCCAGTTACCGGCGAGTCCGTGTGCGGCGGCCGCAGCCTTAACCTGCTGGTCCATCTGCTCGACGGCGGCTTCTACATAGGCAGAGCATGCGGCGTCGAGCACGGCTCCCTCCAGGGGCTGCTGGGCTCCCGTGGTACGCAGGCGACGCTCGGCGTCCATGCCGAGGGTGCATGCCATGAGTGCGGCAAAGCGGGCGTCTTTGAGGTGGCGATAGATATCACGACCCCGCAGTTCAACATTGGTGCCAACCAAGCGGATGCAGGGCTCGCCCTGCTCGTCGATGCCCGTGGCATCGACGGCAAACACGCGTCGCACGCCGCGGGGCTCAATGTCCAGCTCCAGACGCTCAACGACAAGCTCAATACGTCGTGACAGCTCGGGCTCAATCTGCTGGCCGCCGTAACCCAGATACCGCAGCATCTCGGCACGGTCGACACGGGGATGGTGCGCAGCATCGACACGGTAAAGCGCCGGCGACGCAAGGTCGGCCGGCACTTCGACAGCGGTTGTATCGATGTGCGGTTTTTCCATTACCCCAGGCGCTCCATAATGGTCGCGGCGATCGCAGGACGATTCATAGTGTACAGGTGCAGACCGGCGGCACCATGCTCCTTAAGGTCGCAAAGCTGACGGGCGGCATAATCTACACCGGCTGCCTGCAGGCTCTCGGGGTCGTTCTCGTACTTGGCGAGAATCTTGATGACGGGGGAGGGCAGCGACGCGCCGCACATAAAGACCATGCGGCTGATCTGGGACTTGCCCATAAACGGCATGATGCCCGCGGTGATGGGCACCGTGATGCCTGCCTTGTCGGCAAGCTCGCGGAAGCGGTAGAAGCACTCGTTGTCAAAGAAGAGCTGCGTCACAAAGAAGCTCGCGCCGGCATCTTGCTTTTGCTTGAGGTGCTCGACCGAAGCGTTGAGGTCCTCACAGGCAATGTGGCCCTCGGGGTAGGCCGCGGCGCCCACACAAAAGCCGGCGTCGACAAGCTCGGGGATGAGCTCGCGGGCGTAGGCGTAGTCCGAGGCGGGCTTGTCATCCTCGGTCGCGCCAGCGGGCAGATCACCGCGCAGGGCCAGGATGTTTTCTACGCCGGCGGAGCGGTATTCGTCGATCTTGGCGGCGATGTCGGCATGCGTGCGGCCAACGCAGGTAAGGTGCGCCACCGAGGGCGTATTGAATTCGCTCGTAATCATATGCGCGATGGGGGCGGTGGTGGCGCCGTTGCCCGAGCCGCCAGCCGAGCAGGTGACCGAGACAAAGCTCGGCGAAAGCTTGCACAGATTGCCTGCCACTTCGCGAGCCGTGTCGAGGGTCAGCTCGCCCTTGGGCGGGAACATCTCAAACGAAACGGGTGCGGTGCCCTGGGATGCTGCCTGCTTAAAAACCTCGTCGACGCGCATATCGTGCTCCTCTAGATACGTAATAGTGTGATGTGTTGTAAGGATTCTACAGCACCACTGTGTCACGGTGGAGTTTCACTCGCTATTCGGGGATACCAATCAAAGATGCCTTGCTATCGACATTCCCTATAGCAGATCGGCTCATTTTGACACGGGCTATAAAGACTGGTATCTGATGCGAAATACCAGTTAATAGAGCCCCATCCCAGATTGACTACCCTTAAACCATGCGGGGAGGTCTGCAATTTATGCAGTTCGTTGGCTGTTGAGGGTGGCAATACCGCTGCGATGCGGTAACCTCATTGATTGGTTTCGTGACAGCAACATAACGGTAATGTTGCGGAAACACGACGAGCCTAAGCTATGACTCGTTCGTTAGTAATCAACACCGCTTCTCACGCGGTGCCGATACGAAGGGAGTTCCGTATGGCCGAACTTACTGACCGCTTCGGGACCATGGTGTTCTCTGAGGAAGTCATGAAGGACTACCTCCCCAAGGACATTTGGAAGCGCCTTGCTGCAACCCTCGAGGACGGTGAGCCGCTCGACCTGGATGTGGCCAACGCCGTTGCCCACGCCATGAAGGTCTGGGCCATCTCCAAGGGCGCGACGCACTACGCGCACTGGTTCCAGCCGCTTTCGGGCATTACTTCCGAGAAGCACGACAGCTTCCTCGAGCCCAACCACGACGGCACCGCCATTACCAAGTTTACGGGCAAGAACCTCATCCAGGGCGAGCCGGACGCCTCCAGTTTCCCCAACGGCGGCCTGCGTGCCACCTTCGAGGCCCGTGGCTACACCGCTTGGGATCCCACCAGCCCCGCATTCATTAAGGACGATGTCCTGTGCATCCCCACAGCTTTCTGCTCCTACACGGGCGAGGCCCTGGACAAGAAGACCCCGCTGCTGCGCTCCATGACCGCGCTCTCGCGTGAGTCCAAGCGCGTTTTGGCGCTGTTTGGCAAGACCCCCAAGAAGGTCGTTCCTTCCGTGGGCGATGAGCAGGAGTACTTCCTGATCAAGAAGGACGCTTACCGCAAGCGCAGGGACCTGGTCATCACCGGGCGCACCCTCTTTGGTGCTGCTCCCTGCAAGGGCCAGGAGCTCGAGGAGCACTACTTTGGCGCTATCCGCCCCACCGTCTCGTCCTATATGAAGGACCTGGACGATGAACTGTGGGCGCTTGGCATTCCTGCCAAGACCAAGCACAACGAGGTCGCTCCCTGCCAGCATGAGCTCGCCCCTGTCTACGGCGAGGTCAACGAGGCCATCGACCAGAATCTGGTCATGATGGAGAAGATGAAGCTCATCGCCTCCCGCCACGACTTGGTCTGCCTGCTGCACGAGAAGCCCTTCGAGGGCATCAACGGTTCGGGCAAGCACAACAACTGGTCGCTTGGCACCGAGTCCGAGAACCTGCTTGACCCGGGCGACACTCCGCTCGACAACCTGCAGTTCATCGTCTTCCTCACCGCGGTGATCGAGGCCGTCGATAACTATCAGGAGCTCCTGCGTGCCTCCGTTGCCTCGGCCGGCAACGATCATCGTCTGGGCGCCAATGAGGCTCCTCCGGCGATTATGTCCATCTTCCTGGGCGACCAGCTTACCGAGGTTGTCGAGAAGATCATCGATGGCAAGGCTTCCGTCCATGCCACGCGCGGCGTGCTCGACCTGGGCGCCGACACCCTGCCCAAGCTGATGCAGGACAACACCGACCGCAACCGCACCTCCCCGTTCGCCTTCACCGGCAACAAGTTCGAGTTCCGTGCCTGCGGCTCCGAGCAAAACGTTTCCGACTCCAACCTGGTGCTCGATGCCGCCGTTGCCAAGTCGCTCAAGTCCTTCGCCGATGCGCTCGAGGGTACGCCCGAGGATAAGTTCCAGGACGCCGCGCTCGAGTACTGCAAGAAGGTGCTGACCGATCACCAGCGCATCCTGTTCTCCGGCGACGGTTACTCCGACGAGTGGCCCATCGAGGCCGAGAAGCGCGGCCTTGCCAACAACAAGACCACGGCCGACGCTCTGCCCGCCTTTGTTTCCGATAAGGCCATTGCGCTCTTTGAGGAGACGGGTGTCCTGACCAAGGCCGAGGCCCAGTGCCGCTACGACTGCAAGCTCGAGAAGTACAACAAGCTCATGAACATCGAGGCCACCACGATGGTTCGCGAGGCGCGTCGTACCTATCGCCCGGTCATTACCGCCTATGCCACCAAGGTCGCTAAGGGCCTTGAGACAATTCGTGCCGCCGGTGCCGAGGCCGCCATGCAGTGCGAGCAGAACACGCTCAACAAGCTCTGCAACGGCATCACCACCATCAACGACTCTATCAAGGCGCTCGACGCCGTGCATCAGAAGGCCGAGGGCCTCGATGGTCAGGAGCAGGCCAACGTGTATGCACACGAGGTCGTTCCCGCTATGGATACGCTGCGCGCCGCCGTGGATGCCATGGAAGAGATCGTGGCTGCCGACTACTGGCCGGTCCCAACCTACGACGACATCCTGTTCTACGTGTAGAGCGTAACTGACATATCGTCACGGTATTGAGCCGGGGTCCGCATCATGCGGGCCCCGGTTTTTGTTTGCGAAGGACGCTTTGAAGCCCGTTTTGCCGCCGATACGCCGGGATCCGCACCTGTCGGGTTCGAATCCCGGCATATCGGCAGTAAAAAGCCCGTCACCGCGAGGGCAACGGGCTTCTCAGATTCTGTGGTGCCCCCAGCGGGATTCGAACCCGCGATATCCACCTTGAAAGGGTGGCGTCCTTGGCCGCTAGACGATGGGGACAGCGGGAAAGAGTATAGCAGACTTTTTTGCCGGCGCGTATATCGTTGGCAAACTGGAAAACCACCACAAAGGTACCTGTCCCCTTTGTGGTGGTGGGGTGCTAGGGGAGGAGCTTCATGGCGGCGTCGTGGGCGGCGCGCTCGTAGGTGTCGTCGAGGGGCTTGAGCGGCAGCAGGGCTGTGGCCTGCGCATCGCCGCGGCGCTCGAGGGCGTGCGCGATCAGCCAGTCGGCGAGTTCGGGGTTTTTGGGCAGCGCCGGCCCGTGCAGGTACGTGCCGATCACGCCCTTGTAGATCAGACCCTCAAAGCCGTCGTCGCCGTTGTTGCCGGTGCCAGTGACGACGGACGTTCCGAGCGGCGTGGCATCGGCGTCCAAAAGCGTGCGGCCGCCGTGGTTCTCGAATCCCACAAAGGGCTCGGGTGCCAGATTGGTTTCGACGGCTACGTTGCCGATCAGGCGGTCGGAGCCGCGTACGGTTTCGGCGGCAATGACCCCCAGACCCTCGATGCGATCCTCGCCCATATAGTACGAACGGCCGAGCAGCTGATAGCCGCCACAGATGGCAAGCAGCGAGCCGCCATCCTCAACATAGGCCGCGACCTTGTCTTTTTGAGCGAGCAGTTCATGTGCAACCGCCAGCTGGTCGCGATCGGAGCCACCGCCCATCATAACGATGTCGGCGTCGGTCAGGTCGAGCGTCTCGCCCATGTGGACTTCGTCCACACGCACGGGAATGCCGCGCCAGGCGCAGCGGCGCTCGAGGGCGATAACGTTGCCGCCGTCGGCGTAGAGGTTGAGCGCATCGGGATACAGGTAGACGATGCGCAACGGGCGCGAAAGCTCGACCGGCGCAATATCGGTGGGGACAGCGCTACCATCGGCGCGCGTTACGGCGTGGGAGACAATCGAGCTTGCATCGTCGTCTTTAAACCCGTCGAGCTCCTTGACTAACGGCGGGAAGGCCGTGTAGTTGGCGACGGCGTAGAAGGTGTCATCGGCGGCCTCGTCTGCCACGGCGCCGATCGCCTGCGCGACGTCCGAGATAATCGCGGCATCGATGCCGGCGTACTTGAGGCGTACCTGCATGTCGTGCGCGCGCGTGCCTCCGGCAAAGGCGACAAGACCCGGCGTGTCGGCGATGCGCTCAAAGTCGACGTCGTAGATCCACGATACATCGTGGCCGTCGGCATCGTTATCGTTGAGGAAGAAAGCGCAGAGTCTGCCGCCTGCCGTCTTGATGGACTGGATTTGTCGATCGAAGCCTACGGGATTCTTAGCCAGGTTGGCTTCGACGGTGCGGCCGGCGATATCCCAGCGGCCCATGCGTCCGCCGGCGGGGACGTAGGCATCGAGCGTGGGCTGCAGGTGCGCCGTATCCACGCCTAACTCATGTGCGGCAAAGAATGCAGCGGCAACGTTGTAGACCATGTACAGGCCGTTGTAACGCGTGGCGATGTGTGCGGCTGGCGCGCTGGAATCAGATCCAAACACCAGGTCAAAACCATAGCCGTCGCAGCCGAGCTCCACGCCCGTCACGCGACGGACAAGCGCAGGGCGGGCCCAGCCGCACGAGGGGCAATGGTAGGCGCCGAGCTGGCCGTATTGCACGTAGTCATACTCCAGCGGCGCGTTGCACTGTGAGCAAAAACGTGAGTCGCTAATACGGTCGGACTCGGTGTTGGTGGCGCCGTCGATGCCAAAGGCAATACTCGCGTTGGGAACGCGCGCGGCAATCGAGGCGCACAGCGGGTCGTCGGCGTTGTAGATAAGCGTTGTTGTCGGCGAGAGCTCCAACGCATGGGCGATGACCTCCTGGGTGTGATCGATCTCGCCATAGCGATCCAGCTGGTCGCGGAACAGGTTGAGCAGCACGAAGTACGTCGGCTTGAGCTTGGGCAGGACGCGTACGGTGTAAAGCTCATCGCACTCAAAAACGCCCACGCGCTTGCCGCCACCGGCTCGCTTGAGGCCGCTGCGCGCTTCGAGCAGTGCGCCCACCACGCCCGGCTCCATGTTGTTGCCGGCGCGGTTGCATACCACGGTGGCGCCGCTGGCGGCAACGGCGTCGGCGATGAGGTTGGAGGTGGTGGTCTTGCCGTTGGTGCCGGTGATCACCACGCTGCGGTCGACCAGACTCGCGAGGTCGCTCAGCAACTCGGGATCGATCTTCATGGCGATGCGGCCGGGGAGTACGCCGCCCTGGCGCTTAAGGACGGAGCGCAGTCCCCAGCGAGCGATATCGCTCGAGGTGCAGGCAAGAGATGAGCGGAGATTCATGAAACCGTTCCTAACGTAAACGACATGGTCGGGTCGAGTGCGTCACTAAAATCCGTAGCGGCGCGCAAATTCCTGGGCAAGCTGCGACACGTCTTCGCAGGCATTGGCCCAGGGGGCAAAGTCGGGAGTGTCCGAGATAATGCCGTCCGCTTCCCAAACGGCCTGGTGCGAAAGATCCCAGGGATCGCGTGGCTCGGGCCGGCAGGGAAGGTACGGCGTCTGGTACATGGGATTCAGCAAGAAGAACGCGCCGCCCTCGCAGCGGTTGGCAAACTCGCGCAGCGCGCGTGTCGCCGGGCGCATCTTGTTCGTTTTGAACAGCAGAATCGTGCGGGCGAGCAGATACCAAGGAGAGTTCTCGAGTGCGTCTGCCCCGATCTCTTCCTCGAGCTGGTGGGCTAGGGCAAAAAAGCCGTCCTCGTCTTCTAGGCGAGCGAGGGCGAGCAACACGGTGCCTGCGGCTCGGGTGGGGTAGCCTTCCGCCTTAAGGACGCGGCGGGCGTAGTTGGCGGCAGCAGGGTAGCGGGCGCTCGCCATGCACAGCTGCGAGATGGCCTCGAGCGTGTGGAGCCACCCGATAAGGGCCGGCTCGCTCACGGTAAGGTCTGCCGCGGTGACACCGTCGGCCAAAACATTATTGGCCCAGTAGTGCGGGGCTTCCATGTCGAACCCGGGCACGCTTTGCTGCAGGTAATCGGCCGTGGTTGCCTCGAGCTTCATCAGGTCACCCAGGCAGGCGTCAACGGGCGTGTCGGCCAGGATGATGGCGAGCAGCTGCGCGTCGACGGCCAGTGCATCGATGCGGACGATCTTGAGCAGCTCATCGCGCATGTCGTCGAACAGGCGATTACGCGTCTGTTCGAACTCCTCGTCACTGCCCATGTCCTCGATGCGATGGAGCTCGTCGAGCAGGTGGCGATGAACACCGGCATAGGACAGCAGTGCCTGGGCATGCTCGGTCTGCGCATACTTATGAGGGTTGACGCTCACGTCGTTATGGACAAGCTCGCGTGCTGCATCGGTGAGTTCGGGGTGCGACGCCAGATAGGTGCGCTCCAGGTAGGCGGGGATGTAGACGCTCGGATCCATTAGAGGTCTCCTCCCTTAAACGGCAAACCCTGCTCGGCCGCCCGCAGTATGCGCTCATCGATTTGGGAACGCACGATATCGTTGGTAGCGACCCAGGCGGCGAAGCTGGCGTTGTCGGGGGCGCCCAGGCCCTCCTGCAGTACCGGCGTCGCCTCGGACAGCGCAAGGACGAGCTCGTCGGTGGAGCCCACACCCACGTTGACGCGGGCATAGACGCCATCGGGAAACTCGGTTTGGAAGTAGAGCGCCTCGGCCGCGTGCGGGCACGAGCGTGCGAGGATGCGCAAATAGTGCTCGGCGCCCTCGTAGTCCAGCTCGCGCCAGGCAGCGCTCATCAGCGCGATGAGCGTCCATGGGTCCAAGTCGCGCTCCGCGTCCTTGGGACGACGGCGCAGCGGCGTGTTGGCGAGATAGGGGACGGAGTGGGCAGAGCGAAATCGCTTGAGCTCCTCGGCGGGGTATTCGAGCTTTGCCATAGCGAGCATCGCGGTGTGGCGGACACCAGCGGGGTCGTTGGGCGCAAAGTCCAAGCTGCGATTCGCGGCTTCGAGCGACATGCGGTAGCGTCCGCTAATGAGCGCGCGCGATGCCAGGGCGGCAAGCCAGCGCAGGTAGGGGCGGCGCATAAGGTCGCCTGCGGCCTCACGCTCGTAGGGGTCCTGCGCCGAGGCGGTCTTGAGCGCCAGATCGTGCTCCACCTCGTCGCACTTGGACACCAGATACTGCACGTATTCCTCGTTGGAGCCGGCGGTGAGGGCGGTCAGCATGCGCTGAGCGTCCCAGTTGGTCGGGTCGAGCGCGGCTGCCTCGCGGAGCATGTTCTCGGCAGCTGCCTCTTCTTGCTCTGCCTGGGTATCGTCAGGGATAAAGGGAATGCGGTAGTCGACAGCCTCGACCACCTTGGCAATGAGGTGCCCGGCGCGGTCGCGGTCGTGCACGATGAGCGGTGCGGGGTTGCGGGTGAATTGTTCCATCAGACGCTCTACGGCGGCACCGTCGGTGAGCGGGATATTGTCGCGGCGCAAGGCCTCAAGAACGAGGCGATGGCAATCCTCTTGAATGGGATCGAATGCCATGGGGCCTCCTTTGCTGCGGTTAGGGTTCAAATGTTTCTATATAAAGTTCTAGTTTACCCGCATGTGGCACAACGGGGGTGCCGCACTTGGACTTGCACCTTTGCACCACGAAGACGGATGTCGCACAAATGTCGGCACCTTGGACGACCGAGTGGTATCACGGTGCCGCAAACGGTCGATTTTTGGCGGCGAACGGTGCATATTTTGGAGGGGCACGGTCCTGCCCGGGATATGTAGTCAACCTTGATAAAACGTTTGCCCAGCTTGGGAGTATGAATGCCGCACAAGGGTCTTCAGGGATAGAAAAAACGTTTCATCATTGGCGGCTTTAGGTGAATAACTGACCAACCAGAACGGTAAAATAGTGTTTGTTTGAGCGTTGAGACGTTTAGACATCGCGCATTGTCATCGCCGGCAACGCGCAAACCGGTCCTAACGGAGCCAATTGGGTGCTCCGTTATATACGCAAGTCTAAGAGGGGCTTGTTTAGGAGGCACAGTATGGGACGTTTTACCAATCCTCGCGATCTGTACTTTGGTGAGGGCGCTCGCCACGAGGTGAAGAACCTCAAGGGTAAGAAGGCCATCATCGTTTCTGGCGGCAGCTCTATGCGCCGCGGCGGGTTCCTGCAGGACGTTGAGGCCGACCTCAAAGAGGCCGGCATGGAGGTCAAGCTGTTCGAGGGCGTCGAGTCCGATCCCTCCATCGAGACCGTCATGAAGGGCGCAGCCGCTATGCGCGACTTCGAGCCCGACTGGATCGTTGCTATCGGCGGCGGTTCGCCCATCGATGCTGCTAAGGCCATGTGGGTCTTCTACGAGTATCCCGAGGAGTCCTTCGACAACATTATCCAGCCGTTCAGCTTCCCCGAGCTGCGTCAGAAGGCTCACTTCTGCGCCATTTCCTCTACCTCCGGCACCGCTACCGAGGTCACCGCATTCTCCGTCATCACGGATTACGAAAAGGGCATCAAGTACCCGCTGGCCGACTTCAACATCACCCCTGATGTCGCCATCGTCGACCCCGAGCTCACCTACACCATGCCCGCCAAGCTGTGCGCTCACACCGGCATGGATGCTCTGACCCACTGCATGGAGGCCTACGTTTCCACCTGCGCCTCTATGTTCACCGACGCCAACGCTCTGCACGGCATCCGCGAGATCGTCGAGTGGCTGCCCAAGTCCTATGCTGGCGACCATGAGGCCCGTCAGCACATGCACGAGGCTCAGTGCATCGCCGGTATCGCCTTCTCCTCGGGCCTGCTGGGCATTGTTCACTCCATGGCTCACAAGACCGGTGCTGCCTTCGAGAATGGCCACATCATCCACGGTGCCGCTAACGCCATGTACCTGGGCAAGGTCATCCAGTGGAACTCCAAGGACCCGCGTGCTGCCGAGCGTTACGCTTACGTGGCCAAGGAGATCCTGCACCTTCCCGGCGAGACCAACGAGGAGCTTATCGCTGCGCTCGTCCAGAAGATCCGCGACCTCAACGACCAGCTCAACATTCCGCAGTCCATCAAGGATTACGCGAATGGTGGCGTGAAGGTCGACGCCGAGAACCCGCAGATGGTTTCCGAGGAGGAGTTCCTCGCCAAGCTGCCCGAGATCGCCGCGAACGCCGAGCAGGACGCCTGCACGCCCGAGAACCCGCGTGAGACCAAGGCTGCCGACTTCGAGAAGATTCTCAAGGCCTGCTACTACGACACCGACATCGATTTCTAATCGACTCTTGTTATCGTAACGAGGGGCTCCGCACGTATCTGTACGGAGCCCCTTTCTTTTTTCTTTTAGAGAATGGGATAGTTATGGCTGCAATTTTCAATAGCCCCAGCAAGTACATCCAGGGTCCGGACGAGCTCGCCAAGCTCGGCTCCTATGTCGAGCCGCTCGGCGCTAAGGCCCTCGTCATCGTGACGCCTTCGGGCAAGAAGCGCGTCGGTGCCAAGATCGAGGGCGGTTTTGCCGAGGCTAAGGCCGAGCTGCTGTTTGAGGACTTTAACGGCGAGTGCTCCAAGGGCGAGGTCGATCGCCTGGTTGCGCTCGCTCGCGACAACGGTTGCGACATCATCGTCGGCGTCGGTGGCGGCAAGATCCTCGACACCGCGAAGGCCGTCGCCTATTACCTGGAGTCCCCGGTTATCATTTGCCCCACCATTGCTTCGACCGATGCCCCGTGTTCGGCGCTTTCGGTGCTCTACACCGACGATGGCCAGTTCGATAAATATCTCTTCCTTAAGGCAAACCCCAACATTGTCCTGATGGATACGACGGTTATCGCGGCGAGCCCGGTGCGCCTGACGGTTTCCGGTATGGGCGATGCGCTCGCAACCTACTTTGAGGCCCAGGCGACGCATGATGCCGACGGTGGCACTTGCGCCGGCGGCAAGGGCGGTATGGCTGGCCTGGCGCTCGCCAAGCTCTGCTACGAGACGCTTATGGCCGATGGCGTCAAGGCCAAGGTCGCGCTGGAGAAAGGCGCACTCACGCCTGCCGTCGAGCATATCATCGAGGCCAATACGCTGCTTTCGGGCATTGGCTTTGAGAGCTCGGGTCTTGCTGCTGCTCATGCCATCCACAATGGCCTGACGATGCTGCCCGAGTGCCATGGCATGTATCACGGCGAGAAGGTCGCCTTTGGCACCATCGTCCAGCTGGTACTCGAAGATGCTCCGACTGAGAAACTCGAGGAAGTCTTGGGCTTCTGCATTGAGCTGGGCCTGCCGGTCACGATGAAGGAACTTGGCGTTGCCGAGCTTACGCGCGAGCAGGCCATGATTGTTGCCGAGGCCGCCTGCGCGCCCGATGACACCATGTGCAACATGCCGTTTGAGGTGACGCCCGAGATGGTCGCAAACGCCATTCTGGGTGCCGACGCACTGGGTCACTACTACCTTATGGATGAGTAAATCAAGCTAAGGAAGGGGCAAAGCCAGCAGACGGCTTTGCCCCTTTTTGCTATGGTGCAAACCAACCTGACCCCATCGCACCAAGTTGGTGCAAAGGGGTCAGGTTACTTTGCACCAATCGTTGTTTGATGAAGGGCGGATTCTCGTATGGCGCTTCCTATGGTTTACGGCGGTCCCGGTCGGTATGTTCAGGGGCCGGGCGAACTTTCGCGTCAGGGCAGGTATTTGTCATGGTTGGGCTGCGCTGCCTATGTCTTGTTTGACCAGGGCACCGAGGATCGGCTGTGCAGGCAGATTGTCGATGGATTTCTGGACGACGATCTAAGCGAGCCGTTCTTTAAAATTTACAACGGTCCGTGTACGGAAGAGGCTGTTGCCGAAATGGCTAAGGAAGCCCAGGCTGAGTATTGCGACATGGTGGTGGGTATTGGCGGTGGCAAGATGCTCGATATCGCCAAGGCAGTAGCGTTTTATGCCGAGTTGCCGTTGTGCGTATGTCCCACGGCGGCCTCAATGGATGGTCCGTGCAGCGCGATTTCGGTGCTGTATCACGAGGATGGGTCGTTCGACCGCTACCTGATGCTCGAGAAGAATCCAGATCTGGTCGTGGTCGATACCAACGTGGTCGCAGCGGCCCCACTGCGTATGACGGTCGCTGGTATGGGCGATGCGCTGGCAACGTACTTCGAGGCGCGTTCGTGCGCCGCGGCGCACGGCGCCAACGAGCACGGTGGCGCGCCGGGGCACTTGGCTCTGGTTGCGGCTCGTGCCTGCTACGACACACTTATGGAGTGCGGTGTCGCTGCCAAGCGCGATCTCAAAAAGGGGCGTACGTCGCCAGCGGTTGAACGCCTGATCGAGTGCAATATTTTGCTCTCGGGTGTCGGCTTTGAGAGTGGCGGCTTGGCGTTGGCGCATGCCATCGCCAACGGGCTGACGATTCTGCCCGAGTGCAAGGCCATGCATGGTGAGGCCGTGGCATTTGGTCTGGTGGTGCAGCTGCGCCTGGAGCGTGCACCCGAGCTTGATCAGGTGCTCGAGTTTTGCCAGCGCGTCGGTCTGCCGACGACGCTTGAGGAGCTGGGGCTTGATGAGATTACCGATGCCGATTTGCTGAGCGTTGCTGACGCAACTTTTAAGAACGAGCGCAACATGGCCAACGAACAGACAAAGGTGACCAGGCAAAAGCTCGTGCAGCTCATGTGCGAGGCATAGTTTGGCGCTTGATTGGCCTTGTGCAATCGAGGCGGCGATAGGCCATGGGCTATTTGCCGCAAAGATGCTCCGCGTGTAATTTGCCCGAGGCGTGGGCCGATAGCGTATCATTATCTCTTGCTTGTTTGCACTGCTCAGGGAGGGGCCGCGCATGGCGCAGGAACACGATCTGTTTGATGACATTATCGAGATCAGCAAGGGTTTCGACTTTCTTAAAAACCCGCTTGGCGGTGTGACCGATGCGCTCGATCCGTCGGCGCCGCAGTGGAATCCTGCTGACTACAAGGAGCGTCCGCGCGGCAACACCATTCCGTGCTTGACCTGCAAAAACGAAAAGAGTGGCTGCACCGCGTGCATGGACGTGTGCCCGGTCAACGCCATCGAGGTCGAGGAAGATGCCATCGAGATCCTCGATTCCTGTCGCAAGTGTGGCCTGTGCGCCGCTGCCTGTCCGACTGAGGCGATCATCTCGCCGCGCCTGGCGCCCAAAAACCTGTATGACGACATTGTCTCGGCGGCTACAAGTCACGAGACCGCCTACGTTACCTGCACGCGCGCCCTTAAGCGCATGCCGCGCGAGAACGAGGTCGTCGTTGCCTGCGTGGGCGATATTACAGCCGAGACCTGGTTCTCGGTGCTGGCCGACTATCCCAACGTGAGTGTGTATCTGCCGCTGGGCGTGTGCGATAAATGCCGCAACACCGGTGGCGAGGACATGCTGGGCGAGGCGATTGCGAAGGCCGAGGAATGGGCTGGTACGGGTATGGGCCTGGAGGTCGACCCCAAGAGCCTCAAATGCCATAAGCGCCGCGAGTACGAGCGCAAGGAATACATGGAAAAGATCGCCCGTACCACGGGCCTGACCGTGACCAAACTCAATCCGGCGACGGCGGCACTGGCTTCGGTGACGCAGAAGCTCAAAGCCCATCGCCATCAGATCACCCAGCTGGAGCGCACGCTCAACACCATGTGCGGCACCACGACGACCAAGCGTCGCCGTTCGCTCACCCATGGGCGCCAGCTGGTGCTCTCGACGCTGCAAAACCACCCCGAGCTTGCCCAGAACATGCAGGTGAGCACGCCGGAGTGCGATTTTGACAAGTGCACGTCGTGCGGCGAGTGCGTTAACGCGTGTCCCACGTCCGCCTGCGATTTGGTGGGAAGCGGTCGCTTTGCACTGGAGTCCACGTATTGTTTGGGTTGCGGAGCCTGCGTCAAGGTTTGTCCCGAACATGCGCTCAAGCTGGTCGAACACGATGCGTCCAATCTGGTCGTCGCCGATCCCGAGGCCGAGGAAAAGGCCGCCCAGAAGGCGAAGGCTCACGAGGAGGCCGAGAAGGTCAAGGCCGAGGCAAAGGCCAAGCTCGATAAGATGCTCGATCAGGTGGAAAAGCTCGCAGACTAGTCAGCGACCCCTATCTCTGCTTCATTTGCGCCGCCGTGGCGTCCGGGTTCGCCTGGATGCTGCGGCGGCGCTATACTTATGCAGTTTGAAGTACCTGTATCAAAAGGAGCTGTCGTGTCCCTTTCCATCGGTATCGTGGGCCTGCCCAACGTGGGCAAGTCGACGCTGTTCACCGCGCTTACCAAAAAGACCGGCCTTGCCGCCAACTACCCGTTCGCCACGATCGACCCCAACGTGGGTATCGTCGATGTGCCCGATAGCCGCCTGCAAAAGCTCGCCGACATCGTCAACCCGGGTCGCATTGTGCCGGCTACGGTCGAGTTCGTCGACATCGCAGGTCTGGTGAAGGGCGCTAACGAGGGCGAGGGTCTGGGCAACCAGTTCTTGGCAAACATCCGCGAGACCGACGCCATCTGCGAGGTCGTGCGCTACTTTAAGGACCCCAACGTCATGCGTGAGGTGGGCCGCACCGGCGAGTTCGTCGATCCCGCCGGCGATGCCGACACCATCATGACCGAGCTCATCCTGGCCGACATGGGCACGCTCGAGAAGCAGCTGCCCAAGCTCGAGAAGGAGGCCAAGCGCGACAAGGAGCTCATGCCCAAGTTTGAGGTCGCCAAGCGTCTGCTTGCCTGGCTCAACGAGGGCAAGCGCGCCGCATCCATGGAGATGACTGACGAGGAGCGCGCCGCCGCCAAGGGCCTGTTCCTGCTCACCATGAAGCCCATCCTGTATGTGGCCAACGTGGACGAGGATATGCTCAACGAGGACCTGGCGCCCATCGATGGCGTCAAGCCGCTGCCGATCTGCGCCAAGATTGAGGCCGAGCTTTCCGAGCTCGATCCCGAGGACGCTGCCGACTACCTGGAGAGCCTGGGCCTGGAGCAGCCCGGCCTGGACGTGCTCGCGCAGGCCGCCTACAAGCTGCTTGGCCTGCAGTCGTTCTTTACGGCTGGTGAGATGGAGGTCAAGGCCTGGACGGTTCGTCAGGGCGCAACCGCTCCGCAGGCCGCCGGCGTCATCCACACCGACTTTGAGCGCGGCTTTATTAAGGCCGAGGTCATTGGCTACGACGATTACATCGAGCTCGGTGGCGAGCAGGGCGCCAAGGCCGCCGGCAAGCTGCGTATCGAGGGCAAAGAGTATGTCATGGCCGATGGCGACGTCGTGCACTTCCGCTTTAACGTGTAAGGACGACGCATATGTTTAAATATGGCAAAAAAGCTGGCTACATGGGTATTGCGTTGCTCGTACTTGCGGTGATTCCGCTGGTGGTTGCAGCGTGTGTTATCCCCAACATTGGTCCCGAGGTGGCAACGAAGTTTAACGCGGCCGGTGAGGTGACGCGCTGGGGCAAGAGCTACGAGCTGCTGGCACTGCCGGTGCTCAACCTGCTGCTGAGCGTGGCGACGTACTTTACGGCAGGACGTCAGGCTAAAAACAATGATGACTCCGCCGCCATGGCGCGCATCGTGTGCGAGCGCTACCTGCGAAACGGCTGCATCACGGGTGTGTTCCTCAACGTAATCAACGTCTACTTTATGTACTCGGCTATTACCGGAACAGGCTTTGGCTTTGGTTTCTAGCCTGTCCTTTTAGGCAACGAGCCTGCACGCATATTCAATGGCTGTTGCGAGGCCGCCGCTCGATCGTGGTTTAAAGACCATATCGGCGGCGGCCTCGTTTTCGTATCCGGAGCCGCGGAGGGCGAGTGCGATACCGGCTTCTAAAAGGAGCGGCAGGCCGCGTTGGCTGGTTGCGATTACGGCAGCCTGATTGAGCGAGCAGCTGTGCGCTTGGCATTGGATGGCAAGTTCGCCTTGCGCCGGGCAAGGGACCAGAACGGCGGCGACGCGACTTGATAGTAATGCAAATGCTGTGCGCTCATCGGGCGAAAGGCATTCGGCTTCAACGACGACGAGCTTGGGCGGTGCGCTGTTTGTGCGAAGCGTGGCTCGGTACATGCGGACCGAAGAACCCGACATAGAAAACTCCTGTGTATTCGGCAAAACGTAAACTATAGTTTACGTTTTTGTTCAGCTCCATTTCAAACTCGGCTGCATGGACGAACGTGCGAAACAGATTCTTGGCAGGCGGGTCGAAGAGACACGCAGGGACCTTGGTATCTCCAAGGTTGATTTTTGTGTGGCGACAGGAATCAGCCGACCCTACCTCGACCGAATCGAAGATGGGACGGCAAATTTCACGCTCAGGGTTCTATTTAAGATCGCGCCCGCACTCGGCATGACGGTGTCAGAGCTTCTCGAGGGGATCGAATAGGGGATACCCGTCGACAACTGAATTACGCCATCGGGATGCGGTCGTGGTTGACTTGGCTGTAGAACAGGCGCTGAATCTCGGCCGCATCACGTGACTGGCCGAGTGCCCACATGGTTTTGGCCACGAGCGTCTCGGTGGTCATGTCGTCGCCGCGCAAAATGCCCGGATGATCGGCGTAGGCACGGCCGACCTCATAAACACCCAGGTCAAGGCCCTCTTCGGGGACCTGCGTGGTCATAACGACAGTGCGACCCGAATCGACCCAGCGGAAAATTGCCTCTTGGAACGACTCGCCCGACTCACCAAACTCGGGGATACCGCCAATGCCAAAGGTCTCCAGAATCACAGCGTCGTAGCTATCGGCAAGAGCGTCCAGGATACCCGGGTTCACGCCGGGTGTCAGCTTAAGGGCAAATACGCGCGGGTCGATGCTGTCGTAGAAGCGAACCGGGTTCTCGTCCTGGTGAGTGCCGTGGAGTCCGTTGCGAACGATGCGGTCGTTGCGGATATAGGCAATGGGCGGATAGTTGACGCTAATGAACGCGTTAAAGCTCATGGTGCGCTGCTTGCGGGCGCGCGTGCCGGCAATGGCTACGCCGCCAAAGACAATCGAGACGTCGTGCGAATGCTCGTCGAGCGCATAGAGCAGGCTCTGGTACAGGTTGAGCTTGGCGTCGGTAAAGGGATTGCCCATGGGCTTTTGCGAGCCGGTGAGTACGATGGGCTTGGGGCTGTCCTGAATCAGATAGGAAAGCGCCGCCGCGGTGTAGCTCATGGTGTCGGTGCCGTGCAGAATCACGAAGCCGTCGTGGTCGGCATAACCCTCGACGATGACGTCGCGGATACGCATCCAGTCGCTCGGACGCATATTGGTGCTGTCGATGTTCATGGGCTGCACGACGTCGAGCTCGCAGAGGCCCGAGATCTCGGGGACGCTCTGGGCGAGCTCCTCACCGGTCAGGGCGGGGGAGAGGCCGTTGCCGTCCTCGGTCGATGCGATGGTGCCGCCCGTGGCGATGAGAAGGATGCGCTTCATGCTGGTATTCCTATCGTATTTGCCGCCGCAGAGGCGGAGTCGTTCGGCAGTATTGTGGCACAGGGCGTCCAATGTTCAAACGTATTACATCATCTGTAACGTTTGGTAACACTTCAATTGCCGTCAAATAGGCCCCGGTCGTGCGTTTGCCGTGCGCTGATGGCTGCGAGGGACGAGAAACCCCATATAACGTGTACACTATGTAAGCTGTTTTCGTTTATTCGCGCGGGTGGGCACAGGCTCCCCGCCAACAAGAGGGGGAAACCATGGATCAAAAGGCTTCCGCAAAGGTCCTCGTACTCGACTTTGGTGCGCAGTACGGTCAGCTCATTGCCCGTCGCGTCCGCGACCTCAACGTGTATTCCGAGATCGTTCCCTGCGACATCTCGGCCGATGAGATTCGCGAAATGAACGCCTCTGCGCTCATCCTCTCTGGCGGCCCGGCTTCTGTGTATGCCGAGGACGCTCCGTCCATCGATCCCGCCATCTTTGACCTGGGCCTTCCCGTTCTGGGCTTTTGCTACGGCCATCAGATCACGGCCGTGACGCTCGGCGGCAAGGTCGGTCACTCCGAGGTGGGCGAATACGGCCGCGCCACCATCACGCGTACGGCCGGCGCCAAGCTCTTTAACTCCACGCCTATGGAGCAGACCGTGTGGATGAGCCACCGCGACGCCGTGTCCGAGGTGCCCGAGGGCTTTACCGTTACCGCCAGCACCGACGTGTGCCCGGTTGCCGCCATGGAGTGCGTCGAGCGCAAGATCTTCACCACGCAGTTCCACCCCGAGGTCAAGCACTCCGAGTACGGTCAGCAGCTGCTGAGCAACTTTCTGTTTGAGATCTGCGGCCTGGAGCCCAACTGGAGCATGGATAACCTGGTCGAGACCATGACAGCCGAGTTCCGCGAGAAGGTCGGCGACGACCGCGTGATTCTGGCCCTGTCCGGCGGCGTCGACTCCTCCGTCGTGGCTGCGCTGGGCGCTCGCGCCGTGGGCAAGCAGATGACCTGCGTGTTCATCAACCACGGCCTGCTGCGCAAGGGCGAGCCCGAGCAGGTGGAGGAGGTCTTCACCAAGCAGTTTGACGTCGACTTTATCCACGTCCACGCCGAGGACCGTTATGCCGAGCTTCTGGCCGGCGTGACCGAGCCCGAGGAGAAGCGCCGCATCATCGGTACGCAGTTCTGGAAAGAGTTCTTCGCCGTGGCGCAGCAGCTCGAGACCGATGGCAAGCCGGTCAAGTACTTGGCTCAGGGCACCATCTACCCCGACATCATTGAGTCCGGCGCTCGCAAGACGGGCGGCAAGACGGCTACCATCAAGAGCCATCACAATCTGATCCCGTTCCCCGAGGGCGTGCACTTCGACCTTATTGAGCCGCTCGACCACTTCTTTAAGGACGAGGTCCGCGCGCTTGGTCTGGCGCTCGGTCTGCCGGGTCATATCGTGTTCCGCCAGCCTTTCCCGGGCCCGGGTCTGGCCATCCGCATCATCGGTGCGGTCGACAAGGAGAAGCTCGAGATCCTCAAGAATGCCGACGCCATCGTGCGCGAGGAGCTCGACGCCTATAACCAGCGTCTGTTTGAGCAGACCGGCGAGCGCAACTCCGAGCATAGCTGCTGGCAGTATTTCGCCGTCCTGCCCGACATTAAGTCCGTCGGCGTTATGGGCGACGAGCGCACCTACCAGCGCCCAATTATCCTGCGTGCCGTCGAGTCCAGCGATGCCATGACCGCCGACTGGGCCAAGCTGCCCTACGACGTCCTGGCCCGCATCTCCGGCCGCATCGTGGCCGAGGTTCCCGGCGCCAACCGCGTGTGCTACGACATCACGTCCAAGCCGCCCGCGACGATTGAGTGGGAATAGAACATACGTTCGATAAAATAATATAGTATCAGATAGCGGGCACGGTTTCAATTGAATCCGTGCCCGCTGCTGTATGCGTGTCCTTGCATGCCCAATATGCGCCGTAAAAGCCGTCTTCTTCGACGTCCAAGTGAATGCGCTTCGTTTTTGCCTCTCAAAATCTTATTTTCACGATTTGCATTTTCATCCCGTTGTCACCGACCCTTGCGAGAAACCGGAAAAAGCCGTTGACAGAAGAGTCCCTCAAATCGTTGTAACCCAGCATATAGCCGCGACTTGTGACCTGCAGACGGCTGTCCCACGCGCCGATTTCCCTGGCGGCATCCGAAACCGCAAAATATGCCCCCACATCCTTGATTTTTGCAGTCTTAAGCCATGTTTTTGCGATCATCTTTACTGCCGTCCGATTGGCAGCATCAAAGACCAGCACACCGCCGGGGAAAGCGTCCGCCATCCCCCGCACCAGTTCCCGGACCTGCTGGGTCAGAAAGTAATAGAACACCCCGGAGGCAAAGAACACCGCCCCGCGGGAGGCATCGATTTTGCTAAACCATGCGGTGTCTTTCAGGTCGCAGGGGATATTTTGTTCTCGATCCCCGGCGGGCAGCAGCTGCTGCCGCAAGGCAATCACATCCGGGAAGTCCAGATTGTAGATCTTGCATCTACCGTTGTCGCAGGTTCTGCCGGTGTTGTCCAGCCCGCAGCCCAGATTGACCACCGCCGCATTGGGGTGGTCTTTCAGGTAATCCCGCACCTCAAAAGCAAGATCACTCTGCCGTGTGGCCACCTCCAGCGCACCAAAGCGCTGCATCAGGCTGCGGGAGTTTTTCTCTGCCTCTGAAAAGTCGTAGTCGATCTGGTCGAGCAGACGAACCGCTGTTTCATCCCTGTAAAGGTTCGGGTACAACTCCGTACACAGCTTCCGGGAATACAGCGGGAGGATCAGCGTCTCCTGCACGGTGTTTTTCTCAATTTTACATTTCATAGGTTTCTTCCTCAGTGAATAAAAACTGTCATAATTGCCGCCAGCATAGCCGCTATGACCGGCATGCCTGACTCATGTGCAGGATGGATGCAAAAAATGCCCGTGCTTGATGCCCTTACTTCCGCGCTGTGACGCAGAGCCACTTTTTCTTTTTGCGTATCTGCACCTCGTGAAAACCCGCCTGCTCCAGATACGCCTTTAATTCAATGTCCTTGTAGATGGTCATGCCGCCGATGATCTGCGTCCACCTCTCGTCCTTGTCCGTATCGCCATCGCTCTCGTTGCAGATGAGAATTGTCCCGCCTGGCTTCAGCGTCCGCCAGACCTCACGGAAGCATCGGGGCAAATCAGGCCAAAAATAGACGGTCTCAAAGGCCGTGGCGGCATCGAAGTAGCTATCCTCAAACACCATATCCGCCACACTGCCTTGCAGAACGGCACAACGCCCCTCCTGAATTGCAATTCGGTTGAGCTTTCTAGTCTTCTCCACGCTGACGGGCGAATAGTCGATGCCCTTGACGACGCCATACGGGCATTTTTTCAGCAGCCGTTTTATGTTTGCCCCGCCGCCGCAGCCGCAATCTAGCACCTTGGCGTTTGGCGCAAGTCGTAGAAATCGAAGTCCCCACCGCGCCACAGGGCTGTGGCCCAGGTTCATCATGGCAACCATAAGTTTTCCGCCGAGGCCCACGGGCTTGCGGGTGTTTTCAAAGAACGACATCTGGCCCCTCCGATTTCGTGCATTCCGCATAGGTCAACGGGAACGAGGCCTTCAGCACCGCGCTTTTCTGCACCGCCCAGCCGTTTTGACGCAGGAAACGTAGGTATTCCTCGCTTGTCCACCTGCTGTGGAGGGGGAATCCCGCCATGCTCATGAAAAAGGCTTTTGCCTTGCCGGAAACCGAGTTCCCCGCGTGGGTGAAGGTTGGCGCGATGAGCACGCCGTCGTCCTTCAGCACCCGCCTGATTTCTTGCAGGGCCTTTTCCGGATGCGGCACTATGTGAAGCGCGTTGGACACGATCACCACTTCGAAGGACTTCCGTGCATAGGGCAGGCGGAACATATCTTGTACGGAAAAGTGCAGCTTTGCGGATTGATTGTCCCGCTTCGCTTCAAGGATCATCTTTGCAGAGGCGTCCGTAGCCTCGATGTGCGCCGCCGCATTCACGATGCTCTTTGCGATAAGCCCCGTGCCGGTGGCGACCTCCAGTACGGTTTTTGCTTTCACTACCGGCCGGATCAGCCCATACATCTTCTCATACGCCGCCCGGTCGTTTCGCATGAAACGGTCATACCGACCGGCGTTCTTGTCCCAGAAACCCTCGCGTTCGTGCATGGCTGTCGCCCCCAAACAGTTAGAGTCATCTAACTATAACACACGAATCATGCAGTAAGATGAGGCTAACCTTCTTTTCTTGGCTAAGACGCATCTCTTCGGTTTTCGCTTATAACGGCGCGAATCAGATACTAGGCTGGAGCTGAAGAAAGAGCTCGGCGGACAGATAGGTCGATACCGGTTCCCGGAACGGTGATCCAGCCAATTACACCAGGGCCCTAGTCATTGAGTGGGAATAGCGGGAACTGGCTTCTGAGCTCGCATTTTGGTGCTGCCGAGTACCGCCTGATGCTGTTTCGGCGTCGCCATAGAGCAAGGCCACCAGCGAAATAGTGGGAACAGCGGCCTCCGAACTTTCTGGTTCTGAGGCTTCCTTTTTGCATGCCTACCTGGGGAAACGGCCCAATTATTCCGCATGCCCCTACTGGGCGGTACGGGAAAATAGGGCCCTGCGGGAATAGTGCACAATTCGGGTCCCCCGGAGGCCGATTCCGCAAGGCTGAAACTGAGTTGAAACTGCATGGCGGATTCAAGCCCTTTTCAATTGCGTTTGCTCGGGTCAACAAACAGGAATATAAATACGCAGAATCGGTTTTCGCAGTATCTGCAACCTCGAATGCCGCCAAATTGCGTCGCGCAAACTGAGTATATTTGCTTGCATTGTTGCAATACTTGCTACAATGCAAGCATGAAACTAATCGAGGCCATACGAGCCACCAACGATATCGCCTCTTCCCAAAGGGGGCTCTTCACGTCTGCGCAGGCGAAGGTGCTCGGCGTCGAGTGGTGCGCGCTCTCGAGGCTGGAAGGGCTCGGCAACATAGAGAGGCTCGCGAAGGGCGCCTACCGCATGGGCGGCTCGCCGAGCACGCGGGAGGAGAACGTCCTCGCGGCCTGACTGTCGATCGACCCGGGGAGGCGCCCCGGCGACATCGCGGGCGAGGGCGTGCCCGTCGCCATGGGGGGGACGGCTGCATGGCTCTACGGCATCGGCGAGGTCAGCCCCTCGCCCTACGAGTTCTGCACGCCCGAGAGAAAGCAGACTAAGCGCCCGAACCTGATCATCAGGAAGCGCCGCCTCGACCCGAAGGACGTGGCGATCGTCTCGGACATCCCGGCGACGAGGCCCTGGCTCACGGTGGTGGACCTGATAGACTCCGGGGAGGAGCTGAGCCTGGTCGCGAACGTGCTCGCGGACGCGCTCGAAAGGGGCCTCGTCGAAGACGAGGGCACGCTGAGGGAGAAAATCGACGCGAGGGGGGCAAAAGCCGGGATGCCGGCGGGGGACAGCCTGTGCGGTTCGTTAGCTAGGAGGCGGGAAGAATGACGTACGAGAACGGCGGTCAGCTCGACAGGGCCCTGAAGAGGGTCGTTCGCGACAGGGGCGGTGACCCTGGGGACGGCTGTCGTCGGGCTTTGCGCGACCGGTTCCTGTGCAGGGTGTTCAGCAACCCCGACGGCCGGTTCATCCTCAAGGGCGGAAGCGGGCTGCTCGCGCGCATCCCCGACGGCCGCGTCACGCGCGACATCGACTTCGCGACGGCATCTGTGTTTGATAGCGTTCAATTTACGGGTTGGGGCTGCGGTGGAAATCCTGGATCAAAAGAGGACCAGGATTTCCACCGCAGCCCCAAACCGAAAATCAGGCTTGACTAAACACAGACGGTCTGTTGCGCGAGTACTTCCCGAAGGGGACCGGCTTCTCTGCGGTCTCGGACGAGGAGGTCGAGCGGGTGTACGATGCCATCAACCGCAGGCCCCACAAACGCCTGGGGTTCAGGACGCCCTACGAGGTCCACTACTCAGAGGTGTTGCACTTGCTCTGAGAATTCAAGCTCGAAAAGGCGCAAGCAAAGGTATCTTGACTACGCTCTAAAGCGTGGCGTGAAGTCCGGCATCGTTGACGCGCTGAGGCTTCAGGGAATTGCCGCGAGTGAGGTTGACGCGGTTTCTGTTGTGGTTGACGAGCATTCGACTTCGATCGACGGAAAGTACAACCTGGCAGAATCGATTGATGAGGAGCTGAGCTGCGGCATGTTCAATCCAACGTGGCAGACCTCCTACCCTCCTGTATTTAGCGACTGGCTGCCCAAGATTCCAGTCTCCTATGTCGACTCCTCCAAGGTGGCTATGGTGAGAGCGGCTGACGTGACGGCGAACTGGGCATTTATGGCCGAGCGTGACAAAGAGACATATCCGCGAGCCTACGAGATGCTATCAAAGGCGTCGGTCCTCGGGCTTCTGTAGCGTTGGACATGTAACTATCTGTCTTTTCAAAAGCCGTGAAGATCTTGGTGGATGATAAATTGCGATTTGTCGACCTGGGCGACGAAGTCGGCGAACTCTTGCTGAAGCTCAAGGGGAGGCAAGGGAACCGTCATTCTCTTTAGATCTTCTTTGGTAATTGCCTCCCTTGTTGCTCCAGCCGCTCTTGAGCCGTTTAGCAGGAGTCTCTGATACGAATCACTGATCAGCACCGTGTTCAATAGCACCGGTAGCATCCGTTTTTGGTCGACTCTGACAATTGAGACATGCTGATTAACACGTCCACCAGCCAATTCATCCGGCAAAAGACATGAACGAGCAACCGAAGCGCCAGTAATATTCAGAAGCACGTCACCCTTCATCAGCGTGACGCCTTCTAGTTTTGCGGCTTGTTCATCATCAATACAAGCAAGGTCCTTCCACACGAAACGACCGTTGTGAACATTCATACTTCTGACCAGCGGAACACCTTCGGCCTTGTATGCCGTTTTGCCGCCTCGTGGTGTTGCTCCGGAACCCAACTTGGTACAGAGGTCTTCAAGCCTAACGAAAGGCCATTTTTTACCATCGACCGGATCGCCAAATACCTCTACAAACCGTGATTTGACTTAACAGATATACCTTCTATGAGAGTCCCTTACGTTGTCCTGATCGACCATTGCGTACATCAACGTTGTGTCAATCTTTTGATGGCCAAGCAGCTTCTGCACCTGCTCGATGGGCATTCCTTTTCCAATTGCTTTGGTGGCCAGCGTTCTCCTGAACTTATGTGGGTGGACGTGTTTGACGCCTGCTTTTGTTCCCAAGGAGCGAAGGCGGAGCTCGACTCCGCTTACTTGCAGCCTGGAACTCGGCTTTGTGAGACTACAGAATAGCGCGGCGACGTTATCGCTGCGTTCTTGCAGGTAGTTGTTTAGGTGCAGCTTTGTAGTTGCATCAAAATAGACGACTCTCTCTTTGTTGCCCTTTCCGAGTACAATGCACTCTCGCCGATTTAGATCAACGTCTTCTCGATTGAGCGAGACGAGTTCGCCTATTCTCATCCCTGTTGAACTAAGAAGGTTGATGATTGCCAGATCCCTCTTGCAAGAACAGGCGTCTGTGAGGGCTATAAGTTCTTCATCAGAATATACGGACTTGACCGTTCTCTTTGAGCGAATCTTTTTAATGCGTCGTGCAGGGCTTTTGAGTATATGGTTCTCGTCTTCAAGCCAAGAGAAGAATGACGACAGGATGCGCCTGACGTTGTCGACGGTGATGCTCCCCGCGTTATTACCTATGGGATATTCGCTCAGGTATGTTCGTAAGTCATCTGAACTAATCCGGATAATTGGTTTTTTGATTGCTTCGAGCGCCCTTGTAAGTGTGGCCTTGTAGTACCTGATGGTCTTAGGCGAGCATCCCTCGATGGTTTTGGCTGCGAGGAATCGCTCCATGTACTTTGAGGCCTCGTCTTCGACATTGCTGAGCGCGTTCACTTCAAGTTCGATGCCCCTGAGTTCGCTCATAAGGACGCTCTCGAGATACGAAAGCACTTCGCCGCTAACGAGTGCCTGCATTTTTGTGAGAACCGCGTTTGCTATTTCGACCGTCGTGTGCATCAGTTCCTCCCATCCCGATATGGATGGGAGGAACGTATCACGCGAGGAATCGGTTTAGAAGGGCGTCGCGCTCTGCGGAAAGGGCGTCGACCTCTTGCTCAAGTGCAAATTGCGATTTGTCCGCCTCGGCAGCGAAGTCGGCGAACTCCTGTTGGAGGGACAACGGGGGAATTGCAATGGGAATAGCGGCCAAGTCTGCTGCGCTGATATTTGCCTGATGGACACTTCCCTTCGCTATATTACGAAGGACTCGCTTTCCTTCCTTTGAATTCAGGTAACCAGATACATATTCGGCAGAGCTGTGGTCAGCGAACCTTACGCACACGATATACCCAGCAATAACCATGGTCTCTGACTGATGAAAAACGCAAGTTTTCCCAACCTTGTCAATGCTGTTGGTTCGATTAAAAAGCATATCGCCATAGCGGACGGTAGCATTTTCGAGAGCTTGGCCCTTTAGGGTGATTCGCTTTGTATCGGTTAGGTCAAGGATGCCGTCGTCGGTGATATTGTTCATTCGGATGTAGACATAATCGCCATCGGCGCCGGCTTTTGCTGAAGTGCCGTAGTGCATTTCTATGCTGTAGTTGCCAATTGTTTCGATTGGCCATGATGCGTGCGTCTTGGTTCTAAACATCTCGACAAACCGTGATTTGACGCTTTCCTTGAGAGCGGCGATTTGCTGTCTTTTGCTATTGATTTCATCTGTTAAGCGATTGAAACCGTCGATGAGGGCTCTCTGCTCGGAGAGCGTCGGGACTGGGATGGGGTATTTGAGCAGCTCATTCTTGTCTCCGCGAGGCCTGCCGGTTCCCGTGAAGGTGGACATATCGTAGTCGAAGAAGTCCTTCTGCCACAGGAGCAGATGGAGGAACTCGGGCAATAGGCTGTCGGTATTTATGCTTCGGAATACCAAAACGTCCTTGGAGCACGCCCCATCGCGGTCTGCGAGCCAAATCTTCTGCAGATAGGGGCGAATATTGGAGACGAGCGTGTCTCCCTTCTTGTATGCGGTGCCAGCACTTGCCGGAAGCTCTCCGCTATAGGCGGTTATGCCGCCACGATCCTTGACCATGTTCTCCGTTGTTACGTAAGTGTCGGTGGTGATGGAACTCTGGGCCACGCTGTTGGTAACGTAGGATGTGATGTCTCCAAGCGTCTTGACTACGGTGCCCTGGGCGAACGAGCGGGGCTTGTAGAAAGAGCGGGGAATCGTAAGAGTCTCGTCGAACTTCTCGGCATCAAAGTCGATGAAATCGGTGGTCTTGGCATAGTAGTAGTACTGGGCAAGGTCGCCGGGCTCAACCTGCTCGCCGGAGAACCATGCTCTGATGATGCCGCTTAGCGAGTTCGTGTCGTCCGATTCGTCGTCCGAATAGAGCACGCCCTCACCATCGATGGGCTGTATCCCCTCGTTGCCTTTGCGATTGCTCCATTTGTAGCCAAGGAAAGAGGCGATTTCCTTGGTCGTGTTAGGTGAGTTGATGATGAGCGTCTGTTCGCCGCAGACGAGACCCCAAACGCGCAGGCGTTTGCGCTCTTCCTTGTGCGCATAGCGATAGAACAGCTCGTTCTCTGCTTTGAGCTGTGAGTTCTTGTCGGCCGCCTTCCAAGTCTTGCTCTTTCGAAGGGTCTTGAGCTCCTTCGATGATTCGAAAAGATGGCAATAAACGTTGAAGTGGCGAGTGTTTGCCCATTCGTTCCAGCCAGCCTCTCCTGCGAGAAAAGCCCGGTAAGTATCTCCGTCTACATTAATTGTGTCGAGATAAGCGTTGAAAGCGCTTTCGTCTTTCCAACCAGTGAGCTTCCTGCGCTCAAAAACAGCGTCAACGAAATCAAGTGCGTTCGCATTGCGGGGCGGGATCTCGTCAAAGCGACGTAGGAACATAATTGCGACGTTTGTTCCTGTGGCCGCGAATGTGCCTGATCCAAACCTGACGATGGAGACGATCTCGAAGGAGCTCAAAAGCACATCGCGTGCGGCCATGAAACTCGAGCTCGTGCTCTTGTCGAGGATCGAGGTGGGGAGGACAATGGCGGCGTAGCCTCCGGGCCGAACAAGTTGTGCCGCACGCTCGACAAAGAGGGTCTCGATTTCCGAGCCGCTATCGCTGATGGTTTCCAGCACTTTGAGTTCGTTGTTGTGAAGCTTGAGATGCGGTTTGAAGGCCGCGACAGAGTACGGGGGATTGGCGACAAGAATGTCGAAGCGTCCCCTGTCGGTTCGGCTGTCGATTCCCTTGTCGGGATAATTTTCAAGTCCGTCGCCGAAGACCACGTTGCTCTGCCCTGCGCCATGCATGTAGAACGAGACCTTGGAAACGCGAGCGAGTCGATAGTCCTTCTCGATGCCGACGAGATTGTCTCTGACCCAGTCGGCGTCTCCGAGGTCATCCTCTATGGTCGGATCATATTGGCATGCGGCGTCGGAGATTTCTTCGAATCCTTCTGTGAGAAAGTGCCCCGCGCCACAGGCGTAATCGATAACGCGTGGATAGTGCACGGCACCAGCCTCGTCCTGCACGATGCTGTCGAGTGGGAGTGACTTCCAAATAAAACGGGTGATGGGCACAGGTGTGAAGAATTGGCCCTCGTTTTGCTTAAAGCCCTGATTAAGGAGCTGTTCGAAGAGGTCGCCCAAGAATTGAATGTCTTGAGTTCCTACGATGCGATACGGCTGTAGAAGTTGCACCGTCTCTACGAGTACCTTGCCGTTCTGAAGAAAGAGTTCCTCGTTGTGGACGTCTTTGAACGCAAAGTCATTGTTGGTATAGAACTTGAGCTTGCGCAGCGTGCCGTTCAGCTCCTCGATGAGCTTCTTGCGGTGCTGGCCCGTATAGTTGCTTATGAGGTTTTCGGCGTAGTCGTTGGGAACGTACAGGACCTCTTCCCGCATGAGCTTTCTCATGCCGTCTGAGTGGAGTCTCTGGAGCCTGTCCTGGAGCGTTTCGTAGGTGTCGCGTCCTTGGCGGTATTGGAACTCAATCTCCTGGGTTGGCATTTTCGAGAGCTCGTCTTGGAGCTTCGCGATAAAGAGCGCGATAAGGCGATTGAAGGCGTTCTCTTTATCGGAGACGTTGTTGTGGCGGAGGATTTCCTCGAAGCGGTTGACGATGCTGTCTTCGGCCCTGAAGTCGACAAGGTCCTTCTTGAGAAGGGGAGGAACCATCGGGTGGTATGCCGTCGACCTATCGCCAAAGAGGATGTTTCCCTCGACTTGTTGGTTGTACGTTTCCGTCCAAACTTGATGGAGCTGTTCCACTGTATGGGCGTCGCGGTAGAGCGCAATGGTGTCATCGCGTTTGGCGAGCGCGATGAAGTTCTCGTCATCGCTGCAGTTAATTGAAACCTGGTCTGGCACGATTTCGTTGTTGATGAAATCGCATGCAAAGAGTACCAACCAGCGAGTCGCGCGCTCTTGTTGCCAATAGGAGAGGAGTTGCCCTCCGTCTGACTGCATGTTCTTGAATTCGTTTTTGAACTCGGTTCCAGGGGTCTTGCATTCGACGATTGCGAGTGTGTCGCCCCTCTCGTCATTAATGCAGATATCAGCGCGGCCGCTCTTTTGTTCGTGCCCAAGGGCCCATTCGCGCTCCAGCTCAAGTGATTCGGGGCGATATCCTTTGTCGAGGAGCATGGTTACGCAGGCGAGTACGACGAAGTTCTCGTTATCGGAAAAGTTACAAGTTGTGTCTTTGTTGACTTTGAACCCCAGGTCTTTCGGGTAGCCGATGCGTTTCTTGGAAAAATCGACCGTGATTTGCGCGCTGGTCTCTTCCCAGGATTTCTGATAAACGGTGCCGTCGCCCGAGGGCTCGTAGCACAGAGCCCTAAGTGCGTCGCGAAGATTGTCCAGAGTAATCATCTAATGTCTCCGTAGCTGCGAGGTGAAAACACAATTCGCTAATTTTATCGCAGAGGGCGCCGTAAGAACGTAGTGTGATTGGCGGTGCTGCTGCTTGCCAGGGCATTTGATTGGATGATGACGCGCACGGGGCGGGATTCGCCAGTCCGCTAAGCCACGCTGGCAACAGTAGCGTACCAGGCGGTTGCTTGCAGAGATCCTCACGCGCGCCGTGCTTGAACCACTGGAGGTACGTGTTTCTCGTCGTGCGTCCATCGGTGACCGATCCGCCTTTTACTAAACAAGTTTATCGAGCGCGCGAAGCGATTGAGCCAATGGCGAAGCTCCAACTTATTCGTCAACTCATGGGCAAGCCACCCGAGACTACTCATTTCTCCTACTAGCAATGAAGGTCTGCGACCTGCAGTTTTGCAAACTGCTTGAAAGCCACCCGATGAGATACCCCCGATTTCCACTTGGAATCGGGGGTATTTTTATTTACAGGCTTTAGCCTGTGCGGGGCGCGCAGCGCGCCGCATCAGAAACCACCCGCTATGCGGGTGGGGCCAAACGGCTTTACAAAGCCGCCCCCTCGCCGGACACTTGCGATTGTTCAGGCCGCAAGGAATCCGAGTCGAGAGGGCGGTGGTGGCGTATGGCCCAGAAGGCCTACGGCCTGTCGCACACGAAGTGGACGTGCAAGTACCACGTCGTGTTCACGCCGAAGTATAGGCGCAAAGTCATCTACAACCAAATAAGGTCCGACCTTGGGGAGATCTTCAGGAAGCTCTGCCAGTACAAGGGGATAGAGGTCATCGAGGGGCACCTGATGCCCGACCACGTCCACATGCTGCTGGCGATACCGCCGAAGTACAGCGTGTCGAGCGTGATGGGCTACCTGAAGGGGAAGAGCTCGCTGATGGTATTCGACAGGCACGCGAACATGAAGTACAAGTTCGGCAACAGGAAGTTCTGGGCCGAGGGCCACTGCGTGTCCACCGTCGGCCTGAACGAGGCCACGATCGCGAAGTACATCCGGGAGCAGGAGAAGGCCGACATCGCGCTCGACCGGCTGAGCGCCAAGGAGTACGAGGACCCCTTCGATAGGGGGTCGGGGCGTAAATAGCGCCGGTTTGACCGGCCCGTCACGGGTCAATCTGCAGTGCGGCCCGAACCCCGTGAGGGCCGGCGCCTTTAGACGCGTGCCGGGAATCCAAGGGTTACACCCTAAGAGCAAACCACCCCTTCTAGGGGTGGTTTTGATTTAAGCGTCCACGCATGAAACACGGCGCGATGAACTGCGCTGCTCGTCGCCCGTCCGCGCCGCCGAGAGCAGGGCGCCCAAATCGGCCTGGATCGCCTCTGCCTTGCTTCCGAGCTGCAGCGAAGCCGAGTCGCCCGAGATGTTTACGCTCAGCAGGTGCGCATCCGGCAGCTTCGCGGTCATGCTCCAGAACGGGAGCGTGATGATGCCGGGGGTCATCTCGCCCACGCCGAGCTCCAGCAACAGCACGCGGCGATCGCTGCGCTCGCGCACGAAGCGCTCGTATCGTCCGAGGCTCTCGCGCCATGCTCCGCCTTGCAGAAACGTGTCGTCGCGCACCCACGGCACAAGCTGCCAGCCGCAATGCGGGCATCGGGGGATATCCTCGCTGAGGACCTCGAACCCCGCCATGCCCGCGAGCATGCGCTCGACGTAGGGGCTCGCGTCGAAGAGCTCGTCACAGCATGGCTGCTTGCACTGAAGGTGCGCGAAGCTTCCCTGATAGTTACAGGCTCTCTCGTCGGGAAACGTCTTCTCGGCCTGGGTGTCCACATTGGTGCTCAGGATGAAGTAGTCCTTATGGCCGATGAGGGACCGTAGGTCGAGATAGGGCTGCGAGGCCAGCTCGCGCAGCATGAAGTCGATGTATCGCGCATAGTATGCCCACTGCTGCTCGAGGCTGGGGTAGAGGTGGTAGAAGCCGTCGAAAAGGCTCTTGAAGCCAAAGGCTTGCTGCCAGTCCGCCATTCCTGCGCGCGCCATGCCCGCACGGTTGTAATGGTTGAACCCGGCGGCGCTCGACATGCCCGAGCCGATGCCGACGATGATGGCGTCGGCATCATCGATAAGGCTTCGAAGCCTACGCGCTTCTCTTTCTAGGGGTGGCATCGGGCGATCTCCTCGAAAGCCGGGGCCATATCGCCGTCAACGAGAATCGTCTCGCACGAAGCGTCGGGCGCCATGGCCTGGCCGTAGTTGAACACGATGTAGGTGGCGTGCTCGCAGGCGTTCGCGATCTGGGCGAGCATGCGCTTTATGACGCCGTTGTGCAGTCCCACGCCAAGTTCGAGGATGGCGACCCTGCCGTTGCGATGGGCTTGCACAAGACGCGCGAGCTCGTCGAGCTGGGCCATGGCGAGGGCGTCTGGATGAGCGAGGCACCGCTCGTCAACCGACGTGCGCGTGCTCCCCTCAGTCTCGAGCACGCGCTCCTCGTCGAACCCGGCGCGCGCGAAGTGCCCGTCGATGTTGCATGTGACCACGAAGGTGTCGGCGTGCTCCGTAAGACGCCGCAGCCCGTTCATGAGCGAGCCGGGCTCATATTCGAGATACTCCTTTTGATGGAACCGCTCGGCCCATCGGCGTCGCACGCTGGCATCCGGGGAAGCGAGCCCCTGCAGTATGCAGCCGATGCCGTCTGCCTGGGCGAGGTCCCCGTACGCCTCTTGGAAATGAGCATCGGCGCAGAAAAGGTTGAGCCCCTCCGCCATGTCGAGTCCGTTGCTAGCGCCGATGATGACAAGATCCGCTTCGGCTAGCGCCCTGCCTATGCGAACTGCTTTCGCCGTCTCCATGCGCTACCTCCCCAGCGTCTTGCGCACGTCGGCGAGCACGTCGGCGATGTCGGCGCGAACGGCGAGCCCCCGATCCTCGATCGCGCGGGGGAGAAACTGCGTCTTGTTGTTTACGGCGATGTAGCTGGCCTGCGGTAACTGCGCCGTGAGGGCCCAGAACGGCTCCTGGATAAACGCGGGCGTCATGCGGCCCACACCCAGCTCGAGGAAGAGGATCCTCTGCCGTGCGTGCGCGTCGAGCCAGTCGGACACCTTGCGGTACTGCTCCTCGTAGAGTTCGCCCTGCAGGAAGTTGCCGTAGCCGCGAACCCAGGGGAACGCCTCTGCTCCGCAGTGCGGGCAGCGCGGCACGAGCTCTGTCGGAACCTCCAGACCGTCTCCCATGGCCTCTACCATGTGGGAGACCGGCTCGACCGCGTTCCACACCTCGTCGGTGCAACAGTGGGAGCACTGAAAGAAGCGGTGGTCGCCTTGGATCTCTGCCACTTTCTCCCAGGGATAGAGCTTCACAAACTGCGTGTCCTGGTTGGTGGTGAGCACGAAGAAATCCTTCTCGGCGAGAATGGTGTCGAGGTCCCTGTAGGGCTTGCGCAGCGGGGCGTTGAGCGTGGTGTCGAGGAAGGTGGCGAGGTATCCCCAGCGCGCCTCGGCGGTGGGCCAGCGGTAGAACGACCCCTCGAAAGCGCCCTTGAAACCGTAGCGCTCGGCGAATTTGCCGAAATGCCTGCGATAGGTTGCGTTGTCCTCGTAATAGAAGTCGCCGCCGCCCGCCGCGGAGAGCCCAGAGGCCCCGCCCACCAGCACGCAATCGGCTTCCTCGATCATGCGGGCGAAGTCCCTGATTTGCTGGTCGTAGGGCTCGGGCTCGCGGTCACTCAGCTCATAGGGCGTGCCGCCGCTGCGGTAGGCGGCCTGAAGGGAAAACGATTGGTTGGTGAGCTCGATAACGAGCTGCTCGTACAGGGTCACTGGATACCTTCTTTCAGCTATTATAAACAGGTGTCTATAAAAAGTATCCATGTCGATTTGCTTAAGAGCAATGAACAGCTTCGGCCTGCTGTCGATAAACGAGCGTTTGCCGGGCATTGTCGAGCGTTGCAATTGGAGGGGTAATGGAAGCGGGGAAGATCGATCGTCGCCGACGCTATACACTCTCGGTCATACGGGAGGCGTTCTTCGCGCTGCTGGCCGAGGTCGGCTTCGCGAAGATGACGGTAGCGGATATCTGCCGCCGCGCCGATATCAACCGTGGCACGTTCTATCTGCACTACGAGGACAAGTTCGCCCTGCTCGACGCGCTTATCGACGAGGCCTTGGCGGCGGTGCCGCCGCTCGAGGGAACGGAGGCGGGTGCCCTCTGCCAGCGTCCGCCGGCAAACGATGACTATTATCTGCTCTACTCGGATGACGACGCGTACGCCCGGGTGGCACAGCGCGTCGTCGAGCGCGGCGCCGAGCAGATGATTCCCTCGATCATGGAGGAGACTGGGCTTTCGCGCGAGGACGCCTATCTGCTCTTCGTCCACAACGTCCAGGGAAATCTCGCGGTCAACCGCCTGCTCGGTTGGAGGCGAGGGCCCGAGTTTGCCCACGCTCAGGAGCTGCTCAGCGCCTATTCCGAAGGGGGCATGCGGGCGGTGTCTGCCCGCTATGATTCTCGTAGTTCATCTTGACCACGGGTTCATTTCAAGTAAGCAGTGCAGCTATGAGCTGAGGATAAAGCGCCACAGTGTGCCCCGCGTTCTCGACTTCCCGGCAGAAACGTGAGTCCTTTGGTTAACGCATCTCAAGATTGAGCGTTGGTTCCGCTTTTGATTTGGTGGCATGACGGAGTGGACGGCATGGCATTGTCGCATCGCCGTGCTGTCGCAGCGCCAGACGTCTTCGTGGCTGCCGTTCAGCCCTCGTCGAGCTCCTTCAGCCGGGAGAGGCAGCGGTCCAGAAACCCGCTCCTAGCTTGCGCGGCAAGGAGTCCGTCGCAAAAGCGGTCGCCACGAACGCACCACGTGATGCATGCACGTATCAGGTCAATGTCCCCATGGTCGATGTCGCAGCTGTCTATACCTTCCGAGGTGTCGATGCTATGGCGTTCAAGCGTCTCGAAGTAGCTGGTGTCCGCGAACCCGTCCAGTCCATAGAAATCGTCGACGAAATCCTCGAGTCCGAACGTCCCGCCCCCAAACTCGACATTCATGTTTCTGTCCGCCAGCTTGCCAGCGTACTTGGTTAGTCTTTCGAACATGTTCGCTCCTTAGCTCAAAAGTCCGTTGTCGCCCAGGTAGTCCACGAAGGCATCGATGATCCGTGCCGTGCGAGTCGCGATGTCTATTTCGGTGAAGTCTCCCATGACTTGTGCCAGGCGCTTGAGTTCCGTGATCTTTGTTCCGGCTTTGCGCTTGCCATTGCCGTCGGTGTATCCCTCATAGTATTTGCGTTTATCGCAGAATCTGTAGTCGGCCGCGCGGATGTTTACACGCTTCTCGAGCAGCGCCTTGTTACCCAGCGCCTCCAGGCTGGATTGATCGACGAGCGGGTCTATCTCGTTGCGCTTCTTGGCATAGATGTGCTCAATTTCGAGCGTGGTGTCTAGGTCCATGAGTGGTTGATCTGGGTCTGCGTACGCCCACCAAGTGAGTATGGACTTTGTTACAGGCCTGCCGTTGGTGAACACGTAGGTTCGGAATCGCTCAGCAATATTTGCGCGATTGAAGTGGTGGTTAGGAAACTCCACCGGGCGGTGCTCCACGATGTTGATCATCTCGGGATACACTGGCGAACGCAGCGCGTTCACGCCGGGTCGCTCAATGGCGTAGGCGAAAATGAATGCCGTGATCTTGTTTAGAAAGCCGTAGAGTGCCTCGTCATCGAGGACACCTTTGCTGTCGCTGTTGGCAAGGAACCAGACGCTTAGCAGATAGGTCCACATGCCGTTGGGGGCGTAGTTCAGCACGAAGAGCCTGCGGAGCACGCGCTCGCTGAACCCTTCCTGCGCGTCGACGCGTTTCCAGAAGCCGAGCAGCGCCTCGAGATCGGCGAGCGTGGCGTCCTCCTTGAGCATGGCGTAACCATCGGCACCGAAGAAGTCGCGCAACGATGCGGTGGTCGTGTCGCGGATGCCTTTCTTCGCGCGGCGGTAGTACATGTAGCGCGTAAATAGCTCATCGGTTGGTGTGCCGCGCATGGGCCGGAAGATAGCGTTCGCTCCCTCCTCGAGTCCCTTCCAGCGACGGATGAACTCGTCCTTGCGCCCCGTGTCGGAATAATGCTTGTAGAACTGGCTCTTGAAGATGTCGGCATCCGAGAGAGGCAACCCTCGGTCGTTTAGAGTCGAGAAGATGCGTAGCGCGGTGTCCTGCGATTCCGCTTCAATGGGCAACAGTATCACATTGTTGATGACGCGTGTGGCCATGTAGACGGTGTAGGTGGGCCACTCGCTCACCAGTTGCTCAATTTTCCTCTGGAAGAAAGCGAAGTTGCGGGCATAGGCGCTCTTCCAGCCATCGCCTACATTGCCCTCTCGTAAAATCTCGAGGAATTCATTCTTGTCGTTGTCCGATGCAACCTCGGAGTCGATCTTGAGGCGTTCCATGTCGGGCTCGTCGAACTCGTCGGTTTTCCATACACAACGGGCGATTGCCTCGCGCATCTTCACAGACTGCTTATCCTTCATGTTGGTGAACTTGTCGTAGAACGCGCGGAGCAGCAGCATGATGGTGGTGAGGCGCTGCTGGCCGTCAATGATTTCGAGTTGGCCAGAGAGGTTCTTAAAGGTGACGATGGGTCCTAGGAAGTATTCGTCGTTCTCGCTGTCGAAGCGCTCGTAGTCATCGCCCGGAAAAGCGAACGCGAATAGGTCATCCCACAGCGTTGCGCATTCGTCCTCGCCCCAGGCGTAGGGCCTCTGGTAGTCGGGGATGAGGAAGTCTGATCGCTTATCGGTGAGAAGATCGCGAATCGATCGCTGGTCGATGTTGAGCTTGGACATGAGCTGTACCTTCCGCGCGGGAACAATCAAGATGACACGGATTATATCGCCGAAGTCGTCATTCGCTCTATTGCTGCGAGCTACTGAATCTGGCAACCTCTGGCCAACCCTTACGGTTTCATGTCGTGATCCATATCGGCGCTGATTAATGTCCGTGATGCTTCTGCTTGCACCTTCTTTGGAGAGCGCGAGCGAGAGATGCGATCTACAGACGTCTGAATAGCTCCATCCGTTTTGGTTACAACAAAATATGTGCCGCGCGCCTGCGGCATGAAGAAGGGAGATTCTTGTGAATATCGTTGTATTGAGCGGTAGCCCGCGTAAGGGCGCCAATACAGATACCATGGTCGAGGCGTTTGCCGAGACCGCGCGTGAGGGCGGCAATACGGTCGAGGTCGTCCGCGTTGCCAGCAAGAAGATCGCCGGCTGCTTGGGATGCCAGTACTGCTTCGCTCATGAGGGCGTCTGCGTGCAGAAGGATGACATGGTCAACGTGATCGAGTCGCTGAAAGACGCAGATATGGTCGTCTTTGCCTCGCCTATCTACTGGTTCGATATCACTGCGCAGGAGAAGGCTGTCATCGACCGCCTGTACGCCTTCGGTGCTACGGGCTTCCCGTTCACCAAGACGGCCCTTTTGCTCGATAGCCACAGCGAGGGCGTCTATGATGCGGCGATCGCCATGTACAAGTCCACGTGCGCATACTGCAAGTGGGAGGACCAGGGCATTGTCACCATCAGCGGTATGACCGAGCGCGACAGCATGGCCTCCTCGCCCAAGCTGGAAGAGGTGCGAGAGCTCGCTCGCAAGCTCGCCTAAGGGCAAGAAGAGCGCATGGCAATCGGTGTTGGTGGAAATGCTTGCTGTCCTTACCGAGAGATAGGGGCGCATTCCCTCAAGCGCCGTATAGAACAATTTTTAAACGCAGAAAAATAACTGAAAACAAATTAATCCGCGTTAAAATATTGTCAAACAGAAGTTAATGAGGGAAGGTTGCGTATGCGTCGCAAGGCAGACGAGCTACTTAGGGAATGGCGAGACAGAGCTGATAGAAAACCTTTGCTGGTCAAAGGCGTGCGCCAGTGTGGCAAGACCTATTTGCTCAGAACGTACGCCCAGGATCTTTTCGAATCGGTTGTCTACGTTAATCTTGAGAACGACCGGTCGGCGCGAGCGGATTTTTCGGGCGGTCTTGACCCTCATTCGATTGTGCGCGCGATCGAGGCTCGTACGGGACAGCGTATCGTGCCTGGCAAAACCTTACTGTTCATTGACGAGATCCAGGCATGCGAGGAAGCGCTCACTTCCCTTAAATACTTTTGCGAAGATGCTCCCGAGTATTACGTTGCGGCTGCCGGGTCGCTTCTTGGGGTTGCCATTAACCATCAGTCGTATTCGTTCCCCGTCGGAAAGACCGACTTGATCGAGATGACTCCACTCGATTTCGAGGAGTTTCTCTGGGCAATGGGGCACGATCAGCTGGTCGATGAGATACGCTCGTCATTCGAGTTAATGGGTCCTCTTGCGCCAAGCCTTCATGAAAAGGCGCTTAGGCTCTATCGACAGTATCTTGTTGTTGGCGGAATGCCCGAGGCGGTCCAAACGTATATCGATGATCAGTCAATCATTGATGTGGCCGAAAAGCATCGGATTATTCTCGACGGATATTCCGCCGACACCAATAAATATGCTGATGAACGCTTGAGCGCAAAGACGCGTGCGTGCTTCGATTCCATTCCACAGCAGCTTGCCAAAGAGAATCGCAAATTTCAATACAAGGTAGTGCGAGCGGGGGGCAATGCGTCTCTCTTTGGAGATGCTCTCGACTGGCTTGTATTGTCGGGTACGGTGGCGCGCTGCAGCCTAGTCGGGCAGATCGAAAGCCCTTTAGAGGCCTTCGTTAACCCTTCTGCTTTTAAAATCTATCAGGCGGATACAGGGCTGCTCGTCTCCAAGGCCGGTGCTCAACGCGCCGATATTCTTGCCGGCATCGGCGGCACATTCATGGGTGCACTTACCGAAAACTACGTCGCCCAACAGCTTTCAGCCATGGGCTATCCGCTGCATTATTGGGCGCGAGATAATCGTGCGGAAATCGACTTTGTAGTAGAGAAGCAGGGATGCTTGTCTGCGATTGAAGTCAAGGCGGGAGAGAACACAAGATCTCGAAGCCTGTCCTCACTTAAAAAGACCCATCCGGGCGTACGCCTTATCAGGCTATCGACTAAGCCCTTTGGAATGAATGATGGGCTTATGTCTGTTCCACTTTATGCGGCATTTTGTCTATAGGGATGATGCTGGTGTAATGCATGGGGCCCAGGGCGCAGCGTTTACTGCGCTCCGGGCCCCGCTGCTTAGTTAAACCATGACGGTTTGGTCGCCGTCGTCCTAGTCAAACAAACTCGGCATGTCGTTTTCCTTCATGAGGGCACCGGCAGAGGGCAGGCTCTGCGCGGTGAACTTCTCGGCCGAGACGCCGGCGCCAAGAATCTCCTCGGTCGTGCCGACAGTGGTGACCGAGCGGCCCTTCTTGGCCGTGAAAGCCTGGACGCCCTGCGTGTTGGTGGTCGTCTTGGTCTTGAGCAGCGACGTGTTGAAGTTCATCAGGCGGTAGTCGCTCGAGACCAGCGCGAGGTCGCGGTCTTCCTTGAGCACCTGCGCATACAGCAGCTTGCTGCCGCCGTAGATGGCGTTCTTGAGGCGCTTGCGGTTGGTCTTGGTGGCGTATCCAGAAAGCGCGACGCGCACCACGCGGCCGTTCTCAAAGACGAACAGCACATCGGCCTTGTAATCCTCGGGGTCGATGACCCAGATGACACTCTCGTCGGGTTCCATCTCAAGATCGGTCGGCAGGTACGAGCCCAGTTGGGCCGACTTGGTGTCCTCAAACGCCGAAACCTTGCACTTGTACACCTGGCTCTTATTGGTAAAGACCAGCAGCTCGTGGGTGTTGGAGGACGGGAACTCGATAAAGGGTTTGTCGCCGTCCTTGTACTTGAGCGTGGTCGCCTTCTTGAGCACGCGGTCCGTCATCTTCTTAAGGTAGCCGTCGCGCGAGAGCATGATGGTGACCGGGTACTCCTCGACCTCGGGCTCCAAGCTTACCTCGATGACCTCATGGGGCTCAATCCTGCCCGTGCGGCGCGGCATCACGTACTTCTTGTTGACCGCTGCCAGCTCGTCGCTGATGACCTTCTTGATGTTCTCTTCGCTGGAGAGGATCTCCTCAAGCTCGGCAATCTCGCCCTCGAGCTTGGCGATGTCCTTGGTGCGGTTGAGAATGTACTCTTCGTTGATGTTGCGGAGCTTGAGCTCGGCAACAAACTCGGCCTGGGTCTCGTCGATGTCGAAACCCTTCATAAGGTTGGGCACGACCTCGGCCTCGAGCTTAGTGCCGCGGATGATGGCGATGGCCTTGTCGATGTCGAGCAGAATTGCCTCGAGGCCGTGCAGCAGGTGCAGACGCTCGGACTTTTTGCCCAGGTCAAAGTTAATGCGGCGACGCGTGGACTCAATACGCCACTTGACCCACTCGTGCAGGATCTGGCGCACGCCCATAACGCGGGGATAGCCGTCGACCAGCACGTTAAAGTTGCACGAGAACGAATCCTGCAGCGTGGTCGAGCGATAGAGCTTCGCCATGAGCTTGTCGGGGTCGACACCGCGCTTAAGGTCGATGGCGATGCGCAGACCCGAGAGGTCGGTCTCGTCGCGGATGTCGGCAATCTCCTTGACCTTGCCCTCTTTGGAGAGCTTGACGATGCGCTCGATGATGACATCGGTTTTGGTGGTGTAGGGGATCTCGTAGACCTCGATGATGCGCTCTTCGGGAATCCAGCGCCAGCGGGAGCGGATCTGGAAGCTGCCAAGGCCGGTCTCGATTATCTTTTCCATCTCCTCGCGGCGGTAGATAATTTCGCCGCCGGTCGAGAAGTCGGGCATGGGCATGTATTCGAGCAGGTCGCAGTCGGGATCCTGCAGGTAATGCATTGTGGCGGTACAGACCTCGTTGAGGTTGAAACCGCAGATATCGGATGCCATGGCGACGCCGATGCCCTTGTTGGCCGAGACGAGGATGTTGGGGAACGTGGTGGGCAGCAGGCGTGGCTCCTTCATGGCGCCGTCGTAGCTGTCGACGAAGTCGACCGGGTCCTTGTCGATGTCCTTGAAGATCTCGGCGCTAATGGGGGAGAGCTTGGCCTCGGTATAGCGCGAGGCGGCGTAGCTCAGGTCGCCCGAATAGTACTTGCCAAAGTTGCCCTTCGACTCAACGAAGGGGGCGAGCAACGCCTCGTTGCCGGTGGCCAGGCGCACCATCGTCTCGTAGATCGCGGCGTCGCCGTGCGGGTTGAGCTTCATGGTCTGGCCCACGATGTTGGCGCTCTTCTGGCGCTCGCCCTTGAGCAGACCCATCTTGTACATGGTGTAGAGCAGCTTGCGGTGCGAGGGCTTAAAGCCGTCAATCTCGGGGAACGCACGCGAGACGTTGACGCTCATAGCGTAGGGCATGTAGTTGACCTCGAGCGTCTGCGTGATCGGCTGATCGGTGACCTCGGAGTGCAGGCCGATGACGTTCTCGGCGTTGACCTGCTTTTTCTTGGGCTGGTTCTTCGTCTTCTTCTTTGCCACGATTTCCTCTTGAACTTCTTATGGGCCGTCGTTATCGATTTGCTGCTACTGCAGGTCCAGCTGGTCCAGGTATTCCTTGCCGTGCTCGGAGATGTGACGCTTGCGGCCCGTCTCGTCGTTGCCCAGCAACAGGTTGAACATGGTTTCCATCTTGGTGACGTCCTCGGGCTCCACCTTGATCAGGCGACGCGTCTCGGGGTTCATGGTGGTGAGCCACATCATGTCCGGATCGTTTTCACCAAGACCCTTGGAGCGGTTGATGGAGCACTTCTGGTCGCCGATCTCCTTGAGGATGCCGTTCTTCTCGAGCTCGGTGTAGGCAAAGTAGGTCTTCTCTTTGCAGTTGATTTCGTAGAGCGGCGACTCGGCGATATACACGTAGCCCTCGTCGATAAGTGTGGGCACCAGGCGGTAGAGCATGGTGAGCACGAGCGTGCGGATGTGGTAGCCGTCTACGTCGGCGTCCGTACAGATGATGACCTTGTTCCAGTTGAGGTTGTCCAGGTCAAAGGCACCGAGGTTCTTGATGCGCTTGTCTTTGATCTCCACACCGCAGCCCAGCACGCGCATAAGGTCCATGATGATGTCGGACTTAAAGATGCGCGGATAGTCCTCCTTCAGGCAGTTAAGGATCTTGCCGCGGACGGGCATGACGCCCTGGAACTCGGCATCGCGCGAGGTGCGAATGGCGCCTGCTGCCGAGTCGCCCTCTACGATGTAGATCTCGCGGCGGCTCTTGTCTTTGGAGCGGCAATCGATGAACTTTTGCACGCGGTTGGCCATGTCGGTCTTTTGCTGCAGGTTGGTCTTGATGCTCTGGCGCGTCTTTTCGGCATTCTCACGCGAGCGCTTGTTGATGAGCACCTGCTCCACAATCTTGTTGGCGGCATCTTTGTTCTCGATCAAGTAGGTCGAGAGACGCTCCTTAAAGAAGGCGGTCATGGCCTGCTGGATAAAGCGGTTATTGATAGCCTTCTTGGTCTGGTTTTCGTAGGACGTCTGGGTGGAGAAGCAGTTGGTCACCAGTACCAGGCAGTCCTGGACGTCTTGCCACTTAATGCCGCTCTCGTTTTTGTTGTACTTGCCCTGTTGCTTGATGTAGGCATCGATGGCGCTGGTCAGAGCGCTACGGGCCGCCTTCTCGGGCGAGCCACCGTTCTCGAGCCAGGAGGAGTTGTGGTAATACTCCTGCATCATGAAGGTGCGCGAGAAGCACATGCACGCGGTGATCTTTACGTTGTAGTCGGGCAGGTCCTCGCGGTCGCGACCGCGGCGGTCGGCCTCGATAAAGAAGGGCTCGGTGAGGTAATCGGCACCGACCTTCTCGAGCACGTAGTCCTCGATACCCTTGGGGTAGCAAAAATCCTCTTCGGAAAACTCGCCGTCGTCGCCCTCGATGCGCAGGCGGAAGGTCACGTTGGCGTTAACCACGGCCTGGCGGCGCATGGTCTCGCGATACCAGTCGTGGGGAATGCTGATCGAGGTAAAGACCTCAAGATCGGGGCGCCACTTGATGGTGGTGCCGGTGCGGTCCTCGTCGCTGGGCTCGATCTCGAGCGCCTTCTTTTTGGCGCCGACGACCTTGCCTTTCTTAAAGTGCAGAGAGTACTTGTTACCGTCGCGCCAAACGGTGACGTCCATGTACTCGGAAGCGTACTGGGTCGCGCAGGAGCCCAAGCCGTTGGTGCCGAGCGAGAAGTCGTAGTCGCCGCCCTGGTTGTTGTTGTACTTGCCGCCGGCGTAGAGCTCGCAAAAGACGAGCTCCCAGTTAAAGCGCTTCTCGGAGGGGTTCCAGTCGAGCGGGCAGCCACGGCCGTTGTCCTCAACCTGAATGGAGCCATCGCGAAAGGCGGTAAGGGTGATGAGCTTGCCGTAGCCCTGGCGCGCCTCGTCAACGGCGTTGGAGAGGATCTCGAAGGCGGCATGCGCGCAACCGTCGAGTCCGTCCGAGCCAAAGATGACGGCGGGGCGCAGACGTACGCGCTCCTCGTCCTTGAGCTGGCGGATGCTGTCGTTACCATAGTTTGCGGTGTTTTTTGCCATACTCGCTCTCTCGGTGTTCCTTTGCTGCGTTTAAGTCATATAGATAGTCAAGGTAGCATAGCCCAGCCCACAGACGATTCCACCCAACACGAAATCCATCGAACAATCGTTCGATTAGATAATGGATGCTTGGGATGCGGGTGGGGTCTGTCCTATTCAAACATCTGCGGCAGGTCGATGAATACGGTTCGATCGCTTTCGTCAGCTTCGAAGCCCGAACGGGAGAAGAATCCGTAGCGATGGCACTTGAGCCCCGTTGCCTCGACTTGGGTGATTTCCTCGTCGACCATTTTTTGCGTGACGGGGGATTTGCGGAACTTTGCTTCGTAGAATGCGTAGCCCTCGGGGTCTTGCGTTACCACATCGAATTCGCCACTCGTTTTGTTTGCGGGGTCGTCGTACCAGTACTTGCCTATGGCGTCGAAGGCTGGCTCGACCATGCCGGATCTGTTTTGTCGTACGAGGTATTGGCGACAAATTTCTTCGAACATATGCGGGACGTAGTTTTCCTCGAAGTCTTGGGCAACGTGGCGATCATAGAAAACTTCTGGGTCGAGCAGCTGACGCGCGGAGGTATTGCGAAAGACGTAGCGATAGTAAAAGAGGGAAAGCGGGTCCACTACAAAGTAGCCAGACTTGCGCTTGTTAGTAGGGTCGTTGATGGGCGCACGCTTTTGGACAATCTCGAGCGATATGAGCTTGTCGAGCACGTCCGCCATGGCGGGGCCGCTCGAGACGTGCGACTGTGCCAGTACATCTCCCCAGCGTGAGTAGCCTTGTGCGAGAGCTCCGAAAACTTCGTTGGCGTTGGTCATTTTCGAGATCTCGGCGCTGAGATAGGACGGCACTTCGTTCTCTAGACGGGCTCCGGGTTCTGTGACGAGCTCGATGATGTTGTCGCGCACGCTTTGGGATTGATCGATGAGGCGATTGTAAAAGGGAATGCCGCCAAAAACACTGTAGAGTCGCACCTTGTCTTCGGGCGAGAATGCGGGATAGAACTTCGCGGCGTCAAAGTAGTCCATGGGCTTGAGCTCGAGCGTAAGGTCAATTCGCCCGTAAAGGGGGCTCGCATGTTCGATGAGGGATTTCATGATCTCAACGTAGGATCCGCACAGAACGATGCTTAAGCGTGAATCTTCCCTATGGGTGTCGATTGAAGTCTGAAGGATACTGTCTAAGCCTTTAACCGCATCTCTCAAGTAAGGGTATTCCTCGAGAATGAGTACGATGTTCTTGCCCTTGGCTTGGACAAACAGAAACTCGATGAGTTCGCGGATGCCCGTGAAAGCGAGCGGCGGAAACCCCAGCGCTTCAGCGGCAAGGGCGGAAAGGCTTTCAAGGTTGTCTGCCTCGGAGGTTTGGCGGCACTCGTAGTAGACCGTTGTGGTGTCTGCCAAATCGGTTAGTGCCTGCTTGATGAGTTCGCTTTTGCCGACGCGACGCCTGCCGTAAACGAGAACATTGCGCTGCTCGGGCGCCTTGAGCGCCTTCTTAATGCGAGCGAGTTCACGCTCCCTGCCGATAAATTCCACTTACTCGGTTCCTTCCGACTCGGTTTTGTCCGAGTTAATTGTATCGCATGAATAAGTTTATGCTCGAGTTTACTCGGACAAAACCGAGTCGGTTCTGTCCGAGTAAGTTTGAATAGCGAATCGAAATTGTTATGTCCACACGGCGATGACGAACATGGTTTCCATAATGACAGATATAGTTGACATCTTGTGAAGGATGCAATATATTTCTGTCATGTTGCAACGGATATCTGTCCACATTTACGAAAGGAACTCCATGCCGGGCAAAAAGAACCTACGCATGAAGGCGGCACGCGCGGCGGCTGGCCTTTCGCAAGCTGACTTAGCCCAAGCCGTGGGCGTTACGCGCCAAACCATCGGCCTTATCGAGGCGGGCGGCTACAACCCCACGCTCAATTTGTGCGTGGCAATCTGTAAGGCGCTGCGCGTTACGTTGAACGACTTGTTTTGGGAAGGCGAAACCGACGCCGACCCTAATACTCTTTAGGAGTTCACTATGAAATATGAAGATCTGAAAATCGTGCAAAAGTGGCGTGAATATGCCGGCCCAAAGGATGAACGCCTGGAGGCTGAGAACGCGAAGATCTACAAGATTGGTTTCGTACTGCTTTCGTTTGGCATGTTGATGATCTTTTTCTACCAGTTTATAGCTCGACAGGTTGCGTGGGTTCACAGCGACGCCAGTGAAATGCCGCATGGCTTTGCAACGCCGTTCGAGGCAGCCATGTATCTGTGGCTCGTTCTCGTGATGTTGATTTGCGCAGGACTGCAAACGCGGAAGGGCTATGTCGATACCAATCGTTTTGGGCAAACCGAGCATCTTCCTGTTGGATATTTCCTGCTTGTCAGCGGTCTTAGCGGCGCCGCGTTCGCGCTTGTTATTGCCGCAATGCGCTGTATCGCTGAGGCGCAGATCGTACCGCTCGAAAGCGTCTTTTGGTTGGCGAACCTGGCCACGGGCGTGTTCTGTGGTGCGACGATTTCCATAGCCACATTCGCCGCTCTATGCGCATCATTCTTCTCGGCGAAAAAGCGTCGCGCCAAGATCGAGGCAGAACTCGACTCCTCACACGACATTTAATGCGTAATGGGCTGGCTCTGGGTATCCAGAACCAGCCCATTTTGATGTTCGATGAGCCGAGCCGGCGTTTCACACAAAAGTAACTAGGAGCTAGCGAGGCTTATCCGAATTGACCTCATTGGCGGTGTCGGTTTCGAGCGCCGTGCGGCGGGCGCTGTAGGCGACGAGGCCGGCGCCTGCCGCGGCGAGTGCTGCAGCTGGTGCCGTAGGGGGAGCGTTGCTGTTTTTGCGAGAAGGTGCCCCGTGGCGGTAGTGCCGTTCAAGGGTCAAAATGTCCAAATTGATCGAGCGAAGCGCCGGGTTCCGGAACGCGTTCGATGCGCTTGCCAGCCCGGTCGCTAACGCAACATATGCGCGACCAGCTCGGCGCGTGTGCCGATGCCAAGCTTTGCGTATACGCCGGATAGGCGGTTTTTAACGGTGCCCGGCGACACGCCCATATGGCGTGCGATTTCGGCGTTGGTCCACCCACGACAGGCGAGCATGGCCATGGTGAATTCCGTGGTCGTTAGATCGTCGGCCACGTCCTCGCCCGAATCGGGGTTGTGGATGCGCCGCCAGCCGTAGCTGAAGCGGTACGTGATCTCGATGATGCGAGCGAAATCGTCGGGGTATTGCGATTTTAAGCATGCCTCGATAAGCCCCTGCAAAAGGCCGTGGTGCTCGCCAATGAGCTCGATAAGGCCGTCGGGACGCGCAATGTCCCAAGCGGCTCCGAAGTGTGCCTTTGCGGCGTCGACGTCTTTGAGACTCATGCAGGCCATGGAAGCCGACAGGTGCAGGAACAGCTCCGAGATGGGATAACTTCCCTGTTTCATGATCAGGGGGTTTTCTGCCATGCCCAGACTGCGGCCATATTCGCCGCGCAGGTACAGGGCATGCGCCATCACGTAGCTGGCGAACAGGCGCAGGCCTTCGGGCAGATGCGCCGCAAGCGGATAAAACTCTTCGGCAGAATACGGGGAAGGCAAGTGCAGCAGGACGCTCGCGGCGGAGGCGAACAGGATATGCGTGGCGTGGACGGCGGACGGTTCCTCGTCAGTTGGTATATCGAGGATGCCCGCAAGGCAACGGCGGGCATCGGCGATACGGTTGAGCGACAGACTGGCATATCCGCAGATAAGGCATGCGGAATAGCGCAGTGCGGGGTCGGTGGCGTCAAGATAGGGGCGTACTGTCTCGGCGGCGAGTGTGGCCTGTCCGCGAAAGTACAGCGCTTCTGCCGTGGCGATGGTGCGTGAATCGGGGTCGGAAATGCCTGCAACCGCAGCGTCAATCTGCCCCGGCACAAAGGCGGTGCACATCAACGGCATGGGAATGCGCGGGTAGCCATCGCAGTCCATCTTCCATCTCCCAACAGCTGGCAACATTAGCAGCAATTGTACTCCTGTTGCTCGGGACTGGAATTTGTGGTTATCGCCTACGATTATGCCGAACGTATAAAGGAAGAGCCTATTGGCGATGCTCCCAAGGTGGCTACCGAAGCCTAGCTGACCTCGACATTAGGAAAAATTGACACCCCTGCAAAAAGCTTCGTCGCAGCGATGGGAAACGAACCTCGCTCTGCATATAATGAGGTCATATGACGGTGCGTTTGCATACGTGCAACGCACTCCCATCGAACCGAAAAGGAGCTCTGCATGGATCCCAACAAGCGTCCCGACGATATGGTGCGTATCACCACTCCCGAACTTGCCCAGGTGTTCATCGATGAGCAGGTCGCTGCAATCCGCGAGCAGATTGGCGACAAGAAGGTCCTGCTGGCTCTTTCCGGCGGCGTCGACAGTTCTGTAGTTGCGGCCCTGCTCATCAAAGCTATCGGCAAGCAGCTCATCTGCGTGCACGTGAACCACGGCCTGATGCGCAAGGGCGAGAGCGAACAGGTCGTCGACGTCTTCAAGAACCAGATGGATGCGAACCTGGTCTATGTCGACGCTACTGATCGCTTCCTGGATAAGCTCGTGGACGTCGAGGAGCCCGAGGCCAAGCGCAAGATTGTCGGCGCCGAGTTCATTCGCGTGTTCGAGGAGGAGGCCCGCAAGGTTGGCGACGAGGTCAGTTTCCTCGCCCAGGGCACCATCTATCCCGACATTCTGGAGTCGCAGGACGGCGTGAAGGCTCACCACAACGTTGGCGGCCTGCCCGAGGACCTGCAGTTTGAGCTCTGCGAGCCCGTTAAGCTGCTGTACAAGGACGAGGTGCGCGTCGTGGGCCGCGAGCTCGGCCTGCCCGAGAACATGGTTGAGCGTCAGCCGTTCCCCGGTCCTGGCCTGGGCGTCCGCTGCCTTGGCGCCATCACCCGCGACCGTCTCGAGGCGCTGCGCGAGGCCGATGCCATCGTGCGCGAAGAGATCGACAAGGCCGGCCTGACCATCTGGCAGTACTTTGCCGTCGTGCCCGATTTCCGCGCTACCGGTGTGCGCGAGGGCAAGCGCGCCTACGACTGGCCCTGCATTATTCGCTGCATCAACACCGTCGACGTCATGACCGCCGAGGTGCCCGAGCTCGACTGGGCGCTGCTCAAGCGCATTACCGCTCGAGTGACCGCCGAGGTCCCCGGTATTTGCCGCGTTTGCTACGACCTCACGCCGAAGCCCGTCGGCACGGTCGAGTGGGAGTAAGCTAACTCACCTAGCCCCCGTTTCCGCTTGGAAGCGGGGGCTTTTTGCTGGCGCTTCGCCCAATTTCGCGCATCTTGGGCCTCACGTATCCTGCGAACTAACAGATGTGACAAAGGGGCAGTTCCTTTGTCGCATCTTCGATGTTATGCGCGGGAAGAGTCACGAGCATGGTCGTTCCGCGCTCCGAGCTCTCTTCGACCTCGATGGAGCCGCCGTGGAGCGCGGCAATCTCCCAGACCAGCGTAAGCCCCAGCCCCACGCCGCCGTATGCCCTGCTGCGCGATTTGTCGACGCGAAAGAAGGGCTGAAAGATGCTCGTCTGGTATTGCTCGGGAATGCCCGGCCCTTGGTCGCGCACGCGTAGCAGCACGCGGTCGCCTTCGGCGCAGGCGTTGATTTGCACGGTCGAGTTGGGCGCGCTGTAACGTATGGCGTTTTCGGCCAAGTTGAACAGCAGCCGATAGATTAGCGTATCGCTGCCGATCGTTTGCGCGTCGCCCTCACTTGTAAGCGTGATGTCTTTTTGCTCGGCAAGGGGCGCCAGGTCCGTGAGTACTTCTTCGATCATCGGCGCCAGGTCAATCGCATCGTTGCAAGGGACACTGCGCAGCTCGCTCATCTCGAGCAGGGTCTTTGTCATGTGCGTCATCCGCTCGGTCTGCTCCTGCAGCAGCCCGAGCAGGCTCGCTGTATCGGCGTCGGCGTCGGGGTGCTCGACGCAAAAAAGCTCAACCTGGGCCTGCATGAGCGCAAGTGGCGTGCGCAGCTCGTGCGCCGCATTGCCCGTAAACTGTCTTTGTGCGGAAAATCCCTCGTCAAGGCGGGCAATCATGTCGTTAAACGACGCGCTGCAGCGCCTGAGTTCAGAGGGCACGTCCTCGCTGATTTTTGTGTCGGCGAGGTTGTCGGGCCGCACGCTCTCGACTTGCGTCGCAAAGAAGCGCAGCGGTCGCAGTGCGCGCCCGCTTACAAAGTAGGCCAGCACGCCGCCGAGCAGCGTTACCGCCGCGGTTATATACCAGCTCGTCGCGCCAAACGATTCTTGGGCGTCGCTCACGACGATGGTCAGATCGTCGTCGAGCTCCTTGCTCGTCGGGTCGAACGAGTTGGGCGAGGCCGCCTCCGCCTTGCTATGCTCCGACATTTCAGTACCGATTGAGTCCATGTAGCGCATGCCGGAGTAGCCAACCAGACAATTAATAAGTACGCAGGTCAAACATATCAGCAGAGCTGTCATCAACGTGATGCGCCATTGCAGGGACAGTCGCTTCATTCGCCGTCCTCCATAACGTAGCCCTCGCCGATTCGGTTACGGATGGGGTCGTGCCCCAACGCACCGCGCAGCTTTTTGCGCAGTGACGAGATGTGCACGCGGGTCGCGTTGCTAAAGCTGTTGACACTGCTATCCCATACGTGGTCGATGAGCTCCTCTTGGCTCACCGGTCGTCCCTGGTTAAGCATCAGGTACTCCAAGATGCCGGTCTCCTTGCGTGTGAGGGATAGGGCCTCGTTGCTCACGGAGGCGACGCGCGCCTTGGTGTCAAAGTTCAGCGATCCGCAGGTCAGGACAACATCGCTTTGCGTAAAGCGCCTGAGCGTGAGACTGCGTATGCGTGCCGCCAGCTCGTCAAGATGGAACGGCTTGGTGAGGTAGTCGTTGGCGCCCGCATCGAGCCCCGCTACCTTGTCGGAGACCTCGCCACGTGCCGAGAGCACAAGCACCTTGGTCTCACAATCAGCTGTCCTGAGTTGCCTGAGCACGGTCATGCCGTCGACATGGGGGAGATTGAGGTCGAGCACGACAAGATCAAAGGTCTCGACATCGAGCAGATCGAGGGCCTGCTGCCCGTCGTAGCAGCAGTCGACGCTATAGGCCAAGTTGCGCAGGCTGCGTGCGATTGCATCGCACAGCGCCCGCTCGTCCTCGACGACCAAGATGCGCATAACGTTCTCCTTGCATAGTCATTCGCGCTTAACACGGATTTTATAGTCGGTATGGTCCAATGGGTCGCGAAACGAAAGGAGTGGTCAGATTGTTCAAAGCGATTAAGCCTGTGGCGCAGGTGGCTTTGCTGATCGTTGGGGTAGCCATGGTTGGCTTTGGCATTATGCGCGGCGAGGCAGATGCCGTGCTGGCCAAGGCAATCAGGCTGTGCTTGGAGTGTATCGGAATTGGTTAAAAGAAAAAATACCGTATCGCATCTTTTGGCGAGATTTCGCGGATTGATTCAGGCGACGGCAACGCTTGCGACCAATATTCACCTGCCTAACTTTGCCAAGGGAGGCATCTACCAGGGGGCGGGCAAAGCCGTCTGCGTGCCGGGGCTCAACTGCTACTCGTGTCCGGCGGCCTCGGGTGCGTGCCCCATCGGGTCGTTTCAGTCGGTGGTGGGCTCGTCTAAGTTCAGCTTTTCGTATTACGTCACCGGAACACTCATTCTGATCGGCGTGCTGCTGGGACGTTTTGTATGCGGCTTTTTATGCCCGTTTGGATGGCTGCAAGAGCTTCTGCATAAGATTCCCGGCAAAAAGCTCTCGACGAAAAAGCTCAAGCCGCTCACGTACATCAAGTACGCCGTGCTGCTGTTTGCCGTGGCGCTACTGCCCGTTCTGGTAGTCAACGATGTGGGCATGGGCGACCCGTTCTTTTGCAAGTACATCTGTCCGCAAGGCGTGCTCGAGGGCGCGATACCGCTGTCCATCATGAATACGGGAATCCGTTCCGCGCTGGGAAAGCTCTTTACCTGGAAGCTCGCGATCCTCATTGCGGTTGCGGTGTTGAGCGTGCTGTTCTACCGCCCCTTCTGTAAATGGATTTGCCCCCTCGGTGCGTTTTATGCACTCATGAACAAGGTGTCGTTGCTGGGGATCCAGGTTGACCAGTGCAAATGCGTTTCGTGCGGCAAGTGCGCCAGGGTGTGCCAGATGGACGTGGACGTTACGCGTACGCCCGACCATGCCGAGTGTATTCGTTGCGGCAAATGCGTGAGCGCGTGCCCCGTCGATGCTATTAGCTTTCGCTACGGGCTGGGTGTGACGGGCGACAAACCCGCGCAGCCCGCGCAAGCCAGCGAAAACAAATAGGTACCTATATAAGCTTCGATATAACGGAGGAACCATGAAACTGTCAAGAATTGCGGCCCTGTTGATGCTGCCCGTGCTGGCGCTGACCCTCGCGGCGTGCTCTGCGCCCAAGGGCGACGTGAAGGATGCCACGAGCGGCGATGCGCAGATTGCCGAGCTCATAGCGCAAAAGCCGTCGAGCGCCGAGGAGGCGGCCGAGCTGTACCAGCAGCTGCTGCAAAAGGAAAACGAGATCTTTGCGAGCGATAACGCCCTATGGGAAAAGGTATTCAATGCGGCAAATAAAGACTCGGCAATGATTGAGGACGGTAGCAATTACGGCGATTTCCTGCTCAAGACTATCGACGGCGCCAAGGATCAGTTTACGGCTGACGAGCTCAAGACGCTTAAGGCCGGCGCGCAGCAGGTCAAGGAGATCGAGGATAAGCTCATGGCGCTGGAGAAGGAGTTTCCCGGATGTGGCAGCACGCCCGGCGAGGGGGAGAGCGTCGATGCCTCGACCGCAGGCATGACCAACGGCGAGAGCGGGGAGACGAAGTTCCCCAGCTTTAAGGGCAAGGACCTGGACGGCAACGATGTAAACAGCGACGAGCTGTTCTCCAAGAACAAGGTCACCGTCATGAACTTCTGGTTTACCACCTGCAAGCCGTGCGTGGGAGAGCTGGGCGATCTGGAGAAGCTCAACAAGGAGCTTGCCGAGAAGGGCGGCCAGGTCGTGGGCGTTAATTCCTTTACGCTCGATGGCAACAAAGACGAGGTGGCCGATGCCAAGGACGTGCTTTCCAAGAAGGGCGTGACGTATAAAAACATCTGGTTTAAGTCGGATAGCGAGGCTGGAAAGTTCACCTCCAACTTGTACTCGTTCCCGACCACCTACGTGATTGACCAGAACGGTAACATTGTGGGAGAGCCGATCATGGGCGGCATCAACTCCGCCGAGCAGCGAGAGGCGCTCAACAAACTGATCGATCAGGCGCTTGCTAAGAGCGAGCAGTAAGTCCGAATGTGACAAAGGTGTGACAAAGGGGCTGTCCCTTTGTCACACCTTCGATGTAATGTGCGGGATGGTGCGCCATGCGGCGTGCCGTCCCGTTTTCTGTTCGTTACATTCCTTGCTGGTACCGACAAAAAAGCTGATAGAGTAGGTCAAACGCGTTGGATGCGAACGGCGGGGGAAAGGTTGCCGTCCATGCTGGAGCTCAAAGGAATTTGCAAAAGGTACGTTACGCAGTCGTTTACGCAGGTGGCGCTCGACAACGTAAGCCTGGCTTTTCGCGATAACGAGTTCGTGGCCATTCTGGGTCCCTCGGGTTCGGGTAAAACTACGATGCTCAACGTTATCGGCGGACTCGACCACTTTGATTCTGGCGACCTGCTGATCGACGGTATTTCGACCAAGGATTTTCGCGATCGCGATTGGGATGCCTACCGCAACAACCGCATCGGCTTTGTGTTCCAGAGCTATAACCTCATTCCGCATCAGACCATTTTGGAAAACGTGGAGCTGGCGCTTACGCTCACGGGCGTGGGGCATGCCGAGCGTCGCCAGCGTGCGCGCGAGGCGTTGGAGAAAGTCGGCCTGGGCGAGCACGTTAACAAGCGTCCGAGCCAGCTGTCGGGTGGGCAGATGCAGCGCGTGGCCATTGCCCGCGCCCTGATCAACGACCCCGAGATCGTGCTGGCCGACGAGCCGACCGGCGCCTTGGACTCAACGACATCCGTGCAGGTCATAGATTTGCTTAAGGACGTTGCGCGCGACCGTCTGGTCATCATGGTCACGCACAATCCCGAGCTGGCGTACAGGTACGCCACGCGCATCGTTAACCTGGCGGACGGCAAGATCACCGACGATTCCGATCCCTTTGATGCTGCCAATGCCGCGCGTCGCGAGGCTAAGCCTACGCGCAAAACCTCGATGAGCTTTGTGACAGCGCTGGGGCTTTCGGCGCGAAACCTTTTGATCAAGAAGGGCCGTACGGCTATGACGGCCTTTGCGGGTTCGATTGGCATTATCGGCATCGCAGCGATTCTGGCGCTGTCCAACGGCGTAAACGGCTACATCAAAAAGGTCGAGGAGGATACGCTCTCGAGCTACCCGCTCACCATTTCCAAGCAGGACTACGACCTGTCGTCCATGATGGGCGGACAGGGGGCCACGGATGATGAGGCGTCCAAGGGCGAGGGCTCGTCTGACGGCGCTACCGGTGGCAAAGCTAAGGGAACCGACAAGATCCCTGTGGTCACGGCCGTAAAGGATATGTTCGCAAGCGTTAAATCTAACGATATGACGAGCTTTAAGACATGGCTTGACGACGGTGGCGACGGTATCGACAAAGAGGTCAACGCTATCCAGTATGGTTACGGCGTGACGCCGGTTGTCTATCGTTCGAGCAAGGGCGATGAGAAACCTGTCCGGCTGGTGCCCAACGCTATGACCGAGGCCATGAGCGGAGGCGCGAGCTCGGCGGCGACGGTGAGCATGGAATCCATGGGAACGGCGGTCTTCAACGAGATGATTGACGACCAGAGCCTGCTCGACAGCCAGTACGATGTCGTTGCCGGCCATTGGCCTACGTCCGCCAACGAGGCCGTGATGGTGCTTTCGAGTCGCGGCACGGTGGGCGACTACACGCTCTACAGCATCGGCGCGCTGGATATCGATGAACTCAACGACCTGGTTAACAGCGCCATGGCGGCCGACGGTGGGGTCGAAACGCCCGAGACCGGCACCGACTTTACCTACGACGATGCGCTGTCCACGACGTTTAAGGTGTTGTCGCCGGCCGATGCCTATCGCAAAAACGAAGAGACCGGCATGTGGACTGACATGTCTGGCGATGCCGACTTTATGGCCGCCAAGGTTGCTGACGGTATTGACGTGCGGATTGTGGGCGTGGTGCGACCCAATGAGACGGCCAACGCGAGCGCATTGTCCCCGGGTATTGCCTATACGCACGCGCTGACCCGCCAGCTTATGGAACGCGCTGCCAATTCGCAGATTGTGCAAGAGCAGCTTGCCCACCCCGAGACAGATGTGTTTACCGGCAAGTCTTTCGATGAACTGCAGGGCGAGGCCAAACAGGGCGTGGATCTGGGCAGTATGTTCAGTGTGGACGAGGCGGCGCTCAAGAGCGCGTTCTCGTTCGATGCATCTGCACTCTCGGGCGCGGCGGGCGGTATCGACCTTTCTGGTATCGATTTGTCCGGGCTGAACATTGACCTTTCGGGCGTTGGGAGGGACATCGACTTCGGCGACATCATGGCCAAAGCGCCGGCCCCAGATTTCTCGGGCATCTTTGATGGTCTTGAGCTCACGCCTGAGCAAATGCAGCAGGTGGGAGCACTTGCCAACCAGCTGTTTGAGGGCTTTATGCGCTCTGATCAGTTTAAGGCGCTGTCACCCGAAGATCTTAAGGACGCGTCAAAGCTCGCTGCCGCATTCTCAGCGTACCTTGAGAATGATGTCGCAGCCCAGCAATACCTGGCTCAGCTCAGGGCGCTCGGCGGCGATGCCTTGGCCGAGCGTCTGCAGCAGGTGATGGGCGACTATGTGCAAAAGCAGCTGGCTCCGTATTTGCAGCAGTCTATGGATCAGGTGATGAAGGCGGTCAGCGAGCAGATTGCGACGACGGTATCAACCCAGCTCAAGGCGGGTGCGGCAGGGTTCATGGACCAAATGGCGACGCAGATGTCTTCGAGTTTTGCCAACCTGGCGAGCGCCATGCGCGTGGATGCGGGCGCCTTTGCTCGTGCCATCCACTTCAACATGGACGCCGAGGACCTGAGCTCGCTCATGATGAGCTATGCCAAGGCGTCGAAGCTCACCTACGACAACAATCTGACCACGTTGGGCTATGCGGACGAGGCGGACCCCATTTCGGTCAAGATTTTCCCGCGCGACTTTGAGGCCAAGGAGCGCGTGCTCGATTACATCGATGCGTACAACAAGCAGGTCAAAGCTGCTGGCCACGATGAGCAGGCAATCTCGTATACCGACTACATGGGCATCATCATGGGCTCGGTGACCGACATCGTGAATACTATCAGCTTGGTGCTCATCGCATTCGTGAGTATCAGTTTGGTGGTGAGCTCCATCATGATCGGCATCATCACCTACATCAGCGTGCTGGAGCGCAAAAAGGAGATTGGCATCCTGCGCGCGATCGGCGCGTCAAAGCGCAACGTGGCCAACGTATTTAATGCCGAGACCTTTATCGAAGGCCTCATTGCCGGCGTCTTTGCCATTGTCGTCGTGGTGGCCGTGAGCTTTCCGGTTAATGCCTGGGCGCTTGCGGCCAAGCAGGTGCCCAACCTGATGAGCCTGCCCGTTCAAGACGCGCTGATGCTCATTGTGATTTCGGTGTTGCTGACGGTCGTTGCCGGCCTGCTGCCGGCTCGCAGCGCATCCAAGAAAGACCCTGTGGAAGCCCTGCGTTCCGAATAATGTGACAAAGGGACAGCCCCTTTGTCACATTGGGGACCCAATTACCGTTCGGCACGTTAAGGGCCCCCGCTCCCCGCTTAGCACTTGACGAAGAATCTCCATCTTTATATACCTATCGGTAGGCATATAGGTTGCATTGCCGATAGAAACGGAGTAACCATGACTCTCATCGCACCAGCCGAAAAGGACCGCCCCCGTGAGAGCGGCGCATTTGCTTGGATTGTCGTTATTGCGCTCGGTTTAATGTCTGCGGGAACAACCGGCACCTACAGCATCATTGCCGGCTCATTCATCGCTCCTGTATGTGAAGACCTGGGCTTTGACTACACTTCTTTCTCTTTCTATTTCACCGCGATTCTTCTTGGCCTTGCGCTTGGGCTTCCACTTTTGAGTCGTTTCATTCCAAAAGTAATCGGCAAACCATGGCATATTTGCGTTGAACTCGTCCTTATTGCCGCCGGCGCCGCAATGGCGTTCTACACCGAGGTCTGGATGTTCATCGTCTCCGCCGCAGTGATCGGCATCTGCTTTTCGTTCACAACGGGTGTCTGCATGTCCGATGTCATTGACCAATGGTTCAGTAAATCGTCTGGTCTTGCCATCGGCCTTGCGTGGGGCGTTAATTCTCTCTGCACGCTGCTATTGAGTCCTGTCATTACACTGGTCATCGAGCAGCAAGGCTGGCGTACGGGTTACATCGTACTTGCGGCCGTTTCTGCAGCCATGATATTGCCCACAAGCGCATTTATCATTCGCCTTAAGCCCTCTGATCGCAATATGCTTCCGTACGGAGAGACCACCTCCGAAACCCATGAGAGCTACAGCGCCGATGAACAGGAAGATGTCCCTTCGGGCATGGCGCTCCGCGATGCCGCGAAAACGCCGTCTTTTATTCTCTGCGCCCTTCTGCTCTGCGTGGCGCAACTCACCTGCTGCATGAACCAGCTGTTCCCGACCTATGCAAGCGAGGTCGGCTTCAATCCCATCGTGGGAAGCCTAATGGTTTCGGCGGCTTCGCTCTCCGATATTTTCCTAAATCCCTTCGTAGGTAAAACATGCGACAAGCTCGGTGCTATTAAAGCAACGGTCGCATGGACGGGAGTCAGCATTCTTTCATTCCTGCTTCTCATCTTTGGCGGAAGCAACGAGACCGTTTCCATCATCGCGGCCGGCGTAAACGACGTCATGTTCGCCATCGTTGGAACTGCAATGCCGATGATTCTCCTCTCGCTCTTCGGATCACGCGATTTTGGAAGGATCTATTCGATTATTTGCTCAGCGGGCTATGTTGTCGGAGCTTTCGGAATGCCAGTCATGATGAAGGTTTACGGTATGGCAGGGTCTTTCCAAGGAGTATTCGTCTTCTGGATCATCTGCAACCTTCTGATTGCGACATTTGCTTTAGTTTCCGGTCTCCTCAATAAGACTACCGCGAAATAACCTGACCAACGAACTGCCCTTCAGCCCTGTCATTTGTCTCTGCAAGTTACAACGAAATTGGGGCCGATTCCAACATAGCTGGAATCGGCCCCAATTTCTATTCAACAACTTTTTGCAGTCATCGCGAACACGGGTTTCGAACCATTCTGCGACCCCGCAAGTCGTCGCATCGCGCTTGCCAAGGTGCCTCTGTTATTACGGGCCTATTTAAACATGAGTTCGACGATCCCTGCCCAAACAGCCTTTTCATCGATGTCTTCATCTTGGGCAACGGTATTGCTCGCTCCCTCAAGTACGGTGTAAAGAATCTGCACGTACAGCATGACGTCTGTTTCATCGGAAAACGCGCCAATTTCTAGGCCATGGAGAAGGATGTCTTTAAGCGCGTCCATAGTTCGGTTGATCGCCGTTGCCTGACGTTCCTGAACTGCAGGGATTCGATTTGCCTGAATACTGACCTCGGCCAGCACGCGACGGCGCTTTTCATCACTACGATAGCCACCTATAACCGAATTGCCGAGCTCGATAAGCGCCGCCTTGAATCCGTCCCTATCGACTATTAGCGAGTAGTCGCGCTGATAGTCGATAGTCGGAAACATGCTATCTAAGAGCGTGGTGAAAATATCCTCTTTAGAGGGAAAGTAGTAGTACACCGATGGCTTGGATATGCCGACACGGTCGCAGATTTTTCCAATGGACGCCTTGTCGTAACCGACTTCTGCCACAAGATCATACATTGCATCCAATATTTTTCCCTTTGTGCTCACGCTTCACTTCTCCATTGCAAATCACTTCCGCATTGCCAACATTATTAAGAATGGCAACGGAACATCAATTCGTGTCCAAACACGACCACTATAAACGGTGAACGGTAGGTATCGACAGGCGAATGGCAATTATACAAAATCACCTACCGAACGGTAGGTATAGTAGTACTATAGCTGGTGTAACCCCGCTATTGTCGCGGCCGGACAGCATTGCGGGAAACCCGACGGAAGGACCAACCATGTACGAGAACTATCGTATGCCGGGCGAGTTTGAGAAGCGCTCCAACGTCTATGTGACATGGCTTCCCGATTACATTCGCGCAGAGGGCTTCGATAATCGCCAGCCCTGCGTTGACGTAATTAAAGCTTTGCTTGAGTATGGCGACGTTACGGTCAACCTCAACTGTGGCACCCCCGGCTCCTACGAGGAAGCCTGCTCGCGCCTTAAAGAGGAAGGGGTGGATTTCGACCGTATCCAGATTACGCAGTTCGAAGATTCCAACTTCTACGTTCGCGACAACGGCCCCAGCATCATGGTCGACGACGAAGGCCATTCCTATATGGTCAACCCCGCTTGGACCTATTACGGCGTGTGGGACAAGAACTCCCCAGAGTGCCAGTCCGCACGCAGGGCAGCTGTTCACATGGCGGTTGCGCTCGGGTGTTTCGATATCGTCAATTCCGAAATGGTTTCGGAGGGCGGCGACCGCGAGTTTGACGGTCACGGCACCCTGATTGCCATCGAGGACACGGAATGCCGCAAGCGCAATCCCGAGTTCTCAAAAGAGGAAGTGGAGGCCGAGTACAAGCACATCTACAACCTCAACAAGGTTATCTGGCTGCCGCAGCCTATGCTTGAGGACGACGACTATCGACTGGGCATCCTCGACGAAAAGGAAGATGGAACTCCTGTCTTCGGCATGAGCTTCGCCGCCCACATCGATGAGATGTGCCGCTTTATCACCCCGAACAAGATTCTTCTTGCCGAGGTATCCGATGAGGAGGCCGCTTCGAGCAAGGCGGGCGCGGAGTCGCGTCGTCGCATCGACGCCGCCTACGAGATCCTGCGCGCTGAGACGGATTGGGAGGGCAAGCCCTTCGAAATCGTCCGCATGCCCACTGCCGAGCCGATCGAGGTTGTCATCGCCCCCGGCGACGAGGACTACGAGCTGTATAAAGGCTTCATCGACGAAATGGGCGGCAAGTTCATGGATGGCACCCCTTGGCCCGAAGGCCCCGTTCACTTTTATGCCGCAGCAAGCTACTGCAACTTCCTCATCTGCAATGGCGTCGTTCTTGGCCAGCGTTATTACCACGAAGGCATGAGCGAAGTCGTGAAGGAGAAGGATGAGCAGGCCAAGGCGGTTCTTGAGAGCTGCTTCCCCGATCGCAAGGTCATCATGATCGACTCTCTCGCGCTTAACCTGTCCGGCGGCGGCGTGCACTGCTGGACCAAGGACGTGGCCGCCAGCTGCTAGCAAGTTCTTAAACTTGCGCTGCTTGATCCAGGCGCCACATTTACAGTCCCCGAGGGATATCCGTGTTTCCCTCGGGGGCACATTCGACACTTACCCATCAAACAATTGAAAGGAAATAGGCATGAACAACAGCCTTCGCGGTCGCGACTACCTCAACATCCACGATCTTTCCTCTGAGGATTTCCGTTACCTCATCGATCTTGCCTGGAACCTCAAGGCCCAGAAAAAGTCCGGTGTCGACCAGCGCTACTTCCCCGGCAAGAACGTTCTCGCCAACTTTGAGTGGGGCTCGACTCGCACTCGCTGCGCCTTTGAGACCTCTTGCAACGACCTGGGCATGGGCTTCACCTATCTGACCAACTCCCACATGGGTGATTGCGAGACCATCGAGGATGCCATGCGCGTCTTCAACGGCATGTATGATCTCATTGTCTATCGTGCACAAAAGGACGAGCAGTTCCTCTATGATGTCGCCGACTTGGTCGATATTCCAGTCATCAATGCCCTCACTCTCGGCGATCACCCGACCCAGATGCTCGCAGACGCTCTCACGATGGAGGAGCAGTGGGGTGGCCTGCGCACGAGCCGTGGCAAGAAGATGGCCTTCGTTGGCAACTGCGCCGGTGCCCCCGTGTGGTATGGCCGTCTGTGCGCGATGCTCGACATGGACTTCCTCGCCATCGGCCCCGACGACCTCCGTCACCAGATGTGCAAGGAAATGATCGAGGAGGTCGAGGCCTGCTACGCCAAGTACGCGCCCAACAGGACCTTCACCATCACCTCTGACCTTGATGCTCTGGACGGTGTCGACGTAATCGTTACCGAGGAGTGGCGCTACATCAACCCCGAGTGCGGCGATGAGGTTCTGGACCCCGATGACTACAACTCTTGGCTTGGCGACGCCGAGTCCCTGTACCCCTATCGCGTCACCAGTGAGCTGTGCAAGCGCACCAACAACCCCGACATCTTCTGCATGCACGAGCTCCCCTCTGTTCACAACGCAAATCACCGCGTTGGCAAGATGTTGCTCGACCAGTGCAAGAACGACCTGCATCGTGAAATCATCACCGAGGGCTTTGAGATTGCGGACGAGTGCTTTGAGGCCAACGCGTCGGTCATCTTTCGTGAGGCAGAGAACCGTCAGCACACCATCAAGGCCGTTATGTGCGCCCTTCTGGGTCTCTAGGAGCTGTATCAATGGAAAATGCAAAGTTAAAGAGCAGCAAGGTTTACGCATGGGTTCTCGTGATCGCGCTCGGCCTCATGTCTGCCGGTACGACCGGATCCTATAGCGTAATCGCTGGCTCCTTCGTCGCGCCCGTGTGCGAGGAGTTCGGATTTGACTACTCCATCTTCTCGTATTACTTCACTGCAACGCTCATTGGTCTTGCGGCAGCTCTTCCGTTTGTCGGAAAACTCATCCCCAAGGTTGTTGGCAAGTTTTGGCTCCCCGTCGTCGAGCTTATTCTGCTCGCCGCTGGCGTAGGCATGGCCTTCTACACCGAAGTCTGGATGTTCATCGCAGCTGGTGCCTTGATTGGCGTTTGCTTCGCCTTCACTACCGGCGTCGCCATGTCCGATGTTATTGACCAGTGGTTCAAAAAATCTGGCGGCCTGGCAATTGGCCTCGCTTGGGCAGTGAACTCGATTTACATGCTCATCATGAGCCCCGTCATCACCTCTGTCATTGAGGCCGCTGGCTGGAGGACTGGTTATCTGGTGCTCGCTGGCGTCTCCGCCGTGCTCATTCTTCCCGCTTCCATCCTGATTATCCGCTATAAGCCCCAGGACAAGGGCATGCTGCCCTATGGCTATGTCGAAGGCGAGACGGTCGCCGAGACCGAGGAAACGACCGAGGATAGTGCACGTGGCGTTAGCTACGCACGCGCTATTAAGTCGCCTGCATTCTTTTTCTGCATCGGCTTCCTCTGCCTCGTTCAGCTTACTTGCTGCATGAACCAACTGTTCCTCACCTATGCCGCCGAGGTCGGCTTTAGCCCCATGGTGGGTGGCTTCATGGTTTCCGCCGCATCGCTGTTCGACCTGTTCCTCAACCCGATCGTCGGTACCACTTGCGATAAGTTTGGCAGCACCAAGGCCATTCTGAGCTGGCTCGCCGTCTCGATTCTCTCCTTTGTCATGCTCATGATGAGCAGCGGCAACTCGACGCTCAGCATTCTTGCTGCCGGTGTTAACGACGTCATGTACGTCATTGCCGGCACCGCTCTGACCGTTTTGGTGATGGACGTCTTTGGCTCCCGTGACTTTGGTCGCATCTTCGCACTCATCTGCTCCGTGGGCTATATCGTCGGTGCCTTTGGCATGCCCGTCATGATGAAGGTATACGAGCTCGTTGGCTCCTTCCAGGGCGTCTTCATCTTCTGCATTGCATGCAACGTCATCATCGGTCTGTTTTTGCTGCTGGCAAAGAAGACTGGCAAGAATCTCTCCTGGGATGAATAATTCGATTCGTCTTAGACATACGCTGTAGGACTTAACATGCAGTAACCTTAGGGCATCGACTAATGTCGGTGCCCTTTGTCACATTCTGCGCCTAGCTCGTTTTGCCCATCAGCGTGATACGGATGCTTGGATGCGTGTACTCGTCAAACTCGTCCTCGGGATCCGTATCAAACGAGTAATACGATTTGATGGGGTCGTCGCTCATCCTGATAGAGATTCTCTCGTAGAGTGAGCCGTTCAAAAATGCCTGCCTAAACTCTTCGGGGAGCTTCTGCGGTGCTAGGAGCTCGGGGCTCATCGTCTTGACGTCTACGGTTTGAACGGCAGAGAACAGCTCGTCAAGGTCGCGCTCAATGCGGGCGAGGTTGTCCTCAAGGCTCGCGCTGGGGTCGACCTCTGCCGCGTAGCTTACTTCTGTGAGCGTCCCCTTGTTGTCAAAATCCAGGTAGGTATAGACCTTCTGGCTATCGGGGTCGCCTTCGTGCAGATAGCCGCGGACGTGATAGCCGTAATCTTGATACCGCTCGTAGGGGTCATCGGCGGACACGTACTCACATGCGGGCTCTAATGCCTTGCGGGCGATGGCGATCTGCTCGGCTGCGGCCGCGGCGTTCTCCTGCATTTCGATGTTTCCCTGCGCCAGCTGCGGGATATAGGCGCCGCACACGATTGCGAGGGGCAGCGCCACAAGCGCGACGATCCACTTTTTTGCACGGGGGATGGGCACGCCGCAGGCCTCTGCCATGGCCTTTGCGTTGGCAAAGCTCTCGGCAAGCACGTCTGCCGCGGTGGCGACGGCGCCTACGGCAGCGGCGACCTCTGCCGCGCCGCCCAGGTTGCGTGCGGTTTCGTTGTCGCTGTTCTTGAGCAGGCGCGCGGCGGCCTGCGTGCCAACAACGCCCGCAATCTGTACCGAGCGGTCTTTCTCGGTCTGCTCGACGGCGAGTCGGTGCTGCATTTCCTTCCACTGCTTGCCGCGCATGCCAAAGCGTGGCGCGAGAGTGCAGTAGCAGAATATGACGAGCTCAATGCCGGCGAGCACCAGGGCGGCCATCATGCCCGTGTCTTGGAAGCCTTCATGATGGAAGACGATGTCGTCGATCATTTCGAAAGGAATGATCAATAAGGGCAGTACGAACGCCATGGCGAGCGCCGCTCCGGCAACCTTGGGGCAGATGCAGTATCGCTGGATACGTTTGCGTTCTTGTTCGGAAAGTGTTGCCATAGCTGATCCTTGGTGTCGTAACGGTCGTTGCGGCGCATGGGGCGCGGGGTGCATCAGTTTGAGCTAGCGCTGGATAAGAAAGTAGAGCAAGATGCCCACCACGATGAGCAAGAAGCCTGTGATGTTAAACATCAGCGTGGCAAAGTTGCCTACGATAGGGCGTTCGACATAGCTTTTGTCTGGGTTGCTGGGGTTGTAGTGCACGGTCATTTGGCTACCGAGGGGCCAAAGCTGCTCTGCAAGGGTGTCTAGGCGGGCGATGGGCCCCGTCTGTACGTGCAGCCAGCCCTTGGGGTCTTCGTAGGCGGCGGCTTGTGTGCGGATGGGGAGTCCCGACAAGCTTTTGATCTTTATGCCGCGGAATTGTTTTGTCGCGCGGTATTGCGTGCCGTCGACGGTGTATTCCAAAACGGGATACATTCTGCCTTCACCCATAAAGCGATGGTCGATGACCGTCCCTATGGTTGCAGCGGTGCAGGCCTTGGCTTTCCTGCGAGCGGCGGCTTTCATGAGCGCGCTCACTCCGATAAGCAGGATACCGATGCCCCCAACCAAGATGAGCGCGAGCAGGGATATCTGCGACGTGGTCATGGCGTTCTCCTTTGGCGCGATACCGTCATATGTGACTCAGTATAGAGAATCTCGCCATCGATGAGCTGCTGCAGGGGGTTTCAATTCTGAATGTGACAAATGGACTATCCCTTTGTCACATCGGGGACTGCGGAATCGAGGTTTAATAATTTTCCCGAGAAGTGAACGGGTGAAAACGGACCCCCGAAGCATCGACACTTTTGGCGTGCAATTTCCTGCGGTTTTGACGTCTAAAAATGTCAATGCTTCGGGGGTCCAAAAACAGCCGTACACTTCTCGGGAAAAGTATTAGACCTCGAAATATGGGCGGCGTTCGCGAGCGGTAACTAGAGCGTAAGCCCTTGCGTTTCTTCGCTGAAAGCGTCGGTCGAGCTCCTCTGTCCTGGAGTAGATTGTCCGCTTAGGCCTTTGGCGCGTTAGAGGTACCTTGCCGCGAACTTCTCGAGCTCAGCATTGCTTGCGTTGTTGAGGATGCCGCCGTCAAAGATCTTTGCGCCCGGAGCGCTTGCCCTAAGGACCGACGCCGTCTTGCCCATTCCGCTTCCGCCCGAGGTGGCGAACAGGACGATCGTTTTGCCTGTTAGGTCGTAGGACTCAAGGAACGTGCTGATAATCGCCGGTGCCACGTACCACCAGATGGGGAAACCCAAAAAGATGGTGTCGTAGTCTTCGATGTGCTCGACTCTGGAGGTTATGGCAGGGCGGCAGGAGGGGTCGGCGGCCTCGCGCGTGCTGCGGCTCTGTTTGTCGCGCCAGTTAAGGTCGGCGCTTGTGTATGGATTGGCGGGCACAATGGCGAACAGGTCGCTGTCCGTCACGCGAGCCAAGTGGTTTGCAACGTCCATCGTGGTTCCCGATGCACTGAAATATGCCACAAGTGTCTTAGTCATTGGAGTCCCTTTCGTTGCTGCGGTTTAGGCTTTATGGTGAGGTGCTATTAAGTGACGCCTCATGGCTGCGATGCTGAGCGGCTTGAACAGCATCCGGTCGAGGCACTGCGTAGCCGATAGATGAGATAGTCAAGGCATTCGAGCTTCTGTTGCCCCGCGTGTATATCGTTGAGCAATTCGCGGCGATGCCGTTTTAGTAGGCAAATGCGCGCGCAGTCGCTGGCGGCAGTACCGTACAGCTCGATAAACTCTTCGTTGCAGCCGGCGTCGCGTAGGCCGTCGATGATGTTGTCGTCCATGGCATCACTTTGTGGTTTTGACCTTGGTGGTGCCGGCAAGCGGCTTTTCGCCGGGACGGGCCTTGGGACCAACGAGCGCGTGCGGTTGATAAAGCTCCTCGAGGAAGTCAATCTCGGCGGGGGAGAGCGTTATGTCGAGCGCAGCTACGGCGTCGTCGACTCGCTCGGGCTTGGAGCAACCCACGATGGGCGCCTCGACTCCACGCGCCCAGTGCCACGCCAGCGCAATCTGCGGCATCGACACGTCATGATCGGCGGCAACCTTGGCCACACGCTCGACGACGGGCATGTCGATGGCGCGGTCATGGTCATACTTATTGGCCATGGTCGTGTCGGTGGTGCCACGTGTGCTCGAGCTTTCCCACGTGGGGCGGCAGAGGTGTCCCGACGCCAGGGGGCTGTATGGCGTAAGGGCCATGTCGAACTGGCGGCATACCGGAATCATCTCCCGCTCGTCCTCTCGGTACAGCAGGTTGTAGTGGCACTGCATGCTCGTAAAGGGCGTCCATCCGTGGTCGCGTGCGACGATCTGCAGGTTGTGCAGCTGGTAGGCATACATAGCGCTGGCGCCGAGTGCGCGAACTTTGCCCTCGCGTACCAGATCATTGAGTGCTTCCATGGTCTCTTCCATGGGAACGTCGTAATCGAAGCGGTGAATGATGTAGAGGTCAAGGTAATCGGTGCCCAAGCGCTTGAGCGAGCCTTCGATCTCACGTTTGATGGCGTCGGCGGAAAGGCCGCCTTCGTTGAAGTGAACCTTGCTAGCCAGCACGACGCTCGTGCGAGCGATTCCCAGATTGCGCAGGGCGGCGCCAATGTACTCTTCGCTCGTGCCAAAGCTGTAGCAGTTCGCGGTATCGATAAAGTTGATTCCGGTGTCGAGTGCGCGTTTGATGACGGCGCGTGTGTCGTCGGGTCCGATGGTCCACTGATGAAAGTCGGGGCTGGGCTCGCCAAAGCTCATGCCTCCCAGGCAGAGTTTAGAGACTTTGATGCCGGAATGTCCAAGGGTGGTGTACTGCATGGTGTTCTCCTTATCTTTGAGGGGATGGCTATAGCGTACGTTGATAGGTTAATAATGTATATTGCTCATATCGACTAGCTAGGTATACGAATACCAAATGGCTGGCGAGTGGAATACCTTGTCTGAGTTGGGGGTGCAATGGAGCTACGGACGTTGCGTTACTTTTTGGCGGTGGCGCGTGAGGAAAACATGACCGAGGCGGCAAATGTGCTGCATGTGACGCAGCCTACGCTGTCACGTCAGATTGCCGATCTTGAGCGCGAGCTGGGCGTCGAGCTTTTTGAGCGCACCAATCGATCATGTGTGCTTACGAGCGATGGCATGCGACTGCGCCAGCGCGCCGAGGAAATCGTCTCGCTGGTGGAGCAGACCGAGCTGGAGTTGGCGGATCGGGAGCTCGGCATTGCGGGCGTTGTCCGCATTGGCGCCGGTGAAACCAAATCGATGCGGCCGGTGCTCGATATCTTTGCGGAGCTGCATCGGGATCATCCAGGAGTGACGATAGAACTCTATACCGGTAATGCCGATGCGGTAGAGGAGCGCTTGGAGCGTGGCCTGCTCGACTTTGCGCTGTTGTTGGAGCCTGTTAACGTCGAGAAATACGAATGGATTCGTATGCCCGAGGCGGATAGAGTCGGTGCCGTTGTCGCCGCGAGCGGTCCATGGGGCGAGCTTGACGTGCTGACGCCTACGGACGTGGCGAAGATGCCGCTGCTGGTGAGTTCGCGCACCTCGAATCGAGCGCTGGACCTGGAAGTGTGGTCGAGCGGCGTCCTTAGCGTCGATGAACTCAACATCGTGGGGCATTTCGATCTGATCGGCAACGCGTCACATCTGGTGCGTTCGGGTGCTGCGTGTGCGGTTAGCATTGGAAGCTTGCTGCAGATAGATGAAGGCAGCGATTTGCGTTTTGTCCCATTTGAGCCGCCGCTTACCATTGCATCGTATCTGGTATGGAAAAAATATCGCCTGCGTTCTCGCGCCTGCGAAGAGTTCCTGAACCGCTTGAATGGGATGTGACAAAGGGACTGTCCCTTTGCCGCATGTAAAAGCAAGGAAGTCGCAAGGTCTGGGGCGGGGGTGCCGATATACACCTCGGATACAATCGAAGCTACGCTAGAAAGAGGCTTCGATGATTAGAAAATCATTCTTCAACCCGTTCTCGTCCTTGCTGCTTGCGCTGGCCGGTTTGGCTTTTTTGGTCGATGTCGTTCCGCAGGCGCAGGGCCAGATGGGGGTGTTTGCGCCTGCCGTGCTGTTTGTAATGTGGCTGGCCGGCGGCTTGGTGCGCCTGTTCTACGAAAATGAGGCCAAGCGCAGCTTTGATCGCCATATGTTAAAGGCGAGCCATGCGGCCGTTTGGAAACGTGTCGACGCATGCTGGGTCCAAGTCGATGCCGACCGGCTTGCACCCGGCGATGTGATTCGCCTGTACGCCGGCATGCTCTGTCCGGTCGATGCGGTTCTTGCCAAGGGCAATCACATTCTTGTTTCCGAGTCATCACTTACGGGCGAGAGCGGCCAGACTGCCAAGCGTGAGGGCGATGCCGTTCGCGCGGGGACGACGATTGTTGACGGCAAGGCCTCGGCAACCGTTCTTGCGAGTGCCGACAAGGAGGAGGCCGTGCCGCGTCGGCGCGTCTGCCCTGCCACGCAGTTTAATGCCGGGGCCCAGAGCATTTGCGCGGCTTTGGTCAAGTGCATGCTGATCGTGCTGCCGTTTGTCATCATGATTCGCGGCGTCGTGCTGGGCGACTGGACGCAAGCGCTGCTGTTTGCTTTGGGAACGGCCGTGGGCCTGGTTCCCGAAATGCTTCCGGTGGTTACGAGCGTCTGTCTGTCGGGCGGCGCCCGCCGCCTCAAAAGCAAACGGGTCATCGTTAAAAACGTCGACGCTATGGAGTCGCTGGGCTCCATGGACGTGGTGTGCGTAGACAAGACGGGTACGCTGACCGAAGACGCCGCGGTGCTGGAGTACTACACCGATATCCTGGGCAACGAGAGCGAGCAGACCCTCAACTTAGCGTATCTCGAGAGTGCGAATCAGGGAGTTGCCGCCAATCAACTTAACCGGGCTATTGCCGATGCGTGTGCCGCACCCGAGCTTTGCCTTGCTGCCAAAGATTTTGGCCGTGCATTTATCCTGCATGCGTCCGATCCCTTTGACCACGTTACCAAAGCGTCAGGCGTCAAGCTCGACGCTACGCCGGAGGCACTTGGGTGCTTGGGGCTGCCGGCTCGTCCCGATAGTCACCTGACCATTGTTAAAGGCGAGGTCGAGAGCGTTTGCGCGCATTGCGCCTGGGCGAACTTTAAAGGCGAGCTCGTTCCCATGAACGAAGAAGGGCGCCGGAGTGCGTACGAGGTTGCCGAGGACATGCGTGCCGATGGCATCAAAGTGCTCGCTGTCGCCTACAGTACGACGGCGGCAGGCTGGGACGGCCTGGTGCTGTGCGGTTTTCTGGGCTTCTTCGACCGGCCAAAGACCAGTGCCCGCGCTGCCGTTCGCTCGCTGTCCGATCTGTCTGTCGAGGTACGCGTACTGACCGGTGACTCGGCATCGGTCGCTCGTTCTACCTGTGCGCGCCTTGGGATTCCCGCCAGTAATGTCATCACGGGCGCCACGCTCGATGCCATGGAGGAGTCCGAGGCGCTTATCCAGGTGGGACGCACTCGCGTCTTTGCCGAACTCACGCCCGCGCAAAAGGCGCGTATCGTAGGGCTCATCCGGCTTTCGGGCCATACCGTCGGCTATATCGGCGACGGCGTGAATGACGTGCCGGCGCTCACGGCGGCAGACGTCGGCATCGTCGTGGATTCTGCCGCCGCCGAGTCCAAGAAGGTCGCCGACCTCGTGCTGCTCGAGCGCGACCTGGACGTCGTTGCCGAGGGCGTGCGCGAGGGCAGGGCCTCGTTCGCCAATGCCTCCAAGTACATCCGCATCGCGTCAAGTTCTAACTTTGGCAATATCTGCTCGGTGGCTGCCGCCAGCATCTTTTTGCCCTTTGTGCCGGCGACCGCCACTCAGCTGCTTCTGCTCAACCTGCTTTACGACGCGACCTGCCTGGCGCTGTCGTGGGATAACGTTGACGTCGAGGAGATTTCTCGCCCCAAGGCATGGTCGGGCAAGGGCTTGGGCGGCTTTATGCTCCATTTTGGTTTTGCAAGCTCGGCATTTGACATCATCACATTTGCCATCTTGTTCTTTGGCGTGTGCCCTGCTGTATGCGGCGCATCTTTTATGGCACTGGATGCCGCGGGTAGGGCGGCCTTTATCGCCACGTTCCAAGCCGGTTGGCTGCTGGAGTGCGCATGGACCGAGTCTCTGGTGCTTTTGGTCTTGCGAACACGATGCGCTCGCGGGGCGGACCGTCCGCGCCGTCTGCTCGTGATGATGGTTGGCGTCATGCTTGTCGTGTCTGCCTTGCTCGCACTTGGCCCGGCGGTGCGGCTGATCGGCCTCGCCGCTTTACCGGCGTGGTATTTGGGCGTCGTCGCGCTGCTCAGCGTGCTGTACCTTGTTGTCGTTTCGGTCATCAAGCGGGTCTATCTGTCCCGTGCGAGCAGCTTGTTCTAGGGTGGTTCTATGCGAACGAACAGAACCAACATAGCGATCACGCCCGCCGAGGCCGCCGAGCTCAGCGGTGCGCTGTTCTCGTCCGGTAGTGCCGCCGCCCTTGAGCTTGCGCCCATATTTGCCGATATCGCGTCGGGCAGGCTCACGTCCGTTGAACTGATGCTCGCGGGCTCGCAGCCCGGTTCGGGCACAGAACCCATCGTTATCGATGGGCTGTCGATTGACCTGGCTTCGCGCACCGTGAAAGTCCTGGGGGCGCCCGTCTCGCTCACACCCAAGGAGTTTGACATCCTTGCCTTTTTGGCCACCAATCGGGGCACGGTCTTTAGCAAAGAAGAAATCTATCGGGCCGTGTGGCGGGACGAGTATTTGCTCGACGACAGCAACATCATGGCCTTTGTCCGAAAGATACGAAAGAAGATTGAGCCCGAGCCCGATAACCCGCGCTATCTGTTAACCGTGTGGGGCGTGGGCTACAAGATGGCCGAATGACGCTTTGGCCTATTGCCGCTGCCGATTGAAGGCAGCAGAACAATCCTTGCCGAATCGCAAGAAAGCCGCAAGAAACCAGCCATGTGCTGGGTCTTGCGGCTTTTCTATTCTGTGAACAGTCGCAGACGCGAAGGAGAGGTGAGGACCTTGAGCGGCAGTGACAGTACCGGAAGCGCAGGGCGATGTGCGCCGCCGCGGGCCCATCTTGTTAAGGACCGCCGCAGCTAAGTTGCTCTGCACGCAATCGATAGAACGGAGCGTAATAAGTGAAGATGTTAACCATGCACCGTGCGGCATCGACGGCTCAAGCGCGGCACGATTTGATTCGACATCGTGCGGAGGGGCGCATTCAGTATGCGGCGACCATTCCGCTGGCCGATGCTTTGGCATGGGTCGGGTCCAACTTGGGTGGCCTGGACCGCGACGAGGTCGCACACAGCGAGGCGGACAACGGGCGCAACGTGGTCACGCGCGGCAAGAAAAAGTCGCTAGCCCGTAGGCTCGCAGATGCCTTTGTCAACCCCTTTACGGCAATCCTGTTTTTCCTGGCCATTATCTCGGCGGCAACGGACATGGTGTTTCCCTCCCTTTCGCTTATGGGAAGCACGCCGGAAGATTTCGATCCGCTGACCGTGATTATCATCACCACGATGGTGGTGCTTTCGGGCACGTTGCGCTATATCCAGGAGGCGCGTAGCGGCAACGCGGCCGAAAAGCTGCTCGACATGATCACGACGACCGTGACGGCCACTCGAAAGGATGCTCCCAAAAAGGAGATTCCCATCGACGACGTGGTGGTCGGCGACATCGTGCACCTTTCCGCTGGCGACATGATCCCCGCAGACGTGAGGATTATCGAGGCAAAGGATCTCTTTGTGAGCCAGGCCAGCCTGACGGGCGAGAGCGAGCCTGTCGAGAAGGTGCCCGCGACCTGCGCAGAATCCGACTCGGCAACGTCGTTCGAGAATATCGCCCTTATGGGCAGCAGCGTGATCTCGGGCAGCGCGACCGCAGTCGTCTTTAGCGTGGGCGAGCAGACCCTGTTTGGCTCCATGGCGTCGAGCCTTTCGGATGACGCCGTGGAGACCAGCTTTTCCAAAGGCGTCAATGGCGTCTCGTGGGTGCTCATCCGCTTTATGATGGTGATGGTTCCGTTCGTCTTTTTGATTAACGGCGTTACCAAGGGCGATTGGCTCGATGCCGGCCTCTTTGCCATCAGCATCGCCGTGGGCCTCACGCCCGAGATGCTGCCCATGATCGTCACCACGTGTCTTGCCAAGGGCGCAGTTGCCATGAGCAAAAAGCAGACCATCGTCAAGAACCTCAACTCGATTCAGAACTTTGGCGCCATGGATGTGCTGTGTACGGATAAGACCGGCACGCTGACACAGGACCAGGTGGTGCTGGAATATCACTGGAATATCAATGGCCAGGAGGATTCGCGCGTTCTGCGCCATGCCTATCTCAACAGTTATTTCCAGACGGGTTACAAGAACCTCATGGACCTGGCGATTATCAAGCGCACCGAGGAAGAGGAGCACAACGACCCGAGTCTCACCGACCTTTCGGAGGCATATGTAAAGGTCGACGAGGTGCCGTTTGATTTTACGCGCCGTCGCCTTACCACCGTGGTGCGCGACCGCAGCGGTAAGACTCAGATGGTCACCAAGGGCGCTGTCGAGGAAATGCTCTCGGTATGCTCGCATGTCGAGATCGATGGTGCGGTTCGCGTGCTGGACGACGAGGTACGCGGGCGTATCCTGGCAACGGTCGCCGATCTGAACGATGACGGTTTTCGCGTGTTGGCGATTGCACAAAAGTCCAATCCTTCGCCGGCCGGTGCCTTTAGCGCCGAGGACGAGTGCGATATGGTCCTGATTGGCTATCTGGCATTTTTGGATCCGCCTAAAGAGTCGACGGCCGATGCCATCGAGGCATTGCGCAACCATGGCGTCGCCACCAAGATTTTGACCGGCGACAACGAGAAGGTCACGCGCACCATCTGCAAGCAGGTGGGGTTGCAGGTCAACAACATGCTGCTGGGTAGCGACATTGCAGCCATGGATGATGCGGAGCTCGCCCGCCGTGCCGAGGACGTGCAGGTGTTTGCCAAGCTCACACCGGATCAAAAGGCGCGTGTCGTCTCCGTCCTGCGCGACAACGGGCATGTTGTAGGCTACATGGGTGACGGCATCAACGATGCCTCGGCCATGAAGTCGTCCGATATCGGCATCTCGGTCGATACCGCCGTCGACGTTGCCAAGGAGTCGGCGGACATCATCTTGCTTGAGAAGGACCTGATGGTGCTCGAGGAAGGCATCGTCGAGGGGCGTAAGACCTACGCCAACATGATCAAGTACATCAAGATGACCGCGAGCTCAAACTTCGGCAACATGTTTAGCGTGCTTGCCGCGTCTGCCCTGCTGCCGTTTTTGCCCATGATGAGCATCCAGCTGATTCTGCTCAACTTGATTTATGACTGCAGCTGCCTGGCGATTCCCTGGGATAACGTGGACGAGGAGTTCCTGCGCGTGCCGCGTACCTGGGATGCGTCGAGTGTCGGCAGGTTCATGATCTGGATCGGGCCCACCAGCTCCATCTTTGACTTTATGACCTATATCTTTATGTATTTTGTCTTCTGTCCGCTGTTTGTGAGCCACGGCGTGCTGTTTAACGATCTTGCGCACGTTTACTCGGGCGCTGCGCTGGAGCAGATGCAGCTGGCATACATCGCGCTGTTCCAGGCCGGTTGGTTTGTCGAGTCCATGTGGAGTCAGACGTTGGTCATTCATATGATCCGCACGCCCAAGCTGCCGTTTATTCAGAGCCGTGCCTCGGCGCCGGTGATGCTGCTCACGATGACGGGCATCGCGCTGCTCACGGCGATTCCGTTTAGCCCGCTTGGGCCTACGTTGGGCCTGGGTGCCCTGCCCGTTGAGTACTTCCTGTTCCTGATCCCGTGCATCTTGCTGTATATGGCGTTGGCAACAAGCCTTAAGAAGGCCTATGTCAGGCGCTATGGCGAGTTGCTGTAACAGGGGATTTGACATGAGAGGAGCGTTCGCATGAATTGGACGCAGATTTGGATTGACCTGTTTGGCACCTCGGAGTGGCTCGGCCTGAATATGGGCTTTTGGGTGGCCAACGGCGTGGTGCTCATCATCGTCGTCATTATGAACGTCGTCTTTTGGAGCATGAAGCCGCTGCCGAAGGACGAATAACGTGCATGGGGCCGCTTGCGTTGCTGTGCCAAAATAAACACTCGAATGATGATTTGCAGATGTGACAAAGGGACTGTCCCTTTGTCACATTGATGTGAGAGTGGATGTCGATGTACTTATCGCTGGCCCCCATGGAGGGGATTACCGGGCATGTGTTCCGTCGCGTGCATGCGGAGTGTTTTGGTGCGCTCGATTGCTATTACACGCCGTTTTTGCCGCCGCCGCGCGTGGGGAACCGCTTTGGCGGTAAGACGTTTAAAGAGGTCGATCCCGCCAATAACCAGGGGCTTAACGTGGTGCCTCAGCTGATGTCCAAGAACGCGGACGAGTTTGTGTGGGCGGCACAGGTGCTCGCCGACATGGGTTATCGCGAGGTCAATCTCAACTTGGGTTGTCCTTCGGGAACGGTTGTCGCCAAGGGCAAGGGTTCGGGCTTTCTGCGCAACTTGGATGAGCTCGAGGTGTTCTTGAGCGACGTGTGCGAGCGCTCGCCATTGCCCGTCTCGGTCAAGACCAGGCTGGGGTTGGAAAGCGACGACGAATACGAGCGCGTACTCGACCTCTATTGCCGCATGCCGCTGGCAGAGCTGACCGTGCATCCGCGCGTGCAAAAGGACCGCTATACGGGATCACCGCGCAAGGAGTTTTACGGCGAGACGCTGGAGCGTGCGCCGTTCCCCGTGGCCTATAACGGCGACATTTTCGATCTTGAGGATATGGACGCGCTGGTGGAGGCCTATCCCGGCACGCGCCATGTAATGCTGGGACGCGGCCTGCTTGCGAACCCCGCTCTGGCTCGCATGGTCAACGGCGGTCCCGCTGCCACGGCAGCCGAGCTGCAGCGTTTCCACGACACGCTGTTTGCGGCCTATGCAGACGAGATTGGGGGCAACGCGGTCTTTCGCATGAAGGAGTGGTGGTTCTACGCCAAATGCGCCTTCGCCGATTCCGCGACCGTTCACAAGCTCGTTCGCAAGACCAAAAAGGTCGACGAATACCGTGCCGCTGTCGAGCGCGTCTTTCGCGAACAGCCGCTCGCGCCCGTTGCTCGCTTTTGTGGCTAGTAGTCGTTGGGGACGTTCTTAAACGACTAGTCATTCAAGAACGTCCCCAATGACTAGTCTCCCCAACGACTGCCTGCGCCGGACCCATGCAAAAGCTGTACGTCAGCATCCAAAGATGTCAAAAAATGACGCTTTTGGATGCTGACATACATGTTTGAAGGCGGTATCGCCTTTGTTATCTGACGGCTTGGACGGCAAGTGCGTCCAGCACGCGCCCCGCGTCGGCGTCGATTAGGATGCTGCGGTCGGTGATTTCTGCCGGAGCGACCGCCTCGCCATAATTGACGCACGCGTACGTAGCACGCTCGTTTTTGGCGGTTATCTGCCAAAACGGATACTTGATAATGACGGGCGTATTGCCGCCTACGCCAAGCTCAAGGAGCAGAACGCGCATATTGCCGTGGCGGCGCAGAAAATCCTGGTAGCGATCGGCTGCAGCATGCCAGCCCTTATCCTGCACAAACGTATCGTCGGCGCGCAGGTTCATCGTGAGCGGGGAGCCGCAATGGGGGCAACGGGGCACTAGCGCAGAAGGAATGCGCAGGTCTTCTTGGGCGGCGACCATGTAATGTACGAGCTCTTCGTTGTCCCAAGTTTCCTGGCAGCAGGGCTTGCTGCACTGGAATAGGCCATAGTCGCCCTGCGTGTAAAAGAGCCGCTGCTTATCAAAGCCGACGCGCTGGAAGCAGTGGTCAACGTTTGTGGTCAGCACAAAGTAATCGCGGTTGCGCACCAGGTCCAAAAGCTGCTCATAGATCGGTTTGGGTATGGGGTTATATCGGTTGCACTTGATATAGCGGCTCCAAAATGCCCAGTATTCCTCGAGGGATTCATAGGGGTAGAAACCGCCGGAGTACATGTCGGTAAAGCCGTAGCGTGCGGCGAAGTCGCCAAAGAGTTTCTCGAAGCGCTCTCCCGCGTAGGCGTAGCCAGCCGCGGTAGAAAGACCCGCGCCGGCGCCGATTATCACGGCGTCGGATGCATCGAGTGCGGCTCGGAGCTTAGCGATCTGCTTGGAGAAGGTCGCGGTAGATTGACTCGTCAGACGCGAGAAAAACATTGAAGATCACCTTAAGGTTGGGGTCGTTATGGTCTAGATGATGACGAACGGCATCGATGGCAACGCGCGCGGCGGCTTGTTGGGGATAGCCAAAGACGCCCGTCGAAATGCAGCAGAAGGCAAGCGTGTCGAGCTTTCGGCTCGTCGCTTCTTCCAGGCAGCTGGTGTAGCAACGGCGCAGTAGCAGTTCCTCGCGCGGGCCAGGCTTATGGTTGGGCACGATGGGACCGACGGTGTGGAAGATATGGCTGCTGGGCAGGTTAAAGGCTGGCGTGACCTTGACGCATGCGGTCGGTTCCTCGTGCCCTTGTTTGCACATGAGGCCGGCGCATATTAGGCGTAGCTGCATGCCGGCGTATGTGTGGATGGCATTGTCGATGCAGCGGTGTCCCGGCACAAAACAGCCGAGCATTTGGCTGTTGGCGGCGTTGACGATGGCGTCGGCCTTAAGCAACGTGATGTCGCCACGCCAGACGGCAATGCGATTTCGGTAGGGGAGCGTGCGGGCATCGGTCGCTCCGCCACGCTCGACAAGCCGCCGCTGCAGGTAGGCATCCTGGACGTTGAGCACCTCTGCCGCGAGCGCTTCGGGCGGCCGCACGTTCATGAGGGCCCTGAGTAAATCGCGCTGCTCGCTGGCTCCGGCGGGAACAGCAACACCGCGCCCGTCCGGTCGCGCGTTGAGCAATGCGTCGATAAGCCAAATACGACGCTCGGCTTGATTCATGGCCGACCTCCTGTCCAATTGAGTTGGGCGTGTTTGACAGCAGTGTGCAACCCGGACCGCTTCTTCAAAAGAAGGCACAAAAAGGTAAGCGCCGTGGAGCGGTATGCCCCACGGCGCTCAATTTGCAAAAGCCCGTAGCTGCTAGGAGCTTCGCACAAGCTGCTGGTAGTCGGTGCCCCATTCCACAAGAGAATCGATGATGGGCATAAGGCTTTGACCCAGCTCGCTCAGCGCGTATTCGGTACGGATGGGCGTTTCGGGAATGACGGTGCGCGTGATAAGTTCCGCGGCATCCATTTCCTTTAGGTTTGACGAGAGCACCTTTTGACTGATGCCGGGAATAGAGCGATGTAGCGCGTTGAAGCCCAGGGGCTGCTCAATGAGCTGCTGGATGATATAGATTTTCCACTTGTTGCCAAAGAGCTGAAAACACGTGGCGACGGGGCAGGGGGGCAGTTCTTCTTTGGTGAGCATGGTAACCTCGCAATCGGGTAGGTTGCTTGCATTATCGCAGCTGCTGGCGCCCGCGGCTACAACTTACTTTTTGGTAACTGGCTAATAGATTAGTGCCTTCTTTTGGGTGGGGTGCATTCCTCGCATGATGTGCTTAGGCGCAAAAGCGTCTACGTCCGGGCGGCTTCGCCCAGCCGCCCCCAATCGAAAGGAATTGCCATGTCCGAGAATCTCGAGAACGTCGCCGCCTTCGCTTCTTGCGGTACCGCCGATCCCGCCCCTGCCTGCGGCTCCGCCGATCCCAAGGCCGCGCCTGCCTGCGGCATCGCTTGCGGCTCTGCCGACCCCGCGGCCGCCCCTGCTTGCGGCTCCGCCGATCCCAAGGCTGCTCCGGCCTGCGGCACCGCTTGCGGCGCTGCGGACGCTCAGTAGGCAATCGCTAGGAGGGGACTCGTAATGGATGCTCAGACTTGTCTCAAGAAGATGCAGCTTGCCGGGACGCTCTCGCTGGCAACTGTGGACGAAAATGGCGCGCCGCAAATTCGCTGCGTGAGCGCTGTACATTACGAGTCCCGCGCCATCTACTTCCTCACGGCGCGCGGCAAGGAGATGGCCCGCCAGCTTATGGCCGATGGGCGCGTCCAAACGCTCGTCCACACGCGGTTTAACGAAATGATCCGCATGTCCGGCGTTGCCACTCCCGCCTTGGATTCCGAGCAAGTTTACTGGCGTGACGTTATTTATGCCGAGCAGCCGTATCTTGCCAACGTTTATCCCGCTGATACGCGTGATATCAACATTATCTTTAAGGTCGAAAACATCGTGCTCGACTACTTTAACCTGGGGGTTCGTCCTATTGAGCGCGCTGTCTTTACCCTAGACGAGGGTATGGCGCCCGCGCCCGTTAAGGGTTTTCGTATTGATTCCGATGCGTGTATCGGTTGCGGTACCTGTCTTGAGCGCTGTCCGCAGAAGTGCATCGAGCCGGGTGACTCGTATCGCATAGAGCCTGAGCACTGCTTGCACTGTGGCGCCTGTGAAGAGAATTGCCCCGTCGGCGCCGTTGAGCGCCTGTAGCCCAATACCGTCATCAATTTGAACATCGACCAAGGGAGTCCCACGATGCAAAAGCCCGCGTTTGCCTTCCAGTGGCATATTACGGATGAATGCGATCAGCGTTGCAAACATTGCTATATCTTCGCCAACGGTGCCTGCGCTGGTTTTAAACGCATGCCGTGGGAGCAGATGGCCGAGGTCGTCGATCAGGCCCAGGCCCTCTGCGAACGCATCGGTCGTCAGCCGTACTTTTACGTTACGGGCGGTGACCCCATACTCCATCCCGATTTTTGGCGCCTTGCCAAGCTTTTGCACGAGCGGGGTTTTATGTGGTGCGTGATGGGCAATCCGTTCCATCTGACCGACGAGGTCTGCGCCCGCATGAAAGAGTTGGGATGCCGCAAATACCAGCTCTCGCTCGATGGACTCGAGAAAACGCACGATTACTTCCGTAAGCCCGGCTCGTTTGTCGAGACCTTGCGTGCGATTGGGTGCCTTAAGCGCGCGGGTATCTGGGTTGCCGTTATGAACACGGTTTCGAGTATGAATGCCGCCGAGCTGCCGCAGCTCATTGACCTTGTGGCAAGCCTCGAAGTCGACGTGTTCGCTTTTGGACGATACTGCCCCACCTCGGGCCAAAAGCGTGATGAGTTCCATCTGGAGCCGCTGGAATATCGCGACGTGCTGCTGTCCGCGCAAGAGCGTATGGAGTTTCACCAGGCTGCGGGCTGCAAAACGTTCTTCCAGCTCAAAGATCACCTGTGGACGCTTCTTTTGTGGGAGCAGGGCAAGTTCACCATTCCCACGAGCGCCAAGCCCGGCATGATCTATGACGGCTGCCATTGCGGTACGGGCCATATGACGGTGCTGCCTACGGGCGACGTCTATGCATGCCGTCGCATGGAGAGCAAGGTGGGCAACGTTGCCGAGAACTCGCTCGAGGAGCTGTTCTTTTCGCCGCAGATGGAAGCAAAGCGCGACTTTAAAAAGTTCAAGAAGTGCTCCAAATGCGAACTTTTTGGCTGGTGCCGCGGCTGCCCCGCTGTGGCGTATGGTTACACAGGCGATATGTACGAAGCCGATCCTCAGTGCTGGAAAGAGATCGAGAAATAGGGTAGTCACTGGGGACGCACTTAAATGAGTGGTCATTCAAGGGTAGTCGTTGGGGACGTTCTTAAACGGCTAGTCATTCAAGAACGTTCCCAACGGCTGTGTTGTTGAAGAACGCCCCCAACGACTATGTTGCAAAAAGCTGTACGCCAGCATCCAAAGATGTCGAAAAATGTCGACTTTGGATGCTGGCGTACATGTTTGGGCTCGGCGGGTGACTAGGCAATCATTGCATCGAGCGTAATGAGCTCTCTGAGTCGCTCCGTGCGTGTTTGTCCATGACGTTTCGCCTTTGCGTCAAACGCTTCAAGAACCGATTCACCCACACGTGCCGACAAAACAACGCTTGGCTCATCGGAAATCGGCGGCCTTCCCAACTTGATGGTGCGACCCTTTGGCCACTCATCTTTTTCGTATGCCTCCGAGGCCTTTTCCAGCTCTCCGGGAGCAAACCCCATCATCTTCTCGAGCTGCTTAGCGTCCATAGCGCCTCCTATCGATCGATCCCGATTTCTCTGAGCACCTTGCGCGTAGGAGGGACAAGGGCGTGGTAAATGATGTAACCATCTCGATCGGGGCAACATCGAGCGACGAGCTCCATGAGACGACTTCTTCTATCAAGTCCAACGAGAACGTAATCGATGCCTCCATTTTCAAGATCACGCCTGAACCATGCGAAAGCGGAGTTCCAGGCGCATCTAATATCCGTCTCCGTCAGCCCGTGTTTGAGGGCATGGGGGTGGATCGCAATGAGCTCCATAAGGGCCTCTCTTTTTGTATACAGTTTTGTAGACAAAAATGCAAGCAGTCAATACTGCTAAGCAGCCTGTTTTGATTGAACTTTTCGATGTATGGTCGTCATCGGAGGTTCCAGCGCTTTTTCACTTTTCAGCTCGGAATGTGAGCGTCCGTTGAACTCCCAGAGGGGAGCGTCTTCATAGACTATTGTGAGGAGCTTGGAGACCTTGATTATCTTCGCTTGTTCGTAAAAATCGGGTCGTACGACGATCAATAAAAATTCGGCATCTTCGATTGTTTGTTGTGCTGTCGGCATGCCATTGAGACCAATAGAGCGCAAGAGCTTTGCCATGATGAAATCAAACTCGTCCTCTCTTGCGTGAAGGCTTGCGGCGCTCAGTTTGGAATCTTTTAAGATATACAGTTTGAGATATTCAACTGCCCGTGTGTAACTGGCATATCCGCAAACGACGTCCTCATAATCGAGCAGTTTAATCGAATGCTGCTTATGGCCAGCGAATATAGCCGTCTTTCTGCCCTGAACACGTCGTTCGCGCAGTGAACGCATTTCCTTGGTGTACTCGCTATGGCGTTCGTATCTTCGATAAGAATATCCGTAGTCGTCGTAGTAATAAGGGTTATCTTCGATCGTGTCGTCTAGTTCTGGCGCTATGAGGTATAGCTCTCCGTCCTTGGATAACATACAGGGGTTGTCGATGCGTCCCGATTCATCTTTGATTTTCCAAACGGTTTCATTTACTTCGAATATCGAGACTGGTTTGGGAGCGTATGAATTGTAGAGTTCAACAAACTTCTCGAGCGAAATGATTCCGCAGGCATCCGTATAAGCGCGGGCAAAGCGCCAAACTTCTTGGTTCGATTCGAGCTCGCGGAATTCCCTGTTGCTGGGAGCATCTTGCGGACTCTGGTATCTGGCGTGAAGCGCGATGTGCGATGAGGACCACCTGTTGTCGGCCGCGACGTTCATGAGCTCTAGGCGCAGGTGCTCGTTTGCGACGCGAGCGAGCGACTCATAGTGAGTTAGGTCAAGCTCTGATCGAAAAGGAGCGCCTTTGGGAACAGCGCGAGCGAGCTTAATGCAGCGTGTGAGATAGGATTGTCCTAGGCGGGGGCCATAGTGCTTGTGTAGATGAGCGCCGACGGGGGAGAGCAGTCCTTTGAGATTGGTAACGGGATATCCGGCAGTCTCTTGTTCGAGACGGCGCCCGATGAGCAATGCCCCCTCAAGCGAAGTCTCATGATCGATGCCCTTTTGATTGAGACTCTTGGCTTCAACGATTCTGCTGATATCTGAGCGGGCGCTTGAAACGGTGTCGGACGTAAAGGTGGGGATCTTTTTAGCCATAACGATGCACTCCTGTGTGACTCACGGATAACGGAAACGTTTGATTGTGAGTGCCGTTCTTTGATGGCGACGGCGAACAGGAGCGCAGCCTGTCTGAGATGGGCGAGTGCGGTAACCACCGATCTTACTTACCGAGCTCGCTCCAGCGTGTCATTGGGGACCTCCGCAGGAGCTCTCGACTCGTCTCATGCCTTGAGGCGAGTATAGCATAAAAGCAAACGTATGTTCTATAAATTTGAGAAGCTGAATTCCTACCTACTCATTTAAGTACGTCCCCAATGAGTGCTAGAGCAGATGCTCTTGTACCCACGCGATGATGTCACTCGATTCGTAGAGCGGCTTGCCGTCGATGAATAGGCAGGGAACCTGGCGCTTTCCGCCGACGGCGATGAGCGTCTGCTCGGCATCGGAATCGGTCGAGATATTGCGCTCGGGAATGGTCACGTCGTTATCGGCCAAAAAGCGCTTGACCTTTATGCAATACGGGCAGCCAGTCATAACGTAGAGCACGAGTTCATGATCAGTAGCCATGGTGTCTCCAATCGGTTGAGGTTTCGATTGAAATACCCAAAGCCGCTGCGGTCTATGCGTGAGCCGACGACGACTCGATCGTCTGGACTAGAAACGCCGTGGCGCCGGTGCCGCAGGGCTTGTCGTAGTAGTCAACAAAGCGCTGGTCGGCAAGATAGCCGTGGGCGAGGCCCAAGTACGCCTCGTCTTGGGGCTCGCATCCCCAGTTGAGAGCAATCCAGCGACGATGCATCGCGACAAGCTTGCGAGCCTCGCTTCCATCCGGTTCGCCGTCGCTCATGGCAATCGAGAGCTGGCCCAGAATAGCGCGTTCAAGTTCCTTCATGTCGTTCCATGTCTGAGGATCCATATCCAGTAACGTTTCGTTTGCTGCATCGATAGCCTCATCGCCATAGCGCGCCCGCGCTTCGGCGCCGTAGCGCTCCTCGTTTTCTTGCACGGCGCGCCAGCGTTCCAGTTGCGGCAGCACGGCGCCCATGAGCGAGACAGCTTCGTCGAGCGACATACCGGTGTTTTGTGCCAGGCGCGGGGCACAATCCTCGATCATTGCCTCCATCGTAGTGTCGTAGGTGTACTTGCCGTGGTCGTAGCACCACTTGCAGTAATGATCGGTCGCGGTGCCCGCAGCATCGGTGCCGCAGTCGTCGGGTGTGAGTATCATGCCGCAGCTCTGGCAATAGTGCTCGGGCATTTCGAGCAGGTGAGACAGGGGCTCGCCGGTCACGGCGGCGATGAGCTTCATCATGTCGATACCCGGTGTGACCTCGCCGCGTTCCCAACGGCTGACGGCTTGGCGTGTGACGAAGAGCTTGGCGGCGAGCTGCTCTTGGGTAAGGTGATGGGCGCGACGGACAGCAATGAGCTTTTCTGCAAAGGCCATAACGGCTCCTTTCTGCTTTCTGCTGGTTGATGGCTTAAGCATACGCGGCAGTAGGTGCCCTTCCAAGCAACCGTTGGTTGCACGACGGGGACCGCGACGAAGAATTGCGCGCAACGCCCCACACCTCCATGCCGTACAATGACCGGCATGGAACCTATCGCACACATACATACCGACCTGCCGCAGAAGTTCGGCATCCCGCGCAACAGCTTTTTGGCGCCCCATCTGCAGGGACGCATCGTCTTTGAGCCGGAATTTGCCTCCAACGCAGCGGTTGAGGGTCTGGGCTCCTTCTCTCACCTATGGCTGCTGTGGCGCTTCGAAAACGGAACGCCCGGCGGCACGGCTAAGGACATAGCCGCCGATGCCAAAACGCAGGACAGGTCCGGCACCAACGCAAAATGGTCGAAAACCGTGCGCCCGCCGCGTCTGGGTGGAGCTGAGCGCGTGGGCGTGTTTGCCACGCGCAGCCCGTTTCGCCCTAATCCCATCGGGCTCACCTGTGTCAAGCTCGATCGTGTTGAGCTTACCGACGATGGCCCCATCATTCATGTGCTGGGGGCCGACCTGCGCGACGGCACGCCCATCTACGACATTAAGCCCTACATTCCGTTTGCGGACTGCCACCCGGATGCAACGGGCGGCTGGATTGAAGACGCGCCGTGGCAAGAGCTCGACGTCGAGTTTCCGCAAGTGCTGCAGGATATGGTCCCGCCTGAAAAGCTCCCCGGCTTGATCGAGGTGCTCCGCCAAGATCCGCGCCGTGCGGGCGGCAAACACGAGCCAAACCGCGTTTACCATTTGGCTTACGCTGGGCTCGACATATCGTTTACGGTCGACGGAACCAGGCTGACGGTAACCGCCGTCGACGACGCGCAGGACTAACCGGCCATTTGTCCGCATTCCCATAGTGGTGCCGCGAGCATGGCTGCGATATTCAGTGGCTGCTCGACGAGGGGGCGCGTGTGGGCGTGGGTTATCAGGACGGCCGTCCGTTCCACGGGCCCTGCCACATTCGCGTGAATCTGGCGCTGCCGCTTTCGCGTGTAAGGGAGGCGTGCGACCGCCTGGACCGCTACGTTTTTAATGCACAGTAAGTGAGCGCTGCATGCGGGGCCGTCTGCCAGATTGGCTGGAAGGCCCCGTATGGTAAAGCATCTGTAACCATTGAGCGCAAGCGCGGTTTTGTCTGCTAATATCTTTGCTCTTGAGTCTGTAAACAGGAACGTCTGGAGCTCGATGAAAAGACCTCGTCGCTCGGCCGCCATATCGTTGTTTGTTGCGCTTGCAGTGGTGAGTGCCTTTGTCGTGGCGATAGCTGGCTGTTCCGGGTCGAATGACGGGGCCGCGGCGTCTGCATCAGAAGGCGCGGCCGCCTCGCAGGTCAAAGACGACAATCTTAAGACGCTCAACGTCGGCAGCGACCTCTATCCGCCGTTTGTGTATAGCGACGAGTACGGCAATATCGTTGGCCTGGATGTCGAGATTTTGACCGAGGCTTTGGTCCGCATTGGTTACAAGCCAAAATACCAGCTGATCGACTGGGAAAAGAAGAAAGAACTGCTGGCGAGCGGCGAGCTCGACTGCGTCATGGGCAGCTTTAGTATGACGGGCCGCGAAAACGAATATCGCTGGGCCGGCCCGTACCTTGCGAGCCGCCAGGTGGTCGCGGTCGATCCCGAGAGCGATATCTACACGCTTGCCGATCTTGAGGGTAAGGTCGTGGCGGTCCAGTCCACCACCAAGCCCGAGTCGATTCTGCTCAATCGTACCAGTGAAAACGTTCCGCAGATCAAGGAGCTCTACAGCTTTTCGGACCGCTCGTACCTGAACCCGGCGCTCGTCGAGGGCCTGGTCGATGCCATCGCCGCGCATGAGTCCTCGCTGCTTACTTACGAAAAAGACTATGGTGTGACGTATCGCATTCTGTCTGAGCCGCTGCTGGAGGTTGGGTTGGGCACCGCTTTCGATCTCAACGACACACGCGGCATTGACGTTAAGCTCACCCATGCCTATCAAGAAATGCTTGCCGATGGCACCATGGAACGCCTGGTGTCAAAGTACTATGATGACCCTTCGCCGTTTTTGAATGTGGAGGGCCTGTCATGATTGATGCGTCCGACCACACCGCTCAGGAGCGGGGCGATCGTTCGGCACGGGAATGGCTCATCGTCGTCCTGTTGGGGATAGCGCTCTCGATTGTTGCCGGCGTGACGAGCTACGCCTACACGACAGCTCAGGCCGAACAGCGCTTTGCCGACGTTGTCGATTACGTGGCGACACAGAGCCTTTCCTACGATGCGTTCAACAGCGCCTATGCGACCAAAAACCTGATTCGCGTTATGGAGATCGCCGGAGAGGCGGCGCGCGATATGGAGCGCGACGGCTCGGTGGATAACGCTACGTTGGAGCAATATGCTGACCAGTTTAATGTGACAGCGCTGATCGTAACGGATGCATCGGGCAACTTGGTGTCCGAGTCCTCGAAGGATAACGTGGGCTACGAGTCGCTCGCTGCGAATCTCAAAGAGGCGCCTGTGCTGGAGGTGGCAGCCCATCCGCTTAAGTCCTATACCGCTCGCATTACGCTTGCGGACGATTCGGTCGCAGACATTGGCTGCGTGGCCCGGCGGGACGGTGAGGGCATCGTTGTCGCGGTGAGGCACCAGAGCGCCAAGGCGGTCGCGAGCAATACGCTCAAGTTGCAGAGCTCGCTCGATGGTTATGAGACCATCGATAGCGGCAATATCGTGATCGAAAACGACGGTAAGGTCGTTGCGACCAACGCTGTTGAGCCCGCCGTGTCAGGCGTGTTCGATTTGCCTGCGACGGATGCCATCGTTGTCAACGGCATTAAGGAGCGTTGCCTGGCTGGTAAGGTCAGATTGGTTAACGACAGCGGTGAGTGGTATCTGGGCACATTTGGTAAAGCGCGCGATTTTTACGTGTACACCTATGCTCCCGCGCAGCGTTACTTTGAGGTTGTTGCCGCTGTTGTTGCCAGTGTGTTGGCACTCTACGGCGGTGTTATAGCCACTGTTGTGTTGGTGCGCCGCCGCGCCGAGAGCCAACGCTTTGCCGACCTGTTGCTGCAGGAGCGCGACTATGGCGACAAACTGGCAAAAGCGGCGCGCGAAGCTTCGTCTGCCAACTCTGCAAAGACGGAGTTCCTGCGTCGCATGAGTCACGACCTGCGCACGCCCATCAACGGCATTCGCGGTATGGTCGAGGTGGGCAATGCCAACGCGGACGACTTGCAAAAGCAGACTGAGTGCCGCTCAAAGATCTGGACGGCGTCGGGACTGTTGCTCGACCTTGCGAACGAGGCACTCGATATGAGCCGCTTGGAGAGCGGGCAGGTCGACCTGAATCTCGTGCCTACAGATATGGTGGCCCTCAACCGTGAGGTGTGCGATATTCTGGAGCGCCAAGCCGAGGAGCGCCTGGTGACAATTATCTGCGACCAACGGACTCTTGATCATCCCTATGCCCGGGTGAGCGTGACGCACCTCAAGCGTCTGTTGCTCAATATTGCCGGTAATGCCGTCAAGTACAACCGCCAGGGCGGCTATGTTCGCCTGACATGCCGCGAGGTGGAGCCGGTGGACGGTGTCCCCGTCTATGAATACACGATCGCCGATAACGGCATTGGCATGAGCGAGGAGTTTCAACAGCACCTCTACGAGCCGTTCAGCCGCGAGGAACAACAGGTGGAAGGCGCTTCATCGGGAACTGGCCTGGGTGCGTCTATTGCCAAACAGTTGGTCGAGCTTATGGGCGGAACCATGAGCTTTACGAGCGCCTTGGGGCGGGGGACGACGTTTACCATTTGCCTGCCGTTTGAGAAGTGCAAGAGTTCCGAGATTCCCCAGGCAGTTCGTGTGGATGCAGGCGACAGCGACGTGCTCCAGGGCCTGCGTGTTTTGCTCGTAGAGGATAACGACCTGAATGCCGAGATCGCACAGTTTACGCTCGACCGCGCCGGTGCCGTCGTGACACATGTCAAAGATGGCGAGTCTGCCGTCGAGACGTTTGCCGCGAGTGCGCCGCACGAGTACGACGTGGTATTGATGGACATCATGATGCCCGGCATCGATGGCCTTGAGGCCACGCGTCAGATTCGAGCGCTCGATCGCGAGGACGCCGCGACCACGCCGATTATCGCCGTGAGCGCCAATGCCTTTGCCGACGACCGTAGGCTTTCGCGCGAGGCGGGCATGAACGCGCATCTGAGCAAACCCGTGAGTTCTCAGGATCTCGTTGAGGCGCTTGCGCACATAGCCGCCGACGCTTCATAAACAAATGGCTCGGTTCCAATACTGGTTGGAACCGAGCCATTTTGCTATTTGCAGGACCTGTTTTTGGGCTTACTTTTCATGGATCTGCTTGCCGCAAAGATGCTCAATCGAAATCTCGTAGAGTTGGACGCCCTTGATGTCTTTGGCGATTTCCTCCTCGACTTCTTCGGCAGAAGGGTAGTACTTAAGCGCTAACTGGCGGACTTTGTCCTCGATAAACGAAGGCGTCTCGTTTACCAGGCGGCAACGGCCAAAGACCACGGTGCTCATAACGTAGGGAGCCCAGTCGTCGTCCTTGTACCACTCGTTGCCGTACACGGTAAAGCAGACTTTATCGTCACGCTTGAGCGAATCGACCTTGTGGCCAGCCTTGGCGCCATGGAAATAAATCTTGTCGTGCTTGGGGTCAAAGAAGTAGTTGACGGGAATGGCGTATGGGTAGCCATCATCGCCGTTAACGGCAAAGACGCCGCGCTTGCAGGTGGCCAGCAGCTCGCGCGCCTCCTCGTCGGTGATGGCACGTTTCTTTCGGCGTAAGGGTCTAAACATCGTCGGCTTCCTTTCTAACTGTGCATGACAGTTGGGCACAAACTATAGCGAAACAGTTCCGTTTTTCTTGATGCGGGCAAGGATGTTTTTGAGCTTGTTAAAGTCGAGCGGTTTGGGCAGATGGGCGTTCATGCTGGCATCGTGTGCCGCCTTGGCGTCCTCGGCAAAGGCATTGGCGGTGAGCGCGATGATGGGGATGTCGGCTGCATCGGCCTTCTCGCTCAGACGAATCGCGCGAGTTGCCTCGTAGCCATCCATACCCGGCATCATGATGTCCATCAGGATCGCATCGTAGCTGCCGGCGGGACGACTAGTGTATAGTTCGACCGCTTCTTTGCCGTCGGCGGCGCGAGTTACGACGATGCCTTCGCTTTCGAGCAGGGCCTGGGCAATTTCGGCATTGAGCTCGTTGTCTTCGGCCAAAAGAACGTTCATGCCGGCAAGCGAGCAGCTGATCGCTTGCTCGTCCGCACCTTCTCTTGCCTGAGGGTTCTTGTCGATATCGAGCGGAATCTGGACGTTGAACGTACTTCCCACGCCGACCTCGCTCGAAATCTCAATCGTGCCACCCATCATGTCTATGAGCGATTTGACGATCGGCATGCCCATGCCAGTTCCCTGAAATTTACTGCGGGCATCGTTGCCCTCTTGGGCAAACGGTTCGTAGATGTGCTTAAGAAACTCGGGCGACATGCCGATGCCGGTGTCCGAGACGCTAAAGCAGAAGAGCACCTGGCTATCATCGATCGGTTTAATCTGCGATGTAAAAGTGACAGTTCCGCCATCTTTGTTGTACTTGATGCTGTTGTCGAGCAGGTTGATGATAATCTGACGTACATGAGTGGGGCTTCCCATTACATGTGGATTGCAGAGGGGATGTGCTCTTTGATCCTGCATCGTAATATTGCGATCGGAAGCGCGGAGCTTGCACAGCACAATTGCATCGTTGCAGAGATCTTCGAGGTTAAATGAGACATGCTCAAGCGTTAGCTTTCCATTTTCAATCCTGCCCATTTCTAGAATGTCGTTGATGAGTGAGAGCAGATGGTTGGCGGCGATTCGCGCCTTAGCTCGGTTTTTACGGGCGGCATCGACATCGTCTTCGTGCAATTCTTCAATTTCGATGAGCCCTAGAATGCCGTTGAGCGGCGTGCGGATGTCATGGCTCATGCGGGCGAGAAAGGCCGTTTTGGCCGCATTGGCGGCGAGTGCCTTGTTTTGCTCTACTCTGGCTCGCTGCAGGGCCCAGGTTAGAACCGCTACCCCAGTCAACAGTACACCGACGATGATGACGACAATCGAACTACGATGACGATATATAAACCTGAACGCGTCTGATTCCTGTGCGCTATACGACGTAGAGGAATAATTGCTCGCAGAAAGCGATTCTCCGGCGTTGATGATGCCCTTGTTGACGATACTCAATAATTCGGGATTTCCGCGTCGCATAAGGCAAGAAAGTTCGGCCGTGCGTGAGAGTTCCTGTATCTCGTAGTCTCTGATATCGTAGCTATCTCGGATGGTTTCCAGCCGTGCGTTGGGAACAACGATGCAGCTTGATCTTCCGTCCTTAAGGGCAGAAAGTAAGTCGTTTGCAGACGGATACTCGGTTACATTTGCATTTGGAAACATAGTTTTTAATTCGCTGCGGTTGACGATGGAAAACCCTGTGCAACAGATATTGCGGAGATCCTTGTTGAGATCGCTGGTGGCGTGGATGGCGGTAAGAGAGATCGTTCCCATCGAAATCGATTGAACGGTCCCCATTTGCTCGGCAAGCCAGTAGTCGCGAAATGCCGGTAGGGCGATGTCGATATTTCCCTTTGAGAGAGCTTCCGTCATTTGCCGGTTGCTTGAAAAAGCGAGCGTGTGTACGGTAATGCCAAATTTGTCGTGGAGCGTCGTAACGAGTGAGACGAGTGACCCTTCCATTTCTCCGTTTGCATCTTGGTTGCAGAAGGGGAGATTGTTGTTGAGATAACCAAGTGTAAGCGTGTCGTTATTGGCCTTGAGCCACGACCGTTCGGAGTTGGTAAGTGATGCGGATCCGCTATTTTGCGCCGAGTAGTTGGATTTGACTTCGTCGTTGTAGCGCGGGTTGGTGCGGTTGATTGCCGCCATGGCCGAGTTGATGTCGTTCATCAGATCGGGGCGGCTTTTGGGAACGGCAAAATAGTAGTCGCTCGAGCCTACGTAGAACATGGGTGACGCATCGGGCGACGAAATGGTGTCGTTCATGATGACGGCGTCGACCTCGCCGTCTGAAAGCGCCTCAAAGAGGCCGCCGCCGGTGTCGATTTCTTTATAAGTACAGGTGACGCCTTCGTCGGCGAGCCACTGCTGGCCGACGAAAGTTTGCATAACGCCAGGGTTGCAGCCGATGGTAAGGCCTTGGAGCGCCTGGGGGTCACCCTTGGCCAGATCGTCGCGATTGGGCCTGGCGTAGATGTAGTAGCGCTCGGTGCCCTCGGGGTTTGAGGAAAAGAGTAACTTTTGCTCGCGTTCTACTGAATGCGAGATGTTGGGCATGAGGTCGATTTCGCCCTTCTCGAGCATGTCCATGAGCTCGGTGAAGGTGCCGGACACGTATTCGTACTGCCAGCCAGGGGTGTAGTACGAGAGGGTCTGGAGGTAGTCGTAACCCCATCCCGAGAGGCGTTCGCCGGGGGTGCCATCCTGGAACCCCTCGTTGTTGACAAGCCAGCCGACGCGGACCGTCTTGACCTGCTGGTCGGAGTCGGCGGCAAAGGCCGGGGTGGGCATGACGGCGCTCAGTAGTGTGAGCGCAGCAAGCGTGACGGCTAGGGTGCGATATAGAGCTAAGCGAAGGACGGCGGAAGGTTTCACATGCAATCCCATCGAGTCGAGATAATACCGCATAAGGATACCAGCTCAGCCACCCTAACACCCGGCAGATGGGTAGTCATTGGGGACGTTCTTAAACGACTAGTCGCTGGGGACACTCTTTGCCGGAGTTGGCACTTAGGGACGCTCCCAATCTGTTCGACACAAAAGGAACGTCCCCAGGTGCCGGATGTGCGACAATACCGAGCGAACGTGATGGGGCATCTGGAAAAGGGGTCGCGATGAACAAGTTGAGGACACTTGCCGACGTATTGCGCCAGGCTGGCTTTGCGCGCATCACCGGCCTGTTTCTTATCTTCTACCTGCTGTGTTCGACGGCCGTCTGGCTGTCCGAGCCCACGACCCTTACGTTTGGCGATGGCCTCTGGTTTAGCTTTGAGACCGTATCGACGATCGGCTTTGGCGATATTCCGGCCGAAACGCCGGTTGCCCGCGCCATCACTGTCGTTTTGAGCGTCATCAGCATCTTCTACATCGCCATGCTCACGGGCGTGGCGGTGAACTACTGCAATACGCTCATCAAGATGCGCCAAAAGGACACCATGGCGCGCTTCATGGACGATCTCGAGCACCTGGAAGAGCTCGACCGCGATGAGCTCGCCGACCTGTCGCGCCGCGTGCGCGAGTATCGCCGACGCCAACACTAGGGCGGGCGCCGCGCGTCACGATGAGGGGGACTGAATATGGATATCACCGTGTATCTGGGCGCCAGCGTCGGTAACGACCCGGCGTTTTTGCCTGCGGTGCGGCAGCTCGGCACATGGATTGGCTCCAACGGGCACGCGCTGGTATACGGCGGGTCCAAATCGGGCCTGATGGGCGCGCTTGCCGATAGCGTGCTCGATGCCGGTGGACGCGTGACCGGCGTGGAGCCAAGCTTTTTTATCGAGGCGGAGTATCAGCACGACGGTATCAATGACCTTATCGTGACGAGCGACATGGCCGAGCGCAAGGCCAAGATGATCGAGCTCGGCGATGCGTTTATCGCCTTTCCGGGCGGCACGGGCACACTCGAGGAGATCGCCGAGGTCATGTCGGCTGTATCGTTGGGGCATCTGAGCACGCCGTGCATTCTGTACAACCTGAACGGTTACTACAACGACCTCAAGGCGCTGCTCGAGCACATGATTGATAAGGGGCTTTCGAGCCCGAGGCGCCAGCAAGGCATTTACTTTGCCGAGGACCTGCACGAGATCGCATCGATTATCGGCAGCTAAGCCGTAGGCCTATCGCACGTGCGGCGCCCAATAGCGCCGTTCGCGGCGTGGATGGTCGGCACGTCCGCGCTGTGCCCGTCTTACAATAAAACGTATCCTTGTCGATTTTGACCACGGGAGGCCCCGATGGATAACCTTGCAAAACCCAAAAATCGTGCGTTGTTTTTAGTGAGCGTTGCCGTGACCGGTGCGTTTGCAGGCGCCGCGGTCTGGCTGTTCTTTTTTGCGATGGAGCACGGTATCGACTATCTATGGACCGAGATCCCGCATATGCTGGGCGTCGCTTCGCCCGAGCTCGCAAGCGGCCCGTTTGGCTTTCTGCCGTACCCGTTTTTCGTCTGCCTCCTGGGCGGCCTGCTGATCGGCCTGTACGAAAAGCTTACGGGCACCAAGACCGATGATCTCAATCAGGTAATGGCCAAGGTAAAGCGCGACGGCCGCTACCCGTACGACAACTTGGGCAAGCTTTCGCTTGCGGCATTGCTGCCGCTGCTGTTTGGCGGAAGCATTGGACCGGAGGCCGGCCTGACCGGCGTTATCGCAGGTCTGTGCAGCTGGGTCGGCGACCGCATGCATCGCTTTGGCGCCGAGTTTAGGCAGCTCACGCTGCTGGGTACTCAGGCTGCCCTGACGGCGCTCTTCACCGCGCCCGTCTTTGGCTTTGTGGCGCCGCTCGCCGGCAGCGCCGACGGCCAGGACGCCAACGGCGACGAGGGCTCCGAATCCGACGAGATCACCATCAAGCTGCCCAAGGCGCAAAAGACCGTGGTCTACGGCATTGCGATTGCCGGCGGTCTGGGTACCTACCTGCTGCTTGGCCAGCTTGTGGGCGGCGGCATGGGCATGCCCAGGTTCGAGGCCGCCGAGGTGGGCAACCTGGAGCTTACCTGGCTCATTCCTCTGTCGCTGATCGGAACAATCTGCGGCTGGCTGTACTTTGTCTCTGAGCACGCGAGCGAAACGTTTGCCCGGGCCATAGGAGAGCGTCCTGTCGTTAAGGCAATGCTGGCTGGTCTGGCGCTCGCCATCTGCGGCACGGTCCTGCCCTACACCATGTTTGCCGGCGAGACCCAGGCCGACGTGCTCATGGAAACCTACCTGACCATTCCCGCCGGCGTGCTTATCGCGACCGGTCTGGTCAAGGCCATGCTGACGCCCGCCCTCATCAACCTGGGCTGGCGCGGCGGTCACTTCTTCCCGGTTATCTTTTCGGGCGTGAGCCTGGGCTACGGCTTCGCTATCCTTACCGGCGCCAATCCGGTCTTTTGCGTCGCCGTCTGCACCGCCTCGACGATGGGCGCCGTTATGCGTCAGCCCGTCATGGTCGTGGGCCTGCTGCTTATGTGCTTCCCGCTCAAGGGTATCGTCTGCATGATCATCGCCGCAGTCATCGCAGCGGGCATTCCGCTGCCCAAGCCGCTGCGCAAGTAGCACGGCGGCGCACGGTCAATACAAACATCTCAAGCCCGGTGTGAGGGTGTCCAACTTGAGCTTGTGCCCTTTGACGGGTCGTTATTTTCAAAATGCTGCTGTAATCCACGACACGGGTTGAGCGCCTTCCCAATAATGGGCCACGCCGATCTGTGGCGCATGTCCGATGATACCGCGCCTGCCTACAGGTCGCGCGCTCGATAGACCTTGGTGCTGATAGGGCAGCTCAGTGTAAATAGCACGAGGGCCAGGACGGCAATTCCTGCGCACAGGCAGCCGAGGACGGCGGGATCGGGATTTGCCCCGGCAATCGACATGAGCCAGTTGCTGATGGGGTTGGAGGAGCTCAGCGTGGCCATGGTGCCGCAACCAAGCAGGGCAAACAGGCCAACGGATAGGCGCAACGCCTCCATGTGTCCAAATCGAAAGAACAGCGGCTGCGCCAAAAACACCATCATGAGGGAGATGAGCATCGAGGCTGCCGAGGCTATTGCAATCTCAAAGACGGTTTGTCCTGTCGAGGTCACGCCCGCGCTGTTGAAGAACGGAAGGGCGATGATGTTCAAAAGCACGGCGGCGCAGGCCATGATGGCCGAGAAGACAACGATGCACAGGTAGCGTGCGCAAATAATGTCTTTGCGCGTGAGAGGCAGCGTTGCCCGATAGCGTTCCCATCCGTTTTGATTGTCGTAACCGGCCAGTGAGTTCATGAATAGGATGGGCGACATGGCACTGACGGCGCAGGCGCCGGCGCTCATGCCGGAGTCGCCACCAGACGTGTTGGCGAGCGTCAGCACAACGAATATGAACAGGCCGACGCCCGCGACGCTCGGGACAAGCGTGCGAACGATGGCGAGCTCGGACATAAAGGCGCGTTTCATTTCGAAGCTCCTTTCAGCGTGAGGCGCAGGTAGTCATCAATGGTTGCCCGATCGCAGGGAATCTCGGGAAAGGCCTCGAGCGCTTCGCGACGGTTGGGCACGAGCACGTCCACGCTATAGGCGTGGTGGGCGGCACGGGCGGCTTCGACGCAAGCCATAAGCTCGGCGGCCTGTGCCTGGGTGCAGTGGGCGATGCCGGCGCGGTCAGTAATGTCCTCGCGCGGCAGGTCAAACACAATCGAGCCGTTATCGATGCAGATGACGCGGTCGGCGGCGCGATCGAGGTCGGACGTAATGTGGCTCGAGAGCAGCACGCTGCGCTGGCCGTCGGAAACAAAGGCGAGCAGCTCGTCGAGCAGCTCTTCGCGCGCCATGGGATCGAGGCCCGCGGTGGCTTCGTCCAAAACGAGCAGCTTGGCATTGTGACTGAGCGCACACGCGAGCTGCAGCTTCATGCCCATGCCGCGGGAGAGGTCCTTGACCTTTGCCTTGGGATCGAGGCCAAATCGGTCGATGAACCCGGCGAACGTTTCGCAGCTCCACGTGGGGTACGCCGGGCCTACGAGCCTCTCGATCTGGCCCACCTTGAGCGTGGAGGGGAAGGGGCACGTGTCCAGGACAAGGCCTACGCGGGAGCGCAGGTGGCGCTGCGTCTCGTCGGGCGCGTTGGTGTCGCAGCGCTGTCCAAACAGATGCACCTTGCCGGCATCGAGCTTTATAAGCCCGAGCGCGGCACGAATGGTCGTTGTCTTGCCGGCGCCGTTTGCGCCCACAAAGCCGACAATCTGGCCGGGCTCCACGGTAAGCGTGACATCGCGTAGCGAAAAACGGTCGCTTACGCGGCATGAAACACCTTTGAGTTCTAGCAAGTTTTGCATGGTATAGCCTTTCTTGCAGATGGCTACTGCATGGTTTCGGGGGCCACAAGGTTGAGCATCTCGTGCAATTTGTCGCGCGTGACGCCCAGGGTTTCGGCCTGCGTAGCGGCCTGCGCAAGCAACTCTTCGATATGGCAGAGCTGGTTTTCGCGCAAGAGCTCCTGGTTTCCCTCGGCGACAAAGCAGCCCTTGCCCTGCACGGTGCAGATAAAGCCGAGCTGTTCCAGGTCGGCATAGGCACGCTTGGTGGTAATGACGCTCACACCGAGGTCGCTCGCGAGCGCACGGATGCTGGGGAGTTTGGCTCCCGCAGCGAGTGCGCCCGAAAGGATCTACGCTTTGACCTGCGAGGATATCTGCTCGTAGATGGGCTTGTCGCTCGAATTGGATATCGTGCAAGAGGAAAATATGGGCCCGTCTGTCCCTTCGTTCGTTTGTCTCGATCTGTAACATCTGGAGCCGATTTTGGCAGTTAGATGTTACAGATTGAGACATTGGTTGCCCGCCTGCGCGTTTGTCTCAATCTGTAACAGGTAGAAGCTCAAAACCCGTCTTCCTGTTACAGATTGAGATGGCGTCGATCTTCCCAGCCGTTTATCTCGATCTGTAACATCTGGAGTCGATTTTGATGGCTAGATGTTACAGATCGAGACAGTGCGTAAGGCGGCTGCCCGGTGCGCAGCGAGCTCAGCTGATGAATTTGTCCTGATAGGTGCCCTATGGCGGGATTTCGCGGCTACAATAGTGCGGTTACATCGACGTAATGCACTCAATGCAAGAAAGGATCCGCATGGCAAGCCTGTCGGATGAAATCTCGTCGCGCCGCACATTCGCGATCATCAGCCACCCGGACGCCGGTAAGACCACGCTTACCGAGAAGCTGCTGCTCTATACCGGCAGCATCCAGACCGCTGGCTCGGTCAAGGGCAAGAGCTCGGCCAAGCATGCCGTCTCGGACTGGATGGACATCGAGAAGGAGCGCGGAATCTCCGTTACTTCCTCGGTACTGCAGTTCACCTACAACGGCGCCTGCGTCAACATCCTCGATACCCCCGGCCACCAGGACTTCTCGGAGGATACCTACCGTACCCTTATGGCCGCCGACGCCGCGGTCATGGTCATCGACGGCGCCAAGGGCGTCGAGGCCCAGACCAAAAAGCTCTTTAAGGTCTGTACGCTGCGCCATATTCCCATCTTCACCTTTGTGAACAAGCTCGACCACGAGGCTCGCGATCCGTTTGAGCTCATGGAAGAGATCGAGAACGTCCTGGGTATCAATACGTATCCCATGAACTGGCCGATTGGCAGCGGCCGCAACTTCCGCGGCGTGTTCGACCGTCAGACCCGTCGCGTTATCGCCTTTGAGGGCGACGGCCACGCCAATGCCACCAAGAAGGTCGCCGAGGTCGAGGCCGAGCTGGGCGATCCTTCCATGGACGAGCTTATTGACGAGGAGAACCATAAGAACCTGATGGACGACATCGAGCTGCTCGATGGCGCCGGCGACGAGCTCGACTTGGATGCCGTGGCCTGCGGCAAGCTGAGCCCGGCGTTCTTTGGCTCGGCGCTCACCAACTTTGGCGTGGAGCCCTTCCTCAAGGAGTTCCTGCGTCTGGCCCCGACGCCGCGCGCCTATACCGATACGCTCACCAGCGAACCGGTCGATCCCTGCCGCGATGACTTTAGCGGCTTTGTGTTTAAGATCCAGGCCAATATGGACAAGAACCACCGCGACCGCATCGCCTTTGTGCGCATTTGCTCGGGCAAGTTCGAGCGTGGCATGGACGCCTTCCACGTGCAGGGCAACCGCAAGCTCAAGCTTGCCACGGGCACGTCGATGATGGCCGATGACCGCGCCATCGTGGACGAGGCGTACGCGGGCGATATCGTGGGCCTGTTCGATCCGGGTATCTTTAGCATCGGTGACACCGTGTGCTCTGGCAAGCGCCATGTGCAGTATCCGCAGATCCCGACGTTTGCCCCCGAGATGTTCGCCCGCATTACGCAGGTCGATACGCTCAAGCGCAAGCAGTTTGTGAAGGGCATGGAGGAGCTTGCCCAGGAGGGCGCCATCCAGATCTTCCGCGAGCTGGGTGCCGGCATGGAGAGCGTCATCGTGGGCGTGGTCGGCGTACTGCAGTTTGAGGTGCTCGAGCGCCGCCTCAAGGCCGAATATCGTGTTGAGGTTCGTCGCCAGCCGCTGCCCTATACGGACATTCGCTGGATCCAGAACGACCCTGATACCATTGACATTCCGGCTCTTTCGCTCACGCGCGACACCCTGCGCGTCGAGGACATGCGCGGCGGTAAGCTGCTGCTGTTCACGAGCCCGTGGAACGTGGATTGGGCAACCGATCACAACCCCGATCTTATCCTGTCGGAGTTTGGCAACGTAGCCTTTTAATGCATCGGCGCGGTGGCCCTGTGGGGCTGCCGCGCCGTTTGCTTGCCTGATGCCGTGTGAGCGGCTATTATACCCATCGTCGTCTCAAGACCGTGACGTCCGAGCAGTTCGGGTCCGATATCCTGCTCGTTAAACCTAAAACCAAAGGAGTACATAATGATCAAGAGGGTCATGGAGGACTATAAGGTCCTGTTGCGGAGCATTCCCGCGGCAACGGTTTCGCTGTTTTTCGTGAGCGTCATCATGATGAACCTGCTGGCCAACAAAGAGCTTATCAGCCTGCCGTATCTGGCACTCGACTGCGGCTTTGTGGTGAGCTGGGTCTCGTTTTTGTGCCAGGACATGATCTGCAAGCGCTTTGGTGCCAAGGCATCCATCAAAATCTCTATCCTCGCGCTGCTGGTCAACCTGGCCGTGAGCCTGTGCTTTTGGGCATGCTCGCTCACGCCCGGCATGTGGGGCGCCTACTACGACACCGGCATGATCGAGGTCAACACTGCCCTTAACGCCACCATCGGCGGCACCTGGTACGTGGTGCTGGGCTCTTCGCTGGCAATGCTCGTTTCTGCCGTGGTCAACTCCACGCTCAACCAGTCGCTCGGCCGTATGCTCAAAAAGAATAACTTTGCGAGCTTTGCCTTTCGCTCCTATGTGTCCACGGGTGTTGGCCAGTTTATCGACAACCTGGTCTTTGCCATTGTGGTGAGCCACACGTTCTTTGGTTGGACCTGGGTGCAGGTCCTTATGTGCTCGCTGACCGGCGCTGTTGCCGAGCTGCTGTGCGAGGTCTTCTTGAGCCCCGTGGGCTACAAGGTCGTGCGTGGCTGGGAGCGCGAGAATGTGGGCGCCGAGTACCTCGAGCGTCACGCAACCGCCTAAGGAGCAAGTATGCGGGTTTTGATCACGGGTGCCTCGGGCGGTATCGGAGCCGCGTGCGTGCAGCGTTTTTTGGACGAGGGCCACGAGGTCGAGGGCTTTGATCTGCAGCCGGCGGCGATCGAACACGAGCGCTACCGCCATCTGATCGTTGATGTCCGCGAGCCGGACACGTTTCCAGACGACCTTGAACCCCAGGTAATCGTAAACGTTGCCGGTACGCAGGATTCGGCCGACGACATCGCTGCCAACCTGTGCGGCACCATCAACGTGACCGAGCGCTACGCCTTTGTGGGGGAGGGGCTTGCCGCCAAGCCGGCGCCGGCTATTACATCCGTGGTCAATGTGGGGTCGGCGAGTGGGCATACGGGATCGGAGTTTCCCGCCTATGCCGCCAGCAAGGGCGGCGTTATCGCCTACACCAAAAACCTTGCAAACCGTCTGGCGCCGCAGGCCATCGCCAACAGTGTGGACCCGGGTGGCGTGATCACGCCGCTCAATCGTTGCGTGATGGAAGACGAGCGCCTATGGAACCAGATTATGGAACTCACGCCGCTCAAGCGTTGGGCCACCGCCCAAGAGATCGCCGAGTGGATCTACTTTGTGGGCGTGACCAACCGGTTTATGACTGGGCAGAGCCTGCTCATTGACGGTGGCGAGGCAGACCGTACCCAGTTTATTTGGCCCGAATAGGAAACGCGTCCGATGGAAAGCCGTCGGACGCGTTTTTGATGTATCGATTTTTAGCCGAGGCAAGTCCAGTTGACGGGGATCGAGCCGTGCTGTTCGAGTAGACGATTGGATGCCGAGAAGGGGCGCGACCCCATAAAAGCGGGGAGTTCTGCCGTGGCACGGTTGGCCGAAAGCGGCGAGGGGTGTGTGGAGGCCAGGCAGAACTTACCGGCTGCCTTGCCTGCGCCGGTCGCGGCGAGCTTGCCTTCGACCATCTGCTGGGCAAAGCGACCCCATGCCAAAAAGACTACCGGCTGGGGCAGCTGACAGCAGCGTTCGATAACGTAGTCGGTGAGCGTGCTCCAGCCCAGTTTGGCGTGTGAGTTCGCGGCATGCTCGCGCACGGTGAGCGTGGTGTTAAGGAGCAGGACGCCCTGTTGTGCCCATGGCGTCAGATCTCCCGTGGCGGGAATGGGGCAACCCAGATCGGCTTTGAGCTCCTTGTAGATGTTGCGCAGGCTCGGCGGCAACTTGGTTTGCGTCGCGGGAACCGAGAACGATAACCCCATGGCCTGGTTGGGTCCGTGATAGGGATCTTGACCCAAAATGACAACTTTGACATGGTCGGCCGGCGTATAGGCGAGGGCATTGAGGATGTCGTCTTGTGCCGGGTAAATGGTTTGCTCGGCACGTAAAAGGGCGATGCGCTCGAGCAGCTGGTCCGTCGTGTCACGTACCGGCTGCGGCGCATCGCCCAACCAAGTTGCTATGTTGCGGTCGCGAGTTGCGGTGTCCATGGGGCTCCTTTATGGCAGATGCTCTGTTGGCATCTATTGTAAAGGCGTCCGGAGACCTTTATGTCGGGGCTACAAAAGGTGAGGCGCTTACGAGGCTTGCTCGGGCGCTCCTGCCATGCGAGCCTGTCCATGTGCGCGAAGGCGCGGAAGCTCGATGGTTGCCACCATGACGCCGGTGAGGATGAGGGCGGCGCCAAAGAAGGCGATGGGGCTCAGCACTTCGCCGACCAAGAAGAACGAGAAGACGGCAGAGCAGACCGGCTCGAGCGAGAAGGCAAAGCCGGTGGTCTCGGCGGGTACGTGAGGCTGCACGAGCGTCTGGGTGATAAAGCCGTAGGCAGAGCAGATGAGTGCGAGCGCAACGACCACGACGATTTCGTTCGGCGTGCTGGGAAGCGTAAAGCCGCCCAAGGTGCATGCGGCGATGCCCGAGAACAAGCCACCGAAGCCCAGCTGCCAAACGCCCAGAGCCAGCGGATCGACTTCTTCGACAAAGCGCTTGGCGATGATAATGTGGCCGGCATAGATAAAGGCCGAGAGCAGCATGATGATTGCGCCGGGATTGAGGCTGGTAAAGTCGGCGCCCGAGAGCAGCAGCATGCCGCAAGTGACGATGGCGGTGCCGATGAGCACCTTGCGCTCGGGGGCGCGACGCAGCAGGGCCGCATTGGCAAACGGTACGATCACGACCGTCAGGCTCTGCAAAAAGCCGGCGGTGGAGGCAGAGGTAAGGCTGGAGCCCAGGCACATGCAGGTGAGTTCGGTCGCCATGATGGCGCCGATGATAGCGGAACGAATCATCACGTCGCGGTTGACGCGCAGCGCGTGCTTGTGGAAGAGCAGCAGACAAGCTGCAAAAGCGATGATGCAGCGTAGCGCAACGATGCTCGTGGCGTTCATGCTGTCCATGCCGATCTTCATGAGGGGGTACGAAAAGCCCCATGCGACGGGAACGGAAAATGAGAGCGCGATTGCTTTTTTGCGATCCATGGGACTCCTTTTGTTACAGAACGGTTTCGCAAAAAGGATTCTGCTCCCAGATATGGATGTAGTAAAGCGAATGTATCTTCAGTATGATTAAGAAATACTAATGTTGGAAGAAAAGGTCCTGGCAAAACGTTTGGCTCTGTTAGACCAAGGTTGACATAAAAACGATGTCACCGCGAGGCGGTACCCT
>OGXP01000011.1_pt1 | contig 215182 bp, 173 predicted proteins | sample 1576351 | NCBI WGS metagenome assembly OGXP01 (sample SAMEA3541517, study PRJEB24748) | human gut metagenome | biome: human gut; feature: human-associated habitat; material: faeces | place: China | collected 2012
GACGTGGTGGCGGGTGCCGAAACAGAAGCCGCGGCATCGGCACCGGCATGGCGACGGGTGAAAATCGAATTGCTGTTCATCAGGTTACTTACCTTCCCTTGACTTGCGCATTGCGTCGGAGATCAGGTCGAGCGCAACGAGGAGCACCGCACCGAAGAGCAGAGCCAGCAGCGACATGGCGGTGGAGATTTGAGAATTGGACTGGCCGAGCTGGTAGAGCGCGACCTGCAGGTTCATACGGCCGAGCAGCGAGGCGACGGTGTATTCGCCCAGCACCACGGCGATGGAGATAAAGGATGCCGAGAGAATCGACTGCCATAGGTTCGGGATGATCACCTTGAAGAACACCTTGGGCCAGGAGGCACCGAGCGAGCGGGATGCCTCGACCAGCGTCTTGACGTCGATGGAGTTAAGCCCCACGGCGATCGCGCGGAAGGCGAACGGCATCACGAGAATCACGTAGGCAAAGCACAGCCAGATTGGGTTGGTGCTCAGCACGTCGGCGGACAGCCAGCGGTAGATCGGGCCCAAACCCACCACCAGCACGATGGCCGGGATGGTCAGCGGCAGCGTGGCCACCCATTCGATCGCGCGCTCCAAAACCTTGGAGCGAATATGCACGATGACCATGGTGGGCACCAGCAGCACCAGCATGATCACCACGGTGACCGCGCTCAGGGCCAGCGAGGTGCCGATGCCCTGCCACAGCACGGTCAGGTCGGCACCCAGCGACTCGCCGTTGCCGGTGAAAATCGCGATCCACGGCGCGGCCGACCAGCGGCCGGACAGCGGGTGACGCAGGGTGAAGATGAGCATGGCCAGCAGCGGCACGAACAGGAACGCCAGGGTGACGAACAGGATCACGAATTTGATGATGCTCTGTTTACGCGCACGAGCGGCGCGCAGCTGCGGCGGCTTGGTTGCGGAAGTTTCGGTCATTGCCAACGTCCGGCCCTCTTTTCCACGGCGTGGCTCAACAGCATGACGATGGCCACGACGATGATCATTGCGAATGCCAGCACCTGGGCAAAGCCCTGCTGGTTGGGGTCCAGTTCGTTGCGCATGGCACCTTGGATCATAAGCGGCACCAGAATCGAACGCTGGGAGAACAGGGCCGCGGCGGTCGCGTATGCGGAGAACGCGGAGGCGAACAGCAGCAGGAACGCGGAGATGAAGCGGGGTGCCAGAATCGGGCAGGCCACGCGCGTCCAGTACTGGAACGTGTTGCCACCGAGGGATTCGCATGCCTCGCGCCACTGTGGACGGATCGAATCGACCGCAGGCAGGAAGATGATGATCATCAGCGGAATCTGGAAGTAGCAGTAGATGGTCACCAGGCCCGGCAACGAACTGAGCCAGTTCGGGTTCACGGTGTAGCCGGTCAGTGTCTTGATAAGCATGGTGCCGATACCGTTGATGCCGATGGTGGCGATGAACGCGAACGCGAGCATCACGCCGCCGAACTGAGCAAGCACGGAGGAGATGGCGGAGACCATACGACGCAGCAGGCCGTTCGGCTTGGCACCAATGACCAGTGCGTAGGAAGCGAGCGCGCCCACCACTGCGCCGATCAGAGAGGATGCTAAAGACACCAGAATCGAGGTGCCGAATGCGGCGATGGTGTTGGCCTCGAACATCTTATTGAAGTTCGCGAGCGTGAAGTTGCCGCTGCGATCCTGGAATGCACCGACAATCACGATGACGGTGGGTGCGAGCAGGAAGCAGGCGGTGTAGGCGAAGAACGGGAGCGTGGTGGCGAGCGTGCCCAGCTCCTGGCGGTGCTTGGCCATCGCCGAGGAGAGAGGAGAAGCGGGAGTAGCGGACGGACCCGCAGCCTTGGCGGCAGCAGGTCCGTTCGATGCAATGGGTGCGATTGCGGCGGTCATCGGTCTGTGCCTCAGTTGCCGATCGTCTTGTCCCAGTTGTTCTGGAGCCACTCGGTGATGCGGGTGGAGTCGTCGTTGGTGTAGGAGACCGGCTCGCCTTCGATGGTGATGGCGTCCTTCAGAGTGGCCTGGTCGACGGTGCCGTCTTCCTTCATGGAATCGAGCAGCACCGGGTTGGCGCCGCCCTTGAACCACAGGTTCTGGGCGTCGGCGGTGTACAGGTACTCCTCCCACAGGCGGGCGGCGGCCGGGTGCGGCGCGTCCTTGTTGATGGCCTGGTTGTAGTAGCTGACGACCTGGGCCTTCGGGAAGGTCTTGTACTTCCAGTTCACGCCCTTGTCCTTGAGCTCCTTCTTGTAGGAGGCCTGGTTGTAGGTCCAGTCGAAGACCACGCCGGTCTGGCCGGAGTCGATGGTGCCGTTGGTCACGTCGACGGTGGTCAGGTTGCCGGCTTCCTTGAGCTTCTTGAAGTAGTCAAGGCCGGGCTGCAGGTTGTTGATGTCGCCACCGGCGAGCTGGTTGGCCATCAGGTAGCCGTTGAAGGCGGCGCCAGCCTCGGCGGGCTTGCCGTTGAGGGCCACGGTGCCGGCGAACTTCGGGCCGAGCAGGTCGTCCAGGGAGCTGATGTCGCCGTACTTGTCGGCGTTCCAGCCCACGGACATGATGCCGGTGTAGTCGGCGTAGTAGGCGCCGTCGGCGTCCTTGGCGGTGTCCGGGATCTTGTCCCAGGCCTGCACCTTGTACGGGGCGAAGTAGTCGGTGGAGGTGGCGGCGATGGTCTGGCCGACATCGAAGACGTCGGGGGCGGCGTCGGTGCCCTTGTTGGTCTTGGCGGCGTCGAGCTCTTCCTTGGATGAGGCGTTCGGGTTGAGCTCGGTGACCTTGATCTCCGGGTACTTCTTCTTGAAGCTCTCGATGACCTCGCCGTAGTTGGACCAGTCGTGCGGAAGGGCGATGACGTTCAGCGCGCCCTCTTCCTTGGCGGCCTTCTCGAGGTCTTCCATGGTGCCGAAGTCGGCGAGGGAGGTGGCTTTGGCGGACTTTTCGTTCACGGTGACGGCCTTGCCGGTGCTTTCGCCGGTGCCATCGGAGGAGGCGTTGCTCGAGCCGCAGGCGGCCATCGAGAACGCGAGCACGGCGGCGAGGGAGCCGGCCGCGATCTTACGCAGGTTGTTCATAATGTTCCTTTTCTCAACATCATCCAGACGACAGTCTGGGGAGTCGGGCTTGGTATGCGCGGCATTCGCGCGGCCCGTGAATCCAAGAAAAGAAACTATGCGCCTAATCTGTCCTGACACTGGCGCGCAAGTGAATTGCGTTCGCCATTTGCTGTACGCCTGTTGAACTTAGGAAAACTTGGCATGAATTACTGACAGGTATGGGCGATGTGTCAATAGCGGAACCGGCCTGCGGCCGATTCCGCACCACACTTACCTCAGCACGCCCTCAATCAATCGCGTGATGAGTTCGGTGTAGCTCACTCCGGTGGCATCCCAAGCCTTGGGATACATGGAAATCGGCGTGAAGCCGGGCATGGTGTTGATTTCGTTGACCATCACCGTGCCATCAGGCGTCACGAAGGTGTCCACACGGCTCAAGCCGGCACCATCCACGGCCTTGAACGCGCGACGGGCCACGTCACGCACGTCCTCAAGCACGCTGACCGGCAGATTGGCAGGCACTTCCACGTGGCTGGCGGAGGCATCCATGTACTTGGAGTCGAAATCGTAGAACTGGTCGTCGTTCTGATGATCGAGCACGATTTCGCCGGGCCAGCTGGCCTCGGGCTCGTCACCGGCCTTCGGGCACAGCACGGCACATTCGATTTCGCGACCATCAATCCCCTGTTCGACGAGCACCTTCCAGTCGTGCTCGCCGGCGGTGGCGATGGCGGCGGCCAGACGATCCTGCTGGGTCTCGCGGTCATCGGCTTTCTCGACTTTGGTCACACCGAAGCTGGAGCCTGCGCGCGAAGGCTTGACAAACAGCGGATAAGTAAGACCGGCGTCCTCGATCTCGGCAAGCACATCGGCGGCGGTGAAGTTGCGCGCATCGACCGTCACACCGGGCGCGGTGGGAATGCCGGCGGCATCCAGTACCACCTTGGTGTAATGCTTATCCATGCAGGCGGCGGAAGCAAACACTCCGCACCCCACGTACGGCACACCCATCATTTCCAGCAGGCCTTGAACCGTACCATCCTCGCCATAGGGGCCGTGCAGCACCGGCAGTACCGCGTCCACATGGCCAAGGGAGGTCAGCACATGGTGCATTTCCGGGTCGGACATGCTGACGAAGCTGGTGCCGAAGCCGGAATCGGCGGAATTGATGTGGCTGGGCTCGCCGATGAAGAAACCGTCCTGTCCGCGAGAGGGGTCAAGCATCACCGGGCGCGATTCCGGGGTGATCTTTACGGTCGGCAGCTCGCCGCCGTCCAAGTTCCAGCCACGCGGATCTTCGCCATTGATGATCCACTTGCCGTCCTTGGTGATGCCGACCGGAATCGGCTCGAACCGTTCAGTGTCCATGGCCCCCAGCACACCGGCAGTGGAGATGCAGGAAATCGAATGCTCGTCTGCACGCCCACCATAGAGCACCACAACACGCTTCTTGGCCATAACCATCCTTTTGTTGAAACTACAACCGTTTTCAAGCCTATGCTTTGCACCGCCAACCGGACCGAACCGCGCTCGGAACGCCGCGCACAAGAGACGCACACCAGTCTACTCGTGCACGTCAACGACGTATACGCCACGCGACTTTGCACGTACAACGTATACGCCACGTATACGTCGCTTCTCTCGTTATTCGCCGGTAACCTCGTGACCGAACAGTCCGGCAAGCATCTCCGAGCAGGAAATGCCTTCGTTCAGCACGCGGCTCATCTGATACGCCAACGGGGTCGGCACATCAAGCTGATCGCCAAGAGCCACCACCGCATCCGTGGTGGGCACGCCTTCGGCCACACCGTTGCTGACCTTGGTGGCCTCTTCGACCGTCAATCCCTTGCCGAGATTCGCGCCGAACGTATAGTTACGAGACAGCGAAGAGCCACAGGTGGCGATGAGATCGCCCACACCGGCCAAGCCGAAGAAGGTCTTGGGATCGGCGCCAGCGGCTACGCCCAGCGCGGTCAGTTCGGCCAGTCCACGAGTTTCGATCATGGCTGCGGTGTTCTCACCGTAGCCGGCACCACGGGCCATGCCCACGGCCAGCGCGGTCACGTTCTTCAGGCTGCCGCACATTTCCAGGCCGATGACGTCGGTGGTCACGAACGGCTTGAAATAGGAGGTGGTGCATGCCTCGGCCACCTTCGTGGCATTATCGAGGTTCGTGCAAGCCACCACGGTGGCGGCGGGATGACGATCGGCGATTTCCTTGGACAGGTTCGGTCCGGAAATGGCGGCGAACCGGTCGGCCGGCAAGTCAAGGGATTCGCGGACGACTTCGTCCATACGCTTGTTGGTGCCACGCTCGATGCCCTTCATCAGGCTGACGACGATGGCGTGATCGGGAATCAGTCCCTTGAATTCGACGAGTGCCACTCGCGCGAACTGCGCGGCGATGGCCACGACTACGATGTCCGCGTTCTTGACGGCTTCGGCGCGATCCCCAGTGGCGGTCATGTTGTCCGGCAACTTTTCGACGGACGGCAGGCGCACGGCGTTGTGGTGGTGATCGCGAATGCCCTCGACAATCTGCTGCTCCTTGGCCCACATGGTCACCGTGTTGCCTGCGTCCGCCAGCACTTGGCCGAAAGCAGTACCCCATGCTCCTGCACCGAGAACCGTTATATTTTTACCCATATCAAATTCCTACCTTCGCTTGTCGCGCAACTTCATCGGCACAATCTTGTGCCATGCTACTCGCCTAGGCTCCCCGTACGGGAACCGGTGCGGCTACTTCTCAGCCGGGAACGGGCCGCCGGCTTCAGGCCAAGGCTTACGACTCATACTGCGGTAGTCCCAGTAGCCTTCAGCGGGGAACTGCTCGCCACGAATTTCCTCCAGTACTGTGTTCATGCGTTTGAGCACGCGCCACATCAGCTCGTTCACGGCCTCGGCAGGCGGCTCTTCACCCCATGAGTCCATGTCGGCAAGCAGATCGGAGTAATCGAGCGCATGGTCATAGCACATCACCACGTTTTTGCGCGGCCATGGCCACCAGTGGTTGATGGAGGCGGCACCCCACGTCACCGCCGGGTACAGCGGCACCTGATGCCCCAGTCTGCGCGAGGATTCAAGGGCGATATATCCCACGCCCTCCTTAATGCTCATCACCCACTTTTTCGGGTCGCGGGTCACGGTGCCTTCCGGCCAGACCGTCAGCGGGCGGCCGGACGTCAGAATATCAATCGAGGTCTCTTCGATCTGCTTGGCCTTGCCCGAATGACGCTGCACCGGCTGCATGCCGACCAACTGGAACCACTTGCCGATCAATGGCCACTTCGCCATCTCGGCCTTGGCCATGTAACGGGGGCGGCGGCCCATGTGGAACAGGCTCATCATTGGCACGAACACATCAAACATGGTGACATGACTGGCGGCGGTGATGAACGGTCCGGTTTCCGGCACCTGTTCCAAGCCCCAGGCCTTGGTCTTGCAGCTGGCGCGGAACACAATGGACACCCCTCCCAGCAGTCGTTTGGTGGCCTTGGGATTCTGGGCGTTGATTTCCGGCTGATTGGGCGTGCGGGGGCCGGTCGGGTAATACTGTGTCGAGTCCACAAGCGTGTGGCGGGCGGCCAGACGCTTGACCTGCTCATCACTCAGCGGGCTTACGGCCGAACGCGGCGACGGTTTTCCTTTGGATGCCATGGTCTCTATTGTGGCACGGACCACCGCCCAACGATTCCAGCGAAACATTCCCCGGAATGCGTCGCACAATACGCGGCAGCCCGTCTGCACACACCATGCGCGCAGACGGGCCGCCGGGAAAACGTTCGAATCACTCCACCGCGATGGCGTCAATCTCCACGAGCGCGCCCTTGGGAATCATGTTGTTGCCAAAGGCCACGCGGGCGGGCTTGACGGAGCCGATGAACACCTCAGCGTAACGTGCGTCCACTTCCTTGAAGTCCTCGACGTTCTTCAGGTAGATGGTGGCGCGGCACACATGCTCAATGCCGGTACCGGCAGTGTCGAGAATGTGCTTAATATTCTTCAGCGCCTGTGCAGCCTGCTCTCCAGCGGTCTCGCCCGCCAGTTCGCCGGTGGCCGGATCAATGCCCAGCTGGCCGGATACGAACACGAAGCCATTGGCCTTCACCGCCTGGCTGTATGCGCCCAGCGCGGCCGGCGCCTCGGAAGTGGCTACGGCTTCCATCTTTTCGCTCATATTGTGCTCCTTCTCATCTTGGGGGCGCCCACCTGCTGCGGCCGGCGCCGGTACACATCACCACCGGCTACGACCAATCGCACGATCAGCAACGATTGGCAATGCCGATTACGTAGCAGTCTACTGAGCAAAGTCGCGTTTAGCGCGCATGATGCCCGGCATACGGCCATCAACAGACTATTCCTTGCTATTCCAGACGATTCCAGACGATTCCAGACGATTCGGCTACCGTTCTCGCCAAACCGGACGGTTTTTCCACGACCCAAGCGAGCCGGCATCACCGGCCTTGCCATTGCCGACACCAGCACCAGCCTTGCACGCGCCGAATATGCAAAAGGCTTCCGGCGGTTAGCCGAAAGCCATGCTGGTGGGCTTGATGGGGATCGAACCCACGACCTTCTGTTCCGGAGACAGACGCTCTATCCACTGAGCTACAAACCCGAGCAACTTCTTTACTGTACACCACATCACGTTGCATGCGGCACATACGTCGCCAAAATAACGAGAAAATCGCCATTATCGGCTCTACAATGGGGTTATGTCGGAACCTACAGATGACTTCGAATACGAACGCCGCTTCTTCTGCCGCGAACTGCCGGCGGAATACGACGACGGCGACGCCCCGACCCTCATCATTCAGAGCTACTACGTGCATGCCGACAATTACGCCTTGCGCGTGCGCCTGGTCTCGCGCAAGGTTCACGTCGACATGACGCCCGACGTAAATCCGGTGGCCGTGCTGGACGAATACCGCGACCGGTTCTCGGAAGCATATGTCACCGTCAAAGGTCCGTCCGTGGGCGGCACGCGCTACGAAGTCGAGCGCGAAATCGATACGCGTATCGCGGCCGAACTCATCAAGCGCGGCGGCTCGGTAATCATCAAGAACCGGTATTCCGTGTGGATTGAGGAAGACGGCTGGAGCGTGGATGTGTTCGGCGGGCCGAATGCGCCGCTCATCGTAGCCGAGGCCGAACGATCCGGGCCGGTTACCAATCTGACGATTCCGAAATTCTGCATCACCGAAATCACCGATCAGGCGCGATTCAATAACGATGGTCTCGCCAACCGTCCGTTCTGTAAGTGGGCGGATGATTTCGAGGAGGAGCTGGCGCTGGAGGGGCCAAGGTTCCAGCAGTATTTCGGGAAGAATCGGATGGTTTAGGGGGGGGAGCAATCGAGTACGCTCGTGAGCTCCCCTCAGTCATCTACGACGACAGCCCCTCTCAAAGAGGGGAGCCAAAACCACTTAGTACATGAGGGTGGCTAGGCGACGACGGGCGCGGGTCAGACGCGGGTCGGTGGGTTCGGGGATGGCGAAGTATTCGAGCAGACGCTTGCGAACCTGCTCGATATCGGCCTTGTGCCCGGCGGCCAAAAAGTCCAGCAAACGGTCGAAAGCGTCTTGAATCTGGCCACCAATCATGTCGATATCAGCCACGGCCAACTGCGCTTCCACATCGTCCGGCGCTGCGGCGGCAGCGGCACGTACATCACGTACATCAGCGGCCCCGGAGCGGGCCAGCAACAGCGCCTTCGCACGTTCGCGGGCGGCCAGTGCATCGGACGGGTCGGATCCGAGCACGCGCTCGTATTCGGCGGCGGCACCGGCGTAATCGCCCTCCTCGGCCAAACGATGGGCTTCGGCATGCTCCGGCGGCACCTGCTCAGCACCCGCGACGGCACCGGTGGCACCAGCGCTCTTGGCGGCATCGGAATCAGGATCACCCGAGTACGGCGCGGTACCGTTCACACCAGACTGCGCGGCGGCCTCAATAATCTTCGGAATCACCTCGTCAGTAAGTTGCTTGAGCTCGTCGTCACCCGGAAGGCCCTGCAACAGCGGCATCGGACGGCCGGCAATCAACGCGAACAGTGCGGGCACGCCCTGCACCTGCAGCGCTTGGGCAATCGAGGGATTGGACGAGATATCGATACGGGAGAGCTGAATCTGGCCGTTCAGGGCGTTCACCGCGTCGCCCAGTGCACGGGCCATCGGGAACAGGCGGTCATCGGTCGGCACCCACAGAAGCAGCAGGATCGGGAAGGTCGCAGAAGTCTGCACCATTGCCTGGAAGGTGTTTTCGGTGGTGTCGATCACGTACCCACCAGCGGCAGGCGCGCCGCCCGCTTGTCCGGGCTCGGCCTTGACCTGATGCTTCAGCGCCTCCAAATCGACGGCGCCCGCCAATGAGACTCCCGGATTGAACTGCTGCTCTGCCATAATGCCTCCCGATTCCACGCGATTCGCGTACAACAACAATCACATTTGCTGACATTGATTGTAATGCCGATTCCCACCACGTAGGGATTCTTCCACTACGCGGTGAAATTCCCACCACGTAGCAAAACGCCCACCACGATGTGACTCAAAACGGCACCATTGTGCGAAAGGTAAAACTTACCGACATCGTGGTGGATGAATCATATCGTGGTGGGGCGTTAACCGCGCGGTGGGCGGCGGCAACAACTACAGCGCTTCGACCTTTACCGGCTGACGGTCGGCACCCACGGCGGTGATTTGCTCACCGGAGCTTGCCAACGGAATGTACAAGGCCACCACGTTCACATACGTGACCTTCATGGTGCTGGTGTACTTGTCGCTATTGAACAGCGCCTTCTCGTCGTCGGAAGCCGGCTGCGATTCGCGGCCATCCCCTGCCTTGCGAGTCCATTCGCCGTTAATACGGCCAACCACCAGATCACCGGCACCGTCTGCAGCACGCATCACCCACATCTGTTCAGGCACAGCGGTGAATTTTTGCTCCTGCGTACCGTTGTTGCGTTGCATACCTTCCTGCACCTTGGCCGTGGTATTGGCCAGTTCCTGGCGCAGCAAATCGTCTGCGAACTTGGAAGCGTATTGGCTCTTGGAGCCGTTCTGCAGCACATCGGCGTATTGGGTCAAGGCATCGGCGGGAGTGGCCACCAGCTTCTCATCCTTTGCGGTGCCCATCTGCGAGCCAATAGTCGGAATCTCGAACTTCGGCAGCTTGGCGCCCTCAAACAGTCGAGCCATGGCCATCAGCTTGTAATTCTGCTGGGCGGATTCCTGATCGAAGACCAGCAAACGCTTGGACTGCTGATCTTCGGTGGTGGTCGTGATGGTGAACACCGAGCGAGGCCATCCGTCGTCCATGGGAATCACCGTCTGGGCGATGTCCTTGGGAATGGTCGCGTATTTGGACATACCGCCGCCGCGCTGGTTGATCGTGGTCTGGCTGATGCGAATGTCCAGCTGGGGCCCGCCCATAACGGCCGCATATCCATCGGGATTCTTGGCCTGATCGGCTTCATCGATCGTCTTGAGAATCTTCAGGCGAATCTTCTTCTCCTGTGCCTCGGTCAAATCCGGCGCAACCTTGGTGGAGGTATCAGCAGCCGGCGTCGGCAGTTGGCCTTCACAGGCGGTCAACGGCACGACCAACGCCATGCAGGCGAGGGCGGACACACACAGTTTGTTCCATCGCTTGTTCATCAGCTTTCCTCCTGTCCGTCATCGGCCGAGTCGTCTCCGGTATTGACCTCTTGGGCCAAGCGGGAGAAGTAGGCCTGCAGTTCGTCAGGGGTGATTACCGAAGTCGATTCGTTATCGCCGGCGCTGAGGCCGGGCTCAGCGCCGCTTTCGGCACCGGTCTGCTGGTCGGCGACCAGGTTACGCGAACTTGGGTCGATGATAACCGGTGTTTCGGTGGCTTCAGATTGCGAGGATTGCGAGGACGCACGGCCCGAACGCCGATGTGTGGCGTGACGGCGACGATTACGTCGACTTGCACCATCCGGCTTCCCGGACACTGCGATGCTGGCGGGTGCCTCTTCCTCGATTACGGCGCTTGCCATGCCTTCCACCATGCGCTTGCGGCGCTTATGCGGCGGCATGGCGAACACGGAGGCGCACAGTACGGCCAGCACGGCCAGCAATCCGCCGGACAGATAGAACGGCATCGCAAAGTCCGGCACTTCGGAGCGCACCCAGTGCAGCTGCACCTTGGCGTTGGTGACATTTTCGCCCAAATCCACAATGGCTACCGTCGAGGCGCCGGTCTTCTTGCTCTTCAGCGAAACGGACCCAGTGCCGCATTTCACGGCAGTCCACATATCGGAATCCTTGAACGACACCGCGTCATCGGCACTGGTAGGCGCTCCCTGACTCGTGCTGCTTCCCTTCTGGGTGCTCAGCTCGCTCCATGATGCCAATCCGGTGATGCGGGTATAGGACTTCTCGGACGCGACCCATCCGGCAACATCCTTGGACGAACCCAACGCCACGCACGCCTCGTCCTGAGAGGATCCCGAGTCCACGGTTATCGTGGCATTCTGATCCAACAAGGTCAGCACATTCGGATCAGTGACGACATACCGGGAGCCGCTCATGGTTGCGGAAGCGGTGATTTCAGTGGAGGGCTTCCACATCGTGGCATTCATGTACCCCAACACCACAGCCGCCACGGCCAATAGTCCGAAGATAGGCGTCACCACTCCACGCATGATTTTGGCATGACGGGATGGACGCTTGGCGCCCTTATCCGGTCTTGTAGTCTGTTCTTCAGCACTCATAACTCAACCATTCTACAATCTTCACCTGTTTATTACCTAGGAGCGCAGAAAATCAAGGTTTACCAGTAGGGTGATGTGTCATGCGTAAGTCTGTTAAGTCTATGTTATCTCCCCTCGGCAAGGCCGTTGCCCTTGCCTGCTCGCTGGCGATGTGCGTGTCGCTGGCTGCCTGCTCCAGTTCGAGCTCGGACTCGAAATCCTCTTCTTCCGATTCCTCTTCATCTTCCGACTCTTCTGACAAGAAGGGCCAAATTGCCGGCGTGACCGCCAAGGGCAAGCTCGGCGAGAAGCCGACCATCTCCTTTAATACGCCGATGACCGTGTCCGACGGCTCTTATGTGGTGCTGCAGAAGGGCGATGGCGACGTGATCGAGGAGGGCGACCGCGTCTGCGCCCAAGGCATCGCGCTCAACGTTAAAGACGGAACCGAGCTCATGGACACCTGGACCAAGAACACGCCGGATTGCTCGCTGAAGGTGGATTCCAAGACCCTCTCCTCGACCTACTACAACCAGATCAAGGGTGCCAAGATCAACACCACGATTGGCTTTGGCGTCAACGCTCAGGATTCGTCCGGGTACTCTTACATTCTGGCGATGACGTTTGTGTCCAAGTCCAAGGACTTGGAGAAGGCCACTGGCGAGGAAGTCAAGGATGTGCCGGCCAATCTGCCGAAGGTGACGCGAGCCAAAAACGGCGAGCCGTCCATCGACATGAACGGTCAGGGTTCGGTTGATTCGCTGATCTCGCAGACGCTGATCAAGGGTAACGGCGCCAAGCTGACCGACAAGAACACCGTGGTGGTCAAGTACACCGGTTGGCTTACGAATGGCAAGCAGTTCGATTCGTCCTGGGATCGCGATTCCACAATCGACGCCGATCTGTTCAGCGATTCCAGCGGCCAGCATCAGGTTATCGAGGGCTGGCAGAAGGGTCTGGTCGGCCAGACCGTCGGCTCTCAGGTTCTGCTGGTGATTCCGCCGGATCAGGCCTATGGAGATAAGGAGCAAGGTCCGATTCCCGCCAACTCCACGTTGGTCTTCGTAATCGATATTCTCGCCGCGTACTAAAAGATATAGCAGGGGCTCCCTCTGATGAGGGAGCCCCTGCTATATCTAGAACAGCCTGAGACTGTCGTCCTCGGTGCCTTTCATATCGTCGTAATCGAGGATGAGGCAGGTGAAGCCGCGGTCTTTGGCCAAGACCTGGGCTTGCGGCGTGATGGTTTGTGCGGCGAAGATGCCGTGCACCGGGGCCAGCAGCGGATCTCGATTGAGCAGTTCGCAGTAGCGAGTCAGCTGCTCGACGCCATCAATGCCGCCGTGACGTTTGATTTCCACAGCCACATGCTCGCCCTCGGCATTCACGGCCATAATATCCACTGGGCCAATGGCGGTCGGGTATTCGCGACGCACCAGCTTGGCTCCCTTGCCGATACGCTCGATTTGCTCGGCCAGATAGCGCTGCAGATGGTCTTCCACGCCATCCTTGATGAGACCCGGATCTTCGCCCAGATCATAGGTTTGGTCGGAATAGATATGCTGCAGCGTCACTTCAAGAATGTCCGAACCCTTGTCGGCGCTGACACGTAGCACCTTTTCCGGCTCACCAGCGGCGACACTTTCCGGGGAATGCGTCGCAGAATCACCATCCACAGCCCCACCAGCGACACTTTCCCGGGAATGTTGCGCGGATTTGGCGGCTGGGTCGATCTCACGAATCGTGCAGGGCGCGGTCATCCAGTTCAGCGGCTTGTAGGAGCCCAATTCGGAGAAAATCAACAGGCTGGAATCGGCCTTGATCAGCAACACGCGCTTGGCCAGGGGCAGTGAGGCGTTGAGGCGGCCCGAATACTCGGCCGAACAGTCGGCAACAATAACTCGCATAGGCCACCACTGTAGCGCAACACATGGCATACATAGCAAAAGGGGCTCTCTGGAAAACCAGAGAGCCCCTTAAGGAGTTGGTTCAGATCACTCGGCGGTGCCGGAGTACTGGACGTCGTGGCCGCGCTCGACCGCCACGGTGAGTTTGTTCGAGTCGAAGGAAATGAATCCGTCGGTCACCTCGAACATGTGGCGATCGCCATCGGGCTCAACCACGGTGAGCGTACCCTGCTTGATCACCGTGAGCACAGGCTCATGGTCGGGCAGGATGCCCATGCCGCCCTCAGAGGCGGGAATGGTCACGCTCGTCGCCTCGCCGTGCCACACAGGGTGGTCAGCGGCGACGATGTTGACCTTCATCGTGGTTTTTTCCGCAGCCATCACGCACCCAGTTCCTTCTGCATGTTGTGCCACTTCTCTTCGAGGTCGTCGATGCCGCCGATGCCGGAGAACGCCTGCTCCGGGACGTCGTCGTACACGCCGTCGCAGATGCGGGTGAAGGCTTCGATGGTCTCGTCGGCCGGCACGTAGGAGCCGGGGCGACCGGTGAACTTCTCAGCCACATAGAAGTTCTGGCCGAGGAACTGCTCGATCTTACGAGCACGGTTCACGGTGGTCTTGTCCTCTTCGCCGAGCTCGTCGATACCGATCAGGGCGATGATGTCCTGCAGCTCCTTGTTACGCTGCAGAATCGCCTTGACGCGGTTGGCGCAGTCGTAGTGAGCCTGGCCCACGTAACGCGGATCGAGGATTCGCGAGGTGGAGCTCAGCGGGTCCACAGCCGGGTAGATACCCTTGGAGGCAATGTCACGAGAAAGCTCGGTGGTTGCATCCAAGTGGGCGAAGGTCGTGGCCGGGGCCGGGTCGGTGTAATCATCGGCCGGCACGTAAATGGCCTGCAACGAGGTGATCGAGTGACCACGGGTCGAGGTGATGCGCTCCTGGAGGGAACCCATCTCATCGGCCAGGTTCGGCTGGTACCCCACGGCGGAAGGCATACGACCCAGCAGGGTGGACACCTCGGAACCGGCCTGGGTGAAGCGGAAGATGTTGTCGATGAACAGCAGCACGTCCTGGTTCTGCACGTCACGGAAGTACTCTGCCATGGTCAGTGCGGTCAGCGGGACACGCAGACGGGTACCCGGCTGCTCATCCATCTGGCCGAAGACCAGTGCGGTCTTCTCAAGCACGCCGGCCTCGGCCATTTCGCCGATCAGATCGTTACCCTCACGGGTACGCTCGCCGACGCCAGCGAACACGGACACACCACCGTGGTTCTGGGCCACGCGCTGAATCATTTCCTGAATCAGCACGGTCTTGCCCACACCTGCACCACCGAACAGACCGATCTTGCCGCCCTGCACGTACGGGGTCAGCAGATCGATGACCTTGATGCCCGTTTCGAACATCTGGGTCTTGGACTCCAGCTGATCGAAGGCCGGCGGGTTGCGGTGGATAGGCCAACGCTCGGAGACGGTGATGGTCTCATCCGGCTTCTTGTTGAGGATGTTACCGGACACGTCGAAGACGTGGCCCTTGGTCACGTCGCCGACCGGCACGGAGATCGGGGCGCCGGTGTCGGAGACGGAGGCACCACGAACCAGGCCGTCGGTGGGCTTCAGAGCGACGCAACGGACCGTGGAATCACCGAGGTGCTGTTCGACCTCGAGGGTGATCTCGGTCTCCTTCGCCTCGCCTTCTTCCTTGGCGCTGGTGTTGACGATCGTTACTTTCAGGGCGTTGTAGATGTCGGGCAGATGACCCACCGGGAATTCAACGTCGATAACCGAGCCCTGGACGCGGGTGACGCGACCGTTGGTAGGCTCGGCCGCAGTGGTCTGGTTGTCAGCCATATGCGTTCCTACTCTTCCTTCTTGGTCAGCGCGTCAGCGCTGCCGATGATTTCGGTAAGTTCCTGGGTGATCGAGGCCTGGCGGGAAGCGTTGAGCTTGCGCGTAAGGTCGTCGATCAGGTTTCGTGCGTTGTCGGTTGCCGTGTGCATGGCGTTCTGGCGGCTTGCGGTTTCCGACGCGGCCGCGGTCAGCAGGCACTCGTGGATACGGGACTGAATGTACTTCGGCAGAATCGCATCCAGTACCTTTTCGAGGCTGGGCTCGAAAGTGTACAGCGGAGCGACATCCGCAGTAGCCGGTGCCTCTTCATCAGGATCGGGCACCTTGGTCTCGTTTTTCACGATTTCGACCGGCAGCATGCGCAGCACGCGCACCTTCTGCACCACCATGTTGATGAACTCGGTGTAGACGATGTAGAGTTCGGAAACTCCACCCTTCTCAGCCGGCTTCATGTAGGCGTCCATCAAGGTGTTGGAGATCGTTTCAGCAATTTCCACGCCGGGCTGGTCGGTGTCGCCTTCCCACGTCGCCGCGATGTCACGATTACGGTACTTGTAGTACGTCGAACCGCGACGCCCGTACACGAACAGCTCCGGCTGCTTGCCTGCCGCATCGAGGCGGGACAGCAGCGACTCCGTTTCACGGATAATCGAAGAGGTGTACGGGCCGGCCATACCACGATCCGAGGTGAGGGCGAGAACAGCCACGCGCGGGTTCTTCTCGTCCTTCACCGCGATCGGATGCGTGATATGGGTGTGGGCCACCAACGCTTGCACGGCATCGAAAATCGCATCGGTGTACGGCTTCGCGTTCAGGGCCACATCACGGGCCTTGGCGATATGCGAAGACGCGATCATCTCCTGAGCGTTGAAGATCTTCGCCAACGACTCGGTGGAGCGGATGCGTGATTTCAATGCGAGTTGCGAGCCCATGGCTTACTTTTCTCCCGCCACGATCTTTTCCTGATCGACCGGCGCGGCCTTGTCAACGTCCGGCTTCTTCTCGACCAGCGGCTTGCCGGCGGAAGAGACGAACGTCGAACGGAACTCGTCCACGGCCTTATCGAGGGCAGCCTCGGTGTCGGCGGTGAATTCCTCGGTCTCGCGAATGGTCTTGAGGATATCGGTGTTGTGGTCGATGTAGTCCAGCAGTCCCTGCTCGAACGGAAGGACGTCCTTCAGGTCGAGGTCGTCGAGCTTGCCGTGGGTGCCGGTCCATACGGACACGACTTCCTGTTCCGGCGAGTACGGGTGGAACTGCGGCTGCTTCAACAGCTCGGTCAGGTGGGCACCACGGGTCAACTGGGCCTTGGAAGCCGCATCCAGATCGGAGGCGAACATGGCGAAGGATTCCAGCGAACGGTACTGTGCCAGGGAGATCTTCAGCGTACCGGAGACCTTCTTCAGAGCCTTGGTCTGTGCGGCGCCACCGACTCGAGAGACGGAGATACCGACGTCCACGGCGGGGCGCTGGTTGGCGTTGAACAGATCGGACTGCAGGAAGATCTGGCCGTCAGTGATGGAGATCACGTTGGTCGGGATGTAGGCGGACACATCGTTCGCCTTGGTCTCGACGATCGGCAGACCCGTCATCGAACCGCCGCCCAGGTCATCGGAGACCTTGGCGCAACGTTCGAGCAGGCGGGAGTGCAGGTAGAACACATCACCCGGGTAGGCTTCACGCCCCGGCGGGCGGCGCAGCAGCAGGGAAATCGAACGATAGGCCTCTGCCTGCTTGGACAAGTCATCGAAGACGATGAGCACATGCTTGCCGTTGTACATCCAGTGCTGGCCGATGGCCGAGCCGGTGTACGGGGCGATGTACTTGAAGCCAGCGGAATCGGCTGCCGGGGAGGCCACGATGGTGGTGTACTCCATGGCGCCGGCGTCTTCCAGGCTCTGCTTCACCGAGGCGATGGTGGAGCCCTTCTGGCCGATGGCCACGTAGATGCAGCGGACCTGCTTCTTCGGGTCGCCGGATTCCCAGTTGGCCTTCTGGTTGATGATGGTATCGATCGCGATGGCGGTCTTACCGGTCTGGCGGTCGCCGATGATGAGCTGGCGCTGGCCGCGGCCGATCGGGGTCATCGCGTCGATGGCCTTGAGGCCGGTGGACAGCGGCTCGTCGACCGGGTGGCGGTGCATCACGTCGGGGGCCTGGGCTTCGAGGATACGACGACCCTCAATGCCCTGGATCTCGCCGAGGCCGTCGAGCGGCTTGCCCAGCGGGTCCACGACGCGGCCGAGATAGCCGTCGCCGACGGGCACGGAAAGCACTTCGCCGGTGCGTCGCACTTCCTGGCCTTCCTCAATTCCAGCGAAATCGCCGAGGATCACCACGCCGATCTCACGGGCGTCAAGGTTGAACGCCAGGCCGAGCGTGCCGTCTTCGAACGTCAGCAGCTCATTGGCCATGCAACCAGGCAATCCCGTCACGTGTGCAATGCCGTCACCGGCCGTGGCGACATAGCCCACTTCCTGGGTGGGGGTGTCGCTCGGCTTGTACGACGACACGAAGTCGTCGAGGGCCTTGCGAATCGAGGCGGGATCGATGGTCAGTTCTGCCATGATCACTCCTTCTATTGGTTATTGTTCAGTCAAGTCTTTGCTTGTGTGTGGTGTTGGACGGATTGGCTCGGCCGGTCAGGCCGGAGTCGCCTCCGTCTGCACCTTGCGATGCAAGTTCTGCAGCTGTGCGACCACGGTGTTGTCCGTGACTTCGTCGCCCACCTGGATGCGCATGCCACCCAGCACGGTCGGGTCGACCACCGAGTTGATGTGCACCTGACGGCCCACCTTGGCGGAGTAGACCTCGACCAGTCGCTTGATCTGCTCCTTCTTCAGCGGGGTGGCGGTGGTCACGGTGACCATCGACTCACCCATGTGGCGGGAGAACTTGTTGATCAGCCACTGGATGGTCTCCAAGTAGCGGCGGCGGCGCAGGTTGCAAGTGGCGTGTTCGGCGAGCCTCATGGTGACCTTGTTCAGGGTCTTGCCAGAGAACACCTCGCGGAACAGCTTCACACGGGCCTCGCTGGTGGCCTGGTAGTCGTACAGCTTGGCGCGTACGACCGGCAGGTTCAGCAGTGCGGAATGCAGCTCGGACAGCTCGATGGATACCTGCAGCGTGGCGTCAGTGGCGTCCGCGTAGTACATCATGGCGTCCACGCCGAAGTCTTCCACTGCGTTGGCGATGTCGCGCGCACGGCTCCAACGGCGGGAGACCAAGTCAGTCATGATCTCCATGGTCATCGGATGCGCGTTGTCACCGAGCAGTTCCTTCAGGACGGCCACCTTGTCGGCAACCGGGCGGGACGGGTCGGTCAGTGCGCGCTCCAGCTGAATGCTGTCATCGAGCACCTTGGTGATCGTGAACAGTTCGTTGCCGATCCGCCACGCGTCCTCACGGGTGTCGCGCAGTTTCGGGGCCAGCGAATCACGCGACTCGCGGTCTGCAATACGTGATGCCTCTCCTCGCATGGTCACCTCCCTTTCTGGTTACGGATGGTCACGGTCACTTCTTGGCGCCCAGGTCGTCGATCATCGAATCGATCATCGAGGACTGCACGTCGTTGTCTTCCAGCTTGGCACCGAGGATCTTGCCGGCCAGGGCGGTGGCAAGTGCGCCGACCTCGCCCTTGAGCGAGACGATGGCCTGCTGGTGCTGGGATTCGATCGAGCGCTGTGCGGATGCGGTGATCTGGGCCGCATCGGACTCGGCGCGGGAACGAGCGTCGGCGATGATGTGGGACGCTTCCGCACGGGCGTCGTCGCGAATCTTGGCGGCGTCCACACGGGCGGTGCTCAGCTGGGCCTCATACTTGGCCTTGGCCTCGTCGGCGTCCTTCCTAGCCTGCTCCGCCTTGGCGATGTTGCCCTGAATCTTGGCGGCGCGCTCGTCGAAGATCACATTGAACTTCGGCATGAAGAACTTGTAGAAGAACACCGCAACGATGACAAGAATGATCAGCGACCATACGATGTCATAAACCTCAGGAATGAACAGGTCAATCCCGCTTGCTGCTTGTGTCATCAAGCCCTCCTTTCAGTGATGGACATAATCGGTTTTCGTCTGTTGATCTGCGCAGATCAGATGATCAGGGCGGCGACGAAGCCGATCAGTGCCAGCACCTCGACCAGAGCCAGGCCGATGAACATGATGGTCTGGATCTTGCCGGACATCTCAGGCTGACGAGCGGTGGATTCCATGGCCTTGCCGAAGAGGATGCCCAGACCAATGCCAGGGCCAAGAGTACCGATACCGTAACCGATGACGGACAGGTTGCCGGCGACCTCTGCGAGGGTGATGATATCCATTGTGTTTCCTTTCTAACGTACTTGGCGACGTTATAAATCTTGGGGTTTGGTCGGTCTGCGATTTTCCCAGACCGGGGACCGGAAGCGGCGGGTTAGTCGCCCGTCACTCTTCCGGGAAGCTCAGGTTGATGTACACGGTGGAAAGAATCGCGAAGACGTAGGCTTGCAGGAAGGCGACGAACGCCTCGAAGCAGGTCATGGCGAAACCACCGGCGAACCACAGCGCACCCACCGGGATGCCCTGCAGCTTGTTGACCGCGTCAACCATCCAGAACTGTGCGAACGCCAGGCAGGTGGCGACCATAAGGTGGCCGGAAACCATGTTGGCGAACAGACGGATGGTCAGGGAGGCCGGGCGGATGATCAACAGCTCAAGCAGGTTGATCGGAGCCAGCAGGAAATAGACCGGCCACGGCACACCGGGGGTGAACAGCTCGTGGCGCAGATAGTGGCCGAGGCCCTGCGAGCGGATGGCGGCGATCCAGTACTGGATCAGTGTCCAGACAGCGAACACGAGCGGCATGACCACCGTGGCGTTGGCCGCCATGTTCATACCTGGAATGATGCCGCACAGGTTGAAAATGAAGATCGTGAAGAACAGGGTGGTGATCATCGGCACGTAGCGCTTGCCACGGGCCTCACCCATCACGTCATACACGACCTTGTCGCGCACGAAGTCGAGACCGTACTCGACTACGCCCTGCCAACGGCCGGGGATGAGCTTGGCGCGCTTTGCGGTCACGCCGAGCACCACCAACAGCACGATGGTTGCCACGATACGAATCAAAATAATGCGGTTGATGGCAAACGGAGTTCCCTGGAACAGAATCTCCGGGGGAAGGAAGTCATCAACCGAGGGCAGATGAGCGCCTGCCTCGTCAGCCAACAGCAATCCTGCGCTGAGCGAACCGACCATATCACGCCTCCTGCTTCTTCAATGTCAGGTGTCAGTTTAAACCCACCGGGCAGGCAAATGTGACGTGCTCGTTACTTTCGTCTTTTTTGTCTCCTCGGTGTGGAGTCTGCCGGGCATGGACACGGAGTCTGCGCTGGGCATTCGGCTCCGAATGACTGAAGAGTGATTATTTGCCTGCGTCTAGACAATGTCAATATTATACCGGCGAGTCTCCTGAAATCCCTACTGCTGCAAGGTTTTCCCGGGCGTTTCGCGAACGTTGTGCACTATTGGTCGCATTACGCGGATGTGTGGCATTACGTTCATCAAGCCGTCCACATCGTGGACGAACAACCGTCCACGCTACGAACGCAACCTCCAACAGTAGCTCCCTCTGATGGGCCGAGCCGTGAAGGAGAAGCAAAGGAGCTCCCCGTCGAGGGGAGCTGTCGTCGTAGGCGACTGAGGGGAGATCGTAGGCTCAGCCCTGAATCACCCCATACCCGTCATGCACAAACGGCTTGAAATCATCCTGGCGCGGCCCGCCCGGCTCATGCCGAATCGAACGATCAGTACCGAGCTTCTTCTCAGCCTTGAGCTGCGGCACCTCGGTCAGGTCATACGGCGTGGTCTGGTACACCCAGTTGAGCCAGTTGCGCCACAGCAGATTGGCGTGGGCGCGCCAGGCGAACAACGGTTCCAGCTTCGGATCGTCATGCGGGAAGTAGTTCTTCGGGAAGGGCACGTTGGTCATGCCCTTGGCCATATCGCGCTCGTATTCTTCGGCGAGCGTGTACTTGCCGTACTCCCAATGGCCGAGCGCGAACACTTCGGAGAAGTCACGCGTGGCGATCAGGCCCGGGCCGGACTGCGGCCCCCAAGTCAAGATCTGAAGGTCATGGTTGGCACGTACCTCGTTTTCGTTCACGCCGGCGAGGCGGGAGTGCGGCTGCAGATCAATCTCGTCGAAGCCATTGGTCAGGAAGCAGTATTCGTCCTGCAGGTACTGCGGGAATACGCCGAAAATCTTCTCGGGGTAATCCACCTTGTGGATGCCGTAGCGGTAGTACAGTGCGCCCATCGCACCCCAGCACAGGTACATGGTGGAGAACACATGGGTGGAGGCCCAGTCGAGAATCGTCTTGAACTCGTCCCAGTAGTCCACATCTTCGAACGGCATATGCTCTACAGGCGCGCCGGTGACCACAAAACCGTCGTAATAGTTGTCTTTGAACGCATCGAGGTTTTCGTAGAACTTGACGAGATGATCGGCGGAAACGTGCGTGGCCTCATGCGTGGAGGTCTTCATGAAGTCGATTTCGACCTGCAGCGGCGACTTGGAAATCAGACGCAGCAGCTGTGTTTCAGTCTCGATTTTCTTAGGCATCAAGTTCAGGATCACCAGTTTGAGCGGGCGGACGCGCTGACGCTCCGCCTCGGGCTTCTCCAGAGCGAAGATGCGCTCCGAATCGAGGATATCTCTGGCCGGCAGGCCACTGGGGATCTTGATAGGCATGTTCCTATTATGTCAATATTCGGGATAACGGTTCAGGGCATTCCTATAACGGCCATTTATGGCGCGTTATTACCCCGACTCCGACTCCGCCCCAAACCCCTCGCTGCGTGAGCCGATTCACGTTTTAAAACCGCGGGAAGATGACGCGACACGCCGATGTTGACTTTCTGGAATCTGCACCTATTGTAGATAGAGCTGTCTGAGAGACAAGCCGACGCGGGGTGGAGCAGCTCGGTAGCTCGCTGGGCTCATAACCCAGAGGTCCATGGTTCAAATCCATGCCCCGCTACCAATTGACCGTCGTTCCCATTATCGGAACGGCGGTTTTTTATATATTCCATGGCTTTTGCTGGCGTTAAGTTCTCATCCAGCAAAGCCATCAACGGGACGCCGAAGAAATCGGCCGCCGCGCAAGTTTCGTCAATGGTCCAATCGGCCTTGCTCTGAAGCCTCGACGCCATCGATTGCGGCGAGAGCCCCATTGCCTTAGCAAGGTCCTTCTTCATTAAACCGCTGTTGGACAAGATCATGTTCGTATTCATCGCAACAACGTCCTGCCTGCGCAATGTAGCGCTCGGCTGAATATCTAGCATTGTCATGAAATTCATTTTACTACGGTTTTAGCGTAGTACTCGGCGTGTTGGCTACGTCATATGGTTAATCTTTGGTCTAGAACTTCATCAAATCTTTAGTCTGAAAGTTTTTAAATGATTAGTCAGATAAGAAAACTCATGAGAGACAATCACGTCACACAGCGCGATCTGGCGCATGAGCTAGGCGTCTCCGAGCAGGCCATCAGCGACAAATTCCATGGCCGCTCAAATTTCACGTTGCGTGATGTGTCGCGCATAGCCGACTTTTTCGACGTTTCCACTGATCTCGTGCTTGGCCGAGAGCCGTTGGAGGTGAAGTGACGGTGCTTGGGCTTGTTTCTTTGATTGTTTCAATTGTGGCGCTGGGCGTCGCTTTGCACGCTGAATCTCTCGCCGGCGACGCCAAGTGGAAGGCCGACGAAGCGTTGTCGGTGGCGGGTTATGCGGAGGACTTGGCCCGCGAGTCAATGGGTGTGCCGCCGTCGATGGCAGATCGGAGGAAGTGATATGGGCGTTCATTTCGAGATCACCATAGAACCGGACACGGTTGCGCCGGGTGATCTGGTGGTGTTGCGTCTGGTGACCCAGCAGGGCGGCGTGAAGTGGACGTGCGGCATCGTGCGTTGCTTCACCGACGATGAAGACCAGCCCGCAATCGTGTTGACCACCGGCAAGATACCGGAATATGACGGCTACGCGCTGGTGTGCTGCATCAAGTCCATACCCGACGAAGTGCAAATGGCGATAACCGACGAAGGCGAGGTGGTGGGATGAACGCGGCTTACAAGGTGCTGTACGCGCTGGCCGTGTGGCCGGTTGCGTTGATTCTGGCCGTTATTGGCGCGTGGTGGCCGCTGGCGCTGGTGCTGGCGCGCGGCCTGTTCGAGTGGCTGGGCGTTCCCGAGCGTGTGGGCGCTTGGCTTGGGGGTGATCGCCGGTGATGTGGTTTCGGTTGGCGCTGGCCGCGCCGTTCGGATTACTGGCGGCCCTGTTGTGGTTCAGTGGCACCGCCGTGGCAAAGCTGGCCATGCTGGTGGCCGGCTGGGGCGGGCATGGCCCGGTTAGGTTCAGGTGCGAGTTATGAGCGACAAACTGAGCTTGGCCCAGCGTGATAGGGGCCATTACACGTTCACCAGCGTGGTGAAGCCTACCGGGCTGATAGCGCTGTGCATAACGCCGCACTTCGGAGAGTTCGAGGGTTTGGGGCGGATAACCAAACCTGTGGTGTATGAGTTCACGCGCGGAGAGGCGGCCGGACTGATCGGCTGTCTGGACGAGCTGGTGGGAGACGAAGCGCCGCAATAGCCGGCGCGAGCGTTGATAACTTCATAGCCCTTGACCCAGCCGAAGGTCGGTTGCTGGGTAGGCGTGATAAAGCACCCGGCCGCGCTTCGCCCAGCGCGTTACAAACACACCAATCGTGGGTTGGTGGTTACAACGGCCGACGGTAAGGCCATGCGGGTGTGTCATCGAGGAACCCATGCCGCCTTCACAGGAAGACCGAGGGGCTTCACCGGCCACGGCCGGGGTGTGGGTTCCACCCGTCTTGCGCCTTCGGGCGCGCGCCTTTGGCTCCGGCCCGGCTCCGTTACGAAGCCTATGAAGGTGTCCTTAAGTGAAAGCGTTAAGCCCCTTTGCGGGCTTGCGTTTTCGTCTATAAGGGCACCACACCTAACCCTTCACCACCCGAAGTCTTCAATGACTGTTTATCGACCACATGACTTGATTACAGAAAGCGAGAATCGATTATGAGCATGGTTTACACCAGTGATCTACGCACGAAAGCGAAGAACCGGAAAACGAACGAAAAGCGGCAGTTCGTTAAGGACATCAAGAACGCCGTGAAATGGAACCTACCGAGATTGGAGCATGACACCACCAGCATGGAGAACGTGCCGAGAGAAATGGTGGTGAAGTTGCTCCGGTTGGACAAGGTGGCGACGAAGACAGACCCGGAAGGCAAGCACGCCATGCAAATGCTGATCGCGTCCGGCTACGTGCTTCGCCCTGTTCGCCAGTTCGGGCGCGAGTACTTCAGGCGCGACGATCTGGTGCAATCACTCAAGGCTTACGTGGGGGCGTGACTATGCGGGCGAAACTGAAACTAGTGATCGAGGAAACCGACGACACGGGTACCATCACAACCACGTTACCGCTGGCGTTCGCCATGGATGACGATATGGGAAGACCGGTTGCCGGCGTGTATGACAAGCTTAAGGGCGACCATAGGCGTTTGCGCTTCGCCACATGGTTGATGCCGGCCGTCACCGAAGCGATTGTGCAAGCGAACTACGGCACCGGCCAAGATTCTGGGGCCGGCATATGAACCCGCGCGCGAAGCTCACGGCCAAACAGGCGGCCCTATATCTGGGCGTGAGCGAAAGCCTGTTGCGCAAGTGGCGCGGCGAACATTACGGCCCGGTGTTCTACAGGCCCACGGACGCGCCCAACTGCCCCGTGCTGTATGAGGTGGCCGACCTCGACATGTTCGTGGCGCAGCGCAAGCGCAAGGCGGCCCAACGTGCCGCGTAGGCAAGTAGTCGCCCCGTCCATTCGCGCCGCCGAGATAGCGGCGTGGGGCAACGACTGTTGGTTGGAGCTGCCCGGCTGCACCCGTGTGGGAACCGAAGACGATCACATAGTGCCCCATGCGCACGGCGGCAAGGACACCGTGCCGAACCTACGCCGAGCGTGCAAGCACTGCAACGCTTCGCGCCAAGACCGGGTGCTGTACGGCTATGGCTGCCGCTTGCACATGATCGTATGCCCGCCCGGCTCATGCGACCGGGAGGCCGTGGACTACATAGCCACGCACGCCAAGCCTAGCGACCCGGTTGTGTCGTGGGCTTCGCTGGCCGCCGCCATGCGCGTGGACGAAGCGGACATGGAGCAGCGGCGGGCCGTGGCTATGGCATGGTCTGCCGCCTACCGCCAGTTCGCCAAGAGCAAGGCACCGTTGGACGTGTGGCTGGTGCGCACCATACCCGCCAGCCGCAAGCACCCGCAGATGCTGGCCGAGTGGATAGCGCTGGACTACGACATACAGGTGCTAGACCCCGGCTACTCGGAGAGCATGGCAAGGGCGCGCAACGACATGTACCGGCAGCTGGTGCGCCAGTGGTACGCGCTTCACCTATCGCAAGAGACGATAGACGCGAGGCAACAGACGCGCCGCCAACGACTCGCGGCCCTTGGCTTGCGTTCCATGCCGTCTTCAGTGCCTTCATCGCGGCCGGAATGGTGATTTTTTAAACTCGCGGCGCGAAGAAAGACCCCGCGCCCAGTTTTTTCTCCCCCCAACACGGGAGGGAAAAACAGCCCGAAAACGTTGGAATATCAAGGAAAAGAAAGGAAAAAGAGAAATGAGCCAAGAAACGTTCGACCTGTTCACCGATACCACCGGCCGGCACGTCGGGCAACAGGAAAAGGCCACGCGGCAGCTGATCGAGAGCCTTACCGAGCGTTCGGGCGGCGAACTTGACCCGTTCGCCACCACGCTATGCGCCAGCCTGTTGTCCCTTGCCCAGAACATCGACACACAGCGCAACGCCGGCAAAGAGATCAGCCGCAACATGAACACCTATCTGGATAACGTTCAGCGCCTTCAGGACATGTACCCGCCCGAACCGAAGGTGGACGAAGACGTGGCCGCCTATCTGGCCGAGGCGAAGGCATGACCACGCCGCCGAGTATGCGGGCCGGCACGCGCCGCGACCCCTCGCGCCGCACCGACGGCGGCGTGGTGGCGAAGACCGCCGAACTATTGGGCAAACCGTTGTTGCCGTGGCAACGCTACGTTGCCGACGTGGCCGGCGAGATCGACGAAACGACGGGAACGTATCGGTACGACACCATCGTGCTTACCACGCCGCGCCAGTGCGGCAAGTCCACGCTGATAGACACCGAGGACACGCGCAACGCCCAGTTGGGCAAAGATAGGAAGATCTACTATCTGGCGCAGACCGGCAAGGACGCCGAACAGCATTTCAAGGACTATGTGAAGCAATTGCGTTCAAGCCGGCTTGGCCCGCTGGCCCTGAAGCCGCGTCTGAGCAACGGCGGCATGGAACAGCGGTTCGCCAACGGCAGCTTCATACGCCCTTTGGCCGTCACGAAGGTGGCGGGCCACGGCGTGCAGATGGACAAGTTCACCTTGGATGAAGCGTTTAGCCTGACCGAAGAGACCGGCTATATGATCTTGGACGGCTTGGGGCCGACCATGAACACCCGCTTGCGCTTCACCGGCGTGCAACCTCAAATGTGGATTACATCGACCGAAGGCACGGCCGCTTCGACGTTCTTCAACAGCCTGTTGGACGGCTTGCGCGCCGGCGACGTGCCCGAACGCACGGCGTGGTTCGACTTCGGCTTGCCCGACGACGAAGACCCCGAAGACCTCAAGGCCGTGGCACGCTGGCACCCGGCCGCCGGCCTGTTGTGGGACTTGCGCCAGTTGGCCGACTTCCGCCAGCAGTTCGGGGACAACAAGGCCGGTTGGGCGCGAGCCTTCGCCAACCGGCGCGACGTGGGCATAGCCGAGCGCGTCATAAACGCCGACCTATGGAACGCCACCGCTTGCGAGCCGATAGCGCCCGGCGACTTGGCCGGCCGGCCGGTGGTGTTCGGTGCCGCCGTGGACGTGGACGCCACACACACGGCGATTAGCGCCGGCATCAAGGAACCCGACGGCACGGTAACGGTCCAGTTGCTCAAGGTGCTGGACGGCACCGGCGCGGCACCCGGCGAGATCGCCAGACTGTGCGCCACCTACGACGCGCCCTTGTGTATGGACTCGCGCGGCCCGAACGGCGACTTGTGCGACCGATTGAAAGCGTTGGCCGACACGAACGGCGACCCCGCTGTGCGTTTCGTGGACATGCAAGCCGGCGACTTCCTCAGCGTGGGCCAAGCGTTCGTGAGCGGCCTTGAGAACGGCACCGTGCGCCATGCCGCCGACCCTGAGCTGGACGCCAGCGCGGCGAACAGCGCGCGCACATGGAGCGGCGACGCTTGGCGCGTGTCAAGGCGCGGCAGCACCGGCCAGACCTCGCCGCTGGAAAGCACCATGCTTGCCGCGTGGGGCATCTCGCACCGGCCCGAACCCGAAGGGCCGTTGCAAATATTCTGACCATGTACGGCTGTGGCGGACTGTGGCGGGCAATGGCGCGCGCCACTCGCCACGGCCATGCGTGAGCGCGCATGATGTGTCGCATGAACGACTTCGGTTTTTTTCAGCGGCTACGCTTCGCCGGCAAGATCATCACGCGCGGCGTGGCCGCCGTGGACGACATGCCGGCCGAGATAATGCCGCCCAGCCGCACGGCCGCGTATGACCCGCTGCAACTGTCCACCGTGTTCCGTGGCGTTCAGGTACTCCAGACCGCCATAGCCGGCTTGCCGTTGCACGAAATGCGCGGCGGCGTGAAGCTCAACACGCTTACGTCCATCATCGACCGCCCGGACGCCAACCGAAGCCGACGCGACTTCATAAGCGACATCGTGGCAAGCCTGTGCTTGGACGGCAACGCCTTCGTTCGCAAGCTGAGGTATGGCAATGAAGTGGTGTCGTGCCAAGTCTTGCCGCCGTCTCTGGTGACCGTGCGCGACGATGGCCGCGACCCCGCCGCGCCGGTGCTTCGCTATTCGTATCTTGGCCGCGAGTACACGACCGACGATGTTACCCACCTGAAGTTCCTGAACGTGCCCGGCCGGCTGCGCGGCCTTGGCCCCATTTCGGCGGCGCGCGAGGAGGTGGAGGGCGCGAAGATGGCCCGCGACTACAAGGCCCGCTTCTACACCGATTCTTCCAACGTGAAGGGCTATCTGAAGAGCGACCAGAAGATCACGCCCGACAGCGCGAAACAGGCGAAGGACGATTGGGGCAAGGCCGGCAAGGCCGGTGACATCAAGGTGGTTGGCAGCAACCTTACCTATGTGCCGCTTGATATGAAGCCGGCGGATTTGCAGTTTTTGGAGACTCAGAAGTTCGACACCACCCAGATCGCACGCCTGTTGGGCATCCCGGCCAGCATCATGCTGGCCGCCGTGGACGGCAGCAACCTCACCTATGCCAACATCGAGCAAAGCTGGATTGAGTTTGCTGACTACACCCTTGCGGCATATACGGGAGAGCTTGAGGAACTGTTAAGCGGCCTGTTGCCGCGTGGCCGCGTTGTGCGCTTCGACTGGGATAGCTCGCGCCGCGCCGATATGGCCGACCGTTACAACGCCTACAAGACCGCCATCGGGTCCGGGTGGCTCACCGTGGACGACGTGCGCGAACGCGAGGGCTTGCCGCCGTTGACGCCCGAACAGGCGGCCCAGATTCAACAGATCGGAGGAACCACCAATGAGCAATGAGCATGACGAAAGGCTTATGGAGGCGCGCACGCTCAACGTCACCGGCCTACGCTTGCGCGACACCGGCGACACCGGCGACGGCATGACCTTGGAGGGCGTGGCCGTGCCCTTCAACCAGCGATATGCGCTATTCAGCGATTACGCCGAGATCATCGACCCCGATTGCGACTTCGGCACCCGCAAGACCGTGAAGGTAAGCCGCGAGCATGGCGACCTCATAGGCAAGCTGACCGACATGCGCAGCGAAGCGGACGGCTTGCACGTCGTGGCGAAGCTGGCCGACACCGAAAGCGGGCGAGAGGCCGCCGAACTGGTACGCGAAGGCGTCTACGACGGCTTCAGCATCGGCTTCAGACCGGTGGAAAACAGGGTTATCCACTCGGACGACGGCGTTACCGAAGTCCACCGTAGGGCAATCGACCTATTCGAGGTGGCCGTTACCGGCATCCCCGCGTATCCGGCCGCCGAAATCACCGGCCAACGCTCACAAACCACAACCACTAACAATGAAAGTGAGGCACCCAGTATGGGCAACGACAACGAACAGCGCGACGTGAACGAACGCTTGGAGGCGTTCGGGGAGGAACTGCGAGGCATCAAGGCCACCGTGGCCGCCGGCATCCAGACCACCGCCAAGGCCGCGTTGGGCGGAGAGTTCCGCACCGCCGGCGACTATCTCAAGGCGCTGAGCGACGAACGCAATGCCGACCACGCGGCCGCCATCGACCTCATGCGCCAGACCCGAGATCAGATCGTCACCGGCGACACCGGCAACACCGTGGCGTGGATTACGGATGATCTGCGCATTATCGAACAGCGCCGCAAGGTGACGAACATCCTCACCCGCGACACGCTGCCGGCCACCGGTATGAGCATGGAATACAACGTGGTGAGCGAGGACACCACGGCCGTGGCCAAGCAGACCGCCGAGGGCGCGGCCCTGACCTTCGGCAAGGTGAAGTTCGGCACCAAGACCGCCGACATCAACACCTATGGCGGATACACCAAACTGTCGCGTCAAGTGATCGACCGAAGCACCACCCCCATGCTCAACACGGCGCTGAAGGCCCTGAACAACGCCTACGCGAAGGCCACCGAAAACGCCGTGCGCACCTACCTGTACGACCTCATCAAGTCACAGCGCGACGCGACCGACAACCCGAACAACATCACGGCCCCGGCCGCCTTGAACGCCATGACGCCCGACCAGTGGGCCGGCCTTATCCTTGACGCCGCCGAGGTGATGGACGATAGGAACGCGGCCATGACCCGTCTGGGCGTTTCCAAGGACGTGGCGCTGGCCCTTATCAAGCTCAAGGACTCGGGCAACCGGTTCATGGACATTTCCGGCAAGGGCGGCGACACCATCGGCGCTTTCGACCTCACCGGCGTGGTGGGCGACCTCATGCGCGTGCCGGTGTACTTGCTGCCGAAGGCCCCGACCGGCACCGCCGCGTTCATCGACCCGACCGCCGTCACCGTGTGGGAGAGCGGCGGCCCCACCCAGCTTTCCAACACCGACCCAGTGAACATCGTAGACAACTATTCCGTGTACGGATACATGGCCGTCGCCGCAACGTTCACCGACGGCCTGTTGCCTGTCAAGTTCGCTACCGCCTGAAGTGACCATGAACGACGAACAGTTGTTGGCCCAGCTCCGCAACGAAGTGAGCGTGCCAAGCGGCGACGATGAACGCTTGGCCGCGAAGCTGGCCGCCGCAAAAGCGTATGTGGCAAGCGCCGTGGGCACGGCGTCCATCAAGAACGAAGTACTGGCCGATTGCATCGTGAGTTGTGCTGCGGACCTGTACAACAGCCGCGACGCCCGGCTGGGCGTCATGGACGTTGGCGACGGCACCACCGAACCGTTCAGAATCTCAACAGACCCGTTGCGTTCGGTGTGGCCGAAACTCAAGGCCGCGGGCGTGAACACCGGCGGGCTGGTGATCGCATGACCGCGAGCGTGCGCGAGGAACGCGAAGCCCTTATGGACTTGCTCACCGACGCCGCCGGAGACCTCGTGGACGCCGTGACCATCGACGCTCAAGAGGCCCGGCCATTGCCCGGCAAGGCCGTTATGCTGATCGACCCGCCGACGATCACGTTCGAGGGCTACCAGTTCCAAGAGCGCATCTGGACTGTGAACGTGATCGCCGGCACCACCGCCACACAGGTGCAAGCGTTGGACACCATCACGCCCGTGGTCGAAAGACTCTGGGAACGCAAGGTAAACATGCGAAGCGCGAAGCCTGTCACCTATTCGCTGGCCGGCGGGGGCAACCTCGCGGCCTACGAACTGACCCTTAACCCCTTGGAACTAACCGAAGACTAACCGAAAGGAAACAATCATGGCGAAGGTACGCACACTTGGACCCGGCTCGTTGAAGATCGGAGACACCGGCAGCGAACAGGACTTTAGCGCGGACGTGACCAACACCGCGTTGGAACCAAGCACCGACACCGAAGACCCGGACAACTTCCTTGACGGGCACAGCGAGGGCGGCAGCCAAACCGAGTCTTGGACGCTGACCGGCAGCGTCAAGGAAGACTTCAGCATGGAAGGCCTTCAGGTCTGGTGCAACCGGCACAGCGGCAAGGAACTGCCGTTCACGTTCATTCCGAACAAGTCGGGCACCGTCCAGTGGAAGGGCAAGGTGACGATTGCCAGCATCCAGATCGGCGGCGACGTGAAGAGCAAGAACGCCAACGACTTCAGCTTTGCCGCAACGGACGTGACGCCCAGCGCCTACACGCCGTCCGGGATGTGACGTTTGGCCGGGACGATTGCGGCCGGCGGCAACGGCTCCTTGCAACTGAAGGGCGCGGGCCAGTTGGCGCGAAGCCTGAAGAAAGCCGGCGACGATCTGAAAGACCTGAAGGCCGTGAACCGCGAGGCCGCTTCAATAGTCGCCGGCGAGGCCAAGAAAACAGCCCCGCACGTATCCGGCAGACTGTCGCGCACCGTGCGCGCCGGAGCCACCCAGAAAGCCGGCGTGGTGCGCGCCGGCAACAAAGGCAAGGTGCCATATGCCGGCGTCATTAACTACGGCTGGCCCGGCCACAACATCAAGGCAACCTATTTCGCCAACAAGGCCGCGAAGGACACCGAACCGGAATGGACGGCCCTTTACTCTCAGGCCGTCGAAAAGATCATAAACCGCATAACCACAGGAGATTTAAGCAAATGAGCGACACCACTATACCGGCGAACACCCGCGTTCGCTACACCGACGGTCACACCGACGAAATCATGGTGACCATGTTCCAACGAACCGCAGCAGAAACCTACGGCAAGGCCCACGGCTGGGGCAGCCTCATGGAGGCCGCCGTCAAGTTCAACGCCTATAGCGCCTATATGCGCTGCCGTCAGACCTCACTTACCGATCTGCCGTTCGACCGGTGGCTGGCAACCGTCGTGAGCATCGAGGACATGGCCAACGACAACGACGACGCTGTGGACATGTTCGACACCCCGGTGGCCGCCAACGTGAGCGACGGCGAGGAAGAGACTTTCGGCCCTTTCCCCGCTGGGACGCCGACGGCCTGAACGCCTATTCGTGCGTGCTTGCCGCCCGCTTCGGCGGCACCCCGTGGGAGTGGCGTCGCGAGAGCGAGCCTAGCCCGGAGGACTGGGGCACCTGTTTGGAACTGTTGGAAAAGGAACGCGAGGACGCCGAAGAGGCCGAGCAAGAGGCAAAGGAGGCGAGACGATGAAAAGCGCGATTCTTGCCATTCGCATTATCGGTGACGCCACCAGCGCCGTGGCCGCTATGGACAAGGCCCAGCGCGCAAGCATGTCCTTCAAGGACAAAGTGGGCAAGGCGAGCGTGGCGGCAAGCGCCGCGCTGGCGGCCATCGGCGCGGGTGCCGCGACCTGCGCCAAGGCTGCCGGCGACTTGCAACAGTCGGTTGGCGGCGTCGAAACCGTGTTCGGTGACTCCAGCAAACAGATGCTGGCATGGAGCAAGAACGCGGCCAAGAGCGTGGGCCTAAGCCAGAACGAATACAATGAGTTCGCCACGCTGGTGGGCAGCCAGCTACAGAACTTCGGCATGTCTGCGGAACAGTCGGCAAGCAAGACAAACGAACTTATCGGCTTGGGCGCTGATCTGTCCAGCATGTTCGGCGGCACCACGGCCGACGCCGTGGACGCACTATCATCGGCGCTCAAGGGCGAAATGGACCCCATAGAGAAGTACGGCATCAGCCTGAACGACGCCACACTACAGGCTCAGGCCGCTTCTATGGGATTGGGCGACCTGTACAAGTCGGGCGACCGCAACGCCAAAATGCAAGCCACGCTTGCCGCCATCACCGCCCAGAGCGGCAAGGCCGTGGGCAACTTCGCCCGCGAGGCAGACACCGCGCAAGGCCAGCAACAGCGCATGAACGCCGCCTTCGAGAACGCCAAGGCCACGTTGGGCGAAGCCCTGTTGCCGTTCCTCACCCAGATGGCCGAGAAACTCGCCGGTGTCGCGACATGGATACAGGCGAACACGTCGTGGCTTGGCCCGCTGGTGGCCGTGATCGCGGCAGTGGCCGCCGTGATCGTCACGCTGAACGCCGCCATGACCGCGTACAGCGTCGTGGCCGCCATCGTTGCCGCAGCACAGGGTGCCGTTAACTTGGCGTTTCTGCCGGTGGTGGCCGTGATTCTAGCCATCGTGGCCGTTATCGCCGTGCTGGTGATGAACTGGGACAACGTGAAGAAAGTCGCCGGAATTGCCGCCGACTGGATACGCGAGAAATGGGCCGGCCTGTGTTCTTGGCTGAAGTCGGCATGGTCTTCAATCGGCAGTTTCTTCAGTGGAATAGGCGAGGGCATCAAGAACGCCTTCGCCGGCCCTATTAATTGGATAGCGAACAAGTTCGAGTGGCTGGCCGACAAAGTGCGCGGCGTGTTCGACTGGATTGGCGGCGCATGGAACAAGGTAAGCGGGTGGGTGTCCGGCCTTTTCGGCGCTAAGAAGTCCGTCGCTTCGGCTTCCGCGTCCTATATGGCCCAGCCCATGCGCGCCTATCAGGCTTCGCGTGCCATCGACCCGACGGCCACCGAGTTGCCGTTGCGCGCACGCGCTTCGGCACCCAGCCTGTTCAACACCACGGCACCGGCCGGCGCGGCTGGGGTGCGTCCGGCCAGCGTGACCGTGAACATAAGCGTGGACGCGCACGGCAACCTTGACAACGACAAGGTTGCTGGCGAGATCGTGGCGAGCCTTGACCGTTGGGCCAAGGTGCGAGGAAGGGAGTTGGCGTTATGAGTGCCGTGAGCAAATGGGGCAACCCGCTACCGGAGGGCTGCCACATCTTCCTTGACCTTCGCCAACTGCCCGAGGCACAGGACGGCAGCGACGATCTTGTGCCCTTGTCTCCGTTCACAATCGAGTGGGGCGTGGATAACCCGTGGGATGAAACCAACCCGGCCGTGCTGAACATCACCTTGATAGATCAGGGCGGCCGTTATTCCAAGAGCGCGAACGGGCTTATGGGCCACCGGCTCACCGTCCGTCCAGCGTGGGAGCTACAGGGCACCTATAACGAAAGTCCCTTGTGCTTCTCCCTGTTTGACGGATACGTGACCGACGTGCAGATGCTCGACCACGACGGCGGCCGCAATCGTATCAAGCTCACCGCCTCAGACCGTATCTACATCCTTCGCACCGACTGTCGCAAGGGGCCTAACGACGGCACCGACGCGCAGGCCGCGCGCGGCTTCCAATGGTGGTTACAGGGCACCGTGGACGCCACGCTGAGACGATGGCTGAACTTCGACGGCATACCAGCCTTCGACATCACCTATGACACGTTTTCGACGCCGCCGAAGGCCAGCGAACGGCACAGTTTCATGGACTTCTGCGAACGCAAGGTAACGAGACAGATCGACGGCAAATACAACTTCGAGGTAGACCGCCTGTTTTTCATGGCCTATCAGGATAGACGCGCCGACCAAGTGCCCCAATTCCGGGACATGCGAGCCTATTGGGACACCGATATTATTCTCACCGGCCCCACCATCGTGCTTGGCGACTACGGCACCAACCTTAACGACGACTACCGCACCCCGTCGGCGTCCCGCGTCATCATCGACGCCGACCCAACGTTGGACAGCGCCGGCGACTACTACACGCAAGTCGAAATGAGATACGCGCACCGTGGTCTGACGAACCCCGGCGTGACCGCTGCGGAACAGGCACAGGCGGCCACAACGTATGAGTTCAACGTGGACGGCAGCCGAGTGGCCCAGATCGCCACGCAGACCCGCAACGGCGAAACCTGTCTGAGCATCGAGGCCGAGTGGACGGAATACCCGAGCAACGCGGCCAGCAGCGCCGCAAGTATCGACATGTCCCGCGCTGTGAACGCGATAGCCGAGAGCAACAACCGTGTTCGCTTGCCAGAACTCACGTTCAGGGGCGACAAGATGGAGCAACGCCACCTATACTGCCGGCCCGACGTGTATTTGTTCCCCGGCAGCCGGTTCGACGCCACCGCGCCGGCCACCACCGGCGCATGGTGCGCGATAGGCGGCACTCTCACCTACGACGTGACCGGCAAGAAGAGCCGGTGGACGCACCGCGTGCATGTCTGGCCCGCACGCAACCGGAAAAGCGGCAAACCGACGTGCGCCGACATGAAAAAACTCACATCGACGGCCACGTTCAAAGAAGCCGACTGGGTTTTGGGCGCGCTTCGGCACGTCACCAAGACCGGTACGGCCCCGGCGGCGGCCGCAAGCAAGGCAATGGCAATCAGCAAGGAAGGAACACACTATGGAGACGACGAAGCGTTACCGTCTTCCCTATCCCAGTGACGGCGACCAAGTGCGCGAACTGCCGGACATCATCAGGCAACAGGCCGAAGGCATCGACGAGGCGTTGGCCGGTTTCGACTACGACGGCACCGATCCCAACAAGCTCACCGCCAGAGTGGCAGCGCTCGAAAGGCAGTTGGACGCCATCAGGGGCAACACCGTGGTGCTGCACAACAACGACAACACGCCATTCGCCGGCGCAATCACCCTGTCGGAAAGCGCCGCGAACTTCGAGCGCCTGACGATCTGTTTCAAAAGCAACGACAACGTATTCGGCAGCATGGACGTGGTAAACCCAGACGGAAAGGTAATCAGCCTCACAACGTCATTCTTTGTCTCCGCCACGAATTTCTTTCTTAAGAATAGGTGCTACAAAATCACCGGAAAGACCATCAACACCTACGCCATCCAGCCCAACGCCTACCAGACCGGCGAAGCGAACGTGTGCGGCAGCAATAACGGCCGATTGGCAGACCTGATCGTCATCACTCAGGTGTTGGGCACGAGAAAGAACTCGATCATATGAGCGAAGACGTGATTATCGCGCTGGTTGGCATGGGCGGAACCATCGGCGGTGCCGTCGTGTCCCAGTTGTTCAACACGGCCAAGAACCGGTTGGAGGCGTACAGGATGGCGCAAGAGATGCAAGCCGACAACCAACGCCTGTGGCAATGGAACCGCGCTCTGGTTGACCACATCTACAAGGGCCTAGGCCCGCCGCCGTCAGAACCGCCGGCCGACCTGTTCGACCACGACTGACCAACAAAAATGAAAGGAGACAAGAGTGTGAGCGACATCAAATGGGTGGGCAGCCCGAACCACTACAACGGGCGCAACGGCTACGCCATAAGCCATATCACCTTGCACATCATGGTCGGCTATCTGACCGGCACCGACAGCGTTTTCCAACGTGCCGGAGGCGCTTCGGCCCACTACGGCATCGGCGGCAACGGCGAGATACACCAGTACGTGAGCGAGAGCGACGGCAGTTGGAGCGACGCGAACTTCGAGAGCAACAACAGCACCGTGAGCATCGAACACGAAGGCGGCATGGCCGGCGTGCCTTGCACGCGCGCGTGCATGGACGCTTCGGCCCGCCTGTGCGCCGAGATCGCGCGCCGTCAAGGCTGGGGCCGCTTGTGGCACGACGGGCGCAACGGCAACGTGTGGCTACACCGGGAGATACCCGGCACAGACCACTACGGGTGCCCCGACAAGGCCGTGAACGGCCTTGACGTGAACTATGTAATCAACAAAGCCAACGAGATATTGGGAGGTAACAACATGACAAGCGCCGGAGACGTTTGGAACTACGGAATCGGTGCCGAGGGCACCCCCGGCAAGGACAATCAACCCGCTTGGGTGCGACTGAGCTGGATGCACAAGGACACCGCGCGACTGTACGCGCTTCTGAGCCGCACCGACGACGGCGGCACCAAGGACGGCAGCAGTGGCGACATCTACACGCGCGTGTGCTTCATCGACAAGCGCGTGCGCGAAATGAGCGCCACCGTAACCGCCCAAGCAGCCGCCATCGAGGCGCTAAGCAAGGCGTTGGGAGCCAACCCGGCCGACATCGCGGCCACCGTGGAAAAGGCCGTTAAAGCCAAACTGGACGCCTTGGACATCACCGTAACCGCCACCAGCAAGAAGGAAGAGTAACCCATGACCAGCAACGAACCCCAGCACGCCGCCGACACCGGCTACAAGCCGGTGTTCAACGACACCGTGAGAACTATCGTGTATGTTCTCGGACTTGTGGCCGTGGCCGTAGGCTTCGGCTTCACCAAGTTCGGGGACCCGGCAGTGGGTGACTACATCACCACCGTTGGCGGCCTGATCGCGGCCGGCATGGGCGTGGCCTACAATCCAATCCGCATGTCTGGCAAACAGGTCTAGGCACCGAGCATCACGGCGGCCATGCCCGCACGCAACCGCGCGTCGGGCATGGCAACGTAGATTTGCGTCGTTTCGACCGACGCATGGCCCAGCAGCCTTGCCACCAGATACAAGTCATGCGTGGCCGCGTATGTCGCCGTGGCGTACCGGTGGCGGAGGCTGTGCGCGCCGTACCCTTCTGGCAGCAGACGGCTTATATGCTTGCCCACGTAGCTTTCCTCGACATGGCCTTGCCACCGGCCGGAGAACAGCCAACCGCCGCACGACTCTATGGCTTCGGCCAGATCGTCGGGCAACGGCACTATGCGCTGTTTATCGCCCTTGCCGCGCACTATCAGCGACTTGCCCAGCAGATCGTCCATGACATCCCGCGAGTTCACGCCCGCTATCTCACCGCGCCGCAAACCACACTCGGCCGCAAGCCTCAGCATCAGCGTTTCGGTTTCGTTCGCCTTCGCCAGCGCCGCAAGAATATGCCTGTCGGGGCACGGGCGCGGGTGCGCCTTCGGACGCTTGACCTTAGGCAAATCGGCTGCCGGATTGTCCGGTCTTGCGCCGGTTCGCCGCAAACGGTCGAAAAACGACGTTAGCGTGTTCCTGTACGCCTTCAGCGTTTCCGGCTTCCAATGCTGGCCGGCCATCCAAGACACCAGATCGCCGGTGGTGACGTCAACGGGCGATCTGCCCAAACCTATGGCCGCGTGCGTGAGCTTGTAGCGCCGGCACCGCACTGTGTCTTCGCTGTACCCACTGGCAATCAGGGACTTCACCCAGTCTTCTACGCTCACTCGCCACTCAGGTGGCGGCTGCAACTTCTTAGCGTTCATGGCACACCATCGTGCCTCACGCCGCTAGGATTAGTGATAATCGGCTCAGGCCGGCATGGATTTGGACCATGGGCCGGGGCGTAGCCCCAGAGGTCCATGGTCCAAATCCATGCCCCGCTACGAACGTGGTTATATGGCCGCTGATTTCGGTACCGAAATCAGCGGCCTTTCCGTTTACCGTGGCGATATGGATGAAAGGCGATCAGGCAGCTACGGTGCCCAGGGAAGTCGGCGATCATAAACGTCTCGTCATTTTCATCGCGGATCTTCAGTTGTCTAATCCACGGGAGGCGACAGGCGTGAAGTTTCTCAACGAAGCGGAAGCCGGGCACAAGTCGTATGTTACGATCGACTTCGTGCCCAGCTCCCGTTCTTCTGCTCAGAAGCGGAGTGTGGTTCACCATCCAGCCGACATCATCGGCATCATGCCGCAGCGGGTCAACGTATCGGCCAGCGCATCGTCCAGTGCTTGAATCGGTCATAGCGACGACGCCACCGAACGACGATGGACAGTATGGCGCCTATCGCCAGAGCTGACACGGCCAGAACCGAGGCAAGCGACACATCGCCACCCGTGACGGGCAGTGACGGGCGAGGGTTGGGCGTGGTTGCCTCCGCCGGCGCCGGCGGCGTCTCGGGTTTCTCCGGTTCGCACGGTTTCTCCGACTCGCATGGGGGCAACACCCGCACACGCTCCCAGGCATCGTCATACCGGCTGGACGCCGGGGAAACACGGTCATCCCCCTCGAACCGCCAGACGAACACGTACCACCCAGGCCGTTCGGCGGTCAGATACATAGGAGCGCCATGCGCGTCCAACGCCCCGGCGCCGATTTTGAACGTGCCGTTCATCGCGGGAATCTCCCAGGTGGCCAGCAACCGGTGGTTGTCGTCTTCCGTGGGAACCTCTCCCCCGGATGGCTTGTACGCCTCATCGTTGGAGGGGTTGTCGGGATCGCCGGACCACCATACGCTCACCGTCGCATACGGCCGATCCGCCGCGAACTCATACTCTTCGTTGCCGGCATACTGGCCATGATCCGCAGGGAATCCCGATACGGTAATGGTGTCGCTGAGCTCGGCACCGATATCCGCCGAATGCTCAGTGACCGTCGACATGACTTCTAGCTTCCTGCGACTTGTATTGCTTTCCGTAGCCTCCATAAACGGACTTATCCAGTCGCCTATAAGGTATTCCTGCGCCTGTTTGCTCTGCTCGGACCGCCGAAACACCCATACCCATGTGCCAAAACCGCTATTCTGCTTGGTCCGGTAAGCGGCACCGTCATCCGGCTTGGTCATGGCCTGCACACGTGCCTGCTGCCCCACCCCGGTGAAAGAGGCCTTGCCATAGGCCACCGGCTCATAACCCAAAGTCGCCAATCGCGCAAGAAAAGCATCGGCGCTCTCTTGTGCATTCGGCGTAATGACATTGCCCACATCGCCCGTATCAAGACCATCGAAATAGTATCCGCGGGCCTGCAATTCCAAATCGGGCACCCAATAACTGTCCGCATCCGCCACGCCACTGGTCACGTCATCGAACACCGGAGAAGCCACATCAAGCACCTTCTCGGAGACCTTGGTGGATACCGCCGGAACAAAATCCTTACGCACCCGAAATGTCGTCGACGCGCCGCCAGTGGAAGCCATCGAGTCAAAGGCCAGCATGTCCTGAGTGCTGTCCATGACGTGCATCCGCCCATACTCGTACGTGGTGTTCGCCGTCACCTCGCCGGCGCCGGTCGCCTCCCACGCGATCGAGGACCCGGCGCTCGTCGACACCCCCGAGAACGTGTTGCCGCCTTGGACGAACCGCGCCGCCCCCTGCAAGGTGACGGTGAACGGCACTCCCGCGATCGCGTCACCGGCGCGGTTCACCACTTTCACCGAGATGGAACCGCTGCGCAAAGCCTCGGCATCGGTGCGTTCCACCGTCGTGCCCGCAGGCGTCTTGCCGGCCGATTGATCCCATATCCGGGCCGCCTTCGCCACGATCTCGGGGTACCGGCCTTGAATGACCGCCATCTGTCTCGCCCACTCGTCCCGATCGCGCCCGAAGTGATCCTGCACGATGATGCCGATCGCCGCATGGGTGGCGGCATCCGTGTCGCGGTACCGGTCAAGGATCCATGCCATACGCCGGGCGTTCTCATCGGAGGCAAGCACCGTGGTGGGGCCTATCACATAGTCGCTCAGTTTCCCCGCTTCGATGCAGTAGTACTTGTTGCCCGAAGCGTCCAGCCCCGCGACACCGACGTAATATTCCATATCGTTGTATGGAAACGCCACGTGATATCTTTCGTCGGCGGGCGTCAACGTCGCGGCATACGCCGTATTCGCCGAGCCGAACACCACTCCCACCATTATTATCAGACCGGTCAGCATCGCTACGATGGCCATGCCCCGTTGCCGCCATGTCGTTATCATCATTCGTCCTTTCCTGGTACGTTTCCCCGCATACTGCACTGTGTGCGGGTAGGCCACGATCATGGCAGATTTTCATTCGCTACAGCCGGTTTTTCGACCTATGTGGTCCGAGCTTGCCGTTTGCCGGCGAGTTGTGGATAACTCTTCCGCCGAGTTATCCACCTCATGCGGTTGACCGAACGTTTACCTGATAGTTATCCACAATGCGCAACATATGTTCAAAAGCCCTTAGAATAGGGCCTTATGGCAGCAGTACAACATCGCGCGACCACGCGCACTAGTAATACCGATAACAACACCACGAAAACGAAGTCAAAGGCGACTTCTGCCCGAAAGATCCCCGCAACCAAGCGCAAGAGAGTCAGCGCCGAAACGGCACGCGCCGCAGCAGCGCTGAAAGGCCTGGCTGTCGAAGCCCCCGCACCGTCCATCGAAGCAAACGAGCCCGGCCAGTTCGGCCGCATCAATGTCATGGACATCACTCCCGCCGAGGAGCGCGGCATCTTCCCCGCCCGTGTGGAACTCGGCGAACCGTTTGAGATGACCGCCCAGGTGTTCATCGAAGGCCGTACCAAGGTGGGTGCCACCGCCATCGTGCGCAACCCGCGCGGCAAGGAAACCATGCGCCGGGCCATGACCTGCGTAAATCCCGGCCTCGATCGTTGGACCGTGATGGTCAAGTGCGGCGAGCACAGCGATCTGAAGCCTTGGGAGGATGGCTACGCGGCCGTCAAGCGTCAGCTCGGCGAATGGACCGTGACCATCGAAGGTTGGGAAGACGCGTACGTCTCCTGGCTGCACGACGCCCGCATCAAGGTGCGTGTGATGGACGACGTGGACAACGCACTCAATTCCGGTGCCGAGTTGCTGGCCCGTTGGGCCGAAACCCCGGACACCGGCCTGACCGCACGCGATCGCAAGACCTTGGAGAAGGCCGCTGAGACCATGGCCGATCAGACGCTGAGCGCCGAGGATCGTCTCGCCGCCGGCGACAACCCGACCATCGCCGCCCTGCACGAGACTCACCCGCTGCGCGACGGCATCTCCCCCAGCCAGCCCCAGCGCTTCAAGGTGGAACGCCCGAAGTCCAGCTTCGCGGCTTGGTACCAGTTCTTCCCGCGTTCCGAAGGCGCCACCATCGATCCGAACACCGGCAAGATCATTCAGGGTACGCTGAAGACTTCGATGGCCGGCCTCGAACGCGCCGCTGCCGAGGGCTTCGACATCGTCTACCTGCCGCCGGTCTTCCCGATTGGCGTGACCAACCGCAAGGGCCGCAACAACACGCTGGTCGCCGGCCCCGATGACCCGGGCTCCCCGTTCGGCATCGGCTCCGAGCTAGGTGGCCACGACACCGTGGATCCACTGCTCGGCACCATGGACGATTTCAAGGCCCTGTGCCAGCGTGCACATGAACTGGGTCTGGAAATCGCGCTTGATTTCGCCCTGCAGTGCTCGCCCGATCACCCGTGGGTCAAGGCCCACCCGAACTGGTTCCGCCACAAGCCGGACGGCTCCATCGCCTTCGCCGAGAACCCGCCGAAGAAGTATCAGGACATCTACCCGATCGACTTCAACGCCGACATGCCCGGCATCGAAAAAGAAGTCGAACGCATCATGAATCTGTGGATCGAGGCGGGCGTCACCATCTTCCGCATCGATAACCCGCACACCAAGCCAGTGCGTTTCTGGCAGGACGTGATTGCCGCCGTGACCAAGAAGCACCCGGAGATCCTGTTCCTGGCCGAGGCATTCACCCGCCCGGGCATGATGCGCGCCCTGAGCTACGTGGGCTTCACCCAGTCCCACTGCTACTTCCCGTGGCGCAACACCAAGGACGAACTGGAAGAGTATCTGCCGGTCACCAATGGCGACGACGGCTACTACCAGCACAACACCTTCTGGCCCACCACGCCGGATATTCTCACCGCTTACGTGCGAGACAACGGCGTAGCCGGCCACTGCGTGCGTGCGGTGCTGGCAGCCATGGGCTCGCCGTCCTGGGGTATCTACAACGGTTACGAACTCATCGAGAACAAGCAGCGCCCCGGCTTCGAAGAGCAGATCGACAACGAGAAGTACGAGGTCAAGGTTCGCGATTGGAGCAAGGCCAAGCAGTACGGCGTGGCCGAGATGCTCACCGCACTCAACAAGATTCGTCGCGCCCACCCGGCCGCGTTGAGCTACCACAACCTCACCGTGCTGCCTACGTCCGACCCGAATATTCTGGCTTTCGCACGCCACACGCCGGCCGAACTGACCGGTACCGGCCAAGCGGACACGCTGATTGTGGTCGTGAACCTCGATGGACACAACGCACACCAGTCGATGATTCACCTGGAACTCAGCGAGCTGGGTCTGCCCACCGACCGCCCGCTCAACGTGCGCGACGAGCTGACCGGCCGCGAATTCCAGTGGGGTTGGGACAACTACGTGTCTCTGGCTCCTTGGGCGGATGTGGCCCACATCCTGTCCGTGCAGTGATGCGGTACTGCAACGGTAATGCAACAGTGATGCCGTTGACGTGCATGGGTTTATCGTGCGCGTAAACCGCTAGAAATCCTCCCCTCAAGGGGAGGATTTCGTCTGTTTAGACATAGTGTCGGCATAATCTCAGCACGGTTTCTTGAGTTCCGCACCTGTTTTGCAGGCGCAAACAGGGTATTGTGGTGAGACGATAACGTAACTGTCGATTTTCAAGGAGAAATGACATGGCAGAAACCTTCAACGTCGTTGTGGAAATTCCGCGCGGCTCCAAGAACAAGTACGAAGTCGATCACGAGACCGGTCGCGTCTTCCTGGACCGTACCCTGTTCACCGCAATGGGTTACCCGGATGACTACGGCTACATCGACGGCACCCTGGGCGAGGACGGCGATCCGCTCGACGCTCTCGTCATGATCCCGAACTCCGTGTTCCCGGGCTGCGTGGTGGAATGCCGCGCCGTCGGCCTGTACCACATGGTCGACGAGGCCGGCGGCGACGACAAGGTGCTGTGCGTGCCCGCCGACGTTCGTTTCGATGACATCAAGGACATCGACGACGTCAACGAGTACCACAAGGCCGAAATCAAGCACTTCTTCGAGCAGTACAAGGCTCTGGAGCCGGGCAAGGAAGTCCTGCCGGGCGACTACTGGACTGGTGCTGACGCCGCCGAAAAGGAAATCATTGCCGCGCGTCAGCGTCTCGCCGATTCCGAGAAGTGATTCGATTCTGAATCGTTGACAGGAGGCCCCTTCGGGGGCCTTTTGTTGTATTTGTGGCAAAGCCGCTCTACTCTCCCTCAGTCGCAGTTTCACTGCGCCAGCTCCCCAACAGAGGGAGCTTGTATTTTGTGATACAGTAATGTTTTGTCTTTTCAACTAGGCGTAGGCGGCGTGTAGGAACGCTGGTCGAGGCCCATCGCACGGTAATCCGGCGATGAACCTTCTGTCACACCATGATTTCGATAATCATTCAAATCCTGCTTATTTCTGTTTCCGTAGCTATGGATGCATTCGCCGTATCCATTGGCAAAGGCCTGACCGTATCCCGCGTACGAGTACAAGACGCCGTGAAAAGCGCCCTCTGGTTCGGCGGATTCCAGATGCTGTTCCCTATTCTCGGCTATTTCGCGGCATCTACATTCAGCAAATACGTAACCCAATTCGACCATTGGATCATCTTCGCCCTGTTGGTGTTCATCGGCGGCAACATGGTTCACGAAGCCTTCGAAGAAGATGAGGAAAACTCCAAGGAGACCGCCCAGTTCGATTGGAAGCATATGCTTCCCTTGGCCGTGGCCTGCAGCATCGATGCGTTCGCCGTGGGCGTGAGCCTGGCCTTCATGTTCACCAAAGCCCATATGGCATTCGCCATCCTCAGCATCGGTGTGGTCACCGGACTGTTCTCCGCTGCGGGCCTGCACATTGGCCGCGCGTTCGGTTCCCGCTGGCAGAAGCCGGCGCAGATCGCCGGCGGCGTGGTGCTGATTCTACTCGGCATCAAAGTGCTATTGGAGCATTTGGGCGTTATCGCGTTCTGATTTAGTGCCATAAGCCCCTTCACCAGAAGGGGCTATTTTGTTTGATTTCACCGTTCCAATGCCCGACGTAGGATTGGGATAGAAATTCGATTATCTGAGAGGCGTATCATGACCGAGATCACCCAGGAGGGTTGGAAGAACAAAGCTCTGAGCATGTTGCTGGCCCAACTGACGTCCTATGTACTGTTCATCGCAGCCACGGCCATTCCCTCCCCTGGCACCGTCCCCATCATCCCTTTGATTATCGCCGCTCTGACGCTGGCCGCATTTGTCGTATTCTGGCCGTTCCGCGGCAGCATGCTGGATCGTATCGTCACTTTGGTGTTTGGCGCGATTTCTCTGATTTTCGTCATCGTACCTTTCCCGACCGGCGAGGTTCCGCCGGATCAGACCGCTGCGGATGGCTCGGTACTTCCTTGGTATTCATGGGCACTGGCCATGGGCCTGCTGCTGGTGGTGCTGGTGGTCTTCTCCTTCGGACGCCAGATGGCTCGTGAGAAGCGCGAACATCTTATCCGCGCACTCTCTCACGCCGTGACTTCCGGTGTGGCAGCTCTCGCCGTGGCCGGCTGGTGCTTCCTACCTGATTTGGGCGCGATGCTCGCCAAGGGCACCGTTGCGGGAACCGTTGCCCTGATCATCCTCATCGTTTTGGGACTGGCTTTGGCCGTGGCTTCCACGTTGTGGGTGCGCGACGCCGATCCGGACCCGGATATCCGTTATCCGTGGATCGGTACCGGCCTGATGCCGGTAATGCTGATGGGCGTGACCATCGCCGCAACCGCACTGGTGCTCGGCCGTATCATCGGTTGATGGACGTCCACCGTTCCATATTCCGCAAACTTGTAACCTATGTGTCCACTACAAGCGCGTAGAATAATGAAAACCGTGCGAAAGCGGCATAACGCCGCTGACGACTCGTACAGCCACACCGAGCAATTGCGTAACACATTGCAGGATAAGGGGGATTAGCGTGACGGATCTTACGTTGATGACTTTCGCCAGCGACCCCGCCACCGTTTTGCCATCACTCGCCCTGCTTTCTCATCGCGTCCGCGTACTGCCGATGGATGCAGCCAGCTTGGTGAAGATGCCGGAGAACACCATTCTGTTTCTGGATGCACGCGATGATCTGGCGACCGCCAAAACCTTGTGCCGCCTCATCCACGCTTCCGGCCTGTCCACGCCAATCGTGCTGGTGCTGACCGAAGGCGGCTTCACCGTGGTCAACTCCCAGTGGGGCATTGCGGATGTGGTGGTCGCCACCGCTTCCCCGGCCGAAGTCGAGGGCCGATTGCGATTGGTCTCCGAGCGCGGCAACGCTCCCGCAGCCGCAGCAGCCGCTTCTCCCGCCGAATCCACCACCACGGTGGAAGATGGCCAGATTCGCTCCGGCGACCTCATTGTGGACACCAACGGCTATACCGCCTCCCTGCATGGACGCCCCATCGATCTGGCATACAAGGAGTTCGAACTCCTCAAGTACTTGGTCCAGCACCCCGGCCGCGTGTTCACGCGCGCCCAGTTGCTGCAGGAAGTATGGGGCTACGACTACTACGGTGGCACTCGTACGGTCGACGTGCATATCCGTCGTCTGCGCGCCAAGCTCGGCGGCGAATACGAACACCTCATCGGCACCGTGCGCAACGTGGGCTACCGATTCGACCCGCCGGAGACGGATAAGGAAACTGCCGCCGCACAGCAGGCCGCCAAAGCATCCTCTGCCGCCATCGACACCGATGACGATACTCCCGATCTCAACACCGTCGCCTGACAGACCAGCGGCGCTGCAAACTATCAATCATCGATATTACGCCGCTTAGGTCCATACGATGAGAGAAACCAAATCCGCGCGTCTCACGCGCATGCATGACGAATACGACATTCTGCGCCAGGTGATTCCGGCACCCGCTTGCGCACTGCATTTCTCGAATCCGCTCGAATTGCTGATCGCCACCGTGCTCAGCGCCCAGACCACCGACAAGCGTGTCAACACGGTCACCCCGGAACTGTTCGCCACCTACCCCACCGCCCGTGACTTGGCGGCCGCAAACCCGGCCCAAGTCGAAGACATCATTCATCCGCTGGGGTTCTATCGTTCGAAAACCCAGCATCTCATCGGACTGGCCACGGCACTGGACGAACGATTCGGCGGCGTGGTGCCGCGCACGATGGATGAACTGACCAGCTTGCCGGGGGTCGGCCGCAAAACCGCGAACGTCGTGCTCGGCAACGCGTTCGATATCCCCGGATTCCCGGTCGATACGCATGTGATGCGCGTAACCGGACGACTGCGTTGGCGGTCGGATTGGCGGTCCGCACACCCCGATCCCGTGAAAATCGAGAAGGAAATCACCTCCTGTTTTCCGCCCGAAGAGTGGACGAATCTCAGCCACCGACTGATTCTGTTCGGCCGGGCCACCTGCCACGCACGTACCCCTGACTGCGCCAACTGCCCGCTGTCCGACACCTGCCCTAGCTATGCGCCGCCCGCCGGCAAGAGCACGTCCAAGCGCTAACTCATACCTCATCATGGTGAATTGCGGATTCTAGGCTGAATCCACCGCTAGACTGAAAACCATGCAGCACAGCAAGCGGGACAATACATGGTCCAAGTGGGGGATTTTTCTCGGAGTCGCCGTGGCACTCGGCGCACTCGTGGTTGTGGGATGGACGTTCATGCAAAACCGGTTCCAGCCGGGATCATCCCTCGATGCCGATGTGACCATTGGCATCGACGATATGCCGCAATCCTTGGATATTCGGTCCGATTCCTCTGCGGCAGCCGAACGCCTGCTCGTCGACAATGTGTATGAGACATTAGTGACCGTCGATCAAGACAACAAGCTTCAGCCGGGACTGGCGACAAGCTGGAAGACTTCCGATGACGGACTGACCGTCACCCTGACACTGCAATCGGGCGTCACCTTCTCGAACGGCCATACGTTGGACGCCTCGGACGCCGTGTGGTCGTTGCAACAGAACGTGACCAACAAGGTGGCGGACGTCGACGAATTGGGCGATCTGGCGTCGGTCGCCAATCCGAACGCCACCACGGTGGTCATTACGCTTGCCAAGCCCAATCCGACGCTGCTGCGAGCGCTGTCCGGCAGACTCGGCATTGTCTACGATTCCGAGTCATCCAGTGCCGATTATCAACGCAAGGCCATAGGTTCCGGACCATTCACCGTGGCCGATTTCCAGCCTGGCCATTCCCTGAAGCTGGCGCGCAGCGATACCTACCATGGCACCAAAGCGGCCAGCAATGTCGTTGAATTTATGCAATACTCCGACGCCGATGCGCTCAGCAAGGCCCTGACCGACGGCAGTCTCGATATGGCGGCACCGGTTTCGGCTTCGACGGCCACCGGTTTGAACGGCAAGGATGGCCTGACCGTCAAGGAGGGGGCCACTACGGATAAGGTGCTGCTGGCCTACAACAACGGCACCGATTCGCTGCTCTCCGACGAACAGGCGCGTAAAGCCTTCCGCTATCAAATCGACGCAGCCGGCATCGCCTCCGCCCAACCCGACGCAGCCGGAGCATTGGGCGGCCCCATCAGCCTGCTGGAACCCGGATACGAAGATTTGACCGGACTGTACCCGCATGACGAAAACCAAGCTGGGCAGATGTTCTCCTACTTTGGTGCGCAATACCTGACTACGGTGAATCTGGTGGTTCCCGAAGAATACCGGTCGTTGGCCGAAACCATCAAGCAGCAGATCGAGCGGCAGCCGCGCCCCACGGTGAACCTTGAAGTGCTCTCCGATGAGGATTATGCCAAACGAATCAAGGACGGCAAATGGGAACTGACCGTGATGAGCATGGACGGCACGGATGATGCCGGCATATTCGCCGACCCCGATTCCATGTTCCATTACGACCATACCGAAGCGCAACAGGCCTATGCGGATGCTCGCGCCGCCACTAATGACGCCGATTATGAGGCACGAATGAAGGCGTACGCCCGGCTGATCAGCGAGGATGCGGCCAGTGATTGGCTGTATACCCGCAAATGCTTCACTGTGGCGTCCACCAAGGTCTCCGGCTACCCGACCTCGATGATCAATCGCCGCATGCCGCTGGCCGGGTTGACGGTGAAGTAGGCAACCTTCAGTCACGGACGGGCTACGCCCGATAGTCCTTGGCTCACTATCGTTCGATCGTTCGTATCTCGCCTGCGAACAGCCTACTGGGCTGTTTACTGTACAGTTCGGCTTGTCATGCAACGTGCATAAACTTTGGCTTTATGACTGAAGGCAAATCCATCATCAACGCCAACCTCACCCCGCTGCCCGACAAGGTCGGTGTGGACGGACTTGAGGACAAGTGGCGCGCCGTCTGGGATGAAGACGGCACCTACAAATTCCGCAATACCCGCGACCGCAAGGCCGTCTACTCCATCGACACCCCGCCGCCCACCGTCTCCGGTTCGCTGCACGTGGGTCACGTGTTCTCTTACACGCACACCGATGTGATTGCGCGTTACAAGCGCATGCGCGGCTACGACGTGTTCTACCCGATGGGTTGGGATGACAACGGCCTGCCTACCGAGCGCCGTGTGCAGAACTACTATGGCGTGCGCGTGGACGTGTCTCTGCCTTACGACCCGGACTTCAAGCCGCCGTTCGAGGGCACTGATGGCAAGAAGATCGACGCCAAGGATCAGGTGCCGATTTCCCGCAAGAACTTCATCGAGCTGTGCGAGCGTCTGACTGCTCAGGATGAGAAGCTGTTTGAGGCCCTGTGGCGCAAGCTGGGTCTGTCCATCGACTGGTCGCAGACCTACCACACCATTGGTCAACACCCGCAGCGTGTGGCCCAGAAGGCCTTCCTGCGCAACCTCGCTCGTGGCGAGGCCTACCAGCAGGACGCCCCCGGCCTGTGGGACGTGACCTTCCAGACCGCCGTGGCCCAGGCCGAGCTCGAATCGCGCGAATACCCCGGCTTCTACCACAAGGTGGCCTTCCGCTTTGAGGACGGCACCCCGATCTACATCGAGACCACCCGCCCCGAACTGCTGGCGGCCTGCACCTCGCTGATCGCCAACCCGAACGACGAGCGCTACAAGCAGTACTTCGGCCAGTACGTCTACTCCCCTCTGTTCAAGGTCAAGGTGCCGATTCTGGCGCACCCGGCCGCCGAAATGGACAAGGGTGCCGGTATCGCCATGTGCTGTACGTTCGGTGATGTGACCGACGTCGAGTGGTGGCGCGACCTGAAGCTGCCCACCCGCCCGATCATCCAGCGCAACGGCCGTATCGTGATGGATACCCCGGACTGGATCGAGGACCCGGCCGGCCGCGAGGTCTTTGCCGAAACCGCTGGCAAGACCACGTTCTCCGCCCGCAAGATCATCGTCGACAAGCTGCGCGAGTCCGGCGATCTGGACGGCGAGCCGACCCCGACCAAGCGTATGACGAACTTCTACGAGAAGGGCGACAAGCCGCTCGAGATCGTCACCTCCCGCCAGTGGTACCTGAAGAACGGCGGTACCGACGCCAAGCTGAACGCCGAGCTTATCGAGCGTGGCAAGGAACTCGAGTTCCACCCCGACTTCATGCGCGTGCGTTATGAGAACTGGGTGCACGGCCTGAACGGCGACTGGCTGATCTCCCGTCAGCGCTTCTTCGGCGTCCCGTTCCCGCTGTGGTACCCGGTGAACGCTTCCGGCGAGCCGGATTACGATCACCCAATCACTCCGTCCGAGGATCGTCTGCCGATCGACCCGACCATCGACGTGCCGGAGGGCTACGACGAGTCCCAGCGTGATGTGCCCGGTGGTTTCACCGCCGAAAAGGACATCATGGACACCTGGGCCACCTCTTCGCTGACCCCACAGATCGTGACCCACTGGGCCGAGCCGGACGAGGCCTCCAAGGCCCTGTTCGCTTCCACCTTCCCGATGGACCTGCGCCCGCAGGGTCAGGACATCATCCGCACCTGGCTGTTCTCGACTGTGGACCGCGCGCACTTGGAGAACAAGTGCCTGCCGTGGGCCCATGCCACGCTGTCCGGCTGGATTCTGGACCCCGACCACAAGAAGATGTCGAAGTCCAAGGGCAACGTCGTGGTGCCGAACGAGCCGATCGAGAAGTTCGGCGCGGACGCCGTGCGTTACTGGGCCGCCGCCGCTCGCCTAGGCCTCGATGCCACGTACGACATCGGCCAGATGAAGATTGGCCGTCGACTGGCCATCAAGCTGCTGAACGCCACCAAGTTCGCGCTGGCCATCGGCCGTGAGGACGAGAACCATCACGTGGGCGCTGCCGCCGAGGCCGCGTGGAACCCGGCCGATGTGACCGAACCGCTGGATCGCGCCGCTATGGCCAAGCTGGCTTTGGTGGTGCGTCAGGCCACCGAGGCGCTGGAATCCTACGAGCATTCCAAGGCGCTGGAAGTCATCGAGTCCTACTTCTGGCAGTTCTGCGACGACTACATCGAGCTGGTCAAGAACCGCGCCTATGGCACTCCGGACGAGCACGGCAATGTGCCGTCCGAGAAGGCTGTGAAGTCCGCCCGCACCGCTCTGGGTCTGGGCCTGGACGCCTTCGCACGTCTGCTGGCCCCGTACCTGCCGTACGCCACCGAGGAAGTGTGGAGCTGGATGCACGCCGGTTCCGGTTCCGTGCATCGCGCCGCCTGGCCGGTCGTGGACCCGTATGTCGAGGCCGCCACCGGTGCTTCCCCCGAGCTGCTGACTTGGGCCGGCAAGGCCGTGGAGCAGCTGCGTAAGATCAAGTCCGAGGCCAAGGTCTCCATGAAGACCCCAATCCTGTCTGTGGCACTGTCCGCTGCTTCGGAAGGTGTGAACGCGATTCACGCCGCCTTGGGCGATATCGCGCAGGCCGGTCGCGTAGTCGGCAAGTTCGACTTGGTGGCCAAGCACGCCGAGGAATCCGCCGCCGAAGACGCGCCCGAAACCGAGGTCGCCGTCGAAGCCAGCGAGCTCGGTGAGCCGCCAGCCAAGAAGCCAAAGAACTGAGCGTTGCGCACAACAACAGTAGGTCTCACGGCAATGCCGCTCGTTCCGAGCCTACGGGAAGCCCACCGGGCTTCCCGCTTAACGGCTCGGCCAGCCAAGAAGCCAAAGAACTGAGCGTTGCGCACAACAACAAAAGAGGGGAACCTCCTATTGAGGTTCCCCTCTTTTGTTTTTTGATGTTCGGATGACACGACTGTGGGACGGCACGCAAATATCCCGCATTGTAAGCTGGCGGCCCACAATAGCGTGGGCCACCACGCGTGTCAAACGTTTTATATACGCGGCGTCCCACAGACCGAATCAACAGATCCTTGGAATTTAGCCATTCTTCAAACTATAGTTAGCTCTGACTTACAAGAGGGTGTGGGACGCCGCATCGAAAAAGCCAGTTTTTGATGCGGCGTCCCACACCGATAACGCACTTTACGCGTATTGGGCACCTGTCACATGCGGATTTTCCCGCATACACCATCACACCGTCGGAATCACGATGAGGTATCGGGTTTCGGCGGTTTTTTGTTGCGTATTGGGGCTGTCGAGCTGCGCGACGGCCTGCGCCAAGAGCGTGCCAGCATCACTGATTTTCACGGTCTCATTAATCAGCGCTTTCATATCGTGCTTGAGCAGCGTGCCGCCAGTGCCAAAGCCGAACAGTACTGGAGCGGTGTCAAGATTGTTGCCGGAATCGCTGGCGTTGGAGGCCTTGCCGTTGCCGGAATCGCCAGTGTCGCTCGACTTGGCTGAGTCGTTCGTTCCCGAACCAGCGCTCTTAGACGAGTCGGACTTATCACCACCACCGATGGCCGAAGTAAGACCACCCGCATAGTTCATCACATCGCCAGCAGACATGGACATGGTGTCATCGACCAGTGAGGCCTTGGAATGCTGCGACTGCTGCTGTTGCGCGGCTTTGGCCTGCTTACGGGCGGCATCGGCCTTACGCTTGGCTTGGGCGACCCGGGTCTTGCCGTAGAACGATTGCGATTGCGAATCGACCAGGCCGGTCAGTGCCTGAGCCTCGGTCACCGGATCGGAAGAGACATCACCGGACGAACCATCACCATCACTGCCGGAAGCCGAGGACGCGCCGCCTTCGAACTGATCGGAGAATCGCAATACAATCTGGCGCAAGGCCGTGGCTTTGCCCGTATGCTCGGAGGCGGTGGCAAGCGTGCTCATCGCGGCATCGACCTTGGATTGAGCGTCGGCGAGTTCATCGCTACCGTTGGTTTCGGCGATGGCTTGGCTCTCGTAAGCGGTGGCGCCCGAGGACGTGCCGCCGGTCAGGGCGCTCAAATTGGCCGTGTAAACGTCCGTGTATTTCATCGAATACGGAATCATTGCGGCGGAGAGCTGGCTCTGGCCATCGGCGTATTGCTTGGAGCCTTGAGTGGCTTCCTCCGAAGCCTCGGCGATCAGATCATCCACCAGTCCGGTGGTGCCTTGCTGCTGGATGCGGCGAATCACCTCGTCCAACGCATCGACCGCACCGGCATGCTGATGTGCGGCACTGACGTTGTTCACCGCGTTGGCCAAGTCGAGTACGGCTTGAGCCAAAGGCGTGTCCCCGGACAGTTCGCCGGCCGTGCCCATCAACGCCGGCAACTGGGTGGAGGTGCCAATCGATCCAGACAGGTGCGTGGTATATGAGCCCACATACGCGGCCATATAGTCTTCAAACGTCCGCTTATGGGCGGTTTCGCGTTCGGCCACTACAGACTTGTTCAGCGCACGTTCGTTATCGCGCAGGGTTTGAAGCTGCTCGATGAGCTGTTGCTGTTCACCAGAACCGGCGTCAGTCAGTGAATCGACCAGTGTGGCGGCAGAGGCGGTGAGTTGGGCGACATCCGTATCGGCAGCAGGCTGTGCGGCAGCATTCGCAGCATTCGCGGCATCGGGATTAGCACCAACTGCCGGACTGCTGGAATTGGAAGGCAATACGGCGAGCGCCACGGAACTCATGGAGAAGTCTTTGGCGTTCATATAGCAGCTGAATTCCAAGCCGGTTGCGGCTTTTCCAGCTGCGGCGACTACGGTATTGGAACCTTGCGTGGTCACCGTAATGGAGTTGTCAGCGGAAACATCATCGGCTACCTGCGTAGGCACGGTAAAGGCGACAACCGGGATCGTACGGTTGGCTTCCTTGGTTTGCGGCTTAATATCGATATACACGCCGATCAGTCCAGACGCGCCGGCAACCTCGTTTGCCTCGACGTTCGGACCGTCAAGCGAGTAGGTGACGCTGACTTTCCATGGCAGGGTGGCGGCGGAAGCGGGGATACGAGAAACCTTGGACGTGCCGGAATTACTATTGGCGGAATCGGTATCAGTGGAACCGCTATTGCCGGAATCGGCACTGGCGCCATTGCCGGCGCCGCCCTTCCCTACCACATACCAACGGACCGGCTCCCCTTCGGCATCGGTGACGGCGTACATATCACTTGCCGTAGCGAGCACCGGACCGTAATCAACCGGAGTCGGACGAGACATCCAAGCACCGCCGAGAATCGAAGCCACGCACAATGCGCAACTGACCAGTGCGGCACCACATCTCATCTACGTATCCCATTCATACAGTCGACCACTACGGGCATTCCATTCCCGTATTAATGTAGTCGCTGCAGGCAACTTGCCCTATAGACGAATATCCGAAAGGTGCCCATTCGCTGCGGGCGAATCAGGCGAATACGTCGAGTACGCCCGGGTCACCACCGGCATCGGCTATGCGCTGGTGGCGCTTCTTGGCTTCGGTAACCACGAATTCACGGTACATTTCGGCAATTTCCGGATCAAGCCCGGCATCGATGGCGATGCGGTGGAGGCGTTCGATCTGATAGTCCTCACGCTTGGTGTCTTCGGGCGCGAATCCGGCGTTGGCTTTGAGCACGCCGACCTGCGAGGTGGCCTTGAACCGCTCGGCCAGTAATGCGATGACCGCCGAATCGATGTTATCGATGGTTTGGCGCAGCGCTTTGATGCGCGCCACCGCTTGTGCGGTTTCCGGGTGGGCCGCCGCCTGGGCGGAGTCGATGGTGGTCCTTTGCCAGTCGCTGCTCGTTTCGCTCATAGATTCGAGGATACTCCCGATTACGGCTTTGCACGATGCGCAAAGTCAGATATCTCAGATGTCATAGTCGCCGGTGAGGATATGGCTGGCATCCGCATCGCCGAACATGGCCGCACCACTGCCCACTCCCAAAACAATCGAACCCAGTGATGCCTCTTTCATCTCATATATCGTCAGCGTGCATGTGAACGTTGACGGCAATACTACAACTGCAATGTGATAGTTGATGTATTTGCATCAGATACGACAAGGGCTGCACCCCGTATCAATCAGGGTGCAGCCCTTACACTATTGTTCAGCGGTCTGATCAGTTGCCGTTGACCGCGTTGCCGGTGTTGGCCTGCTGCACGATGGCGGCGAGGAAGTCGCGGTTGGTGGCGGTCTTCTTGAGGCGCGGCACCAGCGTCTGGTAGGCCTGCTCGGGCTCCATGCCGCCCAGCAGTCGACGCAGACGGTAGATAATCGGCAGTTCCTGCGGGTTGGTGATGAGCTCCTCGCGGCGGGTGCCGGAAGCGTTGATGTCGATGGCCGGGAACAGTCGCTTGTCCGCCAGCTCGCGGGACAGGCGCAGTTCCATGTTGCCGGTGCCCTTGAACTCCTCGAAAATCACCTCGTCCATCTTGGAGCCGGTTTCCACCAGCGCAGATGAGATGATGGTCAGGGAGCCGCCGTTTTCGATGTTGCGGGCCGCACCGAAGAACTTCTTCGGCGGGTAGAGGGCCTGCGCGTCCACACCACCGGACAGGATGCGGCCGGAGGCAGGGGCTGCGATGTTGTAAGCGCGAGCCAGTCGGGTCATGGAATCGAGCAGTACGACCACGTCCTGGCCGAGCTCCACAAGACGCTTGGCGCGTTCGACGGCCAGTTCGGCAACCGTAGTGTGATCGGAGGCCGGACGGTCGAAGGTGGAGGAAATGACCTCGCCCTGGACCGTGCGCTCCATATCGGTGACCTCTTCGGGTCGCTCGTCCACGAGCACCACCATAAGGTGGACCTCGGGGTTGTTGGCGGCGATGGAGTTGGCGATGTTCTGCAGGGTGATGGTCTTACCGGCCTTCGGCGGGGAGACAATCAGGCCACGCTGGCCCTTGCCGATTGGGGAAACGATGTCCATGATACGGCCGGTGAGCTTGTTCGGGGCGGTCTCCTGCTTCAAACGCTCCTGCGGGTACAGCGGCGTGAGCTTGGAGAACTGCGGACGGTTGAGCGCTTCTTCAACGCTTTGGCCGTTGATGGAATCGATGGCCTGCAGCGGCACGAACTTCTGGCGCTGGTTGCGGCGGTCGCCTTCACGCGGGGCGCGAATCGAACCATGCACGGCATCGCCCTTGCGCAGGCCGTACTTCTTGACCTGGCCCATGGAAACGTACACGTCGTTCGGGCCGGGCAGGTAGCCGGAAGTGCGCACAAAAGCGTAGGAGTCGAGCACGTCGACGATGCCGGCCACCGGCACCAGATCCTCCTGCGGCTCTTCGCGGCGGCTATCACGGTCATTGCGATCGCTACGATTATCGCGATCATCATAGCGACGATCATCATCGGCGTTGTCGCGATCACGGCCACGCATGCGACGGTTACGGCGATCGCTGCGATCATTACGGGTATCGCGATCGTTGCGATCGCTACGGTCGCGGCGGTTACGACGCACGAACTCGTGATCGTCGTTCTGCTCGCCGTCTTCGGACGTTTCCTCGTGCTTCTGCGTGGGCAGCGTGGCCAGGATATCGTCGAGGTCACGCACGGTTTCTTCGCTGTTTTCCGCAGTGCGACGACGGCGGCGAGGCTGCTCGTCCTCATCATCACGGACTCGGCGAATCAGCGGAACTTCCACGTCCTCGTGACGCTCGCGGCGACGCTCGGTAGGCGCTGCATCTCCCAAATCGAGCGTGGCCAGCAGATCGCCGGCCTCATCGGCCTTCTTGCGCGGCTTGCGGCGAGCGAAATCGGGCTGGTCGTCATCGCGACGACGGCGGGCCGCACGCGGTTCGGATGCGGCATCATCGGCGGCCTTACGACGGGTGCGTCGCGGTTCGGTCTCGTCCTTCTTGGCATCGTCGGCCACGGGAAGCGGCAAATCGAGCTGCGGTTCCGTGGCAGCCGGAGCCGGAGCCGGCGACTGGGTGGCCACGTCAGCATTGTCTGTGGTGTTGGCCTCAGCGGCATCGGACTGCGGAGCCTTGACGACCTTGGCGGTTTTGGCGGCCTTGGGGGCGCGCACGGTCACACCGGCCGGCGGCTCTCCACCATTGCGCGCCGCCTGCAGGGTGGCGAGCAGCTCGGGCTTGCGCATGGTCGACGTGCCGCGCAGGCCCATCTGTTTAGCGAGCTCTTTGAGCTCAGGCAGCTTCATATCCTCAAGATTCTGGCTATTTGCCACTGGTTGCCCTTTCCATACCGAACAGACCCATGCCTATCCAGGCGTTAAGAGTGATTATTGCGGTTGCACCGCTCATGAATGTTCGCTGCGTCTCTGAGTCTCTGCGAACTTCGTTCACTGTACAACGCCAACTCGACCAACGCAAAACGGCCCGCCGAAAACCAAAAAAGCTCCCTCTGTGACGAGGGAGCTCAACAAGGTTTATTCACTTTTCTTCGTGGTAGGACTTTTCGGTGTTGACGGACCACACGTTCTTCTTGGACGTCTTGCCGGTCTTGATGTTGCCGACGGCCTCCATGGCGGTGGCCATGGAGTGGTCCATGTTGTTGTAGCGGTGCTGGCCGTTACGGCCCACGCAGTACAGGTTGCCGAAGCCGTCGAGGTACTCGATGAGCTCGTCCATGTGCTCATAGGTGTCGAAGTAGGCGGGGTACGCCTTCCTGACGCGCTCACGATGGGAGTCGATGACCTCGTCCGGACCGTTGATCACACGCATGCGGGTGAGCTCGGAAATCGCGAACTTGGTGACATCCTCCTCGCTCATGTTCCAGAACGAGTCGCCCTCCTCGCAGAAGTACTCGAGACCGATCCACACGGTGTCGTCCACGTCCTTGACCAGGTACGGGCTCCAGTTGTTGAAGATCTGCAGACGGCCGACCTTGTAGCCCGGGTCCTGCACGTAGATCCAGCAGTCCGGCACGATCGGCGGATTGCCGAGGGTGGGGATGCTGGTGGTGTTCTTGAGCTTCAGGTGCTTGACCAGCAGGCCCACGGTCACGAAATCGCGGTACGGCAGGCCGTTGGCCACCTCGGTCATATCGGCCGGGGCGGGCTTGGAATCAACGGCCTCGGGATCGGCGCCGGCCGCGTCGATGGCGTTGACCAGGTCCTTGACCGGCATCGAGGAGATGAACTGGTCGCCGGAAAGCTCGGTGCGGTTGCCCTCGGAATCCTCGTACACCACGGAAGACACGGCACCATCGGTCTGGCGGACCTCGACCACCCTGGCGTCGGTCAGCACCTTGACGCCGGCGGCCTCGCAATTGGACTCGACGGTCTCCCACAGCTGGCCGGGACCGTACTTCGGATACCAGAACTCCTCGATCAGCGAGGTCTCGACCTCCGCGTTGGAGCGCTTCTTGGGCAGCAGCTTCTGGAAGGCGTTCTTGAGCACGCCCATGATGGACAGGCCCTTGACGCGCTGGGCGCCCCAGTCGGCGGAGATCTGGGAGGGGTGGCGGCCCCACAGCTTCTCCGTGTAGCCCTCGAAGAACATCGAATACAGCTTGCGGCCGAAACGGTTGATGTAGAAGTTCTCCAGGTTGTCTTCCGGCAGCTTGTGGAACATGGACTTCAGGTAGCTGAAGCCGGCCACCATGGTGAGCTTGAAGCCCATGGCCTTCAACGTGTTGGGGCTCAGCGAAATCGGGTAATCGAAGAAGTGGCGGTTCCAGAAGATACGGGACACTCGGTGGCGCTTGAGCATCACCTTGTCCTCCGTCTCCGGATCGGGGCCGCCCGGCTCCATGTCGTGGTCGCGGCCGAGCTTCTTGTCATCATAGGAGGGTGCGCCCTGCAACGGCAGAACGGTCTTCCACCAATCCATGATGCGTTCGTCTTTGGAGAAGAAACGGTGGCCGCCGATATCCATGCGGTTGCCGTTGTGCTTCACGGTGCGCGAGATACCGCCGAATTCGCGGGTCCCCTCCAGCACGGTCACGTCGTACTTGTCGGCACCGCCGTCCTTGATGAGTTCCCATGCGGCGGTAAGTCCAGCCGGACCGCCGCCGATAATCACTACGGATTGCTTGTCGGTCATTATGCTCCTTATAAACGCAAAATCAGAGACAGTCTACTAGAAGCCCCGGAATCGCACACCGAAAGATGAGCGAATGCTTACAGAATTCTCCCGATATACGACCGATGCGCCGTCTTTCCATCAGCAGAAAGGCGACGCATCGAATCGTGAGGTAGGGGTATTCGGCAACGTTGCGTCACACACAGCGCGGCGAATCGGTTTGGTCTTAGGCTAATTCGTCAGCGACGAACTTTCCATAGATTCAGCGAGATGCCTGCAAGTGCAAGCAGCATCATAATCCCCGCAACACCAGTAACGGCAACACCAGTACGACTCAACTCGTTTTCCGTACCATTAGCCTGAGTGTTGCTGGGCTGATGAGTTCCCGCACCATTGTTATTCGGAGTGGTACTCGTTCCTTCACCAGTGTTAGGTCCTGTGCCCGGCTGCGTTGTGGAATCATCAGTCAGATGCGCATCGTCGCCTAGGGTTTGGTGGTCGGAGGCCAAGCAACTTTTAAGCTCAGTGAGCTTGTACCACGTGGAACCATCGGCAATCGGCGTGCATTCGGAGCGGAAGGCGATTTCCTGCTCGTCGTAGAGCATACGAACGAGCGGCGTGTAGGCACGGCCGGTCTTCGGGTCGTTGCCGGATTTGACGGCAACATCCCACTGCACATTAGCGGCCATCGGAGTCACCGATTCACCGCGCCATTCATTGTTGGCGTAGGTGTACACGTCGGTGGTGCTGGCGGCCGCCTGCTGGGTGGAACCGGGAAGGCCAAGCAGCGCGGCGAACGGCATCATCGTTTCGGCATGGGCAAAGCGGAAAGTAGCAACGGTGGATCCGCCGTTTACGCGCTCATCAATCGACGAGAAGAAATCGTCAAGCAGCGGCTGTGCGATTGTGTAGGTCTCGTCTTGGCCGGCATAGCTCGGGCCCTTCTCGTAGAAGTCCTCGGCGTCAAGCGCCCAGGCGAACAACTTGGCGTCGTCTGCCTGCTCACCTTGGAAGTACTGGTTGAAGTCGAAGGTATGGCTGCCGGTGTTCTCGTTCTCCATATCAGCGGCGATGATGTACAGGTTGTACAGATCCATCGCGGCATCGTATTCGGAGGCGATCTTCTTCTTGGCTGCGCCGCAGGCGTCGGCATCCTTGCTGGGGTCGGCTCCCGGCGCGCAGTTGGCCTCGCCGCCCTTGGTGCCATCGACAGTGTTGTACCAGGCGTACGTGCCGTCGGCCAGTTTGGCGAGGAAGTCATCGGTGAAGATTTGTGAAAGCAAATCGTGAGAGGCTGTTTTCACGTCCTCGTTTTCGGCGATGGTTTGCTCAGCGCCTGCGATAATCGCATCGTTTTCCACGAAGTTCTGGTAATCGTCGGCACGCTGCTTGGCCTCACCGGTTTTCTCAGTGCCGTCCGGGTTTTCGGACTTGTGGAAGTACAGCGTGTTCGGCGTCTTGTCGAAAGCCGCCGCCTCGCCGGTGCCGGCCGGATCGGCGGGCGTCACAGTGCTGTTCGCCAGTTTATTGTTCGAGGCCGCGTTGAAACCGCGAGCAAAATTCTCGCCTGATTCAGTAGCGCGGGCTTCGCCAGAGGACTGATAGGCAATCTTGCCACCGTCCTTGGCTGCGTTGTCGAACAGCGTCTTGTTGCGCTCGTAGGCACGTGCGCCAATGCCCTGATGTTGGTCAGCACCCTGACCGGTGAGCATACCGTAGCCATTCTCCACATTTGCGGCGGTGATGGCTTTGAGATTCTTCATGAATTCGGACTTGATGGCATCAGACTTAAAACCGTTATCCGCTTCGGCGGATTCGGCCATCTTCATAAGCAATGCGTCGTATTTGTAGCTGGACAGGCCGCGTGAACCGTGGCGAGCCATCGACTCGGTGTATACCGTTTCGTAGCCTTCCGGCGCCTGGCTATAGCTGGCAGTGGTCGCTTCGCTAGGTGCCACATATGGCTGCTTGCTGCTGTAATACTGGCCATCGGCCTCCAAAGCCATGGCGTGCGGAACGGTCAGGATGCCACCGGCCAGCAATGTGGCGGCAGCAACCACGCCCGCGATGGAGCCCTTAAGGCCCTGCTGCATATGGTGTGTGTTCATGCAGCATTTTCTATCAGCCGCAAGCAAACAAGACACACGATGGCAAGGTTACGAGTCTGAACTTTTGCTATGCGTTGTATGAACAATGCGCGACGCCCCGCCGTAAGATGACGGAATGCCGCGCATTGTCAATACAGGCTGTATCAGACGATTGCCTGTCAGTGAATATCGTCGGGAATGTCGATATCGGTTTTCTGGACTTCTTCGACGTTCACGTCCTTGAAGGTCACGATGCGCACGGACTTGACGAAACGGCTGGAACGGTAGACATCCCATACCCATGCGTCAGTCAGCTGCACATCGAAATACACGTCCTGACCAGCGGAACGCACGTTGAAATCGACCTTATTCGCCAAGTAGAAGCGACGCTCAGTCTCCACCACATAGGTGAACAGCTTGATGACGTCACGGTATTCCCTATACAGCGCGAGTTCGGCGTCGGTTTCGTAATTGTCGAGATCCTCGGCACTCATGCTTGTTTACTCACTCACTTTCCGTATCGCGTTTGCGGCCGCGGCCCAGCGTACGCCACCATGCTTCCTTTGAGGGCTTGCGTTCTGCCTGACCGTACGGCCAGTTGCTTTCCTCTTCGAGACTGTGGCGCGTGTTCTTCTGCGTATCGTCGTGGTGCTCGGCCTGTGGCTCGACTGGCTGTGCGGCCGCCGGCGTCTGGGCCTGGGACTGCACGTCACTCGTCGTGGCGCCGGCTGCCTCACCACGCTGTGCCGGCTCGGGTTCCGGCTTGTTCTGCTGGATGGCGATGGAATGCTCGCGCGCGGACAGCGCTTCCTTGACACCCGGGTTGTCCTCAATCAAGTGCATGCCAAAAGCGTCAAGCGAACGAATCGGATCGTACTCGTCAGCCAACGTGTCCATGACGATAAGGTCCTGGTATTTGTTGTTTTCGGCATCCCACAACGCGTCGCGCGAGGTGCCGGACGGCACGAAGCCGAGCGACTGGTAGACCGAAATCGAGCGGCTGTTCTTTTCCGGCACGCTCACCCAGATGCGGTGCATGCCCAAGCCGGCCGGTTCGGGCGCGAAACCGTAGGTCATCACACGCGGCATGGCGTCACGGGAGTAGCCGCGGCCACGGTATTCACGGCCCAAGATGATCTGGATGCGGGCGGACTTGGACCAGCCGTCGATGTCGATAAGGAAAATCATGCCGATGACATTATCGGTGCTGGCCGCATCGAGCTGACCGTCATCGTCATGGTCGGCGTCAGTCAATACGGCCCATGCGATGGTGCGGCGGGATTCCGGATCACCCACACCGGATTCGGCGGGTGCCTGACCGGCTTCCCAAGCCTGGGAGCGGCGGACCCACGTGTGTACGATGGCGCGTTCGGTGACCGCATCCTTACCTGTGATCTTGGATGCGCCATAGAAGGCATCAAGTTCATCCAAACGAGGCAGGTCCTCGACGGTGGCGGGGCGCAGGTGCACCATTTCGCCACGGATTGGCGGAATGACGATGCTCTGTGGCAGATCGCGCTTCAGTTGCGCTTCGGTAGCCATGCTCAGCGTCTCGTTGGTTGCGGTCATCGGTATACGTCCCCCGGTTCGGCTTGTTTCGGCTCACGGTCCAGTGCCGAACATATCTTACTCGACTGGGTGAACGCTGGAAATGCTCTGAGTCGACTTTCTTACAGAATCAATAAAGGCTCCCGCTGGCGGGAGCTGTCTAACGGATTTGAACTGGAGAATTTCCCTACAAATAAGTGCTCCCGCTGGCGGGAGCTGTCCGCGAAGCGGACTGAGGGTGGTCATCCGTACATGGCGACCACCCTCAGTCTCACTCCGTTCGACAGCTCCCACCAGCGGGAGCCAGTGAATCTAATCAGCCCTTGATCTTGCCCATGACGACCTTGGTGACGGCCTTGGCGTCGGCCTGACCGCGCGTGGCCTTCATCACGGCACCGATGATTACACCCATCGGCTTCATGTTGCCGCTCTTGAGCTTCTCGACAACGTCCGGGTTGGCTTCGAACGCCGCGTCGACGGCCGCCTCGATGGCACCGTTGTCTTCGACGATCTTGTAGTCGTGCTTCTTGACGACTTCATCCGGAGTGCCTTCGCCCTTAAGCACGCCTTCGACGGTCTGCTTGGCGAGCTTGTCGTTGAGCTTGCCGGAGGCGATGAGCTTCTCGACCTCGGCCACATCGGCCGGGGTGATCGGCAGCTCTTCGAGGGACACACCCTTGGCGTTGGCTTCGCGGGAAAGCTCGCCCAGCCACCACTTGCGGGCACCGGCAGCCTTGGCACCGGCCTTGACGGTTTCCTCAATCAGGTCGAGGGCGTCGGCGTTGAGGATGTCGCGCATCTGCAGATCACTCAGGCCCCACTCGGACTTGAGGCGGTTGCGGCGCTCGCGCGGCATTTCCGGCATCTGGGCCTTCATCTCCTCGATGTGCTCCTTGGTGATGTGGAGCATGACGAGGTCGGGGTCCGGGAAGTAGCGGTAGTCGTCGGCATCGGACTTCAGACGGCCGCCAGCGGTGGTCTGCGTAGCCTCATCCCAGTGGCGGGTCTCCTGCAGAATCTCCTTGCCGTCGTCCAGACGAGCGGCCTGACGGCGAATCTCGTACTGGATGGTCTTCTCGATGCCGCGGAACGAGTTCACATTCTTGGTCTCGGAACGGGTGCCGTACGGAGCGTCCGGGCTCGGGCGCAACGAGACGTTCACGTCAGCGCGCATGTTGCCCTGCTCCATACGAGCGTGGGAGATGTTCAACGCGCGCACGATGTCGCGGATGGCGCGCACATAGGCACCGGCGATTTCGGGAGCGCGGTCGCCCGCACCCTCGATCGGCTTGGTGACGATCTCAATCAGCGGCACACCGGCACGGTTGTAGTCGACCAGCGAGTGGTCGGCGCCTTCGATACGGCCGTCGGCGCCACCCACGTGGGTGTTCTTGCCGGCGTCGTCCTCGATGTGCGCGCGCTCGATCGGCACGCGGAACACGGTGCCGTCTTCCAGCTCGACGTCCAGGTAGCCGTTGCCGTTGGTGGGCTTGTCGTACTGCGAGATCTGGTAGTCGCGCGGCATGTCCGGGTAGAAGTAGTTCTTACGGGCGAACTGGCTCCACTCGGCGATTTCGCAGTGCAGGGCCAGACCCAGCTTGATGGCGTAATCGACGGCGGTCTTGTTGATCACCGGCAGGCTTCCCGGCAGACCGAGGCTCACCGGGGTCAGCTCGGTGTTCGGCTCGCCACCGAACTCGATGTGGGCCGGGCAGAACAGCTTGGTGTTCGTGGACAGCTCCACGTGGGTTTCCAGACCGAAGACCACATCGTACTTCTTGGTGGCATCGGCGTACTTCATCAGTTTTTCAGCCATGATGTTGTTTCTTTCCTTCCGATGCTCACTTGCCCAGACCGTCAAGCCACGGGGTCTTGAGGTCGTTCCAGATCGGGCCGTTCCAGCTGTCTTCCAGCGCGGCTTCGAGGGCCGCGGCCGGCTTGTACATGACTTCGTCGCGCTGCTGCGGGGCGATGAACTGGAAGCCGACGGGCAGGCCGTCGTCGGACAGGCCGGCCGGGATGGACATGGCAGGCACGCCGGCGAGGTTGGCCGGAATGGTGGCGATGTCGTTCATGTACATGGCCAGCGGGTCGTCCATCTTCTCGCCGAACTTGAAGGCGGTGGACGGGCTGGTGGGGGCCACGAGCACGTCGACCTGTTCGAAGGCCTTCTTGAAGTCTTCGATAATCAGCGTGCGGACCTTCTGGGCCGAGCCGTACCAGGCGTCGTAGTAGCCGGCGGACAGGGCGTAGGTGCCGAGGATGATACGGCGCTTGACCTCGTCGCCGAAGCCGGCTTCACGGGTGTAGGCCATCATATTGGCGGCGGTCTGCGGCACGCCGGTCGGCGGCATCACGCGCAGGCCGTAGCGCATGCCATCGTAACGGGCCAGGTTGGAGCTGACCTCGGACGGCATGATGATGTAGTAAGCGCCTAGCGAGTAGCCGATGTGCGGGACCGAGACCTCAACGACCTCGGCACCCATCTCCTTGAGCTTGTCGACGGCCTCGTTGAAGCGGGCCTCGACGCCGGGCTGGAAGCCGTCGCCGCCGAGTTCCTTGATGAGGCCGACCTTCATACCCTTCAGATCGCGCTTGGCGCCTTCGCGGGCGGCGGCGACCATCGGGCGCGGGCCTTCGGGGATGGAGGTGGAGTCACGCTTGTCGTGGCCACCGATGATCTCCTGCAGCAGTGCGGAGTCGAGCACGGTGCGGGAGACCGGGCCGATCTGGTCGAGCGAGGAGGCCATGGCGATGGCTCCGAAACGGGAGACGCCGCCGTAGGTGGGTTTGACGCCCACGGTGCCGGTCAGGGCGCCGGGCTGGCGAATCGAGCCACCAGTGTCGGTGCCGAGGGCGATCGGTGCCTCGAATGCGGCGACTGCGGAGGCGGAGCCACCACCGGAACCGCCGGGCACGCGCTCGGTATCCCACGGGTTGTGGGTGGTCTGGTAGGCGGAGTGCTCGGTGGAGGAGCCCTGGGCGAATTCGTCGAGGTTGGTCTTGCCGAGAATCGGCATGCCGGCGGCCTTGAGCTTTTCGATGACGGTGGCGTCGTACGGCGGCACCCAGCCTTCGAGGATCTTGGAGGCGGCGGTGGTTTCGATGCCCTTGGTGACGATCATGTCCTTGATGGCGATCGGCACACCAGCCAGCTCAGGCAGGGCGGCCTTGTCTTCGGCGGACTTGGCGTCGAAGGCGTCGGCCTGCTCGAGAGCCACATCGCCGGAAACCTTCAGGAAGGCCTTGATGGACGGCTCGGCGGCCTCGATCACCTTGAGGTGGGCTTCGACGAGCTCGCGAGAGGTGACGTCGCCCTTCTTGATGGCAGCGGCCTGCTCGGCAGCAGACAGTTTGACGAGAGTTGCGGTTTCGTTGCTCATCGATTACTCCTCGCTTCCCAGGATTCGCGGTGCCACGAACATGCCGGCCTCGGTCTTCGGGCCACCGGCGAGCGCCTCTTCCTGCGTGAGCGGGGTTTCAGCGACGTCCGGGCGCAGGTAGGCTTCCAGCGGAACCGGGTTGGCGGTCGGCGGCACATCGTCGGAGGCGACTTCCTGGACCTTGTTGATGGAGTCTGCGATGACGTTCAGTTCGCCCTGCAGACGGGTGATTTCCTCATCGGTGAGCGCGATTCGGGCCAGATCGCCCAAATGCACGATTTCTTCGCGTGAAAATGTTGGCATGGCCATAACTATATGAGCCGTATGTGACACGCAGTTGTCGGGAAGCCTCATTTTCCCGCCTACTGGAGCCCTTCAGCGAATCAGAAGCTCAAGCCGGTCGAGCATTTGCCCCGCTGCTGGCTTCTTCGGCGGGGCAAAACCGTTGCCGGACCGCAAGTTCACCTTACTGAGACGACTCGCAGCAGAGCAAAACCACGAGCTGACCGATGAAACGCCCCGCTCAGCCATCCCAGCAAAACAAAACCGCGGTCCAACCAATAAAACGCCCCGCTGAGACGCCCCGCAGCGAGGCAACGCCACGGCCCAACCGCAAATGTGCCCCACTGAAGTATCTGCATGGCCACCCTAATAAGCTCACAATGAGCCCAAACACACCTACATCGAACATATGAACGACAATCGCCCTGCGCACCTCGCCAGTTATCCACATTTTGCATACCCACCCAAAAGAATCCACATAATCAGCCCAATACGGTCAGATGCCTGATAATCAGGCAAAAACACACATCTAGGCACCGAAGCTAGAACCACATAACCCCAGACAGATAGACACCGTGTTCACCATTGGCATACCGTCGAATCATGAAACATCACAAAGCAGTGGACATACTCATCACGAAGGCTGAAGCAACGCAACAGTGCGCTTATGGAACAACCAAGGCACACCGCTCGGCGCTGGCTCGGCGCGTGCAGGCGCGCGAACTCAAACGTGTATTCCCCAACATGTACGCCGCTTCGGAATACTGGGATTCGCTGCAACCCGACGAACGTATCAGACATATTGCACGAACTCTTCATAACAGACATCCGGATTGGGTGTTCGCCGGGGTCACGGCAGCGGCCATCCACGATTTTGAACACCAATGGCATCTTCATGCTGGCACCATCACTCTCGCCACAACATCACGAGGCCCCAACGCCAGCAGTGCAAAGGTCAAACGCATCTTCACGTCAAGCAGCACGCCAGAATATGCCAATGGACTCCCGGTGACCAGCAAAGCCAGAACGGTGGTGGATTGCGGGCTGTCCGTCGACTTCCGATTTGCACTGCCCATTATCGATTCGGCGCTGCGCAACGGCGTCGCCATCACGGACATTCTGAATGTGTGCAGCACTATGCGACGTGATTGCACGCCGATATTCCGCCTACTGCATTATGCCAATCCGGCGAGTGAGAATGGTGGCGAGTCACTTGGACGAGGCACCATCATCGCAGGCGGCCTATTAGCCCCAGAACTGCAACAAAACATCACCGACCCGCAAACCGGTGCTCTGTATCGCGTGGATTTCCTCTGGCGGCTACCTGAGAATCGGCTTATCGTGGGCGAATTCGATGGCTATGAAAAATATGTGAACCCGGATATGAATGACCGCAAGGGTGTTCGTGGTGCAGTTCAGGCGGAGAAAGAACGGGAGACGGCACTGTACCGGGCCAAAGTCGACACCATTGTCCGATTCACCTATGAGGAGGTGATGCAACAACATCCTTTACTCAATAAGCTGCGGGCAGCCGGCATACCTCATGCTGGAACAGTGATGGGAGCTGGTTAAGCGCAGTGAACCACGGTGGTCAAATCCATGGGGTCAGAGTCACCAGAACCATGGTCACTGCAGAACCGCCAAAGCCATAGCCATGACAAACTGCCAGGACCATGGCCGAACCGGCAGAACTGCCAAAGCAGTAACCCGCGTTATTTGATATCTGATATCCGCTTTTCCGGTGATGATGAGACCGCCGATCCATGCGGCGGCAGCCCAGGCGATGAGAATCAGGCCGGACTGCCACCATTCGGGAATCCAGTAGTCCGGTTTAACGGCTTCGGCCAGTGTGGACTGCGCGGAGCTGCTGATGCCTGCGGCGAGCAGGATGCCGACGATGCCGGCGGCAAATGCGAATTAATGCCGCGGCGATGGATTTGGTGGCGTAGATCATGCCTCTAATGTGGCCCATATTGGGCAGATGCGGCAGGATTGTCGGCGCATGGCTACACGCCTGATACGGCGTGTTGGGCAATCCATGCGTGCATGGCCACGGCCGCCGCAGCGCCTGCATTAATGGAGCGCACGGAACCGAATTGAGAGATGTAGACCACATCGTCGGCCAATGCGAGGGCCTTCTCGCTCAATCCGGGGCCTTCTGCACCGAAGAGCAGCAGGCACCGCTTGGGGAAGGCATAGGCTTCCATCGGCACTGCGCCGGGAATAATGTCGAGGGCGATGACGCGGGCGGCTTGAAGCTCCTTGATGCGTGCATCACAAGCATCGATTTCGGCCAGCAGCTCATGAAGGTGCTTGTTGTCTCCATCCACAGCCACATCATGCGCATGGATGGCGGCGGCACCGGCCTTGGCTCGTTCATAGGCGATTTCACCGGCGATGCGATGATGCCAGCTTTCCACCAGTTCGGCGATGGAGGGGTGGTGTTCGACGTGCTGGTACAGTTCGGTCATCAACGCGCCCTTGCGATTCCACTTATGTGGACCGACAATGTGTACGCGCTTGGCCTGGAAGGCATTAGCGGTGCGGACCATGGAACCGATGTTAAAATCGTGGGTCCAGTTTTCCACCGCAACTTCGAAGTCGTGACGCCCTCGAGCGTCAAGATCGGCCTTAATGGCAGCAACGGTCCAGTAGCGGTAACGGTCCAATACGTTGCGGCGGTCTCCGTCGTTCAACAGCACCGAGTCGAAACGACCGTCATAATTCGAAGAAGTCGGATCATCGGGACGAGGCTCACCGGGATGGGTCTCAGACCACGGCCCAAGGCCGATTTCACGGAATTCCGGTTCACCTGAAGCCTTGGCAGCCAAAGAAATCTGGTTGGGTGCGTGCAATCTTTCTCCTCGATAACGCTATTCACCGGTTCCTCTTAGTCAGCTTCGCTGCTCAGCCCGGCTGACTTTATGCGAGGGACGTCAAAGGTGGATTTACCGCAGTTCGGATTCGTCGAAGACCTGGATGAAGGGGAGCGTTTGCTCGTCGCCGGTGGAGGGGTTGACCACATTGATGTCTTTGGCACCGCCACCGACCAGCGAGGCGATGGCCACGACCTTGGCACCCAGCTGCTCCACTATGCCAAAGTCGAGGCTCAGCTCATTGCCGTTGCGCAGGGTGACCAGCGAGCTGGTCTGCACGTACGACTTTTCGGACAGCCAAGCATCCAACAGCACCACACGGCGGCCTTCGATGGAGGGGCCCTTGATGGACGGGTAGACGAAGTCCATCACGAATCCATCTAGGTCCTCGCCACGAGAGGCGGCGGCCTGGATCATGGCAGACACCATGGGCACAGATGCTGCGGTCAAGGCACCAACAGCATCGAAGTCATCAATCGAATAGCCCGCATCTTCCAAAGCGTCAATCAGTACATGGCCCATGACAGTGGCGGCACGGTGGTCGAAAGTCACCGCGGCAAGTTCGGAGAACGGACGGCCCACCACATGCTCCTTCAGCAAGGTGGCTAGCTGTTCACGCGGCTCCAGCATGGCAAAGTCATTATGGCTCTTCGCGACGGCAAGGTCCGGGGCACCAGTGGGGCGGAATCCAGATTCAGTCATGACTCCAGACTATCGCCTGAGGCAGTCAGATGAGTATCACCTTCATCGGCCGGCACCACTTCAGGGGCGGACAGTTCGCTCACATTGCCTTTATCTGATTCGATGATCGGTACTTCCTCGATGATCTTGGTCGGTTCGATTTTTTGCAGCTTGCGAGCGGTGGGCAACACACGGCGTTCCAAACTGGACGCGAACTTGTTGTAGGCGCTGACCGTCTTGGTAATCTGGGTGCCCAATTTGATGGCATAATCACCCAGCGTGGAGAACCGTTCGTACAGTTCTCGGGACAAATCGAACAGCTGCTTGGCGTCATCGGTGAGCGACTGCTGCTGCCAGGCATAGGCCACGGATTTCAGCACGGCCCACAGCGTGACCGGCGAGGTGAGCGCCACTTTGCGAGAGAACGCATCATCCATCAGTGTGGGATCGGCTTCGAGCGCGGCCTGCAGTAGTGCCTCATTGGGGATGAAGGCCACCACAAAATCAGGTGCTACATCAAAGGCATTCCAATAGGCCTTTTCGCCGAGAGCACGTACATGCTCGCGCAACGCCTTGGCATGGGACCGCAGCAAATCATCGCGGCGGGCAATATCCTCGGGGCTGGCGGTGTCCGGGATTTCGCAGGCACGCTGGTAATCGGCATAAGGCACTTTGGCATCAATCGGAATGGTCTTGCCTCCCGGCAGATGCACGATCATATCCGGGCGCAACGTACGCCCATCGGCATCCGTGACCACCACCTGGGTGTCGAAATCGACATGTTCCAGCAATCCGGCGGACTCGACAATGTTCTTGAGCTGGGCCTCGCCCCACGCGCCACGCACCTTGTTGTTGCGCAACGCGGCGGACAGGGAACTGGTTTCCTTGTCCAAACGGGCCTGCTGATCGTTGAGCCCCTTGAGTTGGGCTCCCAATGCGCCCATTTCCCTCTTGCGGCCCTCTTCGATCTGCGTGACCTTGTTCTGCAAGGTATCAAGATTCTTGGCCACTGGCGCAAGCGCCTCGAGCACCTTGCTCTGTTCTTTCAAACGTGCTTCCTGTTCAGCACGCTTGACCTCGGCGGCCTGAGCATCCGCCTGACGCTTCCGTTCTGCCTCCGCAGCTGCACGCTCACGTTCCTGCTGAATGCGAATCTGCTCAGCCTGCTGCGTCTGGGCAAGTTGTGACTTGGCGAAAGCCAGCTGTTGATTCACACCTTCAATCTGAGCTTGCGCGGCAGCATTGCGAGCGCTAAGCTCAGCGTTCTCGAATCGCGCATTCTCCAGCGAGGCCTTGGCCTCCTCCAGCTCCTCGCTTTTGACGCCTCGAGCCATCTCCTGACCCTTATGACGGCCTAGCACGAAGCCGGCGAAGAGGCCAAGCCCTGCACCAACCACTAGCACGACGATGACGATAATCACGGTTCCTATTTGCTCAAACATGGTACCCAGTATGTCATCGATGGTGAATGACGGTAAAACTCGTCACGATTTGACGAGACGCGCAATGGCCGCGGAAGCCTCCGCAAGTTTTTCATCGGCCACCTCGCCGCCCTGAATCGACGCCTGCCGCACGCAATGGTTGAGATGATCGTCCAGCAGCAATAACGCCACGGATTTCAGCGCCGAATTCGACGCCGAAATCTGCGTCAGGATATCGATGCAGTATTTGTCATCCTCCACCATCTGCGTGATGGCACGCACCTGTCCTTCGATACGGCGCAATCGTGCGATGACCTTGGCCTTGTCTTCGTCATAACCATGCATCGCAAACCCCCTGATACTTATCCGTCAGCTGAACACACCCCATTATATACCCTCTAGGGGTATAGGGTATACACTGTTGTTCAGTACAACAAACAAGGGGAAGGAACGGTTATGGAGCTCAGCATCTTCTCGGCCGCCACGGCGCTGATAGCGGCGGCCGCATTGACATGGCTGGTACTGCGGTTCTTCTTCGGAACGCAGAAAGCCACGGCCGGGGCCATGGACGCCTCCGGCGAACGCCAATCCGCAACAATCACCGTCAAGGGCGGGTACTCCCCCGCCGTGATCAGCATGCGCACGGGTACGCCGATCACGCTGACTTTCGATCGACAGGAGACCGGCGAATGCACTTCGCATGTGGTGTTCGCGGATCTGGGGCTTGACGCCATGCTGCCGGGCAACGCCACCACCGACGTGGAACTACCGGCGTTGCCGGCGGGCGAATATCCGTTTGCATGCGGCATGAATATGGTGCATGGGTTGTTGAGGGTTGAGGGAGAGGAGAGTAAGGACGGTGCGGATAAGGACGGGCTTCGCCCGCGTGCTGACGGCTCGGCCGAAGCCGAGGGGGTCTCTCCCTCAGACTTGCGGGTTGGAGCTCCGGTTGTGGATGCGGCGGAGGCCGAGCGGCGAGAGGCGGCTGAACGCGCCAATGAGATCAAGGCGCTGACGAAGCTGGTGATTGTGGGCGCGGTACTGACGTTGCCGGTATTCGCCGTCACCATGCTGCATATGGCCAATCCCGCGCTGGTGCCGCATTGGATGGTGAACCCGTGGCTGCAGGCCATTCTCATCACGCCGGTGATGTTCTACTGCGGGCGTCCGATCCACACGGTCGGCTTCCCCGCGCTGGCGCACCGCTCCCCCGACATGAACTCGCTGGTCTCGCTGGGCACTTCGGCCGCCTACCTGTATTCGCTGGTGACCTGCATCGCCCCGTGGGTGTTCCCGGAGGGCTCGCGCGAGCCGTATTTCGAATCGGTCGGCGTGGTCATCACCCTGGTGCTGGTCGGCCGCCTGCTGGAGGCCAAGGCCCGCGAAGGCACCGGCAAGGCGGTGCAGTCGCTTATCAGACTGCGCCCGCGCACCGCGCACAAGCTCAACGCCACTTCCGCAGACAATGTGGACGGCATCGAATGGCGTAATCCGGCGCATTTCACGGACACCGACATCGACGCCATCGCCACCGGCGACCTGCTGATCGTCAAGAACGGCGAGCGCGTGCCCACGGACGGCGTGATCGTGGCCGGCGAGGCGCGTATCGACGAATCGATGATCACCGGCGAATCCAAGCCGGTCTCCAAAACCGCAGGCGACCCGGTGACCGGGGCCACCGTGCTGCTCAAGGGCGACTGCGTGATGCGCGCCACCCAAGTCGGCGCGGACACGGTACTCTCACAGATCGCGGCGATGGTGGCCCGCGCCCAGGCGACCAAGGCGCCGGTGCAGCAACTGGCCGATAAGATCGCCCGGTATTTCGTACCGGCGGTGATGATCATCGCCATCTGGACGTTCGCCATCTGGGTGTCACTGGGCCCGGCGCCGCAACTGGCGCACGCGCTGGTCACCGCGGTCAGTGTGCTGATCATCGCCTGCCCGTGCGCGCTGGGACTGGCCACGCCGCTGTCGGTGACGGTCTCGCTGGGCTTGGGCGCCACCAACGGCGTGCTGGCCACCAGTGCCAAGGCGCTGGAACAGGCGCGTCGCATCGGCACCGTGGTGTTCGACAAGACCGGCACCATCACGCGCGGCGTGGTGGACGCGGCCGCCGACTGGGACAAGCCGAGCTACGAGCAGGACACAGTCAAGGAAGGCTCGCGTGAGGCCGTCGCGGCGTTGCGCGCACGCGGCATCCGCACGGTGATGCTGTCGGGCGACAAGGCCGAGGTAGCCGGGCGCATCGCCCGCGAAGTCGGCATCGATACGGTGATCTGCGAGGTCAAGCCGGACGGCAAGGCCTACTGGATCGCCAAACTGCAGCGCGAACGCGACGAGGCCGCCGCCAAGTCCGCGTACGGCACCTCCCGCACGGCCGCACAATCCCGCACTCTGATTGCGATGGTGGGCGACGGCATCAACGACGCCCCCGCGCTGGCCCAGGCGGATCTCGGCATCGCCATCGGCACCGGCACGGACGTGGCGATGCAGTCGGCGGACGTGACCTTGATGAGCGGCGACTTGCGCGGCGTCATCAAGACCATCAACCTGTCCAATGCCACGATGCGCAACATCCGCGAGAATCTGGGGTGGGCGTTCGGCTACAACGTCATCGGCATTCCGGTGGCCGCCGGCGTACTCTACCCGTTCACCGGCTGGCTGTTGAGCCCGATGATCGCGGGTCTGGCGATGGCGTTGAGCTCAGTGTGCCTGGTGCTGAACGCGAACCGGCTGCATGGAGCGAACATCAACGTGGGTGCTGCCGATGGTCCCGCCGGTTCGGGCAGCAGCACGGCGGATGTCGAATCAGCCGGATCGGCCGAATCCGCCAACGCCGCCAACATCACCGGCTCCGCCACATCCAACGCGCCTCACGAGCCGACCGTCATCATCGACGATCGCACCACGCTGAATCAAACCAATCACGTATCTGACCAATCCAATAATCCAACCAACAAGGAGAACACTATGGATACGGGAATGCACATGCACCACACCGCCCCCGCGGACGGCGAAACCGCCACCGACCCGGTGTGCGGCATGACCGTGGCTGTGAACGCCGATGCGATCACGCGCGAGTATGAGGGCAAGTCCTATTACTTCTGCGGCGAACACTGTGCCACGAACTTCATGAAGGCCCCGCAGGTGTTCCTGGAGCAGTAGTCTCTGCGTTTACCTGATTCAACGACAATGGCCTCCGCCCAAAACGAGCGGAGGCCATTTGCATATATGAATCAATCAACGAATCAGCTGGCGAAGAAGAACACGAACAGCCAAGCGCCGATAATGGCGCCGACAATCGGGGCCACAACCGGGATCCAGGCCTCGCCCCAGCGGGAGGAGCCCTTGTGCGGGATCGGCAGGATGGCGTGCAGCAGACGCGGCATGAGGTCGCGGGCCGGGTTCAGGCCAGGGCCGGTCGGGCCACCCATGGAGGTCACGAGGCCCCACACAATGAAGCCGACGACGATGGAGGCGGCGGCGTAATCCTGCTTGCCCCAAGCCAGGGACAGGCAGCACAGGGCGCCGAAGACGAGCACCAGGGTGCCGAACATCTCGTTGAGGAAGTAGTTGACCTTCTGGTTGTCCGCGTCAGTGGTGCAGAAGGTGCCCAGAATCGCCTCGGCGTCCTCGGTCTCCTTGTAGTGCGGGTAGTAAGTGATGTAGACGATGAGCTGGCCGAGCAGGGCGCCGAGCAGCTGGGCGACGATGTACGGCAGCACGTCGCTCCACGGGAACAGGCCGTTGACGGCCTGGGCGATGGTCATGGCCGGGTTGATGTGCGCGCCGGAGACGCTACCGAACATGAGCACCGGGAACATGACGCCGAAGCCGTAGCCCATGGCGATGTTCAGCCAGCCGGCGTGGTGGCCCTTGGTGTTCTTGAGCTCAACGTTGGCCACGGAGCCATTGCCGAAGATCATCAGAATGGCGGTGCCGAAGAACTCGGCGGCCAGCTTGGTAAAGAGAGGATAATCCACTGCTTCTTCTTTTCTCTTCGCCGCGCAACAGGCATGGCTGACTGTTCACGGCATTCTGTGTGACTGGAAATCCGTTCGCGGAGCCGGCGACGCGATTTACGCTGGGCGCGAAAGCAAACGTGGTGATTGTACACTTTGCCCCACGACGAAATGCCGGCAAGATGCGATGTCGAATGTCCAGCCGAATGCAATGCCCAAAAAGCCATCGGAATCAGCCGAAGCGACCTTGAATCTCAGTGGTTGCGAATGACGTTGCGCAGGGGCAGGACGCTGGTGGGCGAGACGGACAGTTCGTCGATTCCTAGGCGCAGGAACGTATCGGTCAGGCTCAAGTCTGCGCCAAGCTCGCCGCAGATGCCGCACCAGATGCCATGACGATGGGCAGCCTCGATAGTCATCTGGATCATGCGCAGCACAGCTGGTGAATGCGGGTCGGCAAAGCGTTCGAGACTCGGGTTCTGACGGTCACAGGCCAGCGTGTACTGGGTCAGGTCGTTGGTGCCGATGGAGAAGAAATCGACTTCGGCGGCCAGCTCGTCGGCCATAATGACCGACGCAGGCGTCTCAATCATAACGCCGATCTGGATACTCTCGTTGAAGTCGATGCGCTCGCCGCGCAGCTCGCTTTTGGCTTCTTCAAGAATCCGCTTGGCGTCGCGTACCTCCTGCACAGAGGTGATCATGGGCAGCATAATGGCGATGTTGCCGTATGCTGAGGCGCGCAATAATGCGCGTAACTGGACTTTGAAAATCTCCGGGCGGGTCAGGCAGATGCGGATTGCCCGGTAACCAAGCGCGGGATTATCCTCGTGGCTCAGATTGAAGTAGTCGACCTGTTTGTCCGCGCCGATGTCGAGCGTACGGATGATGACCGGACGGTCGCCCATCTCCTGTGCGACTTGTCCGTATGCATCGAACTGAAATTCCTCGGTCGGCCAGTCCTCGCGTTCCAGATACAGGAACTCACTGCGGAACAAGCCGATGCCCTCAGCATCGTTGGCCAGCACGGCGGCTGCGTCAGAGGGACGGCTGATGTTGGCGTACAGGTGGACCCGCTGACCGGACTTGGTTTCGGTGGGCTTGCCCTTGAGCTTCCGCAGGAGGCTTAGGTGCTCCTCAGCCTCGGCCTTCCTGCGCCGGTATTCGGTCAGCGTGGCCTCGTCCGGGTCGACGAATACCGCACCGCTGGTGCCGTCGATTACGGCAACGTGACCATCATCGGCCGGGTCAAAGGCGTCGCCGATACCTGTGATGGCGGGCAGGCCCATCGTGCGCGCCAGAATCGCGGTGTGCGAGTTCGCTGAGCCCTTGGCGGTCACGAGGCCCAAAACCTTAGCGCGGTCGAGCTGCGCGGTATCGCTGGGAGCAAGATCTTCGGCGAAGATGATGTGGCTTTCGCCGTTCTGCGCGATCCCGTTCTGCACAATACCGTTCTGCACAGCATCGCCTTGTACACTGCCATCCTGCGCCGTGCTATCGCGTTTGCCTTGCAGCACGTTCATCACGCGGCGAGAAACATCCTTGACATCAGCGGCTCGAGCCTGCATGGTCGAGCTATCCATCGCAGCGAACATGGCGGCGAACTGTTCGGCGGCGCTCTTCACCGCGAATTCGGCGTTCACCTTGTCTTGCGCAATCAAACCTTCGACGCATTCCGCATAGTCCGGGTCCTGGAGCATAAGCCGATGGGCGTCGAACAGTTCGGCCTTGTTTTCGCCGAACTCAGCGGCGACGTTGTCACGCAGTTGCTTGAGCTGAGCGACGGCCGTGTCACGGGCCGCGCGGAATCGATCCATCTCGGCCTGCGGGTCGTCGATTAAGCGGCGTTCTACGGCATAATCTACGGCGGCGAGCACGCGGACCGTGCCGATAGCAATGCCAGCGGATACGCTGACGCCCTGTATCGTTCTCATTACAGGTGCTCCTTGAGGAATCGCTCGAACTCTGCAGCAGCGACAGCTTCATCGTTGCCCTGCACCCGAACCGTAACCTCGTCACCTTGTTGAACATCAAGTCCCATAACACCGAAGATACGCTTGGCATCCACGGATTTTCCACCGTAGGCAACGGTGATGCTCGATTCATATTCCTGCGCTTTGGCAACCAATCGGCCAGCCGGGCGGGCGTGCATGCCTTCGGGGTCGGATACGGTGAACGTGAATATCTGAGGCATGACGTTGCTCCTTACACGTCCGGCCGTCACGCGCGAAGACGGCCTTTCCGCACCAGCTACGGACTGATACTGGAAAAACAAAAAACCGGAATCTTTCGATTCCGGTTGTCTGTGCCCCCGCAGGGATTCGAACCCTGGACACGCTGATTAAGAGTCAGCTGCTCTAACCAACTGAGCTACAGGGGCTTGGTTAGATGTTGAAGTATTCCTTGCAACAGGTGATAAATATACTCAGATTTGAAGCGAATGCAACTCTCGGCGTGTCGCGCCTATTTCCGGCGTTTTTGCTAATACAAAAATCCCCCATGCGGCGCAAACCGCACGGGGGATGATGCTTAAGCTCAGACTCTTGGTCTGTGTGATTCCAGCACTAGGCCGGAATGACTCACTCGGCCACGACCTTCACGAAGAAGGAAGCGGTGATCTCCGGGTGGAGGGCCACCTTGGCGGGGAAATCGCCGGTGGTCTTGATGGTCTCGACCTCGATGGCCTTCGGGTTCACCGCAGCCTTGTCGGACAGAGCGACGGCGATGGCCTCGTTGGAGATACCACCGAACAGCTTGCCGGACTCGGACACCTTGGCGGCGATCTCGACGGTAGTGCCCTCGATGGCGGCCTTAGCGGCGACGGCGTCCTCGCGGGTAGCGACGGCCTTGGCCAGACGAGCGCGCTTCATAGCGACGATCTGAGCCTCAGCGCCCTTGGTCCACGCGAAAGCGAGGCCCTGCGGGAACAGGTAGTTGCGGGCGTAGCCGGACTTCACGTCGACAACGTCACCGGAATGGCCCAGGTTGGACACGGTCTTGGTGAGAATAACCTTGGTTTCAGCCATTGTTCAAAGCCTCCCTAACTCAGCGACCCGAGGTGGCGTACGGCAGCAGGGCCATCTCGCGGGCGTTCTTGATCGCCTTGGACAGCTCACGCTGCTCCTGCACGGTCACGCCGGTGATACGACGGGAACGGATCTTGCCGCGATCGGAAATGAACTTACGCAGCAGCGCAACGTCCTTGTAATCGATCTCGGTGACCTTGGCGGCCTTCAGCGGGTTCGGCTTCTTCTTGAACGGCTTGACCGGCGGTTGCGGCCTCTTACGTGACATGATGTTCTCCTTATAAATCTTGATATTGATTGCTGCTGGCAGCGGGGAGGCAAGTACTGATCAGAACTCCGGGTCGGAATCGTCGCCGCCGAAATCGGAGGAAGCGCCGAACGTGGAGAAGCTACCGGCATCAGATGCACCGGCATTACTCCACGGGTCGACCGCAGGAGCGGACGGGTTGGCGGGAGCGGCAGACTGCTGGGAGTATCCAGCGCCACCACCCTGATAGCCACCGTTGTAACCGCCCTGGCCACCGGCATAACCACCTTGGCCACCCTGGTTGCCATAGCCCTGATTGGGCTGCTGACCACCCTGGAAACCACCGGAACGACCCTGGAAGCCGCCCTGACCGGACGACTGGCGAGTCACCTGTGCGGTGGCGTAGCGCAGGGAGGGCCCGATTTCATCGAGCTGCATCTCCACGACGGTTCGCTGGGAACCATCCTGTGCCTGATAGGAACGCTGCTGGAGGCGACCGGTGGCAATCACGCGCATGCCCTTCTTCAGGGACTGGGCGCAGTGGTCGGCCAGATCGCGCCAAGCGGAGCACCTCATGAACAGCGCCTGACCATCCTCGAACTGGTTGGTCTGACGATTCCAGGTTCGCGGGGTGGAAGCAATCGTGAAGCTCGCCACGGTCGCACCGCTGCCAATAGTGCGCAGCTCGGGGTCCGCAGTGAGGTTGCCCACGATGGTGATGACGGTTTCACCTGCCATAACGGTCCTTCTTACTTACCTTGAATACCAGCTGTTCAGCTGACTAAACGCTTGATTCAGCCCTTACGAAGAATCTTCGTACGGATCACGGATTCGTTGAGGTTCAGAACACGGTCAAGCTCATCGCTGGTAGCGGGCTCGGCGGTGTACTTCACCACGACGTAGTTGCCTTCGGTCTTACCGGCAATCTCATAGGCGAGCTTGCGACGGCCCCAGTAATCGGGCTCATCGAAAGAGCCGCCTTCCTTGGTGACGAGTTCCAGATACTGCTCGGTCAGCTTCTTCAGACCGCGCTCATCCAGCTCAGGATCGGCGATGAACATCAGTTCGTACTTGTGCGCAGACATCACCCACCTCCTTCGGACTATTCGGCCACGGACGTTCCGTGGCAGGAGTGTGTATGCGTGTTAGCCCATGACGCAGCACCAAACCGGCACCGCCTCTTCGGGCAACTTGGACAGTCTATATATGAGGCGGGACAGGGTATGCCCATATTCTTGCCGGTTTCGCGATGCCCACCGTTTTGGCCAAGCCCACGCAGCCCGCGGCTCCCATCACTCCCGGAGCGGCACCGGTAGCCGCACCTGGCGCGACCTCCACCACCATGAATGAGCAACAGAAGAAAATCTTCATCATCGTTGGTGCCGTGGCCGGCTTCCTCGTGCTGTTCGGTATCGTGTATGGCGTGCTGTCTTCCGCCGTGTTCAGCGCGAAGAGCGTTGCGAACAGCTATGTGGCCGCCATCTCCTCCGGCAACTACGACAAGGCCAACACCATCGCCGATCCTCACGTGAATACGAACCAGCGCGCACTGCTGACCAGCAAGGCATCCTCGGGCGAGAACACGCGCATCACCAACGCGCGCATCTCGCAGACCTCCAATAATGCCGATGGCACCGTGAGCGCCCAGCTGACGTACACGCTTGAAGGCAAGGAGGTCAACGGCAACTTCACCATCAAAGACAATAAGGTCAGTGTCGAGTTCTCCGAGTGATTTCGGCAATCTCAACACTCTTACGAAATAAGCACCCCGCCGTGGCGTTCGCTGCGGCGGGGTGCTTGTACACTGGTTAAGGCGTAAATCACACAGCGACTCAAACAAAGGATGCGAACGCATGTCGGCGATTCTTGAAGGCACTCCGGATAAACGACTCGTATTGGTCACGGGCCGTGCCTACCCCGAGCTAGCTGAGAAGGTGGCCGAATGCTTGGGAACCGAAATCCTCGAAACCACGTCCTATGACTTTGCCAATGGCGAGATGTACGTGCGTTTCACCGAACCGGTGCGTGGTGCGGACGTGTTCGTGCTGCAGTGTCATTCGGGCGATATCAACAAGTGGATCATGGAACAGCTCATCATGATCGACGCTTTGAAGCGCGCCTCCGCCAAGTCGATTACCGTGGTGGCGCCCTTCCTCGGCTACTCGCGCCAGGATAAGAAGCACCGCGGTCGTGAGCCCATCACCGCCCGTCTGATTTTCGATCTGTTCCACGCCGCCGGTGCCGACCGCATTATGACGGTCGATCTGCACGCCGCTCAGGAGCAGGGTTTCTTCGATGGTCCGGTCGATCATCTAACCGCCATGCCGGTGCTGCTCGATTACGTGCGTTCCGCCCTTGATCTGGGCAACACCACCATCGTGTCCCCGGATGCCGGCCGTATCAAGGTGTCCGAACAGTGGGCCGCCAAGCTAGGCAATCTGCCGCTGGCGTTCATCCACAAGCAGCGTGATATTACTCGTCCGAACCATGCCGAGGCACATGGCATTATCGGCGATGTCGACGGCCGCGACTGCGTGGTCATCGACGACATGGTCGATACCGCCGGTACTATCTGCGAAGCCGTGCGCACCCTGAACGAATCCGGCGCCAAGTCGGTGACCTTGGTCGCCACTCATGGCTTGCTTTCCGGCCCGGCCGTGGAGCGACTGGCCAACTGTGGCGCGCATGAAATCGTGTTTATGGACACCGTGCCAATTCCTGAAGAGAAGCGCCTGCCGAATATGACCGTACTGTCTTGCGCACCGCTGCTGGCCGCGGGTATTCGCTCCGTGTTCGAGGAAGGTTCTGTGGCGATTCTGCTCGACGGTCTGCCCGAGGACATGCGTCCGCGCAATATCTATGCGTGATTGATACGCCGAAAATCCTTACGAAAAAACGCCGCTTGGCTATTGATCAAGCGGCGTTTTTTTCGTATAGCTCCAATCAGATGAAGGCGCGTTCGCCGAAGATGGCGGTGCCGACGCGCACGATGGTGGAGCCTTCTTCGATGGCGTAGGCCATGTCGTGGGTCATGCCCATTGACAGTTCGGTGCAGTCGGCCGTGCCTTCGGCACCGGAGGCAAGAATCTGGTCACGAGTGCGGCGCAGATGCGCGAAGCCCGCACGAATCGTGCGCTCATCATCCACATGGGCACCAATAGTCATCAATCCCTGCAAGCGCAGTCCGCCCATCGCACCGATGCGTTGGGCCAGATCGATGGCATGACTGGGCGCACAACCTGACTTGGATTCCTCGCCGGATTCATTGACTTCCAGCAGCACGCCAACCGTGATGCCGCGCATGGTGGCACGACGAGCGATCTTCTCCGCCAGTTCAATGGAATCCACGGATTCGATGGTGTCCACTACCGGCAGCACTTTACTGATTTTGTTAGCCTGCAATTGGCCGATGATGTGGAAAGGAATATGCGTTGCAGCCGCGGCATTGGCCGTGTCAGCCTCAGCGGCATCAATCACGCCTAGCGAATAACCACGCTCCCCCAGTCGTTTTGCCAGACCGTCAGCCTTGACAGTAATCTCCTGTGGACGATTCTCACCAATCACGCGAATACCAGCATCGATAGCCGCCAGAATCTCGCCGACATCGCGCGTCTTGGTGGCAGCCAGCAATTGCACCGAACCGGCAGCACGCCCGGCTGCGGACTCCGCTGCGGCAATCTGGTCAAGCACGCGATGCACACCATCAGTAATCTCTTGTGCGCGCGCCTGATCGATAACTTCGTTGGCGAGATCCTTATGGTCCATGTATGCCGTCATTGCTGCCCCTGTTCGTAGATTCCCCACCATCGTAGTCTCATACGCGCACATAATGCTTGTTATTGAACAAAAGTGAAGCCCCCGCTGTTCATGCGCGGGGGCTTGGTGATGCTAGGCCGAGCGAGTGGGACTAGCAGGTACCGGACTTGCGGCGCTTGAGGATGATTACACCCGCAACCGCAAGTACCACGGCGAGGATGCCAACACCAAGCACGGCTGCACCGGTGTCAGGTATCTTCTTGTGCTTGCCGGAGTCGGTATCACCCTTGTTCTGGTTGGAATCGTTGCCTTGGTTGGGCTTGTCCGTGCCGGAACCGGGCTTATCGCCACCCTGGCCAGGCTTCGTGGTGCTCTTCTCAACCAGACCCGCAATGGCATCGCTGATTGCCTCAGTCGCGGCCTTCACATCAGACTGCGTGGCCCGATCGTCACCAATCAGCGCATTCGCCGTAGCGATTGCAGAATCCAGCACGGCCAGTGATTCATCGGTCCACTTCGTCCGATCCACGGCAGCAGCGGCACCGAGCTGAGCGCTCAGCGCGGCACGATCTTGCACCGTAGCTACAAGCACCAGCTTCTTCGCTGCCCGCTTCAGCTGGGTTGCGGCATCCGCCACCGCAGCTTCGGTGGCATCCTCAGCCTTGTACACCTGCTGCGCCGAATCCAATACCGCCGCGTACTCCGCCCATGAAGTCTCGGTGTACTTGGAGGCATCGTCAGCCTTAGGCGAGTCAGCGAGCGCCTGCTTGAGCTCGGTCTTGTCGATCGGTGTGGGCTCAAGCGTACTGTCGTCAATGGCATGAACCTGCCATTCGGCAACAGCCGGAGAAGCCGAGCCGGACGTGATAACCATACGCAACTTGGTAGTCTTGACCGGAGTGTTCCACGTGCCATCAGACCACCCCTTGGCATCGCCGGTGGCCCAGCCAGCAGACGGTGAATTGGCGGTCACAGTGTAGGTGGCATCGGGAATATCCACGAAGTTGCCGGCACCGTTGTTCGCCAAGGCGTCCCAGTACTGCAATTCCCACGATGCCGGAATACCCAATCCGCCATCATCCGAGGTGAATTGCACGCGGCTAGAGTCGATAGTCACTTCACGATCCCACTCGTAGTCGAGGCGCATCTCACCGGTGTTGGGCCAAGTGCCCCAGACATCCTCGTTGGCAATGGTGATATCGGGAATGATCTTGCCGTCGTTCAACGCGGCGGCACCCTTGACCCAGCCGGATGCCTTGCCGTCCACATCGGTGGCGGTGGCATCGCCCTCAATGTAGCCGGTCAGCGGCACGGAAGTGTCGGATGGAATGTCGGTTTTCGCCGAAGCGGACACGTTGCCGGCCTTATCGGCGGCGCGGTAGTACACGGTGGCGCGCGACGCGCTCGGTGCAACAATCGGCTTGCTGTACGTGGCCCATTGACCGTCTGCGCCAATGCGGTATTCAATTGATGCGACACCGGAACCGGTGCCGTCATCAGCGGTCAAGGCCAGCATGCGCTCCTCCCTGTCGACAGTGGCCTTCACGGTCGGCGCGGCGGAATCCACCTTGCCACTGGCCTTGGCGATGTCGGAAACGTTACCGGTCTGATCGGTGGCACGAGCCCACACGTCAACATCACCCTGCTGGGAAAGCGCGGCAATAGTTGCGTTGGCATTCGCCGCGATGGTGATCCAGGTTTTACCTTGGTCGGTGGAGATCTCCAGCTTGGCAATCGGCGTGGTATCGTCCGTGGCCTGCACGGTGGCGAACGGAGCGGCAGTGAGCCATTCGCTATTGCCCGCGTTGGCGGTGATGGCAACGGTCACGGTCGGCTTCGTGGTATCGGCGGCGGGCTTGTAGCCATCCTGAACAGTGACGTTCACCGACACATTGCCTTGCTCGCTTGCCTCACCGGGCACGCCAGCAACCACACCGTAGGCCTTGAACGAACCGGCCTTGGCATAGGAAGAAGCAGCGACCGGACGCCAAATTACCGGGGAAGCAACGGTCGTGTCTCCATACTTCACGTCGACGGTGGCAGGCAGCGTGGGCGCGGTGCCGGTGGCGGTCGTCACGCCCTTCGGCGCAGTGATTGCCGGCGATTCGCTGTCAGCAGCGCCGACTTCCCACTCAGCCACGGCCAAGGAGGCGTAGCCTCCATCCACAGCTTGGCCAGTCATGTCGAGCTTTAGAGCAGTGGTGGTCACTGCATCGAACGTGACAGTGTTGGGGTTGGCCTTGCCGGTGGTTGTTGTATAACCGCTCGGACTGGTGACATCTTTCCATGTACCGTCCGCGTCCAAGTACTGAATCTTCCACGAAGCGGGCGCGCGCAGCGCGTTGGAATCCACATCGAACCAAACCTTGGACGAATTGGCGCGCACAGTGCCATCCCATTGGTAGACCAGCGAGTCGCCGGATTGTGGCTGCGGAATGGAGCGGTAGTTGGTCCAGTGGTTCGGTGGCACCACAATGGTTTGCAGTACACGCCCATCGTTCACCGAGCCCTTGTATGCCGGCGTCTCGGTGAACGTTGCGCTCACCTTTGCGTACGGGGCTACGTTGGTGGAGGGCTGCGTTTTCTCCGCTTTGGTCGGATGTGCGGTGGAAGTCATCTGGCCGTCAGCGGTCCAGTCGACTTCATCGATGCACACGGCACGGCGGAAATCGGTGCCACCTTCCTTATCGCCGGTGTGGTAGGTCACATACCATTTGTCGCCGAACTGGAGCACCGAGGGGTGCATCGTGGTGGCCGAGCCAGAAGGCACGATTACGCCTTGGTACTTCCATGGGCCGAGCGGGCTGTCGGAAGTGGAGTACTGGATGCAAGCTTGATAGTTCGATTCCACGCAGGTGGCCGTGCCCGAACCGGGCTTACCGCCGTCGTACACGTTGTAATAGGTATCGCCCTTACGGAACACCCACGCCGCCTCGAAGAATCCCTTCGGGCCGTTCGCGTTGCTGTCCGCGTCCTTCATGGTGTGGAGGTTCGGCGTGGTGCCATCAGCCTTGGTTTCCACCTCGGTGTATGAGGTGCGGCCGGTTGTGGCGTCCTTCTTCATCTTGATGGCGAGCTGAGTGCCGAACGTACCAAAGTGCAAATATCCGGTGCCATCCTCGTCCACAAAGAATGCCGGATCGATGGTTTCAATCTGGGTTTGCGATGTGGTGAGCAGCGGCTTGCCGATGGCATCCTTCCACGGGCCGAGCGGACTCTTCGACTTGGCCACGCCGATGGCGAACGGGTCCTGTCCAGCCGCCTCAGAAGCCTTGTCCTTCACCGGCACGTAGTAGTAGAACCAATCATCGGAAGTGTCGCTCGGGGTGCCGTTATCGTCGGCTACGACTTGGCCGGCGTACGCGCCATCGCCGGTGGCCCAGCTGAACAGGTCTGCCTTGGCGATGGTCTTGTAATGTGTCCATTTGCCTTGATTCAGGCCGTCTTCATCGGTGACGTATACGCCCCAGTCCTTCATGTTGAAGGAGCCGTAGTCGGGCGAAGCCTCATCGTGACCGGTGAAGACGAAGAGTTTGCCGTCATAGCTCAGCGCGGATGCATCTGCAGAGTAGTAGTTCTGCGAAAGATCGTTCGGGGTGTCAATACCCTCGTTCTGCCCGATGGGGTTGCGCATGTAGCTGGGCAGTGCGCTATTGTCGATTTGGGTGACGGTGACATCAGGATTGTTATACGGCAGTTCGTTATACGCGTGACCGGCAACGCTGGGCGCGTTGTCAGCGGTGGCTGAATCGGCGGCCATTGCGGTCGGCGCAAGGGCAAGGCCTGACAGCAATGTCGCTGCGGCGACGAGTCCACCGGCCACCGCGCGAACCGATTGCGCGGATACATGGAAACTCATAGTGCTCCTCATTGAGTGAGTGAAAAGAGTAATGATGGGTAGAAGGAAAAGGCTAGAGCCCCCTCTGTGAGGGGGCTCACTCGGCAGAATGACTCCGTTGCGGGTCAGGCCGAGTGGCGAGCCGAACCGTGGTCGCCGGACTGGCGACGCTTCAGGATGGTCACGCCTGCGGCGGTGAGCAGCACGGCAGCCGCAGCAACTACGGAAACCGCGGCACCAGTCGGAGGCACACGATCACCCTTGTTGTCCTTATCATCCTTATCAGTGTCGGTCACACCAGGCTGCTGGGAGCCGGGCTTCTGCTCAACCTTGGTGGCCCAAAATGCCTTGTCAAGGGCATCCTGTGCGGCATCGACGTCGGCCTGCTTGGCGTCCTTGTCGTCGTACACCTTCTGAGCGGCGGCAATCTGGCTCTGCAGAGCCTGCCATGCCTTCTCGGTGTACTTCGACTTGTCAGCCTTCTTGGCCTGCTCGATGGAAGCCTCGAGGGACTCCTTCTTCACCGTTTCGACGGCGGGCTTCTCTTCCAAGGCCTTGACGGCCTTGTTCAGCGAAGCGGACGCTTCCTGGACGGCGGCCTGAGTGACCTCACCGGACTCATCGCCCTTGAGCACACCTTCCGCAGCCTCGATGGCCTTGTTCAAGGCCTCGACACTCTTATCCGTGTACTTGCCGGAAGCGGCCTCGGCCTTGGCCGTGTCGATGGCCGCCTGCAACGTGGACTTCTCCACGTCGGTGGCGAGCGCAACGAGCACCTTCTGGCCGTCCTCGAGCTTGGTCACCTGCTCGGCGACCTGTTCTGCGGTGGCGTTGGCATCGTCGTACACAGCCTGGGCAGCGTCAATGATTTGCTGGAACTCAGCCCATGAAGCGGCGGTGTAGCGGCGTGCATCGAGGCCGTTGGCTGTGTCAAGAGCCGACTTGAGCGCGGTCTTGTCGACCGGGGTAGGTTCAGGCTCGGTGCCGTCAATACCATGCACGCCCCACTCGGCCACGGCGGCCCCGAAGGTGCTGCTGCCGGTGTACGGAGTGAGCACGAGTCGCAGCGACTTGGTGGTGACCGGCTTGAAGGTCACAGCGCTCCAACCCTTGGCATCGGTATCCGCACGAGAAGCCGGCGAGTTACGCACAATGGTGTAATCCTCGGTGGGCTCGACGTCCTTCCAAGAACCATCCTCGGCGAGGTACTGAATCTTCCAAGCGTCCGGGACTTCCAGACCACCCTTCGAATCGTCAGTCTCAGCGAAGTTGGCCCAGAACTGGGCGCGGCTCTGGTCAATGGTCACGGACTGACCGAAGTCGTACTGGGCGTACATGCCGTCCTTTGCCTTGCCCCAAGAACCCCAGACCTTGTCGTTGACGTTCTGATCATCCGTGGTCGGCCAAGTATCATCGACGACTACGCCGTCGTTGAGCTTGCCTTCGGCCGGTGACCAGGTCGCCTCGGAATCAGGCGAAATGGTGGTCCTGGTCGCCTTGCCTTCAATCCAACCGACCAACGGCTCAGGCTCAGGCTCCGGAGTGGAGGAACCGTTCGGGTCGGCAACCACGTGGACAGTGAGCTTGGCAGCTGCGGAAGATGAACCGTCGTCGACGGTACCAGCCACCTCGTAGTCACCAACCTTGGTCAGGTCGATGGCCTTGATGTCGGCATCCTTCCACGTGACCTTGCGGTCGTCGTTGTATCCGTTCGGGAACTTCACCGGAACCGTGGCGGGCAGGTCGATGGACTTGGCGTTCTGGTAGACGGTCTGCTCAACCGGCTGCGCATTACCCACGGTCTGCGATGCGGTATCGGAACGAGCCGCGATGTGTGCAACCGTACCGTTCAGCGCACCGGCGACGGTGCCCTTGACATCGAATACGGCATCGGCGGCCAGCTGAGCGTCGGTCACCTTACCCCACGTGACGGCGAGGTCACGGCGAGAACCGTCGGTGTATACGGCGCTCACGGTGGATGGCAGCTTCAGATCATCAGCCTTGGAACCGGTCTGCACCAGTCGGTTGACTTCGTCCACGCTCACCGGCTCGATGGCGTACGCCTCGAACTCGGAAGCACCCACGATGGCGCCCTTCGGGAAGACCACGCGCAGCTTGTCGGTTTCGACGGCGTCGGCGAACTTCACTTCGTTGCCTTCGTTCCGGTTGACCGTGTAGGACTGGCCGTCAGCCAGTTTCACATCCTGCCAGTTACCGTCAGCGTCAGCGTACTGGAGCTTCCAAGATGAGACCATCGGCACGCCACCGCCATCGGTCCAGAAGAAGACCTTGGCCTTCTTCAGCGGCACCTTGCCGGCCCACTTCAGTTGCAGCCACGGCTCCACACCAGTGGAGTCGCCCCAGTTGTTCCAGGTCTCGTTCGGCGTGTTGGCGTATACCACCTGACCGTCGATGACCTTCTTGGCGTTGTCCTTCGGCTGGTAGCCGTTGGTGTAGCTGGCAGAGGCGCTCGACTGCGGGGCTACGTTCACGGTACCGTCAGAGGGGATGCCGTGAACGGTGATTTCCTTGGAGCCTTCCTTCTCGCCATCGGAAGCGGTGAGCTTCAGGACGTAGTCACCCTCCTTGTTGAAGGTGACGGTGGTGCTGGCAGCGGAGGCGTCCACGAACTTCGCAGCACCGCCTTCCGGACCGGAGACCTGGGACCATGTGGTGGTGACGTCGCCTTCTGCGGGCAGACCGTCATCCTTCACCGTACCGACGAGCTTGGCACCGGATGAGGTGCTGGAAGACACGTAAGCATCCACCTGCGGAGTCTGGTTCTCAGAAGTGCCGTCAGCCTTGATACCGGTGTTGTAGGCTTCGATCTCCTTGACACCGACGGCCATGCCGGCCTGCGGCGTGAAGGTGACGCGGATGGTCGTGGTCTCCACCGGAGTGAACTGGATACGGTTGTAGTTCGCGCCCGCGTAGTTCGGGGTGCGCACCTGATCCGCAATCGGGGCCCATGTGCCGTCATCCTTCTGGTACTCCAACTTGTAGTTGGCGGGCTCGGCATAGCCGGAGATGGTCTGGCTGGACGAGCTCTGGTAGAAGTACAAGCGGATGTCGTCGATCTTCTGCTTGCCGTCCTTGAACTTGATATTGAGCGTGTCGGTCTTGTTCCCGGAGCCCTTGGTACCCCAGAACGATTCCATCACGGTCTTGCCGTCCACCGCGTTCTTGGCCGGGTAGTTGGTGTCCTTCTCGGCGTAGGTGGTACCGGTCACGTCCGCGTCCTTGGCCACGTTCGTGGTGGACTTGGAGGCGGAGTCGACGTTGGTGCCGGACTTGGCGAACAGGTCGGTCACGCGCTGATCGGCATTGAAGGTAACCTGATTGGCGGCCTTCACGTTCTTGACGGCTTCGGCGCCGACGGTAACCTGGGCACCGGAATCGTCCTTGACCTCGACCGTTCCCGCAGCCGGGTCATAGATGAGGTGCGCCAGCTTGTCGGAGGTGAAGGCGAGCTTGCCGCCCACGTACAGGCTGTAGCCAGCAGGACCACCGTAGTGGCTGCCGTCCTTGTCCCATACGATGGAGACATCCTGATCGTGGTAGCGCAGGTTGTTTACCGTGAAGTAGTTCCAACCGGGGATTTCGATCGGGTTTAGCTCAATCTTGTTGTCCTCGCGCGGCACCATACCGGCTACGTCCTCGACCATCGTCCAGTTCGTGGTGCCGAGCTGGGTGTGGTGGATCCAGGAGCGGTAGGTGATCTTGCCGCCGTTCTGTGCGGCGTCAAGGTTCTTGTCGAGGTTGTTGATCACGCCGTCACCGTTCACATCGCCGACGTTGTTGTTGTCCTCGTTCCAGAACTCGTTCTGATCAGGGTGGTTGTTATCGCCGCCCTGGTAGTGCGCGAACGCCACCCAGTACAGCAGCTTCTTGAACTGCTCATTGGTGATGTAGCCATTCTTGGCTGCATCGTAGTTGCGAATACCGGCCGAGTAGACCTGCAGCAGCGGCTGCGCATTAATGATGGAGAAGTTGTTGGAACCGGGGAAGTTCAACGCGGCCTTGTCCGCCTGGTTGGCGGTGAAGAACGGGAAGATCGGGAACTCGTTGGAATCCTCGAACAGGCGCAGAGCCTTGTTGTAATCTTCGTTGCCGGTAGGCATCAGGCCTTCGGAGTACGGGTAGTAGTTATTGATCTCCTTGTACTTGGCGAAAGCACCGTCGTTCAGCCACCTGTGCTTGAGCAGGTTGTCGGACTTGTCCCACAGTTCAGTGGTGACTTCTTTCTGGATCTTGTCGGCGATGGCCCGCATCTTCTCGGCGTTGGCGGTATCGCCAGCAGCCTTGTATGCCTGAGCAGCCGCGTTAGCGTTGGCCCACATATTGGCGGAACCATCGGCGCGATCCATGCGCTGGCCGGAGCGACCCGGCTCAGAGAAGGAAACGGCGTCGGCATCGTTACCGGTCATCGACCACCAGGACCAGTCAATCAAGCTGTTGTCATTGTTGTTCTGGTTGTCGTTGTTGTCCGGCTCGCTCTTGGAAGCGAGTAGACCTTGCACGTCCTCGGCACCCTGGTCGGCCAGCTTCTCGGCCACGGTGGACGGACCGCCGTGCACCTTGTAGGAGTCCCAGCCGGCGCGCGTGATGTACTGCGTGTAGCTATGGTTCCAGTTGGCCGGGTCGCCCGGATTGTCGTGGTAGTAGTAATAGCCCGCCTTGCTCTTCTTGGCGGTATCGCCGGCGGAAAGCCAGGTGCCGTAGGAGTACTCGGGGTTGCGGAACCACTTGGTGTCCATCATGAACATGCCGGAGGTGAGCACGATCTGGTTGTTGTAGCCGAGCACACCCTCGATGGAGGTCGGGTACTGGAAGGTGTTGCCAGGCATGTTGGCGTCGAGCATGTTGAAACGGCTCAGCCACCAGCGGTAGACCACGGTCTTATCGATGTTGTCTTCCGGAGTGTCCACGTAGGGAGCGTTATCGACCCACCACTTGTTGTAGGTGGTCACGGAATCCTTGTAGGAGGCGGCAGCATCCTTAAGGTCGCCGGTGTAACGGGCCTCATATTCCTTGGTGGAGTCAGGCAGTTCGTTGGCGATCAGGCCGAGCTGAATCTTGACGGTCTGCGGTTCGTTGGCCTTGAGGCTCAACGTGCTGGTGAGTTTGCCACCGCTGACGATCCAGTTGGAACCGTCCTGGTTGTTGGCGGAGAAGCGCGGATAGATGGTCGTCAGGTTGTTCTTGACGTTCACGCGGCCAGTAAGTTCGGTGGCCCCATCAGCACCCTCGGCGGCGAACGGCGAGGCCGTGGTCAGTGTGACATCGCGGTCCTGCGTGCTTTCCACGGTGAGGTTCGCAACCATCACGTTGTTGTAGGTGATGTACTTAACTTCCTTGATCTTGAGGCTCTTGCCACCGGTCTGGAACAGGGAGGTGAAGTAGCTCGGTGTCTGCTTGCGCTGGGAGGCGTCTTCGTTAAGGGTCTGGTTTGCACCGTCAGCGTTTACGGTAACGGTAAAGCCATCCCTGTTGGTCTCATCCCAGTAGGCGGTGTTACCCACAAAACCGAGCCGATTAGGCGTGTGCGTGTACATGTAGGCGGCGCGACCACGGGTGAACAGGTAGTTGTTGCCGTCGGAGCCTTCATACGAGTAAGAACCCTTGTCGTTCGTGCCTTTACCAGTTGGCTGTGCACCAGTACGGGTGAGAATCTTATCGATCCAGAAGTCATGGTCGGTGTCGGTGCCGGCCAGGTTCTTCACGTCGTTATCGAATGTCTCCTGCAGATAGCTGGCGGCAGGGTTATATGTGGTGTTGTTCGCCGCCGTCTTCATCGGATCATCAGATCCCTTGAACGACGGATATGCCACATCCGCATTCTTGATGACGGGCGTATCGGCTGCCTGCGCGGTGACTGCACCGCCGGTGGCCAGTGTGGCGACCGCTGCAACCGCGCCGATTGACGCAAGCCACCGCTTTCGTGTTGATTGATGCATTCCTGCTTGGACCTCTCCGCCCCGGTCTTTCGCGTCTTCGCTCAGGCTACGTCGCGTCTATGCGACCAGGACTTCTTCTGTGGATGCTGGGCCGCAGAGCCCGTTCTCCATCAGTTTCCTTTATTGGTTATTGGGTTCACCGGAATGAGTGTCTTCAGTAAATCTGGTGTGATATCCGCCATGGATATCCCGGTTGGAGCAATTCACCGAAGCTGATTCCACATCATAACCGAGCGAATACGGTTTCACAACTTTCCCTCAGTGATATCAACCATCTTATACAACAAAAACCCGGTAATTTCTCAGCTTTCGCATTTATTTTCGCATTAGAGCATTGCTGCGTTTCGCCGTGTCGCAGTACCTACGGCGCAACGATTCAGCCTCGCTGAATCAGGAACCAACAGGCTCCCGCTGGCGGGAGCTGGCTCGCAAAGCGAGACTGAGGGTGGCTTACACGGTACCGCTTATGACCGCCCTCAGTCGACTCCGCCGACAGCTCTCACAGCAGGAGCATATAATTAAAAAATAATCTCCTGCACGGGTATTACCCCGCACAGGAGACCTCATTCCCCGGATGTGTTTTCGGCTCCAATCGATACTGACATCCGGCCTATGCCGTCATCGACTTATTACAGACGATGGCGGCATAAGTATTTTTTTGCCGGCCAGTTGCGCGCAGGCCGGCATATCGCCGATATTTATCGACGCTGGAAGACACGCATCTCGCCTATCTCGCGGTTGGCCCACGAGTAGTACGGCACCAAGCGCAGCGTCGCGGGTTCGCCCGCACGCGGTTCGTCGGCATCCACGTACAGCGGCGCGTCATCCTCGTCGGCGTGCTCGCGCACTGCCGGCAAATCAACGGTATCGACGCCACCCAGCAAGTCGGCCTGGAAAGCCACAGCGGCATCCGCACCGGTGACGCCATCGGCCAGACGATAGTTCCACAGATCACCGGGGTTATCGACCTGTTCGGCGCAGTAGACCAGCGGTCCGCGCATCACGGCCACCTGACCGGCATCGGAGCGCACGCGGGAGTTGGCGCGCACGAACTTCACGGACATGTCGAGCTCGAGCGCAATCTCCAACGTATCGCCGGCGTTGACCACAAGGTATACGAAGCCGTCTTCCAGCGAACCCACTGCGGGCTTGCCGTTCACGGTCAGCGTGTAGGAGCCCAAGGACCAGCCGGGGATGCGCAGTCCAAATCGGACCGAGCTGTCCGCAGCGCTGGCGGGCAGGCTCACCGTGTATTCCACGTGACTGTCCCACGGGAAGTCCGAACGCTGTTCGACCGTAAGGCCGGAAGCAAAATCGGCCTTGTTGGCGATGAACTGGTGGCTCAGCACGGTCTTGCCGCCGTCGCGCTCGGTGTAGATGTAACGGTCCACTGAAGCGATGAGTCGGGCGATGTTGGCCGGGCAGCATGCGCAGCCGAACCAGTCGACACGGTGGGAGAGCACGTGGTGGCGGTCCGGGTTATCCAGTCCGTCAGGCGTGGTCTCCAGTGCATTGACGTAGTAGTACTGCTTGCCGTCGAGCGAGATGCCGGCAATGGAACCGTTGAACAGTTCCTTCTCCAGCACGTCGGCGTATTCGCCCTTGGGCTCGAGGTCGAGCATCTGCTGGGCGAACATGCTCATAGCCACGGAAGCACAGGTCTCACCGTACATCGTGTCGTTCGGCAGATCATAGTCGTAGGTGAACGACTCGCCCACGTGGGTGGAACCAATCGCGCCGGTGACATACATACGACGGGTGACGATGTTCTTCCAGAAACGCTTGGCGGTGTCGATCAGTCCCCGATCGCCGAGCAGTCGGCCCACATGGGCCACACCAGTGCACAGGTAGCCGACGCGCACGGCGTGGCCATCCGCGGTCTGCTGGTCGCGCACAGGTTCGGCGGCCTGGAAGTAGGTGGGCTTGTAGAAGCCGAGGTCGGGGAAGATGTTGTCGCCGTTCAGGGCCTTCAGCTGCTTGGTGTAGAACTGAGGGTCTTGGCCGCGCACGTCGATGAGGTATTGGGAGAGCGTCAGGTAACGCTTTTCGCCGGTTTCCTCGTACAGTTTGGCGAGGGCGAGTTCGATTTCCGGGTGGCCGTCGGCGCCATGAATCTTGCCTTCTTCGGGACCGAAGTTGGCATCCAGGCAGTCGGCCATCTTCTTGGCGACTTCAAGGGCCTGCTCGTTGCCGGTCACCTGATGGTAGGCGACGGCGGCTTCGATGTAGTGACCCATCACATACATCTCGTGGCTTTGCTGAATCAGGCTGAAGCGCGGGCGGTCGGCCCATACGCCGGACTTGATCTGGTACGGAGTGTCCAAGTAGCCGTCCGGCTGCTGAGCGCGGGCGATGAGATCGACCGTGCGATCGCACAGCGCCTTGAGTTCGGGATCCGGATGGTAGGCCAGCGCATAAGCGGCTTCCTCAAGCCACTTGTAGACGTCGGAATCCTGGAACACCATGCCGTGGAATTCGTCGTCCAATTCGCCGGCGGCAACCTTCAGATTGGCGACCGCGTGGCTTTTGCTGTCAGCCAGCTGGTTACCGGCCGGGTCGTCGGGCACTGTGGTGTCGATTTCGTCGTTCATCACGCCCCACTGGTAGGGGATGACGGATTCGACAATCTGGTCGCGACGCCGCTTCCAGAACGGGGAAGTGATTGTAACGTTCATGATCAGCCCTTCACGGCTCCGGCCATAAAGCCCTTGACGTAGTACTTCTGGAGTGCGAGGAACAGGATGGCGCAGGGAATCAGCAGGATCACGACGCCGGCCTCGGTGGCACCGTAATCGATGACGCCCATGGTCTGCTGACGCATGTTCACCATCGCCAGCGGAAGGGTGGACTTGGACGAAGAGCTCAAGTACAGCGGAATCATGAAGTTGTTCCATGCTTCAAGGAAGGCGAGCAGGCCGACCGTAACCATCGAAGGCTTGACCACAGGCACCAGGATCTTGAACAAGGCCTGGAGGCTGTTGCAGCCGTCGACCATGGCGGCCTCTTCCATGTCCTTCGGGATCGCGTCAAATGCGTTACGCATGATGAACGTGCTCATAGGCAGCTGGAACAGGGTGATGACTAGGCCGACGCCCAGCAGGCTGTCGTTCAGACCGATGTCCTTGTACCAGACCATCAGCGGGATCAGCAGCGAGGCGTACGGTACCATCAGGATCGACAGGGTGACCATGAAGCCGAGGTTGCGGCCCGGGTAGTCGAAGCGGGAGAACGAGTAGCCGGCCAGCGTGCAGACGACCACGGAGAACACGACCGCGACCAGGGTCACGATTACCGAGTTGAGCAGGTACTTGGGCAGGCCTTCCTGATAACCGAACAGGGTCAGGTAGTTGGCCACGCCCCAGCCCTTGGACTGGGCCGAACCGGCCTGCGGGCTGAACGAGCAGATGATGACCCAGACCAGCGGGCTGATGAAGATGATGGCGAGCAGAGCCTCAAGGATTCGAGCGATGACGCGCTTCCACAATGGGGTAGTCATAATGTGTTACCTCCCCTTTCTCACTTGGTGTTGTCGCGCATGCCGCGCATCTGGATGGAGTTGATGATGACCAGGGCCACCAGCACGATCAGCGAGAGCGCCGCGGCCATACCCAGATCCTTCTTGGAATCGAAGGCGAAGTTGTAGATGAGCTGCACCACGGTCATGGTGGAGTTGTTCGGACCACCCTTGGTCAGAATGAAGAACTGATCGAACGCGAGGATTGAACCGGTCACGCAGTAGACCAGGCACATCACGATGGTCGGCTTCATCAGCGGCAGGGTGATGGAGCGGAAGATACGCCAGGAACCGGCGCCGTCCATGCGGGCCGCCTCGTACAGATCACCGGGGATGGCCTGCAGACCGATCATCATCAGCAGCATGTAGTAGCCCGAGAATCGCCAGACAATCACGATAATCGTGGCCCACAGGGCCGACTGGCCGGTGGCCAGCACCGAACCACCCTCCTGCATCAGGCCCAACGAGCTCAGAATCTTGGTGACAGGGCCCACCTGCGGGGAATACAGGGCGTAGAACAGCAGGGACGCGGACGCCAGGCCCGTCGCGGACGGCAGCAGGAAGCAGGTACGCAGCACGTTGTTCCACTTCGAGCTCTCCTGCACAATCATGGCCATGCCCAGGCCAAGGACCAACAGGAAGATCGTGACGATCACGGTGTACTCGAGCGTGAACCAAATCGAGGGCCAGAACAATTTGTTCTCGAACACCTTGACGAAGTTGTCCGGGAAGTTCACGCCGCGGTTGCCACCCAGCAGGCTCCAACGAGAGCAGGCCATGACGACCAGTAGAACAATCGGCACGAAGAACAGGACGATAATCATCAGCCAGTCCGGAAGTGCGTACAGCAGACCTCGCCTGGTCTGCGCCGCCTTCGCCTTGGACTTATGCACGGGCACAGCCCCGGCGCTCTTGGAAACACTCGACATGTTTCTCTCTCCTTTGGGAAATTACTGTGAAATGGTAATCACGGAATCCGAATGCAATCCGATGTCAGGGCTTCGAGGAAGGAGGACTCCGAAGCCCCGCCAACACACCGCATTCATAAGGTATGTAGTGATGAAGGAAGAGAAGGAATGAAGAAGAAGATAGAAGTTCGATTATGTGGTTGAGCCGGCTCCTGCCCTCACAAGGGAGGGACCGGCTCAATCTGTTCAGTTATTATTCAGTTATTGCTGTGATTTGATGAGTGATGGTGAGGAGCATCACCACCGAATCACTGGGCAGACAGGACGTCGGTGACGGCCTTGTTGTCGGCCTTGAGGTCACCGGAACCCCACACGGCGTTCTGCACGAGCAGCTGCCACGGGGAGCCAGCGGCGTTGAAGGCTTCGTTGAAGGCCGGGGACTTCGGGGTCTGGCCGTTGCCGTCGATAATCACGGAGTTGATGGTCTGGATGCGTGGGTCAGCGTCTTTGTAAGCGGTCTTCAGGGTCTGGATGTTGGAGGCGGTGTCGCCTTGGTCAGCGAAGACTTCCTTCTGAGCGTCAGACTGCATCAGCCAGTAGAGGAAGTTCCAGGCCTGAGCAACGTGCTTGGAGTCCTTGGAGATACCCATGGCATCGCCGCCGAGGAACGTGGAGGTCTTGCCTTCCTTGGTGCCCGGGATCGGAGCGACGCCGACCTCGAAGCCGCCGTCCTTCTCAGCATCGAACAGAGCAGTGGTGGAGGTGTTCGGGTAAGGCATAACGCCGATCTTGCCGTTCGCGAACGGAGCGGTCCAGGTGGCGCCGGTCTCTTCCTTGGAGCCTGCACCCAGGCCGTTGGTGGTGTTGGCCAGCTCCTTGTAAGCGTCCAAGACGCCCTTCATGGAGTCGTTGTCCAGGGTGGCCTCGGAGCCATCCTTGTTCATGACGGATTCGCCGTCAGCCCACACGGACGGGAAGAGGTCGAAGACCAGAGCACCACCGGACTGACCGGCGAGGTAGGAGCCTGCGACGCCATCCTTGTTGAGGGCGGCGACCTTCTTGGCCTGCTCGACGAACTGGTCGATGCTCTTCGGACCCTGCTCCGGGTCCAGACCGGCTTCCTTGTACAGGTTCTTGTTCCAGACCATCACGGAAACGTCAGTGATGAACGGCAGGGTGTACTCGGCGCCATCAACAGTACCGGCTTCGATGTGGCCCTGCTGCAGGTCGGCCTTGTTGTCCAGGCCATCGATTTGCTTGGTGATGTCGGTGAAGATGCCCTCGGAAGCCCAGTACGGAATACGGACCACGTCGCCGGCGAGGATGTCAGGCAGGGAGTCGGTCTGCGAAGCGCCGCCGACCTTGCCTTCCATATCGTCGTTCGGGATGATCTCGAGCTTGACCTGGTTCTTGTGGCTCTTGTTGTAAGCCTCGACCACGTTCTTGGCCTGACGCTCCAGAGGGGAACGGGTCCACAGGGTGATCTCGGTACCATCGTCGGTGCCCTTGGCCGGGATACCTTCGGCGGTGGCAGTGCCACCATTGCCGGAGCCACCACAGGCGGCCAGCGGAACGATCAACGCGGCGGCAGCGATGCCAGCAAGAGTACGGGTCAGTTTATTGAAAGACACCATGTTCGCTTCTTTCTCTATATATCCGCTCAACTATGAGAGGCGGTGGCGGACGGTCCGCCTCCTTGGTTTCGCCCTGCTCGCTCCTTTGCCCGGAGCAGGTAACACTGCGAAAGCCTTTTCTCAATATAAACGAACATGGAAGTTTTTGCAAAAGCGCTTTCGCATTTTCGCGTTTTTTCTCACATCAAACGGGTTCGAGACTGTGATTCGACTATGAATAACGTGCTTGAATTGGCTTAATATCAATGATTATTCCGGCGTGTCGAGCAAATCAAACAAAAGCGAACATGGAAGTAACGCTTTCTTTCACTTACCTTGCACTTGAACAATTTCCCTGACTACGCCACGCCGAAAAAAAGATGTTTGCGAAAGTTTTCGCATTGAAGCTACAATTATTCCCAGATGCAATGGCGCACCACACCGTATGAGGTATTTCATCGCAAAACAATGCGCTATATACTGCTGAAGAACCAAGGAATCGAGGCATGATGACCCAGCCAGCAACCGGACGGGCAGCGCGACTTGAGGATGTGGCGGCATTGGCCGGAGTCTCGACGGCCACTGCATCCAAGGCACTGCACAACAAACCCCGCATCAGCGAAGAAACCAAGCAGCGTGTACTGGATGCCGCCAAGCAACTCAACTACTCTCCCAACAAACTCGCCCAATCCCTAGCCCGCGGCACCACCGGCACTATCGGCCTGGTCACCTCCGATCTGCAGGGTCGTTTCTCCACACCGATTCTTATCGGCGCGGAGAACGAGTTGCGAGCCCAATCGACCTCAGTATTGTTGGCCAACGCTCGTGGCGACGCCGCCTTGGAACGTCAGCATGTCGAGAAACTGCTGTCCCTCAAGGTCGACGGACTGCTCATCGTGCAGTGCGAGACCAACCCCAGGCCCACGCTTGGCCATGACTGGGGCGTGCCACTGGTCTACGTCTACGGCCCCTCCACCGACCCCAAAGACTGCTCGGTCACTTGCGACAACGTGGACGCCGGCCGCATGGCCATCAACCATCTCATCTCGTGTGGCCGCCGGCACATCGCCATTATCGGCGGCGACGAAACCTATACCGCTGCCACCGACCGCACCAAGGGAGCTCTCGAGGCGCTCTCCGAATTAGGTATTGAACCCGCCGGCCCAATTCGTTACGGCAAATGGGACGAAGGCTGGGGCCGTGCGGCCACCCGTCTGCTGCTCGACCAAGGGGTCAAGTTCGATGCAGTGGTCTGCCAGAACGATCAGTTGGCCCGCGGCTGCATTGACGTGCTCAAGCAGCAGGGACTGCGCATCCCGGATGACGTCGCCGTCATCGGCCACGATAACTGGTCGGTACTGACCTCCAGCTCGAGGCCCGCACTGACGTCGATCGACAACGAAACCGAAACCATCGGACGGCGTGCGGCACGATACTTGGTCGATGCCATCGACGGCAACCCGCATCACGGTGTCGACTACGTACCCTGCCACCTTATCCAGCGCGAATCCACCCTCCCGCTGGACTGATATCAATCGATACCCTACCGCTTCTTGGTTTTGCGCCCCTTTAAGTAGATGTCGATGACGATCCATACGCCGAGGGCGAAGGCCACGACGTAGCCCATGAAGCCGATGACCGGAATGCCGAAGATAATCGGCTTCATGCCGGCGTAGTAGACAATCGACGAGCCAACGAACAAACCGACCACAATCAGGGCCATCGTCAGACGATTCACCATATCCGAAAGCAGCTGGAACGGCTCTTCGGAGCCGACCAGTTCCATGTTGACGCGCAACTGACCACGGGTCAGCATACGGGCCACGGTCTTGAGTTCGGTCATGGTGCCGAGCGTGGCATGCAAAGCCTGATGTCCCTCAACGCCCAGCGACTTGATCTCGTCTTTGGTGGCGTTCTTCAGCGATTTCGACGTGGCGATATGGTCGGAAATGATTTCGATCATATTCACATCAGGAATGAACTCGTCCAGCAAGCCTTCGAGCGTAACCAACGCGCGGCCGACGGTGGTCACCGTACTGGGCACCTCGATGTTGTGGCGGCCGGCCATCTGCGTCAGTGCGGTCAGGAAGGCGGCAATGTCCAGTTCGGCCAGATCCACAGTGCCGAATTCCTTGACGATCACGTCCAGATCAGCCAGCAGTGCTGGGTAGTCCTCCGGATCGGCCTCGGTGCCGGCAAATCGCAGCAGCCCCTCGGCCAGAGCGGGCGAATCCTGTTTGGCGACGGCGAAAATCATTTCTTTGAGGACTGCACGGGTGCGCTGGTCGAGCCGACCGGTCATACCGAGGTCGATAAGTACGATCTGGCCGCCCCGGATGATGATATTGCCGGGATGTGGGTCAGCGTGGAAGAAGCCGTCGTCGAGAATCTGCGTGGCGTAATTGTCGACGAGCTTGGTGCCGATCTCCTTCAAGTCATAACCAGCATCGACGAGCCGGCCCGGGTGGGAGACGGAGATGCCGTCGATGTACTCCATGACCACCACATGCTCGGTGCACAGTTCGGTGTACGCCGTCGGGCAGTCCATGTATTTGAATCGGGCGGCGAAACGCTTGAATTCGGCGAGGTTGCGGGCCTCAATCAGAAAGTCAGTCTCCGATTCGAAGGTGTCCCACAGCTCCTCGACCACGCCCTTCAGGTCCACGATCTGTGAGGTGCGAATCACCTTAGTGGCGGCCTTGGCTATGGAGCGCATGATGGAGACGTCCTGAGCCATGGTTTCGCGCACACCCGGGCGCTGCACTTTAATGGCCACATCTTCGCCGGTTTTCAGCGTGGCGCGATGCACTTGCGCCAGTGAAGCAGAGCCCAACGGCTTGGGATCGATATGCGCGAACACCTCGTCGGCGGGACGCCCGTATTCGGCGGCAAGCACATCCAACACCGTGGAATACGGCATCGGGTCGGCGTCGGCGCGCAGTTTGGCGAGTTCGTCGCAGAAGCTTTGCGGCAGAATCTCGGAGCGCATCGACAGAATCTGGCCCACTTTGACGAACGTGGGGCCGAGCGCCTCGAACATGAGGCGCATTTTGACCGGAGTCAGGCCGTGCAGCACGTCGAATTGCTCGACGATTCTGGTGATCTGCCCCAGTCGTTTGATCTTGCCACGGCGCGTCAGATGGTAGCGCGTGGCGAAATCGTTCCTGCGTCCGAACAGTGCCAGCGTTTCGTCGGATACGCTCGGAGTCGCCTTGGTAACGGTCTGCTTGAGCGTGTCCGACGTGTCGACGGACCGGTTCGCCGCCGCCTCACGTTCGGCTTTCGCAGGCGTCAGAATAGGGTCGACCCTGCTGGAAAGCGGGGTCGACCCTGATTCCGGCGTAGCGCGTGTGGGCTTGGTCACTCGGCCTTGCCCTCGTCAGCGGGCTTGTCGGCGGCACTGGTGTCGGCTGCGGCAGCAGCTTTGTCGCCGGCTTCGGCGGCGGCCTTCTTGGCGTCATCCACCGTCTCGCTCACCTTGCGCTTGAGCTCGGTGTTCAGCGCCTTGCCCTGCTCGACCGTAATCTCACCCTTCTTGACGAGTTCGTCGACGAGCTCGCTGCTCTTCTCGTATCCGGTGGCAAGGGCTCCGATGCCCGCCAGCAGGACCTTGCGCAGGCCATCACCCAGAAGATCAAAATCAGCCATGATACCCCTCCTTCGAGGTCCGACATGGCCTGGTGCCATGTCTCGTACCACCAAGCCTAGCGCAAACAACAGGGCAATGTACTAGACCCTCAGACTGATTTCGACTGATTTTTCGCTGATTGGTACTTACCGAGGACTCACCGAGAATTCACCGAGGACGTTCGGCGGCAGCCTTGCGCGCGTTGGTGGCTACTTGATCGAGCCGGGCGAGCTCCTTGGCTTGTTCGGGGGTCTGATCGGACGTATCGAACGTACCGTAACGACGAGTCACGGCAGTTTCGATAAGGAAATCGCTGATGGCGGGGTTTTTAGGCAGCAACGAGCCGTGCATGTAGGTGCCGATCACGTTGTGCACGCGCGCGCCCTCGGTATGGTCTTCGCCATTGTTGCCTCGGCCATCCTGATCGACGGTGCCGAGTGGCTGAACGCCTTCGCGCAGGAAGGTCTGGCCGGAGTGGTTCTCGTAGCCAATCACATCGCCGAACTGGTCGGAATGCTCAACAAGATTGCCGATCATACGCACGTTCTGGCCCACGGTATAAGCACCGATAACGCCGATGCCGTCCAGACGGGTGCCGTCCACGGTTTCAAAGTACTCGCCGAACAGCTGGTACAGGCCGCAGATCATCAGCATCGGCGTACCGTCTGCGGCAAGCGAACGCAACAGGTCGGCGCGATGGTAGAAGTCGTCGATGATTTTCTTCTGGCCGGTGTCTTGGCCGCCGCCTCCCAGAATAAGGTCCACCTGGTCGGGCCAGTCGTCGCCTTGATTGTACTGGTGGACGACCGGTTCATAACCGTACAGTTCCAGACGGCGGCGGATAGTCAGCACGTTGCCGGAATCGCCGTAGATGTTCATGTCTTTGGGATACAGGGACACCACATCAATTGTTCTGGCCATGTCACGTTCTCCTTGTCGATGTCTTCCCGCTGACGGGAAGCGTCTTATTCCTCACCATGTCCTCCCGCAGGCGGGAGGTGGCGCGCGGGCGCTAGAGGATAGTTACTTGCCCACGCCCGCGTCCCGTACTTCGGTGATGCGGCCCAGTACGGCGCGGGTTTTGAGCATGGCGGTGTAGGTGCAGTAGATGTGCTTGCGTGTGCCGGGATTGGCGTTGACGAATGCGGTGACGGCCTGTTCGAGGTCGGTGTTCGTATCGGCGACTGGCACTTGGTCATACCCCAGGCGCAATGCCATGTCCCAGGCACGCACGCCGGAGACCATGGCGACACCGGACGCGCGCAGGGAAGTGAAGTCCACGTCCCACAGCCAGCTCATGTCGCGGCCGTCGGCATATTCGTCGTTGATGGCGATCATGGTGTCCGCGTTGGCCGGGTCGAAGCTGGCGAGCGAGAGGCGGAAGCCCATCGGGTTCTTGACCAGCAGCAGTTCGACCGGGGAACCGTTGACGTCGATGACCTCGCCACGGCCGAAAGCCGGCGTGACGCGGGAAACGGCGGCGATAAGCTCGTCGGCGGACACGGCGCAGGCGTTGGCTGCGGCGGTGGCCTTGGATGCGGCGGCATTGTCTTGCATCACCGCACGTACCACAGCGAGCGCGGCGGCCGCGTTGTACAGGTTGTAGACGCCTTCAAGCTTGACGTCGGTGGCGTAGCCCTGACCGTCCATCTGGAAGGTGGCCTTGTGGTCGCCCACTGCGGTAAGTGTCACGTCGGCGGGAAGTTCTGCCGTGCCTGCGGAAGCTCCTCTCAGTTCGCTTCGCGGACTGAGAGGAGTTCTGGCTGAGGGGAGCGGCCCGGCCACACCTTCCACCGACACGGTCGTGGCCATGTCGTCATCGGACGGGAAATAGCGGCGCAAATCGTCGGCGAGGCCGAAGTATCGCACGGTGGTGCCAGCCGGGGCCTTCGCGGCGAGCGCGGCGATACGCGGGTCCTCGCGGTTCAGTACCACAGTGCCGGTAGTCGCCGCAGCCACATGGCTGAGCAGTTTGGCCGTGGTGTCGATTTCACCGAATCGGTCAAGCTGATCGCGCATCACGTTCAGCAGCAATGCATAACGGGGCTTGACCTGCTTGACGAAGTGGACGGCGTACGCCTCATCGAGCTCGAGCACGGCGATGTCCGCGTCCAATTTGCCGCCGAGCGTGACTTCGGTAAGCAGTGCGGAGACCACGCCGCGCACGAAGTTCGAGCCGGTCGGATTGGTGAACACCTTCAGCCCCAGATCGGAGAGCATCGAGGCGACCATGCGGGTGGTGGTGGTCTTGCCGTTCGTGCCGGACACCAATACCACGCCAAGCGGCAACTGCCCGAGCGTACGGGTCAGGAAGCCGGGGTCAATCTTTTCTACGACTTTGCCGGGCAAAGCCGAACCGCCATGTTTGGTGACGCGGGATGCAAACCGCACGAAGCGGCCTGCGGCCACGGTGGCGAACGCATACCACGGTTTGCAGGTCTGCACCACGGACGATTGGTCTTGCGAAACATCGCGTGAAACGTTGCTTGCCATCATCACACCCCCTGATTGGCGTTGTAGTCCTGCGGCATGTCTTTGAATTTGGACGTGGCACCGAGGAAGGCGAGGTGGAAGGTTTCGGTCGGGCCGTTACGGTGCTTGGCCATGATGATATCGGCCTCGCCAGGGCGGTCTTCCTTGTCGTAGAAGTCAGGGCGGTGGACCAGGAACACCACGTCGGCGTCCTGTTCGATTGAGCCGGATTCACGCAAATCGGAGAGCTGCGGCTTCTTGTCGTTACGCATTTCCGGGCCACGGTTCAGCTGGGAAAGGGCCACGACCGGCACTTCGAGTTCCTTGGCCAAGAGCTTCAGGGCACGGGAGAATTCGGACACCTCTTGCTGGCGGGATTCCACGGCCTTGCCCGAGGTCATCAGCTGCAGGTAGTCGATGACTACGAGTTTCAGATCGTTGGTCTGCTTCAGACGACGGCATTTCGCACGGATCTCCATGAGGCTCATGTTCGGGCTGTCGTCAATGAACAGTGGCGCGTTCTGCATCTTGGTCCAGAACTGGTTCAGGGTGTTCCAGCGTTCGGGGGTGATGTCGTCGGCGCGGCGCAGGGCGGCCATCGGAATATTGGTTTCGGCGGAGATAATACGCTGAGCGAGCTCCACCTTGCTCATCTCCAAGCTGAAGACCACGGAAGTCATGTTGTGGTGCAACGCGGCGGCGCGGGCGAAGTCGATGCCGAGCGTGGACTTACCCATGGCCGGACGTCCTGCGACGACGACCATCTGTCCGGGCTGCAGGCCCTGGGTCACGTCGTCGATGTCGCGGAAGCCGGTCGGCACGCCCTTGTTGACGAGGCCTTGCTGCAGTTTGTCCAGCTGGTCGAGCGCGTCGTGGACCACCGGGCCGATGGCGGCATAGTCCTGACGCACCTTGCCCATCGACATCTCGTAGATCTCGGACTGGGCGAGGTTAACCACATCCTCAGCCTGCGATCCCTCGGCGGAATAACCGAGCTGGGCGATTTTGGTGCCGGCGGCGATCACATTGCGCAAAATGGCCCGCTGATGGACGATCTCCGCGTAGTACATGGCATTAGCGGCGGTCGGTACGGATGCGACAAGGCTGTGCAGATAGTCCGCGCCGCCGACCTTGTCGAGGTTGCCATCCGCCAACAGCTGGTTGGCCACGAGCACCACGTCCACCGGCTGACTGGCGGAAAACAGATCGATGATCGCGTTATAGATCGTCTGATGCTTGGGCTGGTAGAAATCGGTGACGTCAATGGTCTGCGAGACCTCGCCGATGGCATCCTTACTCATCAGCATGCCGCCGAGCACGGCCATTTCCGCGTCGTCATCATGCGGGGGCACGCGGTCGAAAATCGGGTCGCCGGCCGCCGCCGACGTCTGCGTGCCGCCCCGGCCCGCGCGGTCGCCACGATCCAGGCCACCGCCGAACCCATTCTGATACGAGTGTTCACTTCCTTCTGGCATAGCCTCCAAGTATAGGATGTGGCGTGGCAGGTGAACGATATCGTATGGAAACGAAACGGTTGCCCGCATCGGTTCATTCCTTATTCACCTATGAGTCAGCGCCACGACACGCAGAAAGCAAAATGTGGATAGAAAAATAAGTTATCCACATTTTGGGGATAATTCTGGGGATAATCCACTAAGTTATCCACATACTGGGGATAACTTGGTGGATAGTCTGGGGATAACATTCCGCGCCCACAACAGGTGCTTGCGCAACGCAGTCAGGCGTGATATGCGTGTGAGCGTGCCCATAGACTCTTCCGACGCCAAAGCCACCAGTTCCGGCGATACTACACGCCGCGATGGCTTCGGCACCCCGCATGCCGGCGCAAACACAAACGTCAGCAACGGCCCGACCGACGCCCGCTCCACCAACCGCCGGATCATGGCGCTGGCCCTGCCGACCTTCGGCCAGCTCATCGCCGAACCGACCTTCATCCTTATCGACACAGCCATCGTCGGCCATATCGGGGATGCGGCGTTGGCCGGCCTGTCAATCGGCTCCACCATCATCCTCACGGCAGTCGGACTATGCATATTCCTGGCCTACTCGACCACTGCGCAGGTGGCACATCTGCTGGGAGCGGGTCGTCGTCGCGAGGGACTGCAGGCAGGCATTGATGGCCTGTGGCTGGCCTTGAGCATCGGCACCGTACTGGGATTGGGATTGTTCGCGGCTGCCGAGCCATTATGCCGGGCACTGGGCGGTCAGGGCGAAGTATTGGAACAAGCCGTGACCTATACGCGCGCAATCGTGCTGGGTGCGCCAGGCATGCTGATGGTATATGCGGCGAACGGCATTTTCCGAGGATTGCAGAAGGTTCGTATCACGCTGATCGCTGCGGTGGGCGGCGCGGTGGTGAACACGGTGCTTGATGTGTTGTTCGTTATTGTGCTGAATTGGGGCATTGCCGGCTCCGGAGTGGCGACGCTGGTAGCTCAGTGGTTCATGGGGCTGTTCCTGGTAATCCCCGCCATTCTGTGGTCCCGGGCGGATGGTGCGAGTCTGCGGCCTCGTTTGGCCGGTATTGCGGCAGCCGGGGGCGACGGACTGCCATTGTTCATTCGCACATTGGCGATTCGTGCGGCCATGGTGACTACGGTCGCCTGTGCCGCGCGCATGGGTACTGCCGTGTTGGCCGGGTTCCAGGCCGTGAACTCCTCTTGGAATTTTGCGATGAACATGCTGGATTCCGTGGGCATCGCCGGCCAGACGCTGGTGGCCACAGCGCTGGGCGCTGGCAGCGTGCAGCAGGCGCGGCGGCTGACGCGGGCGACCGGGCGTGCGGGACTGGTCACCGGCGCGGTAATCGGCACGGCTTTTGCGGTAGTCGGCCTGTTCGCCGGGCACTTCTTCTCCCCTACGCCACATATTCAGACGCTGATCGCCGTGGGCATGGTGACGATGGGCATCTTCTTCCCACTGCAAGGCTGGATGATGGCAATCGACGGCATTCTTATCGGCGCGCGCGACTACCGCTATCTGGCCGTCACATGCACGCTGACCGCCGTGGTGTATGTGACGCTCATACTCATACTGGCCAATATGGTGACGCCGGCGCTGACGAGCGACCTGATGCGTACCGCCGTACTCTGGGCCGCGTTCAACGTGGTGCTCATGGGTGGGCGCGGTCTGTCCAACGGACTACGCGTGCGCTCGGACGCATGGATGAGGTAGGTATCGGCCGCGCGAAGCGCTGGGCGATTCCGTTTACATAGCGGCGCGGGCGGCGGAATACATGCCGCGGACGATTTGTTCGCGCCACTTGGACCAGCCGTATTGCTTGGTGATGGTCTCACCGGCGGTGGCACCGAGCGAGGAGCCGTCGGCCCGGGTCAGGTCGAACAGCATATCCAGCAGCATCTTGTCGTGGTGCAAGCGGTCGGCCAACTCCTCCGCCACGGCCGGATCATAGGGGTCCTTACCCGTGGCAAATTCGGATAGCGTCAAATGCTCACGCACCAGCACGGTAGCCCAGTCGACGATGTCCGGCGCGTAGCCCATACGCTTGAGAATCACCGGCACATGGCGGGCACCCTCGGCGGCGTGATCGGCCACGAACGCGCGCTTGCCGATGTCGTGGGTGATACCGGCCAACAGCAATGCCTTGAAATGATCGTCATCGTACCGTCCACCGGACGGTGTCTCACGACCCAGACGCGACGTGACCTCCACCATATGCCGATCGATGGTGTACCGGTGGGCGGCCGAGGCGGACGGACGGTTGCGGACGCCGAGCCATTCCGGCATCCATCGACCCGGAATGTCCACGAAATCGATGCTCTCCCACACTTCCATAAGATTCGATCCGCACGCAAGCAGACGGATAAACAGCTCGCGCGATTCGTCATTCCACTGGTTGTCGTGAATCGGGCAGCGCTTCAGATTAACCAAGGTAGACGGGTTGATGGGAAGACCGAATTCGCCGGCCGCCACGGCCATACGCAACGCCAGCTTGGCGTCCTTGGCAGGCTCGGCACCGGGCGCCAACACCAATTCGCCTTCGTGCTTGGCCACGCCGGGAACCACCACGTCGAATTGCGGGGCTTCGCGCTTGCCACCAGAGCGCTGAGAGAACATCTGGAAGAACGCGAATCGCGGCTTTTCGTGGGTCAGCGAATGTTCGGCGCGGGAAGCGGTGGAATCAAGCGAGAAGGAGATGCGCCGACCGATACGGGCAAGCAGTGTCTGCAAATCGTCGATCGAGTAGGCGGCACGCTCGTTTTCAGGCCAAGTCGGATCGGCAAGGCCAAGCATGGCAGCCACTTTGGCCTGATAGGGCGTCAGCATCAGGTTGGTATCCTTGCCGGCCACCAGATGGATGCAGTCGCGTACGTCGAGCAGACGTTCCACAGCTTCGTCGTAAATGCCGTGCGGGCGGTCGGCCAGCCATGAGGCGGCGAGCGCGGAGACGAGCACCGAATCGCGCAACCCCCCACGGGCCTCTTTGATGTCGGGCTGATTGACGTATTGGAGCCGACCGAATTCGTCGAGTCGGGCTTTGGCGGAGTCGAGCAGTTCGGGCAGGCGCTTGCGGGCGGCCTTGCGCCAGCGTTCGAGGATGGATGTGGCGGTGGTGGTGATCAGAGCGGTGTCGCCGGCGATGGGCTTCACGTCCAGCCAGCCCATGGCGGCGGGAAGGTCATGGTCGGTGACCTCCTCGCATTGGGCGCGCGTGCGGATGGAGTGGTCGAGGTCCAGACCGCTGTCCCATAGCGGGTACCAGAGTTTGTTGGCCAACTCGTTGAGCTGCTGGTCGTTCAACGTGCGAGGCTCGTAGATGATGACCAGGTCGAGGTCGGAGCTGGGGCCCAGTTGGCCACGTGCCAGCGAGCCTACCGCGGCGAAGCCGATGCCGGAGTCGGGCACAGGGAAAGAGACATCCTTGCAGGCCGCATTCCACAGCTCCGTGAGGCATTGCATGGCCAGTTCCGTGCGAGCTTTGCGCTTGGTCGCACCATTCCGGTAGACGCCGTCGTCATCCGGCTGGCTCATATCCATGAATCGTTGTTTCAAGCCATCTACTGCTGAAGTCATTGCTTCATCTTTCATTGCTAAAAAAAGTCCCCGCACGGCGTCAATTCGCGGCGTGCGGGGACCTTTCCTATGCAGTCCATCCCCTTCTAAGCATGGACGTCTGTGTTATCAGATCGCGGCGGAACCGGTCTCACCGGTACGCACGCGGGCCACGGAGTCCAGCGGAGCGACCCACACCTTGCCGTCACCGATGGTGCCGGTGCCGGCGGACTTGATGATCACACCAACCAGCGTTTCGGCATCCGCGTCATCGGACAGCACTTCAACGCGAATCTTCGGAATCAGGTCCACAGTGTATTCAGCGCCACGGTAGACCTCGGTGTGGCCGCGCTGGCGGCCGTAGCCGTTGGCCTCGGACACGGTCAGACCGTGCACGCCGGCGGCCGCGAGGGCCTCCTTGACATCGTCGAGCTTATGGGGCTGAATGATAGCGGTGATCAGCTTCATTTCACTTCACCTCCTTGAGAACGGAGCTGGCAGTACCAGCAAAATCGTAAGCACGTTCGCCCTGGTCGGCAAGATCGATGCCGCCGACTTCCTGGGCCTCGGTGACGCGCCAACCGATGGTCTTCTCCAGAGCGAAGGCGATGATCGCGGTGATCACTGCGGAGTAGAGGATGGCGACGAGAGCGATGACCAGCTGAACGACGAGCTGCTTCCAGTCGCCACCAGCCAGCAGACCGGTGCCTTCACCGAAGAAGCCGATGAGGATGGTGCCGGTGAAACCACCAACGCCATGCACGCCGACGACGTCGAGGGAGTCATCGTAGCCGAACTTGAACTTGAGACCGCAGGCCAGGCAGGTCAGGACACCAGCGATGGCGCCCATCACGATGGCCCACAGCGGGGAGACCACATCGGCGGCCGGGGTGATGGCAACCAGACCGGCGACCATACCCGAGGCGGCACCCATGGCGGTGTAGTGACCGGAGCGAATCTTCTCGGTGAAGCCCCAAGAGAGCATGGCAGCGGCAGTGGCGGCGGAGGTGGAAACCCAAGCGTAACCAGCAGTACCGTTGGCGGCGAAGGCGGAACCAGCGTTGAAGCCGAACCAGCCGAACCACAGCAGGAAGGCGCCGAGCATCACGAACGGCACGTTGTGCGGGCGGAACGGCTGCGTGCCGAAGCCCTTACGCTTGCCGATGATGAGCACGATGATCAGGGCGGCGACTGCGGCGTTGATGTGGACGACAGTACCACCTGCGAAATCGTGGGCGGCCGCGCCGATGGCCTTGGAGATGGCGCCATCAGCAGACAGCAGACCACCGTTCCAGACCATGTGGGCCATAGGAGCGTAGTCGAAGGTGACCCACAGCGCCACGAAAATCATCCAGGTGCTGTACTTCACACGCTCGGCAATGGCGCCGCAGATCAGGCCGACGGTAATCATCGCGAAAGCGACCTGGAAGGCAACGTCCACGGAAACCGGGTAGTTGTTGCCGTTCAGACCGGTGGCGGTGAACACGCCGTCCTGGGCGACCATGGAGTCCTTCAGCAGGAAGCCGCTGGCCGGGTCGCCGAAGATGCCTCCGATGTCGGAACCGGCGTAAGCAATCGACCAACCCCACAGGGTCCAGACAATCATGGTGACCGACAGGGCGGCCGCCTCAAGCATCAGCATGTTCAGGACGGCCTTGGCACGAACCATACCGCCGTAGAAGAACGCCACACCAGGCGTCATGAGGAAAACCAAGGACGCGGATGTCAGGATCCATGCGGTGTTACCGGAATCAATCGCTCCCATGTCTACCTCCCTCTCTTTCGTTCAGGGCACCGGGGGCTTTGCGCGGCCGGCGTCGACTTTGTCTCTACAATGCCGTCCCCCTTGTGGGGGCTAACAGTTCGTCAGTAAAAGCCGGTCTCGTTTTGGTTTCGTTACGGCAAGTTACGCGATTGTTAAGCGCACCTGACAGTTAGGTTGGTATCGGATGGGCTGATTCCGGCATGATTCCAACGGATATGGGAAAGCCCCGAATCATGTTTCGAATATGATTCGGGGCTAGGTTTGGTGCGTTGCGGGCATTTCCCGCGCCCACAACGTGGACGGACGCAGGGCTCCCCTCGCTGAGGGGAGCTGTCGAGCAAAGCGAGACTGAGGAGAGCTCGACCGTCTACGCGAGAATGCCGTCCACGAAACCTTCGGGATCGAAAGGTGCCAAATCGTCCGGACCTTCGCCAAGACCGACGAGCTTGACCGGCACGCCGAGCTCCTTCTGCACGCTGATCACGATGCCGCCCTTGGCGGAACCGTCAAGCTTGGAGAGCACCACACCGGTAATGCCGATGGCTTCGGCGAACACCTTGGCCTGGGCCATGCCGTTTTGGCCGGTGGTGGCGTCGAGCACAAGCAGCACTTCATCCACCGGCAGGTTCTTTTCGGTAACACGGCGAATCTTGCCGAGCTCGTCCATCAGGTTCGACTTGTTCTGCAGTCGGCCGGCAGTATCGATGATGAGCACGTCCGCGTTCGCTTCCTTGGCCTTGGCGGATGCCTCAAAGGCGACGGATGCCGGGTCGGCACCGTCCTTGTCGGAGCGGACGACGGGCACATTGACGCGTGCGCCCCAGGTTTCGAGCTGGTCGGCGGCGGCCGCGCGGAAGGTGTCGGCCGCGCCCATCATGACCTGCTTGTTTTCGGCCACGAACAGTCGAGCCAGTTTGCCGGCCGTGGTGGTCTTGCCGGTGCCGTTGACGCCGACCATGATGATGACGCTGGGCTTGGCGGCACCCGGCTTTTCGGCATTGAGGCGGCGGTCCGTATCTCGACCGACCAGATCGAGCAGCTTCTCCTTGAGCGTGGCGCGTACTTCGGCTGGGTCGGCTTTACCAGTGATGCGGGCGTCGGTTCTCAGGTCATCGACCAGTTGGGCGGAAGCATCCGCACCGACGTCGGCAAGCAGCAGTGTGTCTTCGACGTCTTCCCAATCGGCCTCGGAGAGATTGTCTTTGGCGAGGATGTCGAACAGGGCCTTGCCGAACGGGTTGCCGGACTTGGCAAGTTTTGCCTTGAGTCGGGTCAGTCGAGAGCCGACCGATTCGGGGGTTTCAGGTTTGGCGGGAGTGGGCTTGGAGGCAGGTTGGGACTCGGGCTTGGGCGCAGCTGCCGGTTCGGGTTCGGCCTGCGCGGCTGGCGCAGGCTCGGCTTTGGCCAATTCGGCTGACTTGGCCGGCTCGGCGGCAGTCGCAGCCTTAGCTTCCTCGGCTTCGGCGGCCAGCCGAGCGTCGGCGGCGGCCTTGGCGTCGCGGGTCTTCTTGTTGTCGGGGGCAACCTTGCCCATCGCACGATCCAAATCGCGCTTGCGGGACTTGCCCAACCAGATGCTCAGGGCGATTACGATAACCGCCACCACAATCACGCCAAGAACGGCGAGCACAGTATTCATATCCATACCTGTCAAGTCTAGCCCGCAGATGGAATCCCCTACGAATTCGGCAGTCTCAGGCCGACAATTCCACCCGGCGACTTAAGCTGAACCGCATGGCACATTCTTCACGTATGACGTCGCTGCAGCGCCGCGAGCAGCTGATTGAAGTCGGACGCTCGCTATTCGCCGCCAAAGGCTTCGAAGCGGTAAGCGTGGAGGAAATCGCCGCGCACGCCAAAGTCTCCAAGCCGATTGTGTATGAGCATTTCGGCGGCAAAGAGGGCCTGTATGCCGTCATTGTGGATCGTGAGATGCGCGCGCTGACCGGTACGCTGACCGCCGCGCTCGACGATCCGACCGTGCACCCGCGCCAGATTGTGGAACGCACGGCGCTTGCGCTCCTCACCTATATCGAAGAGAATGCCGAGGGGTTCCAGGTACTGGTACGCGACTCGCCGAGCACCGACCCGTCCGGCTCATTCAGCTCGCTGATGGGAGACATCGCCGTACGCGTTGAAGACATTCTTTCCGAAACATTCAAACGGCAGAAGCTGTCTGCCAAGGGCGTGCCGTACTACGCGCAGATGCTGGTGGGCATGACCGTATTCACCGGGCAGTACTGGGCCGACCGGCCAAAGGTGAGCAAGGAGCAGCTGGCTGCATACATTGTGGATTTGGCCTGGCATGGCCTGAGCCGGCTTGACTCCAAGCCCCAGTTGTTCTTTGAGGGCGCCAAGGCGCGGAAGGAGGCCGAGCGCCGAGCCAAGCGCGAGTCCGATTCCGGCAGCCCGGATTCAGACCAGACGAGTTCTGCCCAATCGGATCCCGAGCACGCCACCGGGGAAGATTCAGGGTTGCAGAACATGAGTTCAGGGGCACAGGTTACGCAACACTCTGCCGAGTCGGGAGACGAAGTGCTACGGTTTGAACAGGAAACTGAACATAACGACTAAATATGTGAGGACGTAAGACTTTCATGGCCAGCACGGCAAAGACGCTCACCTTTGTGATCCCCGCATACAATATGGAGTCCTACCTCGACCGTTGCGTGAACTCGTTGCTTTCGGCAAGCGACATCAGCGACCTCGAGGTGCTGATTGTGGACGACGGTTCGAAAGACGGCACGCTGGAGTACGCGCGCAAGCTGGAACGCACCAATCCGGGCGCCGTACGCGCGATTCATCAGGAGAACAAGGGCCACGGCGGCGCGGTGAACACCGGTATCGCGGCGGCGACCGGCATGTACGTCAAAGTGGTGGATGCGGATGATTGGGTCGACCCGCAGGCCATCGACACGGTTCTGGCCACGTTGCGTGCACAGCATGACACCGACGAACCGATTGACATGCTGGTGACCAATTACGTGTATGACAAGGTGGCCAAGCGTCACAAGACCGTAGTGAACTTCCGCCGTGTGATGGAGGCCGGCCGTGTACTCGGCTGGGATGACCTGGGCAAGTTCGGTCTGGCGCAGTACATCATCATGCATGCGCTCACCTTCCGCACGCAGGTGGTGCGCGATTCCGGGCTGAAGCTGCCGGAGCATACGTTCTACGTCGATTTCTATTACTCGTACCAGCCGTTCCCGTGGGTGAAGCGCATCCAGTACCTCGATGTGCCGTTCTACCACTACTTCATCGGGCGCGAGGGTCAGAGCGTGCAGACCGACGTGATGATTAAGCGTGTGGACCAGTTGCGGCTCGTCAATCGGCTGATGACCGAGGCCACGCCCGAACGCGGTACGGTGCCGGAGGGGCTGTACCGGTACATGATTCACTTCCTGGCGATCGAATCGTGCGTTACCTCGGTGTTCCTGATTCTCTCGCGCGATCCGGCCAACTACGTTAAGAAAACCGAGCTGTGGGATGCGATTGACGCCTATTCTCCGGCCATCGGCAAGGATGTGCGCTCGCAGCTGATGTCCCGCGCGCTCAATCTGCCCGGCAAAACCGGCCGCTGGATCGTGCGCAACGGCTATCTCATCGCCGAACGCATCGTCGGCTTTAACTGATTCGGATTGTGGTTTTGCCCTGCTGACGCGTTATCAGCAGGGCATCCCTATTACCTCCCCAGTCGAGGTTTTGCTACTCGGCCCAACGGTCGGACATCGCGAAGCTGTTGTGCATCAGGTTGCTGGAGGTGTATAGCACGTCGTTCAGCAGCTTGGTTGTGTGCTCGCGCAGGTAGTCGGCCATCTCGTCGTTGGCCGCTTCGAGCACATCCGCCACGCCCTGCACATCCTTCTCATCGCCGTGGCCGCCATCGAGCGGCCATGCATTCGTATCCGTCGATTCGGCATCGCTTCGAGCAAGCTGCTCATCCGTACGCTCGATGAGCCGGTGCCCGAACGCGCGCACGCCTTCCGCATAGCCCTCGATGAACCGGTTCGTCTCATACCAATGCGCGTCGGCCACGACGGCGATCAGGCGGTTCGTCCAATACAGGTTGCCGGTGGAGACTTCGGGCGTGGTGTCGCGCAGGTAGGCAGGCGTGTCGTTGACGTTCGCGTAGAACGGCGCGGCGGCGGTGAACGGACCGGAGCCGAACGATACCCACATCACCGTGCGATTGGCCGCCGGCACATACGGGCGGACCTGAATCGCCACCATATGGCCGGTGCGGTTCACGCCGATCGGACGGTAACGGTGGCGCGATTCCGCCGTGCCGGTCGTGCCGTACGGGTCGTACGGCGTGCCTTCGAAGTGCGAGGACAGCAGGAAATCAACATCTTCGAGGCTCACCTTGTCTTCCGGCACGCGGCACCACGGGATGTCGTCGGATTCGGGCGTGTAGCGGGCGGCCGGCGAATCCCAGTCCTCGCTGGGGTTGAGGCGGCGTTGCATGTACCAGGCACGCGGCGTGTTGTAGATATGGTCCTTCGGCGTCGCGGTGCCGAAGGCCTTGCGCGGGTTGAAACGGGTGGGAAGGGCAACGGTTGTTCCGAATCCGGCGCTATGCGCGTGACGGCCGTTGGAAGAGACCGGCGTTCCCATTGTGCGGTCGAGGTGATGCGTGGCCATGAACTCGCGCAGGTCGGCGCTGCATAGGTATTCGCGCTGCTCGCCGAACGCATCGGCGAGGTCGAAGTCGTCGATGCCGAGCTGGTTGGGGATCGTGGCATAGCAGTCGTCGGGCACTCGGCGGGCGATCCAATGGTGGCCGCCGATGGTCTCGACGTACCAGATCTCGTCCACATCCGAAATAATCACGCCGTTCGATTCGTAGGTGCCGTAGGTTTCGAGCAGTTCGCCCAACCGCGCGACGCCCTCGCGCGCGGTGGTGACGTACGGCAGCACAAGGGTGATGATGTCTTCCTCACCGATACCGCCGGGCTGCTCGGCCTGATAATCGGTGCTGTCCGGTTCGCCGACAGCCGGCCGCAACTCGACCATCGGGTCCGCACCGAGCACGCGCTCGTTGACAGCGATGGTTTCGGTGGCGCTCATCGCCACGTTGTGTTCGTTGGCACCGGCTTCGGCCAGAATGCCACGATTATTCAGCACGTTCGGTGCGATGGTGTACCGGCAAGGATTGTCCGGTAGTTCGATTTCGACATGGCTCAGCACGCTGCGGTAGTGGCGCGGCTGGTCGTCGGGGGCGACAGCGACGAAGCGCTTGGGATCGTAACGGCCCGAGCCCGAATCGTCATCGCGGGCGATGATGGTGGAACCGTCGTAACTGGCATTTTTGCCGACAAGAATCGTGGTGCATGACATGGGACACCACTCTAGGAGCCAGGCTGGTCGAAACAAAAAATCCTTGGAACCATTGCGATTCCAAGGATTTGTTGTGCCCCCTGTGGGATTCGAACCCACAACCCACGACTTAAAAGGACGCTGCTCTAACCGTTGAGCTAAAGGGGCAACTCTTCTAAAATACACACCGTTTTGGGATATTTCAACTACGGCGTTGCGTACACGTTTGCGTACGCGATTGGCCCAACGCACGGCACAGCACACGCAATGTGGCCCAAATCGCAGCCCAAATCGCATATCGCCTCTAGCGATAGATAGCCGCCGGCGACTACCCTTGTGCATTATGAGTGAATCCCCCAATTGGAGCAATCCCCTGCGCGACTCGCGCGACCTCAGACTGCCCCGTATCGCCGGCCCATGCAGCCTCGTCATTTTCGGTGTCACGGGCGATCTGGCACAAAAGAAACTACTGCCGGCCGTCTACGACCTGGCGAACCGTGGCCTACTGCCGCCGAGCTTCGGTCTGACCGGTTTCGCCCGCCGCGACTGGACACAGGAACGGTTCATCGAATTCGTCAAGGCCGCCGTCCAGGCGCATTGCCGTACGCCGTTCAAGGAGTCGACTTGGCGCAATCTGGCCGCCGGCATCCGCTTCGTGCAGGGTACGTTCGACGACCCGGAGGCCTTCGAGCGTCTGAGCGCCACCGTGCAGGAGCTTGACCGCGACCGCGGCACGCAGGGTAACCATGCCTTCTACATGTCGGTGCCGCCGCGCGCATTCCCACAGGTCGCCAAGCAGCTGGCCGCCTCCGGCCTGTCGCGCTCGTCCGAGGGCGCATGGCGCCGCGTGATCATCGAGAAGCCGTTCGGTCATGATCTGGCCAGCGCCAAGGAACTCGACAGCGTGGTATCCGAAGTGTTCGACCCGAGCTCCGTGTTCCGCATCGACCACTACCTCGGCAAGGAAACCGTGCAGAACCTGCTGGCCCTGCGTTTCGCCAACGCCATGTACGAGCCGATCTGGAACGCCAACTATGTGGACCACGTGCAGATCACGATGGCCGAGGACATCGGCATCGGCGGCCGCGCCGGCTATTACGACGGCATCGGCGCCGCACGCGACGTCATCCAGAACCACCTGCTTCAGCTCATGGCTCTGACCGCCATGGAGGAGCCGGTGAGCTTCACCGCCAAGGACCTGACCGCCGAAAAGACCAAGGTGCTTTCCGCCGTGCGCCTGCCCAAGGACCTTGCTGCCAACACCGCGCGCGGCCAGTACGCCAAGGGCTGGCAGGGCTCGCACGAAGTGGTCGGCTACTTGGAGGAAAAAGGCATCGACCCCAAGAGCACCACTGAAACGTACGCCGCCATCCGCCTCGATATCGACACCCGCCGCTGGGCTGGCGTGCCGTTCTACCTGCGTTGCGGCAAGCGCCTCGGCAAGCGTGTAACCGAAATCGCCGTGGTGTTCAAGCGCGCCCCGCATCTGCCGTTCGAGCAGACCGCCGTGCGCGAACTCGGCAAGAACGCCATCGTGATTCGCGTGCAGCCCGACGAGGGCGTCACCATGCGCTTCGGAGCCAAGGTGCCGGGCGGCTCCACCATGGAGGTCCGTGACGTGAACATGGACTTCAGCTACGGCCGCTCCTTCACCGAGAACTCGCCGGAAGCCTATGAGCGACTGATTCTGGACGTGCTGCTCGGTGATCCGCCGTTGTTCCCGACCACCGAAGAGGTGAACCTCAGCTGGGAGATCCTCGATCCGATTGAACAATTCTGGTCCACGCTTGGCCAGCCGCAGGCCTACCGCGCCGGTACGTGGGGTCCGGCACAGGCCGACGAAATGCTGGCGCGCGACGGCCGCCACTGGAGGATGCCATGATCATCGATATGCCGAACACCCGCACCCGCGAGATTGCGCACAAAATCGAACAGCTGCACGAGGAGCGCGGCGAATCGGCGACCGGCCGCGTGCTGACGCTGCTCATCGCCACCGAGGACGCGGACCTAGAGCATGCGCTGGAAATCGCGAACTCGGCCAGCCGTGAGCACCCGTGCCGCGTGATTGCCGTAGTACCGGATACCAATCCTGCCGATCAGTCCGGCGAAGGCGAACCGAACGCGGCCGAAGTGGCCGCCGAGGTGAGCGCGAGTCGCGATAATCCGGCCGTCGATTTGACCGACGGCCCGAACGATCCGAACGATTCCAACCTGAACGCCCAAGTGCGATTCGGCGCGGACGCCGGTGCCGGTGAGATCATCATCTTGCGTCCGCGCGGTGGCCTTATCAACCACCCGGATACGCTGGTTATCCCGCTGCTTGTGCCGGATGCGCCTGTAGTGGCGTGGTGGCCGACCACACCGCCGTCGAACCCGGCCAAGGATCTGATGGGTGCGATGGCCCGCAGTCGCATCACCGACGCGTTGCACTCCAATAATCCGGAGGCCACGATTGAGCGTTTGCGCCGCAATTGGACACCGGAAGATATCGACTTGTCCTGGACACGACTGACCGTCTGGCGCGCAATGCTCGCCTCGATGCTCGATCAGCCGCCGCACCTGCCCATCACCGCCGTGAAGGTGACCGGCAAGGCCGACTTCCTGCCTCTGGAAATGCTGTGCGCATGGCTGCGTCTGAAACTTGGCGTACCAGTCGAAACTGAGTTCGTGCCCGACGCGCAGGCCGTGACCGGCGTGTACCTGACCCGTGAGGACGGTGTGATCTCGCTGGAACGCCCGTATGAGGACCAAGCGCTGATCTCGCTGCCCGGCCAGACTCCGCAGGAAGTGTCCGTGCCGATGCGCACCATCGAGGACTGCCTGACCGAGGAACTGCGTCGCATCGATCCCGATGAGATCTACGCCGAGGTCATCAACGAAGGCTGGGATCTGATTCGTCACTGAAGTCGGTAGAACCCGTTGCCACAGCGGCGTTGGCATGAGTTCGGCAATTGTGGCCGAGCCATGCCAACGCCGCTGCTCATCGTTTCCTACCTCATGCGATGCCGCACAATGTACATTGTGTTGTCAACTGACAACACATTTCATTGCTGCAAATGGCTAGATTCCCGGCATGCCACCCGTATCATGCGTTGTCAACTGACAACACAATCCACATTGCAAAGTACGACACATACCCCATACAAGGACCATACATGGCAACTCGAAAACTCATTGTGTATCCGAATAAAGATCTGATGATTCAGGCTGGCGCGCAACGTTTTGTCTTGACGCTACTCGATTTGCTCGCCGAACGATTGCCTGATGACACGCATCGCACGCGTGTGGATGTGGCGCTGTCTGGCGGTTCGGCCGCGCAGCCGTTGGGCTCGGTGCTGAGCGATCCGCTGGCTGACGCGATTGATTGGTCGCGCGTGCATTTCTGGTGGAGCGACGAACGTTTTGTGCCGGCTTACGACACCGATCGCAATGCTTTGGAGGCCCGTCGCCTGCTGCTTGACCAGCTGGTGGCAGATGGCAAGCTGCCTGAATCGAATATTCATGAGATGGCGGCCGATACCCGTTCAGCCGATGACATCGCCGATGTGATGGATCAGGCCGACAGCGATGATGCTTCCGTTCGCGCCGCCGCCGATGCCGCGAATGATGCGTTGCTGGACGATGTCGCGAGCGACTATGAGCGCGAGTTGGTGAATGAATTGGGGCCGGAACCGGTAATCGATCTGATGATTCTCGGCATGGGACCGGACGGTCACTATGCGTCGCTGTTCCCTGGTCATGATGAGGTCAAGGTTACCGATAGGCTCACCGTGGGTGTGAACCACTCCCCCAAGATGCCGCCGCTGCGTGTTTCATTGACCGCGCCGCTCATCGCGCGTTCACGCCATACGTGGTTCTTCGCCGCCGGTGCCGGCAAAGCCGAATCGCTGGCCCATGTCTTCGAGCAGCCCAACAACCCGGATTACCCGTCCTCCTACGCCAACGGAGTGGACGAGTTCATCTGGTTCTCCACCGAAGAAACCGTCACCGAGTTGTGAGTGAATTAAGCCCCCTCTGATGAGGGGGCTTAATTCGTCTATGGCTACGCCTCGATCTCGGACTTGCTGTTTTCTCAGCTCGGCTATCGCCGAGCCTGAAGAAGGCCGGACAGCCCACAGGGCTGTCCTAAACCTGAAATCACGAGGCTACGCCTCGATTTCAGGCTTGCCTTCTTCAGCCCACAGCGTGTGGAACACGCCGGGCTTGTCTACGCGGCCGTAGGTGTGGGCACCGAAGAAGTCACGCTGGGACTGGGTCAGAGCGGTGGGCAGGCGCTTGGAGCGCAGACCATCGTAGTAAGCCAGGGAGCTGGAGAACACCGGGGTCGGGATGCCGGCCTCCACCGCGCGAACGATCACGCGACGCCATGCGTCCTGCGATTCGCCGATGATCTTCTCGAAGTACGGATCGAACAGCAGGGAAGCCGGCGGGTTATCGCCCTTGAAGGCCTCGGTGATGCGGTCGAGCAGGAACTGGGCGCGAATAATGCAGCCGCCACGCCAAATGCGGGCCACTTCGGACAGGTTGATATCCCAGCCGTATTCCTTGGCACCGTCCTGAATCTCGTTCAGGCCCTGAGCATAGGCCACGACCTTGGAAGCGAACAGGGCCTTGCGCACGTCCTCGACGAACGCGGCCTTGTCTTCTCCGGCCAGATCGATGGCCTTGTTCGGGCCAGCCAGACCTTCTTTCTGAGCGTCTTCACGCAGCTCACCGTGCGAAGACAGTGCACGAGCGAACACGGCTTCACCGATGGCAGCCACAGGAGAACCAAATTCCAGACCAGCCTGCACGGTCCAAGTACCAGTACCCTTCATGCCGGCATGATCCACGACCACGTCCACGAACGGCTTGCCGGTCTCGGCATCCTTGTGGTGCAGAATCTCAGCGGTGATCTCGATCAGGTAGGAATCAAGATCGCCCTTGTTCCATTCAGCGAACACGTCGCCGATCTCCTCGGCATCCATGCCGAGTCCACGGCGCAGAATGTCATACGCCTCACCAATCACCTGCATATCGGCATACTCGATGCCGTTGTGCACCATCTTGACAAAGTGGCCTGCACCATCGGTGCCGATGTGGGTCACGCACGGTTCGCCGTTCACCTTGGCGGCGATGGACTGAAGAATCGGGCCCAAGGTCTTCCAGGATTCCGCAGTGCCGCCGGGCATCAGAGACGGGCCGTTGAGCGCGCCTTCCTCACCACCGGACACACCGCAACCCACGAAGTGGAAGCCCTTAGCACGTACTTCCTTCTCACGCTTGATGGTGTCCTTGAAGAAGGAGTTGCCACCGTCGACGATGATGTCGCCCGGTTCGAACACCTCTTCCAGCTGCGCGATGGTCGCGTCGGTCGGAGCACCGGCCTTGACCATGATGATGGCGGTACGCGGACGCTTCAGGGACGCGGCGAATTCCTCGAGCGTTTCGGCCGGCACGAAGTTGCCTTCGGTGCCATGCTCGTTCATGAGCTTCTCGGTACGCGAGTAGTGGCGGTTGAACAACGCCACCGTGTTGCCATGGTGCGCCAGATTACGCGCCAGATTGGAGCCCATCGTGGCCAGTCCAATCACACCAATGTTTGCTGTAGCTTCGGCCATGTGCCTTGCCTTTCGTTTGATTGTCCCATCGTCATCACGCGCGTCACAAAACAGCGCATCAGCGGAGGGAATCATTCCTTCAACGCTTGAAAGTGTATCCCGCTTACCACCCACACGCGAGGGCTGTCTTAGGTTCTACGCACCTTCTGCCCGCGAAGCGTAATTACTTGCCGGCCATTCACATACGCCCGGCCTTGGAAGGGTCGATATGCATGGTCTGGAAGCGATTGGCCATGTAAGCGTCGCCGTAGCGTTCGCTGAACCACATCGCGACCGGTGAATCCTGCGGCTGGCCGGCCATGCGCCCATACCAGCAATCCAAGGCCATCAGCGTGAAGGCAATGTCGATCACCATCAGCACCGTGCATACCGCAGTCAGCGAATACCGCACTTTCCATGGAATGCGATTAATCAGAGCCAGCAGTCGCGGTAACAGCCACTTGACCCACACCACACCAATCAGTCCCCAGAAGAACATGAATTGGCCCGAAGTACGCCCGTCGATTGAGAGCCATCGGCCGGTGTAATCCCACGCGGTAATACCAAACGCCACTTCCATGAACCAGCTGGTGCAATATTCGAACGCGCCGCCGATCACCGCCGAAGCGCAGAAAATCAAGAACGGATTCGCCTTCCACAGGCGATTCAGGCACACGGTTACCAATACCGCACCACAGCCGTAAATCGGCGAGAACGGGCCCCACAGCAAACCCGCGCGGTCCTGAAGTTCACCGTTATACAGCGCCATATGGTAGATCGTCTCCACAATCAGGCCACCCACCGAAGCGATGGTAAACAGCCAGAAGATATTGAAGAAGTCCAGCGCAATATAGCCCTTGCCGGACTGGTCGCGGCCTAGCATGCCGGCCGCCACAGCCGATTCATAATCATCGCGATCGTCCATACGCCTGAGCGCGCGCTGCAGACGGCGTTCCTCGCTCAGGGAGGGATCGGCGGTCACCGAAATCACGACGAGAATAATCATCTGAATCAGCGGCAGCAGCAGGTTGAAGCCACGGCCGGTCAGGGCCAGCGACAGCATGCCGTCGGCCAACGTCAACGGCATCAGCACGTAGGTCCAGCGCCCGGCATACCGGCGATGATTGCGCAGCAGCATCACGCCGAACACAATCAGGCATGCGGCACTGACTACCAGCACCACCGCATGAATCGCGGACAGGATGAAGGTCAGGCTCATCGCATCGACGTGCACATGACCATCCAGAATCTCGCGCACGGCATAGAGGATGGAAATCACCATAATCGGCAATGTGGCGAGTCCGTCCAGCAGCATGACCGCGCCATAGATGCGCGCCAGAATCGGTAATCGCTTGGCGTTCAGGTTCAAGCCGGCGTCGTCCAGTTCGACGGCCACCAGATCGGCCACGACTGCGGACTCGGCGTCACGGTTCTCCCGCGGCTTGCCGGGGGTAGTGGCCGTGCCATCGTCCTTGAATTCAACCATGGTTTCCTCCCCACATAGCGTCCCCTCACCCTATCACCCGATTGCGGTTTTGCTGAACTTGATGGGCGGTCGGTACATGTCTGTCTACATTGCCGAGCACCGAGCCTATCCATCGCGTTCAGGAAACGTCCAAAAACCATCCAGAAATCTTGTCAATAAGTTCCAGAACGCCTTTCGCTCTGCCCAGCGACACACGATAAGCCGCTGGGCAGCGGCGTTATTCCGCCAAAAACATCATCAATCACCCCATTAATCTCCGGCAGCCGTATTACGCTACTACAAACGTAGCGCTACGATTAACGTATCGCTACGGAAAACGTAGCAACCAAGCAACACCAAGCTCCGGAGGTATCAGTGGGCAATATCTTCAAGGTCCTCAGACGCGACTTCCTGCGCCTGTTCAAGGTGCCGGCCGCATGGGTGATCCTGTTCGGCATGGTGTTCATCCCGCCACTGTATTCGTGGTACAACATCGTCGGCTTCTGGGACCCGTACGGCAATACCAAAGGCATCACCGTCGCCATCGCCAACAATGACGACGGCACCGACAACGCGCTCATCGGCAAGCAGAACCTCGGCGATCAAATCGTCAAGCAGATGAGAAGCAACGACCAGCTCGGCTGGACCTTCGTCACCGAAGCCGAGGCCATGGACCAAGTGGAATCCGGCAAGGCATACGCAGCCATCATCATTCCCAAAGACTTTTCCGACGATCTCGCCGGCGTGGTGACCGGCGGCAAGAGTCGGCCCACTCTGGAGTATTACGTCAACGAAAAAGCCAGCGCCATCGCCCCCAAAGTCACCGACGTCGGCGCGTCCACTGTGGACCGCACGGTCAATTCCACATTCGTCTCCACCGTATCCGAAGTACTTACCGAAGTCATCAATACGGTTGACGGCAAAGCCATCAGTACCGAAGACACCACCAAAGCCAAGGCCCTCACGGCCCTTGCCAAGGCCTCCGACGATGTGCAGCACACACGCAGCACCATCGCCAAGCTCACCACCAAACTCACCGACACCCCAGAGCAGACACGCACCGCACGTCAGGCGCTGGACGACGCGCGCACACTTGGCATCGACACTGCAGAAGGTCTGGCCGGCGTCTCCACCCTGATCGGCACTACCCAGACCAGTCTGAACGGCTTCGTCACCTCCACGTCCGAAGCGCTTGACCAAGGCTCAAGCCTGCTGAGCCAAGCCGCAGCACAGGCCAACCAAAGCGTGGGCACGGTAACCGGAACCATCAGCGCCGCCAATCAGCAGGTAGGCGGACTGATCAATACGGCGGAAGACATCAACCAAGCGAACGCCGACATCATCGACCAACTCAAAGGGCTGCCGAACGCCAATCGAGAACCGCTGCAATCCGCCATTGCCACACTGGAAAGCCGCAATAGCGAGCTTGCCGGCGCACTGGGCAACCTCGATAGCCTGAACACCACTATCGGCAATGCCTCCACAGACACCGCCGGATTGGCGCAGCATCTCAATACCGCCACCCAAACCACGGTGCGCGAGGCCAATACCGCTCGCGGCACCATCACCTCCGGCGCCATTCCTCAGCTCAACACCGGTCTCAACGCCCTCAGCTCGACCGCCAGCACTCTGTCGACCGGCATCACGTCGCAAGGCTCACTCATCGATCAGTCGAAGCATACCCTCGACCAACTCGACAAAGCAGCCTCCACCACGGTGACCGCGCTGCGCGACACCGATAAGGCGCTGGCCGGCGTACAAACCAAGCTCGATACGCTGGTCACCGACATCAAAGCCCTGAGCATCTCCAGTTCACTCAGTTCCCTGATCGGCACCGACGGCAAACTGGATGCCGCCACAATCGCCGACTTCATGCTCTCCCCCACTGTTATCAGCGAACAGGCCGTCTATCCGGTCGCCTCCTATGGTTCCGGCATGGCACCGCTGTTCACCACCCTGTCTTTGTGGGTGGGCGCGTTCGTGCTCGTGGTCATTCCCAAACTCGAAACCGATGATGAGGGCATCGACGATCTCACACCAACCCAAGGCTATCTCGGTCGCTTCCTGCTACTGGCCACGCTGGCTGCCGTCCAAGGCCTGGTCACGGCCATCGGCGATCTTGTCATCGGCATTCAATGCGCGAGCGCCTCAGTGTTTCTGCTCACCTGCGTCATCACCTCACTGGTGTATATGTCGGTGATTTTCGCCCTCTCCACCACGTTCATGCACGTGGGCAAAGGCGTATGCGTGGCGCTGGTCATTCTGCAGGTGCCGGGCGCCTCCGGCCTGTACCCGATTGAAATGATGCCCGCGTTCTTCCGCGCCATCTACCCGCTGCTGCCGTTCACCTATTCGATTGACGCGATGCGTGAAACCATCGGCGGCTTCTACGACGGCCTCTGGTTCGCCTATATCGGCAAATTGCTGGTTTTCGTGGTTCTGGCCTTTGCGCTTGGCCTCGGCGCCCGGCCGAAACTGGCCAATCTCAACCGCCTGTTCGCGCGGGAAATCAAGGAAAGCGACATGATTATCGGCGAGCCGGTGCATCTGCCCGGCAGCGAATACCGTGTCACTCAGGCCATTGCAGCACTGGCCGACCACGACGAATACCGTCATGCCATCGAACGTCGGGCCGCCAAATTCGCCTACCGTTATCCCCGGCTGCTGCTGGGTGCGCTTATCGCCGGATTCGTGGTGCCGGCCGCGCTCATTATCGTGTTTGCGCTGACCACCAGCGAGAAAATCGTAGTCATGGGCACATGGCTGGCATGGGTGCTCATCATCATGGGCTTCCTGATGGTCGTGGAATTCATGCGCGATTCCATCCGCCGCCAAACCGAGCTCGGCAGCCTCTCCGACGAGTCGATCCGCGCCATGCTGTACGGGCATAAGGCCAAGCGTCGCGACACCTCCGCCGAACGCCACGAAGAAGCGGACCCGAGCGCCGCCGTTACCGCAATCATCCCCACTATTCCGCCGACCAAGGAAGGCAGGCACGCACGATGAACACCATGTGGAAACTGTTTACCGGCGACATCAAACGCCTGACCAGCAACGTGGTCTCCATCATCATCGTGATCGGCTTGGTGATGATTCCCGGCCTGTTCACCTGGTTCAACGTGGCCGCATGCTGGGACCCGTTCTCGAATATGAAGAACCTGAAATTCGCGGTGGCGAATGTGGATGAGGGGTATCGTTCCGACCTGATCCCGGTGAAAGTCACGGTCGGCGATCAGGTGGTGAACGCGCTGCGCGCCAACAGTCAGCTCGATTGGACGATCACGTCCAAAGCCGATGCCGTCGAGGGCGCACGATCCGGCAAATACTACGCGGCCATCGTAATTCCGAAGTCGTTCAGCAAAGACATGATGACCTTCTTCTCCGACGACGTGCAGCATGCCGAACTGACCTATTACCGCAACGAGAAGAAGAACGCGCTGGCACCGAATCTGCTCAACGAAGGCACGGATGAGGTTGCGGCGGAAATCAACACCACGTTCGCTAAGACCATCACTTCGGCCGGGCTGGAAATCGCGTCTTCGCTGGCCGATCAGCTGTCCAAGCCCGAGGCCAAAGAGCAACTGAATACCTTCAACGCCAACATCGCCAATTTCGCCACACAGCTTGACGATACGGCGGATCTGCTTGGCACATACAGCGCATTGACCGATACGGCCGGCGCCTTGCTCGACACCTCGAACTCACTAATCACTCAGGTTTCCTCTGCCGCCAAACAAGGCGGCAAGGATCTTGCCAGCGCCAAACAGGAAGTCACCGACGTGGCCGGAGCCCTGGGCACCACCGCTGACGCGATGAGCAGCGCACTGGACGCGAGCGCCTCCAGTTTCGGCGCGGTGTCCGATTCCATAGACAAGCTGTATTCCGACGCGAATGATGGTGCCACCACGGCCGCCGACGAATTGGACCGTCAAGCCACGGCCATTGGCAAGCAGACGGAGAAATACACTGAAATTCGCAACACGTTGGCCGGCATACTGGGCAACGACTCATCCATCATCACGGCGATTGACCGTTCAATCGCACGGCAAAACAGGCTGCGGCAAGCGCTGAATACGGCGGCGACCGATATTCGCCAAGGCAATCAGGACGCGCAGGATCAGCATGCGCAGGTCAAGAATCTGGCTGATCAAGCGCAGAACAGTATTGCCAATATCAAGTCAGATTTCTCGGCCACGGTGAAACCGCAAATCGACTCCCTGTCGTCCACAGTCTCTGACGCCTCCGGCATACTGAGTTCCGGCGCCGCCCAGTTGGACTCCACGCTCGGCGACCTGAAGGGGACTTCCGACGACGCCAGCGATATGCTCAGCGACGCTCGCACTACCTTGGACAAGGTATCCGGCAAACTGCGTTCCGCCGGTGCCGAACTGGCTTCGTTCAACAGCACACTGAGCGACGCACTAAACAGTGGCGATATGAGCATGGTCAAAGAGGTGCTGGGCAATGATCCCGAAACGCTGGCCAGTACGTTGGCCGCACCGGTGCAGCTCAGGCGCAAGGCCGTATTCCCGGTGGCGAATTTCGGTTCGTCGATGGCACCGTTCTACACGCTGCTGCCGCTGTGGGTGGGCGCGCTGCTGATGGTGGTGACGCTGAAAACCACCGTGTCTCGCCGGACGCGCAAAGCATTGGGCGATCCGCGGCCGCATCGGCTCTTCCTTGGGCATTACGGGGTGTTCGCGCTGATTGCGCTGCTGCAATCCACGGTGTCGCTCGGCGGCGATCTGCTGTTCCTGCGCGTGCAGGCCGTGCATCCGCTGCTGTTTATGTTGTCTGGATGGCTGGCCTCGCTGGTGTTCTCGTTCTTCACCTATACGATGGTGGTGAGTTTCGGCAATGTGGGTAAGGCAATCGGCGTGCTTATGCTCATCGTGCAGATTTCGGGTGCGAACGCTGCCTACCCGGTGCAGATGTTGCCCGACTTCATCGCCAAAGTCAGTCCGTTCTTGCCGCTCACCCATGCGGTGACGATGATGCGTGCGGCCATCGCCGGCATCTACGACATGGATTACTGGCGGGCCGCCGGAATGCTGCTGGCATTCGTGCCGCCGCTACTGTTGCTTGGGCTGTTGCTCAGGAAGCCACTGGTGCGGTTCAACCAGTGGTATGTAGCCCAAGTCGAGAGCACTAAAGTGCTGAGCTAGTAGGTATTATCCGGGAGTTGCCTACAAACGGCATGGACTTACCACCCTCAGTCTGGCTTTGCCAGCCAGCTCTCGCCAGCGGGAGCGTACGGGAGCATATTTCGAAGAGAAGAGATGACGGAGATGACAGATACGACGGCGACACCGCGCGGTGAGCGCACGCGCGAGGCGACGGATCGCAAGCTCATGCGAGCCACGCTGCAGATTGCGGTGGACCGCGGCATCAGCGGCGTGACCATCGAGGAGGTGGCCCGGCGCTCCGGTGTGGCCAAAACCACGATTTACCGCCGATATCATAATGCCGACGAGCTGCTGCACGAGATCAGCGCGATGTATCTGGCCATCCCGGATCCCGACCCAGTGCCCAGCCCCACGCGTGAGCATTTCACGCAACTATTGCAGCGATTGGTCGATTGGGTGCGCGACAACGACATCGACGTCAAGCGCGTGGGCATTGTGTTGTCCAGCGAGGCCAAGTTCTTCCAGCACATCGTCGACCAGGTGGTGACCCCGTGGCTGGAGCATGTGGGGGCGTTCCTCAAGCGGGGAGTCGCGCAGGGCGTGTTTCGCGAGGACGTTGACGAGAAGTTGCTGTTGTCCACGATTATCGGATCTTTGGTGGCGTATGAGGCCATCGAGGGCAAAGCAATGGACGACGACACCGCCTGGGCCTCGCGCATGGCCGATCTGCTGTGGCCAGCATTGCTGAAGTAGCGGTCTTACTCCTGAATCGAAGCCTCCTGGCGGGCGACTTCGAGGGCTTTGTTGAAGGCGTCGGAGGTCCAGCTGGCGCCGGCGACCTTGTCCACTTTGAGACCCTTCAGAGGTTTGCCGTCCACCACGCCGTTAATGGCTTTGGCGAAGTCGTCCTGATGGTTCTTGGAAATCGTGGTGAACGGGTGCCCAATGATATTGACGGTCTCGACGTTGCCGTCCTTGATGGTCAGATGGACGTCGATGGAATCCTCGCCTACCGGGCCGTACTGGCCGTTGATCGAGTAGTTGCCGTCCTTGTAGTTGCCGGTGTCCTTCTTGTCGGACGTGGTGGTGGACGGGTCGTTGTGCGATGAGCCGGAATCGGAGCCGTCGGAGCTATCGGAGCCGTTCGACTGGGATTGCGACTGCTCTTCCTGCGACTTCTCGGTCTCGCCCGAGTTGCCGGCGTACGCATCGTCCATCGGCGTGGCCTTGGATTCGCCGCACCCGGCCAGCAGCGCGCCAGCCACGACCAGTCCGGCCGCCGCCAATGTCGCGGATTTCTTCAACGTATTCTTTTCGGTCATATTCACGCTCCTTAAGCCCCCCTCTGACGAGGGGGGCTGTCAGCGAAGCTGACTGGGGGAGAGACCATCAGCTTGCCATGTATTCCTCACATACTGCTCGATGCCCCTGACGGCCCTACTCCTCGCCGCCGGTTTTCGCGGCCTTGGTGGGGTCAGTGAAACCAATGGCGGTCTCGCCGTTCTGCGCGCCCTCGACCTGTGCACCCGTGGAGGCGGGCTTGCCGCCGGCCGCCTCGTAGGCCTTGCGCGCATCCTCGTCATTCCACTTCTCACCGACGAGCACGCCATGGTTGAGCATGATCTCGCGCTGCGCGCAGCTGGCGACCAGCGCATCGTGGGTGACCACGATAATCGTGGTGCCCTGCTCGTGCAGCTTGCGGAACAGGTCGAGCACGATCTTCTCGTTCTTCTCGTCGAGGTTGCCGGTGGGCTCATCGGCCAGAATCAGCTTCGGGTCGTTGATCAGCGCGCGGGCCACGCACACGCGCTGCTGCTCGCCGCCGGAGAGCTGGCCGGGCAGGTGGTGGGCGCGGTCCTTCAGGCCGACCTTTTCCAGCGCCTCCATGGCCTGCTTCTCATCGACCACCGAATGGTAGTACTGGGCCACCATCACGTTTTCCACGGCGGTCAGGTGCGGCACCAGATAGAACTTCTGGAACACCAGTCCGATGAGGTTCTTGCGCACGTCGGCCAGCTGCGTGGCGTTCAGGTCCTCCAGCTTGCGGCCTTCCAGCTTCACGGAGCCCTTGGAGGGCGTGTCCATGCAGCCAATCATGTTCATCAGCGTGGTCTTGCCTGAGCCGGAGGAGCCGACGATGGCGAGCCATTCGCCTTCCGGCACGGTCAGATTGAGGTCGTCCACGGCACGCAGGTCGCCGTAGATCTTCGAGATGTGGTCGAGTTCAAGTAGCATGACGTTTCTCTTTCTTTATTCTTCGCGAAGCACGACGGCGGGGTCGATGCGGGTGGCGCGGTGGACGGGCGGGATGGAGGCGACGATGGCGACCAGTGCGCTGAACAGCACGGAAATCAGCGCCAGCCACCAGTTGAATACGATGGAGCGTTCGAACACCGCCACACACAGCCAACTGGCGAGTCCGTAGCCGATTGCGGTGCCGATGAGGCCGCCAATCAGGCCGTAGAGCGACGATTCGATGTAGAACTCGGTGCCGATGGCACGCGAGCTGGCACCGAGGGCCTTGCGCAGGCCAATCTCGTTGCGTCGCTGCGAGACGATCGAGCTGATTGTGGTGCCGACGCCGACGAGCGTCAGCACCAGCACCACCAGCGAGACGATCCAGAACAGCGTCTGCAGCATGGTGATGATGCGGGTGTCGGAGGCGGTGATCTTGGTGACCTGCTGTGCCTTGACGTGCATGGAGGTCATGTCGTTGATGCTGGACACCAGGCCTGCGAGGTCGCTGGCGCCGGCCGAATACTCGATGACGTCCACGCCGCGCGTGATGCCGGTGAGCTTGTTGACGTCGGCGTTGGTGGCGTAGATGATCGAGTCTTCGCTGCCGCCGGTGTCCACGATGCCGGCCACGTGGAATTCGGTACCGGAGGTGTCCATGATGTCACTGGAGACACGGCCGTCTTTGGTTTGCTGGTCGATCGAGGAGTTCGACGAAGTGCCGTTGGTGCTGGCGTTATCGGATGCACGGTAGCCGATGGTGATGGCGGAGCCGATTCTCAGGCCGATGGCGTCGGCGATGTCGCGTCCGACCAGCACCTTGCCGTCGGTCGGCCACGAGCCGTCGACCACCCAGTGATGGTTGAGGTTCTTGACCTGCGCCGCATTCACGCCGGCCATCACGTACGGCGAGGCGTTGACGCGCACGTTCTCGTAGCGGTAGGTGGCGTATTTCGCGGAACCCTTGGCCTTGACCATTTCAGTGGTGTGCTGCACCATCGCCTTGTCGATGCCGGCCTTGCCGTCAGCATTGGTCGATTCGGTGGGCGTGACAATCAGGTTCGCGCCGTACGCACGCATCTCCTCGTTCATCTGCTGCGGCACGGCGAGGCAGATCATCGCCAGACAGAACAGTGTGGCTGCGCCGACCAGCGACGCCACCACAGCCATCACCGCGCGCGAACGCCGACGGAACACGGCGCTGAACAGCATTCTGAAGAACATACCGGTGTTGGTCATCGGTTCCCTCCTTCCACACCTACGTAGATAAACTCAGCGACCATGGAGCACCTCCGCGGGCTTGAGATTCAGAATCGAACGAATCGATGAGGCGGACGCCAGCAGCACGGTGACAGCCAGCAGCACGAACACCAGCACGAACACCATCGGCCGCATCGTAATGCCGGAACCGAACACCACCCGGCCTATCAGCTGGGCCACGCCGGAACCGAGCAGCGCGCCCACAATCGCGCCCAGCAGCGAGATTGCCGCCGTTTCGGCCAGCATCAGGCGGGATACCGCGGCATCGGTGGCACCGAGCGCCTTGAGCAACGCCAGCTCGCCCGACCGTTCGCCGATCGAGGCGACCATCAGGTTGGCCACGGCCACGGCTGCGGCGATCAGGCTCAGCACGGTCATCAGAATCATCACGGCCTGCGTCTTTTGCAGCACATTGCCCTGCAACGCGGCCACCTGACGCACCTGCTTGGCCACCGCGCCCGGAATCACCTCTTCGATCTGATAGGCGATCGAGCTCGGGTAGGCGGTGCAGTACCAGGTCTCCCATTCCTCCTGGCTCAGCGCGGCCGGGTTCGCGGCGGCCTTACGGGCCAGGTCGTTCTCCGGCGTGGTCAGGGCCTTGACCTCGATTTTGTCGACCGAATCGGGCAGGTCGGCGAGTACCTGGGCCGTGGAGGAGGCGATGTAGAGCGAGCCGTTGTCCTCGTCGCCGGAATCGTAGACACCGGTGAGCTTGATTTTCTGCTCGTTCTTCTTGCCTGAGGCGGTGGTTTTGTTGAGGGTGATGGTGTCGCCGGTGGTCACGCCGAGTTCGGAGGCCAGCGTCTTGCCGATCACGCCCTGGTCGGAATCGTCTTTGGGCCACTTGCCGTCCAGCTGCCACCACGAGCGCATGCCTTCCACGCCCACGACGGTAGTCTCGCCGGTGGAGATCTTGAGGTTCTTGTTGAACCACGTGCCGACGACCGGCACGTTGGTACCGTTCACCGTGGCGTGGATGTTGAGCTGCGGCGCGAAGCTGGTGATGTTGAACGACCAGAAGATCGTCTTGATCTTGGCCGCGTCCGACTCCTTCAGAAAAGCGGTCGGGTCGCTGGTGGACGTCGCGCCGCCCGACTCGGTGTTGTACAGGTCGGAAACGACCGCATCCGCCTTGGGCTGCACGGTGATGTTCGAACCGTAGGTGGACAGCTCGGCGTTGAGCTTGTCGCCCACGTCGAACACGACGCCCAGCATCGATACGGACACGGTCGCCGACAGGCATACGGTCAGCGCGATAAGCAGGCGCCGGCGCAGCTGTCGGGTGAACGAGCGAGTAATCATGCGCAGAAAGAACATGATTCTTGTCTCCTGCCTGACTCACCGGAAGTGGGCGCTCAGCGCGTCCAGATCCGTAGTTTGAATGGTGATCTTGCCGTGGCCGGTCTTGTACGGGAATGGTATCGGGTTGCAGCCACCCTTGAAGCCGATGGTCGCCAGGTTGATGGCCACCTCGCACTTCTTGCAGATGATCTTGCCGTCCTTCTCGTAGTAGCCGGCGTCGCCGCAGTTCTCGCAGGCGTCCAGGCCGATGCCGTACGCGCCACCGTTCTTTCGGATGATGATGAAGCGCATGACGGTGCCATCCTCGGCCTTGTATTCGAAGCGGTGCAGGTGGCCGTCCTCGACCTGGCTGAAGGGGATGGTGGCCACGCCGTCCTTGAGCGAGTAGGCTTCCGGCGGGGAAAGAGTGATGGTCTGATGGGTCGCGGCGACGCCCACGGTCAGGGTTGCGGTGACGCCGATGGCTGCGATAAGGCTCCACACGGCAGCGGCGATGGCGTGGTGGCGGAATGCCTTATGCCGGCGCAACGTGGCCTCGTTGGCTCCCGACACATCATGGGTTTTCATACGGAAACCGGCCACGATGGAGGCCACGGCGGGAATCAGGAACACCAGCGCCTGCGCCATAATCATCGTGGAGTTCTGGTTGATGGACCAAGCCAGCGCCACGAACATCGTATGGTTCATCGGGAAGCCTCGCGCCTGCAGAATCTGGGCAAGACCAGTGAAGTGTTGAATCAGCAGAATCACCATCATGGCCGCGACGGCCACGGTGAACGCCCAGCGCACGGCAGTGGTGCGCATCGTGCGGAAGATGGCGGCCACAATAATGGACATGGCCACGCCAAGCAGGAAACCAAGAGCGCGCAGCAGCATGGCCGAAGTGAATGCGGTCTCCCCTGGTTCCACCCAGATGGTGAGCTGCAGAATCACGTCCGGCAGCGCGTAGAACAGGGTGAGTGCGATGTCGATGGCGGCCACGGCGTTAGCGATGTGCATGAACACCTTGTGCTGCTGCCAATTGGTGGTGATGCGGCGTGCGAACACCACCACGACGATGGTCAGGATGTCGGCAATGATCGCGCACCACAACACCGGGTAGTTGACGAACGTGCGCTGATTGATCACGGCCGAGGCGCGCAGGCCGGCGAATACGATGGCGGCGATCAGGCCGACGATCAGGCCGATGAGACGCCAATGCGAGCTTATCGGCTTATCTCGCCCCTCGCCGACCGTGAGCATCACGCTCAGGCTCATCACCAGCAATGCGGGGGCCAAAGTGCCCGGCATCACTGCCACGAATTGTTCAAGCATTCGCGTCCTTTCTCTGTTCACCTTAGGCTCCCCTCTCTGAGGGGAGCTGTCCGCGAAGCGGACTGAGGGGAGTTTTAGACCGTCCTAAGAATTATCTCCCTAAAGCGGCGTAAAGCCCCCTCTGACGAGGGGGCTTTCTGCTTAGTCAATCACCACTGGCGAGGAGTGTAATCCCAGTTGTCGAAGGTGACCTCGATCGGCTCGGTCCAGAAGTGGCCCTTGACGCCGGTCTCCGGGTCAACGTGCAGCATCCAACCCTTGGAGGCCGGGGATTCGATGGAGAGCTTCAGCTGGTAGGTGCCAGCCTTGTCGAGCTTGACGTTGGCGCCGTAGTGCGGGCCATCGGAAGCGTTCATCTGCATGAAGGTACCGGAGGTGGCGGTGCCGCCCTCGACTTCCTTGCCGGTGGACTTATCGATGATGGTGTAGTTCACGGTCAGATCCGGCACGAAGTCGCCCTTGCCGTAGCCGAGCTCGGTGCCCTTCTGGTTGGCATGGATGTCGGCCTCGAGGTGGAAGGAAGCGTCAGCAGCCTTCAGGCCCATGGAAGACGGCTCCATATCGATCGGCTGGAAGTACACAGCGCCCACGGTCAGCGGGCCGGCGTCCTGATCCTGCTCTTCAGCAGTACCGGACGGGCCAACCGGAACCTCTTCGAAACCGGCGCCGGAATCGGAGGAAGAATCGGAGGAAGAGGAGTCGGAAGACTGGGAGGAGGAGTCAGCCTTAGTGTCGGATGCGGAGTTGGTGGAACCGCAGGCAGCCATGGACACGGTCATGGAACCGGCGAGCAGCAGGCCGAGCAGAGCGGCCAGTTTCTTGTTCTTCATCATTGTTATTCCTTTTCTCTATCTCTGGTGAATTAGGATTCACGCTTAGATAATTGCAATTATTCAGTTATGAGATAAGTGCGGCGTGGGCTGGAGGAATTGGCATCGATCCGAGGCCGTGCCGCAAGTCTGTCAGTTGTCTGCAGTTATGGGAGGAAACGGGCGAGCTAGACGGGCTACGCCTTCACGGCCGGGGCCTCGGCAGCAGCCTGCGCCTTCAGCTTGCGCTGCTTGATGAAGCCGACCACGAACAGCGCGATAACCGCAACGGCTGCGATGGCCTGCGCCACTAGGCATTCGACGTACGGGTAGAGGCCAAGCCAATCGTTCGTCGGCACACCGTTCAGGTAGAAGGCGGGCAGCAAGTCGCCCTCGATCAGCGAGTGGACGCCGCCGCCGGCGAACACCACCACCAGCACAGACATCAGAATCGAAGTGACCAGGAAGAACGGACCAATCGGAATCTTCACGGAGGTGAAGCGGAAGAGCAGGAAGATGCCGACAAGCACCACCGCGGCGGTCAGACCACCGATCCACATACCGCGAGTATCGCGGCTCATCGTGTAGATGGACTCGTAGAAGATCACGGTTTCAGCGCCTTCACGGAACACGGCGAGGAAGCTCAGCATAGCCAGCGAGACCACGGTTTTCAGCGTCACGTTGTCGGCACTTGCGGCGGCTGCGGCATCAGCCACAGCAGCCTCGGTCTTCTTGCGAATGTAACGGTTCCACGCTTCCACGCTGGACTTGTTCAGCATCCAGTTACTCGTCCACAGCAGCATGCCCATGGCGATCAGTGCGCAGGTGCCTTCCATGATCTCCTGAATCGGGCCGGAGCCGCCGAAGGCGAACACGAAGATCACAGCCACCAAGCCGGCGCCGAGCAGACCGACGAGCACACCCAAGTAAATCCACTTGACGAAGCGCTTGTTATCGGACTTGACCAAGTAGGCGACGATGGCTGCAACCACCAGCAGAGCTTCAAGACCCTCACGGATAAGCACGAGGAACGCCTGGCCGGAGGAGCTGGTGACCAGCTTGGTGAAACCGTCTTCCTTATCGGCGGCACCACCGTCAAGAATGCCGGCGTCCTTGATCAGCATGGCCTTGAGGTCGTCGATCAGCTTCTTGGTGTCTTTCAGGGATGCGCCGGCGTTCATGGACTTGCGGCACATCTTGAACTGGTATTCCACCTGCGAGACGCGGTTGCCGCTGATGGCGTTCATCACGTTCTTTTCGAAGCCGAGCTTCTCGTAATACTGGTAGTACGCGTTGTTCACGAGCGTGGCGCCCTTGGCACCATCACCCTTTTCGTAAGCTTTGTATGCATTGTCGAGAATCGGGGTCATTTCGTTGGCCACGTCGGTCCATGAACGATTGCCCTTGCCTGGGTTCTTCTTTTTCTTGGCGTCGAGCTCCTTGCGCTCTTTGGCCAGCTGCGCCTGCAGCGCTTCGGCGTACGCCTTCGGCTTGGCGAGATCGGCGTTGGCGTCGAGCTGCTGGGCCGTGGCGTCAAGATCGGCGGTCAACGCATCAATCTGCTGAGTCAGTTGATCGTCGTTGCCAGGCGTGTAGGAAAGATTCTGAACGCTTTGGAATGCCTGCTGTTGGGCGAGCTGCTTGTCCGCGCCAATGGTGTCGTGCACGACCGCGGTGAAGTTGGAGGCCACGTAAATCTTGTTGTACGCGCCCATGAAATCGGAGGTGGCGCCAGCGGTGTTGCCATCCTTGTACGTCTTAAGACCGCTGTTCAGCTGCTTGTCCATCGCCTTGGAGACTTCGGCCCAGGTGGCGTAGTCAACGCTGGACGAGCTTGATGAACTGGACGAGCTGGTGCTGCTGTCGGCGAAGGCCATCGGAGCCGTGACTGCAGGAGCCACAGTGGCGATGACCATGGCGAACAGAAATACAATCGCAGCCAGAACTCGCAGCTGCCTCACGCTGGTGTGTTCAACGGACCGAAGAGCAGCCTGGGCGCGACGAACCATGCCTATCCCTCTCTCTGCGCGGCTAAGTAATCAAAAACCAACTACTCAATATAAAGAAAAACTTTTTTGAGGAACAGTCTTGATTTTTTAGGATTTAAGAGGTATTAGGCACTGTTTTTCGATCAATTATTACCGCAGATTGTCTCAATATTCGATATTATCCCGCTCACAGCTGGGAGACTTCCCGAATTATGAACTCCCCGCGACTGGCCACTCCCCATCCCTCATATTGCATGACCAACTGTTTCACCAAGGTTCATAGCCTAAAACCACTATGTTGCATCACGGCAAGAGGCTGGCAATAATTCACGCGATGGCATGCGCATGTTCATTCTGGTTTGCCTCGGGTTTGCTCTGACTTGCCTTGAGTCGCCTTGATTTGCACTGGTTCATCCCCCGGTGAGATCACCTGTTGCACACGCCGTACGAACGACCTGCACATCAGCGCAGGCACTCATTGGTGATCCTTGTCCACAAAGCGACACGCCGCAGCCGGCACTGAATGTGCATTTATCCGAAAGCTGTGGTAGCTTATTCGAGTTGCCTACGGAGCTTGCTTCTAGCAAGCATTGCAGTGCATGGAGGATTCGCCTAGTGGTCTATGGCGCACGCTTGGAAAGCGTGTTGGTGTAACAGCCTCACGAGTTCGAATCTCGTATCCTCCGCCATCAGGGTTTTGGCTTTTGTCAAAACCCTTTTGTTATCCGCACCCACATGCATATACGCAGCGGTCCAAATATGTGCACAATCGTGCACATTCACTGTTTTTGCAGTGGCGTGGCATGGCACATATTCCGAGACGACCGAATTCCCACATTTTTCGTGCCACAACAGCGCATAAAAACACGAAAATGCGATTACGTGGCACATCCGAATGCCACATGAGCGCAAAATAGCCAATATTGCGCTCATGTGTACAACTTAGAGCACCCGAATACTTCCTCGCACACCCGTCGATTTGCGTAATACGCGATTGCGTGTATTGTTGTGCAAGCCGTTCAACGGCCCTAAGCCGTGCGCACATTATCGCCCCGATAGCTCAGTGGTAGAGCACTTCCTTGGTAAGGAAGAGGTCGTGAGTCCAATTCTCACTCGGGGCTCTCAATCACCACTCGATGCCGTACTCGGCATACATATACATATCGTACTGGTACTCACTGCTGTAGTTCAGGTCGTTCTGATGTGCTTCATGATGGCTGTTATCTGACTGCATAATCATTCCTTTTCCTAGCCTCATCGGTATTACGACCAGATATAGCGAAATCGCGTTACCGAACTATGCGCGTTCAGCGAATCGCAGGTGAACTCATAGCGAACTGTTGCACGCACTCCGCATGCGAGCGCAGACTCATTGACATATACCGTCCGGCACACACTTCATAATGTGCAAGGCCGCGCGCCAGCTATTGAATACCGCCAAACAGCAAAGGAAAGCCTCTCCCACCATGACCTCACACCTTGCCGAAGCAGGACGCACACTGATTCCCCGCAAGGATGATCGGTACGGTCTGCTTTCCCCAGCTCTGGTTATTCTCACGTTTGTCGCCGGACTGGTGGATGCGTTAAGTTACTTGGCACTCGGTCATGTATTTGTGGCCAATGTGACCGGCAACATTGTGTTCCTTGGTTTTGCATTCGCCCACGCGCAGGGCTTCGTCTGGTGGACTTCGGCGCTCACGCTGGCCACGTTCATGATTGGTGCGTTCATCGGCGGACGCATTATTCATTACTTTGGCGCCAACCGCGCGCGCCATCTGCTGGTGTCCACGTCAATCCAGCTGGCTTTTGTGGCAGCTGCGCTCGTCGGCATTTATCTGCTCAATCAGTTTGCGCCTGAACCGTCGATGGGTGGCACTGATGCTTCAGCCATCGCCCGCACGGCACAGCCCAGTCTGAACTTCCCAACTGCTCGGCATATTGATTTGCATATTATTCTGCTGATTGTGCTGCTCGCACCGGCTATGGGCATTCAGAATTCCACTGCTCGTAAGCTTTCGGTGCCAGATTTGCCCACGACTGTGTTGACGATGACGTTAACTGGGATTATCGCTGACACTTCGGCGCATGGTCATGAGCAGTCCAAACTTGGCCGGCGCGCGATTGTAATGCTGGCTTTGGCGCTCGGTGCTTTGACTGGAGCCACGCTGCAGACGCGCGGTCATGAGGACGTTATTTTGATGGTGATGATCGTCTGTCTGATTGCGGTCATTGTGATGATGATCCCCCATGTGCATTCCGATGCCCGCTGGGTGACCGGAAAACACTGATTCATACAAAAACGGCCGGCGCTGGGCATTGCTGACCGGCACCGGCCGAGATAATAAGGAGTGCTCCTTATGTGGTCGCGAACCTTACGGTTTCATGATCACATCTGCTCGCGATTGCGGCGGTAGGCGATTGCGGCGCCGGCACCGGCCAGCAGCAATCCGGCCACAGCAATCGTGACGACATTGGCACCCGTGTTGGAGACGACATTGCCATCACCCTTGGCAGCGGTACGCTTCACCAAGCCGGCAATTGCCTTCTCGAGAGCCTCACGAGCTGCGTCGACCTGCTTCTGCGTGGCGTTGCTGTTGTCGGAGACCTCACGGGCCTTCTTCAGCGCGGCGCGCAGAGCGTTGGCGGAGTCGTCGGTGTAGAGACCCAGGTTGATGGCGGCGGCCTTGTTGATGGTCGCGTTCAGAGCAGCCTTGTCCACCACGCCCGGTTCCGGATTCGGCTTCGGCTCGGTGGCAGCTTCCAGCTTGGAGATGGCGTCCTGAAGAGCGTTCAGTGCGGTATCCACATCCTGCTGGGTGGCGTTCTTGTTGTCGAGCACCTGCTGTGCAGCCTTCAGTGCCTCGGCGAAAGCTTCCCACGAGTTGGTCGTGTAATCGGCCTTCTCGAGCTTGCTTGCCTTGTTCACTGCAGTCTGCAGGTCGGTCTTGTTCACCTCAACCGGGCCTGGGCCAGGCTCCTCACCGGTCTTCTCGAGACCAGCGATAGCGGATTCGAGGTTCGTCAGCGCCAGAGCCACATCGTAAGCGGTGGCCTTATCGTTATCCGCCACGGCCTGTGCAGCTTCGCGGGCCTTGACCAGAGCAGTCCAGCTTTCAGCCGTGTAGTCGGATTCCTTAAGACCGTTAGCCTTGGCGATGGTGTCGTTGAGGTCGGTCTTGTCCGGAGCGACAGTCTCTTCCTCAACCTCGCGGTCCGTGGTCAAACGCAGTTCGGCAGCGGATGCGAACTTGTTGGCCTGGGAGTCGCTCTGGCCTGCGGAAGACAGGACGGTCAAGCGTACGGCGGTCACATTCTCGACGGCGTCGAAGCTGGCCTTCTGCCACATGGTGGTGGTGGAGAACTCAGCATCGGTGACGACATCCTTGGTGGTGTCATCCGCCAGAGTGAGCGTGATCTTGTAGCCCTTGATCTTGCCGTTGGCGTTCATACCTCCGGAGCGCGGCAGGTAGCGCAGGCCGTTGATGGTGGTCGGTTTGTTGAGGTTGAACTGATACCATGCGGTGCCGTTGCCGACTGCGTTCTTGCTCCAGCTGGTGTGCCAGTGGGTGCTGTCGTTGCCATCCTGTGCCAGATTGGCCGGGCCTTCGCTCGGCAGGCCTGCGGTAGGCTCTTCGCTGCCCGTGGCCACGGTGTAGCCACCCAGCTCATCGGAGCCGTCAGCTGCCACGTCGTACTTGTCGCTGCTCTCGTTGCCGGGAGCGGTCTTCATGTACTCGTCGAGGGCCACGAGAATGTCGTATGCCTTGGTGAAGTCCTCAGCGGTTGCGCCATTCTTGTTGATGAGCACGCGAGCCTTGACCAAGGTGTCCTGATACTGCTGCCATGCGGCATCGGAGAGCTCAGCACGCTTGGAATCGTACTTGCCGCGGATTTCCTTGACCTTGTCCTGCGCTTCGGCCTTGGTGCGGGTCTGGGACTCGATGCGCTCGATCTTCAGGTTGTCGAGCACGAAGTCCTTGTATCCGCCGAAGTCCTGTGCATTGCCGGTGGAACCCTGCAGATCAGGTGCGGTTGCGGTCGAGTAAATACCGAACCAGGAATCGCCGTTGACGCCACCGGTCAGCTCGAACTCGGCCTTGCCGGTCTCACCCAGAGCCTTCTTCAGGTTGGTCAGCTTCACGCTGCCGGCAGAGTATTCACCCTGGCCCACAGCGATGGCGTAGATGTCATCGGAACCGGACTGGTAGTCGAAGCTCACCTTGTACTTGGCACCCGCCTCGAACTTCACGTTCTGCGGGATCGTCTGGTAGACCAGCGTGCCCTTCTGGGTCAGGCCGTTAACCTTCACAGACCAAGTGCCATCGAGCACATCGTCCATCTTCTTGACATCCCAACCGGCCTGCGTGAACGGAGCATGCAGCTCGGAGAGGTGGATGCGGTTGTCCTCAACGCCTTCGGAACCGGAGACCACGAACGGCCAGATGCCCTGGGCGTTGTTTTCGAATCCGTTGGTGAGGGACTTCAGCGTGCCGTCCTTCTCATAGGTGATGCCGGAGTACTGGTTCTCCACGATGCGCACATCGTCGAAGTAGGTGTGTGCTCCGTCGGTGCTCTTGTGAGACAGGGTTACCGTGGCATCGCCGTTCTCAGGCGCGGTGAAGAACACGTACATGTTCTGGAAGTAGCTGGAGCCATTTTCCGTATTGCTGTTCGTGTTGTGGCCGTATGCCTTGATGTAGTTCTTGGCGATGGACTTGCCGGTGGAGTTGGTGGCCAGCACCTTGCCGCCGCTGGTTACGGTGACGGATGCATCGCCGGTGGAGCGGTTGTCGACGCCAACATACAGCGCGTACTTCTGGCCAGCCTTGAGATCGGTCAGACGCTGGGAGACATCGACCTTGCCGGTCAGGCGCAGCATGGCGTTGTTGTCGCCTTCAACTTCGGCCTTGCCGGAGCCGCTGACGGTCCAGTTGTCGGTGAGGGTGTTGGAGCCGCCGTTGAAGCCGGCGTCTACCACATGCATGCCTTCGCTCCAGTTGACCTGGATCTGCTTGGCTTCGCCCTTGTACACCACGTACGGGGTTTCGGCATCAGCGGTAAGCGTCACCTTGCCGCCGGAGACGGCAACGGTCTGCTCGTTGGTCTTACCCTGATCGGTGAGCTGGTACACCTTCACACTGGAGAGGTTCTTCCAGCTGTCCGGCAGCGTCCAGGTGGTGGTGCCGCCCTTGGTGTTCCAGTGGTAGAGCTTCTGTTCGGAATCCTTGACCAGCTTGCCGGTGGAGGAATCCCACAGCCACGGCAGCAGGTAGGACTCGTCACCAGTGGAGGAACCATCGCCTGCGGAGACAGCACCGGAAGCCACCTTCACGCCGTTGAAGGTGATGGTGCGCTGGCGGTAGGCTGCGCTAGAGGTGTCGTTGGAACCACGGGAGACTACTACAACGTTGCCGTTGGAATCCTTCAGGGTAATCTGCTCGTTGCCGTTGTTCGTCTTCGGGTCGGACACGGCAGCGGCATTGCCATTGTCGGCGGTCAGCAGCGGGTTGTTGACCCAGCGGGTCACCTTGAAGTGCTGGATGAACTTAGTGGACACATCATGGGTGTACAGGTTCTTGATGTAGGCGGCATAGTCGTTGCGGCCCTGCCAGCCTTCGAAGTCCTTCATGTTGTAGCCGCCGAGCAGCGGGGCGTTGGCAGCGCCGCCGTATTGCGGGTAGTCGCCAACCCAGCTGTCCTTCTGGTGGTTGCGCAGGAAGCGCATCACTTCGGAGTTCTCGCCCTTGGAGGTGTAGCCGCCGTAGGTCAGATCAGCTGCCCAGTGCTGGAAGGTGGAGTCGTACTCGTTGCCGGAACCCCATTCGGTGGTCATACGCCAGCCGTTGTCGTTGATCATCTTGCTCATCTTGCGGGTTTCCCAAGAATCTTCCGAACCGGAAGAAGTCAGGTTGCCCCACACATCGAGGTAGATGAAGTCCATGTTGTCGCCGACTTCCTTGCTGAGGTCAGCGAAACGGCTTACACGAGAACCGGATGCCAGATCGTAGATACCGTCGATGCCGACACCCTGATCAAGCCAGTTCCAGCCGTAGCTCAGGCCGCCTGCAGAGTTGCGGCGCACCATGTCCTCGCTGAAGGCCTTGGCTTCCGGATACATTTCGGAGGCGTTGACGTGCACACCGAAGCGAGCGCCATACTTGGAGCCCTCTTCCATCATGGTGTTCATGTCGTCGGCGCCGCCGAGACGCTGGCCGATATCGCCGTAGTCCGGGTGGCCGGAGTCGTGGCCTTCATTGCCGTAGCCCTTGAGCAGCACGGACTGGCCGAGGCCGTCGGTGTTCAAGGCCACCTTCTTGACGTTGTCAAGCGTGGTGAGGAACGGGTTCTGCGCCTGGGAGCCGAAGTTCATGGCGATACGCCATGCCACCAGTTCGGGAACTTCCTCGGACTTGTACGGGTTGTTCATGATGTCGCGGTAGGCGATTGCGCCATCCTGCCAGTTGACGGCACCGTCTTCGTTCTCGTCGCCGGCGATGGCCACGGCCATCTGCGGCAGAGCGGTTTCGGCCACGGTGTACTTCTTGCCCTTGGAATCGGTGACCGTGCGGTGGTAGTACCACGGAGCGCTGGCCAGGCCCAGGGAGGTGGCGTCACCAGTCTGCTGGGTGGTGGCGTAGACACGCGTGTTCTGGCTGCCGCCGCGCACAGGAGCCGCCACATAGGTGCCATCGTGCTCGGAGTTGCTCCACAGGCCGGCACTCAGGCCAGCACCGGAGATGAAGCCGTAGGTGTAGTCGCTATCGGTGACGTTAGTATCTTCGGTCACTGCGAAGTTGGTATCGCCAGGCTTCTGCGTGTTGGAAGACATACGAGCACCAGTGAATTGGGCATTTTCCTGGCTGGAACGCACGGAAACGAGACTCTGGTTCGGGAAGGACAGCGTCTGGATGGCGTTCTCCTCCACACCGTTGCCCTCAGGAATGCCTTCGGACAGGTTGTTCTTGATCTTGGTGACGTTGAGGTGCAGCTGGTTGGCCTTGACCGTGATCTGAACGGTGATCACCGCGTCAATCTTCTTGGCCTCATCCTTGACCTTCAGCGTGTAGGTGGCTTCGGTATCGGAAACCTTCTTGAAGGTCACGTCATCGTCGGTCAGTTCGATGTTGGTGCCGTTGATCTCAACGGTGCGCACATCCTTGGTTTGGCCGTACATCACCTTGCCGTCGGTCATCGTGTACTGCAGCACAGAGGGGAAGTTCTTCTTAATCTGAACTTCCATCTTCTTGGTCTTCAGCGTTTCGGAGGCGACCTGAACGGTTTTGTTCAGGGTGATGGGATCGATGGCAAGGTCCGCGCCGGAGACCGCCACCTGCTGGGAGACGTCCTCATAGCCTTCCTTGGCAATCGAAAGCGTGTGTTCGCCTTCTTCAATGTCGGCGAAGGAGAAGGTGCCATCTGCACCGGTCTTCACCTTGGTCTTATCCAAACGCACTGTTGCGCCTTCAATGGCAGCGCCTTCAGCGTCCACAACCTTGCCGGAAACCGCGTGCTTGGCGGCTTCGACAACCTCCGGGAAGTCCTTGATGTACACGTCGGTGACCTCGTTCAGCTCCTTCCAGGAGCCGGCCTTGATGGCAAGCTTGTTGGAGAGGTTCGTCATTGCGGAGTAATCGACATCGAATGCCTTCTGGCCATCCACGGTCAGTGTGGCGACCTTGGCGTCGGTCCAGGAGACCTGAATGTCGTGCTCTTCGTTGGCGCTTGGAGCGGCGATACGAGCACCGCTGTACCAGCTGCCGCTACCGCCACCGGTGTAGGTCTGCCAGAACCAGCCGCCCGAATCGTAGCCGATGAACAGGCCGCTGCCCGGGTCGTTGTAGCCCAGGTAGAAGCCGAAGCGGTTGGCGGAGCCTTCCTGCGGGGATTTGATGGTGGCGTGGAAGGAGCCGGCCTTGGAGAAGTCGTAATCCTTACCCCAAACGGCTACTGCAGGCCAATCATTGCTGGAGCTGGGGTTGGACGCCGCATTGCCGTGGGCTTCAGTGGATTTGAAGTGCAGCCAACCGTCTACGGTCTCCAGAATCTCGCCGCCCTTGGCGATGTTGGAATCAATCGTCCAACCTTCAGTCGCATCAGCTTGTGCAGCAGGAGTTTCGGAAGCGGTTGCGGAATCCGAAGTGTTGTTGATTTGCTGAATCTGGCTTGCCAGAGTCTGCAATTCAGCATCAGACAGAGGCACCGCGAACGCAGTCCCCCCACCGCTGCCCATGCAGGTCAGCGCCAACGCTGTTGCCAGCGCAGCGGATATAGTTTTCTTCTTTTTCATTAACTATATTCTCCTTAATCTCTTCCTCGAGTTGGAACAAATGCCCTCTTCATTGAAAAACGCGGCATTTGTAATTACGTGAAGATACTTTACAAGAAGCTTCTCTTAAGTGCAATCTCAGATAACACGCAGAATCGCCGTATATTTGACGCCGAACAACGAAGTTAGTAAAACCGTAAAACTCAATAAGCGGCTGCGTTGTTAACGTACACATCGGTGTTCGCATCATTGCGACACGCGCCTGCATAAAAATCAACCCAAAAACTATGCGCATGTCGGACGCTGCGCATCACGCGCTGCATGCAGCAATACAGCAATACAGCAATACAGAAGAAAAGCGCTGCCTTACGGATTCCGCAAGACAGCACTTCAATAATCAGCAGGCCTTATTTCCTATTCCATAGGCCTCATTCCACGGCTACCGTGTCAGCAGCTCACTTCTTGGAGGCGTTGACGGCGTCCACTGCCTTCTGCAAGGAAGTGGTGTGGGCCTTGTACCAGTCGGTCTGCTCGTTGAGCTTATCGGTGGCGGACTTGAAGCCGGCGGTATCATCGGCCACGCAGCCTTCGTAGACTGGCAGTTCCACGCTCAGCTCCTTGTTGAGGGCATCCAGGGTGGAGGAATCCTTCACATCTTTCTCGGTAAGGGCGGCGGCATCAGCGGCATCGCCATTGACCAAGCCGTTGTAGTCGTTGGTGGCGTTGCGCACATTTTCGGAAGCGGTGGCGCAAGCGGCGACTGCATTGTTGTACTGAGCATCGGAGTAGGCGCGGAAGCCGAAAACACCGGCCACAACGATAATGGCCACGACCACCACGGCGATAATGGCGAGGGGCCGCCTTAGACATGTGCTTCTTCTGAGCGCCTTCATTGCTTGCATTGTTGGCGTTGTTTGCCGGCGCAGTCCGCTGCTCAGCGGACATACTTCGATCTCCTTCGTTCTCGTACTTTCATACACACGTATGCGCCCTTAGCGCTCTCATGTGCTCTCATGTGCAGGGAAGTCGCTTTTCAAGCGGCTACTTCCCTGAAAACAAAAAACCCTCGCTAATCCGCGAGGGTTATTGGCTGGGGTGCCTGGACTCGAACCAAGAATGGCTGAACCAGAATCAGCTGTGTTGCCAATTACACCACACCCCAATTTGGCTTGGCGTAGCAACTCCGAAGAGTTGTTCGTCGTACCCCCAACCGGATTTGAACCGGTGTTGGCGCCGTGAGAGGGCGTAGTCCTAGACCGCTAGACGATGGGGGCATATTCAGTTTTTCAACCGGCTGCTCGGTGAACCGCGCAACGAGTGATAAATATACGCAAGTATTCACCCTTACGCAACTTACGGCGTGTCGCGCGGAATTTCAACGATTTCAAGTGCTACGCTGCCACTACTGATGAATTTGCATGAACTCTACTGACGGATTATCAGTAAGCACTACTGATGAATTACCATCTAATGCACTGATGAAATTGCAGATGAGGCAATGATCTTTGCCTTGCACATTCATAGCCGGCAAATCAGCCTTCAAGAACCAAATGAGGCGCTTATGTTCCCTTGCGACAGCGAGCGCGTCGCGATGCTTGTAATGCAATGTCACGTCAAAGACCGCCGCCCGGTTACCTATCAACCGTTTCATGGACGCATGAAGGCGAAACCACCTACAAGGCACGTTTCGTGACCTCACTGCACAAACCAGCCATGTTCAACCTCGTACATATTCTCACTGGCATGCGGCGCAGCGGTAAGACTTTCCAGCTGTTCCAGCTCATCACTGAATACAAGAAAAGGTGGGCATCTGCACATGCAGACGCCCACCTTGAGTGTCCTTACAGCTCAGCCGAGCACGGAAGGAACCTTAGCTCACAGGTGCTCGCGCAGGCCCTTCAGGCGAGCGAGGGAAACCGGCTTGCCGACGATCTCCATGGACTCGAACAGCGGCGGGCTCACGCGACGACCAGACATGGCCACACGCACCGGACCGAAAGCGAGGCGCGGCTTGTAGCCGCCCTCCTCAACCAGAGCCTTGTTCAGGGTCTCATGCAGGTTGTCGGTCTTCCAGTCAGCCTCATCCACAGCCTCGAGTGCGGCGATGGCCTTGTCCAGCACCTCGCCGGCAGAATCCTTCAGCTGCTTCTTGGCGTCGTCAGCCGGCTCCAAGTAGCCCTCGGTGGAGAGCAGGGAGCCGACCATGCCGGCAACCTCACCCAGCAGGCGCACGCGCGGCTGAACCAGCGGAGCGGCGGCGGTCAGCACCTCACGCTCACGGTCGGTCAGGGCATCCCAGTTGTCGGCGGAAACCACACCGTCGCGGTGCAGGTACGGCACCGAGCGGCGCAGGAAGTCCTCGGGCTCAAGCATACGGATGTGCTCGGCGTTGATGGAGATGGCCTTGTCGATGTCGAAGCGGGCCGGGTTGGCCTTGACGTCGCGCACGTCGAACTTCTCGGTCATCTCGTCCATGGAGAACACGTCGCGGTCCGGTGCAATGGACCAGCCGAGCAGGGCCAGGTAGTTGAGCAGGCCCTCGCGGATGAAGCCATTGTCGCGGTGGTTGAACAGGTTGGACTCTGGGTCGCGCTTGGAGAGCTTCTTGTTGCCCTGGCCCATCACGTACGGCATGTGGCCGAACAGCGGCATCTCCTTGGCGATGCCGAGTTCCATAAGGTAACGGTAAAGCACGATCTGGCGCGGGGTGGAGCTCAGGAGGTCCTCGCCGCGCAGCACGACGTTGACTTCCATCATCGCGTCGTCGACCGGGTTGGTCAGCGTGTACAGTGGGTCGCCGTTCGGGCGCACGATCACGTAGTCCGGCACGGAGCCGGCCTTGAACTCGATGGTGCCACGAATCAGATCGTCAAAGGCGATGTCTTCATCAGGCATCTTGATACGTAGCGCAGGCTTGCGGCCCTCGGCGCGGAAGGCGGCCTTCTGTTCATCGGTCAGGTTGCGGTCGTAGCCATCGTAGCCGAACTCGGCCGGACGGCCGGCGGCAAGGTTGCGCTCCTTGATTTCCTCAGGAGTGGAGAAGGACTCGTAGGCGTAGCCGGCTTCGAGCAGCTTGGCGGCAACATCCTTGTAGATGGCGGTACGCTCGGACTGGCGGTACGGGCCGTGAGGGCCACCCACATCGATGCCCTCGTCCCAGTCGATACCCAGCCAACGCAGGGATTCGAGGATCTGGTTGTAGCTTTCTTCGGAGTCGCGCACGGCGTCGGTGTCTTCGATACGGAAGATCAGTGTGCCGCCGGTGGCGCGAGCTTCCGCCCAGTTGAACAGGGCGGTACGAATCATGCCGACATGCGGGGTTCCGGTCGGCGACGGGCAGAAGCGAACACGAACGTTCTTGGGCAGTTCGGGTTTGGTGTTTTCAGCATCAGTCATAATCCCCTATTGTGCCGCGCGCGCCGGACGCGGAGAGCAGCGATCCTCGCTCTTTTGCTTCGTTATTGATGTTTCGGGCCAACACCATCCCAAAACGGCCATTTTCCAACGAAATCTCTTTTGCCTGCCATTTGCTTTTCTTTTAAAAGCAAAATCAAAAGAAAAGAAAACAGCAAACGAGAATCAGCAGGCCAGGCCCACGAACAGCAGATCCCAGTCTTGAGATTCGTCTTCGTGCGATTCGCGCTGCTCAACGGCGGCATCCGTGTATTCGTGGTTCATGGCATTCCCTACATCTCTGTATGTTGCTTTATGCATAGCGCCAAAAGCTTCGTCTGCTTTCCAGTTCCGCCCCGCAACTGTGCGCAATATTCATGCAACAGGTTACACAACCGATCGATAACGTTCACCCTCAACTGATATCGATTTGATAACCATCGATTCTTTCCAGTGCATTCACCACAACTTTGGACATTATTTGGCGCAATTGTTGAGTTTTCCACTCATGCAATGGAAGAATATGATGTGACACATAGGTCTTATGAAAGGGGAATCAATGTCTGATCCCAACAATGTGCCTTTGCCTCAGCAGCCTGAGGCCAACGGTACGCCCACACCTAATCCCGTACCGCAGTATGGCGCACCGGCCCCGGCGCAGCCCTCACAGCCGGCGCAGCCCGCTTACGGACAGCCGGCATACGGTCAGCCTGCTCCGACCGCGAACTCTTATGGCCAGGCCGTACCAACCTACGGTCAGCCCGCGCCCGACGCCAACACCTACGGTCAATCCGCACCGGCGTACGGCACACCGGCCCCCGATGGCAATCCTTACGGCCCGGTTCCGCCGTCTTACGGCCAATACGCCGCGCCCACTGCCACTGTGCCGCTGGATAAGCCTTACTACGGATGCTCCTTCCAAGAAGCCTTCCTGCGCTTCTGGAAGAAGTACACGGTGTTCAAGGGCCGCGCGTCCCGCAGTGAATTCTGGTGGTGGGTGCTGGCCGCTTTCGGCATCAATATAGTGCTGGACATCCTCAACACCGCCACAGATGAAAAGCTTGGCTTCCTCGCCACCATTTGGGGTCTGGTGACCCTAATCCCCACCCTGGCACTTTCCGTCCGCCGTCTGCATGACACGAACAAGCCTGGCTGGTGGGTTGCCATTTTCTATATCGCGATGGTTATCGGCCTTATCATCATGATTATCGGCGGTGGTGCGGCACTGTACGGCGGGTTCAGGAGCCTTGGCAGTTATGACTATGGTTATGGCAGCATGGCCGCCGGCGGTCTTGGCGCGGCGGTCATTGGTGCGTTGATTACGCTGGCCGGCTGCGTTGTCTATATCGTGTTCATGGCTCTTCCCAGCAAGCCGGAGGGCGCACGTTTTGACGATGGCGCGGCGGCAACCCCCATGCCTCAGGGTGCTTACGGCGCACCATACAGCACGCCTGTACCCCCGAATTTCGCCGCTCCGAACGCGCCCGCACCCGGCTTCAACCAGCCGGCCCCGGCTTACGGCCAGCCGCCCATGCCGACCCCCGACTATGGCCAGCCGGCTGCACCCGCACCTGATTACGGTCAGGTACCGGCCCCGCAGTACGGCCAACCGGAGGCCCCGGCCCCACAGTACGGCCAGGTTCCGCCGATGCCTCAAAACGCCGGCGACGAATCCGCAACACCTTCTGAGCACACGGCTCCCGCCGGCGACAATGCCCAGAAACCCTGGCAAGGCCAGTAACCGATATCGGTGAACTTCCGTTGAAGAAGTTCCCCGCAACCAATGATGAAGCCCTACTCAACGCGAGTAGGGCTTCATCATTCTCGGCACTGTATTATCGGCACTGTATTCAGCCAACTACCCCAACGGCATCACGGCAATGGACTGCGAAAGCATATACGATTCACCCGGACTAAGGGCAACGATACGGTCTCGGCACGCCGCTGCCTCCACGGCCACAAAGCCACGCCATTCACCCGTCTTGGCATGGGCAATGGCGTTGCCGCCCTGCTCTCCGGGATTCCACACCACCGTCTGCGGCGAGCCGGTCTTGCCGATGCGAATCACACGACCCAGCACATGGTCCTGCAATTCCAGTGCAGCATCGGAATAATACACACGGTCCACCGGCTGATCGCCGAACATCACCGATGGCTGTTCTTGTAGTTTTGGCGGGAATCCGGCTTCCGTGGCATCCAGATATGTTGCACCCCGCAAACCGACCAGCCGCGCGCCGAGCACATCGCCGACATGCAGATACGAGTGCAGCGCCGCCTCATACGACATCGGCTCACCTCCCGTGTTGGTAACGGTCAGCGTCATCGTCAGCGTATCGCTGGCACACACCTCGTATGCGGCATGGAAACGCACGTTGGGTTCATCCTCGATCCATGGCACTTCGCCAGTCGTCAGTCGTTCGGAATCCAGCACATACCGCACACGGGCACCGGTAAACGCCCCTTCGTCCAGCGCCCACTGGCGCAATCGTGCGAACCCATGAATCGGTCGCTTCGCAGTCTGCCCGCCATGCACAAACCCCGGCCCGAACCAGGGGAAGCACACCGGCACTCCCCCGCCAACCGGCTGACCAGCTTCGAAATGCCATGTGCGGGGCGTCCAGATTACATCCGGCTGCCCCGCCGGGGCCCAGCGCAGCAGATGCGCCCCGTAATCGCTGATTACCGCGCTACCGCCGTCATTGGTGAGCGTGCGCAGATTGACGCCATTGCCCATAAGTGTTTCTTCTTCCGTTGCGTAAGCGATGTTCTTCACCACATAGACGATTTCCTTGGCACGGAGGAATCGCGAGCAGGGGTAAGAGAACCGATCAGGCGGGCTAAGCTGCCTTGATTCTCACAACTCCACGGTTTCTTTGCCAGGGTCATCTTTAATGTGCGCAAACTTGGCGGCCAAGGCCTCCTTGTTGCGCTTTTCGTCTTCTTCCTTGGCCTTCTTCTTGGCTTCGTCCGGGTTCCAGAGCACATCGTCGCGGTGCTTGGTCCATTCGGCACCGGCCAGCGGGGCAATGTATTCGGCGGTGGCGGTCAGCGTGTCCGCGCCAGCGGCCTTAGCGCGCGTATCAATCAGCTCAAGAATCTGCTGGTCGGTCAGGCAGATGCGCGGAATCGAGCACTGCTCACGTAATTCGTTGACGTACAGCAGAATCGGCAACGTTACGATGGCGGTGGCCCGGGCCTCGTCAGCAACATCAGCGGCATCAGCAACAGCCGGACCAACCAAGCCAACCGTCTCGGCATGCCCGCTCACCACGTTCAGCAGCGCATCGCATACGGCGAGCGCGGTGGCGAAACGGACGGCCACATCAGCCGGCTCGCCGGAAGCCGCCAAACGTCCGCCAGCCTCGGCATCGGCCTCAACCTGAGCCTCCACGGAGACAACCGTCTCACGGACTGCGGCCTCGACATGCGAATCCCAGTCAACACCTAAAGCTTCGGCGGCATCGAAAATCAGCTGCACATCGCCGGATTCCGAGTAACCGGCCATCGTATCGTAGGCGTCATTGGCAGCAAGCAGCGTGTCTACGATGCTTTGCGGACGGCCAGGAATCTCATCGGCCCCCTCGTAGACGAATTCGGCGTCAGGCATCGTAACATCCTGACCGGTGAGAATGCGTGCGAACGCGTGCGTGACACGCACCTGCAGGTTCTCCGCATACTTGGCGTCATTGTCCATCTGCATGGCTTCGGTCAGCGGCCACAGGCTAATTAGCGCCGAGCCGGCTTCAGCGGCCTCAGCTACCCCCGGCAATGCCGCGATCCGTGCGATTGCCTCACGATTGAGTTCAATGGTCATTCATGCTCCTCTGCGTTCACCACTTGATTGTAGTGCGTCCCATTGGCTCCCTCTGAGGGGAGCCCAGATTGTAGCTCAGCTATTCACCAGTGTGCCGTTACTTGACGTTGGCTGCTGGGTCGACATACGTGATTGACATCACACGGCCGGTTTCGTTGTCGTACGTCACCGAGGTCACGGAGGCGAGCGCCGTGTGCCGCAGGAACATCCAGTGCTCGGGGTGGCCGGTCTCCAGATAATGGCGATAACTGAAAATCGGCGATTCGTGGCTGACCACCACAATCTGTTCGCCGGGGTGTTGGGCGACCTTCTCGCGTGCGAAATCATCCATGCGCTGCGCAATGTGCTGATAGGATTCGCCCCAACTCGGCTTGTACAGGTTGGTGACCAGTTTCCAATTGCCGTTCTTCCACAGCGCGCCTTCGCCATGGCCGATACGCTTGCCGCGGAACTCGTTGCCGGCCTCAATCACTCGCTCATCGGCGGTGAGCATGAGCGGGGCTTCGCCTCGGGCCTCGCGCACGGGATTCAACGCGTCAAGAATCGCGTCGGCGGTCTCGCGCGTGCGGTCCAGGGGAGACGAATACACCGCGGAAATCGTATTGGTCTGAGGGCTATTGGCCAGATAGGCGGCGGTGGCCTGTGCCATACGCCGGCCAAGATCGGAGAGATGGAAGTCGGGCAGCCGCTCATAGAGCAGATGGTCAGGGTTGTAGACCTTGCCGTGGCGAACGAAGTGGATGGTGGTTGCGCTCATGAGCCGCCTTTCTTTTTATTCCTACGGGCATCTTGCGATGTTCGCCGAAGAACATGAGAACGTTGTCTTAATATCTCCAATCTACCGCGTGTCGCGCCCTAACCAACGATTAGAGTATCCGTGACGCAAATATGCGAATAGGGAAATCCAACGCAAACTTTGCGCGACCATGGACAACACATCATTCGATGAGGGCTTCGCCGGCAACGCCACGTCAGCGGGGAACATCCAATCGGGAGCGGAAAGGAGCGTAGTGCTGTTATGTCCAACAACCTGTCCAACTCGAACACCATTATGGCTGGCATCAAGGAAGTGGGTCACAAAGTTTTTGGTGGGTATGCGGAGTTGCTGCGCATACCTCATACCGCTCGTTATTCCATCGGTTCGGTGATTGCCTGCATGCCGTTCCCGATGGTGGGCATGACCATCACCATTTCCGTGCAGCATTACTACGGCAACTACTCGCTGGCAGGTATGCTCACCGCCATTCAGGCGATTGCACTGGCCGTGGCCACGCCGCTGCTCGGCAAGCTGACCGACAAGTTCGGCCAGCGGCAGGTTTCGATTCCAACGATTCTGGTGTGGATTGTCGCCGCCGTCGCGCTGACCACATCCATCACCAATCGTGCGCCGGAATGGGTGCTGTACTGTTTGACGCCGTTCCTGGCAGCTATTCCGCCGTGGGGCGCGATGAGCCGCGCGCGCTGGACCAAAATCCTGAAGGGCGATCAGGAGCGTACCAACCGTGCGCTCTCCCTGTGCGGCGTGCTGGACGAATGCATGTGGGTAATCGGCAATCCACTGGCTTCCACACTGGCCGTGATCTCCGGTCTGCTGGCATTCTCGTTCACCGGCATGTGCGTGGTGGTGGGCGCGCTGATGTTCTTGACCGAGCTGACCACTGAGCCACCGTCACAGACTCAGCTGGCCCGCGCTGAGGGCATTTCCCGCAAGGAATACCGTGAGCGCGAGGCGGCTCGAGCCGAAGCGTTGAAGGTGGAGACCGCAGCCGAGGAGACTCGCCGCCGTCTTGAGCGCGAAGGCGTGACCGATGAGGCCACGATTAACGCCGCCATTGAGCAGGCGGTCGCCGATGCGCGTTCCGGCAAGAAGGCGTCCATCTGGGGACCGGGTCTGATTGCGGTATGCGTCACCTGGTTCGGCTTGGGCGCGTTCCAGTCGGCTACAGGCATCTCGATCATCGCATTCGCCACCGAGTCGAATATGAAGCAGTACACGGGCTTTGTATTCGCCTGCTTCTCCATCAGCTCGTTGATGGGCGCCTTGGTGTACGGCGCGAAGAACTGGTCGATTGCCCTGTGGAAGCGCTTCTACTTCTGCCTGGCCGTGGTGAACATCGGCATCAGCACGTTCCTGTTCGCCAAGCATCTGTGGGTGATTATGATCATCTACCTGATCATCGGCGTGTGCCAGGCTCCGACGTGGATTAACGGCAACCAGCTCATGCTGCACTTGGTGCCGCCTTCCCGCCTGACCGAAGGCATGGCGTGGATGGGTGCGATGAATTCTATCGGCTCCTCCGCCGGTTCGGCGATTGCCGGCCAGTTCATCGACCGCATGGGCTCGCATGGCGGCTTCATGGTGGTGACCACTTTGGCACTGGTCTCGCTGGTGATTGCGCTGATTGGCTTCAAGCAGATCAAGGGCTCCACCGAGCAGCCGACCTTGACTGAAGTGAGTGTGTGAGACAAAAGCTAAGCCCCCTCTGACGAGGGGGCTTATACGTCAAAACGCTACTTCGGCCAGCCTTTGGGCGTGTGTTCCAGGGACCAGATGCCGAGCTTGTGGGAGAAGCTGTTCTGCCACTTGGCTTCAAGCTCCTCGGCATTCAGTCGATTTTCAGCGGACTTCAGACGGTTCATCGCATTGGTGTGCGTATCGTCGAGCAGCCACTTGCGAATCAAGAAGTTCCAGATCATTACCACGGCAGTGGCCACCAACTTGCCGATATTGGTGCGCAACAGATATTCGGCATGCTGCGATACATAGGCATCATGGTTCATGCCATAAGTGGAAATCCAGATAATCGCGTCATTCATGAACAGACCGACTACAGCGCCCGCCACGAAGATAAGAATCTCCATCCAGCGCGCCATGTCATCACGATGCTTGAATACGAATTTCATGCTCGCCAGATAGTTGAAAATCAGCGAGATGATGAAAGAGACGGTGGCAGCCAGCACGTTGTGCATGTGGAATATGCCAACCAATAGGTTGAGAATACCCCAGTCGATAACAAAGGCGATGACGCCCACAATGCCGAACTTCATCAGTTGTTCAATCAGTTTTCTCACAAGGGTATTCAACACTATTGGGCTGACTGCGGAACATATATTGGCTGGAAAGGCCAATAATCTCCCCAAATTGGCCTTGCCCCGGTCCGTTCTGCAAGCAGCTTCCTACATCCGCATGCCATGTTCAACAGCAACCGCTGAGGCTAGACTGGAAGCGAACCGAATCAAGGAGGAATTATGCCCGTTATTCACACTCATGTGTCCGTGCCCACCACCCCTGAGCAGCGCGAGGCGTTGAAGGCTGCCTATGGCAAGGCGATTACCGCCGTGCCGGGCAAGTCCGAGGGCTGGCTAATGTGCCCGTTCGAGGACAATATGCCGATTTACTTCGGTGGTAGCGATGACCAGCCCGCCGCCTATGTGGAAGTCAACGTGTTCGGCCGCTCTGTGCCGGGCTCTGCTTGGGAAAAGCTGACCGAGAGCATTATGGCCGCGCTGAACTCCACGCTCGGCATTCCCGAGGACCGCACCTACATCCGTTACACCGCCACCACCGACTGGGGCTGGAATGGTGGCAACTTCTAGTTGCCACCATTCCCCTCGCAGCATAGCTGCTCGCATCGCCTACGGAAAGCCCGGTGGGCTTTCCGTTTAACGGCTCAGGGTAGCAACTTCTAGTTTGCGTATGCTGGCTCCCCTCAGTCAGCTTCGCTGGCAGCTCCCCTCAAAGAGGGAAGCTCAGATGTAGAAAGCCCGCCGGTGGCGGGCTTTCTACGTTTCAAGGGGCTGATTTCCAACATTCAGAAGCTCTACTAGCGTTTCAAGGGGCTTTTAAAACAAGAAAACCGGAGTATAAACATTGCAATTTCAATGGTCATACTCCGGATTTCGCAATCGAAGAGCCCCTCGAAACGCAGATAGACCTCCGGAAAACCGAAAATCCGCCCCTCAAAAGCGAGTTACCTCACCTCATGCCTGTCATCACACGATCTTGGGCATGGGGGTGGTGAGGCTGGTGGTCAGGTTGACGTGGACCAGACCGGCACCGGCATGCACCTCAACCTTCTTCAGGGTCACAGTGCGCTCTTCTTCGGGGGCACGGTCGTTGTCGGTCATGGTCGCCGGGGACTTGACCGCCACGAACGCCAGATCGTCCAGCGAGATGCCTGCGCTCTGGCACAGTTCCATGGCCTCGGACACGGACTCGGTGAAGCCCGGCTTGTAAATCACGCGCTCGGCCGGTACGCCGTAGGCGTTCTCGGCCACCCACTTGGCGTTCTCGGTCAGGGCCATGCCCTTGTGCGAGTGCGGTTCGGCCGGCATGGAGCCGTTCTGCAACGCGTCGACGAAACCGTCAAGCTGCGGGGCCAGCGCCTCGCCGCCGTCGCGGAACAGGTTGCCGATGATCGGCGTGCGGAAGCCCAGCTCGTCGGCGGTGGCCTTCAGGGACGGAACCTGATCGTCCTCGCCTTCCCACAGGTTGATGAGCGGGAAGGTCGGAATGTCCAGGTTCTCCAGGCGCTGCACGTGGAACGGGTAGCGCCAGGCCAGCTCGGGATCGTCGCGCCAGGTGGAGGCACGGGTCACCACGATGGCGGCGGACGGCCACTGCGCGCCGTATTCGCGGCAGGCGATGTCCAGCCACTTCTGGGCGCCGGCGTCGGTGCCGTAACCGGCCTCGACGATGACCACGTCATGCAGGGCGCAGGCCATTTCCACGGAGACCAGCGTCGGAATGCCGATGGACACGTTGGCGAACGGGCCACCGTGCACGTAGACCGGGGAGCCGTTTACGGTCTCGGTCTTGGCCGGCTTGACCGCGTCGGCCAGAATGCCAGTGATACGCCACAGGTCCACGAATTCGCCGAAGGTCACGGCCTTGCCGTCCTTGGTGCCGGCGATCATCTTGGACACGCGCTCGGAAATCTCGTCCATCGAGCGGGAGAGCACCACAATCTGCATGAGCTCGCAGGTCGGCGTGAGCACGACCTTCTCCGGCACGTTGCCCTTGCCGTAGTCCACAGCGGTGGAGCGCAGGGAGCGACTCGGAACCTCGGAGACACGCGGCACGAGAATCGTGTCGAGCTTGCCGTCATCGATGGCCTTCTCGGCGAAGGAGACGAGCAGGTTCTGGGCCGCCTCGATGGCGCCCATTTCGCCGCACAGACCCCAGTCGATGAGCTCGGGGTGGGTCAGGGAAGCCTTGCCGCCGCCGGAGGCACCGCCCTTGGAACCGGCTGCGGTGATGCCCATGCTCGGCTGACGCAGCACGGCGGTCGCATCAATGCCGCGCTTGTTCAGAGCGTCGATCAGGGCGATGGTCGTGGTGGTCTTGCCTTCTCCGCGCGATGCCTTGAGCGGCGTATCGGCGGTGACGAGCACCACCTTGCCGTGCTTGCGCGGGGCGTCAGGGTTCTCGGCCAGGTACTTCATGTAGCCGAATGCGTCGATCTTCTGGACCAGACCGTACTGGCTGGTGAAGTCTTCGATGGTGGTCATATAAAGCCTTTCTGTGTTTGTGTGATGGGGCGGGGTGGTGGGGCGGCAGTCGCCGCCTCTTCGCCTAAAAACAGCCCACTGGGCTGTTTTCTTAACGGCTCAGCCCCTCAGGGAGGGGAGCTCAATACGGACTAAAAGTCGGACATGTGGAAGCCGTTCTTCATTTCCATGCTGCGAGTGTACAGCACGGAGTCAAGCAGCTTTTCGGTTTCCTCCTTGAGCTGGTCGGCCATGGTCTGGTTGGCGGCGGCGAGAATCTCGCGCACCTCGGGGTTACGCAGCGCGGCGATGGTCTCGTCCGGGGTCATCGGCTGCACATCGCCATCCACGTTGTCGGCCTCAAATTCCTCTTCAGCGGCGGACTGCGCGGCTTCCTCGGCGGCCGTCAAGCCCAGACGGGCGATCTGCTCGTCGGTGGCGGCGACCAAGCGGTGGCCCATCGCACCGGTCTTCTCCTGGTAGCGCTCAACGGCGTTGGACGTGGAGCGGAAGGCGCCATCGCACAGGGCGGCGATGATGCGGTTGGCCCAGTAGAAGTTCTCGGACGTCACGCGGGTGGTGGTGTCCTCAAGGTAGGCGGGCGTGGTGTCCACGTTCGGGAAGAACGGTACCAGCGTGTTGAACGGGTTGGAGCCGTATGCCATCCACTGGATGGCGCGGGAGGCCTGCGGGCGGTACGGGCGGATCTGCATCACCGCGAGCTGGCTCTGGCGGTTGATGCCGATCGTGCGGTACATGTGGCGGGTGCGCTCATCGCCCAGCTGGCCGTACGGATCGAACGGGGTGCCCTGGTAGTGGGAGCTCAGCACGTACTTGATATCCTCGATGGTCACCTTGCGCTCAGGCTGACGGGCCCACGGGATGTCGTCGGAGGTGGGCTTGTGGTCGGCGTCCGGGCCGTCCCACACCTCGTCGTACGGGTTGAGGAAGCGCTGCATGTACCAGGCGCGCGGGGTGTTGTACACGTGGTCGGAGTCGGAGTGGGAGCCGAAGGCATCGCGCGGGTTGAACGGGGTAGTGTTCTCCACCGCGAGGTCCAAATGGTTGGTTTCGATGAATTCGGCAAGGTCTTCGGAACACATGTGCGCTTCCTGGTCACCCAGAGCGTCCTCAAGGTCGAATTCGTCGATACCGAGCTGGTTCGGCATGGTCACGTAGGCCTCGTCCGGCACGCGCTTGGCAATCCAGTGATGGCCGCCCACAGTTTCCAGCCACCAGATTTCGTTGGAGTCGGAGAAGGCGACGCCATTCATCTCGTAGGTGCCGAATTCCTCAAGCAGCGCGCCGAGGCGCTGGACGCCCTCGCGTGCGGTCTTGACATACGGCAGCACGATGGTCAGGAAGTCCTCTTCGCCGATGCCGCCGGGCACCTCGGGCTCATCGCCCTTGGCCGGCGTGTATTCCACGAACGGGTCGGCGCCGAGCACGCGCTCGTTGGTGGTCAGGGTTTCGGTGGCGCTCATCGCCACGTTCGCCTCGTTGACGCCGGCCTCGCCCCAAATACCTTCCTTGAGGTCCGCGTTCGGCACGGCGGTGTACTGCAGCGGGTCGTCCGGCAGGGTGATGGTTAGGTGGGAGATCACCGACTTGTATTCGCGCGGCTGTTCCTCCGGCTTCACGACGATGAAGCGCTTCGGGTTGAACTCGCCGTTCGCGGAATCCTCGTTGCGGGCGATGATGGTCGAGCCGTCATAGCTCGCGTCTTTACCTACCAGAATCGTGGTGCAGGCCATAGTGTGATGGTGTCCTTTCTTTGTTGTGGTCACGCTCCCACTGGCGGGAGCTGGACGACGAAGTCGGACTGAAGGTGGTTTTGTACTGACCCACCCCCAGTCAGTGATGCTGACAGCCCCCGCCTGCGGGGGCTCATGTGGCTCACGCCTTGCCGGTCAGGAAGATGCCGTCGGTGTCGGGCACTTCACCGCTGTTGCGCAGCGCGTGCAACAGCTCGTTGAGCCAGAAGCCCTGATTCAAGCCGGGCAACGGCTTCTTGGTGGCCCACACCTGCAGGTAGTACTCATGATCCTTGTCCGGCGGCTGCGGACCGTTGTACCGCATGATCACCGCCGGGTCAGTGCTGCGGCCCAAGAACTTGGAGGCCGAGGAGTTGCACCCCTGCACGGTCTCGGGAATCATGGCCGGCAGCTGACGGGAGAAGTCCGGCGGGATGGCCAACGCATGCGAATCATTGAAGTCGTACATCAGCGCATCAATCGGCAGATTGGCCACGGACCAGTGAATCCACTCGAAGCCGCAGACCGGAATCGAATCCGGGTCCACGAACTCCCAGTGCAGGTAGCGGGCCTCGGGATCCACATCATCGATGTAGAACGGGAAGGAGACCACAGGCACGCCACCATTGAAATATTCAGGGGCCGCAGCCTTGGCGAAATCGTCCGGGATGACGGTGAAATCGGCGGAAATCTTCATACGTCCCAGTATCGCTCATATGTGTGACGTACTGGGGGCTGTGCGTTACGGGGTCTCTCCCCCAGTCTCGCTGCGCTCGACAGCCCCCTCATCAGAGGGGGGCTAGTTGCGTCGGGTTATGGGATCAGGGCGCAGAAGAGGGACTCGAATACCAGTAGCGGGTTGCCGTTGCCGGCTAGGCGCTTGCGGGCGTGGGCCACTTCGTCCAGACGGGTCACGGCACCGGACCGGTTCAATCGCACCGACAATTCGGTGATCGACGAGCGGTTCTCCAGGTTGATGAGGCCCACCGAATCCTCCGCATTGTTCTGCAGCACCGCCACATCTCGGTAGATGGAAGCGATGGAGTTCAGCGCACGATCCAATACGTCGCGCGTACGGCGGGTGACCAAACGCTTCACATCGTCTTTCTTGGCAATCTGGTTGAATGCGCCACGCAGTTTCGGCGGGATGCGGTCGCTCGGTGCCAGTCCGTTGATGCGGCGGAATTCCGCTTCCTGGCCGGCGGTGATGCGGTTCGCGTCCGCCTCGGCCTGGGCCTTGGCATTGTCGATAAGATTGCCGGCCAACAACACTGCATCCGAGGCACGGGCCAGATTCAGCACACCGACCACAAGTTCATCGCGGTCGGACATAACCCGTTCGTCGGTGGCGTACAACTTGGCGATGCCGATATGGCCTTCGGCGAGTCGGGCCGCACGCTGCGCCACTTTTGGCTCGACATTGGTGGTGGAGGTCAGGAATCCGGCCACCGCCTGGGTGGAGGGCACGGCGAGGTTCACGATGCGTGTGCGCGAGCGGATGGTGGGCAGCACGTCCTGGGCGCTGGGCGCGCACAGTAGCCAGATGCAATGCTCGGCCGGCTCCTCAATCTCTTTCAAGAGCACGTTGGTGGTGCGCTCAAGCATGCGATCCACGTCTTCGATGATGATGATGCGCCACGGTGCGGTGGCGGGCATCTGCTCGGAGGTAGTGATGATCTCACGCACCTGATCGATACCAATAGTCACCTTGTTCGTGGTCAGCACCGTGACATCCGGATGCGTGCCGGCAAGCACCTGCTGGGTGACGCGCGTGGGCTCAGCGCTCATGCCGTGATCCGGGCTTTCCAGCGCCGCCGCAAACGCACGAGCCATGTTGGAACGGCCCGATCCGGGAGGTCCACAGATCAGCCACGACTGGGTGATCTGGCTCGGGTCGCCCTGCGCGATACGACTGAGCATGTCGATTACCGGCTTTTGGCCGACTAGTGAATCCCATACGCTCATGCGAGCTCCTTGATGTCGGATTCGATGGCAGCCCATACCGCTTCAATGCTCTGGCTCGCATCGATAACGCGGAAACGATTCGGCTCGGCGGCGGCCAAGTCCAAGAAGGCCTGGCGGGTGCGGGACTGGAAGTCATCACCGGCCGATTCCATACGGTCTTCCGCGTGTTCGAGGCGATGGTGGGACAGGGCTGGGTCCATATCCAGCAAATACGTGCGGTCGGGCAGCAGGTTGTTGGTGGCCCACATGCTTAAGGATCGAATCTCTTCTGGCGTGAGTTCGCGGCCACCGGCCTGATAGGCCAAGGAAGAGTCTAAATAGCGGTCGGTGATCACCACTTCACCGCGCTCCAATGCCGGGCGGATGGTTTCGGCAACGTGCTGGGCTCGGTCTGCAGCGAATAGCAGCGCCTCGGCGCGCGGTGCGATGTCGACGGCGCCCCCATCCACACCGTGCAACAGCAGTTGGCGAATGGCCTTGCCTAACGCAGTGCCTCCCGGCTCACGGGTAACGACCACGGTACGCCCCTGAGCCTCAAGATACGCACGCAGCCGCTCGACTTGCGTGGTCTTGCCCACGCCATCGACACCTTCAAACGAAACAAACAGACCGTTCATGCTATTGACCTTAGCGTTAGGCGCAGAGTTGCGCCCAACAGGCAGTTAAACCAGCTCTACCTCCGTTTCAAGGGGCTGATTTGGTCTTTTCTGAAGGTCTACTTCCGTTTCGAGGGGCTGTTGCCCAAGTAGACAACGTTCCAAAACGGCGGAATGACGTTGGCGCGGAGCCGTTCATACTCGTGGTTCAGCAGATGACCAGCCCCTTGAAGCGGAAGTAGATATTCTCAAAACGAGAAATCAGCCCCTTGAAACGCAAGTAGAGCAATAATTCCGCTCAGCCACGCTTGGGAATTACGGCGGGGCGCTCGTAGCCCTCGTTGGCGGTCAGCCAGTCGACGTCCTTTTTCACAGTGGCGGGGGTGGAACCGAGTTTTTCGGCGATGCGCTGGTTGGACCAGCCCTTGTTCGCCAACTTCTTGACTTCGGCACGGCGTTCGGCGCGCTTGGCCTCCTGCGCCGAAACCGCAGCCGAGGTACCGCCCTTCTTGCCCTTGCCGGCAACGGCCTTGGCGCCACCAGCACGCCCAGCACCGCGACGGCCACGGGTGGAGGGACCAGCCGCACGCTTTTCGGCGAGCAGTCGGAAGGCGTCATCAGGGGTGATGGATTCAGGCGTGTACTGACGCGGCACCGTGCGGTTGGTCTCGCCATCGGTGATGTACGCGCCGAAACGGCCGTCCTTGATGGTCACGTTCTTGCCGGTGTTCGGGTCCTTGCCCAAATCACGCAGCGGCGGCTTGGCGGCACCACGGCCACGCCCGCGGCCGTACTTGGGCTGCGAGAACAGTTCTTTGGCCTTGTCGATATCGACCGTGAAGATCTCGTCTTCCGAGGCCAGCGAGCGGGTCTCCGACTTGCCGTCGGCACCCGTCTTGGTCAGGTAGGGGCCGTAGCGACCGTTGTTGGCGGCCACCGTGCATTCGGATACCTCGCCGGTTTCGGCGTTGGTTTCCTCGTATGTGCCCACTTCGCGCGGCAGGCTCAGCAGCTTTAGCGCGTCTTCCAGCGACAGCGATTCAGGGCTCATCGTCTTGAACAACGAGGCCATCTTCGGGCGCGACGCGGCGGCGGCCGCGGCCTTCTTCGAACCCTTCTTGGCCGCAGAAGCACCAGCAGTATCGCCAGCAGCGCCAGCCGAAGCCTCAGCCGGCGGCACCAACGCCACATACGGGCCGAAACGCCCATTGCGCACCTCGACGGTACCGCCGGATACCGGATCAACGCCCAGCTCGCGCGGTCCACCGGAGTGGTTGTCGATCAAATCGCGGGCCACGGCCACCGTCAGCTCATCCGGCGCGATGGTGTCCGGCAGAGACGCGCGCTTCGGGTTGCCTTCGGCGTCCAGATGCTCCATGTCTTCCAGATACGGGCCGTAACGGCCGACGCGCACGTGCAGGCCGTCGCCGATGTCGATGGTGTTGATGGCGCGCGCGTCGATCTCGCCGAGCTGCGCGACCTGCTGTTGCAGGCCTTCGTGCGCCTCGTCGGCGTTGCGGGCGGCGCCCTCGCCGGAACCGAAGTAGAAGTGGGTGAGCCAGTCGCGGCCGGATTCCTCGCCGTGGGCGATGCGGTCAAGGCCGTTTTCCATCTCGGCGGTGAACTGGTAGTCGACCAGCTTGGGGAAGTTCGTCTCGAGCAACTTGGTCACGGAGAAGGCGAGCCAGCTGGGGATCAGCGCACGGCCACGCTCGTATACGTAACCGCGATCCATGATTGTGGAGATAATGCTCGCGTAAGTGGACGGGCGACCGATCTCCTTGGCTTCCAGCGTCTTGACCAGCGTGGCCTCGGTGTAGCGGGCCGGCGGCTGGGTTTCATGGCCGTCCGGTTCGATGTCGCTTGCCTCGACCTGCTGGCCGACGCTCATCGGCGGCAGGGAGGTGTTGGATTCGGAGGCGTCACCCCTGACGGCCTTGGCGTCCGTCTTGCCGGCGGCAGCAGCCTGGTCCGAGCCAGCCCCAGCGCCGGGAGCGGCGGCCTTGGGCTTGCGCCCCTCCCCCGTGGCCTTCATAAAGCCGGGGAATTCGATGACGGTGCCGGACGCCTGGAACACGGCCTCGCCCTCGGTGGGGCCGGCCGGCGCAGACAGGCGCACGGTGGCGGTGGAACCGGTGGCGTCAGCCATCTGGCAGGCAAGCGTGCGCTGCCAGATCAGCGTGTATAGGCGCAGCTGGTCGCCGGGAAGTTTGGAAGCCAGCTCGTCCGGGTCGTGGAAGCGCGAGCCCGCCGGGCGAATACACTCGTGGGCTTCCTGCGCGCCAGCGGTTTTGGTGGCGTACTGCTTGGGCTCGGCGGAGAGGAACTTGTCTCCGAAATGGTAGGAGACGGCGTTGCGGGCGGCGGTGATGCCCTCCTGCGACAGCGTCACCGAATCGGTTCGCATATAGGTGATGTAGCCGTTCTCGTACAGGCTTTGGGCCGCGCGCATCACGGCGCGAGCACCCATGCCGAGGCGATTGCCGGCGGTCTGCTGCAGGGTCGAGGTGGTGAACGGCGGCTGCGGGCGGCGGCGGTACGGCTTGGTTTCCATCGACATCACAGTGAAATCGGCGGTCCTCAGCGCTTCAGCCACGGCAGTGGCACCAGCCTCATCAAGCTGGCGAACGTTCGCCGCGAACCCGTCCGGGGTCAGCTGGCCGTCGGCACCGAAATCCTTGGAGCCGGCGAGTCGCTTGCCGCCGAGCGCGATCATGCGGGCGGAGAATTCGGCACGCTCCCCCAGCGCGTCAGGCGCGGACAGCGTGGCGACGATATCCCAGTACGGCGCGCGCTTGAACGCCATGCGTTCGCGCTCGCGTTCCACGATCAGGCGGGTGGCCACGGACTGCACGCGGCCGGCGGACAGGCCCGGGCCCACCTTGCGCCACAGCACCGGCGACAGCTCATAGCCGTACAGACGGTCGAGGATGCGGCGGGTCTCCTGTGCGTCGACCATATTGCCGTCCACGTCGCGCGTGTTGTTCAGGGAGGCGTTGATGGCGTTCTTGGTGATCTCGTGGAACACCATGCGCTTGACCGGCACCTTGGGTTTCAAGGTCTGCACCAAGTGCCACGCGATGGCCTCGCCCTCGCGATCCTCATCAGTCGCCAGATAGAGTTCGTCGGCGTTCTTCAGGGCCGATTTGAGTTCGCTGACCGTACGCTTCTTGTCACCGTCGACGATGTAATACGGCTTGAACCCGTCGTTGACGTCCACGCCGAACTTGCCGAACTTGGCCTTGTCTGCCGCGGGCACCTGGCTGGGCTGCGCGAGGTCGCGGATATGACCGACCGACGCCATGACGGTGTACCCCTTGCCCAGGTAGTCACCGATCTTGTGGGCCTTGGTCGGAGACTCCACAATCACCAGTTTGGTAACCATACCCACTCCTTATGTATTGCGCGAAACACACGACGTTTCTGGCGTCATAATACTCATGAATCATGTCCAACTGCCAAATTCCGCCGTTGTGCCGGGCAAATTCGGCCGTTCGCACCCCATGTTTTACCGTTTGGGCGGTGCCGGCGGAGCGCCGATCAGACCCAGCCGGCTTAAGGGCGCTGCAGTAATCTGACGCAGGGCCAGCAACAGTCCGAATGCGAGCATGGCCACACCCGCAATGCCCACAACAGCGCTGACATTCGCCCCCTGAACCGCCCAGCTGGCGCTGACATTGAGCCCCGGCACCACCTGCCAGATCACATAACCGCTGTAGGCGAGCAACAGCAGGCCCCCGGTAATCAGCACGCTGCCGACGATTTGCACGCTCACTGAGGAGACGCGGCGACCCGGCTCGTCCATGCCGGACTTGCGCGTAACTGCCAGAGCGAGCAGGGCCAATCCCGCCACCAGCAGGATGGACATCGCCACATCCGAAGGGCGATGCCATTGTCCGTATATCACGGAGACACCGACGGTCACCGCCCAAACCACGCCGATGACGCCCGCCAAAGCTCGAACCGCACGAGGCACGGTAAGCAGCAGAATCACCGCACAGGCTGCGGCCAGCATCGTGTGACCGGAAGGCGCGGAATTAGCGGCAGGAGATTCAGTGTTGATGATGAACGGACGCGGCAACAGACCCTTGATACGGGTGACGGCCAAGCAGACCACGGCGAACACGGCGATTTGCCCGGCCAACCACCAGCGGCGTCGAATCAGCGCCGTAATAATGCCGATTGCGGCAATTGTGCAGCTGACAGCGATAACCAGCCAGGATTGTGCGACGGCGTTCATCACGCCGGTGGCCCAGGACGGTACATCGTTGTGCAGGTTTTTCCAGACCAGTTCGTCGTACGATTGTCCGTTTTCGGTAAACACGCACCCCCACCACACGCCGAAGCCGATAGCGATCAGGAGCAGACCGAATACCACGCACAGTACGCGGCTGGAGATTCGCGGGCGCACGGTAAGCGGGTCAAGCCGGGCCAAGCCACGGTCGATATCAGATGCCCCATCCGCATCGTCCATGTCCAGCGGCCTGAAATCCCGTAAGGAGCCTGATGTGGATGCCGATGCATCTGAACCGGAGACCGGGCCGAGCGCAGCCAATGGGTCAACAACGTTCGACGACGAGTCAGGCTGCGCTGCGCCTGAGCCGACCAGATTGACCGCCGCATGCGGGTCGCGAATTCTAGGGGTCTGTGCGTCATTCATACGTTCGACTGTACGGCCGCGCCCCGGACAGGGGACCACGCTAGTGCCAGCTCACAGCCAAATCCGCACATAAAGAAAACCTCCACACACCCGTCAGAGGCCACTTACCCTTGCTGCATTCCTGCCCTGGGGGAGTTGGGTGACATAGCGCCGCGTGGAGGCTGGGGATAAGTCTATGGAGACGTATGGACCAGCGCAGCGACACGAAACGTGCGCGCCGGGTCGCACGGCAGACCAACCAGCGCATTCAGGCAATATTCATGCAACATCAAGAAGCGTGCCCAATTGTAAGAATTCCGGAAAAAATACCGGCATAAATGCGTGTGGTTACGCTCACGTCAAACGATTGTTCAAGGCCAACAGTTACGGTGGACACCATGGCTTCTTATACTCGTCGTGCACATTCGGGAGGCAATGGCCCCGCTCTGAGGCAACCGCGCACCGCGCAAAGCAGAGCCGGCCACTCCGCACAGGAGGGCCCCTATACGCCCCAGGAGAGCCGTTCCCGCCACGCAAGCCACAAGGCTTCCAATAGCCATCGAGCCCCGAACAGGAAGAAAAAGAACACAGGAAAAGGCAAGCACCGTGTACTGAAATGGGTGCTGGGCATCTTCTTCTCCCTGATTGGACTGGGCTTGCTGGCCGGTATCGCAGTATTCGCATACCTGTACACCACCACCGAGGTCCCGCAACCCGAAAAGTTCGCGTTGGCCGAGAAAACCACCGTGTATTACGCGGACGGCACCACCGCGATCGGCTCCTACGCGGAACAGAATCGTGAAATCATCTCTTGCGAGGGGCTGCCGGACTACATCGGCAACGCGATTGTGGCGTCCGAAAACCGTACGTTCTACACGGATAAAGGCCTTGATCTGAAGGGCATCGCCCGCGCATTCATTAATAATGTGACCAAGGGCACGCGCCAAGGTGGTTCCACCATCACCCAGCAGTATGCCGAGCGGTATTACATGGGCGAAACCACATCCTATGTGGGCAAGGCGCGCGAGGCCATCATGGCCATCAAAATCGCGCAGACCGAATCCAAGGACGAGGTGCTGTGCAATTACATGAACACCATCTATCTGGGCCGCAACTCCTACGGTATCCAGGCAGCGGCCAAGGCATACTTCAATAAGGACGCCAAGGATCTGACGCTGTCTGAGGCGGCGATGATCGCCGGCATTATTCCGTCACCGTCCACGTGGGATCCGGCCGATAACGCCGATATGGCCAAATCGCGCTTCAAGCGTGTGCTGAACATCATGCAGGAGGATGGTTACATCACTGCCAAGCAGCACACTGATGCCAAGTTCCCGCAGACCGCCGCGGTGGCGCAGCAGAACGAATACGCGGGGCCGAACGGTTATCTGCTGGATATGGTGCGCCGCGAGCTGGTGCAGTCCAAGGCCTTTACCAAAGAGGATTTGGATACTGGCGGATACAAGATCATCACCACCATCGACAAGAGCAAGCAGGATCTTATGCAGTCCATCGGCGACACCCGTCTGGACGACATGCCTGAATCCCTGCAAATCGGCGGCATAGCGCTGGACCCGAAGACCGGTGAAGTATTGTCCGTATACGCCGGTTCAGATTATCTGTCCAAGCAGCTCAACAATGCCGATCAGGCCGTATTCGAACCGGGTTCGACTATGAAGCCGTTCGCTTTGCTGGGGGCCGCGCAATCCGGCGTCAGCTTCGATACGTTGTTCAACGGCAATTCCCACCAGCACTTCACCGGCTTGGATCAAGAGGTGAACAACGCTCTGGAGAACAACTGGGGCAACATCAATCTGTATCAGGCCACCGCCAACTCGGTGAACACGGTGTTCATGAACGTCAATGAGCATCTGACGCCGAAGCGCACGGCCGCAATCGCCCATGAAGCGGGCATTCAGGGCGATATCGATGAAAACTCCATGTACAACGTGCTGGGCATCAACGCCCTGACCGTGTGGGATTTGGCGCAAGGCCATTCGACCATCGCCAACAATGGCGTGAAGAACACCTTGCACATGGTGTCCAAAGTGCTTGATTCCAACAATAAGGACATGTACAACGCGCCCAGCAACGGCACCAAGGTGTTCGATGCCAACGACTGCGCTTTGGTACAGAAGGCCATGCAGGGCACCACCACGTACGGTACGGCGGCCGGCACATCCAGCATGTTGGGCCGGCCCGTCGCCGGCAAGTCCGGTACCGCCAACGACGAAATGGCTTCGTCGTTCGTGGGGTACACCCCCAGCATGATGAATGTGTGGGCTATCTGGAATCCGGACGATAAGGGCAATCCGCAAGTGGTGCCAGCCTTCTCCGGATACGGCGTCTCTTCCACTGGATACCCCGCCCACCTGTTCCAGGAGTTCATGGCTCAGGCCTTGCAAGGCACCGAGGCGGAGCAGTTCCCGACCGCTAAAGACAACGGCAAGATCGGCGGCTCCGACGGCACTTGGGGCTTGGGCAAGGGACAGAGCAGCGGCCTGTCCAACAACACCAACAAGCAGTCCACCGAAGACGCGCAGAAGCAGGCTGAGCAGGACGCACAGCAGAAGGCGGCCGAAGAGGAAGCCAAGAAGCAACAGCAGGCTCAGGAGTTCGCCCAGCAGTGCCTCGCCAATCCGAGCTATTCCACCGAGTGCCCGAATTATCCCGGCACCACTACCGGCGGAGATGGCAACGCCGGCAACAATACCGGCGGTGACAACGGGAACAATACCGGCAACGATAATGGTAATTCCGGAGGCACCGGCGGGAACACCGGCACCAACGGCGTCACTCAGTAGTAAGTAAAACACAGACAACAAGGCTCCCCCTGATGCAATCAGAGGGAGCCTTGTTTTTGCTCTGCTAGCGCTCAGCGCTTGCGCTGGAAACGGTTGATGGCGGAGATAATCGACTTCAGGGCGCTAGTGGTAATCGACGAATCGATGCCGACGCCCCACACGATCTGCGCGTCATCGGCCTCGCCGACCTGGCATTCCACGTACGAGGCGGCCATGGCGTCGGTGCCGACGGACATGGTGTGCTCCACGTAATCCATAATCGAGGCGTCAACGCCAAAGTTGGAAATGGCGTTGAGGAAAGCGGCGATCGGACCGTTGCCGATGCCGGAGACCTCGCGCTCCACGGGCGCATCGACCCCGACGTTCACGCCGCGGTCGAGCAGACGAGCCTTGAGCACGGTGTCGGAGCCATCCTCACCGGAGCTGACGGCCACCTTGAGCAGCTTCAAGCGGCCCCACGGCACGAGCGAGGCGTCATGAGTATCGCCCACAACCACACCGGCGGCGGTCATGCCGGACTGTTCGACCGGCAGGTACTCGTCCTTGAACAGACGCCAGATATCCTCGTCCTTGACTTCCTTCTTGGTCGTGTCAGCGTAGTTCTGCACGATCTTGTCGAATTCGATCTGCAGACGCTTGGGCAGGTCAAGATTGTGGTTGGTCTTGAGCAGGTAGGCCATGCCGCCCTTGCCGGACTGCGAGTTGACGCGAATGATGGCTTCGTACGTACGGCCGATGTCCTTCGGGTCGATCGGCAGGTACGGCACAAGCCACACGAAGCTGTCGAGATCGGCGCCAGCACGCTCGGCGGCCACCTGACGAGCCTCGAGACCCTTCTTGATGGCGTCCTGATGCGAGCCGGAGAACGCAGTGAACACGAAGTTGCCGGCGTACGGGTGACGCTCGGAAATCTTGATCTGGTTGCAGTACTCAACCGTCTTGCGAATCTCGGGCACGTTGGACAGGTCAAGCTGCGGGTCGATGCCTTGGGTGAGCCAGTTGAGGCCCAGCGTGACCAAGTCGACGTTGCCGGTACGCTCGCCGTTGCCCAGCAGGCAGCCTTCCACGCGGTCGGCGCCGGCCAGCACGGCCAGCTCGGTGGCGGCCACGCCCATGCCTTCGTCGTTGTGCGGGTGGAGGGAGAGCACCACGGAGTCACGGTCGTCGAGGTGGGTGGAGACGTACTCCACTTCGTCGGCGAACACGTTCGGCGTGGTCATTTCCACGGTGGCGGGCAGGTTGATGATCATCGGGTGCTCGGGAGTCGGCTTGATAACACCGATCACGGCGTTGCACACCTCGACGGCGTACTCCGGCTCGGTGCCGGTGAAGGATTCCGGCGAGTACTCGTAGTACAGGTCGATGCCCTTGGCCTCGTTCTCGAGGTCCTTGCACAGTTCGGCGGCGTCGGTGGCGAGCTTCTTGATCTCCTCCTTGTTCTTGCGGAACACGACCTCGCGCTGCAACACAGACACGGAGTTGTAGAAGTGCACGATGGCGCGCTTGGCACCCTTGAGCGCCTCGTAAGTGCGGCGGATGAGGTGCTCGCGGCACTGGGTGAGTACCACGATGGTCACGTCGTCCGGAATCAGCTCACGCTCGATGAGCATACGGATGAAGTCGAAATCGGTCTCGGAAGCGGACGGGAAGCCCACCTCGATCTCCTTGAATCCCATGGAGACGAGCAGGTTCCAGAAACGCAGCTTGCGCTCGGAATCCATCGGGTTGACGAGGGCCTGATTGCCGTCGCGAAGATCGACGGAGCACCAGCGCGGCGCGCGCTGCAGTCGCTTGCCCGGCCACGTACGCTCCGGGTAATCAAACGGGATCTGCTTGTCGTAGGCGGCGTACTTGTTGTACGGCATACGACTCGGCTTCTGCGGATCGCCGATGAATCGCGCCGGAGGCAGCAGCGGGTCGTTGTTCCCCCCATTGGACGCTGCGGCTACCGCTGCGAGATCAAAAACGGATGATTGACCCTGACCCATTGTTCCTCCTTTACTGTGTGAACCATTCATACAATCGCTTATTGGATATTCGTTTACGCATTGGTAACATGCATAACTTCCTCTATCCTAGCGACGGCCCATTCCAACATCCCGTTCATCTCACAATACGCCAGCACACTTAGCGTTCCGACGCAGCACTACTACTTACAGCTATGCGTGGGGGCGCATGGGCGACGTCCTCGCGTTCTTCGACTGGGAGCACAGCGCGAACGGGCCCACCGAGGCCATCAACGGAAGGCTCGAGACCCTCAGGGGCATAGCCCTGGGATTCCGCAAACCTCGACAACTACATCACCAGAAGCCTGCTGCACGCCGGCGGCTTCAGACACGCCATCCAAACCCACCTCTGACACATGCCCCTACACGCCAAAATCGGAAGAGCCCGATAACCTGCTATACGACGAGGATGCCACCTATTCCGCATTCAGGCCGTATCAGCAGAATTGATGTATTGACCGGTTTTATGGTCGTCACCGCTTCTTCACCAACGAGCGGATGACGGCCATAAAACCGAGGCTCATGGCACCGGACAGCACTGCGAATACCTGCGGGCGGCGCAATTCGTTACGCATGCTGATGGCACCGGTCACGCAGTGGTCCTCGAACCAGACGCGCACCTCGTTGCTGGAGTATCGGCCCACCAGATCACCCCAGGTGAGCATGCGGGTCACGTAGCCGGCCGGGTTGCTTTCATGGAATTCGAACAGGCGGATGCCGCGATAGCGCGACTTGGGACCATAGCATTCGAATCCGCAGGTAGGCGCGTAGCCCAAATCAATGCCATGCGCGTGGCCCACGAAGGCGTTCTTGTGATCGTGACCGCAGAACAGCGCGAAGTAGCCGCCTGCCTCACGCAAGGCGTCCACTTCACCGACGTTCTCGTCCGCACAGCCAATCGCCTCACCCAGCCGCGATCCCGGCCGGCAAATCTCATGGTTGAGCACGTAGCAATGGCCGGCGTGGGTACGCGCGCCTTCCACCGCGTTCGGCGTCCATGCGGGAACCTCTTTGAGGCAATCGTAGAATTCCTGCGGCGGAATGTGCTGGAAGGCGATGGCAGGCACCGGCTTACCGTCGCCGTTGCGTTCGCCAAGTTCGGACTGTACGGCTCCCAGCCAATCGATCGCCTCGGGGCTTGGCGTGCCATACCCATCGGAATCAGCCAAATCAAGACCGCGCGGATTGACCACATAGGCCGGGTATTGGGTGTCGTTCTCTTCAGGCTTGCCGGCGTAATCGCCGGAATTCACCATCATGACGGACATAGCTACGCGCCCGGATCCGTCGGAAGCCTCAATGGGCAGGGCAAAAGTGCCTGGCTCGAGGCTGTCGACCGGGTTCAGGCAGCCGGGGAATTCGCGGTAGATGCCGTCCTGCTCGTCGGCCAGGATGCCGCACTGGAAATCGTGATTGCCGTAGGTGGCGGCGAACGGCACTTCCGCTTCGATGACCGGGCCAAGGAAGCCGGCAAACGTGCGGCGGACTTTGTCACGGGTCTCGTCCATGAGCTCGTCCAAAGTCGTCGGCACATCCTGTGGATCGGATGTTGTGGAGTAGACCAGCGTGGACGTGGTGGACGCGGTGGACGCGGTTTGTTGGACGTCGGGATTGCTGCCGTCAGACTTCATGGCCAGCAGACGATTGTTCACGCGGTTTCTGGCCCGCCGCTTGATTCCGCGCAGCTTGGCCTCGACTTCGGTGACCGCACGCACGCGAGCGCCCGGTTCCTCGCCACGGCGGCGCAGGAAAGTGTCGATGTAGGCAGGATCGTAACCGCGGATCTGGTCGCCGGTGAACACCACCAGATCCGGGTCGGCTTTGCGAATGGCCTCACGGATAAGGCGGATGGTATCGGGGAGTACGTTGGGGCCGTCTTGGATGTCGGCCATCTGCAGCACGCGGAAGCTGCCGTCTTCGCGGAATCGCAGGTTCGTCATGCCTCACCAGTCTAGGGACGTAATGCTGTTTCGCACAGCATACGCGCCGGTCCTTCACGTTCCCCGCCGCTCCGCACGGCAGCTGAATCACTACGAGAAATCGTAGAACGTGTATCCCTTATCCGCTCCGCTCGTCACGTTGAGCAATGCTTTGCCGTTCAGCGTATCGACGTCGTTTCCTATGAGATAGCCGTCTCCCGTGGCTCCCATATCCGAGTCGTGGTAGGAGCCGGAGAAGGTGCCATCCTTATTGACTTTCATTACGGTTCCCCATGCGCCGACAACGGGCGGTCGCCATCCACCTTGCCGACCTTGTCTTTTGAGGAGAATCGCTTTAACGGAACAGACTCACCCCGCGACGGGCCGTGCAATACGCGTTGCCCAGCCAAGTATGGCGGGAATTGGGCCAGACGGCTCCCAGTCGCGGTGCGTTCTGGCTCATCCAGATGCTCGGCACGCGTCCGTCTGCGGAGCGTGAGCCGAGCAGATTGAAGCCGTTCTTTTCCAGCAGCCACTCCGGGTGCTGGGTGGCGATGGCCAAGCCTTCCTCGAGGGTGAGCGGCAGGCGCTCATCGGAGTCAATAAGTTTGCGGGCCACATCCGGCTCGCGATTGACATAGCACGTGCCGGTGTGCGGATTGACGACCAGATAGAACGGGCCTTCCGGCGGCATGAAGCCGTCTTGAGGCAGGAAGCTGGCGATGTCACGCGGCGGCATGGTGGTGAAGCCTGCCATGCGATTGATGGAGGTTCGTGCAATCAGCGACTCAGGCGAAACCAGTTCACGCGTGGGCACCAGCAGGATGTTCGATCCCAAATCGGAATGCTCGAGCGCCCCGATCAGAGGTCGGGCCAGCGAGCGGAATGCGGCGGCGGAAATATCCGCCACATCCGGGTAGCCGAGAGCCACGATACGGTCGAGCTGTTTTTGGGCCTCTACTGATGCGATAGACATGGCTACCAGTGTAGAACATCGCCTTCGCTTCATTGGGCAGCCACCATCTGGGAAGACCACTGCCGTTGTTCCGCGTGTTTCGTACAATTGCATTGTTTTACGGCCACCCGCATGACGGCCGTCCGACGTAAGTAATCCATCGAAACCCAGAGGTCATAGAGGTCATCATGTCCGAAAAATTGAAGGTCGGCATCCTTGGTGCCACCGGTATGGTCGGTCAGCGTTTTATCACGCTGCTTGAGAATCACCCGTGGTTCGAGGTGGTCACGCTTGCCGCTTCCGCGCACAGCGCCGGCAAGACGTATGCCGAGGCTGTCGGCGACCGTTGGAAGATGGAAACCCCGATGCCCGAATATGTCAAGAACATGGTGGTCGTCGATGGCGACGATGCCGAGTCCGTGGCCTCTGGCGTTGATTTCATGTTCTCTGCGGTAAACATGCCGAAGGACCAGATTCGCGCCATTGAAGAGCGTTATGCCAAGACCGAGACCCCGGTGGTCTCCAACAACAGCGCCCACCGCTGGACCCCGGACGTGCCGATGGTGGTGCCGGAGATCAACCCGGAGCACTTCGAGGTGATCGAGCACCAGCGCAAGCGCCTGGGCACCACTCGTGGTTTTATCGCCGTCAAGCCGAACTGCTCGATTCAGGCCTACACGCCGGCGCTGGCCGCGTGGAAGGAATTCGAGCCGCGCGAGGTGGTTGTGAGCACCTACCAGGCGATTTCCGGCGCGGGCAAGACCTTCAAGGACTGGCCCGAGATGGTGGGCAACATCATCCCGTTCATCTCCGGTGAGGAAGCAAAGTCTGAGAAGGAACCGCTCAAGGTGTTCGGCCATGTGGACGCCGCCAAGGGCGAGATTGTGCCGTTCGACGGCGACCTCAAGATCACTTCCCAGTGCATCCGCGTGCCCGTGCTCAACGGCCACACCGCCACCGTGTTCCTGAACTTCGGCAAGAAGGCCACCAAGGAAGAGCTCATCGACCGTCTGGTGAACTACACGTCCAAGGCTTCCGAGCTGGAGCTGCCGCACGCACCGAAGCACTTCATCCAGTACCTCACCGAGGATGACCGCCCGCAGGTCAAGCTCGACGTGGACTACGAGGGTGGCATGGGCGTTTCCATCGGCCGTCTGCGTGAGGATTCCATCTTCGATTGGAAGTTCGTGGGTCTGGCCCACAACACCCTGCGTGGTGCAGCCGGCGGTGCCCTTGAATGCGCCGAAATGCTCAAGGCTCTCGGCTACATCACCAAGAAGTAGTTGAAACTGAGTCCGAAACTGAGAAAGCCCTCCGCAAGGAGGGCTTTCGTCGTATATACCGCAAAAACGCGGCTCAGTGGCTCAGCGGCCAGTACCGCCGTACACCACGGCTTCGATTTGATCGGCATCGAGACCGTATGCGGTGTGCAGCGCCTTGACGGCGTCGTTGAGCTGATCGAGCGGCACGAGCGCGGCGATACGAATCTCGGAGGTAGAAATCATCAGCACGTTGATGCCCTCATCGCTCAGGGCCTGGAAGAACTTGGCGGCCAGACCGGCATGGGTCTTCATGCCAACGCCCACCACGGCCACCTTGCCTACGTTGGTGTCCACATCGAAGGAGTGGTAGCCCAGCACTTCCTGCTTGTCGAGCAGTGTGTTCTGAACCTGCTTGACGGCCGATTCGGGCACGGTGAAGGAGATGTCCGCAGTGCCGACGGATGCGCCGGCCTGCACGATCATGTCCACGTTCACGCCGGCGGTGGCCAGCTCGGTGAACACCTTGGCGGCCATACCCGGCTCGTTCGGCACGCCACGCACGGTGGCCAGCGCCTCGGAACGATCGTGGGCAATGCCGGAAATCACCGGTGCCTCGGGGCCCAGGTCAGGGAACAGGTCGCCCATGGATTTCGCTTCTTCTTCAGTCATGTCTTGCCTTGTCTTGCTTGAAATTACTTACGATTATCGTTCGCTGTAGCCGCGCTCAGTCGAGGTTCGGCAGCGTACGCGGGTCAATGCCGTCGGGCACCACCAATGTGCCGGGGCGACGGGAGAACGAGGAACGCACGTGCAGCGGCATGTTGAAACGCTGAGCGTATTCCACACAGCGCAGTGCCAGCACCTTGGAGCCGCAGGACGCCATCTCCAGAATGGACTCGTAATCGATGGACGGAATGCGGCGGGCGGAAGGCACGATACGCGGGTCGGCGGTGAAGATGCCGTCCACGTCAGTGTAGATCTCGCAGATATCGGCACCGAGCGCCACGGCAAGCGCCACTGCGGAGGTATCCGAACCACCGCGGCCGAGCGTGGTGGCGTCACCCTTGGCGTTGATGCCCTGGAAGCCGGCAACGATGGCGATGTCTCCCAATGAGAGCGCGTTCTTCACGCGGTCCGGTCTCACGGCCTTGATGTGGGCCGCGCCGTAACGGGCGTCGGTGAAGAAGCCGGCCTGCTGACCGGTGAAGGAGTGGGCACGGCTGCCTTCGGCGTGAATGGCCATGGCCAGCAGGCTCATGGAAATTCGCTCGCCTGCGGTCATCAGCATGTCCATCTCGCGCTCGGGCGGGTTGGAGTCGATGCTCAGCGCCTGATCGATAAGGTCATCGGTGGTGTCGCCCATGGCGGAGACCACCACGGCCACCTTGTTGCCCTTCTTTTCCGTCTCAACAACGCGCTTGGCCACACGTTTGATCGATTCGGTATCGGCGACCGACGAACCGCCGTACTTCTGCACGATGAGAGCCACTGCTGTCCTTTGTTCTTCTCTTAGGGGGAGTTTGCTCAATATTCTACGCAAACGCAACGATTATAAAGGTTGCCGCGTTCACCCCGCGACCCCGCGCCGACATGTGGACACGGGCATGGCCTACGTTGTTCAGCAAATATTCAAGTTTTCACCGGTGGTTCTTTGAGGCAGCCGCATCCATCCTTTGAGATTCGAGCGGTTAACTATCAATTACCGGCAAACGAAAGCAAACCGGCGAGGTTTCCGCAGACCCCATAACTGAATACCTTCTTCTTCCTCTCTCCTTTTCAAGGCCCGGTCCCGCAGCCCGGGCCTTTTCCTTTTGTGTTGGGAACGATGGGTCAAACGCACGATACGAGCTCACGGAGCAAGCGTGGCCAACGGCACTACCAATACCCCATCATCCCGGCGATAAGCGGCAGCCGTAGCGGTCAGCACCATCAAGAATGACGGACGGCCTTCGTGATCTTGATCAATTCTGTCAGCCAACTTTTTCAAATGGGCCGCCGCAATATCAACCTGCTTTTCTCCGAGCTTGACCTCAATGAGAGCCCATCGTCCATCATGCAGGCCAATGACCGCATCAGATTCCAATCCCGTCTTATCCCGATAATGGAACACATCTCCGCCAAGCGCATCAGCATACACACGCAGATCGCGAATACACATGGACTCAAACAGCAAGCCAAAGGTCTCGAAATCATTAAGGAGTTTCTCCGGGGTCGCGTGCAGTACCGCACAAGCTATCGACGGGTCGCTGAAGTGTCTGGTTGGGCTCGTTCTCACTGCAGTCTTAGAACGTAAACGAGGGTTCCAAGCTGGAAGATCTTCAGTTACGCAAGCTCGCGACAATGCATCTAAATAATCGGAGAGTGTACCTTCCGAAGGCGGTTCACCCTGCATATCCGCCGCGATAGTGGATTGCGACGCCTGAGAAGAAATATTGCGCGCATACGAGCGCATAATCAGACGCATCCAAGTTTTATTGCGCTTTATACCATCCATACGATTGATGTCAGAATCAAGTAGTTCTTCGACATAATCCGCGGCCATGCGCAAGGCAACATTTACTCGAGATTCGACTACTGCTTCAGGCCAGCCACCGCGGCATAGCGCAAACGCGGTGTTTTCAATATCGAAATCGGAGAAACCCGAAACATCATGGTTGCCATCGAACAACTCTCCCAACGAAACAACGCCCGTCGATTCCTGCGATTCAAATAAGGACATGGTACGCATGGTTAATCGGGCAATTCTTCCCACTCCGGAATGAGCTGGTTCCTGTTGAGGAGTCGCCGATCCAGTTAGGATGAATCGGCCACGACCGCGCCCTCGATCGATGGCGAAACGCACCGCGTCCCACAATTGCGGGGCCATCTGCCATTCATCAATGAGTCTCGGCTCCTCACCTCGCAGGATGAGAGAAGGCTTTGTATCAGCCAAGGCCAACAGCGTAGCACTGCGATCCGGGTCCTGCATGAAGACCTGACTCGCCGACTGCCTTTCTGCCGTTGCAGTCTTGCCACACCATTTTGGACCTTTAATCTGAACGGCACCAGAAGACTGCAATGCCTGAGTCAGCAACCCATCAGCCACTCGAGGAAGGTACTCGCCACGTTGAATCTCCGAGCTCTCCACTGCCATATGTGCCCTCCCGCAAACCGTCGAAACATCAACCTATAAATCACTCTATTGCGGAAGTTGGACCATTCTAATTGTGGAAGTTGGACTATTTTCGTTGTGGAAGTTGGACCATTCCTATTAGGGAAGTTGGACACTAGATTACGAACTAGACTTTTCCTTTTTGCAGCAACAGTGCCACCAACACGATGGGCGTCATCACCGCCTATCGCCAGACCCTTTTCCTTGACCTAAAAAGAGAGATGCCCAGACAGTGCCATCTTTTCTCTGATCACACTAGCCAATTCGGAACGCAGCGGCGAATCCGTGATCCGCGCATCCTCTGCAACCGCGCCTTTGACGTTCGGCAATCCGGCGAACAAGCTTTTGCTCAGGCGCTCTTCGCGATTCATTTCTTTGGTCGGAAAACAGAATACGCGGGGACGCCCCTCACGCCTACGAAACCAACGGCTCGACGACGAACCGACATCCACGAAAACAGCAATAGCGCCTCTTTTATCGAGGTAACATATTCCCTCTTTATGCATTCATACCCCCCTATTTGAAAGCTCTGCCAAATATCGCCGACGCTGCGACTTATCATGTTGCCATACTTTGCAATCCTTTGCATCCCCTTGCATCTCAACGGCTTGTCCGAAGTAAGCCGCATCACTGACAGCCGTAGCAACGTTGTTCGTATCGCATTTTCAGACTTCTTATGCCCCTACATTGCCCCTATATGGCCCCGTCGGCATGTTGCATGAAAGGCTTGGTGCGGAGTAACGTTTCGCAGTGTGGCGCGTGCGGTGTTGCCATTTGCGACAGCACCTATGCCACGCACGACTAAGACAGACCCGGCCGTCTTGTATAAGCAAATCATGAGCAGATCAAACGGAGGAACAGGCGACTATGGCATTGCTGCATCGACGTTCGACGAGTAAGCGTGCCTCACAGAAAATGCGGGAAAACAACGCGGTCATGCCGGATGACACATCTGCAAATGACAACGTTTCCTCAGCGCGCCCCGAGCCCACAGCATTCGTTCCAACTCCATTTGACGAAGTCATCGATATCAGCGATCTCGTGGCCGAGCGCCGACGCCTGCAGCGCAATCTGTGGGCGATGCGCATCATCACCATTGTGTTGCTGATCGCCGCAATCGCCGTGGCCTGCTTCCCGCTAGCGTTGCAATTCGAGTCCGACCGCAACTTGGCCGCCACCACAGCCACCACGGCCAAAGAAGTAGCTGGCTGGCCTTACCCGCAGGCGGAAGACAAGCTCACGGCGGCCCGCGCATACAACAAGAAGCTCGCTGAATCCGGCCAGCCTATCTTGGGTGAAGCCGTCGATCCGTTCGCCGCCGCTCAAGGGGGATCCCAAGCCAGCGGCGAGGATTCCGCCTCAAAGAAAGACAAGGAATACCAGTCACTGCTTAATACCGGCAACGGCGTGATGGGCACAATCAAGGTGCCCAAGCAGTCCATCAATCTGCCGTTTTATCACGGCACTTCCGAGGAAGCACTGGCTTCTGGTGCCGGCCACTTGTACGGCACGTCGCTGCCGGTGGGAGGTAAATCCACCCATTCGGTCATTACCGGGCACCGCGGGTTGGTTGAAGCGCTGATGTTCACCCGTTTGGACGAGGTGAAAGAGGGCGACTTCTTCTACATCGAAGTCATGGGCGAAACTTTGGGCTACAAAGTGGACCGCATTTCGGTGATTTTGCCGGATGACACGTCGAAGCTCAAGATCGTGCCGGGTGAGGATCGCGTCACTTTGATGACCTGTACGCCATACGGCGTGAACACGCACCGACTGCTTATCTCCGGGCAACGCGTGGCGATTCCGATGCCGGCCCCCGAGCCGAATGACGTGCTTGACGCGCGCAATATCGCCCTTGGTGTTGGTCTAGGCATACTGGCGGCAGGACTGTTCATTATCTGGTTGGCACGACGCCACAAGGCCGCGCGCATCATCCGCCACGGCGCATTCTGGCCGTGGATGCGCCGCAAGGGCGAAAGCGCCAATGATACGCTGGCTTAGGCCTCGCGCCGACCGGCCAGTGCCCTGCCCAGCGTGATTTCGTCGGCATACTCCAAGTCGGAGCCCACCGGCAGGCCGCTGGCAAGTCGGGTGACCTTGACACCTACGGGTCGCAATAGCTGGGTCAAGTAGCTGGTGGTGGCCTCGCCTTCAATATTCGGGTCGAGCGCCATAATCACTTCCTTGACCTCATCGCCTTCTAAGCGTTTGAGCAGACCGGGAATACGCAGGTCGGCAGGGCCAACGTTGGCCATTGGGTTGATTGCGCCGCCGAGCACATGGTATAGGCCGTGGTATTCGCGCGTGCGCTCGATGCTCATCACATCCTTGGGCTCTTCGACCACGCAGATCACCGAACGGTCGCGTCTCGGGTCGGCGCATACCGGGCAGGGGCTGGATTCGCACACGTTGCCGCAAATATCACAGAAGCGGATCTTGGCCTTGACCTCTTCGATGGCCTCGGCCAAATCGCGCGCTTCATCTTCGGGCGCGGACAGCATGTAGAAGGCGATACGCTGCGCGCCCTTCGGCCCGATGCCGGGCAGCCGCCCGAAAGCGTCGATCAGTCGTTGTATTGCGCCGTCATAAGCAAGTGCCATGGGTATTCCTCGTTATTCGTCCTCATTATTCATCCGAGTGCTTCTTGGCAGGCTGGATGTTCTTGGGGTTCTTCGGATCATCTGCCGCGAATTGCTCGACTTTTTTGACCTCGAATAGCTTTTTCAGATCGTCGAGATTCATGGCCGTCGCCTCGCCGAGCGACTGGTCGCTCATCGAGTATTCGTCATCCTCGGCCGCGACTTGCGGTTGTGGTTTCGGCTGGGGCTGGGGCTGGCTATTCCACGGGTCGGCATTCGGGGTCGGCTGTGCGGGTTGCGGTTGATTCCACGGGTCATCGCCGGCAGCCGGCTGCGGAACCGATTGGGGCTGGTTCCACGGGTCATCGCCCGACATATTGCCCGACACTGTCTGAGGAACCGAAGAAGCCGGAGTCTGGGACTGAGGCTGATTCCACGGGTCGTCTCCTGGCTGCGGAGCCGCCTGAGCCTGGTTCCCCTGCGGTTGATTCCACGGATCATCGTGAGGAGACTGCTGATATGGCTGGTTCCACGGGTCGGCTTCGGCCGGTTGCGACGCCGGTGAGACCGCGGCCTGAGACTGCGTCTGATTCCATGGATCGTCGCTCTCGCCGGCAACTGCCGTAGCAGAAGATGCGGCGGCTGGCTGCCCAGTGGACTGTCCAGTGGGTCCAGCGGACGCAACGGACGCAGTGGGTGCAACAGGAGCAGCCGGAGCGGCCCACGGATCAACACCGTCACTGATGTCCGGAACCGCAACATGCTTCTTGTGATGCTCTTCGGGCGCAGGCGTAGCAGCGGGCTCGTTAGGTGCGAACCCGTCTGCAGATTGCGGCGAAGCGTTGCTTACGGCCGGCTTGGCCCAAGGGTCATCGTCACTCCAGTTCTTCGCCGCCGTGGATGCACTGGATTGGCCGGCTCGATGGCTGTCATCCGTATCCTCGGCTCGGCCTGTTTCAGTCGGCTTCGGAGCTTTCGTCTCGCTCCCCATATGAATGCCCAGGCCCGCGCCCAAACTCGACGCGGCCAATCCAGCCTTGGCCATGGCAATCTGCTGCTTGACCTTGGCCAATTGCTCCGGGCTCATACGTTTGACGGATTCGACTCGCTCGCCATTCGCCGCGACCGCAGAAGGTGCAATAACCGCATTGGCGCCGAACTCGTTGCGCACGGCATCCATCACCACGGCCGCCGCCTTCTTACCGCTGTTATCCACGGCCAAGGCGAAAGCGTGCTGGCTCAGCGACTTGTCGAACGTCATCGACAGGCAAGGCAGACCCTTACGGTTGGGGCCGAATTTTACGGTCGGCACCTTGTCTCGTGACACATATTCACGAATGGTTTCCGGCAAAGCGGCGACGGCTGCATCCCACTTCTCGTCGATGGACCGATTATCCGATGCCGCAGGCGAGGTCACCGGTTGAGCCGGGACGGCCGGCGACGCGGCGGGCGCGCCCCACCCGGCATTGGCGGCAGGAGCGGCACCGGCAGCAGCAGTTGCTACAGCAGGTTGCACAGACAGAGAGCCCGCGGGTCGGTCGCTGACCGGGCCGTTGACAGGGCCATTGCCTCCAACAGATTCATGGGAAGCGGTGCTCTGAGGCGCGGCTGCTTGCTGGTTGCGTGCAGCACCGGAGAATCCGCCATGTGAGGCTCCGGCAAACCCGCCTCGCGATGCGCCGGCAAAACCACTGGCACCCATACCGGAAGCGGCTGGCGTAGTCGAAGTCGAAGAAGCAGCCGCAGGCGGCATACCAGAAGAAGCTGGCGCGGGAGCGGCTGTTGCAAAGCCTGATTCACTGCCGGCCAACAATCGCGCGGCCAGCAGTTCCAAGCGCATACGCGGAGAAATGGCTCCGGTCATGGCACCCAACGTAGTGTTGATGATGTCTGCCATTGCGGTCAGTGCGCCCAGTCCCAGCGCCTTGGCTTGGCGGTGCAGATCGTCCATATCCTCGGCCTCAGCCGTGTCGGACAGCACGGATTCCGCACGGTCCCCGGCCAACGTAAGCACCAGCAGATCACGCACACGAGCCAGTAGGTCTTCGACGAATCGTCTCGGATCGAATCCGCCGACCACGACTTTCTGGATAACGCCGTACAGGGCTTCGCCGTTGTGATCGATTACCGCATCCACGGCCTCACCGATCAGTGCCTCCGGCGTGAAGCCGAGCAGGGCTACAGCGGCATCATGGGTGATAACGCCTTCGACCGAACCAACCATCAGCTGGTCAAGCACGGACAGGGTATCTCGCATGGAGCCGCCACCGGCGCGCATCGCCAGTTTCAGCACACCGGGCTCGGGCTTGATGCCTTCCTTGTCGCAGATCGTCTCCAGGTAGGGACCCATGACTTCCTGCGGCACCAGACGGAACGGATAGTGGTGGGTGCGCGAACGGATGGTGCCGATCACCTTGTCTGGTTCGGTGGTGGCGAAGATGAACATCACATGTTCAGGCGGCTCTTCAACGATTTTAAGCAGCGCATTGAAGCCCTGCTGCGTGACCATGTGGGCCTCATCGAGAATGAAAATCTTATAGCGGTCGCGCGCAGGGGCGAAACCAGCGCGTTCTCGCAATTCTCGAGCATCATCCACACCGTTGTGCGAGGCCGCATCGATTTCGACCACGTCGATGGAACCCGGACCGCCGGTGGCCAGGTCCTTGCAGCTTTCGCATTCGCCGCAGGGGTGGGAAGTCGGCCCTTTGGCACAGTTGACGCAACGGGCCAGGATACGCGCGGAGCTGGTTTTGCCGCAGCCTCGCGGCCCTGAGAACAGATAGGCATGTGTGAGCTTGCCCTCGTCCAAGGCGCGCATCAGCGGGACCGTGACTTGGTCCTGGCCGATGACCCCTTCGAAGGTGTCCGGACGATAGCGACGATACAGTGCAAGTGCCATAGCTACTAACCTACCTTTGCCCTCAGAATTAACCGATAAAAAGTCAAGATAAACCGGGCTCATAGTTGCCGAATCGGGAAAACTCTTTATATTCCAACGACATTCACCTGACAACGGTTACCGCATTTTTATTGTTATTAACCGCTTTCTTTGTATTAACATAGTGTCAATAACGGTTGTGGTCAGGAGGCACCCATGAGCGATATCCTCGACGAGAAACGCCCCACCCGCGGCGATGCCCGGCGCGACGCCATCGTGCAAGCCGCGCGCAAGGTGTGTCTGGAAAAAGGCTTCTCCAAAATCACCGTTTCCGACATCGCAAGCGAAGTCGGTATGACGCGTTCGCTGTTCTACCACTACTTCGAAGACAAGGAAGCCGTAGCTGACGCAGTACTCGATAACGTCATCGACGAAATCCTCACCACGTTGAAGCAGTGGAACCAAGCGCGCGAAACAGGCAACGTGAACAAGGCATTAGACGACATCGTGCATGTACTCCGCTCCCTGATCGCCGACGAGAGCCCCTTCTCAAACCGTATGATCCAAGACGGCAACGCCGAACTGTATATCAAGTTCATTGACCGCGCGGCGGACCGTATTGCCGACTACATTGCCCAGACCACCGTACGTGATTTCGAGCAGATGCATGGCCTGCCAATCACCAACGTCCATGAGACGTTCTTCACACTGATTGTGGGGCTTATCTCACTGATTCGCTCGCATCCGAACATCAGCGACCGAACCATCAAAGAGGTCATGGCGCAGACGCTGCATATCGAAAGCTATGTCGTCTGAGGTCTGACGGGCATTGGCTCTGGTACCGCTCTCCCGCACTCCCCTCAGTCCGCTTCGCGGCCAGCTCGTCCGCAATTGCGGACAGCCTACGGCTGACTTTCTTCTGGTTCGACTATCGTCGAACCCTCGCCTACAAACAGCCCACTGGGCTGTTTGCTTTACGGCTCAGCCTAATGAGGGGAGCCAATATAATCGGGTCACGCGAACTGGCCGGTCACGGGATCGCGACCATCTCGGGCAATGACGTCGAGCACTTCCTGTCGGGAATCCACCTCACGGGCGGCTACGGCCGGCGGCACTAGCACGCGCAACGCGCAGTCCTCGGCCACTACCCTAAATGGCAAATGCCCGATATATTCGCCGTCCGCCATCAGCACCGGTGGCTCGTCTCCTTCCGCTGCCCGCGTGACTTCGATTTCACGGATACGTTTCCAGCCGAACACCTTTGAAGCAAGTAGCTTGCCGTTATAGGCATTCGAAATGGCCACCGCGCATTCGCCGAAGTTCGGCACGTGGTCCATCCACACCAGGTCCAACAATCCATCGGAGAAGCAGGAGTACGGCGAGACCTCAATGCCGCCACCGATATGCCTCGAATTCGCAATCGTCAGCAATGGTGTGATGATGTCTCGTTCATCCGTGGTACCGTCCGCCAATGTGGCTTTGATGTGGTAACCATAACGCTTCATATGCGTCAGCTCCACCAGCACCGCCGCAAAGTAGCGCATGGTGCCGGTCGGCAGATGCGAATGATTCGCACGGTCGTTGATGCTCGCGTCAAGACCACAGGACAGCATGCCCGCATAGTACCGGTCAATCGGATGCTCGGCGGACTTGCTCTCCTGGTACTCGTACTCCTCGCCAGTGGAGGGATCCACGGCATAGCCGCCGTCCAAAGAGGTCACGCGTCCCATGTCCACATCGATGTGTGATCCGCGCACGATAGCACCGACGATACCTTCCACTGCGGTTTCGATACGGTTGACCGGCAGCTTCAGTCCTCGTGCGAAATCGTTGCCCGACCCCGTGGCCACGATGCCCAACGGCTTGCCACTGCAGCCCACGGCGTTCGCTCCAAGTGCGATCATGCCGTCGCCACCGACCACTACGAGATAGTCGTACTCGTGCGCGCGTTCACGCGCCTGGTTCAGGGAATCGTCGAAACTCGTGCCGGTGATGTCGATGACGTCGAAGTTATGGGCACGGCCGGCTTCCTCCAGCAGACCCAATACCTGCGCGTCCACCTTAGCGCCACGGCCTTTATCGGAAGTGGGGTTGCCCACCATGGCCACCACGCGACGGCGCTCGTTGCGTTCACTCTCGCTCATGCTCTCACCTTAGCCAAAGGCCCAGAAGCCCGCCAGAGTATCGGTGCTTTACGGTCCATTATTGTGATAATTGTCTCCTTCCGTACAACTCACCGGTCCGGCCCGAGCCATCCGCTCCACGGATGATGCCACCAGGACCATGGTTTCCACCTTGATGGTTACCAACACGTCTTCATCCCGCACGGAGCAGGAGCCCAAAACTACACCATTCGCTTCAGCCATGTTGGCGGCGAGCGCACATGGATCACCGATATCCGCATGCCACAGCGCATACGCGGCGTCAAAGGCGATAAGGTCGGCGAGGGAACGCGCTCGGTTCTGGCAGATCATGAGGTTGCCCACACTTGCCGCCACCGCGAGCGCAATGCCCACCACCATAACCAGCATGGCTCCGGCCATCGTGCCCGATCCCTCCTCATAACGCATTCCCTGCACCGCAGTTCCTTTCTGTTGCGGCCGCCCAGCCAGCCGACCGTTATTGGCTTATCGCCGTAGCGTTGCCGGTAACCCGCGTTGGAGTTACATCCAGCGGACCGGGCAATACCGAACATTCGACCGTCACACTCGTCGATTGGCCGTCGTGGGCAATGCTGACGTGGGGCTCTCCCCCGGCAACGTCCGCAGCTATGCTGCGCGCGGATGATTCGTCACCGGTAACCACAAACTCGCGTGCAGCCGCTGCCGCGGCACTTTGACAGTCCATGGAAACGATGACCACACGTCCTATTGCCAATATCAGCCCGGCGATGGCGATAATGCTGGGCAATACGATTGCGAATTCGGCGGTGGCCGATCCCGTGCATAGGTCTGGCGGCAGTCTGGCGAGCCGCCACCGGCATGTCATGGTCTTCATGGCTGTCACCCGACTTTCAGAGCCTGTTTGATGATGTTGGTCAGCAACGTCTTGATGGCATCCGACTTCAGGATGGCGACCAGCACCGCCGCAAAGCCTGTAGCCGCAACGAGTACGACTGCGTATTCCGCAGTGGCCGCGCCTTCTTCGGGCTCAGCCATGAGGGTGCGGATGCGTGCGTCCATGAGGCATAGCCGTTCTTTCGCCTTGGCGTTCAGCGTGGCCACACGAGCCTTGCTGTGCGCAAAGATGCCGGCCTGCCCGTCGACGATGACGGGGATAGGGGTATTCATTGGCGTTCCTTTCGGTAAGGAGGGGAAGCTGCGCAGTGGCTTCGCACCTTCCCCATGCGTGTGTGAGTGGTTGGCCCCCGCGCCGGGTTGACGCGGGGTGCATACCACTGTGGACTATCAACGCTTCATGCACCAGGGAAAACGGGGTATGTGGTTCTAGCTTGCCGAGTTATCCACACCCCGACGTGTCGTCCACCACCAATGTGGATAACCAAACGCAGCCAAGTGCAATACCGAGCAATACAACAAGATTCACCCTAAGCGCACTCAGTTCACGCCTATATTCACATCATGAAGGACGCAATCGCCGGAATGACTCCTACCAGCACGAATGCCGGCAGAAAACATAGCCCTGTAGGCATTAGTAGCTTTACCGACAGCTTCGCGGCATTCCGTTCGATGGCGGCACGCTCGTCACGGTCCAGCTGTTCAATGGCGGATTCGAGGCGCACGCCAGGCATATCGCCATGCGTCCATGACGATTCCAAAGCCGATTGCAGCAGGCCAAGATCTCGTTGCGTTCTGCTGGTACGTTTTCCGGATGAACTATCAGCTGGCGCACCCTCATGCTGAACAGCCATAGCGGCATGCCACGCATCAGCCCAGGGAACCCCTCTGGCCAGGGAGCTCCCGACCTCGCTCATGCGAGCGCCGCAGTCGCCGCCGACGGCTTTGCCCACCATGTCAAGCGCCCGGGGAATCGAGGAGCCCTGACGCAAGGACACCTGCAACATACGCAATATGAGTATGGTCCATGACGACCCGCAATCATGCGCTACGGCCGGCTCCTCGCCCGGCAAGCGGCTGTCATGACAAGACGGAGCCTTATACAGCCAACTAGCGATCGCCGCACAGCCTGCCGCGGCGTGTACCCACACCGTACTCATAATCCGCTGCCTTTCAACAATGCCCGCATCCATGCCAAGCCGGCAGCATAACAACATCCCCCTAATACCAAGCAGACCACACCGCGTGGCGATCCAAGCAAGAACGCCAATGGTCTAGCTCCCAGAAGCTCGCCCAATGCCACAGTGACGGCCGGAAGCGCGCTCAGCAGCCCCACAGTGGCTTTAGGAACGGCACATGCTTGCGATCGCAGGTTCTGCATCAGCCTCATCTGCCGGTAAGCAGTCAATACCGCTTCCAGACATGGCACTGCTTGGCAACCGAGCTCATCGCTCAAAACCGCTGCGGCGGTGACCCCGCGTGCAGCTTCAAGTACCTGCGCTGGTGATTCGTCGGGCAGACGCCGCTGTTCGAACACCGTTATGAGCCGTTCCACAGTAATGCGCTGAGTGGCGAAGCGTCTGCTGGATTGTTCCTCGAATGCTTCAACCAATGTGCCGCCACCTCGCAATCGCGCGATGGCGGACGTAATCACCTGCGCAACGCCCACGCGAGGTGAGCCGGCATATCGAGGTTCGTTTATGGCTGCGGAATCGACCGCACGCCCGCGGTAAGCCAGCCGATACAGCCTCCCGGACTTGTTCCCCGGCCATATCAGCACGGCGAGCGCCACCAGAACAGCACACCACATCATCACCCACCACCACTCGGCCCGGGAACGATGCCCCATCGTTCAATGAAGTGCCCCCATTCGGCGGCATACCGAGGAGGATGGCAGCCATTCCATACCGCCAGCGGTGTTCCTGCCAGTTCACCATGTGCTACACGCAGTTCGCCGATCTGCGTGATACGCCGCTGTCCGTTCACTCGCTCCAAATGCACCACCGCGTCGAAAGCGCCTGCCGCCAGCATGGCCAACGCCTGTGGACTGACTCCGGCGAGTAATCCAAGCGAAATCAGCCTGGACGGTACTCGGTTCACGCCGTCCGCATGCACAGTGGTCATGCCACCGTGATGACCAGAATTGAACGCGCGCAATAGGTCGACGATTTCCGCGCCACGGCATTCGCCCAGCACCACGCGGTCGGGGCGCATTCGCAACGTCGCTTTGACCAAGTCCGTCAGACTTATGGCTCCGACGCCCTCCACATTCGCCTCGCGCGTTACCAACGACACATGATCGCCACGCCCCAGTTCTCCCAGTTCACGAACTTCCTCTACGGTGACGATGCGCTCGTTCACATCGCATTGCGCCAGCAGCGCCTTGAGCAAGGTGGTCTTGCCCACGCCTGTTCCGCCGGTAATCAGCACTGTGGCATGTCTGCGCACCAGTCCCACGAACATCGGCAGCCAAGCAGCCGGGAATACACCTAATTGGCTCAGATGTCGCAACGATGCCATGGTCCTGTCAGGGAACCGTATGGAGATTGCGGCACCTTGTGGCACCAATGGGGCAATCACCGCATGCACGCGGATGCCGTCTGGACTGGCGGCGTCCGCTATCGGGCAGGCATCATCCAGTCTGCGCCCAAGCTGCGCGCACAGTTGGACGGCGTATTCTCGAACTACTTGCGGCGAGCGAAACGGCACACGCAATACTGTTTCTCGCATGCCGTTGCCGCGGTCCGCCCAAACGCGGCCATCACAGGTCACCGCCAGATCGGTAACCTGCGGGTCGGATGCCACATCATTCAATAGACCGAAGAACACAGTTCTGGGCACTGCGCCGGGCTCATCAGCCCGAGTGATTACGGCAGCCATACCGCATCACCGGTCCTTGCAAGAAGCTCCCGAAACCGGGCGAATGGCCTGCTCGACAAGATCGGCAAGCAAGCTCACGGCTTTGCGGCTGCCTTTGGTCACCGATCTGATGCCGAGGCCTTCCAGTACGTCTCCACACAGATTGACACTTGGTTTGACAGGCCCCAATACCGTGGCAGTCAAATAGTCCTGCGCCTCACCAATACCCACGTGGCCTCTCCCACGTGGAGCGCCACGTGGTTCCACGCCGACGATATGTGGCGCTTCACAGCCCCATGAATCCAGTCTGGACCGGTGCGACTTGGCTCTGGCCAGCCCCATCACCGACAATTCCGCGGCAATCACCTGCATGCCACTGCGCAGATCGGGTACGGTCTCAATGAGTCCACCCTGACCGGCATCTACGATGACAACGTCGTTCGTTTCCGCCAAGGCTCGAATGGCCGCTTGAACTTCCCACCAGTCAGGCTGGCGCGCGCTCCAAGGGTCATAGGGAAGTACTCGCACACCCTCCCACATCATCAGCTCATGGTTCATCGCATCGCCCTCGATGCGGCCGAGGGGTGCGTCGACTTGGCTGAATCGTAAACCCGGCTCTCGTTCTACACCCAGCAGCAGGTCAAGGCATCCGGCCACGAAATCAGCGTCTATGAGAGCGCAGCTGTGTTCACGTCTCGCCAATGTCCATGCAAGCATGGAAGCCATGACACTCAACCCCACGCCTCCATGACCTGACGTCATCGTCACAATGTTATGGAAGCTGGTGTCTGTAGTTAGGGCGAGTGCCGGAGCCTCGCCCGATCTCTGCCGTTCGCATGAGGCCAACGGCCTGGGCGGCGGAGTGTAGTAGCGATGCGCTGGAATCGGCGCATCGTCCGTGGGCAGCGGAATGCCCGGAGGTGCTACCGCTGGCGAGGTGATCCTACGCGCCACGCGGGGTGTGGTGTTGCTATTCATAAGCCGATTGAAACGTGTCCGAGTTCAATGCTCAACACGAATCGACCATTGTGGTTCTAGCTTGCTGAGTTATCCACACCCCGGCATGTCGTCCACGACAAATGTGGATAACCACGCTGTTGTTTCACGCCCATCTCATGCAGAAAAGGCCCTGACCTCATATGCACAGTCAGGGCCTTCATTTTCACGACGATTCCTTATGCGGTAATCTACATTCCTTGCTTACTTATCGAGGTTCTTGATGCCGTCTTCCATGACGTCCAACTGAGCATCGGTCACCTTGGCCGGCTTCTTCTTGCCGAACTTGGCCTTGAGCAGACCGATGATGGTCGGGGCGAGCGAAACCAGCAGAATCAGCACGATCACCAGTTCGAAGTGATCCTGCACGGCCGGAATGTTGCCGAAGAAGTAGCCCAGCAGCGTGAACAACGTGGACCAGCACAGGCCGCCGAGCACTGAGAACGGCGTGAAACGGCTCCAACGCATACCGGAAATACCGGAAATGAACGGCATGAACGTACGAATGAACGGGAAGAAGCGGCCCAGGAACACAGCCAGCGGGCCCCACTTTTCAATCATGCCCTCGGTTTTGGCCAGTCGCTCAGGAGTCAGCGCCTTCACCTTGCCGGATTGGATAATACGGCGGCCAAAGAAATGACCGATGAAGTAGTTGCACTGGTCGCCGATAATCGGCGCGCACCAAACCACCGGCAGCAACCAGAACAGCGGCAGCGCGGCCTTGCCGGTCGCAGCATCCGGGGCTGCGAACACGCCGGCCGCGAACAACAGCGAATCACCGGGCAGGAACGGGAAGAACACCACGCCCGTTTCGATGAATACGATGAGGAAGATGAATCCGAGGGTCGGCGCCACGCCCATGGCAATCCAACCGGCAATCGCGGCACGCGGATCCTTCAGCAGTTCGATGATGAAATTAACGAAGCCCATGTGTTTCCTATGAGTCCTAAATCTTGTATTGAGCTGCCAGCCCAATGAACCAGACAGTTATATGCAAACCGTCAAATACCCTACCAGCCGGCCTATAACATCAGGTCGACTGGGGTTTCCCACACAAACTCCGCAATACAAACGAAATTTCTACTCCCCCAAACGCTGCCGCACAAAGGCGTCCAGCGCGGCCGCATCGATGCCCTCATACGAGTCGATGGAGGCAAACTGGCCAAGGCCGGAAGTGTCGGTGCGAATCCAGCCAGTCTGCGCAATCAGTGTGCCCCCCGAGGCGGCGCCGGAGCGCAGACCGGATGAGGAATCTTCCATTACCACGCACTTGACCATGTCTTCAGGCGCGATGCCGAGTCTCTCAGCCGCGGCCAGATATGGGGCAGGGCTCGGCTTGTGCTCGTACGGATCATCGCCGCAGACGTAGCCGGCAAGCAATCCATCAGCCTGCTTCATGATGTTCTCGGCCATGCGGCGAGGCGAAGTAGTGACCAGCATGGATGGGATGTCGGCTTCCTTGAGCGAATGCAGCACATCTTGCACACCAGGAATCCACGGCAGACGTTCGACCTCCGCCTTGAACACATAATCCTTGAGCTGCTTGTCGATTTCGGGAACGCTCAATGTGCAGCCATGCGCAATCATGACCTCTGCCACGTGTGGTACCGGAGTGCCGGAGCACTCCCAACCGAGGTCCTCGTTCCACTCGCCGCCATTGTTGTGCGCGATCTCAATCTCACCGTCATGCCAGAGCGGCTCAGAATCGATGAGAGTACCGTCCAAATCCCAGAACACGGCTTTGAGCAGCATAGTTACCTCCGTCCACATGCCCGCACGCCAATTGGCGCCTTTACTCTTGCTGCGTTCCATTGCACCAATCGGATGCGACAACCATAGCGCGTCAGCACACCGCCCCTGCGCCTCAGCGCATGGTCAGCCCACCATCGACGTGCAGACATTGTCCGGTAATGAAGCCGGCCATGTCGGACGCCAACAACGCGACCCCTCCGGCGATGTCATCGGGACGGGCAAGGCGGCCAAGAGGCGTCATGGCAATGATTCGTTCACGAACATCCTCGGTGGTGGCTGCGCTGGATGCGGTTCCGGCCGTCAAACCTGCGGCAATGGCATTAACGGTAATGCCGAAGCCGCCCAGCTCCTGGGCCAGAGAGCGGGTCATGCCGACCAAGCCGCCTTTGGCAGTGATATACGAATGGTAGGGCACGATGGGCGAATCGACCAGATTGCTGGAGATGTTGATGATACGCCCGGAGGTCTGGGCTCGCATCAGCGGCACCACATGTGAGCACATCAGATATGCACCATGCAGGCATCCCTCGATCTGTGCGCTAAACTCATCCCAATCGCCTCCAGCAAAAGTGGAACGGCGACGCGGGTCAAAGGAGAAGCGTCCGAAAGCATTATTCACTAAGATGTCCACGCCGCCGAATGAGTCGACAGCGGTACCCACTAGCTTGGAAGATTGCGATTCATCGCAAACATCCGCCTGTACAGCTATAGCCAAGCCTCCCAGCGAGTGGATGTCTTCAACGGTGCGCTGCGCGCTGGCGGCGTCATGTACGTAATTGATGACGACAGCGGCTCCGTGCGATGCCAGGCATTTCGCCACAGCCGCTCCTATGCCCTTGCCGGAACCGGTGATGATCGCTGTTCTGCCATCCAGATTCACCATTGGACGCCGTGCCATATCGCTTTGCTCTGTCATTACCCTTGCCTTTCGCCCTGCTACCAGCCTCTGCTGCCCGCAACAGCACAGGCCTATTCCATATCCATATCGAACGAATCGCTGTACGCGTCGCTGCCGCGTTCGACATCCACCACGCGCAACAGATCGATGAGGTTGAAGCCCCCATCATGATGCCAGCCGGATTTCGCCCGATCCATCTCACCGAGCGGACAGATGCGATTCACACCGACCTCGGCCAATGTATCTGCAAGACCAAACAGTCTGGTTGAATCCACAGCGACACCGCAGCTCTGCAGCCAGCCACGGCAGGAAGTCAGTCTTCTGGCAGCGTCCAACAAATCTGGCACCGCCACCACGTTGACGGTGCGGTTCAACGGCGACATCAGCGAAGCAACATCCTCGTCGGCACCGCTACCGTCAAGTTCTCGATACAGCACCGACCATGCCGTGCTATGGCCACTGGCGAACACCGCGGCCTTCCCGCCCATCAAGGCTCTCATCTCAGCGTCGGTGCGCGCCCGCTGAATGGCCACGTTCTCGGCGTCACTCAATACGGAGCGCGGATATTTGCGCTGCTGATTCTCAAGCTCGCCACCGAGCAGCTGAGCCACTTCACGAGGGGTGAGGGCTCCATCAGTCTCCACGAACACGGTCTGCGGAGCCAGGCAGCTTTGCTGGTCATATGTGGCGATGTCAACAGCCACACGATGCACGGTATCGGCATAGGTATCAGGACGCAAAGCCTCTCGGCCAATGAACGCCAACCCGACTTTTGCTCCGTAACCTAGACAGGGCTTGGACCCGGCGACTTTGCCCGCAATCAATTTGGTAGTCTGCGAAGAACCGTAAACAATCACGGCATCGGCCGCATCGATGGCTGAATCCTCGAGCTGCTGCGAGCCGCCCTTCCATGGAACCACCGCAATGGCATCAGCGAGGTCGGAATTGACCATCGCAATGCTGCGAGCAAAGAACGCAGGCATCACCGGCTCGGAAAATGAAGATTTGCCAAGAATCGCGCCTTTGACCAGCAGGGTCATCGCCATGCTCCACACGGGAATCCCCGGCACATTGCTGGAGAACACCTGATAGGTGAGCGCTGGGCCCACATATTTAGAGTATCCCCCCGCCTTGTTCGGCCGGAATTCGTCGAGCATAGACGGCTGACCGATTTCGGAGTCAAGGAACCGGAGCAGTTCACGACGCCTGAACTGGCGCATATACCGTTTGAGCTCAATCCGCACCATGTCAGGCTCATATCCGGTGATTGCGGGAATCAGCAGTTCAGCCTGACGCCGCAGCTCAAAATCCGGATCGGCCCATAGTTGGGCCGCGTCGGCCACGATGTCGAGAATATCGTTGACACTCATCGCGGCAAGCGTGCGGTTGCGAACATCGACAAGCTGCTTGGCAAGGGAAGTCACCTTTGAGCCATCCAGTCGCGGATAGCGCAAACGCTTCACCCCATCCGATGTGGCGACCTCATAGATTTCGTAATCCGAAACATCCACTCCCGAGGGCAGGTGGAAGACATCAATGGCCTGACTCACGGATTCATCAACGGTTGGCACTGATGACCTCGTCTACCGCGATTGAGCACCCACGAGCCTCGGCTCCCTTCGCCCTGCCCTGCAGCAGGAATCCGTCCGGGGTCCGATGGCCGAGGTCCTCGGTCAGAATACCGATGCATGAATTCCAATTGGCAAGGTCGTAATGGGCTATCACACCGGTCTCACCATCCTTGACGGGAGTCAGCGTTTCCGGATCGAGGAAGACCGTGCGCACCCAGGCGGGGTTCGCCTTGAGATAGTTGCTGGTGCCATCCGTATACCACGACAGAATATTTTGGTCATAGATCTGCGAGCTCAACTCGGTCATGCCATACATGTTGACGCAGTGGTGGCGCGGCACCCCCAGTGTCTGTTCCAGCTCATCAAGCATCTGGTCTTCGGTGATGTCGCGCTTAGTGCTCTTGAAGCCGCCAGTGTCGAACAACCGGCTATCGGGGGCCAGCGCGAACGTCAGATCATGCTCATGCAGGTAATCGAACAGATGCAGATAGGACGACGAGACACCCATCAGCATCACCGGTTCACCGTCAGACACCGCACGGTTAAGGAAGGCGATGATTTCATCGAACTTGAGTCCATGCTCGTCGAAGAACACACCGCTGCCTTCGCTGCCGCAGCACTCCACGGCCTTGGTAAGGTAGCGCGACAGGGAGGAGTTCTGGTTCATGTCCCATGCCGGCGAAATCACGGCGATGCGGATACGCTCTCGATCCGGCATGATGAAATGACGGAACGGCACAATCATTGATTCATCCCACACCTCAAGATCGGGGTGGAAGTTGCGCCCACGCATCTTGCCGCCATGCGTGGTTCCGCTCGTCATGAATACGGCTCTGCACTGCTCGGTCGGTATGGTCGAAAGGTCAAGGTGCTTGAACCCGTCCACCGGCATCGGCGGAATCTCCCGCCAATCCTTGAGCGTTGCGGGGGTGACGCGTTTAGCCGCGCAGTAACGACGGTACGGCAGATCATACGTGTACTGATAGATGAACACGTCGCGCGCCAACGCACCAAACGCCTCTTCCGGGGCCTGCTCACAGCCATAGGTATGGATAAAATCCAGAATCCCGCGCTTGATACGACGCGCGTCATCCATCACATCAGTCATTGCATCGCTCCTGTCAATATCCAATATCAACCAGCATTATCGTTCATCGTACGCCGCAGCGCCAGTCCCATCCGCCGGATCGGCTGCTGGAACATCCACGGACGCCGGCGCACGATGCTTCGCCACCAAATCCGGAAGAGCGACGAAAAGCGCATTGAGAATGATGGCGCTGAATACACCGACCATGATGTTGTTGCCAAAGAACACGCTTGCGCCGCCGGTCAGGCCGGAGAGCGCCTTGGGCAGGGCGATGCCGAGCAACAGAGACATGCCGATGACCGTTTGACGGCGCTCGTCATCAGCGACCTTGCGCAGGGCGCGCAGGCCGGTCACGATTAGGCTGGCCGCAGCCGGCAGGAAAATGCCTCCGACGACTGCCGAGGGAATGACGGACAGCAACGCGCCCGCCTTTGGCACGAAGCCCAGAATCAGCAACAGCACAGCGGCGATGATCACAGGCGTGCGCGTGCGCAACTTGCCTTCGCCGGTCAGGTTGAGCAGGCCGACATTTTGCGGGTAGGCGGTGGTGGTGAATCCACCAATCAGCGAGGAAATGGCTGAACCGGCCGCCTCGCCGGCAAGACCGTAGCGCACCTGCTTGCGTTCGAGGGACGTGCCCTGAATCTCAGAAGCCGCCTGATAGACGCCGAGAGCTTCCATGACGGCAACCATGTAGGCAATGAAGAACGGGATGAAGATCTTCCAGTCAAATGTGAACGGACCGTAGGGCAGGAAGGTCGGCAGGCCCAACCATCCCTTGGATGCCACAGGAGAGAAGTCCACCATGCCAAACGCTGCGGCGACCACGGTGCCGACGACGAGCGCGATGAGGAATGAGAACGACTTGAGCAGGCCCTTGCCGAGCAACGACAGGACAAGCACAATCGCCGTGGTCAGAATCGACACGGTCAGGATGTGCGGATCGGCGAACGTCTTGTCGCCGGGAGCCCCGCCTAGAAACTCGCTCAGCGTGAATCCAGACAGCGAGACACCGACCATAAAGATGACCACGCCCGAAATCATCGGAGAGAACAGGAACCGCATCCGCTCTATCACACCGGTCAGGCACAGCAACAGGAACACAAGCGAAGCGATGAGAATGGACGAACTCGCCGCCCCCAGCATGCCGGCCGTACCTGCCGCGATCATCAACGCGTCAAACGCGGCTGACGGCCCCTGCACCACCGGCAGGCGAACCAGCCGAGTGGCCTGAACCAAAGTAACCAGACCAGAGACGATGAAGATGGCGTTAATCATGTTCGACGACAGGGCAATAGGTAAGCCGATTGCTCCGGCCACAAACACCGGATCAAGCCAGACGTTGGAAACAAGCACATGCTGGAAACCCAGCAGTACGTTCTGGGCGGTCAGCTCCTTGCGTATTGACATACGCTTCCTCTCTCTCAACGCGCATATGGGATGCCGAGCCGAACAGAGGAGTTCAACCGTCGCATTCCCTACGCGAGTGTTAGCTCACAGGTTCGAAGGGTTCGGCACATACCGTCTCAGCCTAAAGCACCCCTTACGAATCGGTTTTCGCACGTCACCGTAACAAACCTTGACATCTCCGTCAAGAAGATTCGTGCTTTTCGGCAGCTGCCCGATGTGAGATAACAAACAGTTTTACGAATGGAGAAGGAATCGAAGCAATGCGGCCAGACTCACCAACCCCACAGGACCATGGACTTGGAGTCGGCGGGAGTGTAGTTGGAGTCGCCGGTGGCGCCGGCAGCGATATCGGCGGCAGTATCGCGGCCGGGCAGTTCGCGGGTTTCGCGGCGGATGGCGTTGCGCCAGAGGCGGGCGCGGTTGGAGCGTTGTATCTCCACGATATTGCCGTCACGGCCTGCGGCGAAAACGCTCTCCTGGTCGCCGGTTTGCATGCGTTTGACTTCGCGGCGCAGTTGGCGATTCTCTTCTTCGAGGACCAAAATGCGCGCGATACCGGAAAGGTTGATGCCCTCATCCTGGCTCAGGCGCTGAGCTCGGGTCAGGCGGGCAATGTCGCGCAGGCAGTAGCGGCGTGCGCCGCCATCGGTGCGCTGCGGACGAACCAAACCGAGGCGGTCGTACTGACGGAGAGTCTGGGGGTGAATGTTGGCCAACTCGGCGGTCTGGCCGACGGTGAAGATGGGCAGTTCGATGTCGAAGCCGACGTCATCGGCTCCGTCGAGATCGGCCCTGCCCATCACGAGCGCGGTTGCGCACATCGCGTATAACTGCTTCATCTGGTTGGCTAACCGCGCCATTGTTCACCTCCTGATTACAGGCTGAGATAGTCGCCGGCTTTTTCGTCGAATTCTTTGGCGGCGTGCTTGACGGCCAGACCCGGCTTGGCGGGGACCATGATCTGCACACGGCCGATCAGATCGCCCGGCTGGTTGCTGCGCTGGACGCCAAGTCCCGTGAGCTTGACTTCCGCGCCGGAGCTGGAGCCTGCCGGCACCTTGAAGGTAACGGGATTGCCGTCGATATCCTTGGCCTCGACCTTGCCACCGGCCACGGCCTGGCCCACGGTGACGGGCAGGTCCATGACGATATCATGGCCGCGCATCGAGAATGTGGCATCGGGCTTGACGGTGACGTGCAGGTACAGGTCACCGGCCTTGCCGCCGTTGATGCCTAGCTTGCCCTTGCCGGCCAGCTTGATTTTCTGTCCGTCCTTGACGCCCGCAGGCACGTGGGCCTTGAACTTCTTGCCGTCCACGGACAGGGACACGGTAGCGCCCTTGACCGCCTGACGCAGGGTCAGGCTGATCTTGGAGTTGCGGTCCTCGCCGTTTTCGGGGCGCGGGGCCTCCTCATAGCCATAGCCGCCGGCATTGCCGTACGGCGATTGGCCGTAGCCGCCATACGGCTGGCCGCCCTGACCTGCAGCACCGCCGAACATCGAGAAGATGTCGTTGATGTTGTTGGGGCCGCCGCCCGAAGTGGAGAAGCGGATGCGCGAGCCATTGCCGCCGGCACCCTGGCCGAACATGGAACCAAAGATGTCGGAGAAACCGGAAGCATCGAAGCCGCCGGAACCGCCGGCGAAGCGGGCACCGCCCATGCCGAACTGACGAATCGCGTCGTACTTCTGGCGATCTTCCTTCTTGCTCAGCACGTCATAGGCTTCGGAGATGTCCTTGAACTTCTCCTCGGCTTCCTTGGTCTTGTTGACGTCAGGATGGTATTTGCGGGCGAGCTTGCGGTACGCCTTCTTGATGTCGTCGTCCGAAGCGTCCTTGGAGACACCAAGGACTTTGTAGAAGTCTTTGCTGAGCCATTCGTTTTCAGCCATTCATGTCTCCTTTCTAGAAAAGTCTTTATGATTGGCTCCCCTCAGAGAGGGGAGCCAAGGTAAATATCAACTCATTGCAGCGAGCTGGATGTCAGTTTTGCGGGGAGGCTACTACTACTCGGGCGGCGCGGATTACGCGATCGCCGATGCGGTAGCCGGCCTCGACCACGGTGTCAACCGTTTCCTTTTCGGCATCCGCGTCCGGCTTGTGCAGGATCGCGTCATGCTTGGTGGGGTCGAAGTCCTCGCCCTTTTCGCCGAACTTCTCGACACCGAACTTCTCGAAGGCCTTGTCAATCTTGGTGGCGACGGCCTTGAACGAGTCGTCCATCTCGCTGTGTTCGCGAATGCGGTCGATATCGTCGAGGGCGGGCAGCAGCGCGGTCAGCACGTCGATGATGCCGTGCTGGCGGAAGCGCTCCTGCTCCTTCTGCGTGCGATTGCGGTAGTTGATGAACTCCGCACGTTCGCGTTGCAGGGCTTCGAGGTAGTCTGCGGCTTCCTTCTTGGCCTTGCCGAGCGGGGTGAGGGTGTCTGCGGAATCGGACTGGCCTTCGCCAGTCTTCTCTCCCTCAGCTGCGGCAGGAGCCGCGTCGGCTCCTTCATTGGAAGGAGCCTGGGCAGCCGAATCCTGCGCAGAGCCGGACTCGGCGGAGGCGTCAGCCCCTGAAGAGGCCTGAGCGGCAGCCTCAGCATCTGAGGGATCCGGCAGGTCGTTCAGGTAGTCGTCCTTGTTGAACTCGGACATCACTTGTTGTCCTTGTCGTCATCGTCGTCCACGACCTCGGCCTCGACGGTGTCGTCGTCGGAACCGGAGGCGGAGCCAGCGGAAGCGCCGGCACCGTCAGCACCAGCGGCAGCACCCTCGGCACCCTGCTGGGCGTAGAGGACCTGGCCGATCTTCTGGGCGGCGGTCATCAGCTCGGTCTGAGCGGTCTTGACCTTCTCGGTGTCGTCACCCTTCAGGGCTTCCTTCAGAGCGTTGACCTTGTCGGTGACTTCCTTGACGATGTCGTCGGAGAGCTTGTCCTTGTTGTCGTTGACGAGCTTCTCGGTGGAGTAGGCGAAGGCCTCGGCCTGGTTGCGGGTCTCGGCGTCTTCCTTGCGCTTCTTGTCCTCAGCCTCATGAGCTTCGGCTTCCTTGACCATGCGGTCGATCTCGTCCTTCGGCAGGCCGGAACCACCGGTGATGGTCATGGACTGCTCCTTGCCGGTGCCCTTGTCCTTAGCGGACACGTGCACGATGCCGTTGGCGTCGATGTCGAAGGTGACCTCGATCTGCGGGACGCCACGCGGAGCCGGAGCGATGCCGGTCAGCTCGAAGGTGCCCAGCGGCTTGTTGTCGCGAGCGAACTCACGCTCACCCTGGTAGACCTGAATCAGCACGGACGGCTGGTTGTCTTCAGCGGTGGAGAAGACCTCGGAGCGCTTGGTCGGGATGGCGGTGTTGCGATCGATGAGCTTGGTCATGATGCCACCCTTGGTCTCGATACCGAGGGACAGCGGGGTCACGTCGATAAGCAGGACGTCCTTACGGTCGCCCTTGATGACGCCGGACTGCACGGCGGCACCGACAGCCACAACCTCATCCGGGTTCACGGACTGGTTCGCTTCCTTACCACCGGTGAGCTCCTTGACGAGTTCCTTGACGGCGGGCATACGAGTGGAACCACCGACGAGCACCACGTGGTCGATGTCGCTCACGGAGATGCCGGCGTCGTGCAGCACGTTGTTGAACGGCGTGCGGCAGCGACCCAGCAGGTCGGAGGTCATTTCCTCGAAGTGCGCACGGGTCAGAGTCTCATCCAGGTGCACCGGGGTGCCGTCAGGGGTCATGGCCAGGTACTGCATGGAGATGCTGGTGGAGGTGGAGGAGGAGAGCTCCTTCTTCGCCTGCTCAGCGGCTTCCTTCAGACGCTGCAGCGCGATCTTGTCCTTGGACAGGTCGACGCCGTACTTGTTCTTGACTTCGGAAACCAGCCAATCGATGATCTTCTGATCCCAGTCATCACCACCGAGGTGGTTGTCGCCGTTGGTGGCCTGAACCTGAATGGTGGAGAAGCCGTCGTCATCCTTGCCAATCTCCAGCAGGGAGACATCGAAGGTGCCGCCGCCGAGGTCGAAGACCAGGATGCGCTCGTCTTCCTTGCCCTTCTCAAGGCCGTAGGCCAGAGCGGCTGCGGTCGGCTCGTTGATGATACGCAGGACGTTCAGGCCGGCGATCTTGCCGGCGTCCTTGGTGGCCTGACGCTGGGCATCGTTGAAGTATGCCGGGCAGGTGATGACGGCGTCGGTGACGGGCTCGCCGAGGTAGGCCTCAGCATCCCTCTTCAGCTTCATCAGGATCTGCGCGGAAATCTCCTGCGGGGTCCACTTCTTGCCGTCGATGTCGACGGTCCAGTCGGAGCCCATGTGGCGCTTGACGGAAGAAATAGTGCGGTCAACGTTGGTCACGGCCTGACGCTTGGCCACTTCGCCGACGAGGATCTCGCCGGACTTGGAGAAGGCCACCACAGACGGCGTGGTGCGCGCGCCTTCAGCGTTGACGATAACGGTGGGCTCGCCACCTTCAAGAGTTGCGATGCAGGAATTCGTGGTTCCCAGATCGATACCAACTGCACGTGCCATAATGTGTGCTCCTTAATTACTCGTTTGTTCTTACGTTCTTTGCCCAAGTTCCGATTGGTCGTCTCTTGGACCTTCCAAACTTGAGCCTACATCACTCAACTTCCATTTGGCAAGTTCTATTCCCAATTTCAACACAAAAAGTTGAGTATGTTTGGCTCAAGTTTTTTGTGGGAGTGACTGACGGCGATGACGGAGTGGTGCGTTTGGAGCCAAAATCCACTTATACAGAAAACTGCAAGGGGTGACTGGGGCGCGCCATCAGCCTTGCCATCAGACTTGCCAGCGGCGGCGCGCGATTGCGGCGCATGGGGTGTGTCGGCGACGTTATTGTCGCTGGGGGCATCGATGCGCTGAATAACTCAGACACAGTGTTTGTCGCCGATTTTCTGCGGGAATTGTTTGGCAATATCGCCAGGTATGCCGATTCGACGCAGCGTTACGTGGTGCTGGTTTCCGCCGCTCAGGACCGCGTCACCATTGATGTGACGGACCGTCCGCGTCAAGGTGACGCGACGTTTGAGGGGGCGGCATTCCGGGCTTGCGTACTATCGGGAGCGTGTGCTGCATGCGCACGGGGATTGGGATGTGCGGGAGAAACGCGGGCAGTGGGTACTGCATGCTTCAGTGCCGGTCGATAATGCTGGCTAATCGACAACACCGGCTCATCAATAACGCCGGCTAATTGATACCGCCAATCACTCGATAACGCCAGCCAGTCAATAACGCCGGTCCCCGGCCGCGCCGGCGTGGGTCGCGAGCGAGGCCGCCATCGCGACCGCGCAGACCGCGGCGGCCACCGCGACGCCCTTGTGCTGTTTCGCCTTGTGCATGAAAGGTTCCTTTCCACTGACCGCACGGTGAGTGCAATCGCGAAGGCCATCCCACGCACTGCACCCGGTATGCCACGCTCTTCGGCAACCATGCCGAACTTATCGCCGCATACCGGGGCGCACCCGGATGTTGCAGAAAACTGCAACCGGGCTCAGCTGCGCAGCAAAATTTCTTCGAGCGCGCCGGCCACCGCATCGGGCATGTCGGTGATCCAGAAATCGTTGGCGTAGCGCGGACCACGGTTCATGGTACGCAGGGCGCCGATCGCGCCGATGCCGAGCTTGTGGACCGCCTGCAGCACGAGCTCCTTGGTGCGGTAGAGCATCTGGGCGTGCAGCAGTAGGTCCATCGCGTCCGATTCGACCGGATTGTCGGCGATGCGCAGACCGCCGGGAATCTCGATGCGCAGACTGGCAGCCGAGCTGATGCCGGTGACGGACACGGTCAGGCTCATGGTCGCCTCGTCGTACGCCACCGTCGCCTCGACCGGAGCCTCGCCGGACCATGCACGCACGCCGCTGGCCGCGTCAACCGGCGCGACGCCGCGGAACACGACCGTCCAGTCGCGCAACTCGGGTACGGCGGACGTATCGCCGGTAACCGGCGCGACGGTGAAGGCGCTGGGCGACGCATCGGCCCCGCCCCACGTGAACGCTATCGCGGTGTCGGCGCTGGGGGCGCCCCACGTGCCGCGATCCTCGCGCATGACGAACGAGCCGTCGGCACCAGGGAACACCAGCACGCGCAGGGCCTGCGGGTTGGCGATAGAGTTGATCGCTTCGCCGGATTCCGCGACGTCCTGCAACGGCACGATCGCGCCGGCCTTGGCGAACACCGGCGTGCGGTCGAGCGAGCGCCAGACCTCCAGTCGGCGGCCAGCGGCGTCGGATGAGACGTATCGGCGGCCGTCGAAGAAGTCGAACCACTCCCCCTGCGGCAGCCAGGCGTCGGCGCGGCCGCGGCAGGCGGCGGCATCGTCCGGGGAGACGATCGGCGCGACCACGAGCTCGGTGCCGAAGCGGAACTCATCCGGCACCTCGTAGGCGTCCGGCGTATCCGGGTTCTGCCAGTACATCGGCTCGACCAGCGGACGGCCGGCTTCGGCGGCACGGTAGTTCATGGTGTACAAGTACGGCATCATCGCGTGGCGCAGACGCAGCGCGTCCACCATCGCGGCGCTCACGTCACGGTTGAAGTTCCACGGCTCCTTGCCGGAGAACGGCGAGTTGGACGAATGCAGTCGGTTGATCGGGCTGAACGCGCCGAGCTGGTACCAGCGGGCCTCCAGCTCTTCGTTGCGGTAGCCGAACATGTGGCCGCCGATGTCGTGGCTCCACCAGCCATACCCGATGTTGGAAGCGGTGGCGGTGAACTGCGGCTGGAAGGCGAGCGATTCCCAGGTCACGATCGTGTCTCCGGAGAAGCCGACCGGGTAGCGGTGGGAGCCGGGGCCGGCGTACCGGGAGAAGGTGAGCGGCCAGTTGCCACCGCGCCCTGAGTCGAGGTAGTGCATGTGGTTGAGCATCCACAGCGGGTCGAGACCCTTCTGGCGGGTCACGCCGCCCTGCTGCCAGTCCAGCCACCAGAAGTCGACACCTTCGGCCTCCATGCGGTGGTGCATGTCGAAATAGGCGTCCACGAAGTCCGGGTTGGTGAGGTCGAATTCCACGTTCTCCTCGGTGGCCGGGTCGATGCCGACGCGCTTGGCGACTTCGGGGTAGGCGTCCTCGAACGCGCGCACGCCGTCGCGCGGGTGGACGTTCAGTGTGGTGCGCAGGCCGCGCCGGTGCAGGTCGGCGAGGAAGGCCGGCGGGTCGGGGAACAGTTCGCGATTCCACGAGTAGCCGGTCCAGCCGGAACCGTACTTCGGGTCCACGTCGTCCACGCGATGCCAGTCCATGTCGATCACGGAGGTGGTGAACGGGATGCCCTCGCGCTTGAAGCGGTCCATCAGGGCCAGATAGCCGTCCTGCGTGTACCGGTAGTAGCGGCTCCACCAGTTGCCCATGGCGAAGCGCGGCAGGAGCGGCGTGGGGCCGGTCAGGCGATAGAAGTCGCGTACGGCCTCGATGTAGCGGTGGCCATAGCCGAAGAAGTACAAGTCCGTTTCGGCGGTGGCGCGCGGGGATACCCAGGTGCCGAACGGGTTCGCCTTGCCGTTCACCGTGTCGGTTTCGATGATGATGTTGGCGGCGGAATCGTCGATGACGGCCCAGCCATCGCGCGAGATCACGCCGTTGTCAAGCTCGATGGCGCCGTCCGCCTCGTCCAGCGTGCGGGCGGTGCCTTTGAGGTTGCCGCGCTGGGCGTCGCCGTAATGCCAGGTGTTGAACTGGGTGTCGGCCACGCCTTTGACGACCACGCTCAGGCCTTCCTTGCTGAACGGCTGCTGGTCGTAGACGATGGTCAGGGCCGCGGTGTCGATGATGACGCGGCCGTCACGCTCGGTGACGCGGCGTTCGACTGGGCTACCGAAATCGCGGTTCAGGACGGTCTGGGTCGGGCGGTTCTCGAATACGCCGGAATCGGACCATTCGAATCGCACGAGCGAATCGGTGATGAGTCCGATGCGCCAGTGCTCGCCGGACACCACATTGTCGGCGCGCATGGCCGGCGTGGCGTCGAGGCGGAAGTCCTGCGGATCGGGCGAGGTCGGAGACGACTGCTTGAGTTGTGGTGACTGTGCCATGGTTACCCCTTCTGTACGGTTATTCACGATGATACGAGTGATGCGGCCGCGGCTCCCCGGGACTGGTGGGAGACTGCGGCGCGGTTCGGATTCGGCCGAAACCGGCCGGGTTTACTTGCCAGAGCCGGTGGCGATGCCGGCGATGAACTGCTTCTGGAACACCAGGTAGACGATGACCACCGGGATGATGGTCACGGAGGTGGCGGCGAACAGTCCGCCGTAATCGGTGCCGTACTGGCCGGAGAACATCTTGAGGCCCACCGACAACAGCTGCTTGTCGTCATCGGTGATCATGAGGAACGGCCAGAGGTAGTCCTCCCAGTTCCACAGGAAGGTGAAGATGGCGAGCGCGGCGATGGAATTGCGGCTCATCGGCAGCACCACCTGGTGGAAGATGCGCCAGTCGCTGGCGCCGTCGAGGCGGACGGCGTGCGGGCGGAGCAGGGCATCCTCGGAGTTGTGGACGTTGAACAGCACGGGGGCGTTCTTGTTGCCCTTGAGCGAGAGCGGGGTCTTGACCCAGTAGTCGCTCCAAGCCACCTGCGAGATCTTGAAGGTGACGTTCGGGTGGATCTTCTCGTACTCGTGGAGCATGGAGATCACCGGGTCAGTGCTTTCGTCGCCCCAGGACCAGTAGCCCAGTTCGATGGGCTGGCCGTCGTTGACCAAGTGGTTGGGGTCGTAGGTGATGGTGTCGCCCATGACGGCCAGGCCCTTGTCGGCCTGGGTGTCGACGACGCCTGACGAACCGCTCGAACTGCAACCGGTTGCAAGTGCCATAATGCTCACGGTTGCAGTCAGCGCGGCGAGAGATTTCTTGATCTTCATTATCTCCCTTACTTCCTCGCAAGCTCTAAGTGAACACGGTTCAGCATACGGGTGTCGAACTAGTTCGGCAACCCGGCTTTCTCAGCCATGCAAACCGTTACATTTGCAACCTGTTACATTCCAAAGCTATTGAGACCATATTGGTCTACATTTTCGGCGTGTCGCAATATCGCAACCCATTGCACTATGACTGTCGTAAAACGTACTGCAATGATTTACAATGAAGAGAAGTTTGTCACACCGTCAACTTTGAAAAACCGGGAGGGGCCATGAAAGCCAGCATCGAGGACGTCGCCAGGCAAGCAGGCGTCTCCACCGCCACGGTCTCCCGCGCGTTCTCCCGCCCTGACATGGTCTCCGCCAAAACGCGCGCCAAGGTGATGGAGGCCGCCCAACAACTCGACTTCTCGGTATCCCGCATGGCCGGCATCCTCAAATCGGGCCGCTCCCACCGCGTGGCGCTGCTGGTGGGCAGCAGCAAGCTCGACTGGTTCACCTCGCGCATCATCGAAGGCCTCAACGAAGTGCTGCGATCGGCCGGCTACGATCTGGTCATCCAACCGATCGGCGACGCGGGCGCGCGCGAGGAGTTCTTCGACGAACTGCCGGTGCGCGGCAACGCGGACGCGGTCATCGTCTCGTCGTTCGCCATCACCCCGGCCGAAATCAGGCGACTCAACACCACGCGGATCCCGCTCATCGGCATCAACACGGCCTCGCAGGGGTTCACCGCCTCCGTGGGCATCGACGACAAGGCCGGCATCCGGCTGATCGTGCGCCATCTGACCACGCTCGGCCACCGCAACCTGTTGTATTTGTACGAGACGTTCGATGCCACGATGGGCTTCAGCTCGCACAACCGCGTCACCGGATTCCTGGAGGCGTGCAGCGAACTGGACGGCGTGACCGGCCAGACGATGGACATGCAGGCCGGCGACGATCCGGTCGACGCCGCCCTCACCGCGCTGCTCGCGCGCGACGACGCCCCGACTGCCCTGTGCTTCCATCAGGATTCGCTGGCGATTCCGCTGTTCTTCCGCCTGCGCCAATGCGGCATGGCGATTCCGACCGACCTGTCCGTCACCGGATTCGACAACAGCACGTTCTCGGGCGAGGTGGGGCTGACCACCGTGCGCCAGAAGCCGTACGACATGGCCGTCGCCGCCGCGCGCAAGGCCCTGGACCTTATCGAGGGGCGCACCCTGGACCAGCCGCACGAGATCTTCCCCGTGCAACTGCTGGTACGCGACTCCACCGCCGCGCCGCGGGTGCGCGGCTGAGCGGGGCCGAATCAGTCGTTATTCGGGCCGCTGTTGTCGGACTGGGCTTTGCCGTTCCTGCGAGCTATCGCCATGAACGTGACGCCGACGATGACGGGCAGGAGGATGGCGGCGAGCGTTGCGGCGCGGCGGATGGCATCGGACGTTGCCTTTCCGGACTTGGCGTCGCCTGACTTGGCGGACGCTGCGGAATCGGCGGACTTGGCGGCGGTGTCATCGCCCTTATGCGGTGTTTCGCCGGTGAACCAGGCGGGATCGGACGGATCGTATTTCCGGGTGCCGGCCCAGTTTGCGGGCGTCGCGCCGGCGTATAGGGCGACGGCCGAGCCCTTGGCCACGGTGGCGGTGAAGGTGCCGGCCACGGCGTTGCGGAAGCCGATCATGCCGCGGATGGCGGTCCAGCGTTGCGCGCAGTGCCAGGTGCCGGCGGTTTCGATGCCGTCGGTCGGACAGGTCATGTCCGGCACGGAGGTGCGGGTGGCGCCGGGAGCGCCGTCGTCGACGCCGGCGTAGTAGTAGCCGGAGAAGATGTGCGGCTGGCCGTAATCGTAGGCGAGCATGAAGGCGTTGGCGAGCAGGTAGCTGGTGCCGTCACGGGTGGTGAGCGAGGAGCCGTTGCGCTCGGTGTCCCAGTTGGTCACCCATACGGCCGCCTTATCGGAATCCACCCAGGTCGGTCCGCCGATGGCGTCCAGGCCATCCGAACGAATCGATGCAGGCCGGCTTCGACATGGACCTCTACCTCGACTGGCGCCGGGACGGTCACCCGAACGGCTACAACCTGTTGCTGCGCAATACCGACACGCCTATGGAGCACGAAGGCGATTCCAGTTATTTCAACGCCGATTCAGGTGCCTCAATCGCCTCATTCCTCACGGAATACCTGCCGGACGAGCTCTCTTCCGACGCCGACGTGCTGCTCAGTCTTGGTGAACCGGCCGTGAGCGGCGGGCAGCTGACGCTCTCCCCGCAATCGTTCGTCGTGTTTGGTTAAACCCGTTCGACCTCACCTCCGCCGGCGAGGCTGTCGGCAAAGTCGACTGGGGATAGTCAACGGGCCATCACGACAAACACCAACACCTCTAGCCTCGTCCAACTCACCGAATGTATTGCAATCGTTGTCAATATGAGTTACGGTAGAGGCAGAACAGCTCGAACATTGGTCTGTCAGGTTGCCGGAACCTCAACGCAGAGCGGCCCTCGAACAGCAATGCAAACGACTAGCAGTACCCGATTTGCAAGCAAGGAGTCATCATGACCGACGCATACGGCAACGACGCAGCAACCAGCACCGGCACCATCGCAGACACCACCAACAACGCCGCTTCCGGTGCCCCGCAGCGCGCGGAAAGCACGGAACGACTCGCCCGCCCGCTCATCAAGCTCGCCAAAGCCTGCGGACTTGCCACCTCATTCATCGACCAGCTCGGCACCTACACCGAAATCAGCGACGCGGCCTTGGTCGCCGTACTCAAGGCCCTCGACGTGGACGCATCCAGCGACGAGGCCATCGTACGCTCCATGACCCAACTTGAGGTGGAAAACAGCAAACGTTTGCTCCCCTCCACCATCGTCGCCACCACCGGCAAACCGACCGGCATCACCCTGAACTGCTCGTCGGACGCGGACATCACCGCCTCCATCGAACTGGAGGACGGCACCGCGTTTGGCCACTTTGCCCTGCTGCCGAACCTCAATTCCGGCAAGCCGGACTTGACCATCGCACCCGACCTGCCGATGGGTTACCACACGCTGACCGTCACGGTTGACGGGCGCGAGGGCAAGGCGGCCATCATCGCCGCCCCCGCGCGCATTCCCGTGCCGGAGGCGGTCGCCGAGCACCAGCGGTGGGGCTGGATGACGCAGATGTATTCCGTGCGGTCCCGCGAATCGTGGGGCATCGGCGATTACGGCGATCTGAAGCGTCTTTTGGCAGATGCCGCCGAGAAGTCCAAGGCCGACTTCATGCTCATCAATCCGATTCACGCCGGCGCGCCGATTCCGCCGCTTGAGCCATCGCCGTATCTACCGGAATCGCGCCGATTCCTCAACGTGACGTACATCCGGCCGCAGGATATCCCCGAATATGCCACACTGCCGGCCGACGTGCGCGCGCAGGTGGATGCGCTGCATGATTCGGTGGCCGCGCGCAACGACGAATCGACCCCGATGGACATCAACGCGGCGTGGGAGGCCAAGCGCCCGGCGCTGCGCCTGATCTTCGAAGCGGGCCGCAACAACAAGCGCGAGCTCGAATTCGAGCATTTCAAGACCACCGCCGGCCCGGACCTCGATTCCTTCGCCACATGGTGCCTGTGCTTCGAGGTATGGGGCGCGCCGTGGGGCGAGAACCGTTGGTTCTTCGAGAAGACCATCGACGACCCGGCCGTGCGCCAGCTCGTCGAGGAGCACCACGACCTGTTCGAGTTCAACCGCTGGCTGCAGTGGATCGCTGCCGAGCAGGTGAACGCCGCGCAGCAGGAGGCGCTGGACCACGGCATGACGCTGGGGCTGATGCAGGACATGGCCGTGGGCGTGCACGGGCTCGGCGCGGATGCCTGGGCCAATCCGGAACGCTTCGCCTCAGGTGGCGTCACGGTCGGCTGCCCGCCGGACTTCTATAACCAGCAGGGCCAGGATTGGGGCCAGCCACCGTTCAACCCGCGCTACCTGGAGGCCACCGGCTACCAGGTGTACCGCGAGATGGTGCATTCGATGTACGAGCACGCGGGCGCGGCGCGCATCGACCATGTGCTGGGCTTGTTCCGCCTGTGGTGGATTCCGCAGGGGCTCGGTGCCCGCAACGGCGCATACGTGACGTACAACCACGAGGCGATGTTGGGAGTACTGGCCATCGAGGCCACGCGCGCCGGAGGCATGGTGGTTGGCGAGGATCTGGGCACCGTACCGGATTACGTGCGCCGCATTCTGGCCGATCACGGCGTGCTCGGCACTGACGTGGAATGGTTCAACCGCGTGGACGATTCGCCGAACGCCGGCGACCCGTACCGCGCACCCAAGGACTATCGCAAACAGGCATTGGCCTCGGTGACCACGCACGATCTGCCACCCACCGCCGGCTACCTGAACTTCGCACACGTCAAGCTGCGCGAGGAGCTGCATCTCCTGAGCGAGCCGGTGGAGGCATTCGCCGCCTCGGCGATGGCCGAGCGCACGGCCATGATGAACCGTCTGGTGGAGAACGGCTATATCTCGCAGACCGTGGCGGATGATGTGGAAGGCCATGTGCAGGAAATCGTGGAAGCGATGCACGCCATGCTCACCGATACGCCGTCGCTGCTGCTGCAGGCAGCGCTGGTGGACGGCGTGGGCGAATGCCGCTCCCAGAATCAGCCGGGCACTTCCAGAGAGTATTCGAACTGGCGCGTGCCGCTGGCGGACAGCTCAGGCCACGTGGTACATACCGACGAGGTCTTCGACCTGCCACGCGTGCAGTCCCTAGCCGCCGTGATGCGCCGAGAGAAGCGGTGATCGATTCCGCAATGGGAAATTGGTCTAAATCGGCTTCGAGGGGCTGATTTGGCCTTTCCCGGACATCCACTTCCGCTTCAAGGGGCTGGTGCCCAAGTAGACCCAGCGCGAGAACGGCGGAATGACGTTGGCACAAAGTCGTTTGCACTTGTGGTTTCACCGGCAAGGAGCCCCTTGAAACGGAAGTAGATGTCCGGGACACCCTAAATCAGCCCCTCGTAATCGAGATAGCCGAAGACGACGACTTGTTATGGGCATGTTATCGTTGTCATGACAATGATTGTTCGCGACGGCGAAGGAGCGACGGCTATGACCAAGGCAAGCATTCAAGCGGTGGCCCGCGAGGCCGGCGTTTCCGTATCCACGGTGTCCCGAACCTTCGCCAAGCCGGATCTAGTGCTTCCAGAGACTCGAGACCGAGTGATGACCGCGGCCGAAAAGCTCGACTACTCCGTCTCTCGCTCGGCCGCCGCACTGAAGTCCGGCCAGTCGTTCCGCATTGCGCTGCTGGCCAGCGAGACCATCACCACCTGGTTCAATGCAAACATCTTCGCCGGCCTTGACTCGGCGCTGCGCCCCTCCGGCTACGACACTGTGCCCTACCCCATGCGCAACGCCGCCGAGCGCCATGACTTCTTTGCGGATTTGCCCGTGCGACGCAATGCGGATGCGGTGATTGTCAGCTCCTTCGACATTGAGCCGGCTGAAGTGGAGCGACTGAAGCATATGCACGTGCCGATTGTCGGCATCAACATTCCCTCCACCGATGGGTTCGACGCAGGCGTGAGCATTGACGATTACGCCGCCACACGTTCGGCCATCGAGCACCTGATTGCACTCGGCCACCGGCATATCGCGTTCGTCGGCAGCGCACCGACCGAAACCAACATGCGCTACAGTGCCGAGGCTCGTTTGCAGGGCGTCATTGATGCCGCTGCCGCCCATCCGGGGATCGAGCTAACGCCCCTGAGCATTCAACGCGGTCTTGGCGAAAGCAACGCGGCATTGAACGCCGTACTGAACGCCTTCCCCAGCATCACCGCCTTCTGTTTTGAGGATGATGAAATGGCCGCGCCCGTGCTGTATCGCCTGCGTCAATACGGGCGGCGGGTACCTCAGGACATTTCCATCATCGGCTTCGACGATTCCACCCTGTCCGCCGCCGTGGGACTGACCACACTGCATCAGGACCCGTTCGCAATGGGCGTGGCCGCCGGGCACATGGTATTGGATGCCATTGCGGGCAAGTCAATCGAACCGGCATTCGTACGGCCGGACACTCCGCTAATACTGCGCGAAACCACCGCGCCGCCGGCCGCAACAGCAGCGTCCGCGCAGGCGTGACTACGTTACCGCCGCAAAACGCCGATAAATCGACTTTTGCATGCGTAATTCACATGATATCGTTGTCATCATCAATACAACGGTTGGGCCTTCACACAGCAGTTCGAGCACAACCGGAACAACCCAACCACAACGCACCCGGAACAGGAAGGAATCGGCATGACCGCCAACAACCTCAATGACGACTGGTGGAAGCAGGCCGTCGTCTACCAGATCTACCCGCGCAGCTTCAAGGACGTCAACGGCGACGGACTCGGCGACATCGCCGGCGTCACCGAGAAGATGGATTACCTGAAGAACCTCGGCGTCGACGCGATCTGGCTCTCCCCGTTCTACCCCTCGGATCTGGCGGACGGCGGCTACGACGTGATCGACTACCGCAACGTCGACCCGCGCCTAGGCACCATGGACGACTTCGACGCGATGGCCGAGGCCGCGCACGAGGCCGGCATCAAAGTGATCGTGGACATCGTGCCCAACCACACCGCCGACAAGCACGTGTTCTTCAAGGAAGCCCTCGCCTCCGAACCTGGCTCCCCCGCACGCGATCGCTATATCTTCCGTGACGGCCGCGGCGAGCACGGCGAACTGCCGCCCAACGACTGGCAATCCTTCTTCGGCGGCCCGGCCTGGGCGCGCGTGGCCGACGGCCAGTGGTATCTGCACCTGTTCGATAAGGCACAGCCGGACGTCAACTGGAAGAATCCGGACATCCACGAGGAGTTCAAGAAGACCCTACGTTTCTGGTCCGACCACGGCACCGACGGCTTCCGCATCGACGTGGCGCACGGCCTGGCCAAGGATCTCGAATCCAAGCCGTTGGAAGAGCTCGGCCGCGAATACAGCGTGGTCGGCGTGCTGAATCATGACTTCAGCCACCCGCTGTTCGACCGTCGTGAGGTGCACGACATCTACCGCGAGTGGCGCAAGGTGTTCAACGAATACAACCCGCCGCGCTTTGCCGTGGCCGAGGCGTGGGTGGTGCCTGAGCACCAGCACCTGTACGCTTCGATGGACGAGCTGGGCCAGTCCTTCAACTTCGACTTCGCGCAGGCCAACTGGTATGCCGACGAGTTCCGCAAGGCCATCGCCGCGGGTCTTAAGGCGGCGGCCGAAACCGGCGGCTCCACCACCACGTGGGTCATGAACAATCACGACGTGCCGCGCAGCCCCTCCCGCTACGGTCTGCCGCAGGTCAAGGGCGCGCCCTACCACCAGCTGCCGCACGACTGGCTGCTGCGCAACGGCACCACATATCCCGAAGACCGCGTGTTTTTGAGGCTGTTTTACACTCTTTTCTCAATGAATCAGAACCATGGGGAATA